>Ga0209347_1000150_pt1 | contig 198131 bp, 192 predicted proteins | sample AutmiccommuBRH23_FD_187382 | JGI IMG/M metagenome (GOLD analysis project Ga0209347, IMG submission 187382) | Deep subsurface microbial communities from Mt. Terri, Switzerland - Autotrophic microbial communities BRH/23 (SPAdes) (version 2) | ecosystem: Environmental > Aquatic > Deep subsurface... | reverse complement strand
GGCCTGACTTGGATTGGCCGCGCCCCCGCGGCCTCGCCTTTTCCATCGACGGGCTTGTCGCTGTGGCGGGCCGTTTCGTCGGCCAGGAGGGTAATCGGAATCAGGCCCTGCGCGCATGTCGTGGCTTGGTCAGCATCGCGTCCGGCAAGGCCGTCGACTGCCAGTTCGAGGTAGACCGGGAGGGCACCTATTTCGTGGCCTCCGACGCGGCGCCTGCCGGCGGCGAGGGCAATGGCGGCTCGATCACACACGGGTTATTCGGCGCCGTCGTCGCCGAACAACGCCATACCCGATGGTATCGCAGCCAGGTTCCCGCGGGTGTGTTCAATGCGACATGGGCTCCGGTCGATCCGATGTCCGGTAAGCCGCGCCACGCCCGCAAAGGCGAGATCGACTATGAGGCGACGGATAGCGGTGATCCGTTGCTGAATCTCGCCCGGCCGGCGGACGGCACAGGTCAAGCCGATTTCGACCGGGCGACGAAAATCGAAATCGTCCACTCAGACCTTAACGCGGTCATCTTCCGCCCAGCTGGCACTTATTCGCCGGATCCGGTCACCGGCGACGGTTCGAAACGCCTTGCCGTCCACACCGCGACGATGAGCGAAGAGGGACGGGCAGCCTGCGCGGCCGGCCGGGCGCCGAAGCACCAGGCAGAGTTCTGCGAGGTGAGGTTCCGGGAGTTCTCGGTCTTCTTCCACGACGAGCTCAAGACCTTCTATACTCGTAATTTCGAGGAACTCGGCCAGTTCGGCCAGCTTGCCGGCGTGCGCGACGGCTTCGCCATCAATTACGGCTCGTCGGGACTGGGGGCGATGATTCTTGCCAACCGCAAAAACATCGGGCCGGCGGCGGACTGCGCGGAATGCCTCTACGAGGAATTCTTCCTCACCTCGTGGGCGAATGGCGATCCGGCCCTGCTCGAACAGTTTTCGGACGATCCCGCCAACGTCCATCACTCCTATCTCAATGATCCCGTCACCTTCCGCAATTTCCACGCCGGGCCGAAGGAGACCCATGTCTTCCACCTGCACGCCCACCAATGGTTCGCCGGCAACGACCAGGGACGCGGCAGCTATCTCGACAGCCAGACCGTCGCGCCGCGCCAAGGTTTCAGCTATGACATTTATCATGGCGGGCTGAATGCCTATGCTCCCGACCAGCAGCCCTCTGGGAAGGGCTGGTGGGAATCGATGGGCTCCGGGAACCGTAACCGCACCATCGGCGACTCGATCTTCCATTGCCACCTCTACCCCCATTTCGCCCAAGGCATGTGGGCGCTCTGGCGCGTCCACGACGTCTTGGAAGACGGCACGCGCAAGCTGCCGGACGGGCAGGAAAGGCCTGGTCTGTCGCTCGCTGAACGCGAGCTCGACGGTATCAAGCGCCGTCCCGGCAGCGTCGATCCGTGGACGGGTGCATGGGTTACTTCGGATGCTGGCGGCAACGCAGATGACACCGTTGGAACGCCGATCCCCGCCATCGTGCCGCTGCCAAACCAGCCGCTGCCACTGCTGCCGACCTATGCCGGCGAGACGAAGGTCGCGGACGTCAAGCAGCCTAGCAATGTCAATACGGCCGATATCGACGCCATGCCCGGCTACCCCTTCACGCTGGCTGGGCGGCCTGGCCACCGTCCGCCACAGGCACCGATGGACATCGCTCGCGAACGGAAGCCAAACTCAGACGATCTAACCAACGCTTATCTCGACGCCGGCCTGCCGCGCCATGTGGTGCGGGATGGGGCGGAACGGAAGCTGGGTATCGGCGATCCGCCACCCGCGCTTTCTCAAACGAAATCCGACGACGGCAGGGGTGAAACTCCATCACTCCCAGCTGCATACGATTCCCCAACGACGCCATCACCGAAGTTCGATGAGCGCAAGCGCGAACGCGTCTGGTCGCAGCTCGTGGCCAAGATGTTGGCGCTGGGCGACTTCTCCTCGCATATGGAAAAGGCAAAGCTCGAACTGCTCCCCTATGACGGCACACCGCTGGAGCGCGCTGCCATGGGGTTCCATTTCGACGGCAACATCTTCGACAGCAATTCGGCCGCCGCCGCAAAGCTAACGCTGTTCGATGCCTTGGGGAGTTCGGTCAGGGGCCAATCGAACTCCGGTAGTTATTCGTCTCAACTATCTTCGGCGCTGGGAAGCGAGACCTCGCCTGTCGAAGCCCTCTTCGCCGTCAACGGTTCCCCGCCGCGTCCAGGCGCGCCCTTTGCCGACCCCTGCGGTGGACCGGCCATCACCGACCCCGCGAACTTGTTCGTCGTCGAGTCACCCACCAGGGTGACGAATAGGGGTGAGACCCTTCAGGTTCTCGATCGAACGGATAACGAGAGGGCCGATGCGACGCCTGGGGACATCGAAACGAAATGGCGTAACGCGTTGCCTGGCGATGTTGTCAACTACGCTATTCGCCGCAAGAGGGACGAAGCGTTGCCGCTTCTGAGCATTGACGGTGGCAAAAGCACCTGGCGCCGGTCGGCGGTTCGCCATGTCATGATCGTCGACCCATTGTTGACGGATGGTTCGACGACGCCCTCTTACTATCCCGACCCCGGTCTTACTGGCTTTCGCCGGTTTGAGGTCTCGGCCGTGCAGCTCGACCTCGTGACAAACAGAGCCGGGTGGCACGACCCGCAGGCGCGCATCGCGGTGCTCACTTCCGACTCCGACCGCTTCAAGGACGGTCAATCCGCCGGCTTCCCGAACGCGTCGATCTCCCCGCTCACCTCGGCGCGCGAGGAGCCGTTCTTCTTCCGGGCGGCCTCCGGTGAGTGCGTAGAGTTCCGCCATACCAACGAGCTGCCCAAGGAGCTTGAACTCGACGACTTCCAGGTGAAGACGCCGACCGACACGATCGGCCAGCACATCCACCTGGTGAAGTTCGACGTCACGTCGTCGGACGGCTCCGGCAACGGCTTCAATTACGAGGACGGCACCTTCGCCCCTGACGAGGTGGCGAGCCGCATCTGCGCGGCTAAAGCGGATGGCAGGAATAATGTCGTCCAGACCCGTGCGCCAGGTGTCCTCGCCATCTTGGACGGCGACGGCGGGTCTGACGACGACGGCAATCTCCAAGCGTTGTGCGAAGGGACAAAAGGAGAGCCTACCAACAAGAACTGGTGGCGCATGAGCCGTTCGAAAAGCCCCGACCGCTTCCAGACCACCGTGCAGCGCTGGTTCGCCGATCCGATCCTCTCCGACGACGGCGAGGGTGGCAAGGCCGACCGCACCATGCGCACGGTGTTCAGCCACGACCATTTCGCCCCGTCCTCGATCCAGCAGCACGGCTATTACACCGCGCTGGTGATCGAGCCTCAGGGCGCGAAATGGACGAAGCCGGACGGATCGGACGAGGGATCTGGTGCGAAGCCCTTCGCTCTAAAAAAAGGCAACACGACCGATGTCGGCACCCGCAAACGCGTGGTCGGGGCCGACGAACGAAACATACATCCCGACTTCCGCGAATTCGCGCTCGCCGTAGCCGACTTTGCCCTTCTCTACGACCCGCGTGACCGGCAAACCCAAGCCGAAACTGCACCGTTTCTCGGCAAGGGGATACCCGACAATTATGCTCTGGGCGGAATGGCAGCTCTTTATTGCGAGATGGGCTATCGCAGCAGTCCAGATCTTCTGCGTCGCAAATGCGGGTCCGCGATGAAGTCGGATGAGTTCGGAAATTTCACGGACGAAAACGTGCCGCCGGCATGGTTCGCCGGCGGTCGGGATGGGGACACGCATGCCGATGACATAGCTCCCGTCGGCGATCTCATGGCTTCGCAAGTCATAAAATTCCGCGACCATTTCCTGCGCTGGCGCTTAGCCGCGGCCGGCAGTAATCCAGACGAGGGCCTGCCGGACTCCAATCGTTATGCCAAGCCCGTCGCCCCACCTGAGAGGCCCGAGTCAATCTCGGTCGACCACCACGACCCTTACCTCGTCAACTATCGCGGCGAGCCGATCCCGCTTAGGGTCGGCACGAAGGAACCGAACAACGGTGGGATCGCCGATTGTGCCTTAAGGCCGCTGCAGCAGCCGCTGATGATGAACGACGTTCTTTCGGGATTGGGTTTGCTTTGGACATTTCCGGAATGTTCCGTCGCGTGGCAGCGGACGGACGCACAGGGCGACATGGCCAATGTGTTGCGCTCCGTCTGGGATAAGCAATTCAGAATTGCCCATGGCGATCCGGCCACCCCCGTCCTCGAAACCTATTCGGGTGAGCGGAATGTCATCCGCCTCATCCAGGGCGCTCAGGAGGTGCAGCACACCTTCAATGTCGAGGGCGCCGCCTGGCCGCGCAATATCGACCAGAAATTCCCTTCCATGGCCCGGCCGCGCGATTCAGTGTGGGATGATTCGCTCCCACCCTCTCCCCAGCGCACGACCGCGCATCAGGCCTGCATCGAGAGTGAAGTGGCGCGCTTCGGTCGACCGCGAGAATATGAGACCTGGGTTCTTGAAGGGGCGGACAAGACCGAGAACGCGGACGATTGGAAGCGGTACGAAGAGGCTGTCGCTGTTTGTGACAATCTCGAGGGGTATGTGACCGCGCAGGAAGTCGGCATCTCCGAACATTTCGAGTTCGGCGGCCGCTCAAGAGCCGGCCCTGGAGGTTCGTTCAAATTCAGAAAGTTGCAAGGGGTGCCGAATTTTAATCCTCTTGCGGATACGCCTGCAAGCGGCCCGGACGTTCGGGTTCCCACGCAGGACTATCTCTATCATTTCGGTTCGCAGGACGCGCTTTGGAACGGCGCCTGGGGCCTGTTTCGAATCTATCCCGATGCTGGCGCGCCCGATGCGACCGAGGAGATAGTCGGCCTCGATCCGCAGGCTTCGATTTTGGCGATCGGCCAACGACTGAAGGAACTCCCGAAACAGGAGGGACGACGCGATCCGACAGACTTCTATGCAAACGCGGCGTTGTGTCCCGCCGATGCGCCGCATGTCTACAAACTCGCCCTCGCCAGACGGGACGAGGATCGCGACGGGAAGAAGAGTGAACGCTTCTACGGCCGCGGCCTATTCGATCCCGATCCCCTGCACCTCGTCATCGCTGAACCGGAAATCTATCCGGGCGGCATAGCGAAGCTGCGGGAAAAATTCCAGCAGGCCCTCGCGTCGGATGGCTCGGGGGCTTCCAAACCGGTCGAGCTCGACGAGGCGGCAGTGAACCGTTTGGAGACACCGGCTCAGCCGTTCCGGCTCAGGGTCAGGGCTGGCGACTGCGTCCATCTGGCCGTGGTCAATGCGATGACGAAAGAAGACGACTCTCCCGGTCACCGAAACGATCTTTCCGATGCGCTCGGAGACGCCAGAATGCCGCCGATCACGCCGCTCAACACCGATCCGGCGTGGCGTGACGAGGACAAAGCGCGTTGCCCCGCCGGCGGCGCCCCGTGCCAGAACCGGCCGGGTCATTTTGAAGCGTCGCTGACACAGAGCGAGATCGCGCGGAAAAAACAATTGCTGACGCCCTCGGCGTCTTTCGCCTACCGTCTTGCCCTTCCAGGTCTCACCCGCAACGAGCGACTCCACATCCCCGTGGGCCTCTCGCAAAACAGCGCGCTGCCGCCTGCTGAAGTCTCCGGCGGCGTGATGAAGGCCCACGTCGACTACGTTACCTTCTACGCCGGGCGTGCCGCATTGCCGGAATACAACCCGCTAGAAATTTTGGCAAGCAAAGCCACGAATCTGGGCTTGAGCGTATCGCTAACGGAGGAACCAAGTAGCGAAGTGCCTCCGAGGGCAAAGCGGTTTCTTTTCAACGGACTGTCGTTTGACCTCATTGGACCGCCGGAAAGGCCCGCAAATGACAGCGACGTGAAGGTTCTTCGTGATCAAGGGGAAGACGAGCTTTCAGATCGGGGCGGCTGTGTCTTGATTGGCGGAAATCTGCCGACCACGCGCTGTTTTCCTTACGCCTACGGTGCCCTCCCGATCATCTCGCTGGGGGATGTGATCGGCCACGCCCCGCACGGTCTGATCGGCGCGGTCGTAGTGGGGCCGACGAATTGGACGCCCGTGGCCGAGCCCCTTCTAGAACACACCGAAGCGGCACAAGGCCAGCTGTACATTGCCCCCCCCACAGATCTGGATGATAAGTCAGAGGACGAGAGCGACACCAACTCGGACGATGCCGAGCCGCACAAAATTCGCGAGCACATCGTCTTCTGGCGCGACGGCATGAATTTGTGGGATAGCGCCTCGAAAGACCAGTGGCGCGCCAAGGGCGCGGCGTCGGAAACCAATGGGCTCCCGAAGCAAGGCGGCCCCGTTGCCGATTGCCCGGTTTGCGACGACAGCTACGATTTCGGAGAGAAAGGCGTGAACTACCAGTCCGCGCCGTTCCATCTGCGCATGCGAGCAGAAGGACAAGAGATGAACGGCGCGCTCGAGTCGCATTACGACCTCAACGCCTTCGATTTCCCCTCGGAGTTCTACCTCAATCGCGGGAAAGGCGAGGAAGGGGTCGATGGTGCGCCCGCCATGCCGATACTGAGAGCCGAAGTCGGCGAGGAAGTGGTAATCCGCGTGCTGCATCCTTCCGGCCGGGCGCGCCAGCGCGCCTTCGTCACCACGGCGCTCGATTATGACGACCTTTTCCCCGGCTTCGGCTTCCCCCATGCGGCGCTGCTTGCGCCGGGCAAAGGGATCGCGGCCTCCATCGCGCGGCCGGTGCGCGAGGGCTGCTATCTCTGGCAGGACGGGCCGGCTCCGCTTCGCGCGGGCGGCACATGGGGCCTGTTGGACGTGGTCGAAAAAGGCAAGATCGCCGATCCGACGGCGTCCAAGTGCATGCGCTCAAACTGAGAACGGGAGAACGACCCCTTGCAGGTGAGGAGCAGGGCGAGATGAGAGGCCTGTGGAACGCGCCCATCGCGTGGATGGTCGCCGTTCTGATTCTGCTCGCGGCCCCCTCCCGCACGGCGATAGGCCAGGAAAGCGGCGGCGACGTTCCGTCCCCGCCGAGCCGCGATAGCGACCTCAAGGCAGGTCTCCAAGTCAAACTGCATCTTAACGCGCCCGACGGCAGGGCGATCAAATGGCCTGTCTCGCGCGAGGCGTTCCGCATCGCCCTGGACCTTGAGGATGCCGCCACCGGTCAGCCTGCCAGCGGGCTCCATCCGGCGGCGTGGCTGCGCCCCGTCAAGGCCTCCAACCTCGTCTGCAACCGGGCCGCCGAAGCCTTCAACCGCACCGGACGCCTGCCGGTCGGCGCGCTCGACCTCAATGGAGACCTCGTCGCAGTCCTCCATGACGACGCCCATGTCTCCATGGTCGACCCGAGGCTCGATCTCGCGACGAGCAACATCATGTCGATCGCCGATCTCGGGACCATGCCGAAACACTTTCTCGCTGATCAGGCGGCCATGCGGGTGGTCGCCGGCAGTGCCGATCGGCTCCGTAGCGTCATGACCGACGGCAGGGTCGAGCCTGCAGGGATCGAGGGTGAGGCCTTCACGCACATGGTCGCGACCGAACTGGCGACATGGGTCGGCACCGGGCAAACGATCCGGCGCCTTTCACCTGCGGACAAGTCTTTGGTCGTCGAGTCTGGCTCCCCCATCATCCGCATGCGTGGCGCGGCCCTCCCGCCTGATCCCGACGACGACCGCCGACTGGAGCCCGGCGCGCCGGATCTCCTGACAATGAACGAAGACGGCGCGGTGCTTCTCGTCTCGTCCGACGGCGCGATGCGCCGGTTTCCGGGAACCGCCGCAGCAAAGGATGCAGTCTCCGCGCCGAAAGCCTCCGGCGTTCTCGTCCTGCGCGGCGATGGCGCGATGGAACTGAGGCGCGCGGATGGCGGCGTTAGCAAGCCCATCGCGCTGCCTGCCCCCGCCACACGGCTTGCGATCGGCGCGGACGAGGGCGTCGCCGTCGCCTGGGCACCCGGCGAGAGCACGCTGAGCTTCTTTGAGGTCGCCAGCATGACGCTCGCTGGCGCGGTCTCCTTCGATCGTCCGATTCGCGAGTTAGAGATCGCGGGCACGACAGCCTACGCGATGCTCGACGACCTGTCCTCGGTCATGGTCGCCGATCTGGTGGCCGTCGGGCCCGGTCTTTCGCCACGCGTCGAAAATGTGCGACTCGGCCCCGCAAGCGATCCCCCGGCGGAGAGCGGTCCCTATCTCCGGCCTCTCCCTCATGGCGGTGGTGTACTGGCACTGCATCGCTCGACCCAAACGGTCTTCGTCGTTCAGGCCGGCCAGGGGGAAGGCATGCCACCGATGACGGCCTTTCGCCTGAAGGGCGGGATGCCGCGAGCCATCGCACTTCTCGATCGCAGCCTCCGCGAGGTCGCGCCCGGCCGCTATGAAACCACGATTTCCGCCCCGGCGGGCGGAGCTTGGGAACTGGTAGTCACGACCGGCCTTGCGGCGCTTTCCGCCTGCTTCCGCATCGACGTGGAGGGACCGGAGGCCGCCGAAAAGACGCGCACTTTAACGATCCGGGCAGCGCCAGTGCGGCTCAACGGCGACCGCACGGCCGAGCTCGTCCTCGCCATAGACTTCGATCAGTCTTCCGCGAGGCTGCATGACAGGCTGCCCTTCGTGGTAATGGCGCTGGAGCGCCCATGGCGAGCACCGATCGTCGCCGTGCGAGAGCCGGGAAGCAACCGCTACGTGGCCCGGCTGACCCTGCCTGGGCCGGGGCAGTATCCCGTGATGCCCGGATTTGTCCTGCCGGGGGGCGACCGGATCGTGCCTGGCCTCGTGCGTGTCGAAGAATAGAAGGAAGGAAGCCGATGTTTCAGCAACTTGGCCTGAGTATGATCGCGCTGGCCCTGCTCTCGGGCGAGACCTCAATTGCATTGGCGCATGACGCTCACAAGAAGCACGAACAGATGCATGGGGAAACCCAAAGCCAACGCCTGTCTCAAGTGCGAATTCCGTCACTCGAAGGGCGGTTGGTCGACACCGTCGGCACGCCGACCGATCTAGCGGCGCTTCTCGGAGATCGGGCGTTCATCCTGTCCTTTTCCTATCTCGATTGCCCGGAGCAATGCCCTGTCTCCGACCTCGTGATGAACAAGCTGTCTTTTGACCTGCGCGAGGATCGAACCGCGCCTCGCCTCGTGACCCTGACGCTTGATCCCGAACATGACAGCCACGATCGCCTCGCCGCACACCATGCCGAATTTGGATCGCCCGAAAACTGGCGCTGGGCGGCCGGCGAGCCGGCGGATGTCCATCGCCTGTTGCGGCGCCTCGGCGTCGAGACCGGCACGCCGCTCGCCGAGCATGACGTCATGTTCTTCGTGGGCAATCTCGGCTCCGGACGCATGACGCCGGTCACCGGCCTCGCCGCGCCGGAAATGCTGGTTGAGATCGCCCGGCAATACGGGGCCGCGCACCATGCCCCGACGCGGTGATGCCGAATGTCGGCCGCGAGCTCGAAATACAGAGGGCAACCGCCCCCGGATAGACATGCTGGCGCTCGCTCTGCTCGTCTCGTTCGGAACCTCCGCCACGGCCGAGAACGCCTCGATCGCCCATGGCCGGGCGCTCTATCGAGGAGAGGCTCCCTCGGCCGGCGAGGCGTCGATTCTGGGCATGTCAACGCCTTTGGCACGCTTGCCCTGCGCCGGTTGTCATGGACAGGATGCGGAGGGCGGGACGGAGGGAAGCCGGCCCGCTCCTGCCCTGCGGCTCGACCGGTTGGTCGCACGAAGCGCGGCCTATGCCGATCCGGGCGCGCTGGCTGAGACCTTGCGCACGGGGGTCACGCCGGACGGTCGAACCCTCGCTCCGACCATGCCGCAGTTCACACTGAATGCAACCGGCATTGCCGCGCTTTATCGCTGGCTCGGTGCGGTCTCGGGTGAAGAACGACTGGGTTTCGGTCCCGACGCCATACACCTGAAGGTTCGTGGCGGAGATACGTTAAGAATGGCGCTTCGCTTCGAACTGGATCGCCTAATTCCGAATGGCCTGTGGGGTCTGCCGATAGTGCTGGAGGGTGTATCCGACCCGGACATGCGGAGAGAAGAAGAGGCACAGTTAACCGCCATTACCGCAGGAGACGCCCATAACGAGACCGACGAGTGCTTTGCAGCGATCGGCGGCGCCGTGCCTGGATGTTCGATCACGCTCTTTCCCGCCGGCGGGCTTATCGGGGACGAACCGCCAGACATTCGCGGGCTCTGGGCGAGCCGCGCCGATCAGGTGCGGGCGCTGATGCGCTCTGTCGAAGGCGGCGTGATACTGACGGGCGAAGGGCCGGAGATGCGCCGGCTCCTCCACCTTCTCTCCAAGGAGGTCTCCCCGGACGGCGGCGAGGATGAAGCCGCCTGGCGCGTGGCATCCTCAATTGAGCGCCCTCCGATCCGCGCCGAGAACGTCCTCCTCCTGTGCGGACCCGACGAGCTTCCGAATATGCTGGCGCGGCTTGTCGATCAGCCGCATCTGTTGGCGCTTCGAGCCACGATCGAGCCATGGAAAAAAATCTTGCTGGAACACGGTGTGTCCTTCACTCTCGCAGATCCGCTTCCAGGCAGAGACGATCCAGGCCAGGGCAATGTCGGGATCGTTCCGGCTGCCGCGGCCGTACTCGTCGCCGCCTTTCGTGCCTGCGGCGGCGACTGCACGCGTTCGCGCTTCATCGAGACCTTCGACACTCTGGAGCTCCAGCCCGCCGACTGGCATGCGCTCAACTATTTGCATCACCACCGCACCGGCACGGATCAGGTATCGGTGATCCATTCGCCGTAGTCACCCCACAGTTTGCTGATCGTCACTTTGCACATGTCAGAGAGCTCGTCTCCGGCCGCAGCCGGATGGGGAGAAGCTTTCCTCATGGGCAAGTGGCGGACGGGACGGATTTCGAAGACTGACGGTCGACACCGTTTCGCCGTCAAGGATACGAGAGGGGCTCGCCAACAACGAACTCGGAACTTTGATCCTGACGCGGATCGCGCCTTTGATGCGGATTGATCACGACGTTATCGCCTTGGCGATGCGCGAGACAGCCGAGAATTTCTGGAGCCTGGTTACAATTCGAGCCAGTATGTGTAGGGCGGTGAGGCGCCGGACACGCCGGCGCTCTTCGCCTGGGCAAAGCGACCGCACATTGGGCGATCGCTTCCAGGCCGCGCCTGTGCGTTGGGCCGCACCAGTCAAATGCTGTTCCTATCGCTGCGGCTTGAGACTCGACCGCACGAAGAACGGATCACGAGTTCGGTCGGGAGAACGACCTCTCGTCCGGTCACTTCGCTTGAAGAGCCTATCTGGTCGAGCAGCAATTGCGCGGAGATGCGGCCCCAGGCCGGTATATCCCAACGAACGGCCGTAACGGGCGGAGTGGTGAGCTCGGCAAGATCGGAATCGCAGCCGGCGATCAGCGAGATGTCGCTGCCGAGTGTCTTGCCGCTGAGAGCGACGGCTCTCAGCACTCCTGACAGGAGCGACATGCCGCCAGCGATGATGGCGGTCGGTCCGGTCTCAGCGCTCAGCATGAGCGATGTCTGCCGAAATGCATCCTCGGCGTAGAACGAGCGGGTACTGACGAGTCCGGGGCGCGGCTCAAGGTTGTGTACACGCATGGCCTCCTGAAAGCCCGCAAGACGTTCGCGCCCAGGGCGCATCACGGTCCTTCCGGTGAGAAGCGCGATGCGGACATGCCCGAGGGAGACCAGATAATCGACGGCGGCCCGCATCGCCCGCCGATGGTCCACAACGACGGCATCCGTTGTGGGGGAAGCGTCCCGGTCGATAAAGACGACCGGAATGCCTGCCTTCCCGATGGCCGCGTTCAAGGCTTCGTCATGCTCGACGCTCTTTGTCAGGAGGAGGCCATCGACACGACGCCGGGACCAAAGTCGAATGAGTTCCAACTCCTTGCCGACCGCTTCCTCTGTATTCGTCAGAATGAGGGTATAGCCCGCTTGCCGGATGGCCGACTCGGCGGCGCGGACAAAGGTCGCGAATTCCGGGATGGAAATGTCGCGGATCGCGCACGCGATCGTTCGCGAAGAACGCGTGCGCATGGTTTGAGCTGCCGGGTTGGGCTCATAGCCGAGGACTTCCATCGCCTTATGAACACGCGCCTTCAGATTGGAGGCAACCGATGGGTTGTTGTGGACGACGCGCGAGACGGTCGCAATTCCGACCTCCGCGACCCGCGCAACATCTTTGATCGTCACGTGAGCCGACTGTTTCATTCCTGGAACCTCTTATCGTCTCTATTTAACCCAGAACCAGGTTCGGCAGCCAGAGCGAAAGCTGCGGCACGGCCATCACGGTCACTAGAAGGAGCGCAATCAATACGGCGAACGGAGTAATACCGCGGATTACCTCCGCGAGCGGAGCTTTCGTGACGGAGGAGAGGACGAAGAGGTTCATGCCCACGGGCGGCGTCAACAGGGCCAACTCCATATTGATGACGATGATAATACCGAAGTGGATCGGATCGATTCCAAACGGCTCGAGAAGCGGAATGAGTACCGGCAGCGCTATCAAAAGTACCGAGAAGACTTCGAGGAACATGCCCAGCGCGAAGAGCAACACGTTCACGAAGATTAGGAACTGCCAAGGTTTGAGCGACCATTCTTGGGCAAGTTGGACGATCCTGTTCGTGATCCCACTTTCGGTGACCCATTGGCCGAAGACGAGCGCGACCACGACGATGATCATGATGGCCGCTGCGTGCCTGGCCGCGATGGCCAGCACGGGAAGGACTTCGCCAAATGAAATGGAACGATAAACGAACAGGCTGATCAGCAAGGCTGCAATCGCGGAGAGCGCAGCCGCTTCCGTTACCGTGGTCAGGCCGCCGTATATCCCGCCAAGGACGATGATGGGGATGGAAAAAGCGGGCAGGGCGCGGATGTTTACCTGCCAGAAACTGCCGACACCAGCCTGAACGGCGGGAGGATATCCGCGCTTCCTGGCGTAATACAGGGTCCAGCCGATCAACAGCAGAGCCTGAATCAGACCAGGTATGATACCTGCGAGAAAGAGGCGCGGCACGGACTCGTCTGCAAGCACTCCGTAGACCACCATGGCCAGGCTCGGCGGGATGAGAATGCCAAGCGTGCCGGAGGCGCCCACAACGCCGGCTGCGAAGTGCCGATCGTAGCGCTGTTTGATCATGCTCGGGACCATGATGGTGCCCATGGCGAGGGCCGTCGCGACGCTCGAGCCGCACATGGCGGCGAACATCGTGCAGGCGAGGACACATACGATGCCCAGGCCGCCTCTGACACGGCCGATCCAGCTCGATGTCGCATTGATCAGGGCGGTGGCAATGCCGCCCCTCTCCATGAAGGTTGCCGCAATCACGAAAAAGGGCACGGCGATCAGGGTCTGCGAGTTCAATTCATCCACGATCTTCTGAGCGACCGAGATCATGGGTGTACCCGTCGAGGCGAGGAGTCCGACGGCAGTCAATCCTAGAACGAGATAGATTGGAAAGCCCAGCGCCAGCAGCCCTGCGAACATCACGAGGAAAACAGCGTTCATGCTTAGTTCTCCCTTATGCCATGGGCGCCGGCTGCGTCCACGACCTGCTCCCGGCGGGTTGTCAGATCGAAGGCGACAATCAGGTGGGCAACGCCGATCAGGGTTCCCGCGATCGGCAGGCAAGCGTAATAAATCCACAGGGGAAACCGCAGGCTGGTGGGCGAGAGGTCGCCGAAGTCCCAGGCTTCATAGGCGATCTGGCTTCCGTAGATGATCAGGAACAAGGAAAAGGCAGCACCGGCAAGATTGCCGGCGATGGCCGCCCACCGCCGAGCCGAAGACGGCATCATGTAAACAACAAGATCGGCGCACACATGTGCGCGGTTGAGAGTCACCTTTCCGCAGGCGAGGAGAACAGCCCACATGACCGCATAGACCGTCACCTCTTCAGTATAGTCAGGGGCGTAAGCCGGCGCGATAAGACGCAATACGATCGTATAGAGGATAAGTGCGAGCGCGCCGCCGAGCAGAAGCCCGGTTACCGTCGTCTCCAAGCGCGCCCACCAGACTCCGAGGCGGTGACGGAGCGGCACAGCCGAGTGCCCCTCCTTCACCGCCCCCAACTTTTCAGTTGGTCCCGTCATGAGCCTGCATCTCCTGCACGGCCATCTCGACAAGATCTGTGTCGATACCAATTTCGGAGACGATGTCGTCCTGAGTTGCCATCATTTTCTTGCGCTCTTCGGCGAGAGCTTCATCGCTGGCCGTCTCGATCTTGATACCGTTCTCGATCAGCGTCTCGCGCGCACGGTTCTGGGCTTCGGCTGCCATGGCCCGTGTTTCGTCGATCGTCTCGGCCCATGCTTCCGTCATAGCCGTCTGCAGCTCCGGTGAGAGGCTCGTCCAGAACCGGCCCGATACCATCGGAACGTACTGGCCGAACCACTGCTTGTCCTCGAACGCATAACTGAGGCCAGAATCCCAGAGTTTGGCGCTCGCGATGCTCTCGTGTGTAGAGGAGACTGCATCCACGACCGACGAGGAGAGTGCCAGCGGCACGTCCGGCCAAGGAATGACGTTCGGGATGCCGCCCAGCGACGAGACGCGCGCCGCGTTTGCTGTGCCACCGGAGACGCGGATCTTCAAGCCTTTCAGATCCGCATGGGTCTTGAGCGGTTTGGAAGTGCTGTAGAAGTGCGAGAAGCCGAGGTTCATCCAGGGTCCGAGGACCTTGATGCGCATCTGCTCTTCGGCCCGCTGATTGATGGCTTTCCCTAGGGCGCCGTCCATCAGTGCGAGCGTCGCCTCCTCAGGCCGGCCGTAGAATATAGGCAGCGAGGTGATCGCAAAACTCGGCACCATGCCGTCGAGAACCCATGTCCCCGGGATCGCCATCTCGACGCTGCCCTGCCGGAGCGCGCGGCCAACATCCCGATCCCGAAAAAGCTGCGCGCTCGGGTAGACCTCGATCTCAAGCTTATCGCCGACCCTCTCCTTCAACGCGGCGACGAAGAGCTCGACACCTTTGTTGCGGACATGGCTCGGATTGGTATCCAGAGAGATTCGAAGCTTCTCGGCTGCCTCGGAGGGTTGCCCCACGATCAGCATCGCGATGGCTGCGCCGGCTACGAGGCAGTGGTACAGGTTTGTCTTTTTCATTTGGTCCTCCCGCTAGTTAGCTTGTTTTTCTGTCGCGTCCTCTGTTCAGGCCGCTAGTTGATAAGCGTCAGAGGCAGCTCCCTTAGCGACCGACGCTCCTCCATCATCCAAAGCGCTTCGAAAAGACGCTCCGTCTGATCCTCTCCGCAGCGTCGTTGGACGCAGTCGGTAAACTTCTCCTTCAGCTCGGCGCAGCTCAGCCTTCGCTGCCAGCTTCCCTTGGCGTGTGTGACCGGCTCGTGCTCAACGACCCGCCCGTTCGCGAGCAGCACTGTTACCTGGTCGCTCGGCGCGAACGGCATGTCGGATGCCGTCTCTTCCGTGGTCGTGATACGCACTTTGCGCATGGTCTCGACCATGTCGGGCCGTCGCACAAAGCTGTCGGTGAGTTCGCCGAGCCCGACGCGACCACTGACCAGCGCGGACGCCATCGCGAACTCCATGCTGAACTTGGCTTCCAAGCCGGTCTTCGGCTGGTGGTTGCGCAGCATCAACGCCTGGGTTTTGCCTGTATGCACCCTGATTTCCTGGACCGACTCCGGCTCCAGGCTGTTCTCGCGCACGAGGTCGATCATGGCATCGATCGAACGGTGCGTGGCGTAGCAAATCGGGTAGCGCTTGATGTTGATCCCGCGCTCGGGGAGCCGCCAGAACTCGCCGCAGAGACCCCACTGCTCCCGGAAAAGTTCCGGACTTCCGGACGGAGAGTGGGCCCGCATGAAGCCGGTCTCGTGCTCCAGGACGTCGAGCGAGGCGGTGAAGCCCTGTCTTGCCAAGTGGGCGGCCATGACGCCCGCCTGGGCCGCGCGTCCGGCGTGCAGCGACTTCGTCATCGTCCCGAAGTTCGCCACGAGCCCGGAGGCCAGGGAGGCCGAGATCGCGATCGCCTGCGCTGTCGCCTGTGTGTCCAGGCCGTTCAACCTGGCGCAGGCTGCGGCTGCGGAAAGTGCTCCCCACGTGGCGGTGGGATGAAAACCGCGTTCGTGCAGGTGCCCGGGTTCCAGGCTTTCCAGCAGCGCCCAGAGTTCGTAGCCTGCGACATAGGCTGCGATCGCATCCTCGCCGCTCGAACCCAGTGCCCAGCCTTCGGCGAGGATGGCGGGGGTCATAACGGCGCTGGTATGACCGTCCATGGCCACGTCGTCGTAGTCGAGAACGTGGGCGGACACGCCGTTCACCAGCGCGGCGTCCGTCGGCGAGAGGTTGCGGCCGCTCGGAATCTCCGGCGCCCCATCATTGGCGGTCGAAGTTGGAGCCAATGTGCGCACGAGCCTTGCCGGCTCCTCGTCCGCTCCGGCGATCATGACGCCGATACAGTCGAGCATACCGATCCGCGCCGCCTCGCGGCAGTCGGCGGGAAGGGTGGCCGGCGAAAGGTTTGAAACGAAGGCGGCCAGGCCGAGGGTCAGGGAACTCATGGCTGGCTCCTTAGTACGACCGAGGCAGACCGAGCACGTGCTGCCCGACATAGGCCAGCACGAGGTTGGTCGAGATCGGAGCGATCTGGTAGAGACGAACCTCTCGCCACTTGCGCTCGATATCGTACTCTCGCGCGAAGGCGAATCCGCCATGCGTCTGCATGGCCGCCTCGGCGGCGTGCCACGTCGCCTCCGACGCCAGCAGCTTGGCGATGTTGGCATCGGCGCCGCAGTCGCGGCCCGCAGCGAAGAGAGCCGCCGCTCGCCGGCACATCATGTCGGCGGCCTCCAGTTCGGCATAGGCGCGGGCTAACGGGAACTGGACGCCCTGGTTCGACCCGATGGGCTTACCGAAGACCTGTCGCTCGCGAGCGTAGGCAACCCCCTTGTTCAGTAGCCACCGCCCGTCGCCCACACACTCGGACGCGACGAGGATTCTCTCAGCGTTCATCCCGTCGAGGATGTAGCGGAAACCTTTGCCCTCCTCGCCAATGAGATTGGCCGCGGGAACCTCGAGATTGTCGAAGAACACTTCGGTGGTGTTGTGATTAATCATCGCGTCGATCGGCTTGATCTCGATGCCTTTTCCCTGTGACGCCCTGAGATCGACAAGGAAGACGGAGAGACCTTCGGTGCGCTTCTTTACCTGGTCGAGCGGCGTCGTCCGGGCGAGCAGCAGCATCAGGTCGGAATGGAGCGCGCGCGAGGTCCAGACCTTCTGGCCGTTGACGACATACACGTCGCCACGACGTTCCGCCCGCGTCTTCAGCTTCGTGGTGTCGGAACCCGTTGTCGGCTCGGTGACACCGAAGGCCTGGAGGCGCAGTTCGCCTGAAGCGATCTTGGGCAGGTAGGCCTGCTTCTGCTCCTCGCTGCCATGCCGCAGCAACGTGCCCATAATGTACATCTGGGCATGCGCGGGACTGGCGGTACAGCCGCTGGCGTTTATCTCCTCAAGGATGACGGCGGCGGCGCGCAACGGCAGCCCGGAGCCGCCATACGCCTCCGGTATGAGCGCGCCGAGGAAGCCTGCCTCGGTGAGTGCTGACACGAACTCGGTCGGATACCCGCTACGCTCGTCCAATGCCCGCCAGTATGAGGAAGGGAAGCCCGCGCAGATCTTCCGCACGGCGTCGCGCAACTCGGGAAAGTCTTCCCCAAGGGCGAGTGACACCTGGTCGTCCATCAGGCGGCCTCCGAGAAGGTCTGTCGGAATGTCTTGGGCAGGCCGGCGCGCGCGATCGTGCCGAAGAACCGCTCCTCCGGCAGCCACGTCTCGACCTTCCGCCGAAGCGTGACCAGGGCATCTATGTCGATGCCGGTGTCGAAGCCCAGTTCTTCGAGGAGATAGGCCGTGTCCTCGGTGTCGATGTTGCCGGTCGCGCCCGGCGCGAAGGGGCAGCCGCCAAGGCCACCCAGGGAGGCGTCGAAGCGGCGGATGCCGCATTCCAAGGCCGCCGTCACATTGGCGAGGCCGAGGCCGCGGGTGTCGTGAAAGTGCAAGCCGACCGTTCGGTCTCCGACCACCTCAAGAACCGCTTTCACGATGCGCTTCACCTGGGCGGGGTTGCCATATCCTACGGTGTCGGCCAGCAGGATCTCGTCCGCGCCGCGCTCGGCCAGCTCGGCGGCGATGGCGACCACGCGTTTCTCCGAAACCGGGCCGGAAATCGTGCATCCGAAGGCGGTGGCGATGCCGGCGGCGAGACGGACGCGGCCGGGAGCGCGCTCGTTGCGCAAATCAATGATCCGGCCGAAGTCCGCGATCGACTCGTCCGTCGTCCGCCGGACATTGGCGAGGTTGTGCTCCTCGCTCGCCGACAGGACATAATTGAGCTTCGGGACGCCAAGTTCGATGCCGCGCTCAGCCCCCTTGAGGTTAGGTATCAGCGCGGTGGCGGTAAAGCCGCTCATTTGGAGCGCGGCGCTTGCCACCTCCTTCGCGTCGGCGAACTGCGGCACCACCTTCGGCGGAACGAAGGAAGTCACCTCGACCTCCCTGACGCCGGCCGCCGCTACATCGCGGCACCATTCGAGCTTCCGCTCGGTGGACAGCACGGTCTTGGCCATCTGGATCCCGTCGCGGAGCCCGACCTCGTGGACGTAAGCTTTCTCGCGCATGCTTTCCTCCTCAGCGCCCCTTGAACTCGGGCTTGCGACGCTCGTTGAACGCCAGGACACCCTCGCGGCGGTCCTCGGTCGGGACCATCCGGTTGTAGGCCTCGATCTCGAAGGCCAGCCCGTCTCGCAGGGACATCTGCAAACCCCGATGGATCGACTGCTTGGCTTGCCGCACCGAGATCGGGGCATTTCCAGCGATCTTGCGGGCAACGGCGAGTACCTCCTCGTGAAGCGCTTCGGGCGGCACCACCTTGTTGATCAAGCCCCACTCCCGGGCCTCATCGGCCGAGAACGGCTCCCCGGTCAGCACGATCTCCTTGCCCCGCCGCTCGCCGACCGCGCGCGGCAGCGTCTGCGTGCCGCCGGCGCCCGGCATGATGCCAAGGGTGACCTCGGTCAGAGCGAAGCGGGCGCTGGAGCTGGCGTAGGCGAAGTCGCAGGCGCCGGCGATCTCGCAGCCGCCCCCATAGGCGGCTCCGTTGACCGCCGCGATCACCGGCAGAGGGCAGTCGATCAAGGCCCGCAGCATCTTCTCGAAAATCGCGTGCTGAGCGGCCCAGGCCTCGTCCGTCATCTCGCGGCGCTCCTTGAGGTCGCCGCCCGCGCAGAAAGCCTTCTCGCCTTGCGCCGTCAAAACTATGCACCGCACGTCGCCGGTCTCGAGCTGGAAGCGCTCGAAAACGCGCGTGAGATCGAGCCCCATCTGCGTGTTCATCGCGTTCGAGGCCGCCGGCCGGTTCAGCACGACCATCAGGACGTATCGGTCGACCCGCCGGAGTTCCAGGGTCTCAAATTCAGCCGGCAAGCTTGACGGAGCGGGTGCTCCGGAGGACTCGCTCATTATCTTCTCCCAATTGAGGCGCAGTTCCCTTCGAGCGCGGGCGGCGGCCGTCGAAGGCGAGGGGGGTTCCCATGAGTGGCAGGCTATCGCCCTCCGCCGGGCGGATCACGTCCAATGCGCGCACCTGGGGGTGATCGAACACTTGATCCACTGTGTAGAGCGGCGCATTCGGAACGCCGGCCGCGTCGAGTGCGGCTGACAACTTCTCGTCGCGCCATTTCGCCACCTTCTCAGCGACGAGGCCGACGATGGCGTCGCGATTGTTGACTCTTGCCTCGTTTGTCCGGAAGCGCTCGTCGCGCGCCGCGTCCTCCAGACCCAGCACATCGCATAGGCGGCGGAAGAGATTGTCGTTTCCGGCGGCGATCATCATCCAACCGTCCATCGTTTGGAACGCCTGGTAGGGCACGATCTCCGCCACGCCCGAGCCATGCGGCGAGCGGACCTCTCCATTCGCCGCATAACCCGCCAGCGGGATCGTCATCCAGGCTAGGCCCGTCTCGAAGAGAGAAGTCGAGACAGTCGCGCCGCGATTCTCCTTTCCGCGCGCGATCAGGCTCGACAGGAGACCGATCACGGTCCACATGCCCGAGCCCATGTCGACCAGAGAGACGCCTACCCGGACCGGCTGATCGTCGCCGTTTCCGGTGATGCTCATGATCCCGGTGCACGCCTGGACGAGCGGGTCGTAGCCCGGCTTGCCCGACAGCGGGCCGTTGGCGCCGAAGGCGCCGATGTCGCACCAGATGAGCGATGGCTTCGCCGCCTGCAGTGTAGGCCCATCGAGCCCGAACCGTGAAAGCACGCCCGGGCGCAAGTTCTGGATGACGGCATCTGCCTCCTCCAGAATGAGCTGCCGAAGCCTTTCCAGATCCTCATCATTGGAAAAGTCTACGGATACTCCTTCTTTTCCACGGTTCAAACTGTGGAAAGACGTGGAAGTGTCATTCCAGAAGGGCGGTCCCCACCCGCGGGCATAGTCTCCGCCGAGAGGGTTCTCCACCTTGATTACACGTGCCCCGAGGTCGGCGAGAATCAACCCGGCGTAGGGCGCCGCCACGCTATGGCCAAACTCTATGATGGTGATGCCTTCGAGGGCCCGCTCGACCGCCATGCTTGGTCCTTTTCATTGTCCGACACAGGCTAGTATGCCAGATTGCGACCCGTCAAGAAAACGTTTCCACAAACTGCGAGGGGATACGTGATGCCGCTGGAGATCTGCTGGAAGAGCGAACTGCTTCCTGTCGCTCAACGGTTCGCCGACCGCGAGGCCGTGCATGATGCCAGCGGATCGGCGAGCTATCGTGAGATCTTCGACCGCGCCGCAGGGGCAGCCGAGGGGCTGCGGCGGCTGGGCATCGGACCTGGCGATGTGGCCGCGACCTTCTTTCGCAACTCGCGACGGGCGGTGGAGGCCGCCTATGGAGTCCTCCTGTCGGGAGGCTGCGACGTATCGATCAACGCGCATCTGGCGCCCGACGACGTGCGCTACTGCCTCAACGTCTCCAAAGCGCGAATCGTGCTCACAGACCGTAGAGGGGCGGGGGAGTTGAATGACCTCCAGATTCCGGTCGTAATGATCGAGGACCTCGGCGCCTTGCCGCTAGCTTTGCTGGCTCCGGTTCCCGTCGAGCCGAACGCCTGGGCGCGGATGGTCTTTACCTCAGGAACGACCGGACGGCCGAAAGGCATCATTCACACCCATGTTGGCCGCTGGACCAGCAACCTTCTGCTTCGAGCCTCTCTGCCGACGCCACCGAAAGAGCGCAACGTCCTGATGCTGACGCCGTTCTCGCACGGCTCCTCGCTACTCACCTTCGCCTTTCTTGACGGCGGGGGCAGCGTCACGCTCCTCGACGGCCTGGAGGTCGGCGAGGTGACGCGTCGGCTTGAAAGCGGGCGGTGCGACCAGTTCTTCGCATCACCGACGATCCTCGCCAAGCTGTTGCCCATGCTCAAGGGCCGGCGCCTGGAACGGGTGCGCATGATTTACTGCGGAACGGCGTCGCTCGCGCCGGAACTCTACGAAAAGGTCCGCGCGGTTTTTGGTCCGATCGTGCGCGTCACCTACGGCAAGACGGAGGTCTTCAACCCGATCACCGTCCTGTCACCGGACGAGACCGACCGCTTCTACACTGAGGGCCCGAGCGAGATGACCTGCGTCGGGTGGCCCGCGAGTGGAGTGGAGATTCGAATCGGCAACGGCGCCTCCGGCTCAGAGGACGAAGAAGCACGAGGCAGGGAACCCGGACCGATTCTGCTGCGCACCCGGCATATGCTGGCCGGGATCGTCAGCGAGAGCGGCTTCCAACCGCATAGCTCTGCGGACTTCCATCGTACCGGCGATATCGGCTACCTCGACGATTTGGGTCGGCTTCACCTTTGCGGGCGCGAAGCGGACGTGATGAAAACAGGCGGTTACAAGATCGCCCCTGAGGAGGTGGAGGCCAAGCTGCGGCCTTCGCTGGCTGCCGGCGAACTCGTGGTGTTCGGATGCCCTTCCGCATACTGGGGGGAAATTATAACACTCGCGGTCGAAGGCGCCGATGCCGGGTGGAGGGAGAATATGGAAGATATTTTATCCACTATGACACCCTTTAAGCGGCCGCGACTCTTCCTTGAGCTTGAGGAACTGCCTCGCAACGCCATGGGCAAGGTCTCGCGCGCCGCCGTTCGAGAGGAGGTCCTGCGGCGCTTCCGGGTCGAGGATGGCGCAAGGCCGAGGTTGGTGCCCCTTCAAAATCAGGGAGCCGCCGACGGAACCAAGTCCTTTGGGTCGATGAGTTCACAGCCGGAGGAAGCGCCTTTGCCAGTTGCTCCCCTCCCACCGGAGAGCCCGGCCGGAGAGAGCCGATAAGGGAGCCGGCAGAGCAGCCTTTCGACCCGGCGGCACATGGATGGGTGCCCGTCGAGGACAAAGGCTTGATCGGCTGGGTCGGCACGTTCTGGCAGTGTGCTGTCAATCGGCTTGGAATGTCGGTAGTGCCTCGGTTCGAAATCGAGGAGCCTTGACGATGGCTCTGGCTGGTAGTGTCTCGGTTTGAAATCTGAAATTTGGGCCGCCCCTTCTCGCGCCGGCCGCTCGCATCCTATATGTTTAGCGGAAAGCATAGTAAGAGGTGGCTCGGTTTGTCTGAACAGGCTCGACGGCTTGATAAGTGGATCGTCTGCCGGGTTTTATGCCGCTGCGAGAAGCGGTTGATTGAAGTAGGCGTGGTCCGGGGTTTTCCGGCCCAGGCTCGAATGTCGGCGTCGTCCGTTGTAAAAGTCGAGGTACCGGCCGATCGATGTCCGGGCGTGGCTGACGGTCTCATAGGCCCGAAGATAGACCTCCTCGTATTTGATGGATTTCCAGAGCCGTTCGACGAAGACGTTGTCGCGCCAGGCGCCCTTGCCGTCCATGCTGATCTTGATGTCGCTGGCGAGCAGGACCTTGGTGAAGTCGATGCTGGTGAACTGCGATCCCTGGTCGGTGTTGAAGATCTCCGGCGGTCCGAAGCGAGCCAGCGCCTCCTCCACGGCCTCAATGCAAAAGTCAGCATGCAGCGTGATCGACAGGCGCCAGGTCAGGACGCGACGGCTGAACCAGTCGACGACTGCGGCGAGATAGACGAAGCCCCGGGCCATGGGGATGTAAGTGATGTCCATCGCCCAGACCTGATTGGGTCGCGTCACCGGCAGCTTTCGCAGGAGATAAGGGTAGATCTTGTGGCCGGGCGCTGGCTTCGAGGTGTTCGGCTTTCGGTAGATCGCCTCGATGCCCATTCGCTTCATCAGCCTCGCGACGTGAAGACGGCCGACGATGATCCCTTCACCGGCGAGGAGATCGCGGAGCATACGGCTTCCGGCGAATGGATACTCCAGGGGCAGTTCGTCGATCCGGCGCATCAGCGTGAGGTCATTGTCGCAGACACCTCGCGGTTCGTAATAAACGGCGCCGCGGCTGATGCCGAGTTCGCGAGCATGGGCGGCGGTCGGCAGATCATGAGACCGGTCGATCATCGCTTTGCGCTCGCCAACAGTCCGGCCTTGTCGAGCGCAGTTTCTAAAAAATCGTTGGCCAGCGTCAGCTCTCCGATCTTCGCGTGAAGCGTCTTCACGTCCACCGCAGGCGTGGCCGCAGACGAACGCGCCGGTCCGAAAACCTCGCGCGCTCCTTCTAGAAGCTGCGAGCGCCATTGCGTAATCTGGTTCGGATGCACGTCGAATTGCTGCGCCAACTCGGCCACGGTCTTCTCACCGCGCATGGCCGCGAGCGCGACCTTGGCCTTGAAGGCAGGGCTGTGGTTCCGCCTGGGTCTCTTGCTCATCGTCTCTCCTGATCTCGGCCATCCTGGCCGCCTTCAGGCAGACAATTCACTCAGCACCCTGTCCAATTTTCCGGAGCCACCTCTATATGAACGGTCACTTCAGATTCATCGTGGCGACCGTCTCGAAAGCTCGATTGAGGGGCCAAGTGGCCTGATGCAGACTGGTGCCTCGGATGAACGGTTATGCACCTGATCAAGCGTAGGTCAGTTACGTTGACGAACGACGTCATACATTCACGCGGATTGGGCGGTCTAATGCCCCATTCGGCGGCGACTTCACCGACGAGCGGTTATCAGAGTGTCACCGCCGCGCCGTCGGCCCGCGGATCGCTCGCCCCTTCCATGACGCCGGAGGGATGCCGGACCAGCGCCCCGGCATGGCCGGCCGCATCGCAGAACGGCTCGATCATTTCGACGACATGGCCGCTTGCGGTCAGCTTCGCGACGAGGTCGGGCGCGAAACGGTCCTCCAGCTTGAGCGATGTCGTGGCGTCGCCCCAGGTGCGGCCGAGCAGCCAGCGCGGCGCGGTGATAGCCGCCTGCAGGCCTTGGCCGAACATCGCGGAGCGCGTGAAGATCGCCGCCTGGGTCTGCGGCTGACCTTCGCCGCCCATCGTGCCATAGGCCATGACACGGCCGTCCTTGAGCTGGGCGAGCGCCGGGTTGAGCGTGTGGAACGGTCGCCGGAACGGCCCGAGCTGATTGGGGCCTGGGGTCAAGGAAAAGCCCGCGCCGCGGTTCTGGAAGAAGACGCCGGTGTCGGGGCAGGTCAGGCCCGAGCCGAATTCCCAGTAGACGCTCTGGATGAAGCTGACGACGGTGCCGTCGCGGTCGGCGGCGCCCATCCAGATCGTATCGCCGGGTTTGGGCTCGTGCGGCCAGGCCAGCGCCCTCTGCCGGTCGATCTTGGCATGAAGCCCATCGATCGTGGCGTCGGACAGCCAGTCGGCGGCCGGCGGGTCCATGAAATCCGGGTCGCCGAGCCCCGCATTGCGCATGATGAATGCCTGCTTCGTCGCCTCGATCAGCCCGTGCAGATGGTCAAATCCTTCCGCCTGCGCCACCTTCAACCGGTCGAACAGGGCGAGGATCATCAGCGACGACACGCCTTGCGTCGGCGGCGGCATGTTGAAAGCCGTGCCGACCGACAATTCGACCGACAGGGGCGTGACGATATCGGCGTGGAAACGCTCCAAATCCGGCAGCCGCAACGGTGATCCGGAGGCTTCCAGGAATGCCGCGTGCGTCTTGGCGATACTGCCGCGATAATAGGCATCCAGCCCTTCCCGGGCGAGGGTCTCGAAGGTGTTCGCCAGCGCCGGCTGTTTTAGGACATCGTTTTCGCGCGGCGGCGTGCCGTTTGGCATGAAGACGCCGGCGAAACCGGGAACGTCCTTCAGCCCGTCCATCTTGGCTTCGGTATAGGCGGCCTGACTGCGGGTCACGACCATGCCGTCGCGGGCATGGGCGATGGCGTCGGCCAGAAGGTCGCCAAGGCCCAGCCGCCGGCCGCCGTCCACCAACTCCAGCGCTTTGGCCCAGCCCGCTATCGTCCCCGGCACCGTCAGCGCGGCGTGGGCGCCGCGCGTCGGCATCTCGCTGTGGCCGTGATCCGCGTACCAGTCCGGCGTGGCCAGTTCCGCCGCGCGGCCGCAGGCCGAGATGCCAACGGGCGGCTTGCCGGGTTTCTGGATGATCCAGAAGCCGTCGCCACCGATCGAGTTCATGTGCGGGTAAACGACCGCAATGGTTGCGGCGGCGGCCACCATCGCCTCGATCGCGGTGCCGCCCTTGGCAAGGATGTCGCGGCCGGCGAGGGCGGCCGCCGCGTGGGGTGCGGTGACGCAGCCATTGAGGCCCTTGGCGCTGTGCAGCATGTCGTCTCACCAACCGATCGCGGCCGGCAGCCAAAGCGCCGTCGCGGGAAACAGAAATACCAGAAACAGCCCGAACAGCTGGATCGCGATGAACGGCACGACGCCGCGATAAATCTCGCCGGACTTGAGATCCGGCGGCGCGACGCCCTTCAGGAAGAACAGGGCCCAGCCGAATGGCGGCGTCAAGAACGATGTCTGGAGATTGACTGCGACGAGGATCGCGATCCAGGCGAGATCGACGCCCGAAGCCTTGAGGACCGGCAGGAACAGCGGCAGCGCGATGTAAGAGATTTCGATCCATTCCAGGAAGAACCCGAGGATGAACAGGAGCAGCATCAGGAACAGGATCTGGCCGTTGAGCCCGCCGGGGACGAAGGCGAAGGCGTCCTGCACCAGCCGCTCGCCGCCGAGCCCACGGAAGGCGAGCGAGAACACCTGCGCGAAGATCAGGATGAAGAACACCATCGCGCTGGTCTTGAAGGCGCCGCGCACGACCTTGGTCATTACGGAGAGGCTGAGCCGGCCGGAGAACAGGGCCAGAAGGATGCTGCCGACGGCACCCATCGCGGCGGCCTCCGTCGGGGCGGCGACGCCGCCGATGATCGAGCCGAGAACGAGGAAGATCAAAACCAGCGGCGGCACCACGACCTTGAGCAGCTTGCCCGCCAGTTGCTTGCCCGACACGGCCTGCCGCTCGGCCAGCGGCAGCGTAGGCACCTTGTGCGGCAGGACGATGCCCAGCCCGATCACATAGACGACGAAGAGCCCCGCCAGGATCAGTCCGGGGATCAGCGCGGCCGCGAACAGCGTGCCGACCGACTCGCCCATGATGTCGGCCAAGAGGATGAGAACGAGGCTCGGCGGGATGATCTGTCCGAGCGTGCCGGAGGCGCAGATGACACCGGCGGCGACGCCCTTGTCGTAACCGCGCGCGATCAGCGGCCGGAGCGCGATCAGCCCCATGGTGACCACGGTGGCGCCGACGACGCCCGACGCCGCGCCCATCAAGACGCCGACGAGGACGATCGCCAGCGCCATGCCGCCGCGCAGTCCACCCATCGCAAGCCCGATGACCTCAAGGAGATCCTCGGCGATCTTCGATCGCTCCAGCATGATGCCCATGAAGATGAACAAGGGCAGCGCCAGCAGGGTGTAATTGGTGATGACGCCGAAGATGCGGGCGGGCAGGAGGCCGAAGAGCAGCGAGCCGAAACCGAGATAGCCGAACACGAAGCCGCAGACGGCGAGGCAGATCGGCACCGGCAGCCCGCCGAGCAGCATCAGGAAGAACGCGCCGATCATCGTCAGCGCGAGGATTTCGTTCACTGGCATGGATCAGCTTTCGGAGGCGGGGCGGCGGGAGACGGCGAAGCCGGGGTCGAGGAGACCGGCGCCAAGCAGCAGGAGGTTCGACAGGGCTTGCAGGGCCAGAAGCAGGAACGCGAGCGGGATGCAGGCTTTCAGCACCCAGCGCAGCGGCAGGCCGCCCGGATCGGCCGAGCCCTCGCCGAGCGAATAGCTCTGCAGCACGAAGCCGATCGACAGATAAGCGACGGCGAGAGAGACGAGGAAAAGAAGCAGCGAGGCGAGTATGTCGACGAGGCGCTTGGTGCGCGGTGAAAATCCCGCATAGAGGACGTCGACCCGGACCTCCTCGCCTTGGTTCAAGGCGTAGGACATGCCGAACAGTGCTCCGACGGCCAAAAGGTGCCATTCCGATTCCTGCAGCGCCACGGAGCCATAGGAAAACAGGTATCGGGCGAAGACGTTGAAGCCGATGAGCAGCACCATGACGAGGCCGGTCCAGGCTGCCGCCTCGCCGACGACGCGGACGAGGCGATCAGCCCCGTCCGCGAAAGCAATCAGCCGCCTCATGCCTTGTAGAGCACCGGCAGCAGCGGCTCGTCCGCGGTGCCCGCCCAGTCGCCATACTGGTCCTTGAAGGCCATGTAGGCGTCATGGACCTTCCGGGTTTTCGGATCGGCGGCCGCGCCTTCCTCCAGAACCTCTTGCGTCACCTCGCGCAGTCTGGCGACGACCGCGTCCGGGAGCGGCTTGGCGATGACCTCGAAATTGTCGACGAGGTCCTTCATAGCCTCGGCGTTGGTGGCGTCGCACCAGGCGTTGCTCTCGACATTGCAGGCGAAGGCCGCCGTCTTGACAATCTCCTGGAGATCCGCCGGCAGGCTGTCCCAGGCGGCCTTGCCGATCAACAGCTCGGTGACATTGTTCGGCTCGTGCCAGCCGGTGGTGTAATAGTATTTCGCGGCCTTCTGCAGGCCGAGCCGGCGGTCCTGGTAAGGGCCGACGAACTCCGCCGCATCGATGACGCCGCGCTCGAGCGCGGGAAAGATTTCGCCGCCCGGCAGTAGCTGAACATTGACGCCAAGCTTGGCGTAGACTTTTCCGGCAAGGCCCGGGATGCGCATCTTCAGCCCGGAGAAATCCTCGAGCGTGTTGATCTCCTTGCGGAACCAGCCGGTCATCTGCACGCCGGTATTGCCCATCGGAAAGGCGATCATGCCGAGCGGCTCGTAAAGCTCGTGCCACAGGTCGATGCCGCCGCCGTGGTAGAGCCAGGCATTGGTACCCTTGACATCCATGCCGAAGGGAACGGTGGTGAAATACTGCGCGGCCGGCAATTTTCCCGCCCAGAAATAGGCGTTCGCGGCATTCATCTGGACGATCCCGTTCTGCACGGCGTCGAAGCCTTCGAGCGCCGGGATCAACTCGCCAGCGGCAAAATGTTGGATCGTCAGCCGTCCGTCCGACATCGCTGCGACCTTCTTGCAGAAATCGGTCGGGCTTCCCGGTCCTTCCACGTAGTAAGGCGAGCCAGGGCCGTAAGCGTTGGTCATCTTCCAGCTGAAGGTCTCTTGTGCCCGGGCGAGGCTCGGGGCAGCGAGTGTACCGGCCGTCGCCGCAAGCGCGGTCCCTGCCAGGAAGTCACGTCTTTTCATGAGAACTCCATTTGCTTCGGTGTCGAGGTCGCGCGGCCAAACCAGTGGGCGCTCGGTTCACCAAAGCAGGAGTCGTGCCATTCGCCGCGACCCCCATCCAGCGCGGGGCTTAAGGGTGGCGAACGAAGAGAGCGGAGGGAGGAGGTGGCTTCTTCGCCTATTAAACATGCAGATTCAGTAATGCTGTCTGCGTAATCAGGCGGCAGTCCGGGCTCGGTTCGGTTGAGCGCCTGGGCCGGCGACTTCTCATCGATGCTGAGCACTACGACGTGCGCGGGTGGCGCGACATAGAGACCGACAACGTCGTTGGAGCTTCTCGGCGAAGGCCGGGTCGTTGGAGAGCTTGAGCGCGCGCCAGCGATGCGGCGCGAGACCGTAGGTCTTCCAGATATTCTGCGCCGTCGAGACGGCGAGCCCGACCGCCTTGGCCATCGCCCGCGCCGTCCAGTGGATCGCCTCGGGCGGCGGCGGCTTCAGCGTCATCGCCACGATGGCCGCCGCCCGCTCGTCGGCCACCGACGCCTTGCCGGGCGGGCAGGTTTGTTGCGGAGCAGGCCGGCGACGCCCTGCTCCATGAACTGCGCCTGCCAGCGCCAAACCGTCGTCTTCGACGTGCCCGTGGCAGCCATAGTGGCGTTCGTGCCAACGCCGTCCGCACTGAGCAGCACGACCCGGGCGCGCCAGACATGTTTCTGCAACGTGTTCCGATCGCTGACGAAGGCTTCGAGCCGCTGACGGTCAGCCTCGACATGGGTGATGGATATTCCCGTGCGTATGCCCAGACTGGCACGCGCAAACGACAACGGGAATCCCCAACAGGACTCCATCCGTCTCGGTTAATCCACGAGGACCACGAGGCCTGATCGCGTATCTCGGCCGGCGTGGAGATCGCCCGTCGACTGCGTGCGGTCTTCAGGCGGTTTCTTTCGCTTGGGCGTCCGCGATGATTGCCTTGATCTCGCTGCGGCAGGAGCCGCAATTGGTGCCGGCCTTCAGCGCTTCGCCCACCGCCTCGACCGTCATAGCCTTGCCGGAGGCAACGGCATTGGCGATGTCGTTGACGCCGACCGAAAAGCATGCGCAGACGATGGCACCGCAGTCGGGACGGTCTGCCCCGCCGCGACCGGCTAGCAGTAGCGACCGGTCGCGTGGCGGGTGGTCTGCCGCTGACAGCTGGCCGGCTGCCCAGACCCGGGAGACGGCCACCGGCCCGCGAGACATCCACAACGCGCCGATGAGAGTGGGGCCGTCGAAGGCGGCGAAGCGAAAGGCGCCGTTCGCCTCGTCCTGATAGGCAAGAAGGTCGGCATTGCCGGCCACTCCCAGCAATCCGGCGGCCAGCGTGCCCGCGTCTTTCGGCATCGCGAAACCAGCGACCTCCAGGCGCCAGCCGCTCTCGGCCCGGGCGAGGGCGACATAGTCGAGGTCACTCGTGTCGGGGCGTGAGCGCGTTACGGCAAAGCCGTACCAGGAGGCGTCGAAGCGTTCGACGCGAACGCGCGTCGATTTCAATCCCGGCTGACCCGAAACGGGATCGACGGCTGGCGCGACGACCGCGTCGATCCGGCCATTGGACGAGTTTTCGCCGGTCCAGTGCATCGGGACGAAGACCGAGCCGCGCCGTTGCCGATCGGTGATGCGGGCGCGGACCGTCGCCGTCCCCTGCGGCGAACGGATGGTCACGAGTGCGGCCTCGCGCAATCCCAGTGCTGCCGCGTCGGCCGGATGGATCTCGGCGACTGGTTCGGCGATATGGCCAGACAGGCGCGCCGACACGCCCGTGCGAGTCATCGTGTGCCAGTGATCACGCACCCGGCCGGTATTGAGGATGAAGCGGCCCGGCCGCTCCGCCGCGCCGGTCGTCGTGGCGGGCTCGACCGGCACGAAGCGTGCGCGGCCATCCGGATGATAGAAGCCGCCGTCGGCGAAAAAACGTTCGCGTGCGGCTCCCTTGGCTGGCCGCGGCCAACGCACTGGCTGAAGCGCGTCATAGCCGGGCTGGCCGAGGCCGGCGAGTCCGCCGATATCGAAGTCGCGGGTGCCCTCGTTCCGGTAGGCCGACAGTCGGGCATGCTCATCGAAGATGTCGGCTGCGCTCGCATAGGCGAACGCTTCGCCATATCCCATCCGCTGGGCGATTTCGGCAATGATTTTCCAGTCGGGCAGCGCCTCGCCCGGCGCCGGCAGGAAGGAGCGCTGGCGTGAGATGCGGCGTTCGGAATTGGTGACCGTGCCGTCCTTTTCGCCCCACGCGGTTGCGGGTAAAGCCACATGGGCGTGGCGCAGCGTGTCGGTCTTCGCGACGACGTCGGAAACGACGACGAAGGGGCAGGCGACGAGCGCCCGTTTCACCACGTCGGCGTCGGGCATGGAGACGACCGGGTTGGTGCCCATGATCCAGATCGCCTTGATGCGGCCGTCGGCGACCGCGCGGAACATCTCGACGGCCTTGAGGCCAGCCCGGTCGGGCATGCGAGGCGCCTTCCAGAAGGTCCGCACCAACGCGCGGTGTTCGGGATTTTCGAGCTCCATATGGGCGGCGAGCATGTTGGCCATGCCGCCGACTTCGCGGCCACCCATGGCGTTCGGTTGGCCGGTCACCGAAAACGGCCCCATCCCCGGCCGGCCGATGCGGCCCGTCGCCAAATGGCAGTTGATGATGGCGTTGACCTTGTCGGTGCCGCTGAGTGACTGGTTGACGCCCTGGCTATAGACGGTGACGACCTTCTCGGTCTTGGCGAACAGCTCGTAGAACGCCGTGATGGCGCGTGGATCGAGGCCGGTCATTTCCGCCACGCGTGCCACCCGCATCGAACGCGTGGTCCGCAGCGTCTCGACGAAACCCTCGCTGTGCCGCGCGACGTAATCGCAATTGATCGCGCCGGCTTCGGCGAGAGCAGGCAGCAATCCGGCGAACAGCGCCGTGTCACCATCCGCCGCGATCGGCAGATGCAAGTCCGCAAGGTCCGCCGTCGCCGTGCGGCGCGGGTCGATCAGAACCACCTTCATGGTGGGCCGCGCCGCCTTCGCCGCCGCGAGCCGCTGATAGAGCACCGGGTGACACCAGGCGAGGTTTGAGCCGACCAGCACGACGAGGTCCGCCAGTTCCAGATCCTCATAGGTGCCCGGGACGGTGTCCGAGCCGAAGGCGCGGCGATGACCGGCCACCGAGGAGGCCATGCAGAGACGCGAGTTGGTGTCGATATTGGCCGAGCCGATGAAGCCTTTCATCAGCTTGTTGGCGAGGTAGTAGTCCTCGGTGAGGAGTTGGCCGGAGACGTAGAAGGCGACCGAGTCCGGCCCGTATTCGGCGATCGTCCTGGCGAATGTGCTTGCGACCTTGTCGAGCGCCGCGTCAAAGGTGACACGTGCCCTGTCGATGCTCGGGAACAGGAGACGCTCGTCGAGCCCAAGCGTTTCGCCGAGCGCCGAACCTTTCGAGCACAACCGGCCGAAATTGGCGGGATGCTCCGGGTCTCCGGCAATCGCGACGCTACCGTCGGAACGCGGCGTCGCCAACACGCCGCAACCGACGCCGCAATAGGGGCATGTGGTCCGCACGGTCTTGGTGGTCGGAGCGGCATCCATCGTCGTTGCCCTATTCGGCCGCGTCGGCGAAAGCGGCCGCAATCGGGCTGAGCGACAATTCAAGGACCTTGGTGAGCGGTTCGATCCGGACCGCGAAGGTCCGCACCTTGCCGTCGTCCGGTCCCCGCATCTCGCCGTCCTTGAGCGAAATGACGGCGTTGTGGAGCGGACAGGTGACCGAGGCATCGTGGACGATGCCCTGGCTGAGCGGCCCGCCCTTGTGTGGGCAGCGGTCCTCGGTGGCGAAAACCTGGTCGTCGGCGGTCCTGAAGACGGCGATCCGTCCGACTGGCGTCAACACGCAGCGCGCGCCGCGCCGGGGGATGTCGTTGATCGTGCCGATCGCAAAAAAGGTCTCTCCGTTCATTCAGCAGCCTCCAGCATCGTGAGGTCGGCCATCGGCTTGAACTCATGCGTCGCCACGTCACCGCGCGCCCGCTCGGCCCAGGGATCTGTCTGGCTGAATGTCTGGCTGTGGACGAAGCGGTCGAAATAATGCCGGCGCTTATTGGGATCGTCGACGATCGCCGCCTGGATAGAGTCCATGCCGACACGCCGCAGCCACTTGTAGATGCGTTCGAGATAATGACCCTGTTCGCGATAAAGCTGGGTCAGCGCCACGATCGTCTCCAGCGCTTCGTCCTCGGTCTTGACCTGGCACAAAACCTCCGTGCCCTTGATGTCGAGGCCGGCGGCGCCCGCGAAGTGAATTTCGTAGCCCGCATCCGTGCAGATGACGCCGACATCCTTGCAGGTCGCCTCGGCGCAATTCCTGGGACAGCCCGAAACCGCCATCTTGACCTTGGCGGGGGTCCATGAGCCCCACATGAACTTTTCGATGCGAACCCCGAGGCCGGTCGAATCCTGCGTGCCGAAGCGACACCAGTCGGTGCCGACGCAGGTCTTCACGGTCCGAAGCCCCTTGGCGTAGGCCGCGCCCGAGACCATGCCGGCGGCGTTGAGGTCGCCCCAGACGGCAGGAAGATCCTCCTTCTTGACGCCGAGGAGGTCGATGCGCTGGCCGCCGGTGCATTTGACCGTCGGAATCTGAAACTTGTCGGCGACGTCGGCGATCGCTCGCAATTCCTTTGCCGAGGTGATGCCGCCCCACATGCGCGGCACCACCGAATAGGTGCCGTCCTTCTGGATATTGGCGTGCACCCGCTCGTTGATGAAGCGCGACTGCTTGTCGTCGACATATTCGCCCGGCCAGTCGGCGAGGAGATAGTAGTTCAGCGCCGGGCGACATTTGGCGCAGCCGCAGGAGGTCTTCCATTCGAGTTCCTGCATGACCTGCGGGATCGACTTCAGCTCCTTGGCCACGATCAGCCGGCGGACGTCGCCGTGGCCGAGATCGGTGCAGGGGCACATCGGCTTGACGGCGGCCGGATCGAACGCGTCACCGAGCGTCAGAGCCATCAGCTGTTCGACGAGCCCGGTGCAGGACCCGCAGGAAGACGAGGCCTTGGTGTGAGCCCGGACATCGTCGAGGCTGGTCAGGCCCTTCTCGGCGATAGTGCCAGTGATCTTGCTCTTGCAGACGCCGTTGCAGCCGCAGATTTCCGCATCATCCGGCAAGGCTGCAACGGCCGCCATAGGGTCCAGGGGGGCGCCTCCCTGGAACGACTGGCCGAAGATCAGGGTCTCGCGCATGGGCGAGATGTCGGTCGCCTTCTTCTTCAGGTCGTTGAACCAGGCGCCGTCCGAGGTCTCGCCGTAGAGAACCGTGCCGATGATGCGGTTGTCCTTCAACACGAGGCGTTTGTAGATGCCCGCCGTCGCGTCGCGCAGCACGATCTCCTGCCGGTCCTCGCCGTCGGCGAAATCGCCGAGCGAATAAAGATCGATGCCTGTGACCTTGAGCTTGGTCGGGGTGTCTGCGTGGACGAAGGCGGCGGAGCGGTCGTCCGCGAGATGCGCGGCGGCGACGCGTGCCATTTCGTAGAGCGGTGCGACCAGGCCGTAGACCATGCCGTCCACTTCCGCGCATTCGCCGAGGGCCAGAATGTCGGCGTCCGAGGTTTGCATTCCGGCGTCGACGACGATGCCGCGATTGACTGCGAGGCCCGCCTCCTTGGCGAGACCGCTATTGGGCCGGATGCCGACCGCCATGACGACGAGCGTCGCCGGGATGATCGTGCCGTCGTCGAGCTCGATCCCCTCGACCTTGCCGTCTCCGATGATCTGCTTGGTATTGGCCCTGGTGATGACCTTGATCCCGCGTTCCTCGACCGCCTTCTGCAGCAGATAACCGGCGGCCGGGTCGAGCTGGCGTTCCATCAGCGTCGGCATGACATGCAGCACCGTCACCTCCATGCCGCGCGCGCTGAGCCCCGCCGCCGCTTCGAGGCCGAGCAGACCGCCGCCGATGACGACGGCCTTTGCCCGCGACTGAGCGGCGAGCAGCATCGCCTGGACGTCGTCGAGATCGCGGTAAGTGATCACGCCGGGCAGATCCTTGCCCGGGACAGGGATGATGAAGGGCACCGAGCCGGTGGCGATCACCAGTTTGTCGTAGCTTTCGGTGACGCCGTGATCGGATGTGACGGTCTTGGCGTCGCGGTCGATCGCGACGATCCGGTGCCCCTTGTAGAGCGTGATGCCATGGTCGATGTACCAGCCGTCGCCGTGGATGACGATCTCTTCGTAGGACTTCTCGCCGGAGAGCACCGGCGACAGCATGATGCGGTCGTAATTGACCCGCGGTTCGGCGTTGAAGATCGTCACTTCGTACTGATCGGGGGCCTTGTCGAAGAGATGTTCGAGCATGCGGCCGGGCGCCATGCCGTTGCCGATGACGACGAGTTTCTCTCTCATCTCGTTACTCCTTTGGGGAGAGGGCTCGGATTCCGACGCTGTGGTGAGGGGCCGTGGCTCATGCTGCTTCCTTGGCCGTGCCGCCATCCGTTCCCGCCGCCTTCGGCACCTCTTCGGGCCGCGCGCCGCCTTCGTATTCCTCGAGGAAGTCGAGCAGTTCCTGCCGGTAGCGCCAGTAGTCGGGATGTTCGAGCAGCGCCTTGCGGGTGCGCGGCCGCGGCAGGTCGACCGTCATGATCTTGCCGATCCTCGCCATCGGGCCGTTGGTCATCATCACTACCCGGTCGGCGAGCAGGATCGCCTCGTCAACGTCGTGGGTGACGCAGATCGCGGTGACCTCGGTGCGCTTCCAGACGTCCATCAAGACCTCCTGAAGCTCCCAGCGGGTCAGCGAATCCAGCATGCCGAAGGGCTCGTCGAGCAGCAGTAGTTTCGGCGACAAGGCGAAGGCGCGGGCGATGCCGACGCGCTGCTTCATGCCGTTGGACAGATCGGCCGCCTTGCGGTGCATGGCCTCGCCGAGGCCGACTCGGTGAAGGTAATGCTCGACGATGCCGCGGCGCTCGGCAGGGGTCGCGTCGGGGTAAACCCGGTCGACGCCGAGCGCGACGTTCTCGCGCGCCGTCAGCCAGGGCATCAGCGATGGCGCCTGGAAAACCACGGCGCGCTCCGGCCCGGCGCCGGCGACTTCCCGGCCGTCGAGAATGATGCCGCCGGTGGAAATGTCGTTGAGGCCGGCGGCCATGGTCAGAACCGTCGACTTGCCGCAGCCCGAATGGCCGATCAGCGACACGAACTCGCCCCGCCGCATCTTCATGTCGAAACCGTCGACGATGGTCAGCGGCTCCTTCGGCGTCGGATAGGTCTTTCTGACCTTGAAGAATTCGACGAAGCCGCGCGCGATCGGCGAATGTGCCGCCTTGCGATAGGCCGCCGGCAATTCTGGCGCGGGACCCGTATGCGGCTTCTGGGTGATCGGGACGACGTTCGGCAACAGCACCGCTTCGTCCGCTCCGCCGGAAGCGTGGCGGCCACGCGCCATGAGGTAGTTTGTGACCTCGCGGCGCAGCCGCTTGAACTCCTCGTTGCCGTTCATCGCGGTGCGGTCGCGCGGATGCGGAAGATCGACGGCGAAGGAAGGGCCAAGCTTCGCCCGCGGTCCCGGATCGAGCGGGATGATCCGGTCGGCGAGCAGGATCGCCTCGTCGACGTCGTTGGTGATCAGGATGATGGTCTTCTTTTCGATCTTGCTGATCGCCGCGAACTCGTCCTGCAGCTTCGCCCGGGTCAGCGCGTCGAGCGCCGAGAGCGGCTCGTCCAGGAGCAGGATTTCCGGACTCATCGCCAGCGCCCGCGCAACCGAAACCCGCTGGCGCATGCCGCCCGACAGTTCCGCCGGGCGCCGGTCGACGGCGTGCGTGAGGCCGACCATGTCGATGTATTTGTCGACGCGCGCCCGGCGCGGGGCCTTCGATTCCCTGGCGAATACCGTGTCGACGGCCAGGGCGACGTTGCCGCGCACGGAAAGCCAAGGCATCAGCGAGTAGGACTGGAAGACCAGGCCGCGCTCTGGCCCCGGTCCATCGACGGGCTTGCCGCGCATGCGGACCTCACCGGCGTCGGGCCGGATCAGCCCGGCGAGCAACGAGATCAGCGTCGTCTTGCCGGAGCCGGAGAACCCGACGATCGCAACGAACTCGCCCTCGCGGACCGTCAGATCGACACCGTTCAGGATTTCGGCCCGCTGCTTGCCTTCGCCGTAGACTTTCGAGACGTTGCTGAGTTCGATGATCGGGGATGTGGTCATGGCTGTTCTTTCTTGTCGCATGTCGCGGACGGAAAACCGGCTTCCACTTTTCCTGCGAATGCTCCGCTCAGCGCGTCGACGAGAAGGTGAAGGCGGTCTGCAGCGCGGCCATGATCCGATCGAGGATGAAGCCGACGATCCCGATGGTGATGACTGCGACGATGATGCGGGCGAGCGAGTCCGACGAGCCGTTCTGGAACTCGTCCCAGACGAATTTGCCGAGGCCGGGATTCTGCGCCAGCATCTCGGCGGCGATCAGCACCATCCAGCCGACACCCAGCGACAGGCGCAGGCCAGTGAAAATCAGCGGCATGGCCGAGGGCAGGACCAGCTTGGTGATGGTCTTCGACGTCGACAATTGCAGCACCTTGCCGACATTGACGAGGTCCTTGTCGATCGAGGCGACGCCGAGCGAGGTGTTGATCAGCGTCGGCCAGAGCGAGCAGAGGGTCACGGTGATCGCCGAGACCACCATGGATTTCGGCAGCGCGTCCGAGGCGTTCGCGTAAAGCGCCGAGACGATCATGGTGACGATCGGCAACCAGGCCAGCGGCGAGACCGGTTTGAAGATCTGGATCAGCGGGTTCAGCGCGCCGCTGACGGTCGAGGACAGCCCGCAGGCGATGCCGACCGGAACCGCAATGATCGTGGCGAGTAAGAAGCCGAGGAATACCGTCTTCAGGCTGGTGAAGATCTGCTCGGGATAGGTCGGCGCGCCGGTATAGGCGCGGACCTTCGCCCGGTCGGCCATGCCTTGTTCGACCAGTTTGGCGTTGCGGGCCTCTTGCCGCTCATAGAACTCCACCCGGTCCTCGCGTCCCCGCTGATGATCGGCGTAGAGCCCCTCGACCTGCTGCCAGACCTGGACCGGCCCCGGCACGGTGCCGAGCGAGGTTTGCACCTGCGGCGCCAGCGCCGCCCAGGCCGCCAGGAAAGCGAGAATGCCGATGAGCGGGACGATGAGGCCTTTCCACAGGGCCGAGAGGTTGGATCGTGGATCGTCACCCGCGGCCATTTTCATCAGCGGCACGGACCAGCCGAGACCTATGGCTGTCAGCGGACCGGCGGCGCGGCTGATCCTGACCATGTGCTTTTCCTGGCGGATAGCGCGGCGTTCGGCCGAGGACAGCTCATGCCCCATGAAATCGGATGCGGTGCTCATCGCTCGGGTCCTTCCTCGAATGCTGCGGCAAGTGTCGGATGGAAGCGCGGCGGAACGCTCCGCCGCCTCTTCGCGCGCGGATCAGTTGGAGGCGAGGCTCGCCACGTCCTCGGATCCCTTGAGACCAATTTCGAATTTCTCGAGGTATTCGTTGGGCTTGCGGCCGTCATATTCGACGCCGTCGATGAACGCTGCGGTTGCCGCCTTGTAGCCGTCGGTATCGGGGGTGTCGGAAGCTGTCAGATAGCCGTCATCGATGAGCGATTCGGCCGCCTTGCGGTAGATGTCCGGGCGGTAGACCGATGCAGCCGTTTCCGCGTACCAGCTGTCCGGCTTCTTGTCGGCGATCTGGCCCCAGCGGCGCATCTGCGTGAGATACCAGATGGCGTCCGAGTAGTAGGGATAGGTCGCGAACTTGGCGAAGAAGACGTTGAAATCGGGGGCGGGTCGCTTGTCGCCCTTCTCGTATTCGAAAGTGCCGGTCATCGAATTGGCGATGACCTCGGCGTCGGCGCCGACATATTCGGGCCGCGACAGGATCTCGACGGCTTCCTGGCGGTTGGCGCCATCGTCGGCGTCGAGCCACTGGCCGGCGCGGATCAGCGCCTTGGTCACGGCGATCGCGGTATTGGGGTTCTCGTCGACGAATTGCTTCGTCATCCCGAACACCTTTTCGGGATTGTCCTTCCAGATCTCGTAGTCGGTGATCACTGGAACGCCGATGCCCTTGAACACGGCGGCCTGGTTCCAGGGCTCGCCGACGCAATAGCCCTGGATGGTGCCGGCCTCGAGCGTCGCCGGCATCTGCGGCGGCGGCGTCACAGACAGCAGAACGTCGGCCTTGATCTGACCGGAGGTATCGGACGGCGAATAAAAGCCCGGATTGAGCCCGCCCGCCGCGAGCCAGTAGCGCAGCTCGTAATTGTGGGTCGAGACCGGGAACACCATTCCCATGTTGAACGGCTTGCCAGCGGCTCGGTATTCGTCGACGACAGGCTTCAGGGCGCTGGCGGAAATCGGATGTTGCGGCTTGCCGTCCGGACCCGACGCGATATGGGCCTTCATCTTCGCCCAGACGTCGTTAGACACGGTGATGCCGTTGCCGTTGAGGTCCATCGAGAACGGCGTCACGATATGTGCCTCGGTGCCGTAACCGATCGTCGCCGCAAGCGGCTGCCCCGCCAGCATATGGGCGCCATCGAGCTCGCCGGTGATGGTGCGATCCAGCAGAACCTTCCAGTTCGCTTGGGGCTCGATGCTGACGTAAAGCCCTTCATCCTCGAAGAAATGCTTTTCCTTGGCGATGGCGAGTGGCGCCATGTCGGTCAGCTTGATGAAACCGAATGTGAGTTCGTCCTTTTCGACCGGCAGCATGTCCGCTTGCGCCACGGTCGCCGTGAGGCCGAGAGCGACGGCGGCTGTGCCGCCAAGCAGGACACGTCTGGAGATCGTCGTCAGGTTGCTCATGGCGCAAAACTTCCCCGTTTCGCCGGTGGCGACGCCGCCCGGCAATGGTGCTGATGAAACGAAAAAAGGCTGCTCGACCCGTCGATGCCACCGCTGTCGCGGGGCATTTCAAACGAAGTCGGCAGCCTTGCCGAAAACCGCCCGCCATTGGGCGTAAATTCCATTGGCCTGTGAGGCCCCGTCGGAGAAAGCGACTGGTGATCAGCACCGCGCTTCGTCCGACAGGCCAATCTATACGGCCGCAAATTTCATGTTGCAATGCAAAGACAGCAAATTCTGCAATTTTTTTATACGAATACGTAAACTGATCAAAATATCAGCATAACGATGCGAGAGTGCGCAGCGAGCTTGCTTATTTCGACGCTGGATTCTCCCCGGAGACGTCATAGAGCCGCGTAGGCCGATCGTTCTCGCTCAGCGTCCGTTTCGATTCTCGGTTTGGCGGAAGGCGACCAAGAGCCGTGTCATACGAGGCGGGGCTGAAGACCGCCGCCGCTAGGTCATGCGCGGTCTCAGAGTCGGTGGCGTCGTCCCAGCGGACCATTTGCCGAAACAGCCATTGGCCATGGTCCGGGTTCGGGCGGTTGGCCTTCGCGCCGTGGAAGGTGACGAAGCCTTCGATGGCGCGCCGTTTTCCTGGTGCTGTCTCCAGGCGTCCTTCAAGGGCCGGCAGCAGGGCGCTCTCTGGAACATTGAGGTGTTCCTTTGCCGCGAGAAGGGCGGCGAGAGCCTCCCGGTTGGCCGAATCCTCGCACCAAGCGGCAGCGTCGTGAAGCGCGAGGATCAGTCGTGCCAGCACCTCGCCGCGTGTTTCGGCGAAATGCGCAGAGACACCGAGGACTTTTTCGGGTCCACGTCGCCAGATCTCCGCCTTGCTGGTCACGATGTGGCCGGCGCCCCGGCGGACGGCAATCGTGCTCCACGGCTCGCCGACGCAGAATCCATCGATCTGCCCCGTCGCCAGCGCGTCGGGCATCAAGGGCGGCGGTACCACGGTGATGTCGATGTCCCGGTCGGGCCCGATCCCGGACGCTGCCAACCAGTAGCGCAGATCGTAATTGTGGCTGGAATGCCGATGCACCACGGCGAAGCGAAGCGGCGGACGGGCGTCACGGCGAGCCGCCTCGACGATACGGCGCAGTGCTTGTCCCGCTGCGGCGGGACCGTCCATGACCGGGTCGGTCGTCGCCATCCTTTCCGCCACGGCATTGGAGACCGTCACCGCGTTGCCACCCAGCGCCAGGACGAACGGCGCGACCATCGGCACGGCGAGGGGGCCCAGGCCAAGGCTCGCGGCGATCGGCATCGGCGCCAGCATGTGCGCGGCGTCGAGCTGGCCGACGCCCATGCGGTCGCGAATCGTCGCCCACGAGGTTTCGCGGTTGAGGATGAGGCGGACATCCCTGGCCTCGGCGAAGCCCTTGTCCGCGGCGACGAGCAGAACGGCGCTGTCGAGAAGTGGCAGGTAACCGGCGCGGATGTCGTCCAGCCGAGGCATCAATCGTCTCCTAGCAGGCTGTGGGCGCTGACGAGGCCACGAGCGACGTCGGCGAGGCGCCGGTTCTCGTTCATCGCCGTCTTGCGCAGCAGCCGATACGCGGATTCCTCGTCGAGCTTCCTGGCGTTCATCAGGATGCCTTTGGCGCGGTCGATGATTTTGCGATCCGCGAGCTCAGTGCGCGCGTCCTGAAGTTCCCGTGTCAGCCGGTTGAAGGCGTTGAAGCGCGAGATCGCCATGTCGAGGATCGGCTTGACGCGCTCCTTCTTGAGCCCGTCGACGATGTAGGCCGATACGCCCGCGTCCACCGCCGCCGCGATCGAGGCGGTATCGGATCGATCGACGAACATGGCGATCGGCCTCTGCACCGATCGCGACACCTGAAAGAAATGCTCGAGCTGGTCCCTGTTGGGATTTTCGAGATCGAGGACGATGACGTCGGGATTCAGCGTCTCGATGCGGCGCACCAGGCCGGCCGTCTCCGTCACAACCTCGACCCGGGAGTGGCCCGCCTCGCGCAGCCCGTCCTCGATGATCGCCGCGCGCGCCCGGTTTTCATCGACCACGAGAATGGAGAGGACAGCGCTCATCTCACGAGATCGCGCAGGATGAGGGTGGCGCGGCAATACCACATCGCGTCAGCGTGTTGCCTCCAGCTTCGGAACCAGCGCCCGCGCGTCCTCGAACGATAAATTGCGAACCCCTTTGCCGTCGAAATAGACGAAGGCGAGGGTCTCGCGTCGCGACACCATCGCCGCCGGCAGCGGATCGTAGCGAAAGCTCTCGCCGCCGAGATGCGGCGCCAATGCGCCGATGTCGACGACGTTTTCCTGCGCGACCCTGAGCAGGGACAGCGTCGTGCCGTCGCCGGCTACAGCGACGAGCGGTATGCCGGTCAGCCGCAGGAAACTGGTCGGGTCCTTGACGGCGGGAAACGCGTCGGTGAACGCCTTTTCCACGAGATCGAAGTCCGGCTCGTGCGTGTGATCGTCAGCCGGACGGGCGGCGTCCGGCTCATGCGGCGTCTGCCACTGGGCCGTCGCCTCGGTGTGGTTGTGGCCACGGGGCGCCCGTGGCGGGTCGAAGGGGTGGAAGTGGTCGTGATCGTGGCCGCGATGCATGGTCGGTGCTCCCTCTCGCGATCAATAGGTGACCGGCTTGTCGATGATGCCCTTGTGCTTGCCCATGTTGCCGTGGGCAACCATCGAACCCAGCGCCTCGACGCAGACGCGGACGCCCATCAGCGCCGTGATGTCGGATGTGTCATAGGGCGGCGAGACCTCGACGACCTCCAGTCCGCAGATGCCGGGAGCGCAGACGAGACCGAGGATCTTCAGCGCCTCGCGCGGCAGGAAGCCGCCCGGCTCGGGCCAGCCGGTGCCGGGCACGAAGCCGCAATCGAGGGAATCGACGTCGAAGGAGACATAGACCGCGTCGGCATCCTTCCAGGCGAGTTCCAGGGCGATTTCGGCGGTCTTTTCGAGACCGTAGTTTTCGATGTCCTCGATGGTCAGGACATTGGTCTGACGGCGAAACGCCTCCTTGGCGCCGGGGCGCGGAACCTGCCAGCCGCCGATGCCGAGCTGCACGAGATTGACCGCCGGCACGTTCGGCAAATTAGTGGCCCAGAACCAGGGCGTCGTGTGCATGCGCTCGTCGAGATCCTTTTCCTGGATGTCGATGTGGCGGTCGAAATGAATGATGCCGATCCGCTTGGAGGTGCATTCGGCGATGCCGCGCACGCAGGGAAAGCCGATCGAGTGGTCGCCGCCGAGCATGATCGGCACCGCGCCCGACGAAAACACATGGCTGACGCCGCGCGAGATCTGATCGAAGCTCTTTTCGAGGTTGCCGGGGATGGTGAACACGTCGCCGGCGTCGCACAGCGTCATCTGTTCGCGAAGGTCGACGCCGAGCTCGTAATTGTAGGTGGTGTAGAGCGACGAAATGCGGCGGATGCCCTGCGGTCCGAAACGGGTGCCGGGCCGGTAGGTCGTGCCGCTATCGAACGGAATGCCGAGGACGGCGGCATCGTATTTGCCGACGTCGCGGACGTTCTCGACATAGGGGGCCTTGAGGAAGGTGTTGATCCCGGCGAAATGCGGCAGTTCTCCGCGCGAAAATGTCGGAATCGACTTGTCGGTGATCGAGTCGGCGCCGGGCAACCCCATGTCGAGCGCCCATTGAACCTCGCGCTTCCAACCCTCGCCGGAAAGCTTGCCCTCGGCTTCGAGCGCCTTCCAGCCGCGGGTCGACTTGGCGTCGAAATTCGGGTGGTGCGCGCGCGCGCGTTCCCATTGCGGCGAGCGCGCGCCGGCCCTTCGCGTCGGGCGGGTCGGCTGTCGGTCAAGCATCATGTGTCGTGTCCTTGTTATTCAACGCGGCGATGGCAGCGACGGTGTTCTCGTCCGTCGTCCATCCTTCCCGGGTCTTCAGGGGTAGATCGTAGGTGATGGTGGCGCCGTAGGCGGCGGGGAACTGCGGGTCGTGGCGGATCTTGTCGAAAACGATCAGCCGTGTGCCGAGATCGAACGCTTCCTGGATGTCGTGGGTGACCATGAAGACGGTCATGCCGGTCTCGGTCCACAGGTCGAGGAGCATCGCCTGCATGTCCTTGCGCGTTCCCGGATCGAGCGCGCCGAAAGGCTCGTCGAGAAGCAGGATGCGCGGTCGCTTCAAGAGCGCCTGGCCGATGGCGAGGCGCTGCTGCATTCCGCCGGAGAGCTGGGCCGGATAGCGCTCGCTTGCGTGCGCGAGGCCGATCTTGTCCATCATCCGCTCAGCCATGTCCGCGGCTTCGCGGCGACGGCGGCCGAACAGCCGGGCGAGAAAGCGCGACCCGTCGAACTCGAAGGGCAGCATGAGATTCTGGTGCACGGTGAGATGCGGGAACACCGAGTATTTCTGGAACACCACGCCCCGGCCGGGGTCGGGCTCGGGCGCGATCACCGCGCCGTCGATGCTGATCTCGCCTGACGTCGGGGTTTCCTGGCCGAGCAACAGCCGCAGGAACGTGGATTTGCCGCAGCCGGAGGCGCCGACGATGGTCACGAACGAACCTTCGTCCACACCGAGATTGACGCGCTCCAGGATCGGCGCGTCGCCATAGGTGACGGAAATCTTCCGTGCGTCGAGAAACCTCACAGGCGGTCTCCCGACAGATGCGCCCACGGAAACATCCGCCGCGATAAAAACGCCAGCGCCCGGTCGATGGCAAAGGCCAGAACGGTGATCCAGACGACGTAGGGCAGGATCACATCCATCGCGAGATAGCGGCGCACAAGAAAGATCCGGTAGCCGAGGCCGTCCGTTGCGGCGATCGCCTCGGCCGAGATGAGGAAGATCCAGGCCGGAACCAGGCCGAGCCGGATGGCGACCAGAAGCAGCGGTCCCATGCGCGGAAAGACGATCCGCGTCGCGATCTGCCAGGTGCTGGCGCCGAGCGTCTGCGCCTTGACGATCTCCTCCTGTGGGATGTCGAGCACGCCCTGCGCCAGCGCCCGCGTCATCAAAGGCGCGGTCCCGACCACGACGAGCCCGACCTTGGCCGCTTCGCCGAGGCCGAGGACGATGAACAGGATCGGCAGGATGGTGATCGGCGGGATCAGCGAGAAGGCCGAGACAAAGGGCGAAAACAGCGCGCGGGCTGTCGGGAGGATGCCGATCAGCGCGGCCAGGACGAAGGCGAGCGCCGCCGCGATGGCGATGCCGAGCCCGAGCCGTTCCAGGCTCGCCGCCGTATCCGTCCATAAGAGATAGTCGCCGGTCCGGTTGTCGGCGACCGCGGCCATCCGATACATCGCCTCGCCGATCGCCTGCAGCGACGGCAAGAGCTTGTCGGCGGGGTTGTCCGCCCGGCGAATGGCGCTGCCGGTCGCATAGGCGCCGACCGCGATCGCGAAGGGCAGGGCGCCCAGCGCGATCGCCGTCGCACGGCTTGGCTTGAGATTGATCAGCCGCATGGCGTCTCGTGCCTCGCCACGGTTCTTATAGCGCCGCGTCGGCGGCCATTTTCATCACGCTCGGGTCGTAGCGCAGCTTGATATTGTCCGCGTCGCCCGTCGTCTTGTCGCCAGGATAGGCGATTCCGACGAAATCGGCGCTCGGCGCGCCCTGGCCGAGAATCCCGTGGTCGAACAGGAATTTCGACACGAAGGTCATCGTCTTCGGCAGCTGTTCGGCTTCGGTGAAGGCGACGGCGTCCTTGGGATCGTAGAACATTGCCGTCGTGGCGAGTTGGGCCTTGTAGCCGGCGAGATCGGTGCCCGACGCCTCGGCCATCGCTTCGAGCGCGGCCTGGCCTTCAGGCGTGTCCGACTGCACCAGCGTCATCGTCTCGTACCAGGCGCCGACCAGCGCCTTGCCGAAGTCCGGATTGGCCTTGAGGGTCTCGGTGTTGACCACCATCAGATCGATGATCTCGCCGGGAATCTGCGAGGAATCGAAGACCTGGTGCGAATCCGGGGCAGCCGCGACCTCCGACAGGAGCGGGTTCCAGGTGACCACGGCGGTCACGTCCGGCGTCTGATAGGCGGCGACGAGATCGGCGTCGGAGGTATTGACGACGGTGATGTTGCGCTCGGACAGGTCGACGCTCTCCAGCGCGCGGGCGAGCAGGTAATGGGAGACGGACAGTTCGACGAGATTGACCTGCTGCCCCTGGATGGCGGCCAGTTGATCCTTGCCCTTGAGGACGATGCCGTCATTGCCGTTGGAATAGTCGCCGACGATCAGCGCCGTCGTGTCGACCCCGCCACCGGCCGGGATCGACAGGGCGTCCATGTTGGTCATGGTGCAGCCGTCGTACTGGCCGGCGGTATATTGGTTGATCGACTCGACATAGTCGTTGATCTGCACGGCCTCGATCGTCAGGCCGTAGGTGTCGGCCCATTTCTTCAGGATGCCGGAATCCTGCATGTAGCCCCAGGGCATCCAGCCGGCATAGATCGACCAGCAGACGGAGAACTCGGTCTTCTCCTGGGCGTTGGCGACGCCGCTCAAAGGGGGGGCGGAAAATGTGACGGCAAGGGCCAGTCCGGCGAGGAGGCGTCTCATGGGCATCGTCCTTCTTCGTCGCTGCGACCGCCATGCGACCGCGTTCGAAAATTGACGCGAAGAGGACCGGGAGACAGCCCGCGTCGCGCGGAACTGTGCGGCGTTCTCCCGGGATTTTGGCCCGCCGTGTCTCCCCGCAACTCACGGGGAGTGCGTCTCTCGGACCAGTCGCATCGCTCGATGCCGGAACCCTAGACGCACCGCACGAATGAGCCGAAGCAAGAGGTGTGCCACGTCGGGTATCCCCATTTCAGGTCGTTTGCTTATCTTGATCGACCGGCCCGCTGCCCACGTTGCGACCGGACGCTGCCTCGAAAAAGAGCAGACGCTGAATTTTGATGCTCCGGGTAAGATCATTCCCGGGACAGGTCGCCCTATGTCGACAAGCCCGTTGCGGTTTGACCATTTTTCCGTCGAGGAACAGAGCTCCGTGCTACCCGGCGCCTGCCTTCCGGAGATCCATGGAAGGCCTCGAGCAGGCGGTAACCGCAACAAAATGGACCAAACAAGGACCCATCGATCAAGGCGTGGGACCTGCGCCGAGGCCGATGTTCGGCTCAGCGTCCAGTGATTCCGGGAAATGCGATCAGCAGCCCGACCGCTAGCATCTGCATGGCAATAAAGGGGAGATATCCCGTGAGTACGGACAATCCTACATGCCCTGGCATCATTGAAACCAAAATGTGGGCCTACAATGATACCGTCTGGGGCAAGCTTCTCGGCGACTACAAGCCGGGCGAACTGATGGCCGAATGGGTGGAGGGAATTCCGATGGGGGGCGGGGTCGGGTGCGGACGTTGCCGGTCTCGTCGCATTCCTGGCATCGAAGGATGCCGCCTACATCACGGGGCAGACGATCAATGTCGATGGTGGGCTGATCATGTCCTAGAGGGATCGGGCCGCCTGGACGACTTAGAGGGTCTTCTCCACCAGCGCGCGCAGGTTCATCATGTCGTCGGTCATCGGTGGTCCTTTTCCGAAAAGGGTTGGCATTAACAACCAGACCCTACCGGAAAGCGCCGATGACCACCGCGCCGCCGCTCGCTCGCTCGCTACGGCGCGCTCGCGGGCAGCTTCGTTACCGCCGAGCTACACCACCTGTTGGGACACCACCGGTGGCGGATCGAAGTCGAGAATCCCATCCACTCATGCCGCCGGGAAATGAATCTTCCTCAAACCTGAACTTCGCGTCGAGCGTCGTCTTCTTATCCTTGAGTGAGAGAGGCGTTGGGCCTGATTCCGTTGCAAAATGAACTCGGTGCGCGTCCGACTCGCCGGAGCCTTTATTTATAGCATATTGGGAGGAGACTTCCCTTTGATCGCAATACTCGCACTATGAACTGAGTGTGTTCGCCTGGGTGCAGGAAGCAGGGGCGGGAGTTCTGTCGTCGGCACCAGCGGCCCAGCCGATCTTTGACCGGGTAAGCTGAATCATGGGGTCAGATCGGTCCCTCTATTGCTGGCGTGGGACTACAGCGCCACGTCATACGATAGACGGCACCCTGCCGCACCGATTGGACGGCAGCTGGCCTCAGCGCAACCAGGCAGATGCCGCCCTTATGCCTCACCGAAGGATATATGATGCCGTTTAGTCCAGCGGCGCGGGCGCCATCGGCCAGGGCGTTGCCAACGGGGTAAGCCTTCGCCTTGTCTGGATCGAGCGAAGGGTGACTAGGAAGTCGCCGGAGATCGAGGAACTCGCCAGCGAGGCTGCAGAACATTTCCGCATATTCGACGGTGGTGTTGAAGTCACCGGCGTCGGCTAGTGCGTTCGTGAGATGATAGCCGACTTCATACAGGCAGGTGGCAACGTCGAGCGCGGCGTACCAAGCACCGCGGTCGGCGCCGTTGAACCGGTTGGGTTGCTGCGGCTTGGCGTAGGCAAAGGACGCATTGATGAAGTGGGCATTGGGCACATCGTAGACGAGTTCGTTGGCGGCAAGACCCGAAATGCCGCGGTCTTGGGCGATAAGCCGGGTGCTCGTTGCTCCTTCGATCTCGGCGAGGAGTTTGAGTTCATCATCGTCATCTACGAACGGTACAAGCACGGCCGCGCGAAGGCGCGCGGTCGTCACCAATCGGACAGTTTTCGGGAACGCCTCGGTGACGACGGGCACATCGTCGATCGACAATCACAGTCCTCCACGGACTGCATCGACATATCTGCGCACCTCAAGCATCTGGGGAATGCCGCCCTTCATCATCGAGCCGATCGGGCTCATGCGGGCGAAGAGCGGACCTTTGTTATCCAGCTTGGGCCAGCGATCAGCCATACCGTCGGCGAACAACAGGTGGAGGCCCTTGTAGATTCCGACCAAGGCCGAGATGCGCGTCAACTGATCCTGGTTCAGGGACTTGTCTTTTTCCTGCTGCTTCAATCGCTCCCAAGTGCTTGTCGATACGTCGAGCAGCGCTGCGGCCTGCTGGCCCGTGAGTTCCCACTGCTCGACGAGACGCTTGTAGGCCTTGAGCGCCACCTTCGACAGCCTGGCGCGATCAGCTTCGGCAGAAAAGTCTTGCCGTTCGGATAGGATGGGAAGTGTGCGGTCAGCCACTAGCATTGGAGTTCTCCATCACTTGACAGTGAATCTATACATCAGATGATGGTCGGATGTCCATAATGCAAGATTCGAGGCGGGGAGGCACCCCAAATAGGGAACTATGCGTCGCGATGGCGCCCGGCCGTCGACTCTTCGTCGACGATCCTCTGGAGGACAGCACGGTCCATTTCGGTAACACGAGAGCGCCTTGCGATCTCCGAAGCGACCTTGGCCCAATGCCAAAAGGCGGCACGGTCGCCTTGGGTCCGGCTGCGCGCAGCGCGGCGTTGTGCGGCATAATATGCGCGCGGTTCGTCGTCGTCGATCAGCCTGCGCGCATCGGCTTGCCAATGTCGCCTGACGGCTCGCCGGTGTTCGAGCCATCGGAAAAACGCACTGATCATTGTGACCTCGCACCCGCTTTCGGCGCGAGCATAGCGGGTTAGGCGGCCTCGTTGCACGATTTCCGCGCGAGGACCTTTCTGAGATAGGCGTCCCACTTCTTCATCGCGGCACGCTTCTGAGGCATGTAGTTCCAGCGGTCGTAACTCTTCGAACTGACATCCTGTAAGGCATGGTTCTGCAGGCGATCGCGCATTTCCTTGGAGATTCCGGCTTTGCCCGTGAGGGTCTTGAATGTTCTGCGCAGGTCGCGGTTGGTCGCGTAGGGTATTACCCCGCGATCCCGTTGCCGCCAGACGAAACTGTAGAGCGACCCGTGGCCGACCGGCCTTGATGAATCATTCGCCGATGGGAAATACCAGCCGTATTCGTTCGGGGTGATGGATTCGATCAGTTCGATTGCCAACGACGGAACCGGTACAGCGTGCGGCTGATCATTTTTTGTCTTCGACCAGTCGATTATCTTTTCGGCCGCATCCCATTGATCGACATGCAGACGCGCGATTTCCTCAACACGCTGGCCGGTCAGCATGATGAGCTGGATGGCGCGCGGATACGACGGATGCACCGGGACGTCGGGGCAGTCGAGCCACCAATAAAGGCGTGCGAACTCGTCCTCGTCCAACCAGCGTGTACCGCGAACCTTTGGCTCAGTTGGGATTGCGGATGCGGGATTGAACGGAATGTGGAAACGGCGCGGCGATTTGGTTCGATAGTCATGTTCGGATTTCATGCCCCAACTGTAGGCCGCGCGGACGTAGCTTCGGACATGATCGGCCATGGCGCGGGCGCCGCGCTCGTAGATGGGTCGAATAACCTCGACGATTTCTTCCGGCTCAATTTCGCGGGCCAGGCGATGGCGCCCGAGCGTGTTCGCGATCTTGTTGAGACCCTTTTCTGTTTCCTTCCAGGAGGGCTTGCCCGCAGCCTTGAGGGCAGCGACATAGCCTGCGAACAGATCTGCGACGGTTCCAGGTCGAGTATCCACCGCGATCTTGATGCTGCGACCCTTCTGGATGATCTTTGCGAAATCGCGCTCAAATATCTCGCGCGCGTTGGCGAGAGACATCGCCGGGTAGGCACCGATCTTCTTTTTGACCCGCTTTTTGTCGCGCCATTGCTGCACCATCCAGTCGGCCGTCACGCGGGTCGGCATTGGCTTTAGGATCATGATAAGACGGCCGGTGCCGTGTCCGTCGCCATCAACGAGTGTTTCTTGCTTGGCGCTTTGTTCGACACGCTTGATTGCGGAGCGGATTTCTCCATCGGCGATAGTCGGCATCCTGCTCTCCCCTTGAGTTGAGAAGTGGGATTTGCCGACGGGTGATAAGTGGGTTTGTTCCCACCGAAAAATGGGTGTCGGCAACTGGGGTCGGTAGGGGGGATGACCCCCCGAAAAACACCCCGAATTTGCCACACTAGCCGCGATTACGACAAGTAAAAAAATATAGGTGAATCAGTTGGATAGAGCGTGATCCTGCGTGATCGAAATAGGCCGTTTTGTATGATTGTGGACGAGGATGATCGCGGTCGCCGACAATTCGAGCGCGCGTTTGACCACCTCGCGCGGATAGACCGGCGTATGGTCGACGGTGCCGGTGCCCTGCACCTCGTCTGCGATCAGGGCGTTCTTCCGGTCGAGGAACAGGATGCGGAACTGTTCCCGCGTCTCGTAGGCCATTGCCGCCTTGCAATAGTCGAGAACCGCTGCCCAGGACGACAGCACCTCGCGGCTTTTCACCGCCGAGCGCATCGCCCGCTGGTTGACCGCCGCGACGATGGCGATATCGAGCGCCACGGCGTCCTTGACCCCTGGCGCCTCCATCAGCCGGCGCGGCGGTGCGTTGAGCACCTCCGCCAGCGAACCGAATCGGGCGATCAGGGCCTTGGCGATCGGCTTGACGTCGCGGCGGGGGATGGTGCGAAAGAGGATCAGCTCCAGCAGTTCGTAATCGGCCAGCGCCGCGGCGCCGGCGTCGCTGAAGCGCTCGCGCAGACGATCGCGGTGGCCGTCATGGTGCTTGGCCGCAGGCCTTGAGTGGCCGGCGCCTGCCGGCGTTCGCGGTGAAGGAGCCTCGCCGAGGCCGGGATAGTCCGGTTCGTCGTCGGAGCCGGAATGCGTCATCGCCGGGCGGCTATTCCGCCGCGCCGGCTAAGGGCTCGACCGTCAGCCCCGGCGTGTCGAGCCCGGCGGGCGACAGGGTGAACACCTCGCAACCGGTCTCGGTGACGCCGACCGTGTGTTCGTACTGGGCCGACAGCGAGCGGTCGCGGGTGACGGCGGTCCAGCCATCGGACAGGATCTTCACGTGCGGCCGGCCGATATTGATCATCGGCTCGATGGTAAAGACCATGCCGGGGCGCATTTCCGGTCCTTCGCCCCGCCGGCCGTAGTGCAGGATATTCGGCGCGTCGTGGAACAGCTTGCCGACGCCATGACCGCAGAAATCGCGTACGACCGAACAGCGCTCGGATTCCGCGTAGGTCTGGATCGCCTCGCCGATATCCCCGGTATGGCCACCCGGACGCACGGCCTCGATGCCGAGCAGCAGCGAACGATAGGTGATGTCGCACAACCGCTCGGCGGCGCGTTTGATGCGGCCGACCGGGTACATGCGCGAGGAATCGCCGTGGTACCCATCGTGAATGAAGGTCACGTCGATATTGACGATGTCGCCTTCCTTCAGCGGCTTGTCGTTCGGTATGCCGTGGCAGACCACATGATTGATCGAGGTGCAGACGCTCTTGCCGTAGCCGCGATAGTTCAGCGTCGCCGGATACGCATCATTGGCCAGCGCGAAGTCCACCACGTATCGGTCGATCGCCTCGGTGGTGACGCCCGGCTCAACGATGGCGGCGAGGCCGTCGAGACAGCGCGCGGTGAGCTGGCAGGCCCGCCGCATCCCCTCGAACGCCGGGGCGTCGTACAGACGGATCGCGCCGGTGTTGCGGGTCGGGTTCGGTTCGGCTTCGAGATAAGTGGTCATGGTCGGGGCGCGGTATCGACGATCGGAAGGGCGGTCACGGGACGGATGGCTGTCAAGCTGATGTCGCATCGAACGGCATGGGCTTCAACCCCTCGTGCGCGCGCGAGGGCGAATGCGGCGGCGTAGGCCGGGTCCAGATCGGCCGCGAAAGCCACGTGGTCGCAGTCCGCCCGTTGCACCACGTAGAGCATGATCGCCCGCTCGCCGGCGGCAACGCGGTCCCCGAGTTCGACGAGATGCTTGGCGCCGCGGGTGGTCACGCAGTCGGGAAATTCGGCAAGGCCGGGTTCGCGCATCAGATGGACATTCTTGACCTCGACATAGACCGGCTGTCCCTCAGGGTCCGTATAGAGGAGGTCGACGCGCGAATTGCGGCCGTATTTGACTTCGCGCCGCGCCGCTCCGAATGCCGCCAGCGGCGGCACGAGACCCGACGCGACGGCTTCCTCCGCGAGACGGTTTGGCAGGGCTGTATTGATGCCGACGAGGGTTCCGTCCGCCTCGACGATCTCCAGCGTCAGGGGAAGCTTGCGGGCGGGATTGACCGAGCGCGATAGCCAGACCCGCGATCCTTCCGCCTTGAGCCCCAGCATCGCGCCGGGGTTCGGGCAGTGGACGGTGACCGGGTCGCTCTCGCCGTCGATCAAGACGTCCGCGAGAAAGCGCTTGTAGCGGCGCAGAAGGCGGGCCGGCATGAGCGGGGAGGGGAAGGCGACCATGCGCCCGCCGATAGCGGCGACGGGACACTCCCGTCAATGCATGGGTCCGCGGCCGCCTCGGGCCGCGGACTTTCGTGACCGTCTCCAGCGTCGCTCCGAAAAACGACGATCGGCTGTCGGAGCGAGCGACTGCGTGCTCCCGACGACCGGCGTCGCCGCTCAGCGCACCGCCGTCGGGTTGATGACGGCCTGCACGCCGCCGGTGAATTTCGATTGGCCGAGGACGAACATGAACTCCCATGCCTCATCCGCGACGAGTTCGGTGGTGTCCATGTTCTCCAGAATGAAGACACCGTTGCGCGGGATCAGGATCTGATGCACCTCGAAGATGCCGACGCCTTCCTCGAAGGGCACGGCTTCGAGCCCCCAGCTGTCGGCTCCGACGGCGACAACGTTCTTTGTGACGAGATACTCGGCGCCGTCCTTGCCCAAGCCCGGCTCGCCCTTGATGTAGCGCGCGTCGTCATTGCCCACGAGCGAAAGCCAGCCGGTGTGGAAGAGAACGACGTCGCCCTCGCGAATTTCGACACCCTGTTTTTCGGCCTGCGCCTCGATCTCATCGCGATTGAAGGCCGTGCCGGCTTCGAGCACGTCCATGCCGAAGTGATCCGTCATATCGAGAACGATGCCCCGGGTGACGATATTCGGGATCGTCTCCACACCAAGCTTGGTCAGCCCGTCGGCCTGAACGAAGTCGCTGTTTTTGTTGCAATTGTAGTAGACATTGTCGATGCCAATATGGCCGAGGCCGTCGATCTGCGAGCCGGTCCCGACATAGCCCATGTAGATGTCGTCATTGTAGTTGGTCTTGGTCGGGCCAAGACCGATACCGCCGACCTGACCCGGCTGGTTGATCACCAGCGCCCAGGAGCGGGAGCCGAATGCCGGGGTCTTGGAATTGGTCTCCGCGCCGAGGGAATAGACCTTACCGGTCTTCACCAGCTTGGCGGCCTCAAGGGCCATCTCAGAGGTCAGCAGATTGGCCGCCCCGATCTCGTCGTCAGGTCCCCATTTGGATTGGCACCATTCGTCCGGCTGGGTCGCGGCCTGCGCTTCCGGCTGGGCGGATGTCTGGTTGTCCTGTTGTGCCTTAGCGGGCGCCGACAAGACTCCCGCTGCCAGCATGGCCGCAAGACCGGTTTTCGCGAATTTGTTCATGACGTCCTCCCCTTATTGATTGTCGGTATCCGCTGTTGTTCCCGTTTTATCGGCGGGCGCGCCATAAACTCTTCCGCCCCGGCTGTCAGCCGACCGTCCTCCGCCAAGGCGATCGGACCTGAAACTCCGACATCCGTTCGGCCCACGCGCCTGTGCTAAATCCTGACCTTCACGTAGGAGCCGGGGGCATCCTCGATCGGTTTCAGCTTGCGGCCGCCGGGCTTGCGCGCCTTGACGCGATTGCCAGACTTTTCCGCGATCCATTCCTGCCAGTGCGGCCACCAGGAACCAGCTGTTTCGTTCGCCGCGAGCAGCCAGTCCTCGTAGGCCGCGACCTTCTTCGGCGTCGGACCCGTCCAGTACTGATATTTCTTCTTGGCGGGCGGATTAATGACGCCGGCGATATGGCCGGAGCCGGACAGGACGTAGGTGACATCCGAACCAAAGGCGCGACTGCCGACGAAGACGCTACGGGCCGGCGCGATGTGGTCCTCCTTGGTGGCCAGATTGTAGATCGGCACGTCGACCGTCGACAGGTCGAGGCGTTTGCCGTCGATTTCCATCGTGCCGCGCGACAGCCGGTTTTCCAGATAGCAATTGCGCAGATAAAATAGATGGTTCGCCTTCGGCATGCGGGTGGAATCGGCGTTCCAGTAGAGCAGGTCGAACGGCATCGGCTCCTTGCCGCGAAGATAGTTGTTGACGAAATACGGCCAGATCAGATCGCCGGACCGCAGCAGATTGAACGCCGTGGCCATCTGCGAGCCCTCGAGATAGCCCTTCTTGCCCATCGTGCGTTCCAGCGTCTGCAACTGGGCCTCGTCGACAAAGACCTTCAGGTCACCGGCGTGGGTGAAATCGACCTGAGTGGTCAGGAATGTCGCGCTGGCGATGCGCTCGTCGCCGCTGGCTTTCAGAAAGGCGAGGGTGGCGGCGAGCAGCGTGCCGCCGACGCAATAGCCGATCGTGTTGACCTCGCCGACGCCGGTGGCGGCCTCGGCCGTGTCGATGCCGAAGACGATGCCCTCCTCGATGTAATCGCTCCAGCCCTTCTCCGCCTGCTTGTCGTCCGGGTTGACCCAGGAAATGACGAAGACCGTGTGGCCCTGTTCGACCAGCCATTTGATGAAGGATTTTTCAGGGTTGAGATCAAGGATATAGAACTTGTTGATCCAGGGCGGCACGATGAGAAGCGGCCGCTTGAACACCGTCTCGGTCTGCGGCGCATATTGAATGATCTGACAGACGTCGTTCTGCGCCACCACCTTGCCCGGGGTCAGCGCCATGTCGCGGCCGACCTCGAACGAGGTGTCGTCGGACTGCCGCAGCCGCAGATTGCCGCCGCCTGCCACCATGTCCTCCGCGAACATCTTCATGCCGCGCACGAGGTTTTCCCCGTTCGAGGCGACCGTCTCGCGATAGAGCTCGGGATTGGTGGCAATGAAATTGGATGGAGACAGCGCGTTCGACACCTGCTTCATGTAGAAAGCGGCCTTGTGGCGCGTGTGCGGGTCCAGGCCTTCGGTCTTGTCGACCAGATCCTCGGCCCATTGCGCGGTCAGGAGATAGGCCTGCTTGACGAAGTCGAAGAACAGATTGCTGTTCCATTCCGTGTCGGCGAAGCGTTTGTCGCCGGGCTGCGGCTCGACCGGGCTCAACGCCGTCTCGCCGGACATGCGGCGGATCGAGTTGTTCCAGACGTCCATGTAGCCGGTGAACAGGCTGGTCTGCGCCTCGACCGCGCGACTGGGATCAGTCAGCCAATAGTCGGAGATTTTCGAAAGGGTCTGGACCATTTCGTCCATGGAGACGGGACCGGCGTCGACTTCTCCCTTCTCGCGCGGCTCCACCCAGGCTGCAGCCGCCTTGCCCAACTGCTCCAGCACCCGCGCCATGTTCAGGGCAAAGGCTTGCGGGTCCTTCACCACGTATTCCTCGCCGGTGCCGGACTTGTCGATGCCGCCGAGCTCTGCCGATCGCTTGGTTGTCATCGTGCTTTCCTCCTGTCGAGGCTGCCGTTTTCTCCGTCCGGGCCTCGCTACACTGCGTCGCGCAGGTGCATTGTGACCGCACCTTCGTCCATCAACAATCGATCGGCGGTGTTTTGTAAATGCCGTTCCCGTAGGATATGACACAGTGCGCCGTTTCAAGAAGGCCTGATACCGACCTGCGATGATTACGCTTTCAGTTCTTCGGCCGCTTGCGGTCATTGCGGTGCTTTTGCCGGCAGCCGCATGCCAGTCGATCTTCCCGGACGAGGAGGATCCATCGCTGGCCGCCCTGCGGGCGCAGGCGGCGGCTCCGATCGCCTCCTCGCAGCAGGTCGACAAGGACGGCTATCCGCTTTTCGGCGCCTATCCCGCCACGGCGGCACCGCAACTGACCGACGCGGAGGTTCGGGCGCAGCAAGCGCGTCTCAATACGCAAGCCAGCCAGCGCGCGTCCGCCGCGACGTCGAGCAGCTATCCCTCCGAGATCGCGCGGCTGGAAGGCGTTCGACGCAAGCAGGCGGCCGACGTCGACGCGGCGCTGGCCACCAAACCGACACCGAATGCTCGAACGACACTGAGTCCCGAAGAGGTGTTGCGACAGATCGAGGCGGGGCAGTAGACCCCGCGTCGTTCGCCGCTCCCTTCCTTTAACCAGCGCCACGCCGCGGAACGAAAACCATGGAAGAATTTCACAAAGTTCGCCGACTCCCACCCTACGTGTTCGAGGAGGTCAACCGGCTCAAGGCGGCGGCGCGCGCCAATGGCGCCGACATCATCGATCTCGGCATGGGCAACCCCGACCTCGCGACGCCGAAATTCATCGTCGACAAGCTGTGCGAGGTCATTCGCGATCCGCGTACGCACCGCTATTCGGCGTCCAAAGGCATCGTTGGCCTGCGCAAGGCGCAGGCAAGCTATTATGCCCGCCGCTTCGGCGTGAAGCTCGACCCGAATACCCAAGTGGTCGCCACCTTGGGATCGAAGGAAGGCTTCGCCAATATGGCGCAGGCCATCACCGCGCCGGGCGACGTGGTGTTGTGCCCCAATCCGACCTATCCGATTCACGCTTTCGGCTTCATCATGTCCGGTGGAACGATTCGGGCAATTCCGGCCAAGCCGGACGCGGATTTCATGGTCGCCATCGACCGCGCGGTCCGTCATTCGATCCCGAAACCGATCGCGATCATCCTGAATTACCCGGCCAATCCCACTGCCTTCCAGGCCGACCTCGACTTCTACCGCGAGGTCGTCGCCTTCGCCCGCAAGCACGAGATCATCGTCCTGTCCGATCTCGCTTATGCGGAGATCTATTTCGATGACTTGCCGCCGCCGTCCATTCTCCAGGTGGAGGGGGCCATCGACGTCGCGGTCGAATTCACCTCGATGTCGAAGACCTTTTCGATGCCCGGATGGCGCATGGGCTTTGCCGTCGGCAACGAGCGCTTGCTGGCCGCATTGGCTCGGGTCAAATCCTATCTCGATTACGGCGCCTTCACCCCGATCCAGGTGGCCGCGACCGCGGCCCTGAATGCCGGCGAAGAGGCCACGCGGGAGGTGCGCGAGATCTATAACCGGCGCCGCGACGTGCTCGTCGAATCGTTCACGCGGGCCGGCTGGCCGGTTCCCGCGCCGTCGTCGACGATGTTCGCCTGGGCACCGCTGCCGGCGGCGTATCGCGACCTCGGGTCGCTCGAATTCTCCAAGCTTTTGATCGAAAAGGCCGACGTTGCTGTCGCGCCCGGCATCGGCTTTGGCGAACACGGCGACGAGCATGTGCGCATCGCCTTGGTGGAAAACGAGCACCGCATTCGTCAGGCGGCGCGCAACATCCGCCGCTTCCTTGCCAGCGGCGACGAAGCCGGGCAGAAGGTCGTTTCCCTCGGCGCCAATTTGTGAACGGCGGCGCTTCGAGCATCGGATGATAATATGAACGTGTTCTGCCAGAGAGATTTCGGGACAAGGTCGAGGGGGGCGGCGCGGGTCGTAGCGGCGCTACGGCCAAGACGAACCCCGATGGAATTGGCCCGAAACCTCCTGGCCCTTCGGGATTCCGGTCGCCGGGTGCCCACTTTGTCGGCCGGCTCGACCGTAGCGCCGCTACGCTCGTCGCCGTCCTCCGCGTGGATCACCTCGGCGAACCGAGAAACAGAACAGCGTCCATATTATCATCCGATGCTCTAAACGACGCGAACAGTCACAAGGTGCTCATGAAAAGCCCATTGCGGCTCGGCCTTGCCGGGCTAGGAACGGTCGGCGCGAGCCTCGCGCGGCTCATCGAGACCAAGTCGGAAACCTTGGCCAACCGGGTCGGCCGGCCGATCGAAATGGCCGGCGTCTCGGCGCGCGATCGATCCAAGGATCGTGGTTTCGACACATCGCAACTCGCCTGGTTCGATGATCCTGTCGCATTGGCGAAAAACGGCGACATCGACGTTTTCGTCGAATTGATAGGCGGAGACACGGGCCCCGCATTGGAGGCGGTGACGGCCGCGCTTGGGCGCGGCTTGCCGGTTGTCACCGCCAACAAGGCCTTGCTGGCGCATCATGGCGTGGCGCTCGCCACGCTGGCGGCGCGAAACGATACCGAGATCCTGTTCGAGGCGGCCGTCGCGGGCGGCATCCCGATCATCAAGACGATGCGCGAGGCGCTGTCGGGCAACGACGTCAGCCGCGTCTACGGCATTCTCAACGGCACCTGCAATTACATGCTGACCCGTATGGAGAACGAGGGCATGTCGTTCGACGACTGCCTGAAGGACGCCCAGCGGCTCGGCTATGCGGAGGCCGACCCGACCTTCGATATCGGCGGATTCGACGCCGCCCACAAACTGGCGATCCTCACCTCGCTCGCCTTCGGTTGCGAAATCGATCTCGACAGCGTGTTCATCGAGGGTATTTCGTCGGTCACCAATGACGACATCGAAGCGGCAGCGGAGCTTGGCTACCGCATCAAGCTTCTGGCCGTGGCGCAATTGACCGAGACGGGGATCGAGCAGCGGGTGCATCCGACGATGATCCCGGCGCATTCGGCGCTCGCCCAGGTGGACGGCGTGACCAACGCCGTCGCCGTCGACAGCGATCTCCTTGGTTCGATCCTGCTCGCCGGCCCCGGCGCCGGCGGCGATGCGACGGCCTCGGCGGTGCTCTCCGACATCATGGACGTCGCCGGTGGCGTGTTGCCGCCGACCCTCGGGCTGCCTCCGGCAAAGCTCGTTCCCTACAAGCGGGCGCGGATGCGCGCTCACGAGGGCGGCTATTACATTCGCTTGTCGGTCTATGACCGGGTCGGCGCCTTCGCCTCGATCGCCCGGCGCATGGCCGAGAACGAAATCTCGCTTGAATCGATCGTCCAGCGGCGGCGCGAGGACTCTGGCGACACGACGACCGCGCCGGTCATTCTCGTCACCCACGAAACCACGGAAGCAGCCGTTCGCAAGGCGCTGGAGCTCGTCTCCAAGGACGGGCATCTCAAGGATGAGCCGAAGATGATCCGAATCGAGGCGCTGGACTGACAAGGGCGGCTCTGCCCGGCGACGGCGCGCTCCGCGCCCGGCCGAGCGACATTGCGTTTTCATCGTTGCCGGGCATATCAGGCTTGTAATCCGACGCGGGATCGAATCGTGTGGGGTTGGCCATTAAGGGAGCGGACATGACCGACAGCAGCAGCGGCGGCGAAACGCTGGATCGGGTTCTTACTCTCGAAATCGCCCGTGTAACCGAAATGGCGGCCGTCGCCGCGGCGAATCTGCGCGGACGCGGCGATGAAAAGGCCGCGGATCAGGCGGCGGTCGACGCCATGCGTAGCGAACTGAACGGGCTCGCCATCGATGGGCTCATCGTCATCGGGGAAGGCGAACGCGACGAGGCGCCGATGCTGTTCATCGGCGAGGAGGTCGGCACCAAAGACGGGCCGAAGGTCGATATCGCCCTCGATCCGCTCGAGGGCACGACGGTATGTGCCAAGAACCTGCCGAACTCGCTGGCGGTGATCGCCATCGCGGTGCGCGGCAGCCTCCTGAACGCCCCCGACGTCTATATGGAGAAGATCGCGATCGGCCCGGGTTATGCCGATGGCATTGTCGATCTGTCCCGTTCACCGGAGGAAAACCTGCAGGCCCTGGCGAAGGCCAAGGGCGTCGCGGTCTCGGAAATCACCGCCTGCATCCTCGATCGCCCGCGGCATGCGGCGCTGATCGAAGCGGTGCGCGAGGTGGGCGCGGCGATCCGGTTGATCGGCGACGGCGACGTGGCCGGCGTGATCCATACGACGGATCCGGAGGAGACCGGCATCGACATCTATATGGGCATTGGCGGCGCGCCAGAGGGCGTGCTGGCGGCGGCGGCCCTGCGGTGCACCGGTGGCCAGATGCAGGGGCGACTGCAGCTCAACACGAACGAGAAACGCGCGCGGGCCGAGAAGATGGGCATCGCCGATCCGTACCGGGTCTACAGCGCCGAGGAGATGGCCGCCGGCGACGTCATCTTCGCGGCGACCGGAGTGACCGACGGCAACCTTCTCGACGGTGTTCGCTTCTACCGGGACCGGATCACCACGCACACGCTGGTGATGCGGTCGCACTCGCGCACCATTCGCGAAGTGCGGGCACAGCATCACGGCCGATCGAAATTCGGCCTCTGAGCAAAAGCCGCCGGGCGGGTTGCACGTCCGGCCCCGCTTCGCCAGAACAAGCTCCATGGCCACATCTGCCCGCACCTTCCTTGCCGTAGACCGCTCGATCGGTGGTCGCCGTTGGCTGAACGCCCTCGACGAACGCGCCGAGGCTTCGGCGCTGAAGATGGCCCAGACTCTGGCGCTGCCCGATATCGTCTGCCGCGTCCTCGCAGCGCGCGGAGTGGCCGAGGCCGACGCCACCGCCTTTCTCGATCCGCGCATCCGCGACCTGATGCCCGATCCGTCCACCATGACGGACATGGAGTCCGCCGCAGCGCGCCTCGCCGATGCCGTGGAGGGGCAGGAGGCGGTCGCGATATTCGGCGACTACGACGTCGACGGTGCCGCGTCGTCGTCGCTCTTGTGGCGCTATCTGAAGCATTTCGGTATTGACGCGACGATCCGCATCCCGGACCGGATCACCGAGGGTTACGGTCCGAATCCCGCCGCGATGCGGGAACTGGCGTCCGCAGGCGCGACGCTGATCGTTACCGTCGATTGCGGCACCGGCAGTTTCGAGGCGATAAAAGCTGCCCGGCAGGCTGGTGTCGACGTGGTCGTCCTCGACCACCACCAGACCGGCCCCGAGCTTCCCGACGCGGTGCTCGTCAACCCGAACCGTCAGGACGATTTGTCGGGACTTGGGCATCTCGCCGCCGCTGGCGTGGTTTTCATGACGCTGGTAGCGGTTTCGCGGGAATTGCGCCGTCGCGGACGGGCACAGGCGAGTCTGCCGGACGTCTTCGGCCTGCTCGACCTCGTGGCGCTCGCCACCGTCTGCGACGTGGTGCCGCTGGTCGGCCTCAACCGCGCTTTCGTCGTGCAGGGACTGCGGGTCATGCACGGCCAGCACAATCTCGGTCTCGCCGCGCTGGCGCGGGTCGCCCGCCTGTCGGGGCCGGTCGAATGCCATCACCTCGGCTTTCTTCTGGGCCCCCGGATCAATGCCGGTGGGCGGATCGGGGATGCGTCGCTCGGCAGCCGCCTGCTTTGCCTCGATGATGCCGGCGAGGCGGACGATCTCGCTGCGCATCTGAGCGTGTTGAACGAAGAGCGGCAGGCGATGGAGCACGTCATGCTCGAACAGGCCGAAGCCGAGGTCATGGCGGAAATGGGCGGCGGGGAGGGGCCGTCGATTCTGGTTGCCGGATCGCGGGAATGGCACCCCGGGATCGTCGGATTGCTCGCGGCGCGGCTGAAGGAGCGCCATCGCCGGCCGGCTTTCGCCATCGCTTTCGACGGCTCGGGGCGGGGAACCGGGTCGGGTCGCTCGATCGGCGGCTTCGATCTCGGCCGGCTGGTGCGTGAGGCGGTGTCGGCTGGCCTGCTTGAAAAAGGTGGCGGGCACGCGATGGCCGCGGGTATCACCGTTCAAAAGGATCGGCTCGGTGATTTTCGAGCGTTCCTCGAGGCCGGCGCAGCGAACGCGGTCGCAGCATTACGAGAAGGGGAATCCCTGAAGATCGATGGCGCTGTCAGCGCCGCAGGGCTGACCCCGGATCTCTACGCCACCATCGAGCGGGCCGGGCCTTATGGATCGGGACACGCCGCGCCGATCTTCGCGCTCGCCCGGCACCGAATCGCGTCGTCCTCGATCGTCGGCAAGGGGCACGTCCGGGCGACGCTGCGCGGCGCGGACGGAGCCACCGTCCAGGCCATCGCCTTCAAGGCTGCCGAAACCGATGTGGGGCATCGGCTTCTGGCGGCGAGGGATCGGCCTATTCATGCGGCCGGCACCTTGTCGCTCGATCGCTTCCGGGGCCGCGAGGACGTTCGCTTTCGGCTGATTGACCTCGCCGAAGCGTTCGACTGATCGGGGGCTATGGGGAAGGGGGCATGGCTGGTGGAACTTGTCGAGGCGCAGGCCGAGCGTCGCGAGGTGCCTCGATACGATCAACAATGCCGATCATTTCCGAGCACATTACCGAGAGCGCACGCGTCATAGCTCCTGTCCAAACCGGCCGAAACGCTTGACCGCCAAGGGCGGCAATGCTCGGCGCCTGCCCGCAAGGTCGAAGACGTCGCGGAACGGGGCGCGCCGAAAACGACTGCAAAGAGCGTGTTTCAGTGCTACAGGACATAGAGGCCATGAATCATGACCGAGGATTTACTCCATCATCTGGAGCACCATCTCCGGTGCGCCGTTGTTTGTGCGCGTCGAGAACCGGGAACCTAAACGTCGATGAAAACCAATAACCTACCGTCCAAGACGGGTGCTCGCGAGCTCGTCTGGCCGAAAGTCCTGTCCAACTACCGCAAGCCGCGAAGAAGCCGTAGTGCGATCGAGCTCGCGATCACGCTGGTCCCGTTTGCTCTGCTCTGGGCGCTGGCGTTCGTCGCTGTATCCTACGGGATCTGGTGGGGACTGCTCCTGATCATCCCGGCGGCCGGTTTCTTGCTGCGGCTTTTCATCATCCAGCATGATTGCGGCCACGGATCGTTCTTCGCCAATCGCCATTTCGACAACTGGACCGGCCGCGTGATCGGCGTCCTGACTCTGACGCCCTACGACTATTGGCGGCGCATGCATGCCAAGCACCACGCCTCGACCGGCAATCTCGACGAACGCGGCGTTGGCGATATCATGACGCTGACGGTGGCGGAATATAAGGCTTTGTCGCGTTGGGGCCGGCTGCGCTATCGGCTTTACCGCCACCCGATCGTGATGTTCGGCATCGGGCCGATCTGGTTGTTTCTGTTCGAGCAACGATTGCCTATCGGGATGATGCGCGCGGGGGCCGAGCCCTGGATTTCGACGATGGCGACCAATCTGAGCGTCGTCTTATTGGCGACCGCCATGATTTGGCTCGGCGGTGTCGGGCCGTTCTTCTTCGTCCATCTGCCGATCGTCATCCTGGCGGCCTCGATCGGCGTCTGGCTCTTTTACGTGCAGCACCAATTCGAGGAAACGCATTGGTCGCAGGGCTCCGATTGGGAGTTCCAGGAGGCGGCGCTACATGGTTCGTCGCATTATGATTTGCCGGGCGTGCTGCGGTGGTTCACCGGCAATATCGGCATCCATCACGTGCACCATCTTGCCAGCCGCGTGCCCTATTATCGGCTTCCAGAAATCCTGAGGGATCATCCGGAGTTGAGCGAGATCGGCCGGATCACCCTGCGCGATAGCCTGCGCAGCGTGCCACTCGTCCTGTGGGATGAAACCAGCCGCCGGCTGGTCTCGTTTCGAAAGGCCAAGGCGCTGGCGTGATGCCGGCCGGGGCAAAGGAGAGCCGGCGCCGGACTTTCGTTCGCCTTTGGCGTGACGCTCGCGTCGTGACGAGAGGCTACGAAGCCTGAAGGATGGCCGTTAGATCCGTAAGATCGCGGCGGTCGTAGGTCGGCGCGTAGCGTGGATCGAGGACGGCATCGTCGGCCCGGTTCGACCAATAACACTCCAGACCGGCCGCCGCCGCGCCGAGAGCGTCGGTCCGGCTGCCGGCGACGTGCAGCGTCTCGGTGGGTGACAGGCCGAGCCGCTGCTGTGGCAGGCGATAGACGGCCGGATGCGGCTTGTAGCGGCCGGCATGCTCGGACGAGAAGACGTGATCGAATGGGTTGCCAATGCGGCCGGCCACGGCCTTGAGCATGGCCTCGTCCCCGTTGGACAGAATGGCCGTCTGATATCCGCGATCCTTGACCGCTCGCACGACGGATTCGGCTTCAGGCCACGGGTCTATTTCATCCCACGCCGCGACCAGTTCGTCGCGGATGTCGGGCGAGGCCTCCAGGCGGTAGAGGCGGGCGGCGTAGTCGAAGGACTGCCGCGTCGCGTCGCGAAACGGGACACGCTCGCCGTCGAGCGAGTTGCTGAGCTGCAGCCGCTCCATCTGCTTGTCCCGCCAGAGGGCGAAAAACGCCCGCGCGTCCGTCTCCGGCAGAGACAGGCTGGACGCGACGCGCGGCGCGATGCTGCCGGCAATGTCGAACAGCGCGCTGTAAACGTCGAAGGTAATCAGCTTTTTCACGCCGGTCTCCAGTCAGGCATACGGTTGCCGGCGCGCATCGAGCCGCGGGCAGGACGATGTCGAAGGGTGCGCGGCGATCATCATTTGCTGGCGCCCTTGTCGGTGGCGCCGATCGTCGCCTCGTCGAAGGTCGACAGAAACCTGAGCTTGGCCTTTTGGACATGGCGAAAGAAGGTCTCCTGCGCCCGGTCCGCGTTAACGGAAGCCAATGCCTCGACCATTTCGCGATGTTCTTTGTTCGACACCGACAGCCCCTTCGCTTGAACCAGGGTTCGCGCGCGGCACAAATGCAGCCGGTTGACCAGGCTGCGGTATTCGCCGACCAGCGTCCGGTTTCCGGCCGCCGTCACCAGGTAGGAGTGGAACTCCAGATTCATCGGATAATATGCGTCGAAGTCGCTCTTGGCTGCGATTTCGTCCATCCGCGTGAGGTAACTCTGGAGCCGACGCATCATGTCGTCGGTCACCCGCTCGGCGAGCAGTCGCCCCGCGAGGCCGAAGATCGCCGAGCGCAGATCGTAGATCTCCAGCGCTTCCTCGACGTGAATCTGGCGGACGAATACGCCACGATTGCGCACGACGTCGACGAAGCCCTTCGCATGGAGGCTGCGCATCGCTTCGCGCAAGGGACCCCGGCTCATGCCGAAACGGTTGGCCAGTTGAAACTCGTTCAAGCGCTCACCCGGCTGGAGCTCCCCGCCGAGAATCAGATGCTCGATCTGCTTCTCGACCGCACTGGCGAGCGAGGAGGTCTGAAGCGTTGTGAGTTCGTCTCTGGCTTGCGAAGCGTCCGTCACCGACATTGAGCGAGCCTTCCTGGATCGAAAGTGTTCCGAAGCTTCTACGTGAAATGTCATGCGATACGCAAAAGCTCTTGATCCAGCCGGAGCAAATCGGTGTGACGCAACGCCGGTCACATGTTCGCAGACCCGGGCACCTGATAGCCGCGGTGAGCGAGATCTTCGGACGAAGGACGGAATCCGAGTTTCGGATCGTTCCGATGCGCAATCAAAGTGCTGGAGCGCCCTTTTCTCGCACCCCCGCGAGGACCGCGTCGATCATGGCGCGTTGGGTTCCCGTGCCGCGAATGTCCGCCGTCCGCGTTTCGGCCCGCGACAGCGCGTGGTCGATCCCGCGTTTCATCAGCGCGGCGGCGTCGATGGCTGCGGGGATGTCGCGGCGACGGCCGAGCCAGTCGAACAGCATCCGTGTCGATTCGATCATGGCGAAGGGATTGGCGATCCCCTTTCCGGCGATGTCCGGCGCCGAGCCATGTGTGGCCTGCGCCATAGCGATCGCACCACGGCCGATGCACAGGCCGGGCGCCATGCCGAGCCCGCCGACGAGGCCCGCGGCCTCGTCGGTCAGGATGTCGCCGAACATGTTGGTCGTCACCACGACGTCGAAGCTCTGGGGATCGCGGATCAGGCGCATCGCCATCGTGTCGACGATCACTTCGTCGACGGTGACGTCGGGAAAGTCTGCGGCGACTTCGTAGCAACTGTCCACGAACATGCCGCAGCCGAGCTTGAAGACGGTATTCTTATGAACGAGGGTCAGGCGCTTCTGGCGCGAGCGTGCGATCTCGAAGGCCGCGCGCGCGACCTTGCGGCTCCCCTCGCGGGTGATCACCCGAACCGAGATCGTCACGTCGTTTGTCGGGCGGAATTCTCCCGATCCCATGACGACGTTGCGATCGGGTTGGAAGCCCTCGTTGTTTTCGCGCACGATGACGAGGTCGATGTCGTCATGCAGGCAGCCGATGCCCGGAAACGAACGGGTCGGACGCACATTCGCGAACAGGTCGAAATGCTTGCGCAGGATCGGATGCGGATTGATCGCCTCCGCGACCTTGGGATAGTCGCGATGGCCGATCGGCCCGAGAATCCAGCCATCGAGGGTGCCGAGCGTCTCCAGCGTCCCCTCCGGCATGGTGTGGCCATGCGTGTCGAGGGCGCGACGCCCGATCGGAACCTCGGTCCATTCGATCGCCAATCCGGCCGTGTCGGCGGCAGCCCTGGCGATCTCGACGGAGGCCGGTACCACCTCGTGGCCGATGTCGTCGCCTTTCAGAATGCCGATCCTGAGCGCGTCTTTCCGGGACGAGGGGGACGTCATTCGGGGGCCGTCGGAATCCGGCGGGCGGCCGCTTCCTCCGCCAAGTCCGCCGCTTCGCTCAGGCTTTCGATCGCCCAGGACATGTCCAGGATTCGGCGCGACTGCTCGGCGCCGACAACCAGTTCGGCCTGGTTGAGGAATTTCACGTTGAGCTGGTCGTCGGTGAGCGGACGTTCGCGACTACCGATCGCGCGCTCGATCCGCTTGTGCAGCTTCGAGCCGTCATTGAACACAATGTCGATGTCGACCGAGGCTTCATGGCAGGCGGGGTCGGTGGTCGCGCTGACCCGGTCGCGGAGTGCGACGATGTCCGACCGGCCGACCATGTCGTCGGTAAAGGCCGTGGGCGATCCATCCCCTTCAAGCAGCGCGCTCGCGGCGGCGTGATAGACGCTGAATTTGCCTTCCAGGCCGGTGCTCGGCGCGGTCTTGCCGGTCAGTTCGAGAACCAGCGGATGTGTCGTCAGGTGCACGGATTGAATGTCCTTGACCTTATCGCCGATCTCGCTTCGGATCTGCTGGCAACCGTCGATGGTCGGATGGATGACGATTCCGCAAGCGAAGGGCTTGTAGCTGTTCAGCGCGGCTTCCCATCGCGTGCCGAGGTCGTCGAGAATTTCGCCATAGTCCTGCTTAGTCGACAAGACGTTGGCGAAACCGCGCGGCGCCTCGATGCCCTGCAGCGAACTGTCGAAGCCGGCCTCGGCCATAAGGGCCGACATGGCTCCGTTCTGGGCAGCGCGGCCGGGATGGAAGCTCTTCGTCATGGTGCCGAACATCTCGCGCAGGCCAGAAGACTGGGTGGCCGCCAGGCCAAGCGCCCACTGCATCTGGGTCTTGTTTAGCCCGATCGCGTGCCCAACGGCGGCAGCGGCGCCGAACACGCCCGTGGTCCCGGTGATGTGCCAGCCGCGATCGTAATGCTCGGGATAGACGCAATTGCCGATGCGGCATTCGACCTCGATGCCGACCAGCGCCGACGTCATCAAGGCACGCCCGCTCATCGGCCGGGCTTCACTCAAGGCCAAGAGGGCCGACGCCACCGGTCCGGCCGGATGGATGATCGTCTTCAAATGCGTGTCGTCGTAATCGAGAACATGCGACGAGATGCCGTTGACGAGCGCGGCATGCAGGACGTCCAGCCGCTCGCTACGCCCGAGGATCGTTGCCATGCGCGGGCCGGAAAAGGGATCGACGGCCCGAATGGCGGCGTCCACGGTCGGATGGGTTGCCCCGCCGACGGCACACCCGACCCAATTGACGAAAGTGCGCACGCCTTCACGGCGGACCTCCGGGGTAATGTCATCGTCCTTGACGGCGACGATCCATTCGGCGAGGGGCCCGGTGACGTGAGGAACAGGCATGAGAACTCCAAAATCAGGCTTCGGTCGATCCTTCGCCGCCATGCGGCGGGGCGACATCGGGCTCCCATCGCGACACCGGCGAGCCTGGCAACGGGTGTGGTCAGGTGCTGGAACTGCCGCGACAGGCGTTCGCCGTTATAGAATGGCGACGTGAAAAATTGTCAACAGATGGCAATCTCGCGCGGCACAATTGGCGGCGAGCGCGACCGTTTCCTGGCTCAGGCGCTGTCCGGGTTCCGGGCCAGGCGAAACGCCCTGTGTTCATCGGCGTCGAGTTGCGCGATCAGCCCGGTTTCCCAATCCAGATAGCGGCGGGACGAGTCCAGATTACCGTCGTGCCGGTCGTGGACGAAATCCAGGAAATCGATCGCATCGGCATCGCTCGGGTCATCTGGCGACGCGATCTGAGCGCCTCCATAGTCGACGAGCGCTGCGTGCCCTCCCTCGACGGCGGCGACGTCTTCAACCCCCATGCCGCGTAGATCGCGCGCCACGCCCCTGACGATGTCGTCGTCGTCCGCGACCAGCAAGATCGTTGGCGATCCGGCCGCCGATACAATTCGATCGAGCCGCGCCCGCGTCGTCCAGACGGCGCCTTCGACATGATTTCCGCAAAAGCTGCGCGAGGATCTCAGATCGAAAAGACGCGCTTCGTTCGCCCGCAGCTTTTCGAGCGCCGGGGCTGCCGCGATCCGGGACATACCGCCCGATGCGGCCGCGAGCGGATCGTCCGGAGCAGGCAGAGCCCGCACGTCTTCGTCGAGAAGAGCGATGAAGGGCTCGAAGCCGAGTTGCCGCAGCCAGAAGGCCGCGAGTCCGGCACGGATACCGACGTCATCGCACAGGATAATGCGCGCATGCCGCACGCCGACATATTGGTCGGTGGCCTGCACGATGTGGCCGCTGGGAGCAGGGCGTGCGCATCGGACGGGGTCGGCGGCCGCCTCGACCCCGGAGCGGACGTCAAAGACGAAGGTCGTGCGCGAGGCGTCGCCCAGGAAGGACCGCACCGTCGCAGCGGAGGCGACCGGGATCTCCCATCGCTCGGCGAAGGCCGCGGCGCGCTTGCGCCCGGCGGCGCGAGCCGCATTGTCGAGCGGCGGTAACGGGTCCGCCTCGACACCGCGTTCCAGATCAAGCCCGGCCAGCGCCCATCCCTGTGTGCCGTTCCGCATGGCGAAGACCGGCGCCGGACAGCCCATCAACTGAAGACCGATGGCCCCGATGATCCCGCGCGTTCGCCCGGCACAGCCGACGATCACATTTCGGTCGTGCGCCGCGGCGAGGGCATCGACGCGATAGGCGAGTTCGCCATTCGGCATGCAGATGGCGCCGGGGACATGCATCTTGGCATATTCGGCGGGTGGGCGGCCATCGAACAGTGTTGCCTGTCCCGCTGCCTGCCATTGTTGGAGCGTGAGGGCGTCCACCTGGCGCGGGTGCCATTCGTGCTCGGCCAATTCGCCGAGCGTCTTGGAGGGAACGTTGACGCCCTTGAAGAGCGTGTACCCTGCCGCCTGCCAGCCCGGCGCGCCGCCCCCGACAATCGCGACATCGCGAAAGCCGAGCGCTGAGAGATGGCCGGCGGCGCGATCCGAAACACCGTCACCGGCATCGATCAGGAGCACCGGAACGTCGCGGTTGGGGACCAGCGATGCGGCCAGCGTTTCGAGGCGGCTATAGGGGCAGGGGACCGCGAACAGCGGATGCCCCTCGCCGAACTGGCCGGCCTCCCGCACGTCGAGGAAGGCGATCTCCTCGCCTGCGTGAACGAGCGCCTTCGCCCCGGCGGGATCGATGGTTCGGATCATTCTCTGTGCGTCTCCGCTGCGCCTCATGCGGAGGGAACCGGTGCATCCGCCCGCAGGAGGCCCTCTGATCGCAGGTCGGACCAAAGCCCGGCGGGAATCGGGCGATGCATGAGCTCGACGTTGCGGTCGAGATGCGCGCGGGCGGCCACACCAGGAATGACCGCAGCGACGCTCGGATGGGTCAGCGGAAACTGCAGCGCCGCGGCCGCCAGCGGCACGTCATGAGCGTAGCAGACGCTCTCGATCCGGCGCGTCCGTTCAAGGATTTCGGGCGGTGCGGTCTCGTAATCGTAGGTGGCGCCGGCTTTCGGCCCCGTCGCCAGGATGCCCGAGTTGAAAGGACCGCCGATGACGATCGAGACGTCCTCGCTCTGGCACCGCGGCAAGAACGTATCGAGCGCCGTCTGTTCCAGCAGCGTGTAGCGCCCGGCCAGCAGGAAGACGTCCCAGCTTCCGTGGTCCATCGCCTCCTCGCAGACCTGCCATTCGTTGACGCCGAGCCCGATCGCCTTGACGTCGCCATTGCGCCGCAGTTCGTCGAGCGCGCGGTAACCGCCCTGCATCGCCTCGCGGAACAGGGCCGGATGCGCCTCGGTGCCATGGGTCATCGCGCCGATATCGTGCAGATAGAGGATGTCGACCCGGTCGATGCCCAGTCTTTGCAGACTGTCCTCGTGCGAGCGCATGACGCCGTCGTAGGAATAGTCGTAATCGGAGCGGAACGGGGCGGCGTCGATGAATTTCTCGCGGTCCGGATTGGGGCCTGGGTCCGGCCGGATCAACCGTCCGACCTTGGTCGAGACGACGGCGTCCCGCCAAGGCAGCGAACGGAACGCGTCGCCGAAACGCCGCTCCGAGAGGCCGAAGCCGTAATAGGGCGCGGTGTCGAAATAGCGCAGGCCCGCGTCCCAAGCCGAGCGGAGAAGCGCATGGGCCTCGTCCTCGGCCACCGGGGCGAAGAGATTTCCCAGCGGCGCCCCGCCGAAACCGAATTCGGTGACCCGGACGCCGGTGCTTCCGATCCCGCGAAGTGGAAATTGCAAGAGTTCATTCTCCTGGTGGGTTAGGGGCGCTCACTGCGATTGGCTGACGAATTGTGTTCAAACCATAGGCCGGATCGGCCGCCGCCGCCACGCCGTCGAAGCCGACCACGGCGAGGTGACCCGGCACATCGCGCCCGCATCGGCATCATCCATCAGGAACTCAGCCTGATGAACGATCTGACGATCGCCCAGAACATCTTCATCGGGCGCGGCTCGCGCTGTCGCGACCTATGTTCCGGCCGCCGCCAACCGCGCCAGCGTCTTTTCGTCCATTCGTCCATCGCAATAGCGTTCGAGCGCCAGAGCGAACGGACTTCCCTCAGCTTGCGCGGCTTGTGCGAACAGGGTCATGGAGGAGCGGAATTTCATGTCGTCCGGCGAGCCGAAAATGGCGCGGAGGGTGCGGTCCCGCACTCCCAGTACCGTTTGCGTGCAAAGAACCAGCCGCGATCCGAGGACAGGATCGGCCAGATAGGCGCGCGCCTCGTCGAGCGAGCCGATGCCGTAGAATTCAGCCATCGACGAACGCCCCAGGCCGCGCAACTGCGGGAAGATGAACCACATCCAGTGGCCGCGCTTTTGCCCCGCGTTCAGCTCGTCGACGACCGTGTCGAAGACCGGCGCCTGAGCCCTTACGAAGCGCGCGAGATCGAAGGGGTCGGTGGCTTCCACGGGTTGCTCCCTGGTTCGGCGTCGAATTCCATCCGGACGGCGCCTGCAATCTCTCATCAATGAAGGTCTTGGGAAAGAATGCCCTTGGGCATCCTTTTCACCGACAAGATCGACGGCGGGCCTGTTTTGCGACATTCTGCATGGAACTCGCCGCGGTTGTCCTAGCGCGGGGCGCCCGAATGCCGCGAGTGCGACGCGTAAAGGAGCCGATCATGCGCTGCTTCACGGTTCTCGGTCCGGCAGGTGCCGGGAAAACCACACTCGTCAATCGGCTCGCCGGGCCCCAAGCTGTGGGCGAGCGCCTCGAGACCCGTGACGGTCTTGGCATCGTCTCCTTTGCCTTCATGGACGAGCCGTGGTGCGCGATCGACTGCCCGGGGGACATCGAGACCCTGCCGCAAGCGCGCGCGGCCTTGCTGGCCAGCGATGCGGCGGTGATCGTCGTTTCGCCCGATCCCGAGGCCGCCGTGCTTACGGCGCCGTTCTTCCGGGCAGTGGAGGCATCGGGCACGCCCTGTCTCGTCTTCGTCAACCGTATCGATGAAACCCGGGCCCGACTCCGCGACGTCGTTGCCGAGCTGCAGGATTATTGCAGCCATCCGATCGTGCTTCGCCAGATCCCGATCCGCGACGGAGAGCAGGTCGTCGGCGCGGTCGATCTCGTCTCCGAGCGCGCCTGGCGCTATCAGGAGGGAGGACCGTCCGCTCTGGTCGAGGTTCCCGAGAGTGCCGTGGCGCGTGAGCATGAGGCGCGGGCGGAGCTGCTGGAGAACCTATCCGAATTCGACGATTGGTTGCTCGAGGAGATCGTGGAGGACCGCGAACCGGCGACAGGCGCCCTCTATGCGATCTGCTGCCGGGCTCTGGCCGAGAACCGCGCGAACCCGGCGCTGATCGGCTCCGCGCTCCATGGTGCAGGCGTCGTCCGGCTGATGAAGCTGCTGCGCCATGAGGCCCCTTCCGTCGATGTGCTGCGTCAGCGGCTGGCCGGCGGATCGGAAGCGGGGGAGGCGGGGCCGATGGCGGTCACGTTTCACGCCCAGTACCGGAAGCATCTCGGCAAGGAGAAAATTCTCCGGGCGCTCGCCGACGGGGTGAGCGCCGGGTCCTCGCTCGCCGGCGGAAATCTGGGCGCGCTCATTGAGGTCGGCACCGGCAAGCCGACATCGTCGCCACTGCCGGCCGGCGGCATCGCCCTGGCGCTCAAGTCGGATCACCTTGCAGCTAGCCAGCTGCTCTTCGCCGACCGGAGCGGCGATCCGCCCGCCTGGGCCTGCTCACCAGGACCGATGTTCGTGCGCAGCCTGGCGCCAGAGAACGATCGCGACCAGGCGAAGCTTTCCCTGGCCCTTGCCCGCATCGCCGAGGACGATCCGGGCTTGGCGGTGAGCCAGGAGGGGGCGACGGGCGCGCTGGTCGTGCATATCCAGGGGCCGATGCACCTTCGTCGCGTGCTCAGCATGCTGGCGGAAGAGTTCGGCGTGAAGGCGTCGGACCATGCGCCCGACGGCGTCTGGCGCGAAACGATCAGCCGACCGGCCAGCATCCACCATCGTCATCGCAAGCAGACCGGAGGCGCGGGGCAGTTCGCCGACGTCAAATTGACCGTGCGGCCAAACCGGCGGGGTGGTGGCTTCAGCTTCGACGAGACGGTGAAGGGCGGTGCCGTGCCGCGAAACTACATCCCTTCGATCGAGGCGGGAGCACGGGACGCGCTGGCGTCAGGGCCGCTCGGCTTTCCCGTGGTCGACATCGCCGTGACGCTGACCGATGGGCAATACCATGCGGTGGACAGCTCGGACTTCGCCTTTCGGGCGGCGGGGCGAGCGGCGGTCGCGGAGGCGCTGGCGGAGGCGGTCCCGATGCTGCTGCAGCCGATCCATGAGGCGGCGATCCACGCGCCGGCCCTTTATACCGGCGCGCTCGTCGCGATGATCTCGTCGCTGAAGGGGCGCGTTTTGGGCTTCGAACCGAATCCGGAAGCACGCGGCTGGGATCTATTACGAGCGCGACTTCCCGCCGTCGCGCTGGAGGAACTGGGGCAGGCGCTCCGATCAGCGACCCAGGGCATCGGCTGGTTCGAAAGCGCCTTCGACCACTATGAGGAGGTTTACGGTCGCGATGCCGACCGCGTTATCGCGGCGCGCGGCGGCGCGCGCGGCGAAAGGGTGGCCGCACGGTAGCCGCGTCGCCGTTGTCGGGTCGAGCCGGGTCGTGCCGAATCCATGCGTTACTCAGCGGTCCGGGCGACGGGCAATTCGATCACGAACCGCGCTCCACCTGGCGTGTCGCCCAACCAGACGTGTCCGCCGTGCCGCTCGACGATTTCCCGCACGATGGCGAGGCCGAGTCCGCAGCCTTCCACCCCATCGTCGACACCGCGCTGGAACCGCTCGAAGATGCGGTCCCTGTAATCCGGTGGGACGCCCGGTCCATCGTCCTCGACGGCCAGACGAACAATTTCCGGCTCGAATCCGACCGCGACCCGGACCGCACCGCCGTCCCGGCATCCGTATCGGATGGCGTTATCGAGAAGGTTCTCGAGGGCCTCGCCGAGTAACACCGGATCGCCACGTATCAGGATCGGTTTGCCCGCAACGTCCAGCGACACGTCGATCCCACGCAGCAATGCGGCCGCCGCACGTCCGCGCAATATGTCGGCGGTAAGTTTCGCAAGGTCGATTTTTTCCTCGCGCGATCCGGGCGGGAGGCCGCGTGCCCGTTCCAGGGACAGCAGTTGCTGGGTCAGGCGTGCGGTACGCCGGGCCGCTTCGGCGACCTCCGAGATGCGTCCGCGCAAATCCGCGTCTGGCGGTGCCGCCTCTGCCGCCTCCGCTTGGGCGAGAATCGCCGCAATTGGGTTGCGCAACTGGTGCGCCGCGTTGGAAATGAAGGCGTCCCGCGCCGCGAAGGCGTCGGAGAGCTGCCGGAAGAGCTCATTCATGGCCCGCACGAGGCTCTTGACCTCGCGCGGCACAGTTCGCCGGATCGGGCTCAGATCGTCCTGCGAACGGCGCTCGACGGCTTCGCGCAATTGCAGCAACGGGCGCAAGCCGAAATTGATGCCAAACCAGACGAAGGCGCCCGCAGCGACGATCACGACGGCCATGAGGGTCGACGCCTCCATGGCCAGTTGCAAGCTCAGCGCGTCGCGCTGGCGGACTGTCTGCCAGACCTTGACCGTCACCCAACCGCCGAATTGCGGTTCGGAGATGAATTCGCGGAGAATGACTGCCCGAACGGGCGCGTCGAAATATTCCGCGTCGAAGAAGGCGGGAACGCCGCTTGCGATTTCTTCAGTTCCCGGTTGCGGCGGCGAGTTGGTATATCCCGTGACGAAGCGTCCGCCGGGGCCGGTCACTTCGTAATAGATGGCGTCGCCAAGCGTTTGGGTCAGCGATTCCAACAGCTGTTCGGACAGGAGATCGCCCTCGCTGAGGACGACGTCGCGGGAAATCGCCAATGCGACGGCGAGGAGAGTATTGTCGTAGAGGGTCTGCGACGTCCGCTCGGCCATCACATAGCGAGCCACGGCGGCAAAGCCGGCGACGACGACCAGGGGCAAGACGATCAGCAGGAACAGCCGAGAGCGCAGCGAGCGGTTCATTGTTGCCCGTCATTGCCGGCATCAAGCATGTAGCCCACCCCGCGAGCCGTGCGGATTTCGACGCCGGTCTCGCGCAGCTTGCGTCGGAGCCGCGACACCGCCAGTTCCACCGCGTTCGGTTCGATCTCGGAACCGACGCCATACAACGCCTCGCCGATTTGCTCTTTCGCGATCACACGCCCCAGATTTTGCAGCAGATACTCGAACAGCGCGAGTTCGCGCCGCGCGAGGTCGATCGGGCCCTGCGGCCCGAACAGCTGCCGCGCCCCGTGGTCGAACCGGAGCCGGCCGAGCGTTTCCTCGACGGGCCGCAAGCCCGGTAGCCGCCGTGCAAGCGCACGCAGTCTGGCGATTAGCTCGGCCATGTCGAATGGCTTGACCAGATAGTCGTCGGCGCCGGCGTCCAGCCCGGTGATCCGATCGCTTGTCTCGCCCCGCGCCGTCAGCATCAGCACCGGCGTGGAATCCCCGCGTTGCCGCAATGCCCGGACCAGTTCGAAGCCGCTCAACCCCGGCAGGTTGACATCGATGATCGCGACGTCGGCGCCCTGAGTGGTGAGATAGGTGGCACCATCGCTGCCGTCGGAGAGGCAGTCCACGGCATGTCCGAGATCGCGCAGCGCCGTGGCGATTCCGCGCGCCAGGCTCTCATTGTCTTCGATCAATACAATTCGCATGGTCCTCCGGCCCTTGACAGGGTTCAGACAGGTTGCGCGGATAAACAGGCCCGGATCAAGCTGGCCCCGCGATTTAGACGACGCCGGCAGATCCACGGGAGAGGAGACGCGGAGCGCGGGATACCGTCATCTGCTCTCGATGATCAATGCAACGGTCTGGGAGGACCCCAATGACAGGCAACAATTTCACGCGCCGCGCGACGCTGGCGATCGCGGCTTCACTCGCCGCACTCACCGTTGCGGGGCCGGCTTCGGCTCAGGTCTCGTTCGAGGGCAAGACCATCGAATGGATCATTCCGTTCTCGCCGGGCGGCGGTTCGGACACCTGGGCGCGGTTCAACGCGCCGTTCTTTTCCAAATATCTGCCCGGCAACCCCACGGTTGTCGTCGTCAACGAGCCGGGTGGTGGTTCGACCAAGGGCACCAACCTCTTCGCCAGCCGCGCAAAGCCGGACGGCCTGACCATCCTCGGCACGTCGGGCTCGACCCAGTTCCCGTATCTTCTGGGCGATCCGCGCGTCCGCTATGAATACAAGGATTGGAAGATCGTCATGGCCGCGCCGACCGGCGGTGTCGTCTATGCTTCTCCCGAACTGGTTCCGACAGCGGATGACATCGCCAATCTGAAGGACCAGAAGCTGGTCTATGCGAGCCAGGGCGCCACGTCGCTCGATCTGGTTCCGCTGCTCGGTTTCAAGATGATGGGCCTCGACGTCCAGCATGTCTTCGGCTTCAAGGGCCGCGGCGACGGACGCCTCGCCTTCGAGCGCGGCGAGGTCAACATCGATTACCAGACGTCTTCGGCCTATCTGAAGAACGTGCAGCCGCTGGTCGACGAGGGTAAGGCGGTTCCGCTGTTCTCGTGGGGCGCGCTGGACGAGGACGGCAATCTCGTCCGCGATCCGACCTTTCCCGACCTGCCGCATTTCGGCGAAGCCTACGAGATGCTGACTGGCAAAGCGCCGTCGGGTCCGGAGTTCGACGCCTATTTCGCCTTCTTCACCGCCGGTTTTCCGGCGCAGAAGATGGTCTTCTTGCCCAAGGATACGCCGGAGGACATCGTCGCCGCCTATCAGGACGCCGTCACCCAGATGAAGGCCGATCCAGAATACCAGTCGGCCAAAGAGCCGGTCCTGGGCACCTACGAGCAGGTCACCGGCAAGCCGGCGCAGGCATTGTACGACAAAGGTACGACTATCTCGCCCGAGTTGCGCAGCCAGGTCGTCGACATGCTGGGCTCGGAATACAACGTCAAGCTGAGCGACGACTGACCCCTGATGTGATGTGGCGGGCGGCTCGTAAGGGCCGACCGCCACGATTCTGGAGCATCGGACCAAAAAGTGGAATCCGATTTTGGATAATTCTGATGCTTAATCAAAGTGTTAGAGCGTCCTTTGTGCGTCCGAATGGACGCACGGCGCTCTAGCGCGGCGCTGGGAGGTCACCGCGATGTTCGACGTCTTCGTTTCGGCACTCGCCGAACTCCTGACGTGGCAGCACATGTTCTACATGGTGCTCGGGGTGGTTCTCGGCCTGTCGATCGGCGTCTTCCCCGGCCTCGGCGGTATCGCCGGATTGTCGCTGCTGATCCCGTTTCTCTACGGTATGGACTCGGTCACCGCGCTGGCCATGCTGATCGGCCTGATCGCGGTCATCCCCACCTCGGATACCTTTGCCTCGGTCCTCATGGGCATTCCCGGATCCAGCGCCAGCCAGGCCACCGTGCTCGATGGCTTTCCGCTGGCCAAGCAGGGCCAGGCCGCAAGGGCGCTCTCGGCCGCCTTCGTCTCCTCGCTCTTCGGCGGCCTGTTCGGGGCCATCGTACTCACCGGTTTCGTTTTGATCGCACGGCCGATCATCCTCGCATTCGGCTCCGCGGAACTGTTCATGCTGTCGCTGTTTGGCCTTTCCATGGTCGGCGTGCTGGCCGGCCGCAGTCTTGCCAAGGGGCTGGCCGCCTGCGGGATCGGGCTGGTGCTCGGCTCCGTCGGTGGCGCGCCCGCCACCGGCGAATTCCGGATGATCCTGGACTTCGATTATCTCTATGACGGCGTACCGCTGGTCGTGGTCGGCCTCGGGCTCTTCGCCTTTCCCGAGATCGCCGAGTTGCTGCGCCGCAATCAATCGATCACCGGTGGGGCCTCTCTCGGCGCCGGCTGGTTCGAGGGCGTCCGCGACTGGATGCGCCACTGGTTCCTGAGCCTGCGCTGCGCCGGCATCGGCTGCCTCATCGGTGCGATCCCCGGCCTCGGCGGCTCGGTCGTGGACTGGATCGCCTACGGCCATGCGGTGCAGACCACCAAGGACACCTCGCGGTTCGGCCACGGCGATATTCGCGGTGTGATCGCTCCGGAAAGCGCCAACAACGCCAAGGAGGGCGGCGCCCTGCTGCCCACGCTCCTGTTCGGGATTCCGGGTTCCGGGTCGATGGCGGTGTTTCTCGGCGGCATGGTTCTGATCGGCATCGAGCCGGGCCCCTCGATGGTCACCTCCGATCTCAACATCACCTATTCGATCATCTGGTCGCTTGCCCTTGCCAATGTCATCGGCGCGGGGCTGTGTATCGCACTGGCGCAGCCGATCTCGCGGCTGACGACCATCCCGTTCCCGCTGCTCGCCCCGTTCATGATCGCGGTGATTTCCTTCGCCGCCTTTCAGGCGACGCGCGACCTGGCCGATCTGGTGGCGCTGCTGGTGCTGGGCGTGCTCGGCGTTCTGATGAAGCGGTTCGGCTGGCCGCGCCCGGCGATGCTGATCGGCTTCGTGCTGGCGCCGCAGGCCGAGACTTATCTCTACCAGGCAGTGCAGTTCTACGGTTGGGAGTTCCTGAGCCGTCCCGGCGTCTTGATCATTGGTGCGCTGACGGCGCTGTCGATCTGGTTCGGCGTGCGCAACCGCGTCGACGACACCGGCGCCCCGGCTCCGGCAGGTGCCTCCGAGACCGCCGTCTCGGTTTCTGGCCGCGCGCCGTTGGCCGACCGCGGACCACAGATCGCGTTTGCCGCCCTGGTCGTCGCGATCTTTGCCTATGCGATCTGGGATGCGGCCGGGCAATCCTTCCTAGGGGCGGTTTTCCCGATGGGCAGCGCGGCTGTCGCCGGTCTGTTCGCGTTGCTGCTGCTCGGAGTGCTCGTGCTCGGCGAGAATGCCAATCCGGCGATCTTCGATCACGAAGTCCACGGCGATCATGTCGGCGAGAATGATATTCGCAGCCCGTGGAGCGGAGCGCTCTGGATTGCGGCGTTGGTCGCCATCACCGCCCTGGTCGGTTTCTGGTTGGGCGCGCTGGTCTTCTTCCTGGTGTTTCTGCGGGTGCGGGCCCAAGCTAGCGGGACCCGCACACTGCTCCTGACGGCGGTGGCGATGGTCTTTTTCACCTTCCTGGCCAACGCCCTGTCACTTAATTTCCCGAGCGGTTGGCTGCAATCGGCCGTCGATCTCCCTTGGCCCTTGAGGTAGCACCAATGCGGCAGACCGAAATCCCTTTCCTGTTCATGCGCGGTGGAACCTCCCGCGGCCCTTATATCGCGAGGCAGGATCTTCCCGAGGACCGCGAGTCACTGGCGCGGGTGCTGGTCGCGGCCGTGGGCTCCGGCCACAAGCTCAACATCGACGGAATCGGGGGCGGCGCGGCGGTGACCACCAAGGTCGCCATGCTGTCTCGGTCCGAAGACGACTGGGCCGAGGTAGATTACTTCTTCGCCCAGGTTTCGGTGCTCGACGGCCTGGTCGACTTCAAGCCGACCTGCGGCAACATCCTCTCCGGTGTCGGCCCCGCCGCGATCGAGATGGGGCTGGTCGGTATCAAGGGTCCGCAGACACCGGTGCGCATCCGGGCCGTCAATACCGAAGCGCGGATCGAAGCGATCGTGCAGACGCCGGACGGATTCGTCGAATATGATGGCGATGCGCGCATCGACGGCGTGCCGGGGACGGCGGCGCCGGTGACGCTCAATTTCATGGACGTGGTCGGGTCGACCTGTGGGGCGCTGCTGCCGACCGGCAATCTGCGCGACGTGATCGACCGGGTCGAGGTCACCTGCATGGACGTGGCGATGCCCATCGTCATCGCGCGCGCCGACGCGTTCGGCCTGACCGGCGAGGAGAGCGCCGAGGAACTCGACGCCAATCGCGACTTCTATGCCCGTATGGAGCCGATCCGGCAGGAGGCCGGACGCCGGATGGGGCTCGGCGACGTGTCGAAATCGGTGATGCCGAAATTCGGCCTGCTCAGTAGCGCCCGTTCCGGTGGAACGATCTCGGCCCGCTACTTCATGCCGTGGAATTGTCATCCTTCGATGGCCGTCACCGGCGCCCAATGCCTCGCCTCGTGCGCCTTGGTGCCCGGGACCGTCGCCGACGGCCTGGCCGAGCGTCCGGTCAAAGGGCCTGCCGTGGTCACGATTGAGCACGCCTCGGGAAACATCGAGGTCGCGGCCGATTTCACCCATGGGCCCGACGGCTTCGATCTGCGCTCGGCGGGGCTGCTGCGTACGGCGCGCCTATTGGCAAAGGGGCAACTGATGGTGCCCGGCGCGGTCTGGAGCCGCTGAGCCGACGAAGTGAGCTATAGCTCGCGGATCGGCGTGCCATCGCGCCAAGCGGCGACGGCCTCGATAGTGTCACCGTAGAACAGCCGCCAGGTTTCGTCGGTGACATAGCCGAGATGCGGCGTGGCGAGCAGACGGTCGCCGAACTCGGCGAAGGCCGCGCGAAGCGGATCGTCCTGCGGAAGTGGCTCGGCGTCGAAGACATCAAGCCCGGCCTTGGCCGGTCGTCCGGCGCGCATTGCGGCAAGGAGCGCCGGCGTATCGACGATCCCGGCGCGGGAAGTGTTGACGAAGACAGCGCCGTCTCGCATCGCGGCGAAAGCGTCCGATCCGATCAGGCGATCGGTCCGCGGCGAATGCACGAGGTGGACCGAAACCACGTCGCTTTCGGCCATCAGGGCCGCCAATGACGGCGCACGGGTCACTCCGCATTCGGCGCAGCGGGCGTCCGTCAGATTCCGCGACCAGGCGCTGACGCGCATTCCCAGGATCTGCGCCAACCGGGCGACCTGCGCGCCGACGGTTCCCAGGCCGATCAGGCCGAGCCGGAGGCCATCGAGGTCGCGCCCCGGCGGTCCTTGCCAGCCGCCCTCGCGCAGCCGCGCGGCTTCGCCGATCAGGTTGCGCGACAGCGCTAGGATCAGAAGCAGCGTCAGTTCGGCCGTCGTGGTCTTGCGCGCCCGGGTGCCGCAGACCGTGATCCCGGCTGCCCGCGCCGCCTCGAGATCGATCGCATTGTTGCGCGCGCCGGTAGTCACGATCAGCGTCAGCGCCGGCAACGCTTTGATCACAGGGGCAGGGAAGGGGGTGCGCTCGCGCATCAGACAGAGCACGTCGAACGGACGGAGAGCGGCGACCAGCGCCTCGGTGGACGCAAAGGGCTCGGAAAACACCGCGATGCTGGCGCCGAGGCTGGCCCAGTCGGCATAGTCGAGCGCCGAGCCGGACCAGTCGTCGAGAATGGCGATTCTCATTCACGATCCTTCCATTTCAGGAAATGCGCCACGATCGGCGCGCCGGCGATCACCACCACGATGCGAGCGATGTGGTGGGTGACGACGAAGGCGAGATCCGCGCCGGCGATGATCGTCAGCATCGCCATTTCGGCTTGGCCGCCCGGCGCAAAGGACAATAGCGCCTCGACGGCCGGAGCAAAGCCCGCCAGCGCCACGGCTTCGGCGAAGATCGTCGCAACGATACCGAGCAGCACGCAGAAAGCCGCGCCCGCCAGGACGTCGACACGCAATTCGCGCCAGCTCACGCCGGTGTATTTCGCGCCGATGGAGGCGCCGATGAAGAATTGCGCGGCCAGGATCGCCAGTGCCGGGGGGCGGTGCTCGATGAGGCCCAGCAGGCTGAACGCCGCCGCAAGGACCAAGGGCCCGATGATCGAGGCGCCGAACAACCCGATGCGTTCGCCGCCCTTCCAGCCGACCAGGGCGGCAACCGCCATCAGGAGCAGTTCTCGTACAGGAATTTCCGCCAGCGCGGCACCCGGCGCGTTGGTGAGCGGTTGGCCGTAGATTGACGTCATCAGGAACGGGACGAGCGTGACGATCAACAGAACCCGTGTGGCGTGGATGAGCGAGAGGGCGCGAATGTCCGCGCCGGCCTCTTGGCCAAAGATCACCATGTCCTGAAATCCACCCGGCATGGCGGCGTAATAGGATGTCGGCCCGTCGAATCCGCAAACGCGGCGGAAGAACGGATACCCGATCAGGCCGATGATCAGGACGAACAGCGGCACGAGGGCAACGGAATAGGCCATGCCGGGGAGGCGGGTCAGAAGATCCGGGGTGATGGACGAGCCGACCGCCACACCGAGCACCGTGCGCATCATCACGCCGACCTGACCGGAGTCGGCGAGCGTTGCCCCAACCATCGCCGCGGCGAGACAGGCAAACAACGGTCCCAGAAGGAACGGCAGCGGCATATCCGCCAACCAGAACAGCACGACGCCAACAGCGGCGACGATCAGCGTGATCAGCTGTTTTCGGAGCCGCGTGGGGCTTCTATGCCCCGGCACTGGCGGTTCCCGATGCGAGCGCTTTGCTCTCCTTGGCATACCGCACGAGCGCCAGATACCGGTAGATGCCGTGGACAAACTTGCCATAGGGCAGGGTCAGGAACAGGGCCAGCACGAAGCCGAGATGCACGGCCAGGAGCACCCCCATGGCCGGGGTCGTGCGCAGCAACAGCAGCATGAGCCCGGTCAGGCCGGTGAGGAACAGCATGGCGAGGAACGCCGTATCCATGCCGAACCGGCTGCCATCCTGCAGCGCCTCGTCGCGGCGCAGTTTCGCTGCGAGAAGAGCTGCGGGGCCGATCAACAACCCGATTCCGCCCAGCGTGCCGAGGATGACCGGCACGTCCCACCAGGGATAAGGGGCCACGCGTCCGAAGACGTAATGATAGAGCGTCGCAACCGATGTGGCGGCGAAGCAGAGCATGAACCCGTAGAAGGTCAGATGGTGGTAGATTCGGCGGCGATCGGTCGGCGCTTCGTCCTCGTTCATGCAGCCCTCGCCGCCGCCATCGAGATAGCGAAGCGTGCCGGCGTCATGGGCCGCGCGGCCGAGGGCGGCCGGTTGGGCAAGCGTCGCGGCCGGCTCGCCGATGTCACGCCAGAAGTTGCGCGCGCCCATGCAGAGGGCGAAGACGGCAAACAGGAAGACCGTGCCGAAGAGCAATGCCATCGCATTGTGCGGCATCAGCGCGTAGAAATTCTCGTCCGTGAGATGCGCCGTGAACAGGGCTGCCGGCGCGTTCCAGGCTACGAATCCGATCAGGAAGAGCGCGACCGATAACGCCACGAGCAGCGCCGCGATCAAGCCGTGGCGGGCAAAGACACCGCGAAACGCTCGCGGCCAGGCATATTGCTCGTAGGACTGGTTGCGGACTTCGGCGAGAACCTTGGGCACATTGACTGCGAATTCATGCGGCGGGGAGAACTGGCAATCGTAATAGCAGGCGCCGCAGGAGTGGCAGAGATTGGCCAGATAGTTGAGATCGCCATCCTGGAAGTCGCGCCGCATCTCCATCGCCGGAAACACCGCGCACAGACCTTCGCAGTAGCGGCAGGAGTTGCACACCGTCATCAGCCGGTCGGCCTCGGCAAGAGCGTCGGTCCTATGCATTGCGGGCAGCCTCCTGTCCGGCGATCCGCCCGAAGACGCTGCCGATGGTCATGCCGATACCGGCCGCGTAGCCTTGTCCGAGGACGTTGCCCGCCATGATCTCTCCCGCCGCGAACATGTTCGGCGCCTGGCGGCCGTCGGCCATCATCATCCGCGCCTGTTCGGTCACGCGCACGCCCAGATAGGTGAAGGTGATGCCGGGCCGCACCGGATAGGCGTAGAACGGCGCAGTCTCGATGCGCTGGGCCCAATTGGTCTTGTCGATGTCAAGGCCCCGCGTCCGGTTGCCGTCGGGCGCCGTATGGTCGAAGGGACGGCCGCCCTCAACCGCCGCGTTGAACCTGGTGACGGTGTCTTGCAGCGCCTCCCGATCCAGGCCGAGCTTGTCAGCCAGTTCGCCGACCGATCCGGCCGTGACCGGCGGATACAGCGACGGCATGAACTTTTCCAGCGATGGGGCGTCGAAGATGATGTAGGCGATCTGATCGGGCTGCGCCGCGACCAGTCGTCCCCAGATCGCATAGCGCTTCGGCCAGATATCCTCGCCCTCGTCGTAGAAGCGGGCGCCATCCCGGTTGACGACGATGCCGAAGACGACGCAGTCGAGCCGCGTGATGATGCCGCCGTCGAATTTTGGCGCCCGCGCGTCGATCGCCACGGCGTGGCACTGGGTTGGATCGCCGATCTGTTCGACGCCAGCTTCAAGCAGCATGCGGATGATCGTTCCCTTGTTGTAGGGCGTGCCGCGGATGAGGAAGTTGTCCGCCTTGTCGCCCCAGCCTTCCTTCAGCCATTCGAGATTGGCTTCGAAACCGCCGGAGGCGGCAACGAAATTCGCCGCGACGACGCGATGCGCTCCCTCCGGCGTCGTGACTGTCGCCGATCGGAAGGCGCCGTCCTCGATTTCCAGCCCCGTCACCTCCGTGTCGTAGGCGACCGCGACACCCAGCCGTTCCGCAGTCCGGTACAGCGAATTCAGCATCGAACGACCGCCGCCGAGAAAGAAGGAATTGGTCCGCCCCAGGCTCAGCGTGCCACCAAGGGATGGTTGAAACCGCACTCCCTGTTCCTGGATCCAGTCCAGCATCGCCTTCGACTCGCGGATCATCAGGCGCGCCAACGTCTCGTCGGTATTACCTGCCGTGACCAGCATCAGATCGTCGAAGAATTCCGTCTCGCCATAGGGACCCGACAACGTCTCGGTCGCGGCATCGTGAGCGCAGCGCATGTTGCGGGTGTGCCTGGTGTTGCCGCCGCGATAGAATTTCGGCGCGGCTTCCACGATCAGCACCGAGCGGCCTTCCCGCCGGGCGGCGATCGCCGCGCAAAGGGCGGCGTTACCGCCACCCGCCACGAGCACGTCCCAGCGCTTGTCCCAGTCCGCCATGGCTGTCCTAGTCCGTTAAAATTGGGTTCGTATTTATTTGTATACGAAAGAACACAAGTTGCTACACTGGTCAACAGCCGCGTGCTATTCACAGCACCATCGGCAGCGCATTCAGAGAGGCGTAGTCATGGTCACAGGAGCACCGTCACCAGGTTCTGACGCGCGCGAAGGCAACCGGCAGGGCCTGTCGCAATATGTCTTCGACGCCTTGCGGGACGCCCTCCGTGCCGGCCAATACCGGCCGGGAGATCGGCTGCGTGAGGAAGAAGTGGCGCACCGACTCAAGGTCAGCCGGACGCCCGTCAGGGAAGCCTTCAGCCGCCTCTTGGCCAAGCGCCTGGTCGAGCCTGCGAGCGGCCGCGGGCTGGTCGTGCGCCGTCTCGGATCGGCGGAAGTGTTCGAACTTTACGCCATGCGGGAAATCCTCGAGGGCGCTGCCGCGCGTCTATCAGCACAGCACGGCGCGCCGGCCGAGCACCAGGTGCTGGCCGACATCGGCCAGCGGTTCGCCGCTGTGGCCCCCGAAGCGAGCGATCTGGCCGCCGATCTCAACCATCGCTTCCACGACACGCTCTACGCCTCCGCCCGTAACCACTATCTCGATGCGGCGCTGCAGGAAATGCAGGACGCCATCGCCTTGCTTGGCCCCACGACCTACTCCGTCCCAGGCCGCCACGCCGAGGCTTGCCGGGAACACGCGGCCATCGTGGAAGCGGTCGCGCTGCGCGACGCGGATACGGCCGAACAGGTCGCGCGCGAGCATATCCGCCGGTCCTTGGCCGCCCGCGTCCTGCTGCTCCACGGCTAGCGGTCTGCTCGCGCCGCCTCGCTCATTCGGGCGATCAGCGACTGCGTGAAGGCCGCCGTCGTGCAGGTGCCGCCAAGATCGCCGGTGCGGGTGTCAGGGTCGGCGATGGTCGCGTCGAGGGCGACATCGATCGCGGCGGAAGCCTGGAGCGGCGCATCGTCTGAAAAACGCTCGCCCAGCCATGCCAGCAACATAGCCGCCGACCCGATGAGCGAGGCCGGGTTGGCGATGCCGCGACCGGCGATATCGGGCGCCGAGCCGTGCTGGGCCTGCGCCATCGCATGGCCGTCGCCAAGGTTCAGGGAAGCCGCCAATCCCAGACTTCCGGCGAGTTCCGAGGCCAGGTCCGACAGGATGTCGCCGAACATGTTGGTAGTGACGACCACGTCGAAACGGGAGGCGTCGCGAACGAGATGCGCGGCCATCGCATCCACCAATTGTTCCTCGTAGCGGATGTCGGGATAGCGAGCGGCGACCTCCCGCACGCAGTCCAGGAATAACCCGTCAGAGACCCGCAGAACATTCGCCTTATGGACTGCCGTCACCAGTTTGCGGGGGCGCCCTGCGGCGATCGCGAACGCCTTCTCGGCGATCCTGAGCGAGGCTTGCCGCGTGACCTTGCGCACGGCGAGGGCGAGGTCCGGCGTCGGCATGAATTCGCCACCGCCGAGGAACATCGTGCGGTCGGCGTAGAAGCCCTCCGTATTCTCGCGCACGATCACCAGATCGATCGGGGCACCGACCCGTGGCGTGATCCCCGGCCGCGTGCGGGCAGGCCGGATATTGGCATAGAGATCGAGCTGCTTGCGGAGCGTGCCCGATGGGTTCACGCCACCTTTGTCGACCGGCGGATAGGCGTTGTGGGAAACCGGCCCGAGGACCAAGCCGTCGGCGCCGCACGCTTTCTCGCAGGTCTCCTGCCGAAAGGTCGAGCCGCAGGCTTCGAGTGCCGCGAAACCGACCGTTTCGTAGTCGAACGCCAGATCGATGTGGTGCAGCGATGCCGCATGGCGAAGGACCGCCAGCGTCGACTCCGCGATCTCCGGCCCGATGCCGTCGCCTTCCATCACCATGAGATTGTAAGGACGCATCGCCGTCGGCTCCCTGTTCGCGCTTCGCCATGCATCGGCGCCACCACACCGGGAGGCTGGCCGGTCGCATTGAACGCTAGCGCCGCGAATGGTGTCGGTGATTGTCTTTTTCCGAAACCAGCGCGCCAAAAAGGGAAGCTGGTACGCCCAACGGGAATCGAACCCGTGTTTCCGCCGTGAAAGGGCGGCGTCCTAGACCGCTAGACGATGGGCGCGGCGACGGGGTGTATACGGGGGTTCGCTGGGGATCGCAAGACGTCGGAACAGGGTTTTTCACGCACTGGCGGTGAAGCATTTCGGCCAAGTGCGAAAGCCCACGCTTCGCGCCGGAGGACAAATTGGAATCCGACAAGGGTGCGCGGTCGGACAGGGCCGTCCAGCCTCACTTGCGGCTACGGCAGCGCCAATTCCAGTCGCGCTTGGGACCGACGTCGACGTGGATCGCCGCAGTGTGGCAGTAGGTTCCCACGCCGCCACGGCCCGGCAGTGACCGCACATACGCCGCGACGGCGAACCGGTCGACATCCGGCACGACGATGTCGGCCGCCTTGCATCCCATATGCTGCGAGCGGCGGGCGCCGTTAACGCGGCGATTGTGCGTCGGGCTGCGGTAGCCGGAGGTGACGACGATCTTCTTGCCGAAGCGACGCTCGACCGCCCGCAGCGTCCCGACAAGCTCGGCCGGGAAACAGTCGGTCTGGACGCTCTCGCGCTGGACACGGAGACCATTAGGCGCGACGCGGGCAAAACCGGTGAGCGACGCCACCTGATAGCTGGCGCCGCCGCTGATCTCGTCGAGAATGTCCTCGTCGTCGGCCGATGCGCGCTGCCCGATTTCGAACAGCGAAGACGGGTCGACGCCAGGCAGGGCATTGTCTGCGCCGGAGCTCGGGGCGCCCTCGCGCTGCAGAACGATGCGGCGGCTCTTGCCTTTCTCGGCGTTGGCGATGGGCGTGCGTGCAGCGGAGCGGGCAAAAAGCGAAGCGAAAAGCGAGCGGTCGGCCTCGCGGCCGCCCTCAGCTGAGGCCATCTTGTCGCCCTCGCTGACGCTGCCGCCCGCGTAAGCGGCAATCGCCTTGTTCCCGGCATTGAGCATGCGGGTGGAAGCAGGGGGAGGAGCCTCCTCCAAGCCTGCGGTCTGCGGTTCCTCGCTGACCGATGAAGCGTCTGCCGTGGCGCTGGCCGAAGCCTCGCCGTCGATCGCCGGAACCTCGCCGGCGATGGCAGTGCGGTCGGAATCGGTCTGCCCGTCGGCGACCAAGATGTCTTCGGATGGCGCCGCGCCGGCAAAGCCAAAGGCCGTCGTATCGTCAAGCGCCGAAACGCATGCGCCCACCAGCGGAAGGCTCGAAAGCACCGCCGCCGCCAGAATATGCCGCCGCAGCGGCCAGCGGCGCACGGTCCGGATACTCGTCGTCAAACTTATCCACCCTCTCAATGGCGAGCCGAAAGGTCCGCCTTTTCGAGCTACCGCTGATGCGGCAGACGTCGCAAGCTTCGTCGTGATATCCCCCGCCGACCGCCTGAATCAGGACCGTCGGCATCGAAGCCTGCGCACTAGAACCTATTTCCGCGCATATGGCCAGAATGCGGCAGCACCATGATCGTCGACGGCCCGCGACCGCCGACGTCATGTCGGGGCAATTCTACCAGCTGCCGGTATTCTGCATCGAGGCCCACGGCTCGGCCGACGCCTTGGCTTCTCCCTTCTGCAGAAGTTCGAAGGAAATATCGTCGGGGGATTTGATAAACGCCATGTAGCCGTCGCGTGGCGGCCGGTTGATCGTCACGCCCTTATCCATCAGGTCTTGGCAGGTCGCATAAATGTCGTCGACCTCGAATGCGAGATGGCCGAAATTGCGCCCGGCACCATAGGTCTCCGGGTTCCAATTATAGGTCAGCTCCATCAGCGGGGCTTTGGTTTCCCTGGCGCCGGGGAGGTCGTCGGGAGCTGCGAGGAAGATCAGCGTAAACCGTCCCTTTTCGTTCTCGACGCGGCGCGTCTCCACCAACCCCAGCTTGTTGCAGTAGAAATCGAGCGACTGGTCGACGTCGCTGACGCGGACCATCGTGTGCAGATAGCGCATGCGGATGTCTCCATTGATGAGGTGGGAGAGACGTTAGGGCGCGGTTGCGAACGGCCAACCCCCTGCCGCTGACAAAGCCATCACCGCCGCGCATCTCGATCTCCAGAACGCCCGCCCGGCGCCCTGCCAGCCGGCGGACGTTCTGGATCGATCGGGCTTGATTGCGCGAAGACGGCAGGAGAAGTCGCTTTCGCAGTAACTTGCGAGGCCGCCAAGACTGCCGGAACCTGTGTGCAAGAGGACGCATTTTCGCACAAATGCCGTAGTTGCCCTTGCTCGAAACCGGAAGGTTAATGCTATGCTAAACTGTGCCGATTCGGTTGGCGTAAGAGGCGGGATCCCCCGAATGTCGGAGAAAACCTCTGTAGACGTGCATGGCGAGGGCGAATCATCGGACGGCGGCGACGTCCAACTGATTGTCGTGTCCGGCCATATCAAATGGTTCGACGTGGCCAAGGGGTTCGGCTTCATCGTTCCCGATGATCAGGGCGCCGACATCCTGTTGCATGTGACCTGTCTTCGCCGCGACGGCTACACGACAGCCATCGAGGGAGCGCGTCTCGTCTGCGAGGTGCAAAAAGGCGAGCGCGGCCTTCAGGCCTTCCGAATCCTATCCATGGATCAATCGACGGCCATCCATCCGTCGCAATTGCCGCCGTCGCGCACCCACGTCACGGTGGTGCCGAGTAGCGATCTTGTCCGCGCGGTGGTGAAATGGTTCAATCGTACCAAGGGCTACGGGTTCCTGACGCAGGGCGAGGGGACGGAGGATATTTTCATCCACATGGAAACCCTGCGGCGCTACGGCATGATGGAACTGCGCCCCGGTCAGGAGGTGCTGGTGCGTTTTGGCGACGGCGCCAAGGGTCTGATGGCCGCCGAAATCCATCCTGGGACCGGACCCGTCCAGCCATCATCCCACTGACCGCGGGGTCTCGGCCATGATTTTTCGCAAACCCATCATCGTGGCCGGATTCGCGGTCGTCGCTTTCCTGGCCGCGGCCTATTTCGCCATGGCGGGCGGCGACCTGTCGTCCGCGACGCTGGTCACCGGATCGGGCGAACACCAAATTGATGTCGAGCTCGCGCTGACGCCGAAAGACCGCGAAATCGGCCTGATGAATCGTGAGTCGATGCCCGCGGGCCAAGGCATGCTGTTCTCCTTCGATCCGGTTCGACCGGTGACCATGTGGATGAAGAACACGCTCATCCCCCTCGATATGCTGTTCCTCGACGATGCTGGCACGGTCGCCCATATCAAGACCAACGCACAGCCCCTGTCGCTCGATCTGATTTCATCCGGCGGGCCAGTCAAATACGTCCTGGAATTGAACGGTGGGGCGGCGGCGCGCTACGGCGCGCGGGTCGGAGACCGGCTCAAGCACGAGATCATACCGGCACCGTGACGGATCTGCGGGCTGGCGGCGCATTCTTGGGACGATTTCACGGGCGGGAAAGCGGCGGCGGCGGCCGAATATGAGGGTTTTGACGTGTGCCGTCGGCGGTGGTGAACGCTGCGCGCGCAGCTATGCAACGCCTTGGCCTTGACTTCGGCGGGCAACCCCTGCAAACCCCCGTCCACAGGCGGATCATGGCATCCGGAGCGTAGCGCAGCCTGGTAGCGCATCTGGTTTGGGAGCGCCCGCGCCTTCGCGGAAAATGCCAATCCGATCAATCTCTTAATCTCCGATCACGCGGCCCGGTCGCGGCATTCCGGCACCATTCCGGGTCATCGCGTTCAGGCCGGCCCGCACATCGTCGTCGAGCACATGGGCATAGCGGATGGTCGAGGCGATGTCGGCGTGGTTCATCGCCTCCTGCACCAGCCTGAGATCCCGCGTCGCCCTGAGCAGCTTGGTGGCGAAGTCGTGGCGCATGTCGTGGCGGCGGAAATCGGCGATGCCGGCGCGGCGCAGCGCCGTCTCCTCGCCGCGGCGATAGCCGGCCTGGGTGAGCGGGCGGCGCAGGCCCTTGGCGCGGCCGCGCGCGACCGCGTAAGTCCAGACCTGCGGCAGCGGTGACAGCTTCATTTCGCTGGCGATGAGGCCGGCGTCGGCATCGGAGATCCCGACCCAGGTGAGGCCCTTGCCCTTGATCCAGACACGGATGCGGCGGTTGACGAGGTCGACGTCGTGTTTCTTCAGATCGAGGGCGGCGTTCAGCCGCAGGCCGCGCGAGAACAGGAAGGCGGTGAAGGGGTGGAAGTCGGGCCGCAGCTCGCGCCAGAACGCCTCGGCCTCGGCCTCGCTCATCTCGCGTTCGCGCGGCGGCGCCTCGCGGCGGCGCAGCGCCGGCCAGTCGATCCGGTGCGGCTCGCAGCCAATGCCCCAGACCCTGGCGGCGCGGCCCATCAGCGCGCGCATCGGCTCGATGATGTTGCGGTTGACGGTGGCGCCGGCGATCAGCTTGGGGTTCTTCGTCCCCTTGGTCTCGGCGGCGCGGCGCAGCACCGCCTCGGCGATGTCGTCGGCGGTGATGTTGGCGAGGCGCCGGGCGCCGCCGAACAGCCGCTCGCAATGCTGCAGGCCGATGATGGTGTCGAGCCCGCCGGGCTTGTCGGCGAGCACCTCCAGGGCGTAGCGCTCGATCGCCGCGGTCAGGGTGAGGTGGTCGTTCGGTCCGCCGCGCAGGGCTTGCGCGCGCTCCCGCGCTTCGCATGCTTGAGCCGCTCTAAGAGTTCGCTCCCCCGTCGATCCGTGAACGCGACGACGTTCCCCCCGGATTTTGACGGTGAAGTCGAACTGGTAATAGGGGGATTTGAACGTCCCGTCCGGGCGTTTCGGGCGGTAGACGGACATGGCAGGTCCCTCGCGAGATAGGCCTCGAGATCCTCGCGGGCGTAGACGCGCCGCTTGCGGCGGAGGCGATGGGCGATCTTTCCGTCTTCGCGCTCGCGGCGCAAGCTGTCGGCCGAAAATCCGATGATCCGCGCGGCGGCGGCCTCGGAAATCAGCGGACCGGCGCGAAAGGCGGCGTCGAGCTCGGCGCGGATCGTCGGCGGCAGCATCACGGCCGGGCTCCGGCGCGCAGCGCGGCACGGCCCTGGCCGGTGATCTTGAGGCGCGGGTTGCGGCCAGAATAATCCAGCCGGGCGAGCTTGCGGGCGACCAGCGCGCGGCCGGCATCGAGGGCGACGAAGCCGGCGATGCCGCGAAAGCCGCCTATAATCCGGGCGAGGCCGAGCGGCCGGGCCGATTCCAGCGTGCGCAGCGCCCGGCGCATCGCCGGCGTCGGCGCGGGCGCGGCAGGGGCGGCGGCCGGATGGGGCGCGGCGGCGATCATGCCGCCCTCGCCGGATAGCCGTCATGGGTGACACCGTCGAGCAGGCGCCCGGCGCGTTTCTTGCCGACGTGACGTATGACGTGAAAGCGCTCGCCGTGGAAACCGCACCCGCCGGCGAGGTTCAGCCAGCGGGTCTTGCCTTCGTCGCGAAACTCGCGGGAATAGGCGGCGCGCCAGTCGGGATCGTCGCGCTCGCGGTCGATCGCCACTTCCCAGCTGCCCCATTGCTTGAACAGGAACGGCACGCCGGCGCGCGCGCACTGATCGCGGATGGCGCGCACCCAATCGGGATGCATCGGCCGGGCACCGCGGCCGCTCTCGCCGCCGGCGACGATCCAGTCGAGACCCGGCCTGCATCTCTCATCGTGATGATGATGAAGGTGCCTCGGACAATCCGGCGTGCCAATCCCGTGGTGCATTGCGCCGGAGCGACGGGGATCGCCGGCGCAACCTCGCTGTCCGCCGATCCAGAGCGTGCCGCCGAGCGTCGAATTGAAATTGATCCGCCCGAGCAGCGGCTCGGCCGACACCCAGCGGATTGCAGCCGGGGTGTCGAGCAGCGCCGGGATGCGCTCGTCGGCGCGAGTCTGGTCCTCGGCCGAGATGCCAAGCCAGACGTTTTTGAGCGGCCAATTTTCCGGTTTAGCCGCAGCCGCATCAGCGTCATGCCATTGGCGGCCGTGATGGCGTTCGGCAGTCGCGAAGACAGTTGCCGCACGATTTGCGTCTATCAGATATTCCCGCATCCGCTCTGCCCGCTTGGTCAGCACCTGGAAGGTGTGCTGCGGTTCCAGCGCCATCACCGCAAAGATGCGGTCGATCCAGGCGTCGGGCACATCCGGGTGAAACAGGTCGGACATCGAGTTGACGAAAATCCGGCGTGGTTTCGTCCAGCGCAGCGGCTGGGTCAGCACCTGGTCATCGGCGAGGTTGACGCGGCCGGTCCAGACGGGCGTGTTCAGCTTTTTCCCCACTCGGCCCTTGGCCTCGCCGCCTCTTGCCACGATCTTCGTGGTGCCGGCGTATTTGGCGGCGATGCGCGGGTTCGGGTTGCCGGCGAGACGATGGGCGTCGCGCATCGCGTAACAGTGGGTGCAGCCCGGCGAGACGAGGCTACACCCGGCGATCGGGTTCCAGGTCGCCTCGGTCCATTCGATCTTGGAATGGTCAGCCATCACGCGCTGCCTTTCGTCGGCATCGTCTTCGCCGCGAATTCAGCGATGAAGCGGTCAAGTTCGGTCTGGATCAGGGTCAGCCGGTCCATATCCGCCTGCGTCGGCTCCTCGCCCGGGTCCAGAATCGTCATGATGCTGGAGAACAGATGCTGGGCGCCGGCGAAGAAGGCGGTGCGCATCTCCTCCAACTGGACCTTTGGCGCGGCCGCCGGGATCGCGGCAATGCGCAGCCCGATCCAGCCGGCCTCGATCAACTTTCCGTCCCGGACAAGCTGTTTCGACAGGCGTTCCAGATGCGGGAGGTCAGCCATGGGACGCTCCCTGGAGCGCGGCGACGATGTCGGCGGCGGCGCGCAGCCGTTGCTGGGTGGCGTGGCGTTCGTGCCAGTATCTGTTGCCAAGCGCCTGGCCGTTGGCGGTTGCGAAGGCGATGTCGTCGACCTCGGCGGCACGGCGCTCGGCCAGCTCGGCGCGCAGGCGGTCGCGGTGGGCGACAGCAGCGGCGGCGAGGCTATCGCTGCGGATCAGCTCGATCGGCGCGGCTCGATCAGTCATGGTGATTCTCCAGGAGGGCGATGGCTTTGAGAAGCGTGCTGGCGTGGCAAATGTCGTCTGCCCCATCCTCGGGAATCCGGCACCAGCAGGCGAGGTTGTGGCCGACGAGATCGCACCAGCCGGCGCGAAAGGCGGCCAGGACCTTTTCCTGCTCGGCGATATCGGCGCGAGCGGTGAGACAGAGATGGCCGGCGATCAGCTGCCGGTGGAGGTCGACGCAGCGCGCCCGGTCGCCGTCACGGCCGACGATGAAGGGATTTTTGAAGCGGCCCGGCCGGGCGACGGCGATCGCCGGCAGGCCGTTGACGGCATCGCTATGCGCCTGCAGGTCGAAGCCGGCGGCGCGCGACAGCCTCAAGCGAACCGGGCGGGTCATGGCCGGATCTCGGCGAACATGTCGGATTGGGATGGGGACGTGGGGTGGGCAATGCGTTTGCGCCAATCGAAAAGGCCGAGGGCGCCCTTGACCGGGAGAAACGGCACCGGCCGGGGGTTGGCCAGAACGAAGCCGAAGAGGCCGAAGAACCACGGGCTGTCCGAAGTCTCGACGCAATCGACGATCTCGGCCGTGCCGACAATGCCGCCGCGATCGAAGTCCAGCGCATAGGAATGGCGCGGACAGAGTTTACTGCGCTCGGCCTCATCTGGAACCGCTCCGGCGAAGGCTGCGTTGAAATCGTCGACATCGCCCTGGTTCGGCTTGTAGGCGCTGGCGTGCAGGCAGACCGGACCGCGGTAGGCGGTGCTCCATTTACGGTTTTCGATGTCCTTGCCGGCGGAAAGGATCGCCCATGCCCAGGGCTGTCGGATCGACAGGGCCAGTGCGGGAAGGTCGGCGCTCATGATCCATACCTCTTCTGGTCGAGAAAGGCCCGCAGCGCGGCGCGATCGAGTGGCGCCTGGCCCGGCCCGGTGACGATCTGGCAGAGACCGTCGGCGAAGATCGCATCGAGGATGCGGATGCCGTCGACGCCGGCCCGCCGCCATTCGATCGCCAGCGCGTCGCAAAGCGCCTGGACGAAGGCGCCGGCGTCCGGATAGGCCGGCGTCAGGCTGTCGCAAATGACGATCTGGACGGGGCGGGCGGCGGTCATGGTCGGGCTTCGCCCTTAAGCTCCTCGGCGATCGCCTGCGTCGCTGGCGAAGCCGCAGCGCGGGCGCTGGCCGGCTTGCTACCCTTGCGACCCTTGCCACGCGTGACCCGGTCGGCGGCCTTGCGGAAGGTTGCCAGATCGACCGGCGGCGTGGTGACGGTTTTGCCGGTCTCGTCGACATAGGAGAGCGAGACGGTCTCTGATCCCTCGCGGCGTTCGGTGCCGGTGGCGGCGCGGGGCGGGTGCCCCTTGCGCTGCACCGGCAAGGCCTCGTCGCCGAAGGGCAGGTCCGGCGTCATGCCGAGCGCGTTCAGATAAAGATCGAGGAGCGCCTCGAATTCCTGGCGTTCGTTCTGATCCTGCTTGCGCAGCGCGACCGCGCGCCGCAACACCTTCACGTCGAAGCCGTTGCCCTTGGCCTCGGCATAGACATCCTTGATGTCGTCGCTGATGGTCTTTTTCTCTTCCTCGAGCCGCTCGATGCGCTCGACGAAGCTGCGCAGCTGATCCTGGGCAACACCGTTGACGTCGCTCATGGCCGGACCGCCGGTTCGATGCGCTCGACTACGCGCATGTCGCCGAAGCTATGGACGTGCGGCACCAGCGCGTACTGCGTCATCCAGCCGCGCAGCACATCACCCAATCGGCGTTCCAGATCGCGCCGGTGCTCGGGCCGCGCATTGATCTCGGCGCCGTCCTCGCTCCACGCGTCCTCGTTGCGATCATCGAAGCCTTCCAGCACGATCTCTGCATCGAAGCAGTCGAAGCTGAGGGCCATCTTGTCGGCCTCGCAAATCGAGAACGCGGCGGCGTCGAATTCGGCCCGGCCAGCGGCGATCGCGTCGCCGCGGCTGGCGTGCGGGCCGCTCCATCTCTCCGCGTCGTCGGAATCGGCGAAATACCAGGCGTATTGTCCATCGCTCATTCCGCAGCTCCTTCGAATTGTTGGCGCCCGGCGGCGAGCGCCGCATCGGGGCAAAGGCGGGTGAGGGCATCGGCAAAGCGCCCGTAGGCAGTGCCGGCGGGCCAGGCGCGGATCCGGCCCTGGCGCAGCTTCAGCACCGGCGCGGCTTCCATCGCCGGTTCCCAAGGTTTGGGCGCCGGCAGCAGCAGATCGCGGCGCTCGGTTTTCAGCGCGCTGACGTCGAAGCATTTGACGAGCGTCCGGGCGCGGTCGTCGATCGGGGGCAGGCCGGCGGCGGCAAAGATCGCGCGGTCGAGCCGGTCCTCGACGGCGAAGCGCAGCCGTCGCAGCCAGGCGATGCGCGCCTCGATGACGGTCTCCGGCACGCCCGAGGCGGCGGCGTGGGCGGCAAGCTCGGCCTCGATCGCCAGCTTGGCCGGGCTCGGCGTGTCGCCGAGATAGGCCTCGTGTCCGTCATGCAGGAGGCAATACGCGGCGAGCAGCGGCTCGCCGGTTTCGTCCTCGGCGGCTTCCGCCATCAGGACGGAATGCTGGGCGACCGAATAGGCGGTCGGGGTCTGGCCGGCAAAGCGGGCGATCTGCGACAGGCCGTGGCCGATTTCGGTCCACAGATGCGCCGGCGCGACGACCGGCGCGGAAAAATCCAGCGCCCGGCCGGTGGCGGTCTGGTCCCAGGCGGAAGGGGTTTCTGTCCCCGCCTTAAGCTTCTCGCTTTGCTCGGCGCTGCGGGGCCCCTGACGCCGCGAGGCCGCAGGCTGCTCCTGCTGGTGTCCGGCGTTCATGCCGGGCCTCCGCTCTTGTCGCGTTTGATTTTCCGGATGGCGCGGCCGGGGAAGCGGGCGAGCGCTTCGTCGCCGGCCTGTTTCGGCGTCGCGGTGGTGATGACGACCGGTGCCGGCGTCTCGCCGCCGACGGGATCGAAATGCACCCGGAACGGAATCGGCGCGCTCATGCCACGCCCGCCGCGACAAGACAGACGGCGGCGACGAAGCCGGCGAGAACGGCGAGTTCGAGCAGCGCCCGGGCGGTGTCGCGCAGGACGGCCATCAGACCCGCGCTCCGTCGGTTGCGGCGTTGGCGAGAATGCGGGCGGCGTCGGCATGGGCGGCCAGCAAATCCGGCGTCCAGCCGCGCAGCAGCAGGTCGGCTTCCTCGCAGGCGCCGGTGACGGCGGCGATGTCGATCATGTCGGTCGCAAGGCGGGCGACCTTTTTCTTTGCCCCGCCCTTAAGCTCCTCGCCTGCGGCTGCGTCGCTGGCGTGGGCCCCGGGGGCGGTTCGCTTCAGGATTTCGGCGGCGGTGAGGGGGCGGGTTTCGATCATCGGAACCTCCCTCACAGCAGCGCGGTCAGATAGCCGAGGCCGACGCCGACCATCGCCGAGGCGATGGCGGTGGCCACGACGAAACAGACCACCACGGCGAGGTTCGGCCCGGTGTCGAGATTGCCGGGCAGATCCGGGAAGACGTCGTCGTGCGGTCTGTCCGACCAGTCGGCGCCGCGCAGCCGGGCGATCAGGTCTGCTTCGGTCGGATCGGTGTCCGGCGTCCGATAGACCTCCTCGAACAGCCGGCGCCGGGGGCCGGTCGCCGCACCGGGAGCCCATTCGACAGGCTCAGGACGCGAAGCGATGACCGGCGGACCGTCGGCCCTGGGAGGACGACCGACGGATGAAACAGCGGCGGCGGCTGCGGAATCTGGAAACATGGAAAAACTCCCATCGGGGTGGCGATGGGGGCTAAGTAGCCATAACGGCTACAATCTTGTCAAGAGGTGTAGCGTAATTGGCTACGTTTCGGTGGCGCTACTCGCGTGAAACAGCATAGCGCACGCGGCCGATCACGCGCACTTCCTCGCCCTCGGCCTCCCCTGCGATGGGGATCGGGCGCTGATAGCGCGGATCGTCGGATTCGGCGATAAGCCAAAGCTCGCCCTCGGGATCGCGGTGGAGCAGTTTCACCGTCGTCTCGATCGTGCCGTCCAGGCGACGCCGCTCAACGACATAACGACGGCCCGGCACGGGGTGTTCGTTGTCGGTCCACGGTGCCGTGCAGACGACGACCGATCCTTCCGCGTAGCGGCGATTCATCGAAGGTCCGCGGACTTCCGCCGCGAACAGAGGCAGCCCATCGAGGGCGGGGTCGCGGGGAACCGGCACATCGTACCAGTCCTCCGGGTCGGCCCACTCCGAACTCTCGGAGAATACACCAGCCTGAACCGATGCCTTGACCGTGACCATCCGGGTCGACGACGGCGCGACCAGCACTTCGATCGGCGGGACGCCAAGCGCCTTGCCGAGCCGATCCATCCACGAGGTGTTCAGATCCATGGTGCCGGCGATCAGCTTGGAGATCGTGACGGGGTGTGCCTCCACGCGCTCCGCCAGGGTCTCGCGCGTGACACCCTTCTCTTTCATGATCGTCTTGATCCGGTTCTTCATTTCCGGAACGTAGCCGATGCGGCTACAGACGAAAGAGCGTGACAGGCTACATTCGCTTGACACAATGGTAGCCGATATGGCTACATTCGTTCCCATGTCACAAATCACCCTCACCGAATGGCGCACCGAAGCGCGCAAGAGCCTCGCGGAAACCGCCGGGCTGCTCGGCATCGGCGGCACGAACGCGGCCCGCACATTGCAGCGATACGAGAGCGGCGAGCGTCCTTGCCCGCTCGAACTCGCGCTCGCCATCGAGTCGCTGACCGGGGGGCGCGTTCCTCCGGTCTCCTTCCAGCGCGCCCGTGAGGAATTCACCATGTCCAGGCCGACACCCGCCGCCTTCGCCTCGGCGTCCGGCCACGTCGTCACCCCGCACCAGCCGCAGGGCAGCGCGGGTGTCGTTGGCGGGGAGGCCGGTCTCGCGTGCCCCGCCAGCGATCCTTCGACGGGCTCTGGAGGGCCGAAGCTTAAGGGCGGTGCAGACAATCTTCATGATGGCGAGAATGCGGCCGACGGTCGCGCCGCGCATGTGAATTCCTCGGACGATGCATCACAGGCGGTTGCGCGATGAGCGGGCTTCGCGAGCTGACGCCAGACCAGAAGGCGCTGAAGGTGACCACTTCGGCGCTGGTCGAGGCCTGCGGCGGGCCGGTGGCCGTCGCCTCGGTGCTCGGCATCGCCCAGTCGCTGGTCTCCTCCTATGGCAGCCAGTCGTTTCCCGACCGGTTCATGCCGGTGGTCCACGTCATGCGACTGGAGGCCCTGTGCGGCCGCGCGATCGTCTCGCGCTGGCTGGTCGAGCGGCTGGCCGGGGAGGCGGGCGCAGGGTCAGGCGCGCTCGCCGTCGCCGACGTCGCGCAGATCGCGCTGGAAAGCGCCGAGGCGGAGATGGCGATCCTGTCGGCGATCGCCGACGGCCGGGTCACCAGCGCCGAGCGGGCGGCGATCCGGGCCGAACTCGACGACTGCCTGAAAATCTTCACCGACCTCAAGCGCAAGGTGGAACAGCCATGAGCGACCGGATCATATGGACGGCGGCACGGATCGCGCGTGCGGCGAAATTATGGGCCGAGGGGCAGACCGCGGCGGCGATCGCCGCCGATCTCGGCTGTCCGCGAAACGCCATCGTCGGCCTCGCCGATCGCCACCGCGACCGCTTTCCCAAGCGCCGGAAGGGGGGCGTCGTCGCGCCGCCGTCAGGTTCGCCGGCTGCCGTCTGCAGCACGACCGAGGCGCGGCTGGAGCTGGTGGCGCCATTGTGGCGCGCCGGTCTGACCGTGACCGACATTACCCAGCGCACTGGCCTGACCCGGAACCAGGTGAACTGGCTGGTGCGCCAGCATCCCGACCGTTTGCCGCCGCGTCGGCGCGGCTTTGCGGCGGCGAGCCATCCGATGAAACTCAAGGCCGTGCGGACAGCGCGGAAAGAGTCGTTTGTCCCATTCTTAAGTTGCGCTTCGCTTGCTGACGGGGGGCCCGGTGCTGATTCCTCTGCCCCGTCCTTAAGTGTCGCCTCCGGCTCACTGACGGGGACCCCGGCCGACCCGCCGGCGAAGGCGGATGCGTTTCGGCCGCTGCCGGGCACCCATCCGGTGCCGCTGTGGGCTGACGAGGCAACCGGCTGCCGCTGGCCGGTGCATGTCGACGGGTCCGATCCGATGGCGCGGTCGACGCTGTTCGTCTGCAACGCAGCCATCTCTGCCCCGCCCTTAAGCGGCAGGCCGCTGGCGGGGACCCCGTGTTCCTACTGCGCGACGCACGCGGCGCTGGCGAATGGCGAGGGGTCCTGGGCCGAGCGCCGGGCGATTCGCGACGCGCGGCGGGCGGCATGAGCGCGCTCGCCTTCGCATCCAGGTCCGGGGCCAGCCGACCGCAGGAGAGTGAGACTGCAGTGCCGCTCGGTGAGGACAGGTTATCTGCCCAACCCTCAAGCTCTCTCGCCTCCGAGGCGAGCCACGGGTCTCGCCCGTCCTCACGGACCGTCGCTGGCGGGGACCCCGTTTGCCCGTGCTGCGGCGCGGCGGTCGACCCGCTCGCCGTTCTGGTCGATCCCGATCGGCAGATCGTCGTCTGCGCCGGTCGTTCCGTGCGGCTGACCGGCATGGAGCTCACCCTGGTCCAGGCGCTGGCCGGGGCGTTTCCGCGCACGCTTAGCCGCGAGGCACTGGTCACGGCGCTCTATCCCAATCCGGCCGACGCGGCCGGGGACAAGATCGTCGATGTGCTGGTCTCGAAGGTCCGCCGCAAGCTCGATCCGCTAGGGCTGGTGATCACCACGCAATGGGGCGTCGGCTACACGCTGGAGCGGCCCGCCGCCGACATCGATCCGTCCCGATTGCGGGGCGATCGCTTCGCCGCCAGCCGCAATGTCGCGGCGTCGACGGACGCGGCCGGCCATGCTGCCATCGCGGACCTGCGCGCGCGCGGCTTCCGGATCGCCGACATCGCCCGAATCCTGAAGCTGACCTATCGCTCCGTCGAACTGGCGCTGGGCGAGACCGGGAGGCGGCAATGAGGATGGGGTCCCCGCCAGCGACGAGCAGAGCGAGCGAGCTTAAGGGCGGGGCAAACGACGCGCCCCTGTCCTCACTCGTTGGCGCAATTGCCGACAGAACGCCCGATCTGGACGCGATCGCGACCGGATGCGTCGGCGAATTGCGGCGGGTTCTGGCGGCGCTGCAGGCGGGCGACCGCGATCTGCTGGCTCGGCTGGCAGTGGAGGGGACGGTGCTGCGCCGCGATCCGGACGCGCCTAAGCCGGGAGGCTGGCAATGAGCGGCGACGCCTATCGCCAATTCCTCGAGGCGAAGACGACGGTCGCGCAGCGGTTCGGCTTCGAGGTGGATTTCGATGCCGTCAATCCGGCGCTCAAGCCGCACACCCGCGCGATCGCACGGTGGGGCGTCGCCGGCGGCAGGCGGGCGTTCTTTACCCGATTCGGTCTGCATAAGACCGCCACCCAGATCGAGGTGATGAGACTCATCGGCCAGCGGACGCGCGGCCATCGGCTGATTGTCCTGCCGCTCGGCGTGCGGCGCGAATTCCTGGGCGAGACCGCGGCGCGGTTCACCGGAGACTTCGCCGCGCCGCTCAAATTCATCCGCTCGGCCGGGGATATGGCCGGCGAGGAGTTCATCCACATCACCAATTACGAGACGGTGCGCGACGGCCGTCTCGATCCGGGCCTGTTCATTGCCTCCAGTCTCGACGAGGCGTCGGTGCTGCGCTCCTACGGATCGAAGACCTATCAAAGCTTCCTGACCCTGTTTGAGCATGTGCCATTTCGTTTCGTCGCGACGGCGACGCCCTCGCCGAACCGGCTCAAGGAACTGATCCATTATGCCGGCTTCCTCGGCGTCATGGACACCGGCCAGGCACTGACGCGGTTTTTCCAGCGCAACCCGAAGAAGGCCAACGACCTCACGCTCTATCCACACAAGCAGCGGGAATTCTGGCTGTGGGTGAACTCCTGGGCAGTGTTCCTGCAAAAGCCCTCCGACCTCGGCTTTTCCGACGAAGGCTATGATCTGCCGCCGCTCGACGTGCGTTATCACGAGGTCGAGACGCGCCTGTTCGACGGTTCGTTCGAGCGGGACGGGCAGGGCGTCCTGATCCGCGACGCCGGCAACGACCTCACCGCCGCCGCGCGGGAAAAGCGCGACAGCATCGATGTGAGGATTGGCCGCGCGGCGGCGATCGTTGCCGCCGCGCCAAAGGATCATTTCGTGCTGTGGCACGATCTGGAAGACGAGCGGCGGGCGATCGAGCGGGCGATCCCCGCCGTCGCCTCGGTCTATGGCAGTCAGGATCTGGAGTTGCGGGAATCGATCGTCGGGGATTTTTCCGACGGGCGGATCGCGCGCATGGCCGGCAAACCGGTGATGCTGGGCTCCGGCACCAATCTGCAGCGCCATTGCCATCGGGCGATCTTCGTCGGCGTCACCGCCAAGTTCAACGACTTCATTCAGGCGATGCACCGGCTGCTGCGCTTCGGCCAGACGCAAACCGTGCGCGCCGACATCATCCACACTGACCAGGAGCGCGGCACCGTCCGCATCCTCAACCTCAAATGGCGCCAGCACGAGGAGATGATGGAGACGATGAGCGCAATCATCCGCGAGCATGGGCTCGATCAGTTGAACATGGCCGACGAAATGCGCCGGGCGATCGGCATCGAACGTCGCGCTGCGGCAGGGGAAAACTGGCGGGTCGCCAACAACGACTGCGTCGACGAAACCCGGATGATGGATGCGAACTCTGTCGACCTGATCGTCACCTCGATCCCCTTCGCCAACCACTACGAATATACGCCGAGCTACAATGATTTCGGCCACACCGACGACAACGCCCATTTCTGGAGGCAGATGGATTTTCTGACGCCGGAGCTTGTGCGCGTGCTCAAGCCCGGCCGGATCGCGGCGATCCACGTCAAGGACCGCATCCTGTTCGGATCCGTCACCGGTGAGGGCCGCCCGACCGTCTCGCCGTTTCATGCGGAGACAATTTTCCATGGCCTGAAACACGGCTTCGTCTATTGCGGCATGATCACGATCATCACCGACGTGGTGGCGGAGAACAACCAGACCTACCGGCTGTCCTATTCGGAGATGCTGAAGGACGCCTCCAAGATGGGCGTCGGTTCGCCGGAATACGTGATTCTGTTCGCCAAGCCGCAGACAGACCGCTCGAAGGGGTATGCCGACGAGCGCATCGCCAAGGATCGGGCGGCTTATTCGCTGGCCCGCTGGCAGATCGACGCGCACGCCTTCTGGCGATCGTCCGGCGACCGCATGTTGACCGTGCCGGAACTGGCGAAACTGCCGACCGACGTTCTCGCCCGCATCTTTCCCGGCGAGACCCTGAAATCGGTCTACGACTACCGCGATCACGTTGCGGTCGGTGAGGCGCTGGAGCAACGCCGGGCGCTGCCGACCAAGTTCATGGCGCTGGCGCCGGGCAGCTCCGATCCGGACGTTTGGCACGATGTCGCCCGGATGCGGACGCTGAACGCAGATCAGGTAGCGCGCGGCCGTGAAAAGCACATCTGCCCGCTGCAGTTCGACATCGTCGACCGGCTGATCGAGCGCTATTCCATGCAAGGCGAGACCGTGTTCGACCCGTTCGGCGGCCTGTTCACCGTGCCCTATTGCGCGATGGCGCTCGGCCGGAAGGGCGTCTCGGTCGAACTCAACGGCGATTATTTCCGCGACGGCGTTCGGCATCTGGAGCGGCAGGAAAAGACGCTCGCGGTGCCGACGCTGTTCCAGATGATGGACGCGGCGGTGCCGCGCGAGGCAGCCGAATGAGCGCCCCGTTCGCCGCCGACCCGTCCTTCCTCGCCTTCGCGCAGGTGCATCTGCGTGCCGCCCGGCGCGGCGAGGTCGCCGTCGCCAGCGCCTTCGCGACCTATGGCAAGTTCTGCCGGCGGCGCGGCACTGCGGCTTTGAGCCGGGCGAATTTCGGCGCCGCGCTTTTGGCGCTCGCACGGCCGCTCGGCGGCTGCCGGGCCGGCGAGACGATCACCGCCCTGGCGCTGAGCGACGGCGAGGCGCCACCGGCCTGTGAGGCGATCCGCGCGGTACCCGCGCCGCCGGCGATGCCTTCGGCGCAGCGGCTGTCGCGACCGCTGCCGCGCCCGCTATCCGCACCGGGCGGTCTCCCGGCATTCTCAGGAGTAGACGATGACAACAAAGGTGACAGTCGACGCGCACGCGGGATGGCCAGTCATGGTGACGATCAAGCACGGCGAGCCGAATGCGCAGAAGAGCATTTCGACCGAGACCGTGGAGCCGAATACGACGCGCGACTTCTACATTCATTCGGGGCAGCAGGTGGTGGGGATCGAAGAACAACCGCGCACCTGAAGCCATCCGGCTGCGATGGGCGCGGGAGACGAGATCCTGCGCTCATCCCGTCGCCGCCGATCATCCCGGCCGACCCGGTCGCGGACTTCCTGGCGACCCGGCTGATCGAGGCGCCGGGCTTCGTCGTCGCGCTGGAATCGCTCCGCACCGCGGTGCGCGCCGAGGATCTGAAATTTTCCGATGTGATCGACCGGGCGCGGGCGCGCGGCCATTCCATCCGCAAGAATGCATGGGGCCCGGATTTCCTCACCGACGCGCAGCTGGTCGAGGCGGGGCAGTCCGGCCGGGAGGCGGAGCCGAAGCTTAAGGGCGGGGCAGACAGACGCGAGGCGGCGGAATGAAGGACAGGCACTCGATGCGGGTGCTCGTCGCCTGCGAATTCTCCGGCGTTGTCCGCCGCGCCTTCGCCGCTCTGGGGCACGATGCGTGGTCCTGTGACCTCCTGCCGTCAGAGGACCGGAGCAACAAGCATCTGATCGGCGACGTCCGGGATTACCTTGAGGACGGATGGGACCTGTTGATGGTTGCGCATCCTCCCTGCACGCGACTTTGCAACAGCGGCGTTCGATGGCTGCACACTCCGCCGCCTGGAAGAACCGGAGATTCCATGTGGCAAGAACTGGAGGAGGGTGCTGCGCTGTTCTCCAAATGCTGGAATGCGACGATCGAGCGGATCGCCATCGAAAATCCTGTGATGCACAAGCACGCGAAGGCACGGATCGCGAACTATGTCGAGCCGGCGCAATCCGTCCAGCCGTGGCAGTTCGGGCATGGCGAGACCAAGCGCACCTGCCTCTGGCTGAAGAACCTCCCCGCGTTGGTGCCGACGAACGTGGTCGAAGGTCGGGCCCAGCGAATCCACCGGATGTCACCAGGGCCTGATCGTTGGAGGGAGCGTTCCCGTTTCTTTCCCGGCATCGCCACTGCCATGGCTGACCAATGGGGCGGTCCTGTCCTGCAGGAGGCGGCGGAATGACCGGTTCGCAGCACGATACCGAACTCATCCGCCTGCGGCGCGAGCTGGACGAGGCGCAAACGCGCATCCGGCAGCTGAAGAACGCCTTTGCCGGCGACTTCGTGCCGCCGGAAGACTGGGGGCTGTGCCGCAGCGAGATCATCATCATGCAGGCGCTGGTCAACCGGCCGCTGGTCTCCAAGGCGGCGCTGGCGGAACTTCTGTGGGACGACCCGGCGCGGCTGGACCATCCGCCGGCGGTGATCGAGTGCCACGTCTCCAAGCTGCGCACCAAGACCCGGCCGTTCGGCATCGAGATCAGGATGAGCCGGGGCCTCGGCTATCGCCTGGTCGACCGGGCGCGCGTGCGGGAGCTTTCGGAATGACGGCGGCGCTGCAAACCAGCGAAACGCAACGGCTGGCGATCGACGATTTCGTCGAGGAGGCGCGGCAGGTGAGTGTGGCCGAAGCCGCCGACCGGCTCGGCGTCGCCGGGCTGTCCCGGGCCGGAACGAGCGGCGAGGAGAGCGGCCCGTGCCCGGCCTGCGGCGGCACCGACCGATTCGCGATCAATCGCAAGCGCAACGTCTGGAACTGCCGTGGCGCCATCGGCGGCAAGGACGGCATCAGCCTCGCCGCGCATCTCGGCGGGCTCGACATTGCGTCACGTGACGGGTTCCTCCTCGCCTGCGCCGAGGCGCTGGGGCGGCCGCTGCCGGACGAAATTGCCACCGAGACGGAAGCGGACAAGGCCGCGCGGGAAGCGCGGCTTGCCGCGCGCAAGGCGAAGACCGCGGCCGACCGGGACCGCGGCGAGCGGGCCGCGGCCGATTTCCGCGAAAAGGAGCGGGCCAAGGCGCGCGGCAAGTGGGTGGCTGGTTTTCCCCTCACTGGCCTGCCGGCCATCTCTCCCCAAAGGGGCGAGACAGACGCCAGGACCGCCGTGCGGGCCTATCTCGCGCTGCGGTTGGGCGGCCACGCGCTGCCCGATTTGCCGCACCTGCGCGCGATCGCGGCCGAACCCTATTGGGTGACGGTGGGCAAGGGGGAGCAAATCGCCTTCGCCCGGGGGGAGATCGACGCGGCGACGGTCTGGCAAGAAGTTCCCGCCGACGGCAGGCCGCACGCGATCCACGAGGGGCTGGCGCTGGTCGCGCCCTTCGTCGATCCGGTCGGGACGATCGTCGGATGCCATCTGACCTTCATCGACCTGGCGGGACCGAAGGGGCGGCCGCTGATCTGGCTGCGCACGACCAAGGCGGACGGAACGCGGACGATCGAACGCGCCAAGACCAAGAAGATGCGCGGCACCAAGAAGGGCGGGATGATTCCGCTCGTCGGATTTACCGAATCGGGCGGCCGGATATGTGCGGAAATATGCAGGACACGCGGCGTCCTCGGCGAGGGGATCGAGAACGTGCTGGCGGTCGGCTTGGCGGAGGGCTTCCGTCCTGACACGCTTTACGCCGCCGCCGGCGATCTCGGCAATCTGGCCGGGCCCGCCGACCCGAAAAGCGCCTTCGGCCATCCGGTGCTGAAGGATCGCGGCGGCAAGCGGCCGTTGCGCGTTCAGGGGCCGGTGCCGCGCACCGACCAGGCACCCGACGATGCGATGGCCGTGCCCGATCGGGTCAGCGAGATCCTGCTCGCCGCCGACGGGGATTCCGAGCGCTGGACAACCGCCGCGGCGATGCTGCGGGCGGAAAGGAGATTGTCTGCCCCGCCCTTAAGCTCCTCGCCTTCGGCTGCGTCGCTGGCGGGGGCCCCGGGGTCCCCATCAGCGAGCGCAGCGAAGCTTAAGGATGGGGCAAAGAACCGCGCCATCGCGACCGCCTGGCCGCCGGCGGGGATGGATTTCGCCGATCTTTTGACCGGGGAGACTCTTTGATGCTCGTCGCCCCGATTTTGCACATCGAAGAGATCGATCGCCGCGAACTCAACCGACTTCTGTTGGATTGGGGGCACCGCATGGGGCCGTATACAAGGCCACGCTACTGCTTTGAATCGCACTACGCGATGTTCGAGCATGGCGAGCCTGTCGCAGTGACGGCCGCTGGCGAGACCGTGCGCGAGGTCGTCGGGGACACCGGACTTGCCCGCACCGAAGTCGTGGAGTTGGTCCGACTGTGCGCCGCGCGGCGTGATCTGTGTCGGCCGATGTTGAGGTTATGGCGGGAGATCGTCTTTCCGCGAATTGCGGCGGCGCATCATCGCCGGTTCGCAGTCTCCTATCAGGATCAATCTTTGCACTCGGGCGACCTCTATCGCTTCGATGGGTGGATCGCGATAGGCCGCGGCGGCGGCAGCGGATCAGACCAGCGATCCGGCCGTGTTGGGCGCAAGTTGAAGATCTGGGCATGGGCCGGAGGCGCGGCCGACCGCCAGGAATTGCGTGACCTGGCCGGGGAGGGTGCACGATGACGGTGCTTAAGGCCGCCGCCGTGCTGACGCTTTGGCGCGACGGGCGCTTCTTCGATACGCTCGACATCGCGTTGGCGCTTGGCGTGCATGAATCCGACGTCTGCCGCGTCCTCGATGCCGCCCGCCAGCGCGGCACTCCGCCGCTGCAGGTGGTCTGATGGCGAAGGCGGAGAACGACAACCTCGCCGCGGTGCGGGCCTATCTGGAGCGGGCCGGGATGGATTCGGCCGCTGGCGAGGACGCGCCGGAGCCCGAAACCCGCGAGCCCGTCGACGACGAGCCGGAGGGCGGGACAAAAATCATTCGCATCAACACGCTCGACGTGCCCCAGGCCGGCGATCCGGAGACGGCCGACGAAACGGTCACGGGATTCTGCGCCGACCTGCACCAGTCGGACACCGACAACGGCATCCGGCTGATCGCGCATTTCGGCCGCAACATCCGGGTGCTCGCCCAGGAAAAGGCGGAAAAGCCGATGTTCGTGGTGTGGACCGGCCAGCACTGGGACATCAACCAGGGGCGGCCACGGGCGCAGCGGCTGTCACAGCGGCTCGGCGAGCGGATCATCGGCGAGGTGCCGATGCTCAATCCCTCGAAGCATCAGGCCGCCGTGCTCGAGGCGGCGGTGGCGATCCGCGCCAAGCCCGCCGAGGAGGTCAGCGCCGCCGACAAGGCCGTGCTCGACCAGGCCAAGGCGATCGAGCGCGGCGTCGCCGGGGCGCGCAAGAGCCGGCGCGACTTCGGCATTTCGTCGAAGAACAGCGCCCGGATGAAATCCATGCTGGATTGCGCCGCGCCGCATCTTCTGACCGATCCCGACGTGTTCAACGCCGACCATCTGAAGGTCGCGGTGAAGAACGCCACGCTGACCTTTTCCACCACGATCGAGCGCGAGGTGAACCCGGCGGCCGAGCGCGACGACGCGCCGGCGGGCACACCGGACCATATCGTGGCGCGGCGGGCGAAACTGGCGGTCGCCAAGGGGCATCGCCGCGACGACCTGATTTCCGAGCTGATCCCGGTCGCCTACGACCGCCGCGCCCGCTGCCCGACATGGCTGGCGTTCCTGGAGGAGTATCTGCCGGACGCGGAGGTGCGGCGGATGGTGCAGGTGGCGTTCGGGCTGGGGCTGCTCGGCGTCACCGTGCAAAAGCTGTTCTTCCACTACGGCAACGGCGCCAACGGCAAGTCGGTCTGCATGGAGGTGGTCTGCCGGGTGCTGGGCGAGGCGGCGGTGACGCTGCCGTCGTCGTCCTTCTTCGGCCCGACCGGACAGGCGGGCGCCGCCTCGCCGGACATCGCCCGGCTCTATGGCCGCCGGCTTCTGCGCGTCAAGGAACTGCCGAAGGGCGAGCCGCTGCGCGAGGATCTGGTCAAGGAGCTGACCGGTGGCGAGACGATGACCGGCCGCGACCTCTTTGCCGGCTATTTCGACTTCCGGCCGATCTTCACCGTGCACATGTCGGGCAACAATTATCCGACGATCACCGGCACCGACGACGGCATCTGGCGCCGCATGGCGGTGGTCTTGTGGCCGAAGACGATCCCGGTCGACCAGCGCCGGGATTTCGAGGACGTCGTCTCGGAGTTCAAGCCCGAGCATCCAGGCATTCTCAATTGGCTGATCGAGGGCGTGCTGATCTACCTCGCCGAGGGGCTGACGATTCCCGAGACGGTGCAGCGCGAGACCCAGAAATACCGCGACGAAATGGACCCGACGGCGGCCTTCGTCGCCGCGCATGTGCGCCCGAAGCCGGGCGACGAGGTGCTCGCGCGCGATCTCTACCAAACCTATGTCGCCTGGGCCGAGGGCTCGTCGGTCAAGCCGATCTCGGAGACCGCCTTCGGCCGCAACATGGCGAAGAAGTTCACGCGCGAGGACGGCCGCGTGCGTCGCTATGTCGACATCACCCTGTTCGATCCGCCGCCGCCGCGCCAGCACGGCCCCGGCGACTATCCGGAGCGCTATGTGCGATGATGTTTCACCTTCACCACCGCCGCCAAGCCCGCGAACCCATTGAGGGTCTTCCGTACTCTCGCGGAGTATCGCGGGCGCCCCCGCCAGGTGCCTTCGCAGCGAGGGTTGCGAGGGTTTGGCGACAGTTTCGCGAGGGTTTCGACGGGGTGCGGGGGCCTGCGCCACAAGGGATTGCGAGGGTTTGCGATGGTTTTGGCGGGTCTTCTACATGTGAGAAGGGCTGCGGGGTGATGACGGTTTCATGTTCATAAGGGCGGCACAAACCCTCGCAAAAGCCCATCATCGTCCTGAAACCATTGACGAAAAACCCTCGCTAAAACCCTCACAAACCATCGAAAAACTATCGCAACTATCGCAAAAGACAAAAGGAGCGGGGATATGAAACCGATCGGGATCGAGGCGCTGCTGACCTGGGCCTATGTCCAGGAACTGCCGAAGGCGGGGTCCGGCACGGTGCGCGGCCATGCTGGGCCAGGCTTCGGCATCGGCGGCTGGGACATGGTGTCGGACTATGCCGAGCTGCTGACGCTGATCGACATCTCGAACCAGTGGGGCTGCGTGCCGGATCTTGGGGCCGAGGCCGAGCCGCACCCGGATGCCATCCTGGTCGGCCAGGCAGTGGCGGGGCTTGCCGATGTCGGCTTTGCGGCGCCGGACGGATACGATCTGCTCGCCGACATCGTGCTGGCCGACGGCACGGGATTGACCGAGGCCGAGCGGGCGGATGCGCATGACCGGGGGCTGGCACTGGCGCGGATCAATGGCGGGCGCTGGCCGGCGACGATCGCCCGGGCGGCGATCCTTGGCCGGGCGCCGGACTGGGACGGCGACGGGACGATCGCGCGGCGGATGGTGAGCGGGCCGCAGGGCGCGCCGGCGTGGTTCCGCCTGGCCGAGCGGCCCGACGCCTATGGCCGGGGCACGGTGAGCGTCGAGATCGACGGCTACAACCGGACCAGCCAGCGGCCTTATCCGGGCGCCTATCGCAAGACGCGGCTGGCGCCGGACCCGGCCGGGCTGGTCGAGCGTCGGGCCGAATATCAGGCATGGGTGCTGACGCTGGCGGCACTGGCCGCCGATCTCGACGGGCGGCTGGCGGCGCATCGGGTGAGTGGCCCGGAGCGGGCGCTGTGGCCGTGGGAGGGCGAGGGCGCCCGTGTCGCGCCTCGGGTGATTTTCGCGGAAAACCTTGGCGATGCGCGTCGGCGGGCCTGACGGGCGGGCGGACGATGCGATTGGGGGATTGACATGCGGCGGTGATTAGGTGCAGACCAAGAACACTGGAAAAGATCACAACGAAGCGCCTCCCCGGGAAACCGGCGGGGCGTTTCGCGTTTGGGGGTGGGGCGATGGCTGCACTCTATCCGTCGACAGCGGGCCTCTCCATCAACAGCGATGCCTTTCGCATCCTCGCCGACGCGTTCCGGCAATTGCCGCCGAAGATGCAAGATCAGGTTGTCGGCCGCGCGATGGGTCGCTCGAAATCGGTCGTCGAACGCACTTATGCGCAATTGGCCTCGGCGCGCATGGACATCGCGCAAAAGCACATCAAGGCGCGGACGCGGACGCGGATCACTGGTGGCGAGATGGTGATGACCATCCGCTCGACGCAGATCCCGCTGCAAGAGCTGAACCCGCGGCAGACGCGCAAGGGCGTCTCGGTTCCGTTGCGCGGATCGTATCGCTCGGCGTTCATCGCCAAGGCGGGCAAGGGCGCGGGCAAGGTGCTGAAGCGGAAGGGGTCGGCTCGCTATCCGACGCGGATGCTGTTCGGACCGAACCCGGCGGGCGAGGCGACGCGCAACCCGCCGGTCTATGAGGCGATGCTCGGCGAGATCGCCGAGGGCGTGTTCATGACCGAGATGGCGCGCGGCATCAGCTACATGCTCGGCCGCCTCTGACCCTGTGACAATTCTGCAACGTTTAGGGACCGTAGGGGCGTCGCGACGCCACGCGGGTCCGGCGGCGCGCGGAATCTTCCCAGTCTGAGAGGCTTTTGAGAGCCTAAACACCGGGACTAAAAAGCTAAAGGCGGGCCTGAAGAGCCGACGCTCGCGGCTCAAGAGCGTATCGGCAAGGGTGGGCGGTGTGAGCGAGACAATCGATCACGAACGCACGCTGACGAAAGGGGCATTCGCGCTGGAGATCGGCGTTTCGGCCGGGCGCGTTTCCCAGATGATCGCCGAGGGCAAGATCGGACCCGATGCCCTGGCCGGCGAGGGGCGAAACGCCAAGGTTCGGGTCGACCGCGCCAAACGGCAGATCGCCGCGCGGCGTGATCCGGGCCAGGCGCTTGGCAACGGGCTCGGTACGCGGGTGGACACCCCGCAGGGCGCGACGGCGGCGGGTCCGACACTCCCGGATCCGATGTCGACCGCATCGCCGGTCGGCATGACCGATGCCGGTCAGCCGAGCGCCCCCTCAGAAAGCTTCGATGCGCAGTACAAGCGCGAGAAGCTGGCGCAGATTCAGCGGCAGAATCGCAAGGCCGCCGAGGAAGAGGCGGAGCGCCGCGGCCGCTTCATGGAATCGGAGGCTGCGCGGACGCAGATGGCGCGGATCTCCGGGTCACTGCTGTCCAGCTTCGAGGGATCGCTGCAGGGCTTTGCCACCGCCGTCGCCTCCCGCTTCAGCGTACCGCAGCGTGACGTTCTGCATCTGTTGCGCGCGGAATTCCGTGGGTTCCGGGAGGCGGAAGCCAGACGTCATCGCGCCCAAGCCGACGCACTGCCGCAAACCGTCGACAGCATCGTCGAGGAAGAGATCGACGCATGACCAGCATGATCGTCGAGACGGCCAATGCCGAGTATGTCGCGGCATCGGTGCTGGCCGACATCCTGATGCCGCCACCGCCGGTCGACTATCTCGCCTGGGCCGAGGCGAACATCGTCTTTTCGGAGCGGGAAAGTCCGTTTCCCGGACCCTACAACCGGACGCTGTTCCCGTATTTCGACGAAATCCTGCGGGCGCTCGGGCCGGACGATCCGTGCCGGACCGTGACGCTGAAGAAATCGGCGCAACTCGGCGGCACGGTGCTCGCCAACATCTTCGTCGGCGGCTCCATCGACATGGACCCGTCCGACATCCTCTATGTTCATCCGACCGAGGGCAATGCCCAGCGCTGGTCGAAGATGAAGCTGGCGCCGATGCTGAAGGGCACGACGGCTCTGGCACGTCTGTTCCCGATGCGCTCGCGCGACGGGTTGGATTCGGTGCTCTACAAGGAACGGGTCGACGCGAGGGGCGCCATCCAGATTTCCGGCGCGAATTCGCCGGCGTCGCTCAGCCAGGTGACGATGAAGCGGCAGGTCCAGGATGACCTCGCCAAATGGGAGATGAACAGCGCCGGCGATCCGGAAACGCAGGCGGACAGCCGCAGCCGCGCGCATGAATTCGCCAAGATCTTCAAGGTTTCGACGCCGCTGCTCGAGCCCGGCTGCCGAATCACCGACAATTACGAGAAGGGCAGCCAGGAGCGGCTGCATGTGCCGTGCCCGCATTGCGACCACTTCCAGGTGCTGGAGTGGGAGAGCATGCTAGCCGATCTCGACGAGGAGAAGCCGGAAGACGCGCACTTCACCTGCGTCGAGTGCGGCTGCGAGATCCACGAACATCACCGCTCGCAAATGCTGCCGCGCGGCGTCTGGCGGGCGGACAATCCGAAGGCCAGGCGCGAACACCGCTCCTTCGACCTGTGGTCGGCCTATTCGTACCTGCAGAGCTTCGAGCGGATCGTAAGGGAATGGATCGCGGCGCGCGGCGATCCTGCCTCCGAACAGACGTTCTTCAACGACACGCTCGGCCGCGCCTACAAGACGCTGGGCGAGGCTCCGTCCTGGGAGACGCTGCGCGACCGGGCCTCGGCATCGGACCACCCGAGGGGTCGGGTTCCACCCGGCGCGTTGGTGCTGACCCTGGGTATCGATTGCCAGGGCGACCGGGTCGAGTGGCAGGTCGTCGGGTGGGGACGGGAGAAGCATCGCTGGATCATCGATGCCGGCGTCATTCCTGGGCACATCTCCGAACAGGGATGCCGGGAGAAGCTGGACGGGCTGCTCGAACAGCGCTGGCTCAACGCCTATGGGCACCGCCTTGCGGCCGACCTCGCAGCGATCGACGGTAACGCCTATACCGAGGACGTCTGGGAGTGGGTCCGCCGCTGGCCGGCCAGCCGGGTCATCATGGTGCGCGGCGTCGGCGCGGAGACCGCGCCGCTGATCCAACAGGTCCAACGCGAGCGCAACGCCAAGGGCAAGCTCGTCCGCTATTCCAAGCGGTTCTACAATTTCGCGACCAGCATCCTGAAAATGGCGCTGTATCGTCAGTTGCCGAAGGATGATCCGGCGGCGCGGGGCTATGTCGGGCTGCCGACCGGGCTCGAGGACGAGTTCTGGCGGCAACTGACCGCAGAAAGCCGGCGCCCGAAGAAGAACAAGGCCGGGTTCACCGTCTATGAATGGGTGAAGGACCCGAGCCAGGCCAACGAGGGCCTCGACACGCATCTGCAGGCCGAGGCGGCGGCGATCAAGCTTGGGCTGCGCGGTCTGCCGGATGCGATCTGGGACCGCTACGAAGCCGAGCGCGAGGTTCCGCCCACCGACGTCCAGCTCGACCTCGAGGATACGCTGCTGGGACCGCGTCGCGCTGCGAAGCCCGTCAAATCCGAACCAGCCGCGGCGATTCCTGACACATCAGCTCCCGTGCCGGACGGCTCGTCTTCCGGCACTCCAGAGAGCCTGTTCGCGCAAAGAAGGCAGCAATGGCGGAAACGATGACCAAGCCAAGGGTGCGCGTCGCGGCGGGGACCATCGCGTTTCCGTCAGCGCCTGTCCCGGCCCGGTCACATCCGCAGATGCGCTATCTGCGCGATACCAGCAGTCAGGTGCTGGGCGCCCGCATCACGTCGCTGCCGGACAGCCGGCAGGACATTCGTTGGGCCTGGGATCGGGCGGCGGCGCTGGCCGCCGACTTCATCCAGAATTCGGGCCGCCTGAAAGGCGCCGTCGACCAGGTCAAGGCGGATACGGTCGGGATCGAGCTGAAGCTGAACGCGCAGCCGGATGTCGAAAGTCTCGGCTGGACGGACGAAGAGCGCAGCGCCTGGAAGCGGCTGGTCGAGAAGGAATGGCGGCAGTGGGCGTGGAGCCCGGCGGAGTGCGATCTGCGCGGCAAGTTCACGATTCCGCAGATGGTGGACATCTCGCTCGGGCACTTCATCGGCTTCGGCGAGATCTGCGGAGCGCTGGATTACTGGCCGGCGGGAAAGCGCCGGCAGAACAACGTTCGCACCGGCCTCAAGATCGCGGCGACGTCGCCGGTGAATCTGGTGCGGGACACCCGGGAATTCGAGGGACTGTTCCAGGGCGTCATCCACAACGCGGATGGGCGGCCGCAAGCTTACCGCGTCCGCGAACGGCGGGACGGCATCGCGACGACGCGGGACTATCCGGCGCGGGACCGGTTCGGATCGGCGCTGTTTTACCACCTCTACGATCCGAACGACTTCGACGACGTGCGCGGCATTTCGCAGCTCGCGCCGGTCATGAAAACCTGGGCGATGTCGGAAAAGCTCGACGACGCTACGCTGCAGACGGCGGTGCTGCAGACGATCATGGCGCAGACGCTGACCAGTCCGGAGCCGAGCGCGGCGGCGTTCGAGGCGCTGGAGACCTTGTCGGATTTCGTTGATCCGTCGACCGGCTTGCCGATCGGCCGGGAACTGGCGGCGGATTTTTACGGCGCGGTGATGTCGCAGCTCGACGCGGCGCGGGAGAACTCGTTCGCGCTGGGCGACAGCCAGATCAACCATCTGCCGCCGGGCTCGAAATACGAGATGCACACGCCGGCGACGCCCGGCCAGCATTATATGCCGCTGTCGATGAATCTGCAGCGGATCATGGCGCGGTGCATCGGCGTGACGTTCTCGTCCTTCACGCTGGATCACAGCCGGGCGACCTATTCCTCGGTGCGGATGGAGAATGCCTCGATCTGGCCGGTGGTAATGCGCCGCCGCGAGCGGATCGCGGCCCCGGCCTGCCAGACCTACTACGAGGCATGGCTGACAGAGAGCGTCGTCGAAGGCAGAATCCCGTTCAAGGGCGGGGTGGCGGCGTTCATGGCGAACCGCGACAAGGCGAGCTGGGCCGAATGGGTCGGGCCGCCGCCGCCGACCGCCGACGACCTGAAGAGCGCCAAGGCGGCGACCGAGCGGCTCGGCAACCGAACCTCGTCGCTGGCGATCGAGAGCGCCGCCGTCGGCTATGATCCGCAGGACATCGCGGCAATGCGTGCCGCCGACATCAGGCTGTACGAGGGTCTCGATATGGACGATCCCTATCTGCCGATCGACGCGGCGCTGGCGCGGCCGGTGACGGAGGAAAACCCGGAGCCAGTTCGTGGCTGATCCGATCAAGATCGGAGCGGCGACGGTCGATCCGGACGATCCCTGCGCGCTGTGGCAGGCGATGTATGCCGTGCGACTGCAATTCGTCGCCGGGCAGCGGACCGAGGAAATCGAAGTGCGGTCGCCGGTCTCGAGTCGGCGGGTGCGCTTCGGCAAGGCCGACATCGCGGCGCTCGACCAGGAGCTGGCCCGACTTGCCGCCGCCTGCGACGCGAAGAACGGCAAACCGCGCACGCGCTTCGCCAAATCGGTGCGGTTCCGCCCGAGCTACTGAGGTTTTTCCAATGGCTGCGATTCTGGAAGACGGAAAGCTTCGGCTCTCCGGCTATGTCGGCGACTATTACTTCGATGATCATTTCACTTCATCGGATGTCGTGCTGGCGCTGGCGCAGATCGACGATGAGTCCGATCTGACGGTGCACATCAATTCGCCCGGCGGCGTGGCATCGGAAGGCGCCGCGATCCACGCGCTGTTCCAGGCCAGATCCGGGTCGACCGACGTCGTGGTCGAAGGCATCGCGATGTCGGCGGCCTCATTGATTGCCATGGCCGGTGCGATGGTCACGATGTCCGCCGGTTCCGTCCTGATGATCCATGATCCGGCGAGTTTCACCTGGGGGAATTCGGCGGAACATTCGAAATCGATCGAGATGCTTGAAGCGCTCTCGACCTCCTATGCCAGGGTCTATGCCGACAAGTCCGGCAAGTCCGTCGACGAATGCCGCGAAATCATGAAGGCCGAAAGCTGGTTTACGCCGACCCAGGCGGTCGAGGCAGGTTTCGCCGACGAGACCACCGAGCGGAAGGCCGAACCGGTCGCGGCGTTCGACTATCGCGTTCTCGCGCACGCGCCCAAGCGCCTCGTCGCGCTGGCGAAGAAGAAGGATTGGCGTCTTCCTGACGTCGATAAACGGACCTCCGCGTCCGCCGCAGCCCGGCATCAAGAGGAGAATTCCATGCCGACGGATAAAGAACGGGCGGACGCTCTCGCCGCCAAAGTCGCAGAGCTGGAAGCCGAGATGAAATCCGGCAAGGACGCCGACTCGGCCGCCGCCATGACGAAGGAACTCGAAGAGCTCCGCGCCGAGAAAGCGGAACGCGCCAATGCCGACGCCATCATGGCGCTGGAGGAGGCGAAGGGCCGCGAGGCACAAGCCGAGGCGCTCGGCGCTGCGGGCGTCGATGCGGAAAAGGCCAAGGCGATCCTTGCCGCAGCGCCCAAGGCCGAGGACGAATCTGGAGACCTGAGCGCCGCTGAATATGGCCGCGCACGGATGGGCGCCGGCGGCATCACACAGCCCGGCGGCGGTTCTCGCCTGAAGAAGGGCGACAAGGCCGTTCTGGCCGCCGCCGTCGCCCGCACCAACAAGCGCCGTTAAGGGGAGATTTCGGACATGCCACAGATTCTCACCGAGGACCGTTTCCGGACGGCCCACTACATCGTTTCCGAGGCCAGCGGCTATCGCTCGCGCGAACAGGTCGTGATCGCCAGCGGCGCGGGAATCCTCAAGCCGGGGGCCGTCCTCGGACGACTGGTGCGCGGGACCACGGCCGCGACCGCCTTTGCCGGCACGGGCACCGGGACCATCACCATGGACGCGACGACGCCGGTTCTGCCGGGCGCCAAGGTGGGGGCCTATACGGCGACGGCGATCGCAGCGGCAGTGAATGGCGGCACGTTCCGGGTCGAGGATCCGGACGGAAACGTCATCGGCGACATCGCGGTCGGCGCCAACTTCGCCGACGACATCCAGTTCGTGATCAACGACGGCGCGACGGACTTCGTCGTGGGCGACGCGTTCACGATCACCGTGGCGGCGGGGTCCGGCAAATACACGCCGTTCAATCCGGCTGCCGCCGACGGCAGCGAGACCGCCGCGGCGATCCTCTACGAAGGCTGCGACGCCACCGCCGCCGATGTGCGCCGCACCGCCACGGTGCGCGACAGCGAAGTTCATGCCGACGTCCTCGTCTGGGCCACCGGCGTGACGGACAACCAGAAAACCGCCGCGCTCGCCTCCCTGGCCGCGTCCGGCATTGTCGGCCGCTAAGGAGGGCTGAACCGATGGCACTAGTCACCGACATCTTCGAGCAGAACGCCTGGGGCGCGATCGAATTCCACGAGGAGATCGTGGAAAAGGTCGACTTCAAGCCGGAACTGCTCGGCTCGCTCGGCCTGTTCGAGCCGATCTATTCGCGCTCCCGCACCATCGCGATCGCCGACAGGAACCGGACGCTGACGCTGATCCCGACATCCGAAAACGGTGCTCCGCCGGAGGAGTTGATCCCGAAGGGCGCGCGGGTGCGGACGTTCGACGCGGTCCGCCTCGCCAAGGGATCGACGATCTACGCGATCGAACTCGCCGGGGTTCTGGCGCTGCCCTTCGACATGCAGACGAAGGACATCGCCGAGGAGGTCAGCGACCGCACGGCGCAGATCCTCGACGATCTGGAGCTGACCTGGGAGCACATGCGCTTCGGCGCGATCCAGGGCAAGGTGCTCGACGCCGATGGTGTGACTGTCATTTACGACTGGTACGTCGAATGGGGCATCGCCGAGCCGGCGGAGGTCAATTTCGCTCTGAACGTCGATACCACCGACGTGCGCAAGAAGTGCCGCGATGTGAAGCGCGCTATGCAAAAGGCCGCCAAGGGCGTCTGGACGCCGACCACCCGCGTCGGGGCGCTGGTCGGCGACACCTTCTTCGATCTGCTGGTCAACCATCCACAGATCAAGGAGACCAAGATCGGTACCGAGCGCGCCCCGGAACTGGAAGATATCGAAGGCTATTCGGCGATCAAGATCGAGGGCATCACCTTCATCAACTACCAGGGCACCGACGACGGCTCAACCATCGCCATCGGCACCGAGAAGGCGCGGTTCTTCCCGATCGGCGCCCGCGGCGCCTTCAAGGTGGGCTTCGCGCCGGCATCGGAGTTCAAGCCCTATGTCAACCAGCGCGGCCGCGAGTATGTCGGCCTGATGCTGGAGGACAAGTCGGGCCGCGATGAATGGGATCGAGCGGAAATCTACAGCTATCCGCTGTTCGTCGCCACCCGCCCGGAAATGCTCCTTCGCGGCCGGGCGCAGTAATCCGGCCGACACGCCGGACGCAACGCCGATCGGCGGTTTGCGCCGCCGATCGTTTCACATCAGCGCAAGACCAGGAGGATGGCTCGGATGCCTATGGTGACGACTTCCGGCTTCTACGACGGGAAATTTCTCAAGGCGGGTCAATCTCGTGCCGCGCCGTCGGAGGATGCCGCGCCCGATCTCGCGGCGATGACGAAGGACGAATTGCTGGCCGAGGCCAAGCGCCGCGGTGTCAAGGTCGCGTCCAGCGATACCAAGGCCGAGATCGTCGCGGCGATCGATGCGGCTTGAGGTAAAGGGCGGTGGCCTGGGACGACATGCTCAAAGAGGTTGACCGGGCCACCGCCAACTTTTTCGACGACGAGGAATTCACCGCCTTCGATCTGCATCGTCCGGCGAACACTTCCCCGAATGCGCCGATGGTCGCCAACGCGGCCAACACCGCATTCCCCTTCATGGGGTCGATCGATTTCGAGCCGTCGATCAACGCGTTCGGCGGCGGTTCGCGGCCGTCCGCCGACGACAACGGACCGCGGCACGTCACGCAGATCTGCATCTCGGCATCGATCACCGGCTGGCCGTGGTTGCCGCAGACCGGCGATCGGCTGACGCGGATGAAGGACGGTATCGCCTATTCGATCGCCGCCTTCGACAGCGACGGAACCGACCGTGTGGTGTTCTGGGTCAATCGAGGACGGTGATGGTGACGGAAATCCTTGCATCGCCTCCCTGGTCGGTGCCCTGGGGCAGGCTCTTAAGCTTCATCTGCGCATCGCTGAGGGGGGCGGGATTCTCTGCCCCGCCCTTAAGCTCCTCGCCTCCGGCTGCGTCCCTGACGGGGGCCCGGTAATGCTCGCCGCGGAAGCCATGCGCCTCGCCGCCGTCGAGGCTTTGGCCCCGACGGCGTCGATCCGGGCGGGGGGGCCATTTCCGACGTCGGCGCGGGAGAAGGTGTTCGACAGCCAGGCGATCCGGTTCGAGGATCTGGCCGACGGGGTCGAGTTCACGCCGACCGTGGCGCTCTACACCGACGACAGCCGCAGCGTCAGAGCCGGAGAGGGCGCAGCCTCGACGATCGGCTTTGCGACGGCGACCCTGACGGCGGTATGCGAATTGTCTGTCGGAATCACGGGCGACGGCGATCCCTACGCCGACGCGATGGCCGAGACCGATCCGATGGCCAGGCTGGTGCTCGGCGCGTTGTGCAGTCAGGTTCGTCAAACCTTGGTGCGGGGGCCGACATCGGAACCGTTCCGACGGGTCGTGAAGAGCATCGAGGAGGTCAGGATCGAGCCCTTCGCGCTGCCGGACATGGGGCTGCGCTGGATGCGCAGCACGATCCGATTCACCTGCGCGATCGCCGACGACGAATTCATCGACGCGGCCGGTCTGCCGCAACCGATCCGGCGGCTGATGGAAGCCCTGCCACCCGGCTCCTATGCCAAGGCGAAGCTCGAGGCGCTGCATGCTGCGTTCCTGGCGACCGACCGGGACGCGCTGCAATCGATCCGTCTTTCGACCCGTGGCGATCCCGCCGTTGATCCGGCGGAAGCGTCCGTCACCTTCTAGCGAGGTTCCGATGACATCGAAGCGATACCTGCTCGCCGATCCCGGCGCGGCGCTGCCGTTCCGCGGCCGCCTGTTCAGGGCGCAAGGCGAGAGAATGAACCCGGCCGACCGGCTCACCCGCCGCCTCGTCACCGACGGCTCTATCGCCGAGGTGCCGAAACAGCGGCGCCCGGCGCCTAACAAAGCTACGAAATCGGCTTCGACGCCGCGCAAAGGAGACAAGTGATGCCGATCGGCTTCGACAGCATTCCCGGCAACATCGTCGCGCCCATCATCTCGTTCGAGATCAATTCCGGCGGGCAGTTCGAAAGCCAGTCCCGGCTGGTGCTGCTCGGGCACAAGAACGTGGGAGCGGCGCTGGCGGCGGACACACTGACCCCGGTGCAGACGCTGCGCGAGGCGATCGCGCTGGCCGGCAAGGGCTCAATGCTCGCTGAGATGTTCCGCGTGGCGCGGGCCAACGCGCCGGCGCAGGAAATCTGGCTGGGCGCGGTCACAGAGACCGGCGCGGCGGAAACCCGCACCGTGACGGTAACCGGCGTTCCTGCCGCCGGCGGTGTCGGCACGATCCAGATCGCCGGCGAGGTTCTGCAGGTCGAGATCGCCGCGGGCGATGCGGCGGCGGACGTGGCAGCCGCCCTCGTCGCGGCGATCAACAGCTACCAGAACCGTCTGACCCTGGCGGCGCTGCCGTTCACGGCGGCGGTCGGCGGCGTCGGCTCCGAGCACATCGTCACGCTGACGGCGCGCCACAAGGGCACCATCTTCAACACGGTTGACGTATGGGTGCCGACGACGGTCGCCGGCAACGGTTTTGCCGGCAATATGACGATCGCGGTCGCGGTGGCCGGGACCGGAACCCCCGACCTGTCCGCCGTACTCGCCGACTATGGCGACGATGCTTTCGACTGGACGATCACGCCGTTTTCCGATGCCACCAATATCGGCCGGTACGAGACGCTGATGAACGACGTGTCCGGGCGCTGGGCGTGGAACCGGCAGTCCTACGGCCATGTCTTCACGGTGATGACCGACACGACCGCGGCGCTGACCAGTTTCGGTCTGGGAAAGGACACACGGCATCTTTCCGTGATTCCACAGTTCACCGGCGGCGAGAACGGATCGCCGCCCTGGACCTTCCTGACAGGCGTCGTCAGCCGCACCATTCCTTGGCTGTCGGACGGGGCCTCGGGGAACGTGTCGCGCAACCAGACCGGGCTGGTGGTCGAAGGCGTCCTGGCACCCCGCCAGCGCTCGCTCTGGCCGACCGACTATGCGACCCGGGACGCGTTGCTGACCTCAGGCATCTCGACCTTCGGCGTCAACGCGAATGGCGACGTGACGGTCGACAAGATCATCACGATGCAGCGGACCGACGGCGCCGGCAACGTCGACACGACGTTCCGCGACATCCAGACGATCGGCCAGCTGATGTATGCGCTCCGCCGCTTCCGGGCGCGACTTTCGGCGGAGCATGGACAGAAGGCGATCGCCGATTCCAATCCCGGCGATCTGCTGGCGATCACCACCGTCAAGGACATCGCCAATACGATGATCGCGACGGCGGCGGGCATGCCGGGTGTGCTGGAAGATCTGCGCGGCTTCGCGGAACGGATCGAAGTCCGGCGCAATGGCGACAATCCGAACCGGGTCGACATCTTCGCGCCGCTCGACGTGGTCAATCCGCTCGACATCATCGCCGCCAACGCGACGATCTACAAGCAGTATCCAGCCACTTCGGCGGCAGCTTAAAGGAGACCTGAGATATGGCTGGAAATGATTTCGGCGGCGAGATGCGGGTGCGCCTCGCCGATGGGTCCAACCTGACCCTGCGCGGCGCCTTCACGTTGATGACCGCGCGCTATTCGACGGAGACCGTGACCAATCAGAATGGCGACGTCGACCGGGTGGCGACCCCGCGCCCGCGGCGGGCCGAGGCGAGCTTCAAGGACGAAGGGCAGGATTTCGACGCACTGCTGAGCGCGCCGCGGCAGGATTTCTACATCGTCGAGGAGTTTTCGGGCCGCTCGCATATCTTCGCGGACGCCATGATCGTCGGTGACGTCAGCCAGAACCGCGCCAATGGCGAGGTCACCGGCCTGGCGATCGAGGGCCGCAATTACCAGTCGGTGGCGTGATGGCGGACATCACGATCAAGCTGTCGCGGCGCTACGATCACGGCTCGGCGCCATTCGACGCCGCGGTGCTGCGGGCGCCGTCCCTGAAGGATCGGCGCGCGGTCGGTCCGCTGTTCGACATCCAGCGCGGCATCGTTTTGTGGGACGACGAGCGATTATGGCTCTATGTCGACCGCCTGCTGACGGAACCGACGTCGCCGGGCGCGCTGGAGCTTCTGGATCTCGTCGACGCCGAAGCGATCGAGGGGGCGGTCAAGGATTTTTTCGTGGAAGCGAGCTCGCGCTTGGCCAGGCCGACGAGCTCGTCTTCCGGATCGGATGGGATGCCGGACGCATCGAGGACATGAGTTTCGCGGCGATCGGCTGGTGGTACGACCGTGCCGTCGCATGGCACGGACGGCAGCCGAGGCGGATTTCGTCGGAGCAGATTAGGTCCTAGCACGCGCAGCCCTTGCCGGCGCGGCACTGTTTCTTACGCGAGATACAACTGTCGCCGCAGGGCTTGCCCTTGCTACAGCGCTTGCAGCATTCCTGAGCGACGATCGGGCGGGGCGTCATGTTCTCGACCGGCAGCGGCGGCTTGATCCGGTCGAGCAGCGGAGGATTTTGGGTCGGCGCCACGGCGATGATGGCAGCGACGAGCAGGAATTTCATCGGCATCCTCCCTTAATAATAGGAGGTTGCCTCGAATTGCTCGGGGAGTCGAGATCAGGGCGCGGTCGTCAGAAGCCCCGGCATGATCGCTCCGTTTGGTCCATACGCATCTCGGAACAATGCACAGTTTTCGGCCATGGCGCGTCTGAGCATCGACAGGGCGATGCGGCCCTTTTGTCGTTCGATGTCGTCCTGCGTTCGAGTGAAATCGCCATCGAGCTTCTCGGCGACGCGAGCAATCTGCCGTGGATCTCTCCGAAGACCGGGGCAGTGTTCCTGCGCAAGATCAGCCACCGCGAGGACTCCCGCAGCTTATTCGCTCGACAGATCTCTGGGTGCGGCCGAGGTCGCAAACATCGCCAGAACCGAGACGGTCAAGAGCAACTTCAAGACGGACCTCCATGGCTAAAGAAATTGAAGCGCGTCTTAAGTTATCGGCGATCGACCGCACGGCCAAGGCCTTCACGTCGGTCAGCAGGAATCTTGACCGGATCGACGCCAAATCCCGGCAGGTCGCGCGTTCACAGACGGCTGTGGGGCGCGCGCAACAGGGGATCGCCCGGGCCAGCGCCGGCGCAGAAATGGCGTTGCTGCGCTATGCGGCGCCGGCGGCGCTGGCCTATGGGGCCGCGCGGACGGTGACGCGCTTTGCCGCCGTCGAGCGGTCGATCAACCGGATCGGGATCACCGCCAATGCCACCGCCGCCGAGACCAAAGCGGCCTTCGGGATCATCGACAAGGCAGCGTTCGATTATGCGACCACGCAGGACAGCGTCACGGCCGGCCTCGACAGTCTGGTCGCCTCGGGCAGGGACCTGCCAAGCGCGCTGTCGTTCCTGCCGGCGGTCACCGCCACAGCCCAGGCGGCCGGTGCGGAAATCACCGACATCGCGACGACGGCAGACGCGCTCGGCAACAATTTCGACATCGCCGGCGACAGGATGCAGGGCGCCTTCGATATCCTGGTCAAGGCCGGCAAGGAGGGAAAGTTCGAACTGAAGGACATGGCCCAGTATGTGCCGAGCATCGCGCCGGCTTTCGAGGTGCTGGGCTACAAGGGCGAGGCGGGCGTCATGAAGCTCGCCGCGGCGCTGCAGATCGTGCGCCAGCGCACCGGCTCGGCTGGCGAGGCGGCGACGGCTTTCCAGAACGTCCTGCAGAAGATGGAAACCGAGGAGACGGCGAAGAAATTCGCCAAGATGGGCATCAACCTGCGCGAGGAAATGGCGAAAGCCCGGGCCGAGGGCGCGGATCTTCTCGACGTGTTCGTCAAGCTGGCGACCGAAGCGGTGGATGGCGATCTGTCGAAGCTGCCGTTGCTGTTCGGAGACCAGCAGATGCTGGTCGGTGTGCGCGCGCTGATTCAGGGCGGCGACGATCTGACGGCGATGGTCGGACGGCTTGGCAATGCCGCGGGCGAGACCAAGGCCGACCTCGATCGGCTGCTCGGCGATACGCAGTCGAAGATCGACCGGATGGGCAGTTCCTGGGATCGTCTCCTGAAGAATGTGGGCGGCGGCGTGGCGACCGTGGCGAACCCGGCGATGGACCAGCTGAATAACCGCATGGAGGCTGGACAGGCCTATGAATCCGGGTTGGCGAAATATCAGGCCGAGGGCGGCTCTAAAGACGAGGCGCGGGCAGAGTTCGACCGACGTTACCAGCAGGTGAACCCCGACTACAGCTGGTACAATCCGAGCGAACGCCAGGACCGATCGAAAGCCTTTGTCGATGCGATGGCGACCTATGGCCGGGGCGACGCTGAGACGCCTTTCGCCGAACTCGACCGGATTTCGACGGGCCGGCAGACGCTGCGGTTTCCCTCGGCGGCGGATGGTTTGCTGGCGTCGGAAGCCGCGCGGGGGCGCAGCCTTGGCAATATCGATGGCGGCGCGGTCTCTCGCGGCACGCCGTTGCCGCGTTGGCGCCCGGAAGCCGCGACGGCGCGGAGGCTGCCGCTCGCGGACCAATATGCGAGCTATGGCCGTGGGAGAATCCAGGGCGAAGTTCAGGGCCGCGAGGTGATGGCGAGCGATGCCAATCTGACCGCCAGCATCGACCGGATGGTGTCCGTCCAGGAGCGGATCGCCGCAGCGATGGAGGGCAGAGCGCTTCCGGCCCCGATGGACGCACCGTCGGCAAAGCCGGCGTTCGACACGGGCAGATTCGGTGAAGGGCCGCTGGCGGTCGAGGGCATCGACGCGCTGCGGCAGGCGATGGAAGCGGGCGGGCAATCGGTGGCGCAAGGCGGGCGTGAGGCGCAGGCGGCGATCGACCAGGGCGGCTCGCAACTGCCGGCGCGCGGACAGGAGGCGGGGAAGGCTTTTTCCGCCGCGGCCGGCGCGGCGCTCTCGACGCAGGCATCGGCAGCCGGCAACGCCTTTGGATCGGCGGCGGCGACAGCTTTCAACGCCAGGGTCAAGGTGCCATCCGGCGGTTCGGCACCCGGCGCACCCGGACGGCTTTCGTCGGCCGCGCCGGCAACGACGGGTAAAGCGGCCGGGCAGGCCGAGGCGCCGCGATGAGGACGAACCATGGCATTCGATGACGCACTTCGGCCCGGCTCGTTCCGCGGCGCCAGGTTCTTCCTGGAGCGCGAGCGTCAGGAAGGCGGCCGGCGGCTGGCCGTTGCCGAGATCGCCTATGGCGACGGCGATCCGATCGTCGAGGATTTCGGCCGGCGGACCCGGCAGATGGACCTCACCGTCTACACGGCCGGCGAGGACCGGATGCGCGGCCCGGCGCTGGCGCTGGCCTCGGCCCTCGACGGGCGCGGCGGCGGCCGGCTGGTGCTGCCGCTGGGCGATCCGCTGTTCGCCCGCTGCGTCTCCTGGCGCTACGCCGCCGAAAAGGACCGGATCGGCTATGTCGCCTTCGATGTGCAGTTCATTCCGGCGGGACCGGGTGCAACGCCGTTCGGACTGGCGACCGGCTTCGGGCCCGTGGACGGATTGATGCGGGATGGCGCGGCGCTTCTGACCACCGCGCTCGCGCAGGCGCTGAGGTAGGATGATGACGACGACGGAAAGCCAGATCGCCGCGTCAGCTGCCACGGCGGTGGCGGCGCTGGTGACGCTGGCGGCGGAAGCGAGCCTGCCGGAGACGGCCGCCAGGACGATCGGCGGGCTGATCACCCAGGCCGCCGAGGCGAGCCCGACGAGCGCGACGGCGGACTTCGTCACCGGGGTGCTGGAGGCGGCCAGACAGATCGCGCGCGAGGGCGACCCGGAACAGGTCTTCACCGCCGCGCGAATGCTGATCGCCGGGGCGGGCGGGCCGAACCCGATCGACGCCTTGGCGCGCGTCGTCCTGATCGCGGCGATGTGTTCGGCCGCGCTGCGGCGGACCCACGAAACCCGACAGGACGCGCAGGCGACCCGCGCGACGGTGCGGGATTTGGCCGAAACCGTCCTCGGCGTGGTCGGCGCCGTGCTCGGCCCAGAGGCCTATCGCTGGGCCCTCGACATTACCGGCGAGACAGCGCGCATCCTGTCGGCCGTGGCCGCCGACCGCTCGGCGCTGGTCATGGCTGAGACGGGCCGATCCCTGCCGTCGACGCTGGTGGCGTGGCGGCTCTATCAGGATCCGGAGCGGGCGAGCGGGCTGGTGCTGCGCAACGCCGTCGCGACGCCGTGCCTGATGCCGGTCCGGTTCGAGGCCGAGGCGCCGCGATGACCGACGTCCTGGAGATCGTGACGGTCGAAATCGACGGCACGCCGTGGTCGGCCTGGTCTGTGGCGCGCATCCGGCGATCGGCTACCGACGCGGTGTCGGAGGCCTCGGTGACGCTGCACGATCCGGGCGAGGGTCTGTCGCCGGACTGGGAAGGCCTGCCGGCGCGGGTGCTGGCGAGCGGCGACCTGCTGGTCACTGGGTTCGTCCGGGATTTTTCACCGGCGCATACGCCGGGCGGGCGGCAGATCACCATCGCGATCGCCTCGAAGACGGTGGACGGAGTGGAATCCAGCATTGTCGACCGCTCGGGACGGGTGGCCGAGATGAACCTTGTCGAGATCGGCAACCACTTCGACGCGCAGGACATCGGATGGGAGAGCGAGGAGACTTTCCCGCCCGAGCCGAAGCATCAGATCATCCCTGGCGAGAGCCAGTGGCAGACCGTCGAGCGACTGGCGCGCGGACGGAACGCGACGATCCACGACACGCCGGAGGGCCGGTTCAAGGTGGCGACACGGCCAGCGGACCGCCACGCGGGCGTGATCGCGCTCGGCATCAACGTCATCACCGCCAGCGCCAAATTCACCGGCGCGGGACGGCACGACGTGGTGAAGGTGCGGGGGCAGTCGACGATCGGCGGCGAGGCGACGGCCTTACGGCCGGAGGGAGCCGCTCGCGACCGGGGCGTCAAGCGACCGCGGCCGCGCGTCATCATCCACGAGGAGGAGGCGACGCCCGACCGGCTGCGCCAGCGCGCCGAATTCGAAACGCGTCGGGCGGCCGGCAACGGCACCACGGCGACGGTCAAGGTGGTCGGATGGCGTGATGCCGAAGGGGAACTCTGGACACCGAACCGGCTGGTGGCGGTGCGTGATCCGCTGGTCTGGCTCGACGGCGACATGGTGATCAAGGCGGTCGGCTTCGACCAGGACACGACGGCGGCGGAACACGGCACCACCGCGACGCTGGAACTCGCCGATCCGCGGGCGCTGGGGGGCGAAGACCCGAAGGGCGCCAGCGCCGCCGCCTATGCCGCGCCCGATGACACCGCCACATTCGAGGCCCTGTGATGCGCAGCCGGTTCGTCCGCTTCCAGATCACCGGCGTGCGGTCGATTGGAGGTCTGCAATATGTTTCGGGCCGCAGCCTGGCCGGCGAGGAGCTGGAGGACGTGCTCAGGATCGAGGCGCACGGAACGGCGACGGTGCCGCCACTCGGGTCGATCGGCTACGCCGTGGCGATGGGCGAGGGGCGGACGCGGATGCTGATGATCGGCGGCGAGGACAAGGAGATTCGACCTGGCCTCGGCGACGTCCCGGGACACCGGGCGATCTACGACGCCTTCGGCAACATCATCCGGCTGACCGGGCCGCAGGTCGACATGGATTTCGCCGCCAACAGCGTGACGTTCAAGGCCGGCGACTGGACCATCGACAGTCCGACGCTGTTTCGCCAGCCGGTGACCATCGACAGCGGCGGCGAGCCCGGCGCGCATCTGACTATCAAGGCGGAAAAGGCCCGGTTCGAGGTCGACCGTCTCGAGGTGACCGGCGAGATCGTCGCGTCGACCTTCACGATGGGGGCACCGTGAGCATCCGCATCCTGCCGATCGGCGAGGACGACGATCCGGTGCTTTCGCCGGACCTGGTGCTCACCGGCGATCCGCTGGGCGAGCAGCTCGGCGATCTGGCGATCGCGGCGGCTGACGAGACGGGCAACCGCGGCGGTCTGCGGTCGCGGCAGATGCTGGCGACGGCGGTGTTCCTGTGCCTTTGCACCGACGTTGCCGCCGATCCGTCGGAACTGCGCGACGGCGACGAAAACCGCGGCTGGCCGGGAGACGGGTTCCGCGTCGGGCCGAGCCCGCAGGAAGGGCCGCTCGGCTCGAAACTGTGGCTGCTCAGGCGGCGGACGGTGGATGATCAGGCGGTGCCGCGGCTGGCCGAGGAATACGCGCAAGAGGCGTTGCGGCCGCTGGTCGACCAGGGCGCGGTGGCGCGCTTCGACGTGGTGGCGACGGCCCAGCCGACACGGAGCCGGCTGGATATCGCCGTCACCGGCCTCGACGCTGTTGGCGGTGTCGTCTTCGACCAACGCCGCTACGCGGTGCTCTGGGATCAGTTGAACCGAACCGACCGCCCGCTGGAGATCTGAGATGGCCTGGACGATCCCGACCGTTCGCCAGATCGGCGAACGCTTCCGCGCGGTGCTGCGCCAGGAACTGCCAGGCACCGACGCGCTGGTCTGGCCGAACACCAACACGGTGTTCGCCAAGGTGCTCGGGCTGATGCTGCACGAAACCGAGCAGCGGATCGGCTGGCTCTACAGGCAGTTGTTCCTGACCACCGCGAACGGCATCCATCTGGAACGGCACGCCCGCGAGGTCGGCCTGACCCGCAAGCCGGCGGCGCGGGCGGTGGGGATGATCGAGACGACCGGAAGCCCGGGCGCGGTCTACCCGGCGGGCGTCGCCTATCTGTTCGGCACCGCGACCTATGTCACCACGCAAGCGGCAACCGCCGCCACCGGAACGGGCGCGCTCAGCGTTGCCGCGCGGGCGGTCGAGCCCGGCCTCGCCGGCAACCTCGATGCCGGCGCGGCGCTGCGGCTTGCCTCGCCGCTGGAATATCCGTCGCTTGCCGAAACGGCGACGGTCGCGGCGGCGGGGTTCGGCGGCGGCGCCGACCGCGAGAGCGACGAGAGCCTTCGCCAGCGCGGGCTGATCCGCAAGGCGAGCCCGCCGCAGGGGGGCAGCGAGGCGGATTACGAGCAGTTCGCCCTGGCCGTGCCGGGGGTGGCGCGGGCCTTCGCCAAAAGCTTCGCCAACGGCCCCGGCACGGTGGGCGTGTGGTTCCTGTTCGAAGGCCGCGACAACGGCATTCCGACGGCGGCCGATGTCGCCGCGGTGCAGGGGGCGCTCGACGACCGGCGGCTGATCCGGGCCTATGCCTTCGCCGCGGCGCCGACGCCGACGCCGGTCGACCTCACGATCACGCTCGATCCGTCCACGGCGCTCACCCAGGCGGCGGTCACCGCGGCGCTGGCCGAGCTGCTCGACGCGACGGCCGCGGCCTCCAGAATCCGCCCGGGCCTTCCGGACGATCCGTTTGTGCTGTCGCGGTCGTGGATCTCGGAGGCGATTTCCGGGGCGGCCGGGGAGAACGCCCACGATCTGGTGGCACCGTCCGGCAATCTGACCTTCACCGCCGGCCAGCTGCCGGTGCTCGGCACGATCGCCTGGGCCTGAGATGTCGCACTGGCATGTCAATTCGCAGGTCGCGTTCACGGCGCCCGACGGCGGCCCGGTGACGATCGTCGACACCTTTGCGACACCGGACCTCGTCCCGCCCGACACGACCGATCGGCTGTCCGATCCGTCGGACGCGGCGATGCGCGACGTCATGCTGCTGCTGCTGCCGCAGGGGATGGCGTGGCGCTCGCCGGACGGGGCGGCTTTCGCCGGAGCCGACACGTCGGTGCTCGGCCGCTTCGTCAAGGCGCTGTCGGCGCCGTTCGCGGACCTTTACCGCTCGGCCTACCGGCTGACGCTGGAAAGCACGGCGTCGACGATCGGCGTGTCGCTGGAGGACTGGGAGCGCGACTGGGCGCTGCCGGACCCGTGCATCGGCGGCGAGCCGTCGGTGGCGTCGCGGCTCCGGCATCTGAGGGCGAAGGTGCGCAGCCGCGGCACGATCACGCCAGCCGATTTCGTCCGGCTGGCCGACTTTCTCGGCTACCGGGTCGCGATCGAGGAGCCGGATTTCTTCGAATGCGGCCTTTCGGTCTGCGACGGGGCGGACGAGCCGACGGCGGCGCTGCTCGAATACCAGTGGGTGGTGCATGTCTTCGACGTGCCGTTCGAATGGTTCGAGACGGGGGTCTCGCAGACCGGCGAACACCTGCTCGATTTCGAGACGCCGGCGGCGCTGACCTGCGTCTTCGACCGGGTCAAGCCGGCCTGGACGCGCGCCTATTACGACTATTCCGACGCCGCGAACGCGCCGAGCTGGCCGGATGTGTGGCCGCAATTCTGGGAGTAAGCGATGCGCTTTTTCAACCCCCTCGACCCGGTGACCGGGGCGGAATCGGCCGGTCCCTGGACCAATGGCGATCGCGCCCAGGGTCTCAAGGGGTCGCGCTGGCCGCACGAGGCCGGCACCCAGACGATGGCGGAGGTTGCCTATGTCATCGAGCAGGCCGGGCTGACGCCGTCGCTCGCCGATCTGACGCAGCTCTGGCAAGCGCTGCGGCGGCTTGTCGGCGGCGGCCGGCGAGACCTGCCGATCGACGGCTGGCAATCGGCGCCGCCGCTGACGCCGGTCGACGGGACCGCCTATGTGGTCAAGCCCGCCGGCACCGGCGACTTCGCCGGCCAGGACGGCAAGATCGCGCTCCGGCTGGGCGGCGCCTGGTATTTCGTGCCGGCGCTGGCCGGGACGCTGGCAACCATGATGGCCGCAGGCGTCTTCGCCGGGATCTTCTTCGACGGCGCGGCCTGGACGGAATGGGTACCGACCGAGACGCAGCCGGCGCCGGTGCGCAAGGCGACGCAGGCGGAAGCCAACACCGGGACTGCCACCGACGGCTTCATCAACCCGCTGCTCCTGCACGCTACGGTCGACAGCTATGCGCTGGTAAGCTCGTCGATCTTTTCGGTCCCGTCCGGTGTCAAGACCTGGTGCAATGCCTTCTCCGTAGGCGCCTCGACATTGCGGGCGCGCAATGCCGCCACTGTCATTGCAAGCGACGGCATCACCATAGCCGGAACCGACGCTGGGACCTGGAAGATCGACCTGACGGTGAATTTCGATGATCCGCTGACCGGCCATGCCGCGCTCTACATCGAGGTCGCTGGAACCGAGCGGCAGTCCAACACCGGTTACGGCAACGGTTTCCCAGTTCGTCCGCTGTGCGGATTTTCGACGACCATCGGTGCCGGCCAGAAGGTTCGCGTCGCCGTCTTCCACGACCACGGCCTGGCGCGCAACGTTTCCTTCTCCCTCACCATGATGCGGGCCTCGGGGTAAAGCCATGACCACCTATGATTATGCCGATGCGGATGCGCTGAACGCGGTCACCGCAGGATTTCCGCTCGCCGTGGGCGAACAGGTTTCGGCGATCCGCAATCCGGACGGGACCTATACGCTCAGCGTGCCGGACGAACATCTGGCGGTGGTCGACGCGGCGATCGCCGCCGCCGGAGCCGCCGCATGACCGTCGACAACCGGACCGCGAATTTCGACTGGAAGAAGCCGCATCCGACCAATCTCGTGCGGACGGTCGACCTGCCGCGGATGAACGAGACCTTCGACGCGATCGACGCCAAGGCGAAAGCTGCGGACGATTTCGCAGCGACGCGGGCAGCGGCGGACCGGGTTGACGTCATCGAAAGCCTTGATGTCGCCGTCGATCATTCGCTGGCGAAGCCCGGTATTCCGTCCGCGAAACTGCGGCGGTTGATCGAAGGCGCCGAGGTCGATGCGTCGGACGGCTTCGGCATCGACTACAACGGGCTTGCGGTGAGTTCGTCGCGGCTGGCCGACGCCATCGAGGCAGGCAATGGCCGCACCGTCGTCGTCGGGGAAGGAAAGATCCTGCTCGACGCCAAGATGGCGATCGACGTCAACACCTTCGCCCAGGTAAGCCCGGACGCCAATTTCAAGCCGGCGCCGCGCGTCCGGGGCGTCGGCGCCAAACTGACCGAGTTCCGTACGGCGGTCGCCAACGATTACGCGCTGTCGCTCGGCAATGGCGGTGCGGTCTCGACCTACGGCGTCGGCGGCTATATCGGCGATTTTTCAATCCGCAAGTCGGATGACGGCATCCCTGGCCAAAACGGCATCGAGTTTTCCGGGCTCTATCAAAGCCTGATCATGCCGATCGACATCGAGGGATTGAGCGGGACCGGCGTTCGCTTCGGTTCGGCGGGCGTCGGCGATTACGACACGTCGGCGTGGAGTTCCATTCTCAACATGCGCGTCCGCTCTTGCGACGTCGGCGTGATGGTGCGGCCGTCGACGGTTGGCGCGGTGCCTTTGAGCTACGCCCGCTTCATCGGCCTGGTCTCCGAATATTGCCGCATCAATCTCGAGCTGACCGGCGCCGACATGGTGTATCTCGCCGATGGCTCGCTCGTGAACGCGAAGGCTTACAACATCCACGTCCGGCACGACGGCGGCGGGCACACGCGCAACATCTACATGGACCGGGTCGAGCTGGGCAACAATCCGGCGGGCAATTCGGCAATCGTCTACATCGAAGGGCTGATCAATGGCCGGTTCAACGAAGGCCGGCTGATCCGCAACAATGCCGATGCGTGTGCGTCGCAGATATGCTTCAAGCTGGGCGATGGCGTGCCCGGCCATATCCTGCGCAACGTCAAATTCGAGCAGAACACCTTCATCGCGGGCGATGACGGACGGCCCTACTACGCCTTCGACACGTCCGGCCTCACGCCGGAGTCATCGAAGATCCGGGTGATCTCGCCCGACTGGTTCGAGTTCGGTGCCGGCCACACGAAATATTATCCCAACGCCAGCCAGATCAGCTATCTGCTCGACGACGACGATTACGAGGATCCGCGCGCGCTCAAGGCCGACGCGACGGCCAAGGACACGGCGCTGGACGCGACGCTGCGCGGCGTGATCACTGCAGGCGACGCACCCGATCCGGTGTATTCGATTACCGTCGCGGCGACGGGAACGATCTTCCCCGACATCACCTATTCGGCCTTTCGGCTCCTGGTGAATACGCCGAGCGCGGTTGTCGTGGGCCCCGGCGCCGGGGCTGCCCCGGTCGACGGCCAGGAATACGATCTGGTCATCCGCAATATTTCCGCCGGCACGATCGTCGTCTCGTTCGACGCCGTCTGGAAGCAGGGTGGTTTCACTCCTCCGTCCGCCAACAAGACCGTTTCCGCCCGGTTCCGTTATTCGGCCGCGGATGTCGCGTGGCTGCAGATCGGCGCCTGGTCGCCAGAAGTCTAGAAAACGACCAAAGCGCCGATGTGCCTAACGTGCACTCAAACTCTGCGACTCTGGATGTCCATACTTGTCCATCATCCCGGCAAAGTCATCGGAGAACAGCATGGCCCCGGTGCGGTTCAGGTGATCATCGTCCCAATAGATAATCTTGCCGTCCTGCTCGTAGGAGCACAGATTTTCGGGACAGAGACGGTCCAGCGTCTCGAACACGATGAGATTGGCCGTCGCTTTCTGATCGAGGATATTCCGCACCTGCTGCCAACGCTGTTCGACCGTGTCGCGATCAACGAGATACCGATCGATGGATCGGCCAATCATCCGGTTGGCGGCGGCTACGATCGGAATGCTATTGAGATGCTGGGGGTTGTCCTGGACAAAGACAACCGTGCGGCCGGGAAACGCATTCAGCGTGCGCGTCACCCCGTCTGCGAAAGCCTGGAGGGGTCTGATTGGGCTGTTATAGTCATCGGCGTATTGAAGAATTGCAGGAGTGGCGGCATCGATACCGCCGGGCATTCCACCGAAAAGGTATAGATCCCAACGGGCGACAAGAAAAATAACGCGGATGTCATGATCAATTATCGACTGACGAACCGCGTCAAAGAAGCGGGCGCATTGATGGTCTGACGCCATGCCGTGGGTCATGCCGGATAAGGGGGGGCAGGCCGCGTGAACCGCCATCAATCCCTTCTGTCCGGCCTTCTTGCCAGCGGCATCAATCGCCGGCGACATAGAGAACCCGTGACTGTCTCCGATCAACGCAAAGCTCAACTTCGTAGCGTCGGCATCGCCGATCCGACAAAGTTCATCTTTTTCTGCGATCTCCGGGAGCACCTCTTGATACGGACGACCCGGAGGATCGAAGCAGCGGGCCAGATCACTATCCATGTCGCTTCCTGCGGCAATTGCTTCCTGGACGCGCGCGGGAAGCCGCGACGGCAAGCCATCGTAGGCGATCACGGCAGTCGAGAATCCAACGATCAGAAGGGCACTTGCTGTCGCGGCGCTCGCGAGGCGAGGCCATCGGCCGAAGTTGAAACCCGCTGATCGACGGAACGGGTTTTCGATGAAGCGATACGACAGATCGCCCAAGAGCACCGAGCCGAAAAACATGGAGACCCAGAAAGCCCATCCGGCGTTCATAAAGACCGATGCCAGCACGATCAGCGGCCAGTGATAGAGATAGATCGAATAGGAACGCAGTCCGAAGTAGCGGAGGAAATCGCTGCCCAGGCCACGGTTGGCCATCGAATTTTGTGTGCTCGTGAACAGCAGGACTGCGGCAGCTAGACAGAGGGCTCGTTGGATGCGGAACTCGGGAAACAGGTCTGCGGGCAGAAAAAATCCCATCACCACAACAGCAAGGCTCGGCAACTGGAGAACCGAAAACCAGCGCAGGGTCGAGGGCGGCAAAAAGCGATTTGCGAGCACCAGAGCAAGAAGGGCGATGCTGCCGACCGCAAATTGCCATGCGCGAGCAAAGAGCGAGTAGAACGCCACCATGTCCTGCCCGGTCATCAGCAGGTGGCGAGCATAGAAGAACGATGCCGCGCCGACCACGCCGACTAATAACGCCTTGGTCCACCGAGGCCGGACGATCACGATCATGATGGGGAAAATAATATAGAACTGCTCTTCGACAGAGAGCGACCAGATGTGCAGGAATATACGCGTCGAGGCGTCTGGCGAGAAGTAGTCTGTATTGAACAAGAAGTAGTAGTTTGCATGAATGAGAACGCCAGCACGCGCCTGCTCGGCCGCATCCACGAACTGCTCGGGCAGTGTCACGAACCAGCCGATTGCTAGAAATACCATGAACGTCACGGCCAATGCCGGAAAGAGGCGGCGCACACGACCGTAATAGAACTCGGCCAGCTCTCCCGCTCGCCGTACACGCAGCAGTCGGTTGGTGACGACGAAGCCGGAAATGACGAAGAACAGGTCAACGCCCAGATAGCCGTATGGCGCGAAATCGGCGTCAATGTGAAAAAGCACGACAGCGAGCACGGCCAGCGCGCGCAGACCGGTTATCGGCCGAATCTCAGAACTGATCGGCGACGATCCAGAGCTCATCATTCAAAAGGAATTTCCTGGTTGGTGCTCGCAGGCTTGGCTATGATTGTAAAACCTTATAACCAACGATCACCGCGTGGCTACCTCCAACGGCCAAAGCGGTCGACTACAATGAGGCCGGGATCGGTCATCAGGCTCGATGATCTGGCCCATCAACGGTGTCGACCTGTCCGGGCTTTCCTAGCCGGACGGGGCAGTTGAAGCTTTGCCAAATACACAAGCCGCCAAACAGAGAATCCGCATGAAAAAAAAGACCGCGGTCGTTACCGCTACCTGTTCAATGCTAGCGTTGGGTGTGGTGGGAGGACTCGCCATTTCAAGTCTTCGGACAGAAGCTCGGCCAGTCCTCTTCCCGATCAAGTCGTTCTCGACGGATGGTTATATAAGCATCACCCGCGACGCTGACGGACCGTTGAGCAATCGGGAAGAGCGATGCGTCGACTTTCCTATACCGGGAGCTGAAGGCCTGCATGATAGGGCCTCTACCACCAAGTTTCAGGACGGGGACTGGGGTGCTTGGATGGACCTCTCATCAGCAGATGGCGTGCTCACCAGTCGGCTGAACCCTTCGCTGGACCCGAACCACACGGATGGTTTCGGATTGCTGCAATTGCTCGGCTACACATACTTGGATGGCAAGATCGATCTTCGCGATGCTGAATTGTCGTTCGATGTCCGCGGCGTTGATTTTGAGCGGGGAGACACGGAGTTTTATCCGTGGATCCAAAGCTGCCGCAACGGGGACAATGAAAGCCAGACCGGAATGGTCTGCGCGAATTGGGCGCTGTCGTCGCAGCCGCTCGGCGGGCATCTGGAATCCGGTGATTGGGAACAGGTGGACCTGACATTGGCGAACGATGCCGATCAGTGGTCCTATGGTGGAAACAGGTTAGCGGATGCGGGCGCGCGGTTTCGCTACCAATATTTCCCGCTTGATCAGTCCTTGGCGAACCCAGTCAACTTTCACTTCGTTCTCGCACTTCCCAAAGACGGAAAGCCGGCGACGGGATCGGTGCAATTCAAGAATATCAGGATTTGCGAAAAGGTGGTCGAGCGCGAGACGGCCGATGTGTCGGCGCCGATCCGTTCCTTGCTGATGGAGTATAGTGGGGTGCCCGACGCGACGACTTCGGCGATGAGCATTCCTCCTGTGGTCTCGGTCGCCGAACGCAAGGGTTATGATGTTCGGGTGCGCGTCAATCCGCTGGGGGCGGAAAGTTGGCTGAAACTTCGCCAGGGCGATCTGATCATTGAGAATATCTACATCGGTTCGCAGAAAACCAGCCGCGACGTGAATTTCAGAGCCTCCGCGCTTGGCATCTGCGGCGAAGGGGAGGTCGTTGTGTCGAACGCCTATGGCCGGCGAGTGTATTCGGTCGAACGCATCGAGGGCTTCGCGGAACGACTGAAACGTCGCGCAGCCTGCTGGTGGGCAGGGTGAAGGTACTTCTGGCACTTCTGGCGATCGTCGTGGCCGATAGCCTCATTCTGATTCTCTATGCCAAATGGCGATGGAAGAGGCGCTGCACCAGGCGGGATCGTTCGTAATCAGCAGACAACAGGCTCGCTTCGGCGGGCCTTTTTCATGCCCGGCCTCCGCGTCGGGCTTTTTCATGCGCGCAATGGAGATGATCATGATCGACTTCGGAGATTTCCGGGGCGCGGCGAAGCGTCTCGACGACATCGATATCCCGCGCATCGCCCATACCATCGGCGTCGGCGAGGACGAGATCCACGCCGTCATCGATGTCGAGACCGGCAACGGCAAGGGCTTCGACGCCCAAGGACGCACGAAGCTGCTGCCGGAAGGGCACATCTTCTTTCGAGAACTGACCGGCGACCAGCGCAGGGAGGCGGTAAGGCAGGGGATTGCATGGCCCAAATGGGGCGATAAGCCTTACCCTAAGGACCGCTACGCGCGCCTCGCGCAAATGATCAAGATCAATCTAATCGCCGCCTTGCGATCCTGCTCCTGGGGGCTCGGCCAGGTGATGGGCTTCAACCACAAGATGGCCGGCTACGACACCGTCGAGGCGATGGTGCGGGCGTTCATGGAAGACGAGGAGCACCACCTCGCGGCGATGGTCGCCTTCATCAAGTCGGCCGGGCTGGACGACGAGATCCGCCGGCACGATTGGAGCGGGTTCGCGCGCGGCTACAACGGCAGCGGCTACCTGAAGAACCGCTACCACCTGAAGCTCGCCTCGGCCTTTGCCAAATGGCGCAAGCTGAAGGACACGCCGTGGACGCCGGCGCTGGCCGAGAACGACAACGCGAGGATAGACGCCAGCGTTGACGCGCTCGGCCGCGGCGAGAAGGGCGACGCGGTGCGCGCGCTGCAGCGTGACCTGGCGGCCCTTGGCTTCTACGCCGCGTCGATCGACGGCGACTTCGGTCCGGCGACCGAGGCGTCCGTCAGAGCATTCCAGGCGGCGCAGGGCCAGCTTGTCGATGGATGGGCGGGCGACGCAACGCTGCAGGCCATCACGCGCGCCCTGGCCGCCCCGGCGGAACCTCCAGCGACGCTGGAGAGCATCGAACAACACCTTACCGCCATCGAAACCACGGTCGCCCGCGAGATCGCGGCGATCCGCTCGGCCGCCTGAAAGGAGACAGCCATGTCCAGTGCCAGAACACTCATTGAGGGCAGCATCCGCAAGGCCGTCGCTGATGCCGCAGCGACGCCGTACCTCAAGATCGACAACGGCGACGTCTCCGGGGTAACCGATCGTGTCGTCAAGGAGGTCGGCCCGACGATCGAGCATCTCGCCAATGCCGAGGCCTGGTGGCGCAGCCGGGTGATGATCGGCTCGATCGGCACGATCGTCACCAGCGTCTTCGGGCTCTACGGTCTGTTCGCCGCGGGGGTCACCGACGGAGAGCTCTACGCCGCCCCGATCGCCGCGAGCATTGGCGCCGGTTTCGCGATCTATGGCCGGCTGATCGCCCGCAAGCCGCTCGGGCGCTGACCGTGACGGTCTGGGGCTGGACCCTTGCTGCCCTCGCGGCCTTTGCCGTCGTTGCACTGGCCGGGTGGATGGCCAGCGATGCGAAGGCGTCCATACCGCCGCGCGGGCCGTCACCGCGTGTCTGCGGGGTCATCCCGACTCCCGACATGGGGGATTATCTCGACGGGCTGATCATGGTCTGGTCGGTTGGCACGTCCGGGTGCCTCAAACTGACATCGGCAATGCCGAAGGTGAGGGCGCGATGATCCTCGTTCAAATCGTTGAGCACTTCCCGGTTCGCCGTCTGGAATGGATAGGTTCCGGGATACTCATCGGGCTTGGCCTTCGCCTGCTCGATCCGGCCGACACATTTGCTCAACCGGCCTTTCGCGATCTGGCGGCAGCGTTCAGCGAAAACACATGGGGCGCGGCGCTATTCTGGATCGGTTTGGGGCGGTTTCTGACGCTGGCCTACAACGGGGCGTGGAAGCCGTCGCCAGAGCTTCGTGGCATCTTCGCCGTGTTTGGTCTGCTCGTTTTTGCGTCGCTCGCAACCGGCATCGAATCGGCCGGCGTGGCGTCGACGGGTTCCATTACCTACGCCTTCCTCGCGCTCGGGGAAATATCGAATATCTGGATTGCGGCCGGTGATGCTCGCGTCCCGTATAGCGAGCGCAAGCGACATGGAAAGTCTGATCACTGAACTGCCCGAATGGGCGCGGGTGCTATTCTATATCGCCTTGGCCGTGGGTGGGGCTGGGCTGTTTCTCTACAGGCGAGGGCAGGCGGCAAGTCCATCGGCGACGAGCACGACAATCCGCACAATGACGGCGGACGGCGAGGCAATGAAGATCCTCGCGACCAGCATCGAGGGTCTCGCCTTCACGATGAAAGAGCTCGAGGCGAAAATGCACGGGCCGGCTCGTGAGCGCAGGGAATCCGCCGAGGAGACGATCGAGGCCCTGAAAGACCACGCGCGTGAGTTGAACGAACTGCGCTATGAGCTTCGCCAGATCAGAAACGAGATGGGAACTCGCCACCCGTCCGCCTGATCACCCTGTCCCTACTGTCCAATCCGAGCCCGGTCGTCTCTTGAGTGAGGCGGCCGGGCTTTTTGTCGTTTCCGGCCTATAATCGCCGTCATGTGCAAACTCTATTCGATCACCAAGGGCCAGGCGGCGATCCGCGAGTTCACGCGGGCGATGCGCGACACCACCGGCAATCTGCCGCCGCTGGCGGGCGTCTTTCCCGACTATCCGGCGCCGGTGGTCCGCAACGGCGCGGACGGAGAAGGCCGTGGTCGCGGAGATTCGCGGTTTCAAAATACGACACGACCCCCGTTCCGACAGCTTTACGGGACTCGCCTATGTCGATCGGGACAGGGACGCCGCGCCGTTCGATTTTCCTGGCGATCTCACTCCCCATTCATTGAAGCCGCGAACCTTCGAGCGGCAGCCCTTCGGTTTGTGGCGAGGGGACCTCACGCAGGTGCCAGCAGCTGAAAAAGTCCAGATGACCATGCGCCATCTCTGCGGCACCAGAATCGTCTACTGGGCCTTCGGCTCGTTCAAGCGAAGATGATGTCGTTCTCTAGGTCGGAGACGTTGGCGACGTTGTAGACGTTGAGCTGTGAGCTGTCGGCGAAGTTGAACTGTACCCCGGTGCCAGTATCGGTGGCGTAGGTCAGTGCCTCGTTTGCGCTGGCAAAGCCGAAATAACGCAGATCGATCCGGTCGGAATTGTCGGTGAAGTCGGCGAGGGTGTCGGAGCCGGAACTAGGCATAAACACTAACCAGTCCGCGCCGTCGCCACTATAGATGACATCGTTACCCCCGAGGCCATTGATGATGTCACTCCCGCCAAGTCCGTAAATGACGTTGCTCCATTGATCGCCATAGAGGATGTCGGAGAACTGGCTGGCGACGACGTTGTTGATCAAGCTGAACGTATCTCCTTCAGCATCGCCGCCAGTACTGGCGCTGCGAAGGGAGATATCGACGCGAACGGCAGCAGTGGAGGTACTATAGGTAACCGTGTTGAAGCCGGCGCCGCCATTCAGAACGTCACCGCCGGGGCCGCCATTCAGATTGTCGTTCCCGTCGCCACCATAGAGGAAATCATTGCCGTCGCGGCCATAGATATTGTCCGTCCCGTTGAGGCCGAAAAGGCGGTTCGAAATGTTGGAGCCCAGCAACATGTCCGCATACTGGCTCCCGACAATGTTTTCGATCGAGACGTACGCATCGCCGGCCGCATCGCCGGTTCCCGTGTAAATACCGATCAAATCTACCTGCACTCCGCTGGCGGCTCCAGAGTAGTAAGCCGCATCCATACCGGCGCCACCGTCGAGCAGGTCGCTGCCCGCCCCGCCGTTAAGATTGTCATTGCCATCGCCGCCATAGAGATAGTCGTTGCCGTCCCGGCCGTGGATGTTGTCGGCACCATCCAGTCCGTAGAGGTGATTGGTTCCATTGGAGCCAAGAAACGTGTCTCCATCACGACCGCCAACCAGGTTCTCGATCGAGATGTAGGTATCGCCGGCCGCATCGCCGGTTCCCGCGTAGATACCGAGCAGATCCGCCCGGACGCCCCCGGGCGCGCCCCAATAGCTGGCCGTGTCCGTGCCGATGCCGCCGTCGAGTCTGTCGCTGCCGGCGCCGCCGGTCAGCTTGTCGTCGCCATCGCCGCCGTAAAGGGCGTCGTTGCCGCCGCGCCCGTGAAGGCTATCAGCGCCGCCGTTCCCCGAGAGGCTGTTGCTGGTGGCTGTTCCGAGGACGGTATCATTGCCGGCACCGCCACGGGCACTGTCGATGATTGCACCGATGGCGATCGAAACGTTGCCGGCAAGCCCGCCGATATTGGAGAATTCCCCCTGGACCAGGGTGATCCATTGGTCATTCGCGAAGCCGGAGACATCCAGCGTATCGATCCCGCCCCCGTCCCAGATGCTCATGACCGGGTTCGTGTTGGTGGTGAAATCGTAGACACCGCCGGCGGTGGAGTTGAAGCCGTATACCGTATTGCCTGCCCGGGTGGACGAATTGACTCCATAGAGCTGTTGAAGCGCGTAGATATCGTAGAGGAGAAGCGTATCGGGGTAGCTTGAGAATGATGATGTCGTATTCGACTCATCAAAATAACTCATGATTGTGTACTGGTGACTATCTTCCTGGAATTGCGCATATGAGTTGTATGCAATGGAAACACCGGGAGCGGCATTGTAGTCGCCGGGATGGGCCAGACCGACGGCGTGTCCGGTTTCGTGCAGCAGGGCAAAGAAGCTGTAGCCGCCGGGGGGCAGTGAGCTCTGGGAGACCGAGTCGTTGTTGAGCCATACGTCGCCTGCGTTGGCCTCCGACGCGGTGCTTCCGGGATAATAGGCGTAGGCGCCGGCGCCGTCAGTCGTGGAGGTGTAGCCTCCGAACAGCATCGTGGCGGTGTCGGTCGTGCCGCCGGGATTGACTTGCTGGAATGTGAGGCTGGCGACGTCGCTGAACATCCCGAGGCCTTGTTGCGTCGCCGCGGTCTGAGCCGCGGTCAGGATTTCCAGCGGCACGGAATTGCCCTGAGCATCGCGAGCTGGACCCGTCGCCCGGACGCCCCAGCTTACTGTGACAGCTGTCGCGGCCGTGGCGCTCCATGACGCGTCCGGGCGGTACAGTACGCCCGCTCCCATGACGACATCGTAGCTGGCGCGGCTGCCGGTGACGATCGAGAGGCCGTAGCCTCCGGTGTCCGTGCCACTGTAGGACTGCGCGTCGATATAGTAGGTGCCTGAGGTCGCGGCGGTGAACGTCAGATTGCTGAACAGGCCTGGCCCGCCATCGTCGTTCGATCCAATCAGGCCTCCATCTGCGTCACGAAGCCTCAGAAAGGTGTCGTCGACGCTGGTATCAAGCGCGCCGATGCCGACCATCCCGATCGTATAGGTCTGGCCGCCAACCAGGTTCACGGCCACCCAATCGGAATCGCTGCTGCTCAGATTGCCGCGGAAGAAATCGTTGATGGACAGTGAATAGGTCGTGCCAGTGCCATTGGCAGCGTCGGTGGTCTCGATAATGGTTGCCATGAACGCGTCCCTCTTAGGTCCTTATTGTCTGCCACAAAGGCATGCGGAATGGGCGCGGTGTCCCGTAACCAACATGTCGCCGACCTGAGTTTGAACTTGCTACGTGCGCTTTTGATTAACGCCCTCGGTACAAATTGCCACGGCATGGTCGATCGCCTTCATGAGCACGGCCCTGTTTTCTTCCGGGCTGATCAGCGAGCTGCCCTTGGCAGCCTCGCGAACGCGCTCCAGCGCCTGCGTACAGGTCTTGGCTTGCATGGGTCTGTCCGGGTTACGGGGGACTGCGAGTAGCGTTCTCGCCGGCGAGCCCAGGTCGAAACGCACTGCCGTCGCTTCGGGCTCGCCGGGCACCGTCGCGGCTTCCGATATTTCGACGGTGGCGGTGGCGGTGATGAGGGCGAGTACGGCAAGCATGTGACGCATCGTTTGGCCTGTATGTCGGGAAGCCGACTTTTCCGGTCATGTCAATTTTCCGCAAATCGCCGACGGCGGGACGCGATTCGAAGACGTTAGGTCGCACCACAGGCGGGCCGAATTGCGTCGGGCGTGAGGCTGAGTGCTGCTTGACGAACGAGCGGTCGATCGACCCGGGAACTCGATGATGGCCGTCCAGTGGCGCTGCTGATGCTGATTAGTCGAGCCTGCCAGCGCTCGCTTCGCACCGCTGCCCCGCGCCGCTCGCGCGCTTCGATGCACGGCCCCTGCGCCCCGTGCCGTGCATTGTCGCCAGGACGGTCGCCTCGCGTAGAGCCTCTGGGAGCGTCGACGGAGGCGGGCGAGCAGCCAGCCAATCATGACCGCGCAAAGGGGGCGGGCGCCGCCGCCGCGATCGTCGTGTTGGCGCGCACGCGGAATTCGAGGTCGGTCGATCCGCAGCGCTTGCATTTCAACGGGAAACGGCACCGGACATAGCCGGCGTTTCGGCCGAAGAGTTCAGCCAGCTTGCGCGCGTCGACATCAAGCCGTCGGCCGCATGGATGTTCGCCGAGCGAGCGCCCGCAACTGACCGTGAGATCCATGCCGGCGTCGATCAGATCGCCCAATGTCTCGATGACGATTCCGCTCATAGTCCGCACCAGCCTCAGAACGCCCGACAAGGCTCCAGATTTTTTCGATATTTGCAAGTAGGCGCGCGTGATCGTCGCCATGCCCGAATCGACCGGACGGCGAACAGAACGCAAACCGATTCCGGTACTATTCCGGTAGCCGGTTTGCCGGGTCCTGCTTTGTTCTGCCCGGTTTTGCGAGATTGACGCCCCTTGACTTCTTCGCTCCCGCCCTGCAAACCCCCGTCCACAGGCGGATCATGGCATCCGGAGCGTAGCGCAGCCTGGTAGCGCATCTGGTTTGGGACCAGAGGGTCGCAGGTTCGAATCCTGCCGCTCCGACCATCGCGATCCGCCCGTATTTCGACGCGAATCCCGCGCTCCCGACGAGGCCATGATGGTTGCGAGAATCTACCGTCCGTCCCGAACCGCCATGCAGTCAGGCAAGGCCAAGACCCGCGACTGGGTCCTCGTCTATGAGCCGGCGGAGCCCAAGCGGATCGAGCCCCTGATGGGCTATACGTCCTCGGGCGACATGAATTCGCAACTCCGACTCTCCTTCGCCACGAAAGAGCTGGCGATCGAATATGCCGAGCGCAACGATATTCCGTTTCGGGTCGAGGAACCCCACCTCGCAAAGCGGTCTAAAGTGGCTTATGCCGACAACTTCCGGTACGACCGAAATCAGCCTTGGACCCATTGACGCTCTGGCGTTCGTGATCGGGGCACTGCTCGGTTTGAATGATTTTTCGGTCACGCCGGCCCCGTAGCTCAGTGGATAGAGCACCGGCCTTCTAAGCCGATGGTCGCAGGTTCGAATCCTGCCGGGGTCACCACCATCCCATCATCCGGCCCGATCGTGTCCCGGAGATAGGGGCGACATTTTCGGTCCGCGGAGGTGCGGCGCGGTCCAGCTCAGGCGGCCATTCGCGCAGCCCAAGCTCTTCGGCGAGTCCCGCTTTACGTATTCGCGGCCGCAAATCCGACTTCCAGGTCGGCCTTGAGATCGGCGACGTCCTCCAGCCCCACCTGAAGTCGAATGAGCGCACCGCCGCCGGGACCCTTGGCGATGGTCCGGTCGCTCAAATCGACCGGGACGGCGAGGCTTTCGTGCCCGCCCCAGGAATAACCGAGACCGAAGATCCGCAGTGCGTCCAGGAAGGCCGCTGCCTTTCGCGCATCGCCCTTCAAGACGAAAGCGAACAGGCCGCTGGCGCCGCTGAACTGGCGCCGCCATAGCGCATGGCCGGGAAACGAGGGAAGGGCGGGGTGAAGCACTTCGCTCACGTCCTCCCGGCTTTCCAGCCATTCCGCCAGGGCCAGCGCCGAGGCCTGATGGCGTTCCAGGCGGATGCCCATCGTCTTCAGTCCGCGCAGGACAAGGTAGACGTCGTCGGGCGCTGCGTTGACGCCGATCTGCATCTGGGTGTCGCGGAGCCGACCGTAGGTCGTCTGGGTCGCCGATACGCTGCCCATCATCACGTCGGAATGACCGCCGGGATATTTCGTCAGGGCGTGAATCGACAGATCGACGCCGTGATCGAGCGGCTTGAAGAACATCGGCGTCGCCCAGGTATTGTCCATCATGGTGACCGCCCCGCCGGCGTGGGCAGCATCGCAAACGGCCCGGACATCCATGATCTCGAACGTGTTCGAACCAGGCGCCTCGAGGAAAACGACTTTCGTTTCCGGTCGCATCAGCCCGGCGATGGCCTCGCCAATTTGCGGATCGAAATACTCGACCTCGACACCCAGGCGCGACAGGGTTCCGTCGCAGAAACGACGGGTGGGGTAATAGACAGAATCCACCACGAGACAGTGGTCACCGCTCGACAGGTTGGCGAGCAAAGGGACCGTGACGGCTGCGAGCCCTGACGGAAGCAGGATCGTCCCGGCGGCCCCTTCCAGTTCAGTCAGAGCGTCTTCCAGAGCCTTGGTGGTCGGTGTGCCCCACAGGCCGTAGGTAAACGGCGCACAAATTCTGTTGTTGAGGCTTTCCGTCGAGGGAAAGAGGACGGTCGAGCCATGGACAACCGGCGGATTCACGAAGCCATGCTGGGATTGTGGATCGTAAGGCCCATGCGCCAGACGGGTGTTGATGCCGTCCTGCCGGCTCCGGGAGGAGTTGTCGATGCTCAATTGTTCGGCTTTCTGATTGCACTCAAGACGACTGATCGGACTTATTACCGAAAGCGAGGGGAAAAAAACGTCAACTGCTTGACCTGCACTTTTTTATGACATGTGATTGCCGTGCGAAATGAAGGACTTTGGCCCGCGGCCGCCATCTGCCGCATCGGACTGCGTACTTCGTTTGTCAATAAAGTCATACCCAAAACCCAACCGGGAAGGTATCCTGATGAAATTGAAGCTTCTGACCGCGGTGCTCGGTCTCTCGATCGCGGGCTTGGCAGCTGGCGGCGCCTCGGCGCAGACCCTCCAGACTGTAAAGGATCGCGGGGCTCTTAAATGCGGCGTCAATACGGGTCTGCCAGGCTTTGCCTCGCAGAATGACCAGGGCGAATGGCAGGGCCTCGACGTCGACTACTGCAAGGCGATCGCCGCCGCCGTTTTCGGCGATCCCAGCAAGGTTCAATATTCTCCGCTTTCGGCGGTGCAACGCTTTCCGGCGCTCCAGAACAGCGAAGTCGACGTTCTGGCCCGTAACACCACCTGGACCATGGACCGTGATACCACGCTCGGGCTCACCTTCGCCGGCGTCAATTACTATGACGGCCAGGGCTTCATGGTGAAAAAGGAGCTCAATGTCAGCTCGGCGCTGGAGCTCTCCGGCGCGACGGTCTGCGTCCAGAGCGGAACCACCACCGAACTCAACCTCGCGGATTTTTTCCGAACCAACAACATGGAATACAATCCGGTTGTCATCGAGTCGCAGTCGGACGTGAACTCTGCCTATGACAGCGGTCGTTGCGACGTCCTGACGACGGACGCGTCCGGTCTTGCCGCCTCGCGTCTCGAAATGGGCAGTCCGGACGATCACGCGATCCTGCCGGAAATCGTCTCCAAGGAGCCGCTTGGACCTGCGGTGCGCCAGGGCGACACAGAGTGGCTCAACGTTGTGAAGTGGACGCACTACGCGCTGCTCAACGCCGAAGAGCTTGGCGTCACCCAGGCGAATGTCGAAGAGATGCTGGATTCGGAAAATCCGGAAATCCGCCGCCTCCTCGGCAAGGACAAGAACTTCGGCGAGTCGATCGGCGTGTCGCAGGATTGGGCGGTCAATATCATCAAGGCCGTCGGCAATTACGGCGAGATTTTTGAGCGCAACATCGGTGTCGACACGCCGCTCAAGATCCAGCGTGGCCAGAATGCCCTCTGGACCAAGGGCGGTCTGCAGTACGGTATGCCGATCCGCTAATCGGTAACATCGGAGCGGGCGCCTTTCGGCGTCCGTTCCGACCGGCATTGACGCTCGTCGCCCATCGGGTGGCGGGAGGCAGATTTTGTGCACCGCCTGGGAACCAGAAATGACCGCCGACATCCATCCGCCGTCACGCGAGCGTGGCGGTGACTCGCTTCTGACCAATCCGACCGTCCGCAGTATCGCGATCCAGGTCCTCTTGGTTGTCTGTCTGGTGGCTTTCGCTTGGTGGATCATCGACAACACCGCGCAAAATCTCGCCGCAGCGAATATTGCATCGGGCTTTGGATTCCTGGATTCCCGGTCCGGATTCGACATCGCCCAAACGCCGATCGCGTATTCCAGCAATTCCACCTATGGACAAGCGATCCTGGTTGGCATCACCAACACGCTGATCATCGCGGGGAGCGGTGTTATCGTGGCGACGATCATCGGCTTCTTGGTCGGAATTGGCAGGCTGTCGCACAATTTTCTCATCCGTACGCTCTCGACCATTTATGTCGAGACGTTCCGCAATATTCCGCCGCTGCTGGTTATTCTGTTCTGGTATTTCGGGGTTCTCTCCGTTCTGAGCGGACCGCGTGGGGTCGCGGAAAGTCCGATCGGGGTCTATCTCACCAATCGCGGCCTGCAGACACCCAGCGTGCTGTTCCAGCCGCTCGCCTGGGCTACCTTCGCGGTTTTCCTGGTCGGCATCCTGGCGACGATGTGGCTCGCCCGGTACAGCCGGAAGAAGCAATTGGCGACAGGCGAGCGCACGCCTGTGCTTTGGCCCGCGATCGGGATCATCGTCGGGCTGCCGATCGTCGTGTTCCTGGTGACGGGGGTGCCGGCGGCGCTGGAATTTCCGGAGGCGAGTCGGTTCAACCTGGCCGGCGGCTTCCAGCTCCGGCCGGAGTTCATCGCGCTGTTGCTGGCGCTGTCGATCTATACGGCCGCCTTCATCGCCGAGATCGTGCGCGCCGGCATCCTCTCGGTCTCCAAGGGGCAGACCGAGGCGGCGTCGGCGCTTGGCCTGAAGCGCGGGCAATTGCTGCGACTGGTCGTGGTGCCGCAAGCCTTCCGGGTGATCATCCCACCGCTGACCAGCCAGTACCTCAACCTGACCAAGAACTCCTCCCTCGGGCTGGCGATCGGCTATCCCGAGCTCGTCGCGGTCGGCTCGACGGTCCTCAACCAGTCGGGTCAGTCGATCGAGGTCGTGGTCATCTGGATGGTCGTCTATCTGGGAATCAGCATCACGGTTTCGCTGCTGATGAACTGGTTCAACTCGAAAATGGCGCTCGTCGAGCGTTGATGAAGGGCGCATAGGGCCATGGAAGAACAAGTCGCCCGCTTCGTCGCGACCGAGCAGAAGCAGCCGCTGCCTCCCCCGCCGAGCGAGAGGGGCATCATCGGAACGACCCGCCGCAACCTGTTCGCCACGCCGCTCGATTCGGTGTTGAGCATCCTTGCAGGATTGATCATCGTCTGGGGGGCGTGGAACATCGTCAACTGGGCTTGGATCGACGCCACCTTCACGGGAAGCGACCGGGAAGCCTGCCTCGGGGAGGGGGGCGCATGCTGGGCCTTTGTCGGCGCGAAATTCAGCCAGTTCATGTACGGCGTCTATCCGTTCGGTGCGCGCTGGCGGATCGACTTGTCGGTGGTCATGCTGATCGTGCTCGTTGCCGGAATCGCCATACCGCGCATTCCGTTCAAGCGGATCAATGCGATGCTGCTGTTCGCGGTCTATCCGGTGGTGACGCTGATCCTGCTCACCGGCGGGCGGTTCTCGTTCTCCGGCGGCGGGGTGACGCTGCTGCTTTTGATCGCTGCCGCCATCACGATCAGCGATGTGGCATCGCGCCCGGAGGTCGGTTTCGGTAGCCTGATGAAGACTGCCGTCGGGTTGGCTCTGTTCGGCGTGTTGGCGCTGTTTTTGTCGAAGTTTGTCAGCGGTGCCTCGGTCGAATTTCTTGATCTGCGATTCTCGACACTCACGCTTGTCGCCTTTCTGGCAAGCCTCGGTTCGATTGCGGTGGCTGTCCTCACCGGATTCCGTTCCCAAGAGATCAGCCGACTCCGCCTGCTCATTCCCGTTGTCGCGGTCGGTCTCTTCGTCTTCGTGATGACTGCCGATTTTGGCTTGCGGCCGGTGCCGACCAATCTCTGGGGGGGCTTGATGCTGACGCTGGTCGTCGCGCTGAGCGGCATCGCCGCCTCACTTCCGCTGGGCATCATTCTCGCTCTCGGTCGGCGTTCCGACATGCCGGCGGTGCGGTTGTTCTCGGTGATCTTCATCGAGTTCTGGCGCGGCGTGCCGCTGATTACCGTCCTGTTCATGGCGAATTTCATGCTGCCGCTGTTCCTGCCCGAGGGTGTCAGCTTCAATCAGCTATTGCGGGCGCTCGTGGGCGTGGCGCTGTTCTCGGCGGCCTATATGGCGGAAGTGATCCGCGGTGGCCTCCAGGCCATTCCGAAAGGCCAGTACGAGGGTGCCGACGCCATGGCGCTGACCTACTGGCAGAAGATGCGGCTGATCATCCTGCCGCAGGCCCTGAAGCTGGTGATTCCGGGAATCGTCAACACCTTCATCGGGCTCTTCAAGGATACCAGCCTGGTCTACATCATCGGTCTGGCCGACCTTCTCGGCACGGTGCGCCGTGGCTTCAACGATCCAAGCTGGATCACCCCCTCCACACCGGCGACCGGTCTCGTCTTCGCCGCGTTCATTTATTGGTTGTTCTGCTTTTCCATGTCGCGCTACTCGATCTACACCGAGCGGCGACTGGATACCGGACACACACGCTGAAGGATCCGACCATGGCTGTCGATACCGAAACCAAGGCGCAACCGACACCGATGCAGGTCTCCGACGAGATCGCCGTCGAACTTCTGGGCGTCAACAAGTGGTTCGGGGAATTCCATGTTCTCCGCGACATCAATCTGACCGTTCGCACGGGTGAACGCATCGTCGTCTGCGGTCCGTCGGGATCCGGCAAATCGACGATGATCCGCTGCATCAACCGGCTGGAGGAGCATCAAAAAGGCAGCATCGTCGTCGACGGCATCGAGCTGACCAACGATCTGAAGAAGATCGACGAGGTGCGGCGCGAAGTCGGCATGGTGTTCCAGCATTTCAATCTCTTCCCGCATTTGACCATTCTGGAAAACTGCACGCTGGCCCCGATCTGGGTGCGCAAAATGCCGAAGAAGAAGGCCGAAGAGGTAGCCATGCATTACCTGTCGCGGGTGAAGATTCCCGAGCAGGCGACCAAATACCCCGGCCAGCTCTCCGGCGGCCAGCAGCAGCGCGTGGCCATCGCCCGGTCGTTGTGCATGAGCCCGAAGATCATGCTGTTCGACGAGCCGACCTCGGCGCTTGACCCGGAGATGATCAAGGAAGTGCTCGATGTTATGGTGGGGCTCGCCGAAGAGGGAATGACGATGTTGTGCGTGACCCACGAGATGGGCTTTGCCCGCCAGGTCGCCAATCGTGTGATCTTCATGGATGCCGGCCAGATCGTCGAGCAGAACGAGCCGGAGCCGTTCTTCACCAATCCGCAACACGAGCGCACCAAGCTCTTCCTCTCGCAGATCCTTCATTGACCTGGTCGTCGGGCGCGTCTACGCGACTCGCCTGATCGCGCATATGATCGGCGTTCGATAGGGAGCGACGCCGTGCCGGGCAGCAACCTGTGTTGCGCGGCCACGATGTTGCCTGTCAGGGCTTGGGTTCCCCGCGGTCTCGATGAACATTTCGCGCGAAGGTTGATGACTTGTCCGAGCGAACATCCGAAAGCAGAGCGGCGCCGTCGCCGGCTCCTGTTCCCGCGACGATCGAACTGGTCGACGCGCAGGCGATCGCGTCCACCCCGAGTTGGGCCATCATTGGAATCTTCTTCATCCTCCTGTTTGGAGGATTGTATCTGACGGCAAGCTTCGTGCTGCCGGTCATCATTGCGCTGCTGTTCGCGTTGGTGATGAGCCCGGTGGTGCGATTCCTGCGTCGCCGGTTGAAAATCTGGGAACCGATCTCTGCGTTCGTCCTCGTTATTGGCACGACGATGACGCTGATTTCCGGCTTCTACATGCTCAGCGATCCAATCGCGAAGATCGTCAACGACGCGCCTCGTTACGCCGCGGCCGTGGATGCGGAGATGCGGACCGTCAAGAACCGGCTCGAACGCCTCCGCTCGGCTCAGGAGAATGTGGAGAAAACCGCGAAAAGCGCCGCCGGAGGGGCGGCGGACAATGAGGTTGTCGTCAAGAACCCCGGTCTTGTCGACAATGCTACGACCGCGGTGCCGCAGATGGTGGCTTCTGTCGGCTTCACCCTGGTGTTCTTGTTTTTCCTCCTCGCTTCTGGCGACCTGTTCTACCAAAAGCTCATACGGTCGATGCCGACGCTGGCCGACAAGAAGCGCGCGCTTCACATCGCGCACGACATCGAGCGCGAACTCTCGCGTTATCTGTTCACCATCACAATGATTAACGCCTCTCTCGGCATCGCGGTCGGGACGCTGTTGTGGTGGGTCGACATGCCGACTCCCGTCGTCTTCGGCGCTCTGGCGATGCTGCTTAACTTCATTCCCTATATCGGTGCGCTGATTGGCATGGCGATTGTCGGAGTGATCGCTCTCGCCGATTTCGGCAACTTGGCCCAAGCTCTGGTTCCAGTGCTGCTGTACCTTGCCTGCACGACAATCGAAGGCCAACTCGTGACGCCAACGATCGTCGGCCGACGGTTGGAGATGAATGCCGCCGCCGTCTTTCTCTCGGTGGCATTCTGGGGTTGGATCTGGGGCGTGGTCGGGATGTTCCTCGCAGTCCCGGTCATGGTCGCTATCAAGGTCTTCGCCAGCTATGTCGAGCCGCTCGCGCCGCTCGGCGATTTTCTATCGGCCGAAACAAAACGAGCGCCGGACGAAGACGACTGATAACCGCCGCGGTGACAGAGACCTGTTCGATGATGCCGAACGGGGGATGTCCGGCCGCGCGCGCCGCGCCTTGCTGCGTTGCGGACCTCGCCCGATGAGCCACGTCGCGCCTCGCCACGTATCGGCGTAAAGGCGCCGTGAATGGCCGGTCGAATGGGTTCCAGTCACAGCAGATTGGTGTGATGCCGAACCCGTCGGTGCCCTTCACAGATGCCCAATAAAAAACCGGCGGCCCAGTGGGCCGCCGGTCGTTGTTCGGGATAGGAACTGTCTGACTAACGCTTGGCGGTCGTTGCGACCGGTTTCACCAGCGCGGTGATGCGCCGGAGCGTGACACGCCGGTTCTCAGCGTTCGCCGCTTGCGTCTTGACCTTCAGGTTCTGCTCGCCATAGCCCTGCGTGATAAGGTTTTCCGGCGGTACGTCGAAGTACTGCGACAGCGCCGAGGCGACAGCCTCCGCCCGGCGATCGGACAGCGCCAGATTGGCGATTTCGCTGCCCACCGCGTCGGTATGCCCCTCGACCAGGAAGGTCTCGGCGGGGTTTTCCTTGATGACACGCGCGATCGCATCGGCCACCGCCTGCAAATCATCGACTTCGCTTTGCTCGATCGCGGCGGAGCCGAATGCGAAGTTGATCGTATTGAGGTCGATCCGGCGCACCTTGTCGCGAATGCGCTCGGAGCGTCTCACCTCATCGATCGAGTAGATGCGCTCGACAGTCTCGACCGGCGGTGCGACGATCGTGCGGTAGTAGAGCTCCTCGTCCGGTTCCGCCACGTCGACGATGTATTGGTCTTCCGGAATCGTCAGAACGACCGGAGCGAGATCCGCCGCCGGATCATAATAGTAATCCGGGCGTTCGGCACCGTCCTGGTACGGATCGTAGAACAGAACGACCTCGCGTCCATCCGGCAGTACCCGGGAGCGCTGGATCACGTCGCCATACCGGTTGGTGATCGTCACGACCTGTATGCCGTTCGGTCGGACCACGGTCTGGCGGGTCCGACCGCCGGAAAGACGCTCATAGTAGCGCTCCTCGGCGTCGACCGCGATACGGTCGTCGTCATTGCCGCGGATGAAGTAGGCGGCGGCGCCACCGACCACCGCGCCGGCGACGCCGGCGCCCACGATCGACAGGATATCACGATCGCCGACACGCTCGACCACCTCGGCGCCGGGCGGCAGTTCCGTCCGCGTTTCCTGCACGACGGTCGTATTGTTCACCGTGGTATTGTTCGTCGTGGTGCTGGTGCTGTTATTGGTCGTGCTGTTGTCGTTGATCGTCGTCTGAGAGGTACCAGACGTCGGCGCTTCGATGCGCTCGCCCTGTTCGGCGGTGATCGACGGAACCTCGACGGGTTCACTCAGCTGCTGGACTCGCGCATCGCTTGCGCTGATCTCGCCTTCGGGGACAGGAGCTTCCTGTATCTCGGCCGACACGGGCTTTGGATCTTCGACCGGCGCTGCTGTCGGAGCGGGCGCGGGTTCTGCCGTGGCGGCTGGTTCTTCGGCCGGGGCCTCGGCAGCGGGTGCGGGCTCAACCGGCGCGGGTTCAGCAGGTGCGGCTTCGGCGGGCGCCTCGGCAGCGGGTTCCTCGACCGGGGCTGGTTCAGCAGGGGCTTCCTCGACAGGAGCCGCTTCGGCAGGGGCTGGTTCGGCCGGCGCCTCGGCAGCGGGTTCCTCGACCGGGGCTGGTTCAGCAGGGGCTTCCTCGACAGGAGCCGCTTCGGCCGGTGCGGCTTCGGCGGGAGCCTCGGCGGGTTCCTCGACCGGGGCTGGTTCAGCAGGGGCTTCCTCGACAGGAGCCGGTTCGGCAGGGGCTGGTTCGGCGGGAGCCTCGGCAGCGGGTTCCTCGACCGGGGCTGGTTCAGCAGGGGCTTCCTCGACAGGAGCCGGTTCGGCAGGGGCTGGTTCGGCCGGCGCCTCGGCAGCGGGTTCCTCGGCAGGGGCGGGTTCAGCAGGGACCGCCTCGGCGGGGGCTGTCTCGCCGGCGGGCGCCGGTTCACAGGCCGCCGGATCCGGTGCCACAGCCGTCGGATCGCAGGCGGTCGGGTCGGCCTGGGCGACGCGAAACGCGGCCGCGTCCTGCGCGTAGGCCGCAATCGGTCCGCTGATCGCGGTCGAAGCGGCAAGCGCGGCCACGCCAAACAGCCTGCCGGTTCTCTTGAAATTCGGCATATCTTTTACCTTTGTTGAAATAAGTCCCTTGCAGACCCGGATGACGCCTCGGCACTCCCATGCACCGTTAATCGGCATCCCGACCAGTTGTCGGCGTCCACTCCGATCGCCGCTAGCTAGGAAAGCGTCGAAGTTTGTCCAGACGCACACACAACGCCCGAGATCGCTCGGGGTTTCGTTAAATCGTCTCGCGGTCGTCAGAATCGGCGGGCGGGCGCCAATCATAGAGCCAAGAGAGGTCGTCCCGAAGACTGTCCGGCGATCGCAATGAGAGTGCGGCATCGCGCGCCAGATCGAGCGGCCAGGGCAGATGATAGACACGCTGGTGGAAGGCGACGCGGCGGCGGACTTTGGCGATGCGGTGCCTCCGCTCGGCTTCGTAGTGGGCTAACGCAGCGCTTCGGCTCGGTGCCCGCGCCAGGGCGTCCGCGAGCACCGCTGCATCCTCGATGGCCATGCCGGCGCCCTGTGCCGCATACGGCAGCATGGCGTGGGCCGCGTCGCCGATCAAAATGAGCCGATCGTCGAGATGGCGCCAGGGCCGGTCCGGCGGCACCACGTTCAAAGGCCAGCCGGTCATGTCGCCGGCCGCCGCGATCATCGATGTGAGTTGCCGATCCCATGAGCGGAAGCGGTGGGCAAGCCCCGCCGGATCCGTCTCGGTCGTTTGCTTCATCGGTTCGATAAGGACGAGGTTCGTCTCGCGCCCGCCGGAAATAGGATAGGCGACGGCGTGACGCCGCGGGCCGAGCCACGCCTCGATGCCCGGCGGCGGGCTGACGCCAGTGGCGGGCCCGACGCAGGCGCGCCAGGCCATCGCGCCACTGGGTGTGGCCGCCGCAAGCCCCAACCGGCGCGCGATGGACGAGTGCACGCCATCGGCGCCGACCACCAGGCTGGCTTGATGTCTGTGCCGACCCTCGCCGCTGTTGAACCAGAGATCGAGGCCGCCTCGCGCCGGGGTCAGCGCCTGGAGCGCGGCCCCAAGGTGAAGCGTGATCGCGGGGGAACGGTCGACGGCGCGCAGGAGGACCGTCTGCAGGTCGGCGCGGTGGATCGATACGTATGGCATGCCGTCGCTGGCGACGACCGGGACCGAGGCGATCGGCCGACCGGTGAACGCCCGGCGCAGGATCACCTCGCGAGAGCGCGTGCCATTGACCAGCAAGTCCTTCATGAGTCCGAGACGGCCGAGAACTCTCAGCGCGTTCGGGGAAAGTTGGAGACCGGCGCCGACTTCCTGCATCTGCGGCGCGCGTTCGAAGATCTCCACCGCGAAACCACGGCCCGCAAGCGCCAGCGCCGCCGTCAGTCCTCCGATTCCCGCTCCGATGATCGTGACCGGTCGCGTCCGGTCGGCCGCGGACACGGACCTAGGCGACCTTTTCTCCGAAGGCGCAACCGGATGGGTTGCTTTCCGTGGCTTTCAACGCCGTGTTCAGCCGATAGAGGGTCGAGCAGTAGCCGCAGACGATTTCGCTCTCGTCGCCCATGTCGAGATAGACATGGGGATGATCGTGCGGCGGATTGGCGCCGCAGCACATGAACTCGGTCACCCCGACCTCGATCGTATCGTAGCCTGCGTCGTTCTGAAAATGGGGTATCACGTGTCCAGCCATCGCGGCTCACTCTCGACTATGGTTCGCAACGCCGCGGACCATAGTGTCGGCGGAAGAGAATGAACAGGGGTGGCGAAAACGTCACTTGGTGCTTATCCAAACGTCCACGGACTTGACGCCGCCAACGGGACACGAATGCGAGGCTTGGCCCCATCATGGATCATTTCATCAGCGACGGGCTTGAACTCGCCTTTCTCGATGCGGGCGACCGGGACGCTCCAAGCGTCATGCTTCTGCACGGCTTCGCATCATCAACCCGGGTAAACTGGGTGGATACCGGCTGGGTCAGGACGCTGACCGATGCTGGCTACCGGGCCGTCGCCTTCGACCATCGCGGTCATGGCCAGAGTGCCAAGCCGATCGACGAAGCGGCCTACACGCCCCAGAAAATGGCCGGCGACGCGGTGGCGCTGCTCGACCATCTCGATATTCGGGATGCCACGGTATTCGGCTATTCCATGGGCGCGCGGGTCGCGGCCTTTGGAGCGCTTGCCGCATCCGATCGCTTTGCGCGCGTCGTCTTCGGCGGCCTGGGTTCTGGCCTCGTCGACGGCGTCGGCGATTGGGACCCGATCGCCGCGGCGCTACGCGCCCCTTCACTGGAGGATGTCAAAGATCCGCGCGGTCGCATGTTCCGGGCTTTTGCCGATCGGACAAACAGCGACAAGGAGGCGCTTGCCGCCTGCATCTCGACGTCCCGAAAGGAATTGACGGAAGCCGAGGTCGGCCAAATTACTCAGCCCGTGCTGATCGGCGTCGGCACGACGGACGACATCGCCGGCTCTCCGCACCGGTTGGCGGCGCTGATGCCGAATGCTCGCGTGCTTGCCATCGAAGACCGCGACCATATGCAATCCGTCGGCGATCGTCGGTTCAAGGCCGAGGTGCTGCGGTTTTTGAGCGAAGACGCCTAAGGCCCTATGCGGGGCCGTTTTTGCCCATGCCCGGCGTCAGCGCTGCTGGAGTGCGGACCAAGTCGGATACGCGCTGACGATCGTCTCCATGGTGCCTGCAAGCGTCTCCGGCTTTTCCTCGGGCGGCAACGCGCCTATCTGTACTCGAATGCGGGGACCATTGAGGTCTCCCCATCGCCGTTTCGGGAGAGCGCCATGAGCAAGAGCAGCCCGCAGGCCCAGGACAAGATCCAGGCTGTCGATCCGATCTGGGCAAAAGTGCGCACGGAAGCGAGTGAGGTCGCGGAGCGCGAACCGGTTCTGTCCTGCTTCATCTACGCCACCATTCTCAACCAGCGCAGCCTCGAGGCTGCGCTGATCCACCGCGTGTCACAACGGCTGGATCATCCGGACATGCCGGCGATCGTGATCGCGCAGGCCTACGCCGACATGCTGGAATCCGACGCGGAGTTCAGCGCGACGTTGCGAACCGACATCCAGGCAGTGTTCGACCGTGACCCGGCTTGCGAGCGCTACATCGAGCCGCTGCTCTACTTCAAAGGGTTCCATGCGATTCAGACGCATCGGCTCGCGCACTGGCTCTGGAACGAGGGCCGGCGCGATTTCGCCCTCTATCTTCAGGCGCGTTCGTCCGCAGTGTTCCAGACCGACATTCATCCGGCGTCCCGGATGGGCAGAGGGATTTTTCTCGATCACGCCACCGGCCTAGTCATCGGCTTCACAGCGGTCGTCGGCGACAACGTCTCGATTCTCCAGAACGTCACCCTCGGCGGCACTGGCAAGGAGTTCGGAGATCGCCATCCGAAGATCGGCTACGGGGTTCTGATTGGCGCGGGGGCGAAGGTCCTTGGCAACATCACGATCGGCAAATGCTCGAAGATCGCGTCTGGCTCGGTCGTCCTCAAGCCGGTTCCGCCGCATACGACCGTAGCCGGCGTTCCGGCGCGGGTGATCGGTACGACGGCTGATTGCGACGAGCCGGGCCGCGCCATGGATCAGAGCTTCGAACGCCCCGATTGATTGCGGCGGCGCATTGAATTTGCGAGCGGAGGCCTAGCTACAGCCGTTCGAAGTTGGTCCAGGAGAACGATGTGAAGCCCGACGAAATACGCAAGCTCGAAGCCTATCTGAGACAAAGTTTCAAAGGAGCCGACCTCCAGGTTCGTGCGCTTGCGCGCAGTGCCGATTCGGCTGAGGTCTATCTCAACAGTGAATTCGTCGGGTTGCTCGCGAAGGATACTGAGGAGGGTGAACTCTCGTATCACTTCACCATGACGATCCTCGACATCGATCTGGAATAGGGCGACGGCATCCAGCTGAACCGGTCGGCTCATCCCTCACTGGCGAGGGGCGGGGGTGGTCGTGGATAGAGGAGCCGGCCCTTCCAGAAGGGCCGGCTCCGTGACCGTTCAGGCATGGACGGGGAAAGCCTGAGCAGCCTAGCTGAACCTCGCCTGGCGACGGCCTAGCGGGGTGTGCGACGGGATTTGGGCGGCAGGACGCGCCGGGATTTCAAGACCGATAAACCGGCTGGAGAACCTTCCCGCGCGAAGCCCACTGCTCCAGGACAGCGCGGTCGCCGATTTCAGCGGACGCTGCCGACCAGAATGTTGCGATCATCGGCGATGGCGAGCCATTTTCCGGCATTACGCTCCGACTGACGCTTCAAATATTCGTAATCCGTATCGCTCCAAGCAAGGACGCGGTCGTCAAGATTATCCAGGACGTAATCGCCTTGATCGGTGCGGACCGTCAAAACCGCATGGCCTTCGCCGTTCGACTGGCGCAGGACAGTAATCAGCAGCGCCGAGGCGGGCAGCCCCTCGCGCTGGAGCATGTATTGCTTCAACAGCACGTAGTCTTCGCAGTCACCCTGAACCGTCGGATACGACCAGACTTCCGGGACGCCGTACATGTCTTGGTCCGTGCGCGGGAAAATGGAAGAATTGACGGCGTTGTTGACCTCGACGAGCTTTGTCCACATCGCCCGGGTCAGGCTCACCACACCGACCGAGGCGTTCGCCTGACAGGTGCCCGGATAGCGCTTGCAGAATTCATAATGCCCGATCGGCTGCGACGTGATCCCCGTGGTGATCATCGCCGAGGATTGGGCGGAGGCCGACGTTGCGGTAAATGCCGCCGTCAGAAATCCGAGGCCGACCACCAACTTGCTGAAGAATTTTGACACTTGCTTTCTCCCCGTGCGTTCAGGGACAATGTCACATCCGTTTTACTTCTACACAAAATGTAGTAACGCAAATTATATCAAATTTTATCGGATTTCATCTCGATCTATACTTTAGGTAACATAAAGATTTTCATGAAAATTTTCCTCCGGCCAGTGGGGTTTCGTCAACCATAGAGGTGAGGCCGCGCGAGGCGCGGGCGGGGCACAGATTGACACAGGCCGGGGGAAGGGAGGGCACGGCGGACCAGCCATAGTCAGGCTGCACCAGCGACGCCGGATCGGCTGGCGCCGAGGGCCAAAGCCAGGCCAGCTTGTGGCGGCGCGCGGGGGGGCGCCCTGGCCCCCGCGGCATCGGTTCAATCGCGTCATTGCCGACGGCTTGAGGCTGGTCGAGCGATATTTGGTGATATGGGCGCCGTAGCCCGGATCGGTAAAGATGATGCCGCCGTCCTCCGGGGGCCACCGCGTCGTTGGGGGCGTTGACGACGGCTTGCCATCTCGGCGCCTTTACGGCCGCCGGGCTTGCACCGAGCGGTGAAAGCATCGGATCAGAGAGTGGATCCGGCATCGAGAATTCGGATGCATATTGAAAGCGTTAGAATGCCGTAGGTGCATGTCGATGCATGGGAGGGCGGATGACCTTCTCTGCCACTCGGGCAAGAATGGTCCGCTCGCAAGAGGGGGCAGCCCTATCGTGGCAGCGAGGCCCTACATTCGGGGCAGTCGGACATGGCGATCGCCTCGGCGACGGCTTTCTTCAGCAGCAAGGGTTGCGGACAGATACCGTCAGGCTGTCAGAGCATGCTGCGTTCGATCGTTTCGCGCGACTGCATCGCGGCGAATTCGATCGCGAATCCCTCTTCAAGGTGGCGGACGACCCGTCCTTTCGTCGTGCCCAGCGTAATCCGCGAGCCAATGGCGGGCCGAACGCTGCTCGTCACGGCGGCGCCGGACAGTGACAAGTCGATGATCCTGGTCTGGTAGCGACGTCCGTCTTCGAGGACCACGTCCACGAATGGGTTTTGTGGCTCCACCCGCTCATGACGGCGATCTTCCGGTAGATCGAGTTCATGACGGTTGGCGAACCAGGTCAGCTGGGCGGCCAGCTTCTCCCGCTTGCGTTCGCTGCTGTTGAGCATGAGCACAAAGCCGCCGTCGAAAAGGCGAACCACCGTGCCCTCCAATCGACCGATATGATCGATATAGACGATGATCCGCTCGTCCTTGGATGGATGGATGGCTGTGGTGATCGCGACGTCCCCAGGGGACATGTTCTCGGCGCGGCAAGGATATTCGGTTCGGTCTTCCCGCATGAAGCGGCCGAGGAGATTGACGTCGACACGATTGAAGCGACGTCGCTCATCCGATCCCGTCTGCCGTGCTTGAGCCTGAGCCTGCATAATCTCTCAACCGTCGTTTCGCCACGGTCGCGCACAACCGCGCATACCGGGACTTTTTACAGCCGGAAGCTTAACGATCGGTGCAGGAATCTCCATGCTGCGATGCGGTGATGCCGTATTAACTCTCGCTTGCAAATCTGTTTGTCGAATTGCGCTGGAAGGCTTACGAGTGATGCAGGACGGATTTCGATCCGGTCTGGCAGCACCCACCTGCGCTTCCCTGGTTTTCCAGTTCAGATTCACGCAGACCTTCGGCCGCCCCATGTTATGGGGCGGTTTTTTCCATTGGTGTCAGTCTGCGCCCCGCGCCCCATGTTCGGCGGGCCGATGCGTTACCCTCGCGGTCGGCGGCTAGCAGTGGACGAGGACCGAAACGACGATGGAGCACGCAGCGTGACCCCGCACCATTCCGGCCAATCGGACGACGAGACCATCGATCAAAGGCCGCATCCGCCGGCTTTCAACGTTCCGGCAATCATTCTGATCCTCATCGCGGTTCTTGCGACCGTCCATGCGATCAGGGTTTTCGTCCTGGGTCCCGCCGCCGCGTCCGATGTGCTGCTCGACTTCGCGTTCATTCCCGGATGCTACGGCGGTTTCGATGAAATCTGCGGGTTGCGTTCCGCCGGCGCCGATATCTGGTCGCCATTCTCCTATGCGTTTCTACATGGGGATTGGACGCATCTGGGGGTCAACGCGGTGTGGCTGTTGGCTTTCGGAACACCGGTGGCGCGGCGGCTCGGGACCGTTCGTTTCGTTGCCTTCTCGGGGGCTGGCGCGCTCGCGGGCGTGGCTGCCTTCGCGATCTTGAACCCGACCCTTGTTGCTCCGGTCATCGGCGCATCGGGAATTGTATCGGCGTTGATGGGAGGAGCCTGCCGCTTCGCCTTCGGGGGGCGGGGGCGGACGCGGTCCAACCCGGCGCGGGCCGACATGCCGGTCGTGTCGATCGTCGATGCGTTGGCCAATCGAACCGTCCTTGTCTTCATCGGGATCTTTTTCGCGACCAACCTGCTGATTGGCAGTGGAGTGGGCGGTGCGCTCGGCGGTGGCGCGATCGCCTGGGAAGCCCATCTGGGCGGATTCGCGTTCGGGTTCCTGGCATTTCGCCTGTTCGATCCGTTGTCGCGCGTCCGCGCGCCCTGACACGCGCGCCTTGCCTCTTGCGGTTCGCGCAACTCTGGCTCACCTTTCCAAATGTTCACGAAGGGGAGACTGAAGCTATGTCCGTGCGCCAAATACTGGAAGAGAAGGGGCGGGAGGTCGTGACACTCCGGCCCGAGGCGACCCTGGAAGAGGCGATCCAAATACTTGCGGGCAGAAAGATCGGTGCCATCGTCCTCGTCGACGCTCAGGGAGCGGTCGCCGGTATCGTGTCGGAGCGCGATATCGTTCGCCTCATCGGAACGTCTGGCGTTGCCAGCATTTCTCAGAGCGTGCGTGACGTCATGACGCTGGCGGTGACCACATGTACGGAATCGACCTCGATCAACGAGGCGATGGAATTGATGACTCACGGTCGCTTCCGCCACCTGCCCGTCTGCGAGGAGGATAAGCTGGTCGGGATCATTTCGATTGGCGACGTCGTCAAACGCCGCATCGAGGAAGTGGAACGCGAGGCCAACGAGATGCGCGAATATATCGCCGCCGGCTGAACGAAAGCGAAAATGGGCGGTGGGGCAATGCGTCGGCCTCCTGCCAGCCCGAACCCAAACCCGTCGTCGCCTACCGTCCGCCCGCTTCGAGGGCGACGTCGGTCATTCGTTCGATCTCGCCGATTCGGTTCTTCGTCGCTTCGTATCCGAGCGCGATGGCCTCCTCGGCCCGGAAGAACTCCGAAAGGCCGATGTCGCGCACCCGCGGTTGCAGAGAAAGATCGGGAGGATCGCCGGCAAGACGAGCGCGCGAGATGCGGTCCTGGATGATGTTGAACGCATCGACCATGGAGCGTGCGATGCTGAGTTTCTCTCTCCGGGGAGAGGCGCCTTCCAACCTTGGCGTTACGATATCGGTCAGCCCCAGTCCCTGCGGCGATGCGTTTCCGTCATCCGCAACATCATCCGCGACGGCCCGCATGCGAACGATCGCCGCACGTCCGAACAGGTCGTAGTGCAGGTTCACGGCGACGACGAATTTTTCCTCGTTGACCCGGCACACATTCACCGGAACCGGGTTGACGAGGGCGCCGTCGAGTAGTCGCCGGTTGCCGCAGGAGATGGGCTCGAAAACACCTGGAAGAGCATAGGACGCCCGCATCGCCAGGATCAGGGAGCCGGAATCGATCCACACCTCGTGTCCATTTTGCGCCTCGGTGGCGACGCAGACGAGGCGACGGTCCAAATCCTCGATCTGAATCCCTTCCAGTGATTCCGACAGGCGACGGCTGAGCCGCATCCCGCCGATCAGTCCACCCGCGCCGAAGCGCAGATCGAGAAACCGCATCATTCCCCGTCGCGTCAGCGACAGGGCAAACGTTTCCAGATCGTCGAGTTTTCCAGCCAGGTAGCAGCCGCCCACGAGGGCACCGATCGACGTGCCGGCGATCATGGAGATGCGAATGCCGTATTCGTCGAGCGCTCTGAGCACGCCGATATGCGCCCATCCCCGGGCCGCTCCGCCGCCCAGGGCCAGCGCGATGCCTGGGGAGCGCCGCGTCGCGGTCTCTTGAGGTGCGTAGCTGGCTAGGGGAGGTTCCGCCCCCCAACCGAAGACCCTATCAAGCATCTTGCGTCGCCCCCGATTGTTCTCCGTTTATCTAGTGTGAGGCTACGGCAAAGGTCTGATCATCCGATTAAGAGGCGAGGGGACCATCTCCCGTCTCGCGAACCGCAAGGCTCTGCCCATCTCCGGCGACGACACGATAGAAGCAGGTCGTGCGGCTGGTATGGCAAGTGTCGTCCGGCTTGGCGACCGCGACTTTCAGCCAGACGGCGTCCTGGTCGCAGTCGACGCGGACTTCGCGAACGCTCTGTAGGGCGCCGGACGTTTCCCCCTTTTTCCAGAGCGCATTGCGCGAACGCGACCAGTAATGCGCCAATCCTGTCGACAGGGTCGCTTCAAGCGCCCGCTCGTTCATATGGGCGACCATCAGCAGTTCGCCGGAGGCGTGATCGGTGACGACGGCCGTGACAAGGCCGGCCGCGTCGAACCGCGGCCGAAGCCGGGTTCCTTCCTCTTGTTCACTCGGGTCGGCTGATGGAGGATCAAACACCGGCTTGCCCGACATCGCCATTCTCACGCCCGGTGGCCGGTCAGCGAGAAGAACCGCCCCTTCAACTCGCCGTCGTCGGCAAAGACGCCCTGGAAAGACGTCGTCACGGTCAGCGAGCCCTTGGACCGGATACCTCGCATCGACATGCACATGTGTTCGGCTTCGATCATCACCGCGATGCCCTTGGGTCGAAGCATACTGACGATAGCCGTGGCGATCTGCGCGGTCATCGACTCCTGCGTCTGCAGGCGGCGACCGTAGATATCGACGACGCGCGCGATCTTCGACAGGCCGAGAACGCGGCCGTCCGGCACATAGGCGACATGCGCCTTGCCGATGATCGGCACCATGTGGTGCTCGCAGTGCGAATGAAAGTCCACGTCGCGGACCAGAACCATGTCGTCGTAGCCGGAAATTTCCTCGAAGGTGCGTCCCAGGACGTCGCCGGCTTCCTGTCGGTAGCCTCCGAACAGCTCCTCATAGGATTTCACGACACGGGCCGGGGTTTCGCGCAGGCCCTCGCGGGTCGGATCTTCGCCAACCCAGCGCAACAGTGTTTCCACTGCCGCTTCCGCTTCCGCTCGGCTCGGCCGCTCGTTGTGCCTCTCGTCGGCAATGTCGGGAAATTTCTTGACGACAGCGTCCATCTTGCTTCGCTCCGTGCCAGTCGGAATTCGTGCGGCTATCCATAGGGAATGTTGGTCGGGAGCCTGCGCCGGAGCGTCATTACGGCTCGAAATCGATATCCTGTCCACACCTACCCCACTTCCGGCGCCATCGGGCCATGACAATGCGACCGAGGACGCCGACTTCCGAACTGGCGCCCGAGCAACTATATAGTTTCGGAAAAAGCGAAATGACAGGGCAAACGGCCGAAGCCGACGGATGGTGTTGCAGTGATCGACGACGTTTACAATTCCCGCATTCTCGAGTTGGCCGGCAACATTCCGCGGATCGGACGCCTTGAAGACGCGGATGCGAGTGCGACGGCGCACTCCAAGCTTTGCGGCTCAACGGTGACGGTCGATCTGAAGCTCGCCGACGGAGTCGTGTCGGATTTTGCCCATGAGGTGAAGGCCTGCGCGCTCGGACAGGCCTCGTCGTCGGTGATGGCCAGCCATATCGTCGGGGCTAAACCCGACGAATTGCGTGCGGTCCGCGAGATGATGCGCCGGATGCTGAAGGAGAACGGAGCACCGCCGTCGGGCCGCTTCGAGGATCTGAAATATCTGGAGCCCGTCCGCGACTACAAGGCCCGGCACGCCTCCACCATGCTGACCTTCGACGCCGTGGTCGACGCGCTCGATCAGATCGCCCGCAAGGGTGAGAGCGCGGCGGCATGAACGTCGAACCGGGCCTCGGTTCCGTCGGTGCGGCGCGCTGGTCTGGTGATGTGCAAACCTGAACCAAAAACCGATCACACGGCGTCCAAGGGTTTGCCCGACCGCGCTCGACCCTTGAGCCGTAATTACGATGGGCCCTGGCAACGGACGCCGGGCCGCCTGGTCGGAATGGCGCTCGTCCGCTTCTACCAGATCGTCTTTTCGCCGTTCGTGGGTGGCCATTGCCGGCACATCCCGACCTGCTCGGAATACGCCTATGAGGCGGTGGCCCGGCACGGGCTGCTGCGGGGCGGGTACCTGAGCGCGCGGCGGGTTGCCCGCTGCGGCCCGTTCGGAACCGCCGGCCTCGACCCGGTGCCGACGGATCGGGCGGAAGAGACCAAATAGACCTTATCATCGCCGATCGACGCAGATGGTGGAGCGGTCCAGCCGTTTCAGAAGTCCCGGGGGATTCTTAGCACCTGGCCCGGAAAGATCAGGTTCGGATCGGCGACCACGTGTTGATTGGCCGCCTGGATGACCGGGTATTTCGAGGCATCCTCGTAGTACCGGTTCGCCAGGGCCGAGAGCGTCTCGCCGCTGACCACCATGTGCTCCCAATACCCGACATATCCCGGAAGAATCTTCGGTCCGTAGAGAACCGGCACGGTCACGGTCGGCGGATTGGGGCCGCCGGCGCTGTCGTCGGTGACGGTGACGAAGAGCCGGCTCAGCGTGAAGGCGGCATCGGACGGGATGTCGACGGCCGCCTGGAACTGCCTGATGGATAGCGAACCCGCGGTGGCAGCGGCTGTCACCTCGTCATGTCCGTCGCTGACCCTGATCGTCAGATGGCTTTCAAAGCCGACCGCGTTGCCCGCGATGAGGATGCGGCTTCCCACGAGATCGAAGGCCTTCGGCTGCAGAATTTCGATGTTCATGACTGCGGCTCCCTTGCATAGGCACGCGCCCGTCAAATATATCGGCCGCGACCATCGCGTGCAAATCACGATCAAGCACCGCGATTTCGCGCCGGATCACCGGCAAAATCGAACCACCCGCGTTCGTTGGCGGGACTGGATGAGAGAGTACGCACCATGGCTGAGGCCGTTTCCCTGATATTTCCCGATGGCTCCGCGCGCGAATTCGACGCCGCGACGCGCGGCATCGACGTTGCCGTCGGCATTTCCAAATCGCTTGCCAAGAAAGCCGTCGCCTATGCGCTCGACGGCGAGGTGCGCGATCTGGCCGATCCGCTCGGGCGCGGCGGTGCGCTTGAGATCGTCACCCGCGATGACCCGCGCGCGCTCGAACTCATTCGGCACGACGCCGCCCACGTCATGGCCGAAGCGGTTCAGGAGTTGTGGCCGGACACCCAGGTGACGATCGGCCCAGTGATCGAGAACGGCTTCTATTACGATTTCGCTCGCGATACGCCCTTCACCACCGACGACCTGACGACCATCGAGAAGAAGATGGCCGAGATTATTCGCCGCAACGCGCGCTTCACCAAGGAAGTCTGGCCGCGTGACAAGGCGCGTCAGGTGTTCGCCGACAAGGGGGAGGCCTACAAGGTCGAACTGCTGGACGCGATCCCCGAGGACCAGGACGTCAAGATCTACAGCCAGGGCGACTGGTTCGATCTCTGCCGTGGGCCGCACATGGCTTCGACCGGCCAGGTCGGCGACGCCTTCAAGCTGATGAAGGTCGCGGGCGCCTATTGGCGCGGGGACTCGAACAATCCCATGCTGACCCGCATCTACGGGACGGCCTGGGCCAATCAGGAGCAGCTGAAAGCCTATCTCCACATGCTGGAGGAGGCGGAAAAGCGCGATCACCGCCGGCTCGGCCGGGAGATGGACCTGTTTCATTTTCAGGAGGAGGGGCCGGGCGTCGTCTTCTGGCACGCGCATGGCTGGCGGATGTTCCAGAACCTCGTCAGCTACATGCGCCGCCGCCTCGAAAGCACCTATGACGAGGTCAACGCGCCGCAGATCCTCGACAAGGCGCTCTGGGAAACCTCAGGCCATTGGGGCTGGTACAAGGAGAATATGTTCGTCACGGAAACCGAGGACGAACGCGTCTTCGCGATCAAGCCGATGAATTGCCCCGGCCATGTGCAGATCTTCAAACATGGTCTGAAAAGCTACCGCGACCTGCCCATCCGCTATGCGGAATTCGGTAACGTCCATCGCTACGAACCGTCCGGGGCGCTGCATGGTCTCATGCGCGTGCGCGGTTTCACCCAGGACGACGCCCACGTCTTCTGCACCGAGGATCAACTCGAGTCGGAATGCCTGCGGATCAACGATCTGATCCTGTCGACCTACGCCGATTTCGGCTTCGACGAAATCACGGTGAAACTGTCGACCCGACCGGAAAAGCGCGTCGGATCGGACGTCAACTGGGATCACGCCGAGAAGATCATGGCCGATGTGCTCGAGCGGATCGCCGCTCAGTCGGGCGGCAAGATCAAGACCGCGATCAATCCGGGCGAGGGAGCGTTCTACGGGCCGAAATTCGAGTATGTGCTGCGCGATGCCATCGGGCGCGACTGGCAATGCGGCACCACCCAGGTCGACTTTACCCTGCCGGAACGCTTCGGCGCGTTCTATATCGACAAGGATTCCAACAAGAAGACCCCGGTGATGATCCACCGGGCGATCTGCGGTTCGATGGAGCGCTTCCTCGGAATCCTGCTCGAAAACTATGCCGGACATCTGCCGCTGTGGTTCGCGCCGCTGCAGGTGGTCGTGGCGACGATCACGTCGGATGCCGACGACTACGCCGAGGAAGTCGCGGCCGAATTGAAGCAGGCAGGCCTCAAGGTCGAAACCGACCTCAGAAACGAGAAGATCAACTACAAGGTCCGCGAGCACTCAGTCGCCAAGGTCCCGGTGATCCTCGTCTGCGGCAAGCGTGAGGCCGAGGAGCGGACGGTCAATCTGCGGCGGATCGGCTCGCGCGACCAAACGTCGATGAACCTCGCGGACGCCGTCGCCTCGCTCAGCAAAGAAGCCGTTCCGCCGGACCTTCGCCGGAAGGCGGACGACGCGGCCTGATAACTGTGTTCGCCGGGAGCTCTTCTCACTGGGGAGCGGCGGGCGTTACGGTTTGCCGATCGTCTGCCGGAGATTATCCGATCGTCGGCCGAAGGTTCGGCGCCGCATAATCCGTCATGTGCTAGCCGCCTCGGCGCCGCCGTGCGCGGCGCTATTCCGTATTGGCGCTTCGGACGATAAGGAAAAGCCGGAAGCCGTGAGGACGGGAAGGGAGCGTCGGCAGGAGCGTTGCCCGATCCCGATTGCGATCGACCAGGCGCCGATGGTCTATCGCGGGCAGATCGACCAAGTGCCGGCGAGGGAAAACGCGGGGGCGGATGGCCCCGCATCGGTCTTCGCCGACCATGATCGTGTCGTTATGGGTGCGCGTTTCGTGCTCGAAGCCATCAGGAGAGACTCATGAGAATAATCCGGAAACTGGCAGTCGCCACCGCACTGTTGACTGCCATCTCGGGGGGCGCGGTCGCCCAGGAGTCGATCAAGATCGGCGATATCAACCACTACAAGCGGATGGCGGCTTTCGCCGAGCCCTACAGGAAGGGCATCGAACTGGCGCTGAAGGAGATCAACCAGGCGGGGGGCGTTCTCGACAAGCCTCTGGAATTCATCTTCCGCGACGACCAGGGCAAGCCGGGCGAGGCCGTGAAGATCGCCGAGGAACTGATGACGCGCGAGGGCGCGGTGATGCTCACCGGGACGATCCTGTCGAATGTCGGCCTCGCCATCTCCTCGCTCGCGGCCGAGAAGGGCTATGTGTATCTGGCCGCCGAGCCGCTGGCGGACGCGCTGGTCTGGAGCTCGGGCAATCCCTACACGTTCCGCCTGCGGACCTCGACTTTCGTCCAGGCAGCCATGCTGGCCGAACAGGCCGCCAAGACCGACGCGGTCCGCTATGCGACGATCGCACCGAACTATGCCTACGGCACCGATGCGGTCGAGGCGTTCAAAACCAACCTCAAGCGGCTGAAGCCGGAGGTCGAATTCGTCACCGAACAGTGGCCGGCGCTGTTCAAGATCGACGCCGGCGCCGAGGTTCAGGCGCTGGAGGCCGCCAAGCCGGACGCGATCTACAACGTTACCTTCGGGTCCGATCTCGCCAAATTCGTCCGTGAGGGCGGCACGCGCGGTCTGTTCGAGGGCCGCAAGGTTTACGGGCTGCTGACCGGCGAGCCGGAGTATCTGGAGCCGCTGGGCGATGAAGCGCCAGTCGGTTGGGTCGTGACGGGATATCCCTGGTATGCGCTCAGCGAAGGGCCGGGAAAGGCATTCGTGGATGCCTACAAGGCTGAAACGGGCGAAACTCCGAAGAACGGTAGCCTCGTCGGCTACATGACTGCCCAGAGCATCGCCGCGCTGATCGAGAAGGCAGGCTCCACCGAGACCGATGCCCTGCTCGAAGCGTTCAAAGGGCTGACGGTCGAGACGCCCGACGGCGAAATCTCCTATCGCGACATCGACAATCAGTCGACGATGGGCGCCTTTATCGGCACCACTGCGGTCGAGGACGGCAAAGGGGTGATGGTCGATTGGACCTATGTCGATCCGACGCCCTACATGCCGAGCGACGAAGAGATCAAAGCCATGCGCCCGGCTGACTGATACCCGGCCTTGTCGCCGGCGGAGGTTTCGGGCTCGTCCCGGGACCCCGCCGGCATTTTGATCCGCCCGCATCACTTGCGACAGAACGGACGCCATGGGACTTTTTGTGGCACAGCTCCTCACCGGGCTTGCAAACGCGGCGGCGCTGTTCCTGGTCGCCTCCGGCTTGTCGCTCATCTTCGGCGTGACGCGCATCGTCAATTTTGCCCACGGCTCGTTCTACATGCTGGGGGCCTATATCGGCCTTTCGCTGATGGATTTCCTTCCGGGGCATTTCGGCTTCTGGGGGTCGATCGTTCTGGCGGGAATAGCCGTCGGCCTCGTCGGCGTGGTCGTCGAAATCCTGGTGCTTCGTCCGATTTACCGGGCGCCGGAGCTGTTTCAACTGGTCGCCACCTTCGGGGTGATCCTTGTCATTCAGGATCTGGCCCTGATCATCTGGGGGCCGGAAGACCGCCTGGGGCCGCGTGCGCCGGGGCTGAAATCGGTGGTGCGCATTCTGGGCGAGCCGGTGCCGCAATATGACCTCGCGCTGATCGCGATTACCCCCTTCGTGCTGTTCGGCCTGTGGTGGCTGATCAACCGGACACGCGTCGGCATCCTCATGCGGGCCGCGACGCAGGATCGCGAGATGGTCGGCGCGCTCGGCGTCAACCAGGCCTGGCTGTTCACCGGCGTCTTCTTTCTCGGCTCCGCGCTGGCGGGGCTGGGGGGAGCGATCCAACTGCCCAAGGGCGGCGCCGACCTCTTGATGGATTTCAATATCCTTGCGGCCATCTTCGTGGTGGTGGTGATCGGCGGTATGGGATCGCTGCCAGGGGCGTTTCTCGCCGCCGTGCTCATTTCGGTCCTGAATGTCTTCGGCGTCCTCTACCTGCCGCAAAGCACGCTGGTGCTGATGTTCGTCGTCATGGCCGTCGTGCTGATGGTGCGTCCCTACGGTCTCCTGGGACGCGAGGAGGTGGCCGGCGAGCAAGGGCAAGCGGGCGAGCCGGAACAGCCGATGCGCCCCGCCGGAACGCGGGGTCGGCTGTTCGTCGCGGCACTTCTCGCTGTCCTCCTGCTGCTTCCTGTGTTTGGTACGAACTTCACCCAGGTGCTGGTGACCGATATCCTCATCGTCTGCCTGTTCGCCGCTTCGCTGCAATTCATCCTCAGCTGGGGCGGGCTGGTCAGCTTCGGTCATGCGGTGTTCTTCGGCGGCGGCGCCTATGCGGCGGCGCTCGTGGTCGTCTACGCCGATGCGCCGATGGAAATCGCCTTTATGATGGCGCCGCTGGGGGCCGGGCTGTTGGCGATCGCCATCGGGTGGTTCTGCATCCGCCTCAGTGGGGTCTATTTCGCCATGCTGACGCTGGCCTTCAGTCAGCTCGTCTGGTCGCTGGTCTTTCAGTGGGGCGCGGTCACCGGTGGCGACGACGGGCTGGTCAACATCTGGCCGGCCGCATGGCTCTCCGACACCACGGCCTATTACTATTTCACGCTTCTGTTCGGCGTCGGCGGGATCATCTTCCTGCGCCATATGACCCATTCGCCCTTCGGCTACGCGTTGCGCGCCTGCCGCGACAGCGCGCGCCAGGCCGCGGCGACGGGTATCAACGTCAAGTCGGTGCAGTGGGTCGCCTTCGCGATTGCCGGCGCACTGGCGGGCCTTGCCGGCGGCCTGTTCGTCTTCTCCAAGGGGTCGATCTTTCCGAACGAATTGGAGATCGCCAAGAGCTTCGACGCCTTGATCGTCGTCTTCCTCGGTGGGGTCAAAACCCTTTCCGGCGGCGTCGTCGGCGCCGCCTCGCTGGAAGCGGTGAAGGATTGGCTGACCCGGCTCGAATATTGGCGGCTGATCCTCGGCCTGCTGATCATCGCCGTGGTGATCGTGGCGCCCGACGGCATTGTCGGGTCGCTGCGCAAATTGGGCGCGCGCCTCGGTTTGACCCGTGACAGGCAGGGCGTTTCGTGAGTCCGGTCCTCAAGGTTGAACATCTCGCCAAATCCTTCGACGGCGTCGACGCGGTGAAGGATGTCAGCTTCGATGTGATGCCGGGTGAGTTGAAGGCGCTGATCGGACCGAACGGCGCCGGAAAATCGACCTGCTTCAACATGCTGATGGGGCAGTTGAAGCCCAGCAGCGGCAAGGTGCTTCTGCATGGCAAGCCGATCACCGGCCTGCCGCCTCGGCGGATCTGGCGCATGGGGGTCGGGCGGACCTTCCAGATCACCGGCACCTATCAGAGCATGACGGTCGCCGAGAACGTGCAGATGGCGCTGATCAGCCATCATCGGCGGCTGTTCGCGGTGGTTCCCTATGCCTACCGGCTCTACCGCGACGAAGCGCTGGCGCTGCTGGAGCTAGTCGGGATGGTCGACCAGGCAGACCGTGCCTGCTCGATCCTGACCTATGGCGACCTGAAGCGTCTGGAACTGGCCATCGCGCTCAGCCACCGGCCGGGTCTTCTTTTGATGGACGAGCCGACCGCGGGGATGGCGCCACGGGAGCGGGTGGCGCTGATGCAGCTGACCGCCGATATCGTTGAGGAGCGCGGCATCAGTGTGCTCTTCACCGAGCATGACATGGACGTCGTCTTCACCCATGCCCACCACATCATGGTGCTCAATCGCGGCGAGCTGATCGCCGAGGGCACCGCGGCCGAAATCCGCGCCGACGAGCGGGTTCAGCAAGTCTATCTGGGCGGCGGAACACTGTTTTCGCAGGCTGGTCGCGATGCTTGAGATTAGCGCGATCAACAGCTTCTACGGCAGGGCGCATATTCTGCACGATCTCAGTCTTTCGGTGAATTCCGGCGAGGTCGTGGCGCTGCTCGGCCGTAACGGCGCCGGCAAGACGACGACGATGAAATCCGTCATGCAGCTTGTCCGCGCCCGCTCCGGCCGGGTGCGGCTGGAGGGCGAGGACATCACCGGGTGGCCGGCGTACAAGGTCGCCCGCCACGGGGTGGGCTATGTGCCGGAGGAGCGGCGGATCTTCACCGATCTGACGATCCTGGAAAACCTCGAAATCGGCCGGCAATCGGCTCGCTACGCGGCCCCGAAATGGTCTGTCGAGATGCTGTTTCAGCTTTTTCCCAACCTTGGCGAGCGCCGCTATAACCGTGGCAAGACCCTGTCGGGCGGCGAGCGGCAAATGCTCAGCATCGCGCGCACCTTGATGGGAAACCCGCGCCTGCTGCTGCTCGACGAGCCATCCGAGGGCCTCGCGCCGCTGATCATGGAGCAGATGGCCGAGACCATCCTACGCTTCAAGGCGGAGGGCCTGACGGTCCTGCTCTCGGAGCAGAATCTGCATTTCGCCAGGATCGTCGCCGACCGCGCGCTGATCATCGAAAGCGGCGAGAAGAAATTCGACGGCTCGTTTGCCGAGCTGGGGGATCACCCCGAAATCCGCGATGCGCATCTTTCGGTGTAGAGAGCCGGCGCAGCCGTCGAATCGACTGGAGCGGCGCTGTCGGCGCGCCGAGCGGAACCGCTTTTCCGGGTCTGCTGCGGCGACCCGCCACAGACCCCGCTGCTTAGCGGGTGACGAGTTCCGGTCCCATCAGGCTGTAGGGCAGCCAGGTCGACAAAATCGGCACATACGTCACCAGAATCAGGAACAGGAAGAGCACCCCGACGAAGGGTAGCGCCGCCTTGACCACCTGAACCAGGCTCATCCCGGTGATGCCCGAGGTGACGAACAGGTTGAGCCCGATCGGCGGCGTGATCATGCCGATCTCCATGTTGACCACCATGACGATGCCGAGATGGACCGGATCGACGCCGAGCTCCATCGCGATGGGGAACACCACTGGCGCGACGATCAGAAGCAGCCCGGACGGTTCCATGAACTGGCCGCCGAGGAGCAGCAGGATATTGACCGCGATCAGGAAGGTGAACCAGTTGAAGCCGGCGTCGAGCATCAGGCTGGTGATCGCCTGGGGAATGCGTTCCGCCGTCAGCACATGGGCAAAGAGCAGCGCGTTGACGATGATGAACATCAGCATGATCGTCGTGCGCGCCGCGTCGACGGTGACCTTGCGCGTGTCTTCGTTGAAGAACGCCCTGAAGAAGGAACGCCCCGTCATTCCCAGGTTGCGGCCCCAGATCGGCAGGCTGGCGGCCAGGTGCTTCGGCACGCCCGCCAGTCCCGCGCTTTCGCCGCGCCAGAGCGTGTAGGCGACGAGGATCGCCAAAGACAACACAAGACCGACGGTCGCCCGCTCGCCGAAGCCGAAGCTCGCGCCGCCGGGACCGGACGTCGCGAAGAAGGAGAGGATCATCCAGACAGAGAAGAAGGAGACGGCATAGACGAGGGCGGAGAAGCCGACGCGGGCGCGGGACGAGTCGGTCTCGCGCAGCCAGGGCTCGTCCTTGAGTGGTCCCATGTCGCGATAGATGAACAAGGCGACGAAGAACGCGTAGACCGCCGCCACCGCGGCCGCTTCCGTCGGCGTGAACACGCCACCATAGATGCCGCCGAGTATGATGATGATCAGGAAGAGGCCCCAGCCGGCGTCCTTGCCGTGGCGTGCGATCTCGTGGAAGCCGCGCCAGGGCTCGGCCGGCAGGTTCTTGATGCGCGCCATGATATAGATCGCGATCATCAGCATCAGCCCGGCGACGATGCCAGGAACGACGCCGGCGAGGAACATCCGCCCGACAGAGACATCGGTGGCGGCCGAATAGACCACCATGACGATGGACGGCGGTATCAGGATGCCGAGCGTGCCCGCGTTGGCGATGATGCCGGCCGCGAACTCCTTGCTGTAGCCGACCTTACGCATGCCCGCGATGGCGATGGTGCCGATCGCGACGACGGTGGCCGGAGACGAGCCGGAGAGGGCGGCGAACAGCATGCAGGCCAAAACCGAGGCCATGGCGAGGCCGCCGCGAAAATGGCCGACCGTGGCGATGGCGAAGTTGATGAGCCGCTTGGCGACGCCGCCGGTCGACATGAAGGCGGAGGCGAGCACGAAGAACGGGATCGCCAGCAGCGTGTAGTTCTGCGAGGCTGTAAACAATTGCAGCGCCACCGACGACATGGAGTCGCTGGAGAAGAAGGCGATCGTGATGACCGAGGAGAGGCCGAGCGAAATGGCCACCGGCGCGCCGAGGAACAGCAGCCCCAGAACCAGAATGAATAGGATGAGCGTTTCCATCGCGGTCAGTCTTTCAGGAGATCTTTGTTTTCCGCGACGAGGTCTTCCGCCTCGTGGCCGGCGATGACGAGTTCGCGCTTGCCGGTCCAGATCTGGACGATCGCCTGTAGCGAACGGTAGGCCAGAAGGGCCAGGCCGATCGGCAGCATCAGATAGGCAATCCAGCGTTGGACGCGTTCCTGGACGCCGAAGGTTTCCTGCACCCATTCAGGATAGCGGACGTCGTCGAGCCCAAGCCCGAGATTGAAGAACTTGGTCCAATAGAAGATGGCGCCGCCTGAGGAGCTTGCCCCGAAGATCGACAACCAATCGGCCGACAGCAGAATGACGGCGTAAAGAGCGGTGCAAAGCGCGCCGAACAGGGCGGCGATCCGGAACACCGGCTTGGGGAACAGCCGGATCGCTGCGTCGACGCCCAGATGCAGCCCCTGCTTCAGCCCGTAACCCATGCCGAACAGGATCATCCAGGCAAACAGGATGCGGGTCAGTTCGAGCGCGCCGGACCAGCCGGAGTTGAAGCCGTAGCGCGCGATGACCTGCGAAAAGGAGACAAGCGTGATGGTCGCCAGAAGGATCGCGAGGATATTCTCCTCGAGCCGGGTGACCGCCTCGGCGTGCCGTCGTTCGACGAGATACAACCCTACGATTAGGGCCAATATTGCCAAGTAGGGCCACAGGCCGGCCATCGCATATTCCCCCAGCACGACGGCGCCCGTTGCGAGCAGCCCCGTGTACTAACGTTGCTCGAGATAGCGGAACGGACCGGGCGCGCCGCAGGCACGCCCGGTCTTTTGACGGTTAGTTCGTGGGGTTCGTCGCCAGAGCGGCGTCGATGACGTCCTGGCCGATGTCGTCGGTGAACTTTTCCCAGACAGGTTTCATCGTGGAGACCCACTCCTCGCGCTGCTCAGGGGAGAGCTCGCGGATCTCGCCGCCGGCATCGAGGATGTTCTGGCGGTTCTTGGCTTCAGTATCGGCAACATTGGCGTTGGCGGCGGCCGTCACTTCGTCGACGATCTTCATGAACTGGTCGCGGAACTCAGGCTCAAGACCGTCCAGCCATTCGGTCGAGGTGACCAGCAGATAGGCGAGGACCTGATGGTTGGTTTCGGTGATGCCATCCTGCACCTCGAAGAACTTCTGGGTGTAGATGTTCGACCAGGTATTTTCCTGGCCGTCCACGACGCCGGTCTGCAACGCGCCATAGACCTCCTTAAAGGCGAGCTTCTGGGCCGAACCGCCCATCGCTTCGATCATCGCTTCGGCGACGTCCGAGGTCTGAATGCGGAACTTCAGCCCGGACGCGTCGCTCGGTACGAGCAGCGGCTTGTTGGCCGAAAACTGCTTCAGGCCGGACAGCCAGTAGCCAAGGCCCGTATAGCCCTTGTCTTCCATCACGGTCAGAAGACCCTTGCCGGTCTCGCCGGTGTTGAAGGCCTCGACGCTTTCCAGGTTGGAGAACAGGAACGGCAGGTCGTAGAGGCGATATTTCAGGGTGTAGGCCTCGAACTTCGACAGCGACGGCGCCGCGAGCTGGACGTCGCCGAGAAGCAACGCCTCGAGCACCTTGTCGTCGTCGAACAGCGTGGAGTTCGGGAAGACCTCCATGCAGGCCTTGCCATCCATCTCCTGGTTCACGCGTTCGGCGAGAAGCGTCGCCGCGTCGCCCTTCGGGTGGCCCGTCGCGGCGACGACGTGGGCGAATTTGATGACCATTTCGCCGTCGTCGCATCCGGCGGCGGCCGAAGCGCTCGATGCGCCGGCGATGAGAGCGGCGGCGGAAATGGTGCCAAGAAGCAGATTTTTCATTGGTAGTCCTCCACTGCGGACGCAAACGACGTCCGTTCAAAACGAGCGACGATGCCGACCATTCGGCACCGTCGATTTGGTCACGCGGGAACGATGCGGTGCCGAGGCTGGACACATGCGGCAAGAGCGGCCGAAACAGGCGCTCCTGAACTTTCCACCGTGGCTTCGCCTCGCCGACACGCTCCCGAGATCGCGCCGCGTCGACCTTAACAAGTACTGCGCATGCCTGTCGAACGGATAGGCGTGTGATTGCGTGCCCTTATACTAACGTAGGATAGAGGATCAGAAGAACGCCTGGATTCCGGTCTGGGCCTTGCCCAGGATCAGCGCGTGAACGTCATGCGTGCCTTCGTAGGTGTTGACCGTCTCCAGATTCTGGGCGTGACGCATGACGTGGTACTCGCCCATGATGCCGTTTCCGCCATGCATGTCGCGGGCGACGCGGGCGATGTCGAGCGCCTTGCCGCAATTGTTGCGCTTGACCAGCGAGATCATCTCCGGCGCCATCTTGCCTTCGTCGAACAGGCGGCCGACGCGAAGCGAGGCCTGCAGCCCCAACGCGATCTCGGTCTGCATGTCGGCGAGCTTCTTCTGCACGAGCTGGGTCGCGGCCAAAGGCCGGCCGAACTGGATGCGCTCCATCGTGTAGGCGAGGGACCGTTTCCAGCAGTCCTCGGCGGCACCCATGGCGCCCCAGGATATACCGTAGCGCGCGCGGTTGAGGCAGCCGAACGGACCCTTGAGGCCGGACACATTCGGCAGAAGATTTTCCTCTGGCACGACGACCCCGTCCATGACGATCTCGCCGGTGACCGAAGCCCGCAAGGACAGCTTGCCCTCGATTTTCGGCGCCAACAAACCCTTCATGCCCTTTTCGAGGATGAAACCCCGGATCTGGCCGTCATGGGCGGTCGATTTCGCCCAGACGACGAAGACGTCCGCGATCGGCGAATTGGAAATCCACATCTTGGTGCCGGACAGACGGTAACCGTCGGAGACCTTCTCGGCTTTCGTCTTCATGCCGCTGGGATCGGAACCGGCGTCGGGCTCGGTGAGGCCGAAGCAGCCGACATACTCGCCGCTCGCCAGCTTCGGCAGGTACGTCTTGCGCTGCGTCTCGTCGCCGTAGGCGAAGATCGGATACATCACCAGGGAGGACTGGACGCTCATCATCGAGCGGTAGCCGGAATCGACCGCCTCGACCGCGCGGGCGACAAGCCCGTAGGAGACATAGGACGCACCCGCGCAGCCATACTCTTCCGGAACTGTCAGGCCGAGCAGGCCGAGTTCGCCCATCTCGTTGAAGATCGTCCGGTCGGTGGTCTCGTTCTGATAGGCTTCGACGATCCGGGGACGCAGCTTTTCCTCAGCGAAAGCGCTGGCCGTGTCGCGGATCAGCCGTTCGTCCTCGCTCAGCTGATCCTCCAGCCGAAACGGATCGGCCCAGTCGAAGGCGGCCATAGTGGGAGCGTGCGAGGAGGTCGCGGCAGGGGCGGTGGACATGGAACCCTCTTCCTTGTGTCTGATGCGCTGGCGCGGCTGGCTACATTCGCCGATCTTCGGTCTGCCATCGTCCTAAGAGCTTGCGGCGCGCTCGTCTACCGCATGACGACCTCTCGTCCGGTTCAGGCGTTGGACAACAGATCGGCAAAACGGTCGCGCAGGACATTCTTCTGCACCTTGCCCATGGTGTTGCGCGGCAACTCGTCGACGAAGACGATCCGCTTAGGCTGTTTGAATCGGGCGAGCCGCTCCCTCAGCGCCCCGGTCAATTCCTCTTCCTTCAGGTCCGACGCGCCGACCACGACCCCAACGACGCCCTCGCCAAAATCGGGATGCGGCACACCGATCACCGCGCTTTCGACCACGCCCGGCAGTTCGTCCAGGGCAAGCTCGACCTCCTTGGGATAGATGTTGAAGCCGCCGGAGATCACCAGATCCTTGCCGCGTCCGACGATGCTCACGTAGCCCTCGGCATCGATCAGGCCGAGGTCGCCGGTAATGAAGTAACCGTCGTCGCGAAATTCTGCGACGGTCTTTTCCGGCATCTGCCAATAGCCCGAAAAGACGTTCGGTCCCTTCACCTCGATAACGCCGATCTCGCCCTGGGGGAGTGCCTCGCCGGTCTCGGCATCGACGATTCTCAAGGCGACGCCGGGCAACGGAAAGCCGACGGTGCCGGCCCGCCGTTCGCCGTCATACGGGTTCGAGGTCGACATATTGGTCTCGGTCATGCCGTAGCGCTCGAGAATGCGCAGGCCAGTGCGCTCATCAAAGGCCTTGTGGGTCTCGGCGAGCAGCGGCGCCGAGCCCGAGGTGAACAGCCGCATGTGGGCCGTGGCCTCGCGGGTCAGACGCTTATCGGCGAGAAGCCGCGTGTAGAAGGTCGGGACCCCCATCATCGCCGTCGCGTCCGGCAGGTAGCGGAACACCTGCTCGACGTCGAATTTCGGCAGGAAGATCATCGCCCCGCCGGCGATCATGGCGGTGTTCGAGGCGACGAACAGCCCGTGGGTGTGGAAGATCGGCAGCGCGTGGAGGAGCACGTCCTTGTCGGTGAATCGCCAATAGTCGCGCAGCACCTCGGCATTCGACAGGAGATTGTCCTGGGTGAGCATGGCGCCCTTGGAACGCCCGGTGGTCCCCGAGGTGTAAAGGATCGCCGCCAGATCGCCGGCATCCCGAGCGACCGTCTCGAATGTTGTCGGCGCCGCCAGCGCCTTGTCGCTGAGGCTGCCGGCGCTTTTGTCCGGCGCGGTCCAGACGCCGAGCGTTTCGATCGTCGCGCCGGCCTTTTCGGCGACGGGGGCGAGCGCGTCACGTCTGGCGGGATCGCAAACGAAGACGCGCGGACCCGCATCGGCGAGGAAATATTCCACCTCGGTCGGCGTGTAGGCGGTGTTGAGCGGCAGGAATACGCCGCCGGCCCGCACCGTCGCGAGATAGAGCATCAAGGCTTCTATGGATTTTTCGACCTGGACCGCCACCCGGTCGCCCGGCTTGATCCCTAGATCGACCAAGGCGTTGGCGAATCGTGCCGAAACCGCCTCGACGTCCTGGTAGCTGTAGCTCCGCCCGTCGGGGAGGATGGCGAAACGATGGGCCGGATCGCGCTGTCCGGCTGCAAGGAGTCCGTCGAAGAGCGGATTGGTCATGCTACGTCCTTCATCGAATGGCTGCCGGCCCGTCCCGGCAGGAGCGCGGTGACGGCCCGACTGGCCGCGATCTCGCCGTCCGCCGCGTAGGCTTCGTGACGCTGCTCGATGCGCGGCAGATCATAGAGGTAGTTCACCATCAGCCCATGCGCCTGCTTGAGGCCGCTCGATGAGGTGTCGCCGAGATGCATGATGCGGTTGAGAACGGCGCCATTGCCGAGATGGAATCGCGCCACCGGGTCGATCGGCCGGCCGTCGCCGCGCTTGGCGCGCAGATAGTAGCGGGCGGCGAGCGATAGCAGGCCGGGTCGGGCCGCCTCGGCCTTGGCCGGATCCGCTGACCACCCGGCCTCGCCGATGATCGCCAGCGTGCGCTTCTCGTTGGCTTCCAGCCCTTCAGCAGCTTCCGCTGACAGCCCGGCGACACAGGATGCGAAGCCCGGCGCCGGGGACAGCGTGACGAAGGCTTTCAGGTTCGGGACGGTCTCCTTGAGATCCTCGGCCACCTGCTTGATCAGGAACGAGCCGAAGGACACGCCCGCCAGGCCCGTGTGACAGTTGGATATCGAGTAGAAGACAGCTGTCTGCGCCGCTTCCGGGGGCAGAACGGTCCGGTCCGGGTCGAGCACCGACGCGATACTGGCTGGAATTTCGTCCGTCAGGGCGACCTCGACGAAGATGAGCGGGTCGTCCGGAATCGAGGGATGGAAAAAGCCGAAGCAGCGCCGGTCGACCGGGGCAAGGCGCTGGCGCAGTTCGTCCCAATTGCCGATGGCGTGGACGGCTTCGTAGCGGATGATCTTTTCCAGCACGCTGGCCGGCGTGTCCCAGTCGATCGGCTTCAGCATCAGGAAACCGCGGTTGAACCATGACTGGAAAAGATGGCGAAGATCGGCATCGACGGCCCCGAGCCGCTCCCGGTCGCTCCTTAAAAATGGCAACAGCCGCTCGCGGAGCTTGACCAACTCGGCCGTTCCGCCTGGCGCGAGATTCAGCCGGCGGAACAATTCCTGGCGGGGCGGTTCCGCGAGCCGTTGAAGGTCAAAAAGCGTATCGGAACCTGGGTTTTCCACATAGGCGTTTGCCGCGGCGCGCAATGCTTCGGCATCGGGCATGAACTCTTCGGCGAGCATGTGGAAGAAGCGTTTGGCCGCCTTGTCGTCGAGGCCGCGGAAGCCCTTGAGGATGTCGGTCGCGAGGCGCACGCCGGTCGCTTCGCCACGCGATGACACGAGCTTGTGGCAAAGCGCCGCGAGTTCCGTCAGGCTAATCGCCTTGCCGCCATCCTCGCCATGGAACCAGGAGCGCGCGCCGATCGAGCCGAGCAGATCGGACAGGAGGGAAACCCTGCTCACAATTCCGGTCCCATGATCAGGTCCGGCAAGAACAGGGCGATCTGCGGGAAGAACGACAGCGTGATGATGCCGAGGATCATACAGATCACATAGGGCAGGGAGCCCCGCAGGATCTGGCCGAGCGTGATGTCGGGGGCGATGCCGTTGATGACGTAGAGATTCAGGCCGACCGGCGGTGTGATCAATCCGATCTCCATATTGATGGTCAGGATTACGGCGAACCAATAGGGGTCGAATCCCGCGCCGATGATGATCGGCAGGAGGATCGGTGCGGTCATCAAAATGACGCCGACCGGCGGCAGAAAAAAGCCGGCAAAAAGCAGAAAGACGTTGATCACGCCCATCAGCGCCCAGCGATTGATGTCCAGTTCCGCAATGTACTGGGCGATGGACTGGGTGATGAACAGCGACGAGAGCGCGAAGGCGAATAGCTCGGACGCGCCGATGATCAGCATGATCATCACGCTCTCCTTCAGCGTGTCGCGGAAGATCACGCGCATCTGCGAGAACTTCCAGGTCTTCGAGAAGATGCCGTAGATCACAGCGACAAGGATGAGGCAGAACAGCGCGCCGACGCCGGCGGCCTCGGACGGGGTGGCGACGCCGCCATAGAGCACGAACAGTACCGCGACGATGATCGCCAGGAACGGCAGCACCCGCGGCAGCGCCTCGAATCGCTCGCGCATCGAAAAGCTCTGGGTGAGTTCGGACAGGCCAAGCCCCTGGCGCTTGCAGGCGATGATCGTCCAGATCATGAAATAGACGGTCAGCATGAAGCCCGGTAGCAGCCCGGCGAGGAACAGCCGCCCGATCGAGGTCTCGGTCGCGATGCCGTAGACGATCATCGTCACGGACGGCGGGATCAGGATGCCGAGGGTGCCGCCGGCCGCGATCGACCCGGCCGCGATCTCGGCCGGATAACCGCGTTGGCGCATCTCCGGAATGCCCATCTTGCCGATGGCGGCGCAGGTCGCGGGCGACGAGCCGGACAGGGCGGCGAAGATCGAGCAAGCGCCGAGATTCGACAGGACCAGCCCGCCAGGGACGCGGTTGAGCCAGCGATCGAGCGCCTCGTAGAGATCCTTGCCGGCCGGTGAGGAAGCAACGGCCGCGCCCATCAGGATGAACATCGGAATCGACACGAGGCTGAACGACGAAAGCGCGCCGAAGAATTGTTCGCCGAGGGTCTCGAGGAAGAAGGCCCCGTAGACCGAAAACAGGGCTCCCATCGAGACCAGCCCGAGCGCGAAGGCGATGGGCGTGCCGATCGCGAGCAATCCGAGCAGGGCGACAAGCATCGATAGGCCGGCGATCATGGGGCTCATGACCGGGCTCCCTTCGCCGTCTCTGAGAACAGCGTGTTGTGGGGGGTGCCGCCTTCGGCGTCGGGCTCTACGAATAACCGCATGATTTCAGCCACATACTGTAGGGCAAGCATGATCGTTCCGACCGGCATCGGCAACAACGGCATCCAGAGAGGAACCGCCCAGACCGTGTCGCTGGTCCAGTTGTTCGACCAAGCCTCTTCGTAGTGAACCCAGCCGGCGTAGGCGAGCAACACCACGAACAGGAGCGAAAAGAGCGCCGCGAGGACTTCCATCGCGATCCGGAGCCTGGGCCCGGCCGCGAGCTGCAGGATATCGACATTGACGTGACCGCGTTGGATCAGAACCCAGGGGGCACCGAGAAAGGTCGCGGCGACGATGGCGTAAGTCGTGAATTCGGTTTGCCAGACCGTCGAATGGCCGAGCACGTATCGCACAAACACCATCTCGCTGACGGATAGAACCGCCGCTAGCAGGCACAGTGCGGCAATGACGCCGAGAACGCGCGAGATCGCCGAAACGATCGCGATGATGAGTCGCATGCGCGCTCCCTCGCTGGAATTATTGAAGTTAAGAGGGCGGGCTCGGGATCTCCGGCCCGCCCTGGATGGTGTCGGCTTTACTGGACCGCGAGCGCGTCGTCGATCAGCTTCTGGCCGTTCGGAACCTTCTCGGCGAAGTTTTTATACGAGGTCTCCTTGGCGATCTTGAGCCAGGCGTCGTAGTTCTCCTTCGACATTTCGGTGACCTCGACGCCGGCCTTTTTGTAGACCTCGATCAGTTCGCCATCGAGTTTCTTTGCTTCGCCCGCAAAATAGTCTTCTGCCTTCTGGCCGGCCGCGAGCAGGGCTTTCTGCTGCTCCTCATTGAGGCGGTCGAAGGAGCGCTTCGACATCAAAATCGGCTCATACATGAACCAAAGCGCGTTTTCGCCCGGCGCCGTCAGGCACTTGGCGACTTCGTAGATCCGGTACGACACCAGCGAGCCGGACGAGGTGTTGGCGCCATCGAGGACGTTCTGCTGAATGCCGGTGTAGATTTCGGACGAGGGCATCGAAGCGATCGACGCGCCCGCGCCCACCAGCATTTCCTCGAAGGCGGGGCCGGCAGCGCGCAATGTCTGGCCCTTGGCGCTTTCCGGCGTGGTGATGCAGTTCTTGGAAGATACGAAGCCGCCTGCCAGCCAGGCGTCGGACAACACCATCGCGCCGGCTTCGTCGATCGACTTCTTGATCTCGTCCATGAAGGGCGAATCGTTGAGCCGCGTCGCCCGCTCGTGACTGCCGACGAGACCGGGCATCAGAGTGGCGGAGAATTCCGGATGGCGTCCCGAAGCATAGTCGAGCGGGAAGGCGGTTATGTCGACCTGGCCCTTGGTCACCGCGCCCCACTGGTCCTTCGCCTTGAACAGCGATTCGCCAGGAAAAACCTGCATGGCGAGGCCGACATTGGCCGCCGCGATCTCCTTGCCGATCATTTGCACCATTTCGTCCCGCACGTCGCCCTTGCCGCCCGGCCACTGGTGCGAGGCTTTCAGCGTGACGTCCTGGGCTAGCGCGGTGCCGGTCAGGGCGAGGCCGCAGACGGCCGACATCAATATCGATTTCATGGAATCCTCCCGTTGAGTGATCACGCCTCCCAGCGCATTCCTTTAAAACACATTCTATTGCATGCCATGTCAACCGTATTGTATACGATTTAGATGGACGCACAGAACCGCTTAGCCGCATCCGATGACATGGCCACCGTAGCGCGGCCCTCTAGCGAAGGTCGGGGCCCGCTGGTGCGTCCCAAGGCCGGCGAAATTCGCGATGTTCTGGAACAGGAGATCGTCACGGGAGCCTGGGGTGCCGGTGATCGTCTGGACGAATCAGCGTTGGCTGCGCGGTTCGGCGTCTCCCGTACTCCTGTACGGGAGGCGATCAACCAACTCGCATCGGCAGCGCTGATCGAACAGATCCCGAATCGGGGGGCCTTCGTGCGCCAAGTCGGTCTCGCCCAGCTTGTCGAGATGTTCGAGGTGATGGCCGAACTGGAGGGAATGGCAGGACGTCTTGCGGCGCGCCGGGCGGATGCCAAAGCGTTGCAGAGCTTGAACCAGGCCCATGCAGCCTGCGCCGCGGCGGCGCGCTCCCGCGATCCCGACGCCTATTATTACGAGAACGAACGCTTTCACCACTTGATCTACGAAGCGTGCGGCAATGCGTTTCTCATTGCCGAGGCGAAACGCCTGCACCAGCGCTTGAAGGCGTATCGGCGCCTGCAGCTGCGTGTCGCCCAACGGACACCCCAGTCGCTCGCCGAGCATGAGCGGATCGTCGCGGCGATCACCGCCGGTCATGGCGAGACAGCTGAACGGGAATTGCGTGCCCACGTCACGGTGCAGGGTGAGCGCTTCGCCGACCTGGTAGCGAGCCTCAACCTTCCGGGACGGTAGCGGTCGGAAATCACGCGCCGATCGAAGCGCCCTTGATCGAGCCGGTCATCGCCCGTGGCGGAGATTGGAAAGGTGCGAACTCGGCACAAAAAAACCCGGCGCGAGAGCCGGGTTTTCGCCAGATTAACTGGGGCCGATAATCTGCGGCCGATGCTGGAATCAGGTATTCGCCCGCTTCAGAGAGTTGATGTAATTCTCAGGGAACAGCAGCGGGTTCACCGTCTTCAGGCCCATATATTTGGCGATGTCGTTGACATAGGCGCTGCAATTGTAAAGCACGGCGTGCCAAACGGGACTGTTGTTCTGGAGCTTCCGGATATGGGCTACGAGGCCCCGGTACTCGGCCTCGGTCAGGTCGATTCGGTAATACGCCGTCATGTACATATTCTCGCTGTCCCCATCGCTGGGTCCGGTCTCCGATGGAACCGGAAGAATATGGCCAATCGTATAGGGAATGTTGCTGGTCGATGCCGGATGGAGACCGGTGATTTCGGTCATGCTGGGAATCAGCACGCCATTCGAATCGATCGGCACACGGCCATTCTGGTCGAGCTTGCCGAACACTGCGAAGGTGTGGCCGTAGCTCAACGCCGCGCGGGCGCGGAATTCAACGAAATAGGGCTTGGCTCGCTGGGCAACGTCGCTGTCCTCGACCGCAGGCGCATAAGCCGCGGGAGTGACCAGCGAGGATGCCGACGTCAGGGGGGCCCCAGACGTCATTGTGTTGGATCCCGTCGAGGAACAGCCCGCGGCGGTTAGGCCAAGCAGGGCGATGACGGCGAATTTTAGAAAAGATGAAGCCATGGTCGGCCTTTCGAGAATGGAAACTCGCGCCCAGGCAGGTCGCGACGCCGTTATGCAATCGCCGCCGTCCCACGCGCGACGCATTCTCGGCCCTGAAGGCGCTTGGGGAAAGCGCTATCCAACGCTTCCCCCAAGAGACAAGGATTAACCCTTGGTGACGTATGTCTGCTCTTCGACGACGATCGGAGCAGCGACCGGAGCCTTGCCCTTGCCCTTGCCGATGCCTTTACCCATGCAACCGGCGAAGGTTGCGAGAGCGAAGACCGCGACCGATGCGATGACGATTTTCTTCATGATAACTACCTATCAGTCTCTGACGGTTTATGCCGCAGTTTAAGTTCCCGACGCTAGTGCGGCCGGTGCGTGGGCAACCTGTTGTTTTTAGGCGATAGGAGCAAGTGCGGAAAAGACACAGCTGCCCTTGAACCTGTAGTCCGCTGTGACGCTAAAGTTAACAGTCACTTGCGTGCTCGACGTCATTGCTGACCATTTCCCCGAGAATCCTGACATTCCAGCGGAATTGGGTCTCCCAGGGAAGCAGTCTGGCCCCTATGGCTATAAGGCCTCAACCTTCGTTAAATCCTGCAACGGAACGCGAGAATCGCGGGGAGTGCCGAGCCTGGGGAGGCCAAAGAGTCCCCCCGCTGGGGCGTAACCAAGCCCGTCGACTCGCCTCATAGGGTGGCGTCGGCTGTTGCGGGGCCGTTGATGACGGCCTTTGCCTCGCGAACCGCGCGAATGTTCTGCTGGACGATCCGTGGTTGCTCCTCGACCACAAAACCGGCGCCGTCGGCACCTGTCGAGGCGGTGATCTCGTCCTGAAGGCGCTGCCGTGTCGTCTCGCAATTGGCGTAGGCGAGGTAGGCAGCGGCGGTTTCGTCCTGCGACTCCACCGATGCCTTGACGCTTTCGTCATAGTTGCAGAATGCGTCGGCTCGCAGAGCCTGGTCGAGTGTTTCCGACACCGGTCCGTACGCTTGTTCGATGGTGGCCTTTCGGGTCCCGTAATCGGTCAAATAGGTCTTCCGGAGCGCCAGTCGGCATTGGGCATAGACCAATTCGCCCGGCTGAATCAGAAGGCTGCGGCAATGCGCGTCGTCCTCGGGCGCGGTCAATCGCAGCACGTCGAGTTCGTCTCCTCCACTCACGCACGCCGAAAGTGTGAAGAGTATCGCGACGGTTGCGGGAAGGCGCATGATCGGTAACTTTCGCTCAGTGGACCGCATCGCGGAGCTCATCGTCGACATTCGCGGTATCGCGGGCAGGCATGGCATAGCCATCGGCCCCTGTCGAAACGGCCGCTGCCCGAGCTTTCCGGGGCTAGGATTTCCTCGAAGGCTCTGTGAGGAGCAGAATTCCGGCTAAGGTGTGGCGAGATGGCGATTTTGTGTCGAGTCCGCCTGTCTCTTGCGATAGTTGGGGGGGGGCTGAACGGTGGATGATCTGAGCGGGTGAGCCCGAATAGGCCTTGAGCGCCGGACATCTTCCGCCCCCGCAGATTATCATGGCTGCCATGCCATTGTGCGCCGCAGCAATCAGACATAGCTTTCGATCCGGGAGGTCTGAAAATTTCGAAGGACCAGGATTATGAAGACCATCTTAGTTGCCGCAGCCCTCACGGTGGCCGGCCTCGGCGCTGCGCACGGTGCTGAATTGAAGCCGCGGGCTGCCCAGAGCATCGCGCTCGGTGACGTCACCGGCGCCGCCTACTACACGGTAGAAGGCGATGATTTCCGGGTCGTCACGACGCTCCAGGCGGGCGAGACCGGAAGCGCCCTGCGTTTCGTCTCGATGCTCTCCGACGGAGAGAGCCTGACCATTCAGGTTCCCTCAAGCCTTGGAAACCCGAACACCGAGCTGCTCATCGAGCGGACGGGCGATGCGGTGCGTGTGGCGCCGGTGGCGGATCTGCGCGTCTCGCTCTCGCTACGCTGACAAAGACATGACACGGCGCTGGGGCCAATCCAATGGCGGGCCTCGGCGCTGATCGTCGTGAGGCGCTTTGCGGCGTCGCGAAATGATGCCATCTTTTGCCGATGACAATGATCGAGATTACTCCCGCCGACGCGTTGATCGTCGTCGACATTCAGAATGATTTTTGCGCCGGCGGAGCGCTTGCGGTGCCGGATGGAGACGCCGTGGTGCCGCTGGTCAATCGTTTGGCCCGGCAATTCGGTGTCGTGGTCCTGACCCAGGACTGGCATACGCTCGGACATGCGTCTTTCGCCTCCACCCATGGCCGCGGACCGTTCCAGACGATCGACCTCGCCTATGGCCCGCAGGTTCTGTGGCCCGACCATTGCGTCATGGGGACAAGCGGCGCGGCGTTTCATCCGGGCCTCGATGTTCCCGGCGCACAGATGATCGTACGGAAGGGCTTTCATCCGGCCGTCGATAGCTATTCCGCCTTTGTCGAAGCCGATCACGCCACGAAGACCGGCCTGGCCGGCTATCTCGCCGAACGCGCTGTCGGGCGTCTGTTCGTCGTCGGCCTCGCCACCGACTTCTGCGTCAATTGGACCGCTCTCGACGGGCGCGTGGCCGGATTTGATGTCACCGTGATTGAGGACGCCTGCCGGGGGATCGATCTCGACGGCTCGCTCGAGCGCGCCTGGCGCGACATGGCAACCGCCGGCGTGCGACGCTGCGGCTCGCAAGAGCTTGCATTTGTCGTTTCCCTCCCAGATTGATCCGCATTCGGTGATACGGTTCGGCGCCACCGCGCGCATTGACGCCGCTTCGGCCGGTGCTATCCCACATTCGCAATCGATTCATGGAGAGGCAGACACTTGAGCGACTCATCGACCATTGCGGCATTTCGGTCGGTTACGACCGCGACCATCACCACCATTCTTCTCAAACGTGGGCTGCGCAATGTCTGGATGCGCGGGCCCGTGCCTCTGGCGCCCGGACAAGACAGGCTCGTCGGCCGTGCCTTCACCCTGCGCTTCGTGCCGGCGCGGGAAGACCTCGCGACACCGGAATCCTGGTCTTCCCCGACTTCGACCCGTGCCGCCATCGAAGCCATGCCCGACGGCTGTATCGCGGTCGTCGATGCGATGGGAGTGACCGATGCGGGAATCTTCGGCGACATCCTGTGCGCCCGCATGGCCAAGCGCGGCGTTACGGCCCTCGTCACCGACGGGGTGGTGCGTGACGTCGCCGGTGTGATGGGGACGGGGTTGCCGGTCTGGTGCGCCGGCGTGGCGGCGCCGCCTTCCGTTGCCGGGCTCACTTTCGTCGGCTGGCAGGAACCGGTCGGATGCGGGGGGGTTGCAATCCTTCCGGACGATCTGATCGTCGTCGATGACGACGGGGCCGTCGTCATTCCGGCCGCGATCGTCGAGGAAGTGAAGGATGCCTGCCTCGAACAGGAGCGGCTGGAAGCCTGGCTCATGTCCGAAGTGGACAAGGGTGTTCCGCTGCCGGGTCTTTATCCGCCCAATGCCGAAACGCGCGCGCGCTACGAGAAAAGCCGGGGCCGCTGACCCTCGATCCTGGTTGGGGCCTAATCGCCGCGCCCGACGCGCGGTCGTGCTCGTCGGCGCGGTTTCTGATTATTGAACCGAATCGATGGCTCGTTGCCGAAAGGAGCTGAAAATGGATGCCAAGACCTATCCCGTGACACGAACCGACGCCGAGTGGCGTGAAATGCTGACGTCGGAGCAATACGCGGTGATGCGCGAGCACGGCACCGAGAGGCCGGGAAGTTGCGCGCTGCTCGACGAGAAGCGGGCAGGGACCTTTACCTGCGCCGGATGCGGGCAGTCGCTGTTCGTCGCCGGTCAGAAATTTGAGAGCGGTACCGGCTGGCCGAGTTTCGATACCCCGGTGGACGGCGCCGTGGACACCACTGAAGACCGCAGCCACGGCATGGTGCGGATCGAATGTCATTGCAGCCGCTGCGGTAGCCATCTTGGCCATGTGTTTCCCGATGGCCCCCCGCCGAGCGGTTTGCGCTACTGCATCAACGGCGTCGCGATGGATTTCGAGCCGGCAGGGGGAGTAGTAGCGCTCTCGGCACCGTTCACGTCTAAGGCTGTGTAAAAATTTCACGGAGCGGAGGAGGACGCCTGCAAAGCCGATCCCTCCATGGCCGCGGGCGCGGAGAGTTACAAAAGCTGACCTAACAGTGGCTTGGTGCCAAGAATGAATAATCGGCATCACATTACAACATACCCTATCCCGCAGCATGCTATCGCCATATGACGACGAGAAAGTTGTATCTGGGGTTTACTATGCTATCCGACATATGGATATTTGATCGTGCGGTGAAAACGTTGGGGAAAGCGGATGGCCAAAAGCGCGAAACTGTCGAAAGTCAAAGGGACCAGTTTGGATGATGTGTTCCAGATTGGGGACCCGGATTTCAGCTACGACGGTAAGAAGGGTGTCGACATCGGTATCTTCGAAAGCTCGTTCGAGGATTTCGATTTCGCGCGGAAGGGGACCGGCAACGACAAGGTCACGGTGACAGATTCCACCGGCGGCATTTACGAGTTCAAGAAGGTCGAGACGATCCTCTTTAACAACGGCACCGCCGACCTTGACGACGACGTTTATTACAACACCGCCACGGGCGCGACCACGCGCGTCGACACGCAGATCGACGCATCGGCACAGGACGGTGGCGAGCTGTTCGTCGGTAGTGGCAACTCGGTCAACGATTTCGTTGTGACGCAAAGCGAAAGCTCCGGAGTCGAACTGGCGCTTGCCGTCAAGTATCGACAGGGACCGAGCCAGGATCCGGTATCGGTGGACGCCGATGGAACGGTCCATTTCCAGGTGGAGGATGGCGCACAGTCCACCACTAACGGTTCGTCGTCAAATAACCCGGGCCGGGCGGCTTGGAGCTTTGACTACTCGATCGCCACCGGTCTCGACGGTGCGACGACAGATCTGTCGGACTTCACCTTCAAGCTGCTGATCGATGTCGATCCGACAGCCGGAACCGAGTTTCGTGAACTGACGATGGTCGATCACGGTGGGGCAATCTCCAACGACACCGGTTTTATCTGGCTCGACCAGGACGGCACGCCGACAATCGGCGATGACGGCGGCAACGCCAATGTGGCCCAGAACTCGGAAAATTACGCATTCGGGTTTATCGAGGATTTCATCGACGCGGATCCGAACACCCCAGGTCAGCAACCCTACGCTCCGGATTTCGGCCCGGCCGAGTTCGACATCAGGCTCGAAGCCTATGATGGCGGGCACAATTTGATTGCCGCCAACCAGATCGCGGTCGAGGTAATCGATTTCGTCTAGCGCCGCTGCGCCAGTAAACCATAGCGCCGTGCCCTGACGATGATCGCGCCGGGGCACGGTTTTGTTTGCGCCGCCGTCTCCGCCGTCCACGGCGAATCACCAGGTCATCCTGGCGATCCGCGCCGTATTCCAGCCAGGCCGCGAAAACGTGCGCCCGGTCGCGACCTTCCCAACGCCAGAGCGAACATTTTCCATGCTATGTGTTCGGTTTACGCTGGATCGCAGACCGGACGCCTTGAATTCGTCCATGATCTGCGATCAAGAACCCCGGGAAGGGGTGGCATCGTGAGGGGTCGCAGCATTGTTCGTTGACGCACGTCTTTTGGCGATCATCGGTGCCATGCTGCTGGCGAGCAACCCGGCGGCGGCGCAGGACATCCCGATACCTTCGCTGCTCGACCGGAGCGTCCGCGGGCTCTTCAACGGGGATGAATCGCGCGAGCCCGGCGGGTACGTCTCACCCTCGGCGACGGAACTGCTCCCGGACTCGCGCGATGTCGGCGCCGCGCCGCAAGGATCGCTGCGCCGCTTGGAGCCGATCGCCCTGCCATCGTCCCTGGGGCGGCCGAGCGCGCCCGCGATCACGCTTCCCGGGTTGCCGGCCTATGCGCCGCAGAACATGCCGAGCAAGGACGTGATCACCCCGCGCGCGCCGCTGATTCTCGAGGCGCGGCTCACCGAGGACAGCGAGGCAATACCGAACGGCCTCGTCTGGCGGCTGTTTTCGGCGATCCCGGCGATCGACGGTAGACCGACGCTCATCGCCTCCTCGCAGAGCAACGTCGCGAATTTTGAAGTGCCGGCCGGCTCCTACATCCTGCATGTCGGCTTCGGCCGGGCCGGCGTCGTCAAGCGGATCGAGTTTTCCGGCGTCAGGACGCGGGAAACGGTGGTGCTTGGGGCGGGTGGGCTCAAGCTCGAGGCGATTGCCGCCGATGGATCGGCGATCGATCCGGCGAAGCTGAAATTCGACGTGTACACCGATGCCGAGGACGATTCCGATCGCGACCTCGTCGCGAGCGACGTTCCGCCCGACAAGGTGCTGCGGCTGAACGCCGATACCTACCATGTCGTCTCCAGCTACGGCTCGGTGAACGCATCGGTTCGTGCCGACATCAGGGTAGAACCTGGCAAACTCACCGAGGCCAGGCTGCAGCACCGGGCGGCGCTGCTGACGATGAAGCTGGTGCGCGAACCGGGCGGTGAGGCGATCGCCGACACAGCCTGGTCGATCACAACCGCCTCTGGCGACGTCGTACGCGAGAGCGTCGGCGCCTTCCCGTCGATGGTGCTTGCGGCGGGCGATTACGTGATCGTGGCCAAGAACCGCGACAAGGTCTATCAGCGACAGTTCGAAGTCCGGGCCGGCGAGAACACCGACGTGGAGGTTCTGACCTCGGACGTGGCGGCGGTCGTCTCCGATGGCGTCGGTTCGGGCGACTGACGTGCGCCATAATCCGCGGTCCACGAATCGTCCCGATTCCCGCGACTGTCTCGCCTGACCGTTACCGAAAGATACCCTCTTGACCGATCCGTTCACGCTCTTGTCCACCCGCCGTTCCGTGCCGATCCCTATGCTGGCCGCACCCGCGCCGGAGGGAGCGGAGCTCGAAGCGATACTGTCGGCCGCCATTCGTGTGCCCGACCATGGCAAGCTCGCGCCTTGGCGCTTCATCCTTTATCGCGGCGAACCGGCCGAGTGGATCGGTGCCGCGCTCGCCGAGCTGGCCGAGCGACGTGAGGACGGGCCGTTGTCCGACACGCGGCGGCGGGTCGAAGCCACCCGCTTCAGCCGCAGTCCGTTGGTGGTTGCCGTCGTTTCGACCGCGAAAGAGCATGTGAAGATCCCGGTCTGGGAGCAGGTGCTGTCCGGCGGCGCGGCGGCGATGAATCTCGCCAACGCTATTCACGCCAAGGGTTACGCGGCCAATTGGGTGACGGAATGGGTTGCCTATGACGAGGAGGCGAAGGCCATCCTCGGCATTCTGCCGGACGAGAAGGTCGTCGGCTTCATCCATGTGGGCACGCCGCAGGAACCGCCTTCGGAGCGTCCGCGCCCGGCATTGGCCGATGTCGTCAGCGAAGCGCGCGCCCCGGGTGACGGGTGATGCTGTTCTACACGACCGAGCGGAACGATCACGGACTGGCTCACGACCCGTTCAAGGCGATCGTCGCGCCGCGGCCGATCGGCTGGATCTCGACGCGGGCCAAGGATGGCTCGGTCAATCTTGCGCCCTACAGCTTCTTCAACGCGATCAGCGATCGGCCGAAGCTCGTCATGTTTTCCTCGGTCGGCATGAAGGATTCCGCCAGTTTTGCGATCGAATCCGGCGAGTTCGTCGCCAATCTCGCGACGCGCCAACTCGCCGCGCAGATGAACCGGACGTCCGCGGCTGCCGAGCGCGGAACCAGCGAGTTCGGCTTTTCGGGCTTGACCGAGGCCCCGTCGAGGCTGGTTGCCGCCCCCCGTGTCGCCGAGAGTCCGGCGGCGCTGGAGTGCCGGGTGACCCATTCGTTTCGACCGACCGGACTGAACGGCGAAGCGTCGGAGAACGTCGTCGTCATCGGCCAGGTGGTCGGGATACATATCGACGAGGCGATTCTTAGGGACGGCATGATCGACATGGCCCTTGCGGCGCCGCTCTCCCGGCTCGGCTATCTCGACTATGCGGTGACCGACCAGGTTTTCCAGATGGCGCGGCCCCGAACCCCCGATGGCGCCGATGTTTAGAGGGCCCTGCGGACAGCCTGTACCGGGACGAATCGTTATGGTGAACGAAACCTAAACCTTTGCTGGCCAGTATCGACCGTGAAGTCGGTAGCGGTAGAGGTCGCGTTTCCCATGATCGTCCAGCGGTTCGTCAAATGGTGCGAGACGGCCAATAGCGCCCAGCGCGCGGAGGGCGCGACAATTCTCGCGCGCGCCTTCGTCGAGGGCCGCATCACGGCCGAGGAGCAGGCCGGGGCCCAGGCGGCCTTGACCCTGATGCTCGACGATCCGTCGCCGAAAGTTCGTCTGGCGCTCGCCGAGGGGCTTGCCGATGACAGCCGGGTTCCCCGGACGGTGCTCCTCAGCCTCTGCGAGGATAATCCGGCGATCGCCTGCGTCGTCGCCAGCCGTTCCCCGGCGCTGCGTGAGGACGAACTGATCGACCTGGCGGCAAGTGGGGCCGCCGAATTGCGCACTGCGATCGCCACCCGGCGCGTGGTATCGACGCGCGTCGCGGCCGCGATCGCCGAGGTCGCGGAACCGGGCTGCTGCATATCGTTGCTCGAAAACCGAGGCGCCGCGATCGCTGGTGTGAGTTTCCGGCGAATTGCCGAACGGCATGGGGCCAACGCGTCGGTGCGCGGAGCGCTGCTCGATCGTCGTGAGCTGCCTGCCACTGTTCGCCAGACGATGATCCTGCGCACGGGCCAAGCGCTCGCCGCGCTGCCGATGTTATGCAATCTGGTCGGCGCGGATCGGGCCGAGCGACTGGCTTCCGATGCCTGTGAACGGGCGACGGCGATGCTCGCCGAGACCGTTCCGGAGGTCGAAATTCCCGCCTTGGTCGAACATTTGCGGGCCAGCGGCCAGCTCAACGTCGCCTTTCTCCTGCGTACGGTCTGTGCCGGCAATATTGACCTGTTCGCCGCCGCGCTGGTGCGCTTGTCGTCGATGTCGGAACGACGTGTCCGGTCGATCCTCGCCGAAGGGCGCGACGGCGCCTTCCGAACCATGATCATCACATGCGGGCTTCCTTCGGTCGCCGCGCCGCTGTTCCTGATTGCCGTGGGGGTCTGGCGCGAGATCGCATCCGGCAAACGCATCGTCGCCGCAGAGGACGTGCCGCAGCTCATCATGCAGCGGCTTGTTGCCACATCGGCGGACCGATCCCGGTCCGCCGGCTTTGAGGCCATGATGCGGTTTCTGCACCGGCTGGCCGGCGAGACCGAACGGGACGCGGCACGGCAGCAGGCCAGGAAGCTGGCCGCCTGAGCCGGTTCGACAGAAATATGCCAGTCGAATCGAAGCCAAATCCGACTCGATCATTCAACCGAAAACGTTGATTCCCGACATCGGGTCTCGGGTTCCGTCCAAAGACCCTTGGGGCAGGGTCTCTGCGATTCTGGAGCCTGTCCCGAGCAATCCCGGTCGCAGCCTCATCTGCCGGCCGCTGCCGGACTGGGAGAAGCCTTTTGGGCCGCGCTCCCTAATAGCGAAATTGTTCGGCGAGAATCCGTTCGTCCCAAGAATGATCGTGATCGAACAAAATGAGACCGGTGTCGTTGAGCGATTCGGAAATCGTGATCCGGTGGACCGACTTCACTTCGGTGGCATCGGCGACGGCATTCACGGGACGTTTTTCGGGTTCCAGGACGACGATCTCGACCGTCTGATGATTGGGCAACAGCGCTCCGCGCCACCGACGTGGGCGGAACGGGCTGACCGGCGTAAGTGCCAGCAATGGCGCGTCGACCGGGATGATCGGGCCTTGCGCCGACAGATTGTAAGCCGTCGAGCCGATCGGGGTCGCCACCATCACGCCATCGCAGACGAGTTCGTCCAGCCGGACCTTGCCGTCGATCGAAATTTGCAGCCGGGCAGCTTGGTAGGACTGTCGGAAAATCGCCACCTCGTTGATCGCCAAGGCCTTGTGGACGGCGCCTGCGGCGTCGACGGCGGTCATGGCGAGCGGATGGATGGCATTTTCGATCGCCGCCGCCAGACGTTCCTTCAGGCCGTCCTCCCGATAGTCGTTCATCAGGAAGCCGATCGTGCCCTTGTTCATGCCGTAGATCGGTATGCCGCTGCCCATGAAGCGGTGCAGCGTTTGAAGCATGAAGCCGTCGCCCCCGAGCGCGACCACCACCTCGGCATTTTCCTCGCGATCATTGCCGTAAAGCGCGGACAGCCGGTGGGCGGCCTCTTGGGCGGCCGGGCTTTCGCTGGCAACGAAGGTGATGGATTGGACGGGGCGTGACATCGGTCGGCGCGGGGCTCGGCTTTTCAAGGATGCGGATCGGCGCCGCGGTGTCAAGGTTTAAGACCTAGCGCGGCGGGCGGCCGAGGCCAAGCGCCGCCGTGGCTTTCCGCAGGTCAAAAACCCGCTGCATAGGGCTGACAAATATGCTATGGGCCGCGCCGGGCCGGATTAGCTCAGCGGTAGAGCAGCGGTTTTGTAAACCGAAGGTCGGGGGTTCAATCCCCTCATCCGGCACCATTCTTCCGATCGTCAGACCCTGTCCGACCCAGAAACATGGACAACGAGCATCTGCGACATCGGTGACAACCGCGTTTCGAATCGGCCGCGAACGGCGCGGACTCGCGCGCTCGGAAGCCGTCAGCCGAGGTGACGCCGGGTCGCGTAGAGCGCGATAGCAGCGGCATTCGAGACGTTGAGCGAGCGGATCGCGCCGCTCATTTCCAGCCGCGCCAACACATCGACCGTCGCCCTGGTCTTCTGGCGAAGTCCCTTCCCCTCGGCGCCGAGGACAATGGCGATCCTGTCACCCGACAGCGCCGCCTCGAAGCTCTCCGGTCCCTCCGAATCCAGGCCGACGGTGCGAAAGCCGCGTTTCGACAGATCCATCAGCGCTTCGGCGAGATTGACGACTTCGATCTGCGGAACATGCTCCAACGCTCCCGAGGCAGCCTTGGCGAGAACGCCACCTTCCTGGGGCGAGTGGCGGGCGGTCGTGACCAACGCATCGGCGCTGAAGGCCGTCGCCGAGCGCAGAATCGCGCCGACATTGTGCGGGTCGGTCACCTGGTCCAGCACGAGGACGAGGCGGGCCTCGCCGAGATCGGCCAGCCGCTTGGCCGGCAACGGATCGGCTTCCAGCATCAAGCCCTGATGGACGGCGTCGCTTCCGAGTTCGGAATCAAGCTGCCTCGGCTCGACGAGCTCGACCGGGCAGGGGAGCTGATCCTCGGCCATGTCGAGCCGAGCCAACGCGTTGCGTGTCGCGAGCAAGCGATGGAGCTTGCGACGCGGGTTACGGAGCGCCGCGGCGACCGTGTGCAGTCCGTAGAGTCGGACGCGACCCGCGGGGTCCGGGCGACCGGGTTGGACCCGCTTGTCCGGGCGAGCCGGCAACTCGCCATCGCCGCGCTTGCGGTCGCGATGGGCGCGCCGCAGATTGGCGTAATGAGAATCCTTGGGTGTGTGGGTCGTGGGCTCGTCGCTCATCGCTGCTGCTTATCTTAGCTGGCGTCAGGGCTCAATGCGCGCGGATCGCCGCAAGAGCGGATACGGCGAAACACGATGCGTACGCCGAACCCCGCCGATCGTCGATGCAGCGGCCAAGCGCCGTTGACAGATCGCTCCGCGCCTTTCATAAGGCCGCTCGGAACCGCGGGGGTTGGCGAATGCGCCGCCGCGATCCATGTACGGCCAAGCGCTTGCGCGTGTCGGCGGCAGTTCGGAGGGGTGTCCGAGTGGTTAAAGGAGACGGACTGTAAATCCGTTCGCTATGCGTACGCTGGTTCGAATCCAGCCCCCTCCACCACTGCCGACCGTTTGCTAGAATGCGGGTATAGCTCAATGGTAGAGCAGCAGCCTTCCAAGCTGAATACGCGGGTTCGATTCCCGCTACCCGCTCCAGAATCCCCGCCTCCCTCTTCAAAATCATAGTCCGGCCCGCGGGTCCGACGTTTCCCGCATGTCCCTGAAATCGATCGTGTGTCGCCAAGCGTCGCGTTGGCTGGTTTGGCCGCGCCGCGGCTCAGACGCTTGTCATTGCCGGCTGCACTCGCTATGTGGCGCCGGAAAATAACCGCCTGCGAAGTTGGGAGTCGGCGATGGCCAAGAGCAAATTCGAGCGCAACAAGCCGCATGTGAACATCGGGACGATTGGTCACGTTGATCACGGCAAGACGTCGTTGACGGCGGCGATCACGAAGTATTTCGGCGAGTACCGGGCGTAC
>Ga0209347_1000149_pt1 | contig 199033 bp, 163 predicted proteins | sample AutmiccommuBRH23_FD_187382 | JGI IMG/M metagenome (GOLD analysis project Ga0209347, IMG submission 187382) | Deep subsurface microbial communities from Mt. Terri, Switzerland - Autotrophic microbial communities BRH/23 (SPAdes) (version 2) | ecosystem: Environmental > Aquatic > Deep subsurface... | reverse complement strand
TGGGGTTTGGGGTTTGGGGTTTGGGGTTTGGGGTTTGGGGTTTGGGGTTTGGGGTTTGGGGTTTGGGGTTTGGGGTTTGGGGTTTGGGGTTTGGGGTTTGGGGTTTGGGGTTTGGGCGAAATCCGAATCTCGAATCCCCAATCCCGAATCCCGCCCCCAACAATCAGTCAAGTTTCAAACGGTCGTACTCGTCCCACTGCGAGGTGTCGGACAGGATGATCTGGTCGCCCACCTCCAGGCCTTGCACCACTTCGATCAGACTCACCGAGGCACGGCCCAATCGCACCGGCACGCGCTGGGCGACGCCGGATTCAGGGTCGAGACGGAACAAGCGAACTTCGCTTTCCGGTTGACCGTAAGCCGGGCGTCCGACATACAGCACGTCGTCCAGCCGTTCGATCTCGATAGTGCCATCCACGCTTAGGTCTGGCCGTGCGCCGGCCGGCAGTGCGCCGGTCAGCTCGACATCGACCTGTACGCTGCCGTTGATCACCGCCGGATCGATGCGGATCACGCGACCGGGCACGATGCCGTTTCGGGTATCGACCCGCACCGGTTGGTCGAGCGCGACATCGCGCACCTGGGTTTCAGGAATTCGCAGTTCGGCCATCAGCTCGCCGGGTTTGGCCACCCGGGCCAGGTTGGCTCCGGCAGCCACCTGCTGGCCTTCCTGCACCGGCACCTGTTGCAGCACACCGGCAATGCCGGCGCGCACCTGGAGTCCCTCGGCCTGACGCCGACGCAGCTCGGCCACGTTGCGCAGCTGATCAAGCCGGGCACGATCGGCGGCCAGCTGGGCCTCGATGGTCTGACGGAACTTGCCGATGCGCTCCTGTTCGATTCCGGTGCGCAGCTTGAGCTGGGTCGCGGCCAGCTCGCTCCGCCGGGCCTGGATGCGCGAAATGATGCCGTTCTGGGCCAGCTCCAGCTCGGCTTCTGCCTGCAGCCGCGCCGACTCGTACTCCGACTCCACGCCGGCCAGATTGGCGCGCTGATCGAGCAATTGACTCTCCAGCGTCATCCGCCGAGCCAGATAGTCGGCCTCGGCCGCCTTCAGTGCCGCTTCGGCCGACAGCTGCTGATCGATGACCTCAGGATTGCTCAACTCCAGAATGACGGTGTCGGCCATCACCGCTGCGCCAGGCTTGACCACGATGCGTTCGACCCGCGCCGTGGTCTCGGCCGAGATCCAGCGGATCTCCTTGGGTACCAGAGTGCCGGGCCCGCGCACCTCGCGCAGCATCTCGCCGCGCTTGACGGTATCCAGCCAAAGGCTGGCGCGCGCAGCAGTGGGCGCCGCCGGGTCCAGCCCGGCCACCCAAGCGACCAGCGCCAGCAGCAGCACGCCGCCGCCGACGGCGTAAGTCAATTTTCGGCGGTTGGCCTTGTGTTTCAGATCGGGTCGATGAATATCCATGCCGTTCATCAAGCAACCATCGTGCCAAGGTAACTGGCTCCCGTAATTTCAGTCACTTGTCGCGATCAGGCGGCGCCCGATGTTCCGATCCGGATCGCTTCGGGTGGCCGCTGTCCGGAACCGGACGGTGACAGTTGGCGCCGCAAAGGCGATGATCGACCCGAAAACGGAGTGCGCGATGGACAGTTTCTACTGGTTCGACCTGGAAACCTTCGGCCGCGATCCGCGCCGGACGCGCATCGCCCAGTTTGCCGGCTTGCGCACCGATGGTGAGCTGAACGAGATCGACGAACCGCTGGTGCTGCACTGCCGTCCGGCCGACGATCTGCTGCCCTCGCCGGTGGCCAGCCTGATCACCGGCATCACGCCGCAGTTCGCCGAACGCCAGGGCGTGAACGAGGCCGAGCTGTTTGCCCGCATCCACGAACAACTATCCCAGCCGGGCACCTGTGCGCTGGGCTACAACTCGCTGCGCTTCGACGACGAGTTCATCCGCTTCGGCCTGTACCGAAATTTCTTCGAACCCTACGAGCGCGAGTGGAAAGCCGGCAACTCGCGCTGGGACCTGCTCGACCTCATGCGCCTGGCCTACGTGCTGCGTCCGGACGGCATGGTTTGGCCGAAGCGCGACGACGGCGCGCCTTCATTTCGGCTCGAACACCTCACCGCCGCCAATGGTATCGATCATGGCCAGGCACACGACGCGCTGGCCGACGTCCGCGCCCTGTTGGCGCTGGCCCGCAAGCTGAAGGCGGCACAGCCGAAGTTGTGGGACTACTACTACGGCCTGCGCCAGAAACGCCGGGCCGATGCCTTGATCGATCTGGCCGGCCAGATGCCGCTGCTGCACGTTTCCGGAAAGTACCCGGCCACGCGCGGCGGCGCCGCGCTGGTGCTGCCGCTGGCCCGGCATCCGCGTATCGACAGCCGGGTAATCGTGTTCGATCTGGATTCTGACCCCGGCGATCTGCTTCGACTGCCGGCGCAGGACATCGCCGATCATCTCTACACCCCGGCCGCCGATCTTCCCGAAGGCGAGAAGCGGGTCGCACTCAAGGAAGTGCATCTCAACCGCAGTCCCGCGCTGGTGCGCCTGGAGCACGTGCGGCACAACGAAATCGCTCGGCTGGGCATCGATGTCGAAACCTGCCTGGCGCACGCCGAAATCCTGCGTCGGGCCGACGGCCTGGCTGAAAAGGTTCGCCGGGTATTCGACACGCCGCCGCCAGCGCCGGCCGATGACGTCGATTCCGCGCTCTATGACGGCTTTCTGCCCGATGCCGACAAGCGCCGACTGGCCCTGGTACGCGGGACACCGCCAGAACAGCTGGCCGAGGCCAGATTCGGGTTCAGCGATCCGCGCTTCGACGCGCTGCTGTTCCGCTACCGCGCCCGCAACTGGCCGCAGACCCTCGACGCCGAAGCCCGCGAGTGCTGGGACGGCTACCGCAGGCAACGCCTGTGCGAAGACCGGGGTTGGTCGGAATACACTTTCGAAACCTACTTCGCCGAAATCGCCGCACTGCGCCGGTCGCGCGTCGACGAGGGTGTCGCACAGACCGTGCTCGATGCCCTGGAGGCCTGGGGCCGCGACCTTTTGAGGCAGTTGGAGGCCGACTGAGCGGCCGTCGTCATTCCGCGTGGCTCCTGCCGTCGGTTACCCTCGCACCATGACCTATTTCAGTTCGAAGACCTTCGATTTTCTCACCGCCCTTGCCGCCAACAACAGCCGCGACTGGTTTCACGATCACAAGGCCGACTACGAGGCGAACCTGCGTCAGCCGTTCCTGCGGCTGATCGGCGATTTGCAGCCGGACTTGGCGACCGTGAGCGGGCATTTTCGCAGCGACCCCAAGCCAGTCGGCGGCTCGCTGTTCCGCATTCACCGCGATACCCGGTTTTCGGGCAACAAGACGCCCTACAAGACCTGGGCCGGCGCGCGACTGTTCCATGACCGCGCCCGACAGGTACCGGCACCATCCTTTTACCTGCATGTCCAGCCCGGCAACTGCTTCGTCGGCGCCGGCCTCTGGCACCCGGAAACGCCGACCCTGCGTCGGGTGCGCGATTTCATCGTGGAAAACCCCAGCGCTTGGCAAAAGGCCGCCCACGATCCGGCCTTTCGACGCCGCTACCGGCTCGACGACAGCGAGATGTTGGTCCGACCGCCACGCGGCTATCCGGCCGAGCACCCGCTGATCGATGATCTCAGACACAAGAACTTCGTCGCGCTGCGCTCGATCAACGATGCCATCGTCACCGGCCCTCGGCTGCGCCAGACGCTGGCCAAGGACCTCGCCGGCCTGGCCCCGCTGGTCGATTACCTGTGCGCGGCGCTGGAACTGGATTTTTGACTCCCGCTGGAGCACGGCCATGACGCATACCACCGCCATACCGCCCGCCGCCCGATTCTATGGGTTGGCCGGTCTGCTGCCGTTTCTCGCCGGCCTGGGTCTGACCCTGTTCGGCCAGAACGAAGCGCAACAGTCGCTCGGCTTGCTTCTGTTCGTTGCCTACGGGGCAACCATTCTCGCTTTCCTGGGCGGCATCCGCTGGGGCGCAGCGCTGTCGTTGCCCAACTTCCATAACCTGGGCATGGCTGTGGCACCGTCTCTGCTGGCCTTTCTCGCTCTGCTGCTGGACCCGGCCATGGCAATCAATGTGCTCGGCACCGGCTTTGTGGTCGTGGGCATATTCGACCGCCTCCGCCGCCTGGACGACACGTGGCCCGCCTGGTTTCGAGCGCTTCGCACGCAGCTGACTCTGGCCGTGGTCAGCTTGCATCTCATTGTCGCCCTCAGCTTGAAATAGCCGCCCGGAGGGCCACAGATTCAACCCCGATTCACGCCATGTGGGACATGGCCGCTGGCAACGTGGTGACGGGCGCTCTCGATGTTGTGCGGCGAGTCGTCGAAAAAGATGTCGGCGCCGAAGGCGCGCAGGAACGGCCCCTTGTCGCGGCCGCCGAGAAACAGCGCCTCGTCCAGGCGCACACCCCATCGCCGAAGCGTGAGTATCACCCGCTTGTGCGCCGGCGCAGAGCGTGCCGTCACCAGGGCGGTTCGGATCGGCGAGGCATCGACCGGAAAGGCCTGCTGGATGCGATGCAGCGCAGCCAGAAAGCTTTTGAACGGCCCGCCCGAAAGCGGCTCTTCGGCCCGGCTGCGCTCGTGGTCGGCGAAGGCATCGACGCCGTGTTCCTGGCTGATCCGCTCGGATTCGTCGCCGAACAGCACCGCGTCGCCATCGAAAGCGATGCGCAGTTGGTCGCTGGCCTGCTCGGGCGCCTTCGACGGCAGAATCGTGGCCGCGGCGATGCCGTGATCGAGCGCCAGATGCACCGACTCCGGATTGGCCGACAGGAACAGATCGGCAGCGAACGGCCGGATGTAGGGAAACACCGGAGCACCGCTGGTGAACACCGCCCGGACGATGTTCAGCCCGTAGTGTTCGATCGAGTTGAAGATGCGCAAACCCGTGTCGGCCGAGTTGCGCGACAGCAGGATGACCTCGATCGCCGGCAGGTCGGCCCGGCCGAGGGCATTGAGCGCCAGCAGTTTCCTGACCAGCGGAAATGCGATGCCGGGCGTCAGCGGCGAGTTTTCATGCTGACGCTGATAGCCCGCGTAAGCGTCCACACCCTCGGCCTCGAACAGGCTGTGGCTTTCCTCCAGATCGAACAGCGCGCGCGCGGTGATCGCCACCACCAGCCGTTCGCCGGCGTGGGCCAGCGAGCCTGTGAAAATCGAATCGGTCGATTCCGGGATGGCGTCGTTCATTTCCGGCAGTATGCCAAGTGCCGATCTCGCCGGATGAGACCGGCGCCGGCTCAGGTCAGGAATTGCTCGCTGAGGATACGCTCATCCAGATTGTGCTCTGGGTCGAACAGCAGCGTAACCGCATGTTCGACACTGGCGCGCACGGTCAACTGGACCACTTCGCGCACTTCGAACGAGTCGGCCGTGGCGCTGACCGGTCGCTTCGAGGGATCCAGAATCCCCAGTTCCACTTCGGTATCGTCAGGAAGGATCGCCCCTCGCCAGCGCCGGGGCCGAAAAGCCGCAATCGGGGTGAGTGCGATCACCCGGGAATCCAACGGCAGGATCGGGCCATGCGCGGAGAAATTGTAGGCCGTGCTGCCGGCCGGCGTTGCCACGATGACCCCGTCGCAGACCAATTCTTCCAGCCGCGCCTTGCCATTGAGCGTGACTCGCAGATGCGCGGTCTGCCGGGTCTCTCGCAGCAAGGCCACTTCGTTGTAGGCGCGGGCCCGAACTTTCTCGCCGGAGCGGGTGATTGCGGTCATTTCCAGCGGTCTGAGCACCGTTGGCTCAGCCTGGGCAATGCGCTCGCGCAGGCCGTCGATGCGGTATTCATTGAGCAGAAAACCGACCGTGCCCAGACACATGCCATAGACCGGAGTATCAGGCTCCCGGCTGCCATTGTTATGCAGGTCGTGCAAGGTGTGCAGCATGAAACCATCGCCGCCGAGCGCACAGATCACGTCGGCCTGCTCGGGACTCGCGTGGCCATAGCGCTCGGTCAATACGGCCAACGCCTGCTGAGCGGGCGGGCTGGAGCTGGCGAGAAAGGCGATTCGGCTCGGGAAGGCAGACACGCTGGGAATCCGGAAACGGCTGACCGAAGCTTAACCCGGAAGCGCGACCGCAGCGCGAAACGCCCCGGATTCTCATCCGGGGCCTGATCCTCGCGCCATTCTGGATGGAGACATGCAGAAATTATCTATCACGAAAACCTTTGCACCAGTGGTCCCGGCTCACGGCCTGGTGGCCCAAGCCGAGCAACGACAGCCCAAAACGTAGCCGCTCGCGTAGCCCGGCACGAGCGAAGCGAATGCCGGGACCGCCGGATGCCAACAAGCACCTCACCGTCCCGGCTTACGGCCCGGCGGCCTGAGCCCGACTACTCGCCCAACGTCAGTTCATCGATATCGACTGCCGGGTCGACAAGCGAAATTCAGCCCGCTCGCACCGATGCCAGTTGCGCCAGTCGCCGAACACCGACCTGCATCGAAGGGTAATCCATGCTGCGCTGGCTGCGCATGTCGGCAAACATCGACAACGTAAAGTCCAGCGACTGATCGTCCTGCGCCAACCAAGCTGCCACCGGATCGGCTTCGTCGCCGCAGTCAGTCAGCACCTGGGTTACCAGCGCGGTCTGCTGGGCCTGCAATTCATCGCGCAACGCACCGCGCGCCAGGGCGTGCCAACGACCTTCGACCGGCAGTTGCTCGATCACTGTCGCCAGCCATTTGATGTGCAATGCGTCGCCCAACCGGAAATACACCCGAGCCACTTCGGCGACCGGCCGTCTAGCGGCCTCGGCGATCTTCACGATGTCCAGCCCGGTGGAGAGATAAGGCAGGGACGCCAGATGTCCTGCCAGCGCCTTCGATACTCCGCGCCCGGTCCACTCGGCCGCTGCCGCATCCAGCGCGAGCAAATCGTCCTCGACCAGCACATCGCGCAAGGCTGCCCTCAGCCTGTCCAGCCCCGGTTTGAAGCGCGCCACCGACTCGGCAATATCCAGTGCGCCGCCGGGCAGATTCAGCAGCCAGCGGGTCATTTGCCGCAGCAGAGACCAGATCAGACCCAGCGCATCGATCTGATCCACTTCGGGCATCTGCAGGTCAAGGGTGTCGAGCTCGGTCCACATGACGCGCGCGTCCAGCACTTCGCGGCCGATCGTGAATGCTTTGACGATCTGCTCCAGCGTCTCGCCGGTATCCTCCTGCATGCGCATCACAAAAGTTGCGCCCATCCGGTTGACGGTGGAGTTGGTGACCGCGGTCGCGATGATCTCCCGGCGCAGCCGGTGCTGCTCCATCAGATCGCCGAAGCGTTCCTGCAGCGGCACCGGGAAATAGCGCAACAGCTCCTTGGACAGGTACGGGTCTTCCGGAACTCTGCTGACAAGGATCTGCTGGAACACGACGATCTTGGCGTATGACAGGAGAATCGACAGCTCCGGACGGGTCAGACCCTGGCCACGCAGCTTGCGTTCGGCGAACTCCGACTCGCTGGGCAGATGCTCCAGCTTGCGGTCCAGAAGACCCTGAGATTCGAGCGTGCGCACCAGATGCTGCTTGGCGCCGATGCGCGACACGCTCATCCGCTCCATCAGGCTGATCGCCTGGTTCTGCCGATAGTTGTCGAACAGGACCAGCTCGGCCACCTCATCGGTCATCTCGGCCAGCAGGGCGTTGCGCTGGGCCTCGTCGATCCGCCCCAGGCTGGTAGCCGCATCGAGCAGGATCTTGATGTTGACCTCGTGATCGGAGGTATCCACACCGGCCGAGTTGTCGATGAAATCGGTATTGAGCAGCACGCCGGCCTGCTGGGCAGCCTCGATGCGACCGAGCTGGGTGAGGCCCAGATTGCCGCCCTCGCCGACCACGCGGCAGCGCAGTTGGCCGCCATCGACGCGAATCGGCGTATTGGCGCGATCGCCGACATCCTCGTGACTTTCCCTGCTGGCCTTGACGTAAGTGCCGATGCCGCCGTTCCAAAGCAGGTCGACCGGCGCCTTGAGAATTGCAGTCAGCAGGGCATTGGGACTCAACTCGGTGATCCCGGAGTCGATGCCAAGAGCAGCGCGCGCCTGCTCGGACAGCGGAATCGACTTCAAGGACCGCGACCAGACACCGCCGCCCTCGGAAATCAGCGCCTTGTCGTAGTCCTCCCAACTGGAGCGCGGCACGGCAAACAACCGCTCGCGCTCGATGTAGCTGCGCTCGACGTTTGGATCCGGGTCGATGAAAATATGCCGGTGGTCGAACGCCGCCAGCAGTCGGATGTGGCGCGACAGCAACATGCCGTTGCCGAACACGTCGCCGGACATGTCGCCGATTCCGACCACGGTGAAGTCCTCGCTCTGGCAATCGACGCCGAGCGCGCGGAAGTGACGCTTGACCGATTCCCAGGCGCCCCGGGCGGTGATGCCCATGCCCTTGTGGTCGTAGCCGACCGAACCGCCGGATGCGAAGGCGTCGCCCAGCCAGAAGCCGCGTTCGAGCGAGATGGCGTTGGCGATGTCGGAAAACGTGGCGGTGCCCTTGTCGGCAGCGACCACGAGATACGGATCGTCGTCATCGTGACGCACCACGGCATCGGGGTGCACCACGTCGTTGCCGCAGTAGTTGTCGGTGATATCGAGCAGGCCGCTGATGAAACTCCGATAGCAGGAAACGCCCTCGGCAAGGACCTGATCGCGTGTGCCGTCGACCGGCGGTCGCTTGACGAAAAAGCCGCCCTTGGCGCCGACCGGCACGATCACCGTATTCTTGACCATCTGCGCCTTGACCAGGCCCAGTACTTCGGTGCGAAAGTCTTCGCGCCGGTCCGACCAGCGCAATCCGCCGCGCGCGACGGGGCCAAAGCGCAGATGCACGCCCTCAACTCTCGGCGAGTAAACGAAAATCTCGCGATACGGACGGGGCCGCGGGAGATCGGGAATGGCACTCGAGTCGAATTTCAGGCTCAGGTAGTCCCGGTACCGGCCATCCGGACGCTGATAGAAACTGGTGCGAAGCGTGGCCGACATCACCCCGATGAAGCTGCGCAGGATCCGGTCTTCATCCAGACTGTTGACCGAGCCCAACAGAATCTCCAGACCGTCGCGGACCGCATCCATCTGGGCATCGCGATCGAGTCCGACGGCGGCCGACACTTCCTCGATCACCGTCGCATAGGTTTCGCGCTCGGCCTGGCTGGCAACCAGATGCAGCTCCGACGCCAAACGACCGCGCCGCTCCTGAACCTGATCGGCATGAGCAGAATCGATATCCGGATCGAACCGCGACTCGAACAGCGCCACCAGAAGCCGGGTAAGCAGCGGGTACCTGGTCAGCGTCTCCTCCATGTAGGACTGCGAAAACGGCACGCCGGCCTGCAGCAGAAACTTTGCGTAGGCCCGCAGCATGGCGATCTGACGCCAACCCAGTCCGGCGCTCAGAACCAGCCGGTTGAACCCATCGCTCTCGGCCTCCTCGCGCCAGACGCAATCGAAGGCGGCTTCGAAACGCTCGGCCTGCTCGGCAACATCAAGGTTGAGGCCGGAAGATTCGATTTCAAAATCCTGGATATGGATGGCACGACCATCGACCGAGAGCGCATAGGGATGCTCCGAACGGATGCGCAGCCCGAGATTTTCCAGAAGCGGCAATGCCTCCGACAGCGGGATGTCGGAGCCCTCGCGCATCAACTTGAAACGCGCCTGACCCGACGTTGCGTGCGCCGAGCGGTACAACCGCAGCTTGAGATCATCCGGCCCACTCAGCGCCGAAAGCTGCGCACAGTCGTCGGCGGCGATTTCCGGCGACACATCCTCGATGTAGCCCGCCGGTAGCGCCTTGCCATAACGGGCCGCCAGCTTGAGGCCATCGTGCTCACCGTGACGCCGGATCAGCAGCTCGGTGAGCTCATCGTGCCAGTTGCGCACGATGCGCACGATCGATTGTTCCAGCGCAGCCACGTCGACCCCGACCGGCTCGCCGGTACGCGGCCGAATGATCAGGTGCAGTTGGGCCAGGGGCGATTCGCCGACCGCCACGGTCGAATCCAGCCGCTCGCCCTTCAGCGCCTGCTGGAGCAGCCCGCCTATCCGCAATCTGACATCGGTGTTGAACCGGTCGCGCGGGATGTAGACCAGCGCGGAGAAAAACCGGCCGTAGCGATCCCGGCGCAGAAACAGCCGGGTGCGCACACGCTCCTGCAGGCTGAGGATGCCAAGGCAGGTGCGCATCAGCTCATCACCACTGGACTGGAACAGCTCGTCGCGCGGCAGGGTCTCCAGAATATGCCGGAGCGTCTTCCAGCTATGGCTTTGCGCGGCGAATCCGGATTCCTGCAATACGTAGTTGTAGCGCCCCCTGACCAGGGGAATATCCCAGGGCCGGCGGGTGTAGGCGCTGGACGTGTAGAGCCCGATGAAACGCTGCTCGGCCACCGGGCGGCCGTCCGGATCAAAATGCAGCACGCCGATGTAGTCCATATAGCCCGGCCGATGCACGGTTGAGCGCGCATTGGTCTTGGTCAGAATGAGCGCGTCAACCGACCCGGACTGCGGCATGTAGTGCGCCGCCAGCGTGGCGAGTGGGCGCGGTCGGTGACTGTCTTCGCTGCGTGTGAGCAGACCAAGACTGCTGCCCTTGACCGCGCGAAGCACTTCCTCCTCGCCGTCGCGGTCCACCACATACTCTCGGTAGCCCAGGAAGGTGAAATGATCGTCCGCCGCCCAGCGCAGGAACGCCCGAGCCTCCTCGCGACCGGCGTCGCTGATCGGTATGGCGCGATCGGCGAGATCATCCACGATGACCAGCATGCGCTCGCGCATCGCCTGCCAGTCGCTGACGCACGCCCGGACATCGTTGAGCGACGCCCGCACCGACTGCTCGATGGCCAGCATCCGTCCGGAATCGACTTGACGGTCGAATTCGATGTGCATCAGCGATTCCCGCTGCGCGCCGCCGAAACCGGTCAGCTCGCCCTGCGGGTCGCGCTGCACCGCAGTCACCGGATGATTGATGGCGTGCAACTGGACATCGAAAGCATTCAGCGCCATGGTCACCGAGTCGACCAGGAACGGCATATCGTCATTGACGATCTGAACGATGCTGTGGGTCGACTGCCATCCGTCGTGCGCGCTGTCGGGGTTGAACACCCGGACCTTGGTCTCGCCGGGCTGCCGCCGACGCGCGAAGTCCAACATGCCGCGAGCCTGATCCAGCCACACCGGGACCGGAAGCTCCGAGAACTCGTCTTCGCCGAGGCGAGCGAAAAACAGCCTCACGAAGCGTTCCAGTTCCGGGTCGCAGCCCGCCCCGGAAGCGGATTCTTGCAACTCGCGCACCAGTGCGTCGATTACGGGAGACGGAGATGAGCGAGTACCTTCGAAAGTCATTTGGTGCGCCGGTGTAGAGTCGCGGGGAAGAACTGCGATTGTAGCGCCGGGGCTACCGGGGTCACCACCAATGGAGCTTTCGCTCCAATATGCGATGAACGGGCCGGCCCATCGCAATCTGTCCGACGCCCGGCTAACTTGACTGGCATCAAACCCGCTAGTCTCGGATTCGTCCATGCTGGCGACCAGCGGCGAAGCCCGATTGAGCCGCCTGACGCGAGGAGCATCATATGCAAGGCGATGGTTCGCGATTTTCATATCCGGCGACAACCGAACTCGAATTGAACCGAGCCGGGCAAAGCGCCGCCAGCCACGCCGCAATCGGCGAAACAGCCGCACCGCCACTGCCCGACTATCTGGTTCGGCACTACTGGTGGGCCTATATCTGGCCTCCGGCAGTGTGGTTTTTCGATCATCAGCCAATCATCAATTGCATCGTGTTTGGCCAATACCGTCGCCTGCGCGACGAAACCATTCGCCTGCTGGGCGGTGAGCGAGCCGGCCAGACATTACTGATCGCATCCGCTTATGGCGACGTGGTGCCGGCGATGGCCAGCTCGCTGGCGAAGCGTGCGCTCACGGTGATCGACGTGGCGCCGATCCAGATCCAGCGCGCCACCGCCAAACTGAGGGCCGCAGGCCTGGACGATGGCGTGGCAATGCATCTGATGGACGCCGAGCAGTTGCGCTTCGCCTCCGACAGCCACGATTCGACTGCGTTTTTCCTGCTGCTGCACGAGTTGCCGCCGCCGGTGCGCCGTCGCGTGGTCTCCGAGGCACTGCGGGTGACCCGGCCGGGTGGCCGGCTGGTGCTGGCCGAGTACGGCGACCGCACCCGCAGCCACTGGTTTCATCGCATGGCGCCGTTGCGCTGGGTGTTCGGCACCGCCGAACCGTTCCTGCCGACACTGTGGGATCTCGATCTGGACAGCCTGCTCGCCGAAGAAGCGGGCAAGCTGGGCAAACGCATCGTGGTCGACGAAAAGGTCTCCATATTTCGCGGCTTCTATCGCGCCCACCGCTACTTCGTCGAGAGCGCCTGATCATGCACATAGTCGAGACCGATGTCGTCATTGTCGGTGCCGGAGGTGCCGGTCTGCGAGCGGCGATCGCCGTGGCCGAACAGAACCCCGGCCTGCGTATCGCGCTGGTCAGCAAGGTTTATCCGATGCGCAGTCACACCGTCGCAGCCGAGGGCGGCGCGGCCGGCGTGATCCAGGAGCCGGACACCCTGCACGATCATTTCATGGACACGGTGAGCGGTGGCGATTGGTTGTGCGATCAGGACGCGGTCGAATTGTTCGTCGCCGAGGCGCCCAAGGCGCTCACCGAGCTGGAGCGCTGGGGCTGCCCCTGGAGCCGCAAGGACGACGGCCAGGTCGCCGTGCGTTCGTTCGGCGGCATGAAGAACGAGCGCACCTGGTTTGCCGCCGACAAGAGCGGCTTCCATATCCTGCACACGCTGTTTCAGACCACGTTGAAGTATCCCGGCATCGAGCGCTACGACGAGTTCTTCGCCCTCGACCTACTGGTGGTCGACGGCAAGGCAGCCGGCGTGACCACCATCGCAATCGAGACCGGCGAGCGCACCGTGTTCGTGGCGCCCAGCGTGGTGATTGCCACTGGCGGCGCCGGCCGGGTATTTCCGTTCACCACCAATGGCGCCATCAAGACCGGCGACGGCATGGCCATGGCCTATCGCGCCGGCGTGGCGCTGAAAGACATGGAGTTCGTCCAGTACCATCCCACGGGTCTGCCTGGCACCGGCATCCTGATCACCGAAGGTGCACGCGGCGAAGGCGGCATCCTGGTCAATCGCGACGGCTATCGCTATTTGCAGGACTACAACCTTGGCCCACCCGACCCGTGGCCGCGGCGCAAGGCGATGGAGCTGGGTCCACGCGATCGGCTCAGTCAGGCGTTCTGGCACGAACAGCGCAAGGGCCGTGCAATTTCCACTCCGGCTGGCGATGTCGTCCACCTCGACATCCGTCATCTGGGCGAAGCGAAGATCAACGAGCGCCTGCCGTTCGTGCGCGAGCTGGCCCGCGCCTACGTCGGCGTCGATCCGGTGCACGAGCCGATTCCAGTGCGCCCGGTGGTGCACTACACCATGGGCGGCATCGATACCGATATCGACGCGGCGACCGAATTGCCGGGCCTGTTCGCGGCCGGCGAATGCGCCTGCGTCAGCATCAACGGCGCCAATCGGCTGGGCTCCAACTCGCTCACCGAAATCCTGGTGTTCGGCGCCCGCGCCGGACGCAATGCCGCCGAGCATGCCCTGGCCAGCGCACGACCCGACGAAGCGGCCTGGCGTGCACAGGCCGAGGCTTCATTCACGCGCGTGCAGTCCTTGCTGGACCGCCCGGCCGGACTGGAAACCCTGGCAGGCCTGCGCGACGAGATGCATGCGGTGATGGAGGGCTCGGCCGGAATCTATCGCGAAGACGGCCCTCTGCGCGAAGCCTGTGCCACCCTGTCGGCATTGCGCGAACGCTATGGACGGGTCGGCGTGGCCGACAAGAGCCGCGTGTTCAATACTCAGCTGTTCCAGGCCATCGAACTGGGCGCCCTGCTGGAGATCGGCGAGGCGATGGCGCATGCCGCCCTGATCCGGCGCGAATCGCGCGGTGCCCATCAGCGCCTCGATTTCACCGAACGCAACGATTCGGAATATTTGCACCACAGCCTGGTCCGGCGCACCGGCGAAGGACCACCAGCGCTGTCGAACCGTCCGGTGACCATCACCCGCTCGCCGCCCGGCGCGCGGGTATACGGAGGCGCAGCCCATGACTGAGCGCATCATCCGGCTCGAAGTGTTCCGCTACCGGCCAGAATCCGACGCCGAACCGGGCTGGGACACCTTCATGGTGCCCTGCCAACCGGAATGGGTGGTGCTGGACGCACTGAACTATGTAAAGGATCACATCGACGGCACCCTGAGCTACCGCTGGTCATGCCATATGGCGGTGTGCGGCAGCTGCGGCATGATGGTCAATGGCAAACCGGTGCTCTCGTGCAAAGCGTTCCTGCGCGACTACCCAGGCCACATACGGGTCGGCCCGCTGGACAACCTCGAAGTCACCCGTGATCTGGTCGTCCGCCAGGATCGGCTGATGAACAGTCTCACCACAGTCAATGCCTGGCTGATGCCACACCAGGCGCCGGCCGACGGCGAACCGTTCCGGCAGACACCGGCCGAGTTGGCCCGGTTTCGCAATCTCAGTATGTGTATCAACTGCATGCTCTGCTACGCCGCCTGCCCGCAGGTGGCGCTGAACGAGAACTACCTCGGGCCAGCGGCTCTTGCGCTCGCCCAGCGCTACAACCTCGACTCGCGCGACGGTGGTGCCCGCGAGCGCATGGAGACCACCGCCAGCGATGATGGCGTGTGGGAATGCACTTTCGTTGGCGAATGCTCGGAAGTCTGTCCCAAGCATGTCGACCCGGCCGGCGCCATCCAGCAGATGAAGCTGGCCAGCAGTATCGATTGGTTCACCCGCCTGATCACGCCACGGGGAGCATCATGAGACACGGCCCGTATCGCCCCGTCCTGCCCGGCAACTGGTGGCTGAAAACCGCCAGCTACCGCCAATACATGCTGCGCGAACTGACCTCGGCACCGATCGGCGTGTTCGCGGCCCTGCTTACCGTGGGGTTGATCCGTCTCGGCCAGGGACCCGAGGCCTGGGATGGTTTCCGCCAGGCGCTGGCGACACCCGGCGGCGTCGTTCTGCTGGTCGTCATTCTGGCCGCCACGGTGATCCACAGCCTCAGCTGGTTTTCTTTGGCGCCCAGCACCATGCCGGTCTACATCGGCGCGCGCCGGCTGGCCGGCGCATGGATCGCCGGCGCCCACTACCTGCTCTGGGCGGCGATCAGCCTGACCCTCATCCTGCTGGCCGGAGGCTGACATGGCACGCTCCAACAAACCGCTGATCTGGCTTCCGTTTGCGGCTGGCGGCATGTTGTCGGCCCTGTTTCTGCCGGCCATCGCGCTGATTCTGCTGGCCGATGCCCTGGGCCTCGCGCCCGACAAGGCGCTGGACCACGCGCGCATCCACGCGGCGCTGTCGTTCTGGCCGGTCGCTGTGGCGTTGTTCGCGCTGATCGGCTTGAGTTACTGGCACGCCGCCCACCGCCTGCGCATGACCGTGCAAGACCTCGGCGTGCGCACAGCAGGTCCGCGCCGGGTGCTGGCATGGGTCTGCTACCTGCTGGCCGCAGCCGGCACGGCGGCACTGGTCTTCGCCGTGTCCAGATTGTGACCGCAGCAAACCAGCCGAAAAACTCGCTTTCGCTCTACACAGGGCAGGCTTCGCGCTGGCTGGCTTGATCGGACCGGATCGGCGCACAGCGCCGACCCGGTCTGCGACTCAACGCACCGGCAGACTGATATTGGTGAGGCCACCTTGCTGCGATTCGATCAGGCTCTGCGCCAGGATCGCGACATCGGCGCTCAGGCTCAACCGCCACTTGCCGGTGCCGTCGCCCAGTGCGCCGAGCAGGCCCTTGGTCGGATTGCCCTGCTCCAGGTCGACTGCGCTCAGCTCCACGGCGGCATTGGCCGGCAGGTTCAGCAACGCGCCGCCGCCCGGCGCCGGGTTGCCGGCATCGTCGAAACCGGCAATCAGCACCGTGCCATCCCGATCTTCGCGATTGATCACCCGCAGCACACTGGCCTGAGCATCATTGCTGGCCGGATTCAGCACCCACACCTCGGCCTCAAATCGGCTCGGCTGGGGTACCACCGCGCTCAGGTTGGCCAGGCTGCCGTCCGGGGTCGCCACCAGACTCTGCGCCTCGACATGACTGGTCGAGCTGGTCGCGCTCACCGTCACCTGCCAGCGGCCTTCGCCGTCGCCGAACGGGCCTGCAATGACCGGCCGCAGGCGCGGATCGCTGCTCGTTTGCTCCAAGTCCAGCGCATCCAGCATCGCTGTGCCCCGGGACTCCAGCTCCAGCGGCTGGGCACTGGCCCTCTCGCCGATATCGTCGATACCCGACAGCAGCAGAATCTCGCCCGAGTCAGCCAGACTCACAATCCGTACCGTGCTGGCCGGGCCCTCGCCGACCGGATTGACCGTGGCCAAAAGGCGGTCAGCGTTGTCGTCGTTGGCCGCTCCAGGCGCCACCGCGCTGACGTTGCTCAACACCCCCGTCGCGCTGCGCAACAGACCTTGTACGGCCAGATTGCGCTCGGCCCGCACCTCGATGGTGTGCGCTTCGGGATCCAGCTCCAGCGACCCGATGATGCCCTTGTCGGGATTGCCGGCAATCAGGTCGCCGGTGTTCACGTTGATCGCCTGATATGGCCCCAGCACGGCACTGATCTCACCGCCCGGCGCCACCTCACCGATGCTGTCTCGGGCGTTGACCGTGACCGCATTGGTCTCGGCCGTGCGGTTGACCAGGCGCAGCACTGACTCGTCACTCGCGTCGGGGTCGCCCTGCACGTACAGCACGGTGTGCGCGCCGGTCGACAGCAGCGGGGCCACGGCGCTCATGTTGGCCAGGTCATCGCCCGGCACCCGCACCAGACTGGTCACCGCCAGCGGCTCGCTGCTGTTGACCTTGAGCTGCCACTTGCCGGCGCCATCGCCCAGCCCGCCGGCGATGCCCTTGGCGGCGCTGCCCTGCTCCAGCTCGACCGCGCGAATCTGCACCGAGGCCTGCGCCGGCAGCAACAACGTGGCCATGCCGCCGGGCACGCCGGCATCGTCGAAGCCGAGAATCTCCACGTCAGCGGGCGCGTCATTCGGATTGCTCAGCCGCAACAGGCTCTCCTGCACCGGGTTGCTGGCCGGGTTGAAGAAAAACACCCGCTTCTGATAGCCCATATCGGTTCCGGCCGGACGGACCGGGCCCAGCGGCGCGCTGCGCACCCGCTCGCGGTTGCCGCGGCCGTCGGTGTACTGCACCTCGGCCATCAGCATCTGGCCAACCGCCAGATCATCGAGCACGAAGCTGGCCGAGGTCGCGCCCGGCACCACGGTGCCGTCCAGGAACCAGCGGAACTGGAACTCGCCCAGCCCATCGGCATCGCTGATGTCGTCATCGGTGGTGACGGTCTCGCCTTCCAGCGCCGTGCCGACGATGAGCAGAGAGCCTTCCGGCGGGTCGGCATGAACCCAGCCAGATGCGGCGAGGCTCACGGACAGAAAGGCTGCCGAAATGATCGATGAAAACGACGGGTGGTAACGCATGGGTTTTCCTCCTGAGAGACGGGAAGACTGGCGAGTCCTTGGCCCAACTCCTCCGCAGATTGAACGTGAATCCCCACCATACCCCAGCCTCCCCACGGCGGCCATACCCTTGGCCTGTCGAAGTCCGATCGGCTTCAGCCTGGTGAACGCGGCAATCGGATCCGGAACGCAGCAGCACTCCCAGCTATACTTTTCGGCCGAACCCGGAGCGCACCCATGACCGATGCCGTTGTCGAAGAATTGCTGGCCCTGCTTCAGCTTGAACGGCTGGAGGACAATCTGTTTCGGGGCGCCAGCCGCGATATCGGCACCAAATACGTATTCGGCGGGCAGGTGGTCGGGCAAGCGCTGTCGGCGGCCCAGCAGACCGTGGAATCGGATCGGCCGGTGCACTCGCTGCACGCCTATTTCCTGCGGGCCGGGGATGTCGGGCATCCGATCGTCTACGATGTCGACCGGACTCGCGACGGCAGCAGTTTCTCAGTCCGGCGCGTCAGCGCGATCCAGCACGGCAAGCCGATTCTGGTGTTTGCCGCTTCGTTTCACCACGCTGAGCCCGGCGCCGAGCATCAGATCTCGATGCCGGAAGTGCCACTACCGGATGATCTGCCTGAGCCCGAGCCGCTTGGCCGCGAAGTGCTGGCCCAACTGCCGGCCAAGCTGCAACGCTGGCTGAGCCGGCGCGGACCGTTCGAGTTCAGGCACGTTTACCCGCGCGACGAGCTCAAGCCCAGCAAGCGCCCGCCCTACCAGCAGGTCTGGTTCCGCCTGAGCGGCGGGATCGGCGACGATGCCGCCCAGCATCGCGCGCTGCTGGCCTACGCCTCCGATTTTCATCTGATCGGCACCACCACCTTCCCGCACGGCATCAGCTACATGCAGCCGAATGTGCAGATGGCCAGCCTCGATCACGCGCTCTGGTTCCATCGTCCGTTCCGCATCGACGACTGGCTGCTGTACAGCTGCGACAGCCCCACCGCGCAGGGCGCCCGGGGCATGGCGCGCGGCTTGATCTACGACACCCAGGGCCGACTGGTGGCATCGACCGCGCAGGAAGGCATGATCAGAGTGTTGCCCCAATGAACGCACAGGTCGCGCTTCCGACGCCGCGCGGCGAGCTAACATAGCGCCATGCGCCAAGTCTTTACTTCACCCCGGTTGGAAAATGTCGAAGGTGCCGCCCGACTGCTCAATGAGCACGGCATCGAGACCTACATTTCCAACGCCCGCAGCTACAAGGGCAATCGCCGCAGCAACTACAGCTATACCGAGCTGGCCCGCGGGGAAGCCGGCACCCAGGCGGCGCTCTGGATCGTGCTGCCCAACGACATCACCCGCGCCCGGCAACTTCTGCGCGAAGCCGGACTGATCGAAACGACCCGACCGGCCACGTTTCTGCCGGCACCTGTTGTGGCAGCAAAGCAAGCCCCGCGGGCAAGCCCGTGGCCGATGCGCATTCGTCTGCTGCTGCTCGCGGGCATCGCCATTGGGGCCATGCTGGTGCTTGGCCGGGCCTGGTAGTGCGGCGGTCACATTCCCGCGCGTCCGGCGTCCTGGAAGGCAATCCCAACGCATTCGCCACGCCATGAACGCCATCACCGTACAACCGCCTCTGGATTCGCTGATCGGACAGCACCTGCCGGCCGCAGCGCGTGGAGACACCCGCGCCTATGGGCACGTGGTGCGCGCCTGCCAGAACACCGTTACCGGCATCGCCCTCGCCCACGTGCGCGATGTCGCGGCCAGCGAGGACATCGCCCAGGAGGCGTTCCTGAAGGCCTGGCAGAACCTGGCATCGCTCAACAATCCGGACAGTTTTCTGCCCTGGCTGCGCCAGATCACCCGAAATCTGGCGCGCGATCATCTTCGCGCCCGCAAGCGACGGCGCGAAGTCGGCGACGATATCGATGTGCTGCTGGCCCAGGTGGCCGACGCCGCGCCCTGCCCCGCCGAGCGCCAGGCCATCGACGAGGAACAGGCCATCGCGACGGCGCTGATCGACCGGCTGCCCGAAGACAGCCGTGAAGTGCTGCTGCTGTATTACCGCGAAGGGCAAAGCAGCCAGCAGGTCGCCGGCCTGCTCGGGCTCAGCGATGCCGCCGTGCGCAAGCGGCTCTCGCGGGCCAGGGCGGCGGTGCGCAGCGATCTGGTCGAGCGATTGGGAGATTTCGCCCGCGCCAGCGCGCCATCGGCCGCATTCACCGCGCTGGTGACCACGGCGCTGATTGCGGTCAGTCCGCCGGTCGCCGCCGCCAGCATCCTGACATCGGGTGCAGCGGGAGCCGGCGCGTCGTTCATCAAGGTACTCGGCGCTTCGGCAGGCGCCATGGCGATCGGCGTGGTAGCGGCATTCGCCGGCATCTTCTTCGGTTTAAAGCGGCAGCTCGCCGAGTCAATCGACGACACCGAGCGTCGCCAACTGATCCGAAGCGCGCTGATCAATACCGGAGCGACCGTTGGCTTTCTGATCGGCATCGTGGCCAGCGCCAGCTGGACGCGTGGCTGGTGGGCGCCGGTCGCCGCAACGGTGGCGTTCATGGCGATTCTTCTTTGGCAATCCGCCATCGTCCAGCCGCGTATTCTGCAGCGCCGTCATGCACTGGAAGCGCAGCGCGATCCCGTACACGCGGCCAAACGCCGACGTCGCGAGCGCATTCTGTGCTGGCTGGGTGCAGCCACCGGCACCGTGCTGGGCGGCGGTTCGCTGATCTGGGGACTGATCGCGTCCGGCCGAATCTGACGGCACCGCACCGCTTGAGCGCGGTCAAGGTCTGCGCTCCGCGCGCAGCTACACTGGCGCGATGGCGACGCCATCCGACAGCGCTCGGCGGACCGTGTTCCGCGCTCAGGGGCTCAGCAAGGTCTATCGCATGGGCGAGGTGGAAGTGCACGCGCTGCGCGGGGTGGACCTTGAGCTCTACGCCGGTGAATTCGTGGTGTTGCTGGGCGCCTCGGGCAGCGGCAAATCCACCTTGCTCAACATTCTCGGCGGCCTGGATGCGCCGAGCGCCGGCACCGTCGAGTGCCAGGGCCACCCGCTCACCGGGGTGGGCGACGCCGAGCTGACCCGGTTCCGCCGCGAACACGTTGGCTTCGTGTTTCAGTTCTACAACCTGATACCCAGCCTGACGGCGCGCGAGAACGTGGCGCTGGTGACCGAGATCGCCGAACAACCGATGAGCCCGGAGTCGGCGCTGGAACTGGTCGGCCTGAAGGACCGCATGGATCACTTTCCGGCCCAGCTCTCGGGTGGCGAACAGCAGCGGGTAGCGATCGCCCGGGCCATCGCCAAGCGCCCGGCCGTACTGCTGTGCGACGAGCCAACCGGCGCGCTGGACTCCCGGACCGGTATCGTGGTCCTGGACGCCTTGGCGCGCGTCAATCGCGAGACCGGCGCACTCACCGTGGTGATCACCCACAACGCCGTCATTGCCGGCATGGCCGACCGGGTAATCCACCTGAGCAACGGCCGGATCGGATCGATCGAGCGCAATCGCAACCGGGTACCCACCTCGGAATTGGTCTGGTGACCGCGCTACACCACAAACTGCTGCGCGATCTGCGCGCGCTGCGTGGCCAGGTTGTGGCGATCGCGCTGGTGATGGTTGGCGGCATCGGCATGATGGTGATGGCGCTGAGCAACTATCAGGCGCTGTCGGACACCCGCGCGCTGTTCTATGGCGAGTTCCGTTTCGCCGAGGTGTTCGCCCAGGTCGAGCGCGCGCCGCTGGCGCTGGTCGACGAAGTCCGCGCGATCGCCGGCGTGCGCGCGGTCGAGGCCCGCGCGGTGGCGTCCGCCAATCTGGAGCTGGACGGGTTCGACGAGCCAATCAACGCGCAACTGGTTTCGCTCTCCGGCCCCGACGATCCGGGCTTGAACGCGCTGTTTCTGCGTCAGGGCCGACTGCCGCAGTCCGATCAGGAAGTAGTGATTAGCGAGGCGTTCGCCCAGGCGCACGGGCTGGGCCCCGACGATCGACTGGTGGCGGTTCTCAATGGTCGCCGGCAAACGCTGAGCATCGCCGGTATCGGGCTATCGCCGGAGTTCGTCTATCAGATCCGACCGGGCGACGTGTTCCCGGATTTCGAGCGCTTCGCCGTGCTGTGGATGCCGCGCGAGCCGCTCGCGCTGGCGTTCGATCTGGATGGCGCGTTCAACGATCTGGCCCTGACCCTGACCCGCGACGCGCGCGAGCGCGAGGTCATCGATGCGCTCGACGCATTGCTTTCGCCCTACGGCGGCATCGGTGCCTACGGCCGTGACCTCCAACAGTCGCACCGATTCCTCGACGAGGAGCTGAAGCAACTGGCAATCATGACGCGGCTGTTCACCGTCATCTTTCTGTCGGTTGCCGCGTTCCTGCTCAACGTGGTCATCGGCCGACTGGTCGGCGCCCAACGCGAGCAGATCGCCGTACTCAAGGCCTTCGGCTACAGCCGATGGGAGGTCAGCCGCCATTTCGCGCAGCTCGTGCTGCTGATGGTCAGCGTGGGCGTGCTGCCCGGCCTGGCAGTGGGTGCGTGGATGGGTCACGGGCTGGCCGGCGTATACATGGCGTTCTACCGGTTTCCCTATCTGGAATGGTCGCTGTCGCCAATGATGGTGTCGTTGGCGGCTGGTTTTGCGGTGCTGGCCGGGGCGCTGGGTACCGTGGGCGCGTTGCGCAGGGTGTTTGCGATGTCGCCGGCCGAGGCGATGCGCCCGGAAGCGCCACCGACGTTTCGTCGAAGCCTCGGCGAGCGCTTGGGCCTGGGCAGGCTGATGGGACCGGCCGGGCGGATGATCGTACGCAATCTCGAACGGCGACCGGCGCGGTCGTTGTTGTCGGTGATCGGCATCGGCATGGCCTGCGGCATCCTGGTGATGTCGCGCTTCCAGTCCGGCGCCATCGAGGAAATGGTCGATGTCCAATTCGGCTTTGCCCAGCGCGACGATTTAACGGTGGGATTCGTCGAACCCACCTCCTACCGAGCCGCACTCGAGTTGGCCGCCCTGCCCGGCGTGGACCGCGTCGAACCCCATCGCAGCGTCGCCGTGCGGCTACGCAACGGCCACCGGGAATACCGCACCGCGCTGCAGGGGCTGATTCCCGACGCCGACCTCAAGCGCGTGCTGGACCGCGACCTGCAGCCGGCGTCGCCGCCCGGCGACGGGCTGTTGCTGACCGACTATCTGGCCGACATGCTGGCCGTTGGCCCCGGCCACTCGGTGCGGGTCGAGTTTCTGGAGGGCCACCGGCGGACCCTGGCCGTGCCGGTGGTCGGCGTGGTCGAGGAATACCTCGGCGTCGGCGCCTACGCCAGCCTGGCTACGGTCAACCGTCTGCTGGACGAAGGCAGCGCCATCTCCGGCGCATCGCTCTCGATCGACGCTGCGAGCCGGCCCGATGTGCTGGCCGCGCTGCGCCAGCGGCCGAGGGTGGCAACCGTGGTCGATCGCGCGGCGATGGTGCGCAGTTTCCGCGACACCATGGCCGAGAGCATTCTGGTCTTCGCTTTGGTCGCCACTCTGATGGCGGCCAGCATCGCGGTCGGCGTGATCTACAACGCCGCACGCATTACCCTGGCCGAACGGGGCCGCGAGCTGGCCAGCCTTCGGGTACTGGGCTACACCCGCGCCGAAGTCCGTCGTCTGTTGTTGGGCGAACTTGGCACGCTGACCGTGCTCGCGCTGCCACCGGGTTTCGCGCTGGGCTACGGCATGTGCGCCCTGCTGGCCTGGGGCTTTCAGTCCGACCTGTACCGCATACCGCTGGCATTGACGCCGCAGGGCTTTGCCTTCGCGGCGCTGGTGGTTCTGGCGGCTGCGTTGGGCTCGGGCTTGCTGGTGAGGCGCCGGCTCGACCGCCTCGACCTGATTGCCGTTCTCAAGACCCGGGAGTGACACCGATGCCGAACCCAACGACAGCCAACCTGCCGCTGGCCCCGCCGGACACCGTTCGCTATCGCGCAATCACGGCCCGGCCGGTGCGCCCCCGCGTCCCGACGGCCGGCCGCACGCAATCGGGAAACGCCGCACCGCGGCACTTGCGGCGCATCGCCATCGGCGCCGTACTGGCGGCGCTGATCGCCGCTGCCGTCTGGCCCGGCGCGCGCCCGGTGGATGCCGTTGTGGTCGATATCGGCACGGTGCGAGAAACCCTCGACGCCGAAGGCCGGACCCGGGTCCGCGATCGCTATCTGATCACCGCGCCGGTTGCCGCCATGGCCCGGCGCCAAGCCCTCGAACCGGGCGATGCGGTGGCCGTCGGTCAGGTGGTGGCGGTGCTCGATCCGGTCGCCTCGCCCACGCTCGACGCGCGCAGCCGGGCCGAAGCCGAAGCCCGGCTCGCCGCCTATGGCGACCGGTACGCGGCCGCCCGCGAAGAAGCCCGCGCCGCCGCCGCCGAAGCCGAACAGGCGGCCAACGAAGCGCAGCGCCTTGCGGCACTGCATATCCGCGGACTGGTCGCCGCCGAAGCCGCCGAGCGGGCCCAGACCGCGCGGCTGAAAGCCGAGCGCGAGGCTGCCAGCGCCCGTTTTCGGGTCGCCACCGCGCAGCACGAAGAACAGGCCGCGCGCGCCATCCTCCGGCGCAATGGTGGCAGCGCGACCGGAGAACCCGCGCTGGAGCTCATTGCACCGGTGGCAGGTGTGGTGCTGCGCCGGCATCTGGAGAGCGCCCGAGCGGTGCAGGCCGGAGAGGCCCTGCTGGAAATCGGCGATCCGGATGCCATGGAGATCGAAGTCGACGTTTTGTCCGCCGACGCCGTCCGGCTGCGCGATGGCATGGCCGTCGAGCTGCTGCGCTGGGGTGGCGAGACACCGCTGGCCGGCCGCGTGCGACGCATCGAGCCGGGCGGCTTCACCAAGTTTTCCGCGCTCGGCGTCGAAGAACAGCGGGTTTGGGTCATCGTTGACCTGACCAGCCCGCGTGAAGACTGGCTGCGCCTGGGCGAAGCTTACCGAGTGAACGCCCGATTCATCATCAACCAGATCAACGACACCGTGCGCGCCCCGGTTAGTGCCCTCTTCCGCCAGGCCGACGGCCAGGCCGCGTTTCGCATCGAAGGCACGCGTGCCCGTCTGACCCCCATCCAGACCGGCCTGCGCGGCGGCGGCCTGGTGCAAATCGTCGACGGCCTGAGCCCTGGAGACCGGCTGATCGCCCACCCGGACCGCGAATTGAGCGATAACGACCGGGTTCGCGCGCGCTGAGTTTCAGATGGGTCGAGCGGGCTGTCGCATCGGCGGCGCGCGCATTCGGCCATCCCGGCGTTCGCAACGGCGACCCAGGCCGAAGCAGGCGACTACGACAGCCCGGCCTTCGCCATCGCGGCACAGGCCCGCAGACGGGGCACGGCATCGTCGCCGGCGTGCACCACGGCGTATTGATCGGCCTGCTCGGCCAACAGGAGTGTGTCGCGGCGGGACAGGCCCAGCACGAGCACGCTGGACTCGCGCCACAGGCCGTTGGCATCCCGGCTCTCGCCAGGCATCCAGCACAGACCGCGCCGATCCAGCTCGGCGATCAGCGCCGCCTGGCGACGGGCGTTTTCTTCGACCGGAAGGTCGGTGCGGCTGCGCAGGTTGCAGGCGGTCGCAAACGCCGCGCAGCACACGTCGTAGTGGCGGTAACAGGCCGCCAGAAACGGGCTGCGCTGATCGATTCGCAACACGACTTCGGCAGCAGCGGACCGGTCCGCGCGGGCGTCATCGGACCCTGTGCCCGGCGCATCCGGAAAAACGCCGCAGCGGGCGCCGGACAAAGCCGGCGGCTAATCGGCCAGCACCACGTAGAGCGCCCGTCGGTAGGCCAGCCACAGCCGTCGGAGGGTTTCGCAGTCGTCCGTCATCGGGGTATTCCTACCATCGGTCGCCGCAATTGCGATGCCAACACCAACCCGCCCGGCCAGTCGCGATAGGATACGGGTATGACCAAGGCTTCCATCCGCCTGTACCAGACCACGTTGCATCCCTGCGGCTACTGGCCAGATCGGGAGGCTCGCGATCTGGTGCTCGATCCGGACAACGACCGGCTGGGGCAAGCCTACGGGCAGGCGCTGGAGATGGGCTTTCGACGCTCCGGCGGCCATATCTATCGGCCGCACTGCCCCGGCTGCCGGCAGTGCGTGGCGATCCGTCTGCCGGTCTCAGATTTCCAGCCCAACCGCAGCCAGCGCCGCTGCCTCAAGCGCAACTCCGACCTCACGGTCACCCAGGCGCCCGCGGTGCGCCGCTCCGAGCACTTCGGGCTGTACCGGCGGTATCTGGACAGCCGTCATCCCGGAGGCGGCATGGACAACCCGGCGCCAGAGGATTTCGATCTGTTCCTGCGCTGCCGCTGGAGTCCGACCCGGTTTCTGGAGATGCGGCTGGGCAAGCGACTGCTGGGCGTTGCGGTGACCGACCTGGTGCCCAACGGACTGTCGGCGGTCTACACCTTCTTCGATCCGGAAGAATCCGAGCGCGGCCTGGGCACCTTCGCCATCCTCAGTCAGGTCGACTGGGCCAGGCGGCAACGTCTGGATCATCTGTACCTGGGCTATCGCATCGCCGGTCACCCGAAGATGGACTACAAGACCAAATTTGCCCCCTACGAGCTTCTGCACGGCGGCGCCTGGGTGCGGCCTTAAACCTTGGCAGCCTGACGGGTGAGGCCGCCGTTGCGCGTGGCCGGGCGAAGGTTCTGCGCGCCGATGCCAGATGCACTTCCCGGTCCTCGTGTCCTGAAAACTGGGACAATCGCCGGATGAACCGCATCAGCCGTGTCTTCCGTCCCCTGATCTGCTGCCTGTTGCCGATACTGGCCGCCTGTGCGCCCTCTCCCGAACTGCCCCAGACAATGACCCCGACCGATTCCCCGGCAACCCAGAGCAGCATCCGGGTTGCCACCTACAACGCCGCGCTCAATGACAACGTGGCGGGCGGCCTCATCGCCCGACTGGAAGCCGGCGACGAAAACGCCCGGCGGATCGCCGCCGTCATCCAGCGCCAACGCCCGGACCTGCTGCTGATCAACGAGTTCGACCATGATGCCGGGCAGCGCGCCGCCGATCTGTTCCAGCGCCGTTATCTGGAAGTCGGTCAGTTTGGCGAGCAGGCCATCGCGTATCCCTTTCGCTATCTGGCGCCGGTGAATACCGGAGTCGCCAGCGGTTTCGATCTGGACCGCGACGGCCGCAGCGATGGCCCTGGCGACGCCTGGGGTTTCGGCACGCATCCGGGCCAATACGGCATGCTGGTGCTGTCGCGTTTTCCGATCGATGCGGCTGCGGTGCGGACCTTCCAGCAGTTCACGTGGAAGGATCTGCCCGACGCGCTGGCGCCGGTCGACCCGGACACCGGGGAGCCCTGGTATCCGGATGCCGTCTGGTCGCTGATGCCACTGTCGTCCAAGTCGCACTGGGATGTGCCGGTGGACACGCCGCTGGGTCGGCTGCACTTCCTGGTCAGCCACCCCACGCCGCCGGTGTTCGACGGCCCGGAGGATCGCAACGGCCGGCGCAATCACGATGAAATCCGCTTCTGGGCCGAATATGTCGACGATCCCGACGCCGCGTGGCTGATCGACGACGCCGGCAGGCGCGGCGGGCTGGGACGCGATGCGCGGTTTGTCATCGCAGGCGACCTCAATGCCGACCCGGTCGATGGCGACAGCGTCGATTCCGCCGTGCTGCAAGTGCTGGAGCACCCCCGCGTACTCCGCCACACCACCCCGCGCAGCGACGGCGCTGCACTGGCCGCCGAGCGCGACGGCGGTGCGAATCTCAGGCACCAGGGCAGCCACGATCACGACACCGGCAATTTCGGCCCGCGCGTGGGCAATCTGCGGATCGACTATGTGCTGCCCTCGGTCGGCCTGCAGGTGCTCGACAGCGGCGTGTTCTGGCCTGCACCCGGACAACCCGGCGCCGACTGGATCGACGCCAGCGACCATCGCATGGTCTGGCTGGATTTGAGGCCGTGAAGCCACCAAAATTTCGCGAATGCGAAAGCAATGCGCATCGGCCGGCCGAGGCTCAAGTGGCCATCACCCCGTCCCTTTTACGCCGAAATACTTTCCGAGAATCCGCTCCGGAACGAGCCAAAGCACGATGGCGGTCACGCCAGTGAAGTTGGCGATGTCGGAAAAAGACAGCCCGCCGGTTTCGATGTAACCGTAGCCGCGCAACAGCAGGACGATACTCATCACCACCATGAAAGGGCCGGCGAACCAGCAATGCACACGATTGCATTGCAACGCGTTCGCGACGCAGGACAATCCGGCCCAGCCGAACCCGACAGCTACCATTCCAAACGCCAGTCGCGGCCATGTCATAAGAAAATTGGCCGCCACGATCATGGTCACCGGCAAGCCCCAGAGCAAAATCGCGCGGAGCGGCTGACGGGCATAATCTCGCACGCTTCCGTTACCGTTTTCGCGCATTAGCAATCCCCTTTTCTAGACCCTAGCGCAACTCGACCTGTAACGCTGCGGCCGAGGCGCGGGCTTTCTCGCGTGCCCGCTCGATGCTGTCGGCCCTCGCCAGGGTCACCGCCACTCGACGCTGACCCTCCACCCACGGCTTGCCGAACAGGCGCAGCGCGGTATCCGGCTGGTCCAACGCGGAATCGACATGGTGAAACACCGGCACCCCGTGGCCTTCGGCCAGTACCGCGCAGGACGCCGACGGGCCAAGCTGACGGATGGTCGGTATCGGCAAGCCAAGAATCGCCCGGACATGCAGGGCGAACTGGCTCAACTCCTGGGAAATCAGAGTCACCAGACCGGTGTCGTGCGGTCGGGGGCTGACTTCGGAAAACCACACCGCATCGCCCTTGACGAACAGCTCCACGCCGAAGATGCCGGTGCCGCCCAGATCGGCGGTCACCGCCTCGGCGATGCGCTGCGCCTCGGCCAGCGCGGCCGCGCTCATCGGCTGCGGCTGCCAGCTCTCGCGATAATCGCCATCGCGCTGGAGATGCCCGATCGGTTCGCAAAACCGCGTGCCGTCGCGATGCCGGATGGTGAGCAGAGTGATCTCGTAGTCGAAATCGACGAATCCTTCGACGATCACTCGGCCCTGGCCGGTGCGCCCGCCGCTCTGGGCATACTTCCAGGCCGGCTCGATGTCGTCGGCGCTGCGGATCAGGCTCTGACCCTTGCCTGATGAACTCATCACCGGCTTGACCACGCACGGCAGGCCGATTTCCGCCACTGCCGCCAGAAACTCATGGTGGTCGGCGGCAAAACGATACGGCGAAGTCGGCAGGCCCAGGGTTTCGGCAGCCAGTCGCCGGATGCCCTCGCGGTCCATGGTCAGACGCGCGGCCCGCGCCGTGGGCACCACCCGCAGGCCGCTGTCGCGCTCCAGCTCGACCAGGGTCTGGGTGTGGATGGCCTCGATCTCGGGCACCACCAGGTCGGGTTTTTCCTCGCGGATCAGCTCGCGCAGCAGCGCCGGGTCGAGCATGTTCAGGGTGTGGCTGCGATGCGCCACCTGCATGGCCGGCGCGTTGTCGTAGCGGTCGGCGGCGATCACTTCAACGCCCAGGCGCTGCAGCTCGATGGCCACTTCCTTGCCCAGTTCACCGCTGCCCAGCAGCAGCACACGGAAGCGACAGGGCGAAAGCGGCGTGCCCAGGCTGATCGAATCGGTCATGTTCAACACCTCACGGGCGATGGCAACGATTGTAGCGGGCAGCAATGTGCTGGCACCGTCCCAACCGTGCGCCGGTCGTGATCGGGCGGGCGGACCGGGGCGCGTCTGCGATTGGGCTGCAGGGCGAGCGCCTCGAACCGTGCAGGCTTTGCAGGATTCGCCGGCTCTGCCATGCTCGGGCCTGTCCTTCAGGAGCTGCCGATGTCGTCGCGCACCCCGCTGTCGATGTGTCTCTTGGTTCTGCTCGCCAGCCTGTCGCCTGACCTGGCTGCGCAGGATGCGCCAGCCTGGCAGCCGGCGCGCTTCGCTGGCCTGGTCACCGACCCGTTGCTGTCGGAAATCAGCGGAATGGCGGTGTCCGCCCGCCATCCGGACGCGCTGTGGGTCCACAACGACAGCGGCGATGCGCCGGTGATCCATGCCATGTCGCGGCGCGGGCAGCGGCTTGCGACGATCACCCTCGACGGCGTCGAATATAGCGACTGGGAGGACCTGGCGGGATTCGAGCTCGGTGGCCAGCGCTATCTGCTTATTGCCGACACTGGCGACAACGGCGGCATAAGGACCCACCTCTCGCTGCACGTGATTGCCGAACCCGAAGCTCTGCAGGATCAGCGCATCGCTCCGCTCTGGAGCATCCGCTTCCGCTGGCCCGACGGCGCCCGCGACTGCGAGGCGGTGGCGGTGGACGCGCAGCGCGGCGAAATTATCTTGATCGGCAAGAAGCGGGTGCCACCCGACGTGTTCCGGCTTCCGCTGCGGCCCGACTCCGACGCAGTCCAGGTCGCCGAGCGTCTGGGCACGCTGGCCGGCGTGGTCCAACCAAGCGCCGCCGACCTTGGGCGTAACCCACGCTTCGGTCGCTATCGCTCGCAGATCTCCGGCGCCGACATCAGCGCCGACGGTCGCTGGCTGGCCGTGCTCAATTACCGTACCGCCTACGTCTACCCGCGCTCGGCCGGGCAGGACTGGGCCGAGGCGACATCGGCAACGCCGATCGAAGCCCCGTTCCCGTGGCTGCCCCAGGCCGAAGCCATCGCCTTCGACGCCAATGGCGATCTGTGGATCGCCAGCGAACGCCTGCCGGCACCGCTGATCACCTTGCCGTTGAAACCTTGAGCCATCCCAGGCTTTCACCGCGGTTCACTGACACCATCCACTTCGCGTCGCCCCCGGCGCCGCCTCCCCATTCCCCGTTCCCGACCTCCGGCTGACTCTTTGTTGACAGATAGATATCATATTGATATCTTTTCATCGCAACGCGGTCACGCCGACCGCGATCCCTTCATCGGAGACGCGTCATGAGAGAACAGGAAATCCGCTCCACCGCCGGCATTCCCACGCTGATTGCCGTCCTGACTGCCATGCTGGCCTGCGTCTGGGCCTTCGTGTACGGTGCGCAGACCGCAAACATCGCGATTCTGATCGCCGCCATCCTGGTGTTCGTGGTGCTGCTGGTCAGTCTGGCTGGCTTCTACATGGTCGAACCGAATCAGGCGGCCGTACTCACCCTGTTCGGCAAGTACGTCGGCACGGTCAAGGATCAGGGTCTGCGCTTCAACAACCCGTTCTACAGCACCAAGAAGGTCAGCCTTCGGGTGCGCAACTTCGAGTCCGGGCGGCTCAAGGTCAACGAGCTGGAAGGCAGCCCGATCGAGATCGCGGCGGTGATCGTCTGGAAGGTGGTCGACTCGGCCGAGGCGGTGTTCAACGTTGACGACTACGAGAGCTTCGTGCACATCCAGTCCGAGGCGGCGCTGCGCTCGATGGCCACCAGCTATCCCTACGATCAGCACGAAGACGGTCAGGTCTCGCTGCGCAGCCATTCGGCGGAAATCAGCCAGCACCTGAAGGATCAACTGGACGAACGGCTGACCACGGCCGGCGTGGATGTCATCGAGGCGCGGATCAGTCACCTCGCCTATGCCTCCGAGATTGCCCAGGCGATGTTGCAGCGTCAGCAGGCCAACGCCGTGGTCGCCGCGCGCACCCGCATCGTTTACGGCGCGGTGAGCATGGTGGAAATGGCGCTGGACGAGCTCAAGAAAAACGGGGTCGTCGACCTGGACGAAGACCGCAAGGCCCAGATGGTTTCCAACCTGCTGGTCGTGCTGTGTTCCGACCGCGCCACTCAGCCGGTGGTCAACACCGGCAGCATCTACCAGTGAGGCAACGCCCGCCGGCGATTCCTCGCTGGCGGGCATTGGCCGTGCCGAGATGACCGAAAAAAAATCCTATCCCTTGCGAATCAGCGCGCCGGTCATGCTGGCCATGCAGCGCTGGGCCGACGACGACCTGCGCTCGCTCAACGGGCAGATCGAATTCGTGCTTCGCGAGGCACTGAAGAAGGCTGGCCGGCTGAAGTCCACACCGACGCCACCGGTCGCCGACACCGACCCTGACTGAGTCCACCCGCCATGACATCGAATCGCTGGAATTACCTGATTTCCGAGATCAAACCGAGCGTCTGGGGCAAGACCCCGCTCGAACGGGTCCAGGAAGAGCTGGCCCGCCACGGCCAACAAGGCTGGGAGCTGGTCAGCGTCACCCAGGCCGGACCGATGGGCCCCACCCGTCTGTACTTCAAGCGCCCCCAGTAGGCACCCGCATTGCTGCACTTCGACGAGGAACCGCGCCATGACGCTGACAACCAAACGCATCCTGATGATCGTCCTCGGCCTGCTGGTGCTGGCCGGGATCGGCCTGTACGCCGCCCGCGCGCTGATGCCGCAGGCCGCACTGGCCGCCGCTCCGGACACCGCGCGCACAGCGGTCGCTGATCGCTTCATGCAGGCCCTCGAAGCCGCCGATTACACCGCCGCTCACGCGTTCTTCGATGAGCGGGTGGCGGCCGGACTGCCGCCGGACAAGCTGCGAGAGGTGTGGGAGGCGTTGCCCGGCCAGCTTGGGCCGCTGACCTCGCGCGGCCCGGCGCGCAGCGAGACGGTCGGCGGGCAGCCGGTGGTTTCCTACCGGCTGGCATTCGAGAAAATGGCACTCGATGCCCGCGTCGGGGTGGACCACGGTGATCGGATCAACGGGTTCCGTATCGTGCCGGCGGCCGCATCGGACCCGGCCGGGCAAACGGTGGATGAGACCGAAGCCCGAGGTGAGTCGCCGATTACCGTGGCCGGGGCGCTGCCCGGCCTGATCACCCTGCCCGAGGGCGACGGGCCGTTTCCGGCCGTGCTGCTGGTGCACGGCTCCGGGCCGAACGACCGCGACGAAACCATCGGCGCCAACAAGCCTTTCCGTGATCTGGCCCACGGCCTGGCCGAGCACGGCATCGCCAGCCTGCGCTATGACAAGCGCACCCTGGTGCAGCCCGACGCGTTCGGTGCCGAATACACCGTCGAGCAGGAAGTCATCGCCGATGCGTTGGCCGCCCTGGAACAATTGCGCCAGCATCCGCAAGTAGATGCCGACCGAGTGGTGCTGGTCGGGCACAGCCTGGGTGCCATGTTGGCGCCGCGCATCGCCGCCCGGACCGACGCCCTGGCCGGTGCGGTGCTGCTGGCCGGCCCGGCCCGGCGCCTGCACGAGGTGATTCCGCAGCAGATACGCTACATCGCCGGGCTGGATGGCACGATCAGCGACGAAGAGGCCGCGCAGATCGCCCAGATCGAGGCACAATCGGCCGCCGTCGCCACCCTGACCGATGCCGAAGCCGGCACGACCGGTCTGCTTGGCATGTCCAACCGGTATCTGATGGACTTGCGCGACTACGACGCGCTCGCCACCGCCCGATCGCTGTCGATTCCGCTGCTGATCCTGCAGGGCGGACGCGACTATCAGGTCACCGAGTCCGACGATTTCGCGCGCTGGTCCGAAGCCTTGGCCAACAACGACCGCGTCGAGTTGAAGCTTTACCCCAACCTCAATCACTTGTTCATGCCCGGAACTGGCATGGCGACGCCGCAGGAATACCTGTTCGAGGGCAAACAGATCGATGCCGTGGTGATCGACGATATCGCCCGCTGGATGGAAACCTTGAAATGACCACATTCGCGGTAGCTCCATTGCGCAAGCTGGCCCGGGTGTCTGTGGTCGGCCTGTTCTTAATCCTTCCGATCGCACTGATCGGCCTAGGCGCGGTGTCCAGCCGACCAGCCGGCACCGGTGTCTGGTTGGCCCTGGCGGCAATCCTGGTGGTATCCGCTTTGATCGCGGCGGCGACTTCGCGGCGGGCCATCGTGCTGGAGGCCGACCGGCTCACGGTAAAGGCGGCGATCTACACGCGCCGCGTGAGGGTGTCGGAAATCGACCTTGAGCGGGCCCGCGTGCTCGATCTGGCCGAGCACCCCGAACTGCGCCCCAGCCTCAAGACCAATGGATTTGCCCTGCCCGGCTTCTCGGCCGGACATTTTCGTGGCCGAGACAGACGCAAGATGTTCTGTCTGCTCACCGATAACCGCGCTCTCGATTTGCCGCTGACCGACGGCTCTCGGCTGCTGATCAGCCCCGAGCGGCCGCAGAAGGTGCTGGATGCCCTGCGCCAGTGTGCGTCGGGTCGCCGACAGGCAGACGGACAGTGAGTCGCCGCACTGACGAGAAGGCCCGCGGCTGCGGGCCTTCTCGCCAAGAGGCAGGGTGTACGGGTCAGGGAATCAGTACCGCATCGATGACGTGAATTACGCCATTGCTGGCGTTGATGTTCGGAGTCTGGATCGTGGCATCGCCGGTGAGCGCGCTGCCGTCGGCGATGGTCAGATCCGGGCGGGTGATGATGTAGTCGCCGTTGAGCATTTCCACCGGCTTGGGGTTGTTGCGGTTGACGACGCTGTTGGAGAACCGGCGGCCATCGGTGACGTGATACAGCAACACATTGGTGATGAATGCTTTATCGCTCAGGAGTGCGTTGGTGGCCTGCTCGCCCAATGCCTGGTTGAGCGACTCGATCAAAGCCCCGAAGGCGGCATTGGTCGGCGCGAACACGGTGAACTGACCGTCGCCGGACAGCACGCCGTCGAGTTCGGCGAACACGACGAGATCGACCAGGATTGAAAAGTTGTCCGGGTCAGCGACGGCGATATCAACGATGGACTGGCTGCCGGGCGACTTGCCGGGCCCGGACTGCGCGAAGGCCGGAGCGGCAGCGAGACCGAGCGCGAGGATGAGCGTGGTGATCGACTTGAGCATGACGTTCTCCTGAATCGGATGGGGGATGATGTTTGCCTGATCGACTGTCGCGCGCGGCGCATCCGGGCTGGACTCCGTCGCGCGCGATCGACGATCCGACTGAGCAAGTCTTTCAAGCACAAAGTGAAATCCCGGTGCAGCGGGCGTGGAGAATTTGTCCACAAAGCACGACAGACCGGTTCTGCGCTCGGGCTACACTGTGGCGTCCGACCACGACCCTTCGACCGATGCCCCAGCCCCCGGAATCGTCTGCAACCCGGAGCCACCGTGCCAAGCGCGCGTCCTCGCAGCCTGCCGCCTGCCGATCGGCAAGCCGCGCGGCCCGATCAGCCCGGCGCCTGCGCGCCCTCTATGCGCTGACGCCGCAGACGCGCGCACCCTTCGCCGCGCTGCCTGCGTGGCACCGGTGCCCGCAGCGTGGCTGCCGGCCATGAGATTCGCGTTGCCCTGGCGACTGGTGAACACGCCGCTGCTCGAGGCGATTCCCGCCCGGCTGACCCGGCCACGCGGCAATGCCACCGCCCGATCCCTGGCCCGCGCGGACTGGTTGATCCGGCAAAAACGCAATGGCCGGTTCGTGGCAGCCGCGCGTCGCGGCGGAGCGGGCTGGCGGATCGAGCCGCTGGCTTTGCTTTCGGCGCCTACGACCACGGCACTGAACGACCTGATCGGTCGTCTGGATCTGCGCAATTCAGCCGCCGCCCTGCCCTTTGGGGATCTCCCGTCCGTGCTCCGACACCTGGGCATACCCGACAGCTACGGCAGCGAGCACGCTCTGGAGCTAGTCGCCGAGCCGTGCGAACTGGCGTTCGCTGGACTCGATCGCTTCCGGCGCGCGCTGTGGCTGACCGGCCCGGCCAGCGCCTGGTGGCGGCGGATGCAGCGCGCGGCGCTGGCCGAAGGAGTGATTCTGGACGCGATTTCCGGCTATCGCAGCCACGCCTACCAGTGGGGGATCTTTCAGCGCAAGATCGACCGCGGCCAGAGCGTGCAGCAGATTCTCGCGGTCAACGCCGCGCCCGGCTACAGCGAGCATCACAGCGGGCGCGCGCTGGACATCGGTACGCCCGGACAACCGCCGGCCGAGGAGAGCTTCGAGAACACTCCGGCCTTCGCCTGGCTGATGACCAATGCCGATCGCTTCGGCTTTCGGCTCAGCTACCCGCGCGACAACCCGCACGGCATCGTCTACGAGCCTTGGCACTGGTGCTGGCGCGGCTGACCGCCGCACCGTCGGGACAGGCGCTCAGCGCCCAGGCAGTAAGGGCAGCGGATCGACCGGCTTGCCGTTGCGACGGATCTCGAAGTGCAGCATGTCGCGGCTTGCGCCGGTACGGCCCATCTCGGCGATCTGCTGGCCCGATGCGACATTCTCGCCTTCCGCCACCAGCCGACGGCGATTGTGGCCATAGGCCGACAACCATTCATCGCTGTGCTTGATGATCACCAACTCGCCGTAGCCGACCAGACCGGCACCCGAATACACCACCACGCCGTCAGCGCTGGCGCGCACCGGTTGACCGGCGTTGCCGGCGATATCGATGCCCTGCCGGGTCTGATCGCCAGCCACGAACCGACCGATCAGTTGGCCATCGGCCGGCCAGCGCCAGGCGACCGGCCCTCGCGTCGAAGCCGGCGTCGCAACTGAGGGATTGGTGGCGGGCCGCGCCGGAGGAGCGCTACCTGTCGCAGCCGGCGGCGGTGGCGAAGCGGTCTGTCGCGGCGTGGCGGTGGTCGGGGTCCGTGCCGGCGCAGATGCTGAAGCCGATCCGCTTCCGGGGCGCGCCGCAGCGACCCGGCCGGGTCGCAAACGAATGATTTGTCCCGGATAGATGGTGTACGGCGGGCTGATCCGGTTGAATCGCGCCACATCCCGATAGTCCAGCCCGTGCCGGAACGCGATGCCGTACAGCGTGTCGCCGCGCACGACGCGATACTCGCCGGACCGCGGGATCGCCTGCTGAACCGGCGCCGGAGCAGACGCATGCCGTTCGCGCTTGATCACGTTGGCCCGGCCGCAGCCGACCAGCACGATGGCGATCAGCGCCAGCACCAGCAGCCGTGCCGCCACGGGTCGTTGCGCTGCCCTCACCCGCGCAGTTCCATCACGATCAATGCCGTCACAATCGCCACCACGGTCAACCAGCCCAATCCTTCGACATAACGACGCAACGTACGTTCAAGGCGTTCTCCGCCCCAGGCCACCAGACCGGCCACCAGGAAAAACCGCGCCCCCCGGCCAACCAGCGAGGCCAGCGCAAACGGTATCAGGGCGATGCCGGCCGCACCTGAGGCGATGGTGAACACTTTGTAGGGGATCGGCGTGAATCCGGCGACGAACACGATCCAGAAGCCGTAGCGCTGAAACAGCGTCTGCACGCTGAAGTACGTCGGCGCCCAGCCCATCCGCTCGATGAAGGGCCAGACCGCCTCCAGTGCGTAGCTGCCCAGGGCGTAACCGAGCAGGCCACCGAGGAGCGAGGCCACCGTACAGATCAGCGCGAATCGCCACCAGCGGCTGGGTTGGGCCAGGGTCATCGGCGCCAGCATGACGTCCGGTGGCACCGGAAAGATCACCGACTCGGCCGCGCTCATCGCTGCCAGATAGCCCGGAGCGCGGCGGTGCGCCGCCCAGCGCAGCGCACTGTCGTAAATCGGTCCGAACAGTTTCATGATCGCTCGCCAGAATTCACTTCACACCTGCCAGTAGCGGGACGAACACCACCGGCCCGAGCGACTCGCTCGACACGCCGTCTGGCAGCTTGCGAAGCCGCAACAGTTCCTGGGTCTGGCCGCTGCCGACCGGCGCGATCAACACACCGCCCTCGGCCAGTTGCTCGATCAGCGCCGGCTCGGCGGCGGCGCCCGCGGCGGTGACCAGGATGGCGTCGAACGGCCCGGCGTCAGCCCAGCCAATACGACCATCATCGTGCCGGGCGCGGACATTGCCGATGCCCAGTTTTCTGAATCTCCGACGCGCCTGACGCAGCAGTTCATCGATGCGCTCGACGGTGTACACCTCCTCGATCAGCATCGCCAGTAGCGCGGCCTGATATCCCGAGCCGGTGCCCACTTCGAGCACGCGCCGGGGCACGCCGTGCTCGAGCAATGCCTCGGTCATCCGGGCAACCACCCACGGCTGTGAGATCGTCTGGCCGCAGCCGATCGGCAGCGCGGTGTCTTCGTAGGCCCGCGAGGCCAGCGCCTCGTCGATGAACAGATGGCGCGGCAGCATGCGCACCGCGCTCAGTACCCGCTCATCGCGGATGCCGCCCTCGGCGCGGAGCCGCTCGATCAGCCGGTCGCGTGCGCGCTGCGAGGTCATGCCCAGGCCACCGGCATCGGGCTGAATCCGAAATGTAGGACTCATGCCGCAGAAACCAGCGACTGGCCCAGCGAAGTCACCCACGTGGCCACCTTCTCCAGCGCCTGGTAACGGGTCAGATCGACGTGGATAGGTGTGATCGAGATGAAACCTCTGCGCACGGCGTCGAAATCGGTGCCCGGACCGGCGTCCTGGGCGTTGCCTGGCGGTCCGATCCACCACAGCGGCTTGCCGCGCGGATCGAACTGCTCGATGCACGGCTCGGCCCGATGTCGATGACCCAGCCGGGTGACCTCGAAGCCCTCGATCGCCTGCCACGGGCGGTCGGGCACATTGACATTGAGGATGGTGTCGGCCGGCAGCGGATCAACCGCCAGACGGGCCATGATCTCGCACGCGGCACGGGCGGCGGTGGCGTATTCGCGCTTGCCGCCCTCGACGTAGGGCATCGAGACCGCAATCGCCGGAAGGCCCAGAAAGCGCCCTTCCATGGCGGCGGCGACGGTACCGGAATAGATCACATCGTCGCCCAGATTGGCCCCGTTGTTGACGCCGGAAATCACGATGTCCGGCTCGACATCCAGCAGCCCGGCCAGGGCGAGATGCACGCAATCGGTCGGCGTACCGTTGACCCTCCAGGTACGGGAGTCCAACTGCTTGACCCGGATCGGCAGATCCAGGGTGAGCGAATTGCTCGCGCCGGATCGATCGCGATCGGGCGCCACCACCAGAACCTCGTGACCGGCCTCGGTCAGACTCCGGGCCAGACGCAAAATGCCGGGTGCCTCGACACCATCATCGTTGCTGACAAGTACGCGCATGCTGACTCCATCGAACTGCCTGCAATGATACCGGATGCACTCTGCCAGCCGGCCGTGATCGGCCCATCGATTGCCCGTTCTGCCGGTGCGATCAGGCAAAACAGCGCACTAACGCCGGCTCGGTTACCCTGAGCCGATGGCCTCGAAGCGCAAGCCCGCCTCACGCACCATCGCACCGGCCGACGCCGCGCTGTTTCGCGAAGCGATCGGCAGCGTACGCCCGATTCTTGCCCCCGAGCGGGTACAGCCGCCGCCGCCGGCGCCGATCCCCAGACAGCGGCTGGCGGATGAGGCCGAAGCGTTACAGGGCTCTCGCAAGGTCCCCGTTCAGGGCGATCTGATGGACGGCGCCGAGCCGCTGTCGTTCCGCCGCGAACACGTCGCGCCGCGCCTGCTGAGCGGACTGAAACGCGGACAGTTCGTCGTCGAAGACGAGCTCGACCTGCACCAGATGACCGCCAGCGCGGCGCGGGCCAGCCTGCGCCGATTCGTGGCCGAAGCGCATCGGGACAGGCTCGCCTGCGTGTGCATCGTGCACGGCAAAGGTCTACGCTCGGAGGCCGGGGTGCCGGTTCTGCGGCCGCTGGTGGCGGAATGGCTGACCCAGCGCGCCGACGTGCTGGCATTCGCATCCGCGCCACCCGCGCTGGGTGGAACCGGCGCGCTGCTGGTGTTGCTGGACCGCAAGCGCCGCTGACCCGATGATCGACCGGGCGATCACCCGCACGCCTCAGCCGTCGGCGTGAGGCCGATACTTGCTGCCAGCGTCGCGTTCGTCGGTCAGTCTATTTGCGTCTTTTCGGCTTCGTCGACGGTGGGCGGATTCACCCAGCGCAATGCGAGTCCGCGACGGCGCGCGGTCCGCTCGACGATCGCCATGTACTCGGCATCGTGGTGGATGGTACTCCGCGATTCGGATATCGAAGCGGGCGCCGTGGCGCAGCCGCCCAGCAGGGTAATGAACATCGACGCGCCGATGACCATTGGCAAGGATCGATTTTGCATGGCAGTCTCCCGTTGTCGCTCTGGAAACGGCCGCTTGCTGCCTGCTGGCGTCCCGGAGTCGCGATCCGGTCGACGCCCATGTCGTGCACCCAAGGCCAGCAACCCCGAGTCAGCCGAGCGGCCCTGGAGCCCGTCGAACCCCGTCCGGCGGACTCCTGACCTCGAAAATACGCCTTTCGTCGCCGCTGGCAAGTGCCGGCGGTCACGATCTCAGCTCGCCAAGGCAGTCCAGCACCGTGGTCGCGTAGCTGCCCGGCCCCAGCGTGAAGGTCAGTCGCAGGGTGTCCGGATCAAGCCATTCGCTGTCCATATCCGCCACTCGGGTCCGCAGCGCGCGGCGCTCCTGGCGCAGACCGGCCGCCTCCAGGCCAGCGCGGATGTCCTCGAAGCGCGACAGCACCTCGGTTTCCAGCGCATAGGCCGCGCCGGCGCTGCGCAGCTCACCCAGGCCCCACAGCGGCCCGGTCGGATGGATGTCCATTGCCAGCGCGCGCGCGGCCAGCTCGTCGTCCAGCGGCTGCGGGCCAAATACGCTGTGGCTGCCGTCCAGCATCCACACCTCGCCGTCCAGCCCGGCATCCCAGTTGTCCTCCGCCACGCGCGCGGCGAGCACGGCATTGAACAGCGCCGACCGCGCCGCCGACAGCAGGATCGATCGCTCGGCGCGTTTGACGCGTTGACCGGTGAACATGCGCCGGGCAGCATCCAGATTGCCGCCCTGGCGGCCAAAACGCTGCTCGCCGAAAAAGTTGGGCATGCCGCGTCGCGAGATCTCCGCCAATCGGGCATCGATCGCTTCGCGCGCGCCCGCGACATCGCGCAGGGTCAGCACGAAGCGGTTTCCGGCCAGCGCACCACGCGGCAGCTTGCGGTTGTGCCAGTGAGACTCCAGCACCCGGAAATCCTCGCCCTCCAGCGCCGCGATATCCGGCGCGACGCGCCTGGGCAGATGCACGCTGATCCGCTGCACGGTGACCGCGTGCCGGTCCTTCATGCCCGCGTAGCCGACCGCCATTTCCGGCACGCCGGCCCAGCCGGCGATGCGTTTGGCCGCAAAGGCGGTGTTCATGCCGCGCTTTTCGATGGTCAGCAACAAATGCTCGCCTTCGCCGCTGGCAGCGAAGGCATCGATCTCCTCGACCCGAAAATCCGCCTCCGTGGCCCGGATGCGGGCACTGAGAACGGGCAGGCCAAAGGCCGACGGCACAACGGCCGCCACGATTGAATCAGTCATCGGTTTCCTGTGTTGATGGTTCGACCACGCGATAGAACACTTCATCCGGCAGAATCAGTCCCAGTTCGGCGCGGGCGCGCTCCTCGACGGCGGCATCGCCTTCCTTGAGGTCGCTCACCTCGGCCGCCAGCGCCTCGTTGCGCAGGCTCAGCTCCCGGTTCTGCTCGCGCTGTGCGGCCACTGCCTGCTCCAGTTCGGCCACTTCCGGCAGCCCGCCGCTGTCGGTCCATAGTTTGACCTGCAGACCGATCAGCAGCAGGACGAAAACCAGGGCCAGCCAGCGCAGCACGACCGGTCAGCGATTCAGATGCGGAAATGCCAGCCGACCGGGGTAACGGGCCTTGCCACCCAGCGCCTGCTCGATGCGCAGCAACTGGTTGTACTTGGCGACCCGATCCGACCGACACAGCGAGCCGGTCTTGATCTGGCTGGCGGTGGTGGCCACCGCGATGTCGGCGATGGTGGTGTCCTCGGTTTCGCCCGAGCGGTGCGAGACCACAGCCGCATAGCCGGCGGCGTCGGCCATGGCGATCGCCTCCAGGGTTTCGCTCAACGTGCCGATCTGGTTCACCTTGATCAGGATCGCGTTGGCGATGTTCCGGTCGATGCCCTCGCGGAAGATCCGGGGATTGGTGACGAACAGATCGTCTCCGACCAATTGCAGCTTCTGACCAAGCGCCGCGGTGAGCTGCGCCCAGCCCTCCCAGTCGTCCTCAGCCATGCCGTCCTCGATGGTGATGATCGGGTACTGACGCGCCCAGCCGGCCAGGAAGTCGGTGAATTCCTGCGACGTGAACCGCTCGCCCTCGCCCACCAGATGGTATTTGCCGTTGTCGTAGAACTCGCTGCTGGCCACGTCCAGACCCAGCGCGATCTCTTCGCCCGCGTGATAGCCGGCCTTGCCGATCGCTTCGAGAATGACCTCGATGGCTTCCTCGTTGGAGCGCAGATCCGGCGCGAAGCCGCCTTCGTCGCCGACTGCGGTCGACAACGCCCGACCCTTGAGCACCGCCTTGAGCGAATGAAACACCTCCACGCCCGCACGCAGCGCCTCGGAGAAGCGCCCGAAGCCGATCGGCAGAATCATGAACTCCTGCATGTCGACGTTGTTGTCGGCATGGGCGCCGCCGTTGATGATGTTCATCATCGGCACCGGCAGCGACACCTCCCGCCCGTTGGCCAGATGCGCCCAGAGCGGCACGCCCCTGGCGGCGGCGACGGCATGGGCATTGGCCAGGGAAACACCAAGCAGCGCATTGGCGCCCAGCCGGCCCTTGTTGTCGGTGCCGTCGAGATCGATCAGCGCCTTGTCCAGACCGGACTGATCCTCGGCATCGTGGCCGCGCAGCGCCTCGGCGATCGCATCATTGACGTTGGCCACCGCGCGCAGCACGCCCTTGCCGAGATAGCGGGTCTTGTCGCCATCGCGCAATTCGACCGCCTCCTTGCTGCCGGTCGAAGCGCCCGACGGCACGGCGGCGCGGCCCGTGTGCCCCGAGTCGAGGACGACTTCAGCTTCCAAGGTGGGATTGCCACGGGAGTCGAGGATTTCGCGTGCAAGGATCTGGCTGATTTTCATCGGTCTGGTTATCGGCTCGGTCAGTGAGTGGTTTCGAGAAAGGGACGGCGCTTGACGACGGTATCAAGTTCCAACAGGCATTCCAGCAGCGCCTCCATCCGGTCCAGCGGCCAGGCGTTGGGGCCGTCGGACAGGGCCTTGTCCGGGTCGGGGTGGGTTTCGGCGAACAGGCCGGCGATGCCGACCGCCACCGCCGCGCGGGCCAGCACCGGGACGAATTCGCGCTGGCCGCCGGAGCTGGCGCCCTGACCACCCGGCAGCTGCACCGAATGGGTGGCGTCGAACACCACCGGACAAGCCGTTTCGCGCATGACCGCGAGGCTTCGCATGTCCGAAACCAAATTGTTGTAGCCGAAACTGGCACCGCGCTCGCACACCATGATTTGCCGATTGCCGGCCGCGTGCGCCTTGGCGACCACGTGCTTCATGTCCCACGGCGCCAGAAACTGGCCCTTCTTGATATTGACCGGCAAGCCGGCGCGCGCCACGTTCTGGATGAAATCGGTCTGCCGGCACAGAAATGCCGGGGTTTGCAGTACGTCGACCACCGAAGCCACTTCATCGAGCGGGCTGTACTCGTGCACGTCGGTCAGCACCGGCACGCCGATCTGGCGCTTCACCTCGGAAAGCACCTTCAGACCTTCCTCGATACCGGGCCCGCGGAAGCTCTCTCCCGAGCTGCGGTTGGCCTTGTCGAAGCTGGATTTGAAGATGAAGGCCATGCCCAGGCGGCTGGTGATCTCCTTGAGCCGGCCGGCGACATCCAGTTGCAGCTGCATCGACTCGACCACGCACGGGCCGGCGATCAGAAACAGCGGGCGATCCAGCCCGACTTCGAAACCGCACAGTTTCACGGCGCCACGGCCCGGGCCGATTCAGCGCGCTCGCCGCCCATGCCTTGGCTGTCCCGCGCCTTGTGCTCGCGGGCCGCGCGGATGAAGCCAACGAACAGCGGATGCCCCTGCCGCGGCGTGGACAGAAATTCCGGATGCGCCTGGCAGGCCACAAACCACGGATGCTGGGTCTGCGGCAGCTCGATCATCTCCACCAGCAGGTCGTCCAGCGACTTGGCGGAAATCACCAGTCCGGCGTCTTCCAGCTGGGTGCGATAGCGGTTGTTGAACTCGTAGCGGTGCCGGTGGCGCTCGGCCACGACATCCTTGCCGTACATCGCGCGTGCCAGAGTGCCCGGCTTTAGCCGGCATTCCTGCAGGCCCAGGCGCATGGTGCCGCCCAGGTCGGACGTTTCGTCGCGGCGTTCCACCTCGCCGCTCGACGTGCGCCACTCGGTCACCAGAGCGATCACCGGGTGCAGGCAATGCCGTTCGTTCTCGGTGCTGTTGGCGCCGGCCAGCCCGGCAACGTTGCGGGCGAAATCGACCACCGCCGCCTGCATGCCGTAGCAGATGCCGAAGTAGGGAATGCCGTTTTCGCGGGCGAAACGGGACGCAAGAATCTTGCCCTCGAAGCCCCGGTCGCCGAACCCGCCGGGCACCAGGATCGCATCGACATCGGCCAGCGCCGACTCGCCGTCGCGCTCGACCTGCTCGGACTCCAGCCACTTCAGGCGAACCGTGGTGCGCTGACGCAGCCCCCCGTGCTTGAGCGCTTCGGCGAGCGATTTGTAGGCATCGGCATGATCGACATACTTGCCGACCACCGCCACGGTGACCTCATCGACCGGATCGGTCATGGCGTCGATCACGTCCTGCCAATCGGACAGATCGGCAGCCGCCACGCGACCGGCCAGACCGAGCCGGTCGACCACGATGCGGTCGAGCTCCTGATCGTGCAGCCAGATCGGAATCTTGTAGATGTTGTCCAGATCGACAGCGGAAATCACCGCCTCGGCCGCGACATCGGTGAACAGCGCGATCTTGCGCCGCTCCGACTCCGGAAGCGGCCGCTCGCTCCGGCACAGCAGCACATCGGGCTGGATGCCGATCGAGCGCAGTTCCTTCACCGAGTGCTGGGTCGGCTTGGTCTTAAGCTCACCGGCGGCGGCGATATAGGGCACCAGGGTGAGATGGATGAACAGCGCTTTGGACGGCCCGCGCTCGCTGCGAATCTGCCGGATCGCTTCCAGGAACGGCAGCGACTCGATATCGCCCACCGTGCCGCCGATCTCGACCAGCGCGACATCGAACCCGGCGGTCGCTTCATCGATGCAGCGCTTGATCTCATCGGTGATGTGGGGAATCACCTGCACCGTGCCGCCCAGGTAATCGCCCCGGCGTTCCTTGCGGATGACGTTTTCGTAGATGCGCCCGGTGGTAATGGAATTCTTGCGGCTCAGCCGGGTGTGCACGAAGCGCTCGTAGTGACCGAGATCGAGATCGGTTTCGGCGCCATCGTCGGTGACGTACACCTCGCCGTGCTGAAACGGGCTCATGGTGCCCGGGTCGACGTTGATGTAGGGGTCGAGCTTCATGAGCGTGACCCGCAGGCCACGCGCCTCGAGGATGGCGGCGAGCGACGCGGCGGCGATGCCCTTGCCGAGCGAGGACACCACACCGCCGGTGACGAAGATCAGGGGAGTCATGAAATGCGCTGTGCCGGAAAACCCTATTCTACCGATGACCCGCGCTCGGGGCGAGTCGTGCGTGATCGCCGGCCGGCGCGGGCCTTGGTCAGGTTTGCGGCCGGCCGCTCGGAACCCACACCGGCGCGCGGGTCCAAACGGCGTACGCCAGCCACAGCCGAGCCGGCCAGACCCACCTTCTGTCCGTGCCGTCTGCGCGACCCTGGACACACACCATACCCCGCACGTGATAGCGTTCCCGGCCAGCCGGACGTGTTGACCGTGCCGCTCCGCCACCCCCGGAGCGCATGGCCAGCGCAACCGTCAGCGCCCCTTCCACTCACTCTGCCAGGAAGCCCACATTCGATGAATCCGCTGTTCGTTCCGCTTCAGGCCGGTGCCCTGCACCTGCCCAATCGCATCCTGATGGCCCCGCTGACCCGCTGCCGGGCCGACGACAACCACGTCCCGACCGACCTGATGGCGACCTACTACTCGCAGCGCGCCAGCGCCGGATTGATCGTCGCCGAGGCCACCATGGCCATGGAGGGCAATTCCGCCTTCTGGCACGAGCCGGGCATCTATTCCGACGCCCAGATTCAGAGCTGGAGGCAGACCACCGACGCGGTGCACGCTGCTGGCGGGCGCATCGTGCTGCAACTCTGGCACGGCGGACGGGCCTGTCACCCGCTGCTCAACGACGGACGCCAGCCGGTGGCGCCGAGCGCCATCGCGATCACCGGCGACGAGGTCCACACCCCGCAGGGCAAGCAACCCTATGTGCTGCCCAGGGCGCTCGACGATGCCGAGCTTCCCGCCATCGTCGAGGGCTTTGCCCAGGCCGCGCGCAACGCCAGGCGCGCCGGATTCGACGGCGTGGAGGTTCACGGCGCCAACGGCTACCTGCTCGACGAGTTCCTGCGCGATGGCGCCAACCAGCGCGGCGGCCCATACGGCGGCCCGATCGAAAATCGCGCCCGGCTGCTGCTGGAGGTACTCGACGCCGTGGTAACGGTGTGGGGCGCCGAGCGCGTAGGACTGCGGATTTCCCCGCTCAACAGCTACAACAGCATGACCGACAGCAATCCGGTTGGCCTGGCTACCTGGCTTGCCCGCCGGCTGAACGACTACAGCCTGGCCTACCTGCACCTGATGCGCGCTGACTTCTTCGGCCAGCAGAAGGCGGAAATCGTGTTGCCGGTGCGCGACAACTTCGACGGCGTGCTGATCGGCAACATGGGCTACTCGCCCGACGAAGCCATCCAGGCGATCGCCGATGGCGACCTCGACGCCGTCGCCTTCGGCACTGCATTCCTGGCCAATCCCGACCTGCCCGAGCGCATCCGGCAGAACGCCCCGCTCAACAGCCCCGACCCGGCCACCTTCTACACCCCCGGTCCGGTCGGCTACACCGACTATCCGTTCATGCCGGCCAGCGCGCCTGTGCCCGAGAGCGCCGAGGGCATGGCTGGATAGCCCGGATCGGCGGATCAGGGTTCGAGGTACTCGACGACTTCCAGGCCGTAACCACCCAGGCCGATCTGCCGGCGCGGAGTACCGATGACGCGAAGCTTGCCGACGCCGAGATCGGCGAGGATCTGGCTACCGGCACCGTTTCGGCGCCATTCCTGAGCGCGGCCATCGCCGTGGGCCGGCTCGGAATGGTCGTGCAGGCGGGCCAGCAGGGCTTCGGGATCGGTGCGACTGGCCAGCACCACCAGCACGCCGACACCGGTGGTCGAAAACAGCCGCAGTACATCGGTGATGGCGATGCCGAAATCCGGGCGTCGCCAGTGCAGCACGTCGGAGAGCGGGTTTTTGACGTGCACACGCACCGGGCACGGCTGGTCGGCGTGCGGACGGCCACGCACCAGCGCGAAATGCAGGTCATGGGCGATGCGATCCCGGTAGGTCACCAGCTTGAACGGGCCGAACTCGGTCTCGATGTCGCGCTCGTCGACACGCTCGACAGTGTGCTCGGTTTCCAGGCGATGGCGGATCAGGGCTTCGATCGAGCCGATCTTGAGATCGTGCTGTGCGGCGAAGGCTTCCAGCTCCGGGCGGCGGGCCATCGTGCCGTCGGAATTGAGGATTTCCACCAGCACGCCGGCCGGCTCCAGGCCGGCGAGACGGCATAGGTCGGACGCGGCTTCGGTGTGGCCGGCGCGGGTCAGTACGCCACCGGGCTGCGCCATCAGCGGGAAGATGTGCCCGGGCTGAGTCAGGTCTTCGGGCTTGGCGGCCGGACGCACGGCGGTACGGATGGTGTGGGCGCGGTCGTAGGCAGAAATGCCGGTGGTGACGCCTTCGGCGGCTTCGATGCTGACCGTGAAATTGGTCCGCAGCGGCGCCCGGTTGTCGCTGACCATGGGCGCCAGGCCCAACTGCGCGCAGCGTTCGCGGGTGAGCGCCAGACACACCAGCCCGCGGGCGTGGGTGACCATGAAATTGACGTCGGCCGGACGCACCAGCTCGGCAGCCATGATCAGATCGCCTTCGTTCTCGCGATCCTCGTCGTCGACGATGACCACCATTCGACCGGCGCGGATTTCGTCGAGGAGTTCGGGAATGCTGGCGAAAGCCATGGGCAGCTCGATGAATTCGGCAGAGGGCCGCCCATTCTACCGGAGGTCGCGTTGCGGATTTTCCGACGCGCCGCCGCGGCGACGGGCGCGACAGCCTCGCGCCCGTGATCCGGAGCCAAGAGCATCGATGCCCGGTGGCACAATGCCGCCATGAGATCGACCTCGCTGGCCAACTCTCCCTGCCCCTGCGGCCGGCCTCTGCCCTACCGTGAATGCTGCGCGCCCCTGCACCACGGCCGCGCGGCCGACGACGCCGAAGCCTTGATGCGCTCGCGCTACACCGCCTACGTGCTGGCCGACACCGACTACCTGCTCGCCACCTGGCACCCCACCACACGCCCCGCGCGGCTGGATGCCGATCCACCGGGCCTCGCCTGGCTGGGCCTGGAAATCAAACGCACCTGGAGCACCGGCCCGGATCGCGCCGGCGTCGAATTCATCGCCCGCTTTCGCATCGGCGGCGACAAGGCCCAGCGCCTTCACGAACGCTCGCGCTTCATCCGCGAAGCCGGCCGCTGGTTTTATCTGGATGCCGAAGAAGACATCTGACATCGAAGCATCCGGGCTCGCAAAGCGGCTCACGTCGATTCCGACAAATACCGCACACTGCGCCCACACTTCCCGCACCGCCCACCAGCCACCTACTCGGCCCGCAATGCCTGCGCCGGGTCGAGCGCTGCGGCGCGCCGGGCGGGTATCCAACAGGCCAGCAATGCCATGCACAGCACCAGCGCGGTGGCGCCGGCAAGCGACACTGGATCCCATGCTGCGACGCCAAAAACCGAGGCGTGCATCAGGCTCGCCGCCAGCGCGAACAGGATCAGGCCCAGCGCGGCACCGATTGCGCTCAGCATCAGACCACGGCCGAGCACCGACCGTGCGATGCGCCCCGGCTCCGCGCCCAGCGCCATGCGAAGCCCGAATTCCCGCCGACGCAGTGCCACCAGATAGCCCATTACGCCATAAAGCCCGATCATCCCGAGCAGTACGCTGACCGCCGCAGCGGCGCTCAGCACCGAGAGCATCAGGGTCAGGCGCGCCATCGAGCTGCGCAGCACCTCGTGCAGGGTGCTGACCTGGAATACCGGAATGCTCGGATCGAGATCGCGCACGATGCCGCGCACCGCTTCCACCAGCGCCTGCGGCGGCGCGTCCGAGCGCACCGCCAGCGACATCGCCGGCAGTGGGCCCGGCTCGGTTGCCGGCGCGCGGGCAGTCACTTGCGGCCGGTACACCAGCGGCGCGGGCGGTGCGGCGAGATCGACATAGCGGGCATCGCCGACCACGCCGACCACGGTATAGGTCGGCCCACCGGGATCCAGCGTCAGCTGCCGACCCAGGGACGCCAGTCCCGTCGAATCCGCGAACAGCATCGTGGCAGCGCGCTGACTTATGACCAGCTCATCCGGCCGCTGCGCGTCGAGCCGCCGAAAGTCGCGCCCGGCGAGCACGGGGATACGCAGCGCCGCGAAGTAACCATTGCCGACCACGTTCACCGGCAACGGCAGAGACCGATCGCCGCCTTCACGCAGAAAGTTCTGTTCCGGGGAGTGGCCAGGACCGAGCGGTACATGGGCGGTCAGCCCGGCCGCCTGCACCGACGGCAACCCACCGACCCGCTCGGTCAACTGGGCATGGAACGCCACCCGCGCCGCATCGCCATAGCGGGCGAAAGGCAGCAGGATGCGAAAGGTAGTCACCTGGTCGGCGACAAACCCAGGATGCACGTCGTGCAGGCGGTGGGCCGTGCGCAGGAGCAAGGCCGCGCCCGCCAGCACCAGCAGCGCCGCAGCGATCTGAAGTACCGAAGCCGTCGCCCGCAGACTTTGCCGGCCCGCGCCCGAGGTCTGGCCGCGCGCGCCGTCGCGCAATCGACCGATCAAGGGGCGCTCCTGATCGAGCCGGGCCAGAACGGCCGTCCCGAACAGCGTACCCAGCAGCGCGACCAGCACCACGAAACCCCCGCTCCACGGCCCGATGGCAAGCTCCGCAAGGCGCGGAAAATCCACCGGCCCGAACGCCCTCAGCGCCTTCAGCGCACCCACCACGAGCAACAGCGCAAGGATCGCAGCAACTGCCCCGAGCAGCGCGGATTCGGCAAGAAGATGCGCCACGGCGCGCTGCGGACTGGCGCCCAGCGCTTCGCGCACGGTGATATCCAGTCCACGCGCATCGGCGCGGATGAGGATCAGATTCGCAACATTGGCCCAGGCCACGAGCAGGACCAGACCCGCCACCACCGACAGGATCCATAGCGTCGGCGCAACGCCGCCGGTGATCGCCTCACGCAAGGGCTGAACGCGCAGTGCGGGCTTGGCTTCCTCGATCCAGGTCGCGGTCGAACCGCCCGACTGCAAGTGCGGGTAAAGATCGGCCATGCGCGGCACAAGTGCGGCAAGCTCGCGCTGGGCGCCCTCCAGCGTCGCGTCCGCGGCCAGCCGCGCCACGCCAGCGTAGAGGAAGTCTCCCGCAACAGCGCTTTCTACGCCCTTCACCGGGAGCCACAGCCGCGTACCTGGGCTGGGGAACGCAAAGCGCGCCGGCATCACGCCGACAACCTCGCGCGGCACGTCGTTGACGATCAACCGCGTGCCGAGGATGTCCGGTGCCGCGCCGAAGCGCGTCCGCCACTCCGACTCGCTCAGGATGACCGCGTCTGGCCCGCCGCGTCGCTCTTCGTCCCCCGAGAACGGCCGTCCGAGCAGCGGCGTCACCTGCAGCAGCCGCATCGTAGACGCGGTGACCCAACTGGCGGTCAGGTGCTCCGCGCTGGCGTCTTCGCCTCCGGTCCACAGATTGACGCTGCCAGTTCGATACAGCGCCACATCATCGAGTTGCTTGGCGAAGCGCCGGACCGTCGAATACAGCGCCGGAGACTGGCCAAGCTGCCCACCGTCCGCCACGTCGAGATGAAGGCTGACCAGCCGCTCCGGCGCTCCATACGGCAGCGGTGCCAGCAGCACGCCGTGCACCACGGCAAACATCGCCCCCACCGCAGCAAGACCCAGCGCAAGCGTAATGACGACCGTCATCGCGTAGACCGGCGTACGCCGCAGTGATCTCATTGCGTGTGCAAGCACCATGAAACAAATCGCCTCCAGCGGCCCGTGAGGCGGGCAAGGCCTTGCCGACAGAGGTCAGCGGGAAACCGCCAGAATATCTTGTCATGACGCTCATCGATGGCCGCGCCGTTACCAGCCAAAGGCGCCACTTTGCGTAGTTCAGGGGTTCCTTCGGATTCCAAACGATGTGCCGAACAGCACGAGAACGAGGGACGAGGGACGAGGTGAACCGCCCCGGCTTTCCCGGAGGGAGAGAGGGACAGCAGCAGCCCGTCCTGGATGGGGAGGAAGACCTGGGTGATCCGGCTACGCGGCCACTGGCCCGATCAGGGATAAGTGTCCCTGCGTCCGTTCCTCGTGACCCCTATTTCGCACCTGTTCCGTAAACGACATGACCTTTGGCAGGCTTTACGGGTGAACCTTTCATGCAATATTCACCCGTATGCGAACCCGCAGCCAACCCCAGCAAGAGCCCGCCCTGATCGAAGATCCGGCGCAGATTAGGGCGCTGGCGTCGACGGTACGCCAGGACATTGTCGACACCCTGCAAGTGCTCGGCGCGGCGGCGGTGCCGGAACTCGCGCGCCACCTCGGGCTGCCCGCTGACGCGCTCTACTACCACGTGCGCGCGCTTCTCCGGGCCAAGCTGCTTCGCCGTGTCGGTGAGCGCCGGCGCGGTCGGCATGTCGAGTCGGTTTACGCCACCTTCGCTCCCGGCAGGCAGCTGAAACTGCGATATCGTCCGGGCCGACCCGCCTCGACGCAGGCACTCAAAGGGCTGGTCGCCTCGATGCTGCGGGGAGCCGGACGAGATTTCGACGCAGCGGTCGCGAGGCCGGACTGCGTGGTCGAAGGCGAGCGTCGCGAGCTGTGGGCCGGACGGGTCAAGGGTTGGGTGTCGCCGGGCGATATCGAGCGCATCAACCAGTTGCTGACCGAACTCGGCACGCTTTTTCACCATGCCGCGGACGCCGAACGCAACCACATGCTTTCGCTGCAGTTCCTCCTCGCTCCCGGCAAGGGCGGCGTTCCAACGCAAGCATTGCCGGACCAAACCGAGCCTCCCACCCGAAACAGTCCCCCACGGAGATCCCGATGAACGTCCGTCCTTTCGCATTCGTCGCGTTGCTTCTCGGCGTGGCGGCCGCAGTGCCCACGGTACAGGCCGCCGACGTCGAGGTGCGCTTTCACCCTGCCGGCCAGCTCTGGTCCCATCCGCTGGAAAGCGCCCGCCAGATCAACGCCGTGGTGGTGCATAACACGGCGATCGTGAATACCTCGCAGGCCAACGTGACGGTCGAGGCGCTTCGGTTCGATGTAGTGCGCGATGGCAAGGTCGTGGAGTCCCGTTTTTTCGATGCCGCGGCGCTCGATGCCTTCGCCCGGCACGGCCAGGCGCTTGGCCAGTCCGGCATGTTGGAAATGCTGTCGTTCCAGTTCGCCCCCGAGCATCTGTTCGGATCGCCCTCGATGCTGTCCGGGGGCCGCAAGCTGGCGCCGGCGAGCGCGTTGTACGTCCCCACCCAGATGCTGGTATTTCATGGCACGCCGCAGCTGCTCCGGGTCACCGCGCGCCTTGGCGGCACCGACAGCGAGGACGTGACCGGCGATCTCCCGCTCCGCCATGGAGCTGCGCCGGGCCGCTACCGCTTTCCACTCGACGGCCGCTGGTTCGTGGGCGCGGCATCCACCGCACACAGCCACCACCGATGGGCGATTCCGGAGGAATTCGCGCTCGACATTCTGCGGATCGGCGAGGACGGCCGTACCTTCCGGGGCGACGGCAGCCGCATGAGCGATTACCACGCTTACGGCGCCCCGGTGCTGGCCGTGGCCGACGGCGAGGTGATCGCTGCCCGCCAGGATCTTCCCGACAACACCGCGATGTTGCGCGGAGCGGGCGAAAAACTCAGCGACTATCAGCAGCGCCTGATGGCCAGTCAGGGCGAACTGCTGGCGCGTGGCGTGGAGCACATCCCCGGCAATCTGGTCATCGTTCGGCATGACGTGGAAGGTGGTCCGGTGTTCTCGGTTTACGCGCACCTCAAGCCCGGCAGCGTGACGGTGGAGGTCGGCGACAAGGTGAACGCCGGCGCCCGGATCGGCGCTCTGGGCGGCTCCGGCAACTCGACCGAGCCGCATCTGCACTTCCATTTGTGCGACGCCGCCGATGCACTGCGCTGCAACGGCCTGCCGGTGACGTTCGACAACGTCGAGATCCCGTTCAGCGATTCGCCACGCCCGATCGAGAGCGGTGACACTGTGGTCACCGCCGCGACCGACTAAACGCGCAACGAATGGGGTAGAGCCCCCTGCAACGATCACGCCGTCGCGATCGCCTGCATCATCGCCGCCGAGGTGATCGGCCAGCGTCGCCAGCAACGCCGTGCCGACCGGCGCGAAGTCGTCCTGGGTCACACCGTATCCGCGATGGCGGGCGCCGAGCTGTGCCAACATGGGGTGGTTCAATGTACACGTGGGAGCACGCCCCGCGCGCGAAGCGTTCGCAAGATTGGTCTCCGGCAGAGCCTGCCCCGGACTCGATGCGGAGACGGCTCCCACAAGCACCGGCTCGCACCAGCGGGCAACACCGTTGACCCTGCAAATTGTAGGCTCGCGCGGAAAGTTCGGGTATTGATTCGGCCTCGGTTGGCGTCCGCAACAACCGTCCACGTTTTGCTTTAACCTGGCGCCCAGGACAAGGGATGCCATGGCCTTTTGGTGGGTCAACCACAAGCAGACGCGCGACTACGAAATACGTAGCGGCTACCTGTGGTCGCCTTGCCGGAATGCGAACGGCGCGTTCAACCAGTCCTACGAGAACATGCGTCATGTGCGTGTTGGCGACATCGTGTTTTCGTACGCGAATGGACGGATTGGTGACGTTGGCCGCGTCACGGTTGCCGCCACGCCCTGCCCCAAGCCGACGGAGTTTGGCAACGTCGGCGACTACTGGTCGAACGAGGGTTGGCTGGTCGAAGTCGAGTTCGTCTCGGCACCGAAGGCACTCGCACCAAAACAACGCATCGACACCATTGGCCCGATGCTGCCAAAGCGTCATTCGCCGTTGCAGGCCAACGGCAATGGCAATCAGGGTTGCTATCTGGCGGGAATCTCCGATGCGCTGGGGCATCTGCTGCTGGCCTTGACTGAAGCCGACGCGTTGGCGTTGAACGCACTTGATCGTCTCGCTGAGCCGGAACTCGACGGCCAGGTGCTCGAAGACATTCATCACATCGAAGCCGACCAGAGCATCCCGGTGACGCAGCGTATGCAACTGGCGAAGGCGCGTATTGGACAGGGTCTGTTTCGCAAACGCGTGATCCTGCTCGATCAGGCCTGCCGCGTGACCGGTGTCAGCGACAAGCGTGTGCTGATCGCAAGCCACATCAAACCGTGGAAGTACGCCAGCAACGCCGAGCGCATCAGCGGTTACAACGGCATCCTGCTCTCGCCGCATGTGGATGCCCTGTTCGATGATCGCCTGATCACCTTCGAGGACGATGGCACGATGCACGTGCACCGATCGCTGCCGCCGGATGTGCTCGATCGATGGTCGATCGATCCGTCGCGGCGCGTGAACGCGTTTCGGCCGGAGCAATCCGGTTTCCTGTTGCATCATCGCGAATTGTTCGCGAAGAAAATCGCGTAGGCCGCGAAAATCATGACGCGCGTGCGTGCGGGGAACCTGACACCTCAGGCCGCAATCCGCTCGATTTGCTTGAGCGCATCCCACACGCTGTTGAACGTCTCTGGGTTGGTCAACGGGCGCATCTCAAACGTTTTTCGTCCACCCCGGAGACGCTTTGTTGCAGACAGACCTGGGCCTGTCGATTTGCGCTTTGTGGGCTCAGGCCTCTGGGGGCCGCTCTGCGACAGGCGGTGCCTCGGGCGCGGCCATCCGTCGCGCTGCCAGACGATCGCGGGCACCGAATTTCATGGCAAGGATCACCATCTCTTCGAAGAACGCGATCTTCGCGCGGGTCGACAACGCTATCCCCTGCCGGAGATTCTCTCGGCGGGCATCCTCGAACGTGCACTGCAGCGGGATCGTCTCCGGCGTCATTGCGAGCGCAGCGAAGCAATCCAGTGCTTTGTTTTTCCGAGCATTTTGTGGATTGCCACGTCGCTTCGCTCCTCGCAATGACAGCCTCTTCAGAGCCTGCTTAGCGGTGCAGTCATCTCGGTGCCGGTCTCGGCGGCGATCTCGCGCAGCGCCTGGATATCGTCGATGTCCAAGGGGCGCCCCGCCGCGCTTTTCAGACTGAAGGTGGTGTGGGATCAGCAGCAGTAACACCGTACCTGTCCTGCCCCTTGAAGGTGGGCGATACCGACGGGCGGACGCCGCACTCTCAGGCGGCAATCTGCTCGAAGGAGAAATGCGGCACGTCGGCGCGTTCGCTGGCGTGCTCCATGGTGAGTGCGCAAATCTGGCCGTCGGCATCTACGTCCAGCTGGGTGTTCTCGTCCAGGTCGCGTGTTTCAACGATGCCGCCGGAACGGAATTCGATGTACAGCGTGTCCGTTTCGCGGAAGTACTTGATCTTCATGGAATGAAACTCCGATCGAAGAAGGCATTGTGTACCGTCTCGGCATCCTCCAGAAGCACGACACGAAGATACCGGTTATCGGCCTCGGCGATGCGTGCCCAGCGGCGGATTCGTCCATCGGCCTGCCGCTGGCAGTGTTCAGGGTGGGCGACAACCTGCGCTATCCATGCGTCCAGTATGCCGCTTCTGTCCGGCCGGGCGCGAGTGTCCAGAAAATACTGGGTTACTTTCATCGCCCTGGCATCGCGATCACATATTCCGCCGATACTCGCCGCCCACGTCGTAAAGCGCGTGGCTGATCTGGCCCAGGGAATGGGTTTTCACTGCTTCCATCAGGGCGGCGAAGACGTTTTTGCGTTCGCGGGCGGTGATTTGCAGGTAGGCCAGGCCGTGGCCGGTGTGCGCTTGCGGGGCGCTTGGGTCGGCGTCGGCCACGTGGGCGTGGGAGGTTTCGCCGGCCGGGGCTATGACGTTGCGCAGCTGTTGGAAGTTGCGCACGTTGTCGATCTGCTGGCCCTTTTCTTCGGGCGTGCTGCGGATCAGTTCGATCTCGGTGACGATGTCGCCGGCGTGCTCTTTCGGCAGGAAGGTGTTGACGCCGACCAGCGGCAGGCTACCGTCGTGTTTCTTGTGCTCGTAGTACATCGATTCGTCCTGAATCTTGCCGCGCTGGTACATGGTGTCCATGGCGCCCAGCACGCCGCCACGCTCGCTGATGGCCTCGAATTCCTTGTACACGGCCTCTTCGACGATGTCCGTGAGCTGGTCGACGATGAAGCTGCCCTGCCAGGGGTTCTCGCAGAAGTTCAGGCCGAGTTCTTTGTTGATGATCATCTGGATGGCGACGGCGCGACGCACGCTTTCTTCGGTAGGCGTGGTGATGGCCTCGTCGTAGGCGTTGGTGTGCAGCGAGTTGCAGTTGTCGAACAGGGCGTACAGCGCCTGCAGCGTGGTGCGGATGTCGTTGAACTGGATCTCCTGGGCATGCAGGCTGCGGCCGGAAGTCTGGATGTGGTACTTCATCATCTGGCTGCGCTCGTTGGCGCCGTAGCGCTCGCGCATGGCGCGCGCCCAGATGCGCCGCGCCACGCGGCCGATGACGGTGTACTCCGGGTCCATGCCGTTGCTGAAGAAGAAGCTCAGGTTGGGCGCGAAATCGTCGATCTGCATGCCGCGCGCCAGGTAATACTCGACGATGGTAAAACCGTTGCTGAGGGTGAAGGCGAGCTGGCTGATGGGATTGGCGCCGGCTTCGGCGATGTGATAGCCGGAGATGGAAACCGAGTAGAAGTTGCGCACCTTGCAGTCGACGAAATACTGCTGGATGTCGCCCATCATGCGCAGGGCGAATTCGGTGCTGAAGATGCAGGTGTTCTGGGCCTGATCCTCCTTCAGGATGTCGGCCTGCACGGTGCCGCGCACGGTGGACAGGGTGTGCGCCTTGATTCGCTCGTAGATTTCGGGCGGCACCAGTTGATCGCCGGTGATGCCAAGCAAGGCCAGGCCGAGGCCGTCGTTGGTTTCCGGCAGCGGGCCGGAATAGCTCGGCCGTGGGCGATCGGCAAAGAACTCGTCGATCGCCTTGGTCGCCGCCTGCCAGCGGGCCGGATCGGCGCGCAGGTAGAGTTCCACCTGCTGATCGATGGCGGTATTCATGAACATCGCCAGGATCATCGGCGCCGGGCCGTTGATGGTCATCGACACGCTGGTGGTCGGCGCGCACAGGTCGAAGCCGGAGTACAGCTTCTTCATGTCGTCGAGGGTGGCGATGTTGACGCCGGAGTTGCCGATCTTGCCGAAGATGTCCGGGCGCGGCGCCGGGTCTTCGCCGTACAGGGTGACCGAGTCGAAAGCGGTCGACAGGCGCACCGCCGGCTGGCCGACGCTGAGGTAGTGGAAGCGCCGGTTGGTGCGCTCGGGCGTGCCCTCGCCGGCGAACATGCGGATCGGGTCTTCGCCGCTGCGCCGGTACGGGTAGACGCCGCCGGTGTAGGGGTAGCCGCCGGGCAGGTTTTCCTTGCCGAGGAAGGTCAGCAGCTCGCCCCAGCCGGTGAACGTGGGCGCGGCGATCTTGGGTATCTTCTGGTGGCTCAGCGATTCCCGGTAGTTCTCGACCCGGATGGTTTTGTCGCGCACCTGGTATTCGGTCACCTCATCGGTGATCGATTTCAGCCGCGCCGGCCACTGCCGCAGGCCGTTCAGCGATTCGGCGGACAGCGACTGGATGGCGTCGTTGTAGCGCTGGCGCAGGGTGCGAAGCTCGGGATTCGGATCGGCGGGCCCGGAGTCCGAAGCCGCGAGAAGGGCTTCGCTGGCATACAGATCCAGAGCCTTCGGCAGGTGCGGATCGTCCAGGTCGCGCAGCACCTCGTAATAGCTCTGCGCGCGGTCGGCGATTTCGGCCTCGCTTTCGATGCGCCGGCCGATTGCCCTGCCCTGTTCGGCAATCTCGGCCAGGTAGCGGGTGCGCTGGCCGGGGATCAGCACCGTGGCGCGCGGCTCCTTGAGGGTGGTGTCGACCCTGGGCCTGAAATCGCAGCGCGCTGCCACGCTTCCCGATTCAACATTCCCGATTCCCATCTTCGCCGCCAGCAGGCGGCAAAGATTCACGAACATCCAGGTGACGCCCGGATCGTTGAACTGGCTGGCGATGGTGGGATAGACCGGCACGTCCTCGTCGGCCATCTGAAAGGCGACGCGATTGCGCTTCCACTGCTTGCGCACATCGCGCAGCGCGTCCTCGGCGCCGCGCTTGTCGAACTTGTTGAGCACCACCAGCTCGGCGAAGTCGATCATGTCGATCTTCTCCAGCTGGCTGGCCGCACCGTAGTCGCTGGTCATCACGTAAACCGGAAAATCGACCAGATCGACGATCTCGGAGTCGGACTGACCGATGCCGGCGGTCTCCACGATCACCAGGTCGTAGCCCATGCCCATCATGAAGGCGATGCAGTCCTTGAGCACCGCGCTGGTCGCCACGTGCTGGCGCCGGGTGGCCATCGAGCGCATGAACACCCGCGGCGAGCGCAGCGAATTCATCCGGATACGATCGCCCAGCAATGCACCGCCGGTCCGCCGCCGGGTCGGATCGACCGCCAGCACGCCGATGCGCATCTGCGGGAAATGCTGAAGGAACCGATTGACCAACTCATCGGTGACACTGGATTTGCCTGCACCGCCGGTGCCTGTGATTCCCACGACTGGCGTCGTGGGCATCCGGGAATGGGGAATGGAGAATCGGGAATCGGAGGAGCCGGCGGCCCACTGTTTACGCAACGTGGCGAGTTCGGTTTCGCTGTAAACGCCGTCTTCGATGGCACTGAGCACGCGACCTATGCCGATCTCATCATCGAGGCCAGGCAACTTAGCCCCTTCGATTCCCAATTCCCGATTCCCGATTCCCCGCTCCTCGAGCGATTCCCGATTCCCGATTCCCGATTCCCGCGCGTCAGCGGCGCGCCGCACCACATCCTCGATCATCGCCACCAGCCCCATGTGCATGCCGTCGTTGGGGTGGTAGATGCGCTCCACGCCATAGGCTTGCAGTTCGGCGATTTCTTCGGGGGTGATGGTGCCGCCGCCGCCGCCGAACACGCGGATGTGGCCGGCGCCGCGTTCGCGCAGCATGTCGACCATGTACTTGAAGTACTCGACGTGGCCGCCCTGATAGCTGGACAGCGCGATGGCGTCGGCGTCTTCCTGCAGGGCGGCGCGGACCACGTCCTCGACCGAGCGGTTGTGGCCCAGATGCACCACCTCCGCGCCCTGGGCCTGGATCAGCCGACGCATGATGTTGATCGCGGCGTCGTGGCCGTCGAACAGGCTGGCCGCGGTGACGAAGCGCAGCGGCGAGGGCTCGGCCTGTGGCCGATCTGCGCGGGTGGGGTTGTAGCCGTCGTTGGCGTGTGCGGCAGTGCCGGTGTGCGGGGTCATGGAAACCTCGGCAGGCTAGCGTTCGGATAAGCCTGTCATTGTACCCGTGCCCGAATACCCGGCTCGAACCGCCGCCGATGCGCCGGTCGCGATTCAGTCGGGCGGGCGGATATCCACGCGGGTGCTGAAGTCGTAGATCAGGCTGGCTGTGGCATTCAACGGCTGCGCGCGGATCGGCAGGCCGGTCTCCTGGCAAATCGACAGAATCACATCCTCGCCGCTCGGGCCGGCGCCGAACGCCTCGCTGTCTGACTGGTAGCGGTAAGTGCGCGACGGGCAGCCCTCCACGGTTTCCTCCATCACGAAGGCCACGGCGCCGATGTCGCGCTCGGCCTGCTCGCGTGTCGGCGGGCGGTAGGCCGCCATCATCGGGGTCATGTTTTCCGGCAGCTTGCTCCAGGTGCCGCCCTGACGTGCCCAGGTGCCGCTGGGGTGGACGATGAACTCGCCCTGCGCCGAGCGCACGTGCAGGCGATCCGGCATCTGGACATCCACGATGGCCGATTGACCACCGCCGTCCGTGTCGCGCAGCTCCAGTCGATAGCTTTCGTGCTGGTAGGCCCGCATGTAGGCGTCGATCACCACCTGCCGGTCATCGGCGTCGGCGCTCGAATATGCCGGTAATAAAAGGCAGAATGCCAGGCAGTAACCAACGGGCTTCATGGCGGTAGTCCTCAGGGGTGAATCGCGAACAGCCGGTCTGGAACTCGAACCAGCGAACGCTCCGTGGAGTCGCGGTCCATCGGTCGCTCGCGGCTTCGATTCGACGCACGGCAAGCCGCACTTGATCGAACGCATCTTACGATATGAACGAAACCGATTCGCCCGAACGGCCATCTGCCGACCCGTCAACCCATCCGGCCGAGGCGGTCGACCGGGACGCGCTGTACACGCTGGCCCGACAGCTGATTGGCCAGTCGCGGCCCCGCGAGGCCGTTCCCGTGCTCATGCGCGCCGTGGCGGCCGGCCACGCCGAAGCAGCGGTCGAACTGGCGCGAATATTCCTGTTTCTTCCCGAATCCAAGGCGGAAATCGCCGAAGCCGTCCGTCTGCTCCGCTGGGCCGATGCCAAGGCGGTGCCGCAGGCACCCTATTGGCTGGCACTGGTCGCCCTCGGCGATTCGGCCATCGCCCGCGATTTCGAGCAGATCAACCGCTGGATGCTGGCCAGCGCGCGGCGCAAGTTTCCTCCGGCGATGCGGGCGCTGGCACTGTTTTTCGCGCGCTCGGGCACACCGAGCGATGCCGCCACCAGCGCCGCCTTGCTGAACGAAGCCTGCGCGCTGGGCGATGCGATCGCCGCGCAGTTGCTGGTCGAGCGCGCCCGGCTGGGCGAATCGATGCCGGCCGACCCGAAGCTGGCCGCCGACCTCGCCCGGCAATTGGCTGCCCATGGCTTCGGTCCCGGCGCGAATGTGCCGGGCGCCGGCCCGGCAACGGGCGCCAGGTCGGACACGTCCGGTCAGCTTTCACTGGAGCGGCTGCTGATGCTGCCCACGGCGCAAACCCTGCACGATGCTCCATGGGTGCGGGTGTTCGACGGGGTGTTGAGCGCGGAAGACTGCCGGTTCATCGCCGCCATGGCGCAGCCGCACCTGAGCCGCTCGAAAGTGTTCGACCCGGACAAGGGCGACGCCATCGAGTTTCAGGTGCGCACCAGTCAGGATGCCAGCATCGATCCGATCCAGGAGGATTTCTGGCTGCGCCTCCTGCAACTTCGAATGGCCGCAGTGTCGGGCGGAGAGCTGATCCACGCCGAGCCGCTGGCAGTGCTGCGCTACGGCCCGGGCGAGCAGTATCACCCGCACTACGATGCCCTGCCCGAGCACGCCGAAGGCCAGCAGTTGGACAGGTTTGGGCAGCGGCGGACCACGCTGTGCTGCTACCTGACTCCGGTCGAGGCTGGCGGCGCCACCGACTTTCCGAACATCGGGGTGCGCGTGCAGCCGGCGCCGGGGCGCGCGGTAGTGTTCGACAACCTGCTGGCCGACGGGCTTCGCCATCCCGACAGCCTGCATGCCGGCATGCCGGTCGAGCGCGGCGAAAAATGGCTCGCCACCCTCTGGCTTCGACAGCGCCCGTTGCGGCAATTTTGAAGCCCAATGGCCAGCCGGCCATCGCACATGCCTGGATGAGCGGCGATGATCGGCACCGGTTCAATTTCGGCACTGTCTGCTTCAGCACTCGAATAATTACTGCGCACGCTCCAAATTCAAATGCGCAACTTTCGCCCCCAATTGCGCTGTCGAATGTCGTAACCGGGCTGTTGCGCCGGGCTTATTGCATTAAAATGCCGGTTCTTCGCGGCTTACCGGCCCACACGACCACACCTCATCACCAGAACGCATACGGCTGCCGGTACCCAACCCGATTTCCGCTCCCGAACGCGCCCAACCCGCTTGGAGTACTACCCATGATTTTTGAAACCATCGCCCACACCGAGCACGAAGAAGTGGTGTTCTGCCACAACGCCGACGCCGGTCTGCGCGCCATCATCGCCATCCACAACACCGTTCTCGGCCCGGCCTTGGGCGGTACCCGGATGTGGCCGTATGCCAGCGAGACCGAAGCGGTCGAAGACGTGCTGCGTCTGTCGCGCGGCATGACCTACAAGGCGGCGGTGTCGGGTCTGAACCTGGGCGGCGGCAAGGCGGTGATCTGGGGCGACCCGGCCAAGGACAAGTCCGAGGCGTTGTTTCGCGCCTTCGGTCGCTTCGTGAACTCGCTCAACGGGCGCTACATCACCGCCGAAGACGTCGGCATCGATGTCAACGACATGGAATGGGTGCTCAAGGAAACCGAGTATGTGACCGGCGTGCACCAGGTCCACGGCGGCTCGGGTGATCCATCGCCATTCACCGCCTACGGCACCCTGCAGGGCCTGCAGGCCGCGCTGGCAAAGCGGTTCGGCAATGAAGACGTGGGCAAGCGCAGCTATGCCGTGCAGGGCGTGGGCCATGTCGGCATCGAATTCGTCAAACTGCTGCACGAGCGCGGCGCCAAGATCTTCGTCACCGACATCAACCAGAACGCCGTGCAGCAGGCGGTCGATGAATTCGGCGCCGAAGCCGTGGGCCTCGACGAAATCTATGACGTCGACGCCGATGTCTACTCGCCCACCGCGCTCGGCGGCACCGTCAACGAGCGCACCCTGCCGCGCCTGAAGTGCAAGATCATCTGCGGCGCGGCCAACAACCAGTTGGCCAGCAATGCCGTCGGCGACGAGCTGGAGGGTCGCGGCATCCTGTACGCGCCCGATTACGCGGTCAACGCCGGCGGTCTGATGAATGTGTCGCTGGAAATCGACGGCTACAACCGCGAGCGCGCGATGCGCATGATGCGCACCATCTATCACAACGTCGGGCGGATCTTCGAGATCGCCGAGCGCGATGGCATTCCCACCTACAAGGCGGCCGACCGGATGGCCGAAGAGCGCATCGCCGCAATCGGCAAGCTGCGCCTGCCGCATTTGGGTCAAACCGCGCCGCGCTTCATGGGCCGGCGCAACTCCTGATCCGATGCGCGCATTCCCGCTAGGTGAAGAGATCGACGCACTGCGCGATGCCGTGCGTCGATTTGCCGAGGCCGAGATCGCCCCTCGCGCCGCCGAGATTGATCACGACAACGTTTTCCCGCAGGACCTGTGGCCCAAGCTGGGCGAATTGGGGCTGCTGGGCATTACCCTGCCGGGCGAATTCGGCGGCTCCGAGCTGGGCTATCTGGCGCATCTGGTGGCGATGGAGGAAATCTCCCGCGCCTCGGGCAGTGTCGGCCTGAGTTACGGCGCGCACTCCAACCTGTGCCTGCAAAACCTGTACAGCAACGGCAACCAGGCCCAGCGCGAGAAGTATCTACCGCGCCTGTGCAGCGGCGAATGGAAGGGTGCGCTGGCGATGAGCGAACCGGGCGCCGGCTCCGACGTGGTCGGCTCGATGGCCTGCCGGGCCGAGAGGCACGGCGACCGCTGGCTGGCCAACGGCAGCAAGATGTGGATCACCAACGGCCCCGAGGCCGATGTGCTGATCGTCTACATGCGCACCGCAGGCAAGCAGGCCGGCAGCCGCTGCCTGACCGCGTTCATCATCGAGCGCGGGATGCCGGGATTCGCTACCGCACAGAAGCTCGACAAGCTGGGCATGCGCGGCTCCAACACCTGCGAACTGGTGTTCGACAACTGCGAAATCCCCGACGAAAACGTGCTCGGCGAGGTGAATCAGGGCGTCAAGGTGCTGATGGGCGGCCTCGATACCGAGCGACTGGTATTGACCGGCGGTCCGCTCGGCCTGATGCAGGCGGCGCTGGACGCCGCCCTGCCCTACGTGCGCGAGCGCAAGCAGTTCGATGCCGCCATCGGCACGTTCGGCATCATGCAGGCCAAGATCGCCGACATGTACACCGCGCTCCAGTCCAGCCGCGCCTTTGCCTACCAGGTGGCGCGCGATTTCGACGCCGGCCGCCGCAGCCGGATCGACTCCGCCGCCTGCCTGCTGCACGCCTCCGAGGCCGCCGTGCAGGTTGCGCTGGAAGGCATCCAGGCGCTGGGCGGCAACGGCTACATCAACGAATACCCGACCGGCCGTATCCTGCGCGACGCCAAGCTGTACGCCATCGGCGCCGGCACCAACGAAATCCGCCGCATGCTGATCGGACGCGAGTTGTTCGAAGGCAAGGCCTGAGTTACCGGCAGTGGGCGCGCGCGGACGATTCACCGCGCTGCGCCGGGCCTTCGCTCGCGAAAGCCCGAACGATGCTCAGCCGGCAAGACGCTCGGCGTCCGCTCAATCCTGCTCGGCCGCCGCTTCGCGGCCCTGCTGGCGGATGAGGGCTTCCTGACGGGCGTCCTCGATCGACATCCGGATCGCGTCCAGATCGGCGGCGTGGTCGTCGAACACGAAATTACCGGTCAACGCGGTGTCGGGGCGCAGATCGCCCTTTTCGTACAGCGACCACATTTCTTCGCCGTAATGCGTCCCGGCCAGTTCCGGCTCGAAGCGGCCGAGGCTGTCGCGCAGGTTGTGGACATCTCGCAGCAGCATCTCGCGCGCGGCGTTGTTGCCGGACGCGCTGACCACCTGCGGAAAGTCAATGATCACCGGCCCGTCGGGCGCGATCAGCACGTTGTATTCCGACAGATCGCCGTGGATCAGGTCCAGGCAAAGCATGCGCGCCACATCGGCAATCAGCGCGGCGTGGTACTCGCGGGCCTGATCGGGCGTCAGGTCCACTTCCACCAGTCGTGGCGCGCACTCGCCCGCCGCATCGGCGATCAAATCCATCAACAGCACACCCTGAAAATAACCATGCGGGCGCGGAACCGAAACGCCGGCATCGAACAGCCGATACAGCGCGTCGACCTCGGTGTTCTTCCAGTCGTCTTCCTGCTGGCGGCGGCCATACTTGCTGGCCTTGGCGATCGCCCGGGCGTCCCGGCTACCGCGCACCTTGCGTCCTTCCTGGTACTGCACGCGGGCCTGAAAGCTGCGCTGCGCAATGTCCTTGTAGACCTTGGCGCACAGCAGCGCATCGCCGGAGCGCACCAGATAAACTGATGCCTCCTTACCGCTCTTGAGCGGGCGCAGCACGGCGTCGATCACGCCATCGTCGATAAGCGGCTGCAGTCCTTTGGGAATCTTCATCGGTAGCCGTGGGGCATCGGCGGAGGATCGGGCATTATCGTCGAAACGCCCTGAATGAAGCGGCGCGCCTTCGACTCACCAGTGAAGACGGCCACCGACGCGCGGCCGGGGTCGGCGCGCGTCGCCTGCCTGCGTCGCGTGGCGCACGCCACCGCGCCGTCGCGACGCCCAGTGCCATTCATTCAGCGGATCACGTGCCACTCGGTCTGACGGCCGGCCAGATAGCGCACCGAGCGGCCATCGAACAGCGCACTCTGCTCCAGCTTGACCTGCACCCATTGGCCATCCCACTCGGCAACTCTGGATTTGGCGTTGCCCTCGATGGCATAGGCAGTCATCGGGTGCATGGGCCAATCGCCCTGACCGGGCGTGGCGCCCTGGTTATCCCACATGCCGATGGTCGGGCCGGGCGCATGGCCGACGAAGCCGAGTGGATGGGTATAGGTGCTGGTCACCAGACCGGCAGCCTCGGCGGCACGGCGGGTGTCGGCGAGTATCTGGTTGCCGGTCTTGCCGACCGCGAAGCGATCGGTCAGCAGGTCCTGCCAGCGATTGCCGGCCGCCAGGGCGGCGCGCAATCCCGGCGGCGGCTCGGTCTCGCCCAGACGCGCCACGTAGCCCATCTCCTGGGTGTCGGTGCACAGCTTCAGATAACAGATGCCGACATCGGTGTGCAGCACGTCGCCGGGTTCGATGATGCCCTCGATGCCGCAGAACGGCTGATCGCGCTCGCAGGCCACGCCGGGGCGCTGAAGATTGACATAGGGCATGAACCAGATCGGCAGGCCAAGACCCTCGAACCGCTCGCGGATATACCAGGCGACATCGTCGGTGTGGGTCACGCCGGGCGTGATCACCCGGCTGGAGAACGCCTCGGAAATCACCCCGCGGGCCAGCCCGACGATGTGCGGATAGACCTGCACTTCGGCCGCGATGCGGGTCTCCATCCAGCGCACCACGAGATTTTCGGCGGACAGCAGACGGGACTCGAAGCCCTCCGGCAATACCTCAAGCAGGCGCTGATGCAGACCCTGTGTCAGGCCGTCGGCCACCGCCCACTCGCGCGATACATTTATGCCGATCCGCGCCGGATCGCGCTCGGCAATCAGCGCGCCCAGTGCCTGCCACTGCGCATCCAGCTCGCCGCCGGACCAGGCGGACTGGTAGGGCTCGCCCAGCGGGTAGCGGTTGACCGCCAGCCGGTCGACGCTGCCATCGGCCTTGCGATGGAACACCAACATGGTGGTACGCCGTGCGGCATGGGTCGGCTGCGGGACGAGGGTGAAGTACACCGGATCTTCGGCGTACTCGCGGGCCAGCACCAGCCACATGTCCAGCCCGACCTCGGCCATCAGACCGGGCAGCAGGTTCTCCAGCCGGTCGATCAGCATCCGGTTTTCCGGCTCCACCCGCGCCCGCGGCGACAGCACCGCCTGGCCACCGGCCACGCTGCGGCCCTGAGCAACGGGCTCATCGCGTTCGGGCTGCGCTGCCGCCGGAGCGCCCGGCAACAGGCCGGCGAAAATCAGCACCGCAAAGGTGCGCCGCATCCAGTCGCTAGCCATCACGCATCCTCTCCGTTCAAATACCTGGCCAGCGCAGCCAGTTGCGCCGCCTGCACCCGATCGACGATATCGACGAAACCGCCCGGGTCCTCCGGCAGGTAACCGCCGGCCCGATAGAACATGACGATGCGGGTGCCGCCGCCTTCGTCGGCCAACAGCCGGAACTCCAGCACGCCGCTCAGGCCCATGCCCTGCAGCGGCCCCAGCCCACCGACCATGCGCAGCAACCGGCCTGGATCGGCAAACACCACGCGCATGTGCTCGGCCTGCCGGTCGCCATCGATTTCGCAGAAACAGCCACCGGCGACCGGGGCAATGCTCAGATTGCCCGCCTTGCCCCACCAGGTGTGATCGGCCGGCCACCACAGGCCGACCTGCTCGACCAGCGCGCGCCACGCCGCATCGGCTGGCGCAGAAACAACCTCGGCGTTTTCCAGGGTGAATCCCTGCGCCGAGCGGTCTTTGACTTCGGCCGCCACCGGACTGGCCAGCAGACTGGCCAACAGCACCATGATCGCTTTCATCAACTCACTCCCTCGGGTTGCTGCGCTGATTTGTGATGAACTATAGCGGCATCGGCCAGTCGGATATCGCCATGACGATCGGAAATCGCGCTTCGCGCACCGCCGCCGCGCTGCTGGCGTGGTTGCTGATGTGCCTGTCGGCCGGCATCGCAGTCGGCCACGAGGGACCGCACGCCGCACCGCCCGATGCCGGTCCGGTCCTGGGCAGCCTGACGTTCCCGACCTCCTCCGGCAACCCGCAGGCACAGGCACTGTTCGTCGAGGGCATGCTGTTTCTGCATTTGTTCGAGTATCAGGCAGCACTGGAGCGCTTCCAGCAGGCTCAGGCGCTGGAGCCCGGCTTCGTCATGGCGCACTGGGCCGAGGCGATGACTCACAACCACCCGATCTGGGACGAGCAGAACCGCGACTTGGCGCGGTCGGCGCTCGACCGTCTCGCGCCGACCGCCGAGGCGCGCGCCGCACGGGCCGGCACAGACATCGAGCGCGCCTGGCTGGATGCGCTGGAGATTCTCTATGGCGAGGGGCCCAAGGCCGAACGCGATCGGTCCTACCTCCGGCACCTCGCCGGCATGGCCGAACGCTGGCCCGACGACCACGAGGTGCGGCTGTTCCACGCTCTCGCGCTGTTCGGCGTGCATGCCGGAGTGCGCCATGTTCCCGATTACCTGCGGGCCACCGCAATCGCGCAGGATGTGTTCTCGGCCAACCCCGACCATCCCGGCGCCGCGCATTACCTCATTCACGGTGTCGATGATCCGGTGCACGCCGTGCTCGGCCTGAGCGCGGCGCGGGCGCTGGGCCGGATGGCACCGGACGCGGCGCATGCCCAGCACATGACCGCGCATATCTATCTGGAACTGGGAATGTGGCCAGACGTGGTGCGCGCCAACCGGGCCGCGGCGACGGTCAGCAACCGGCACCGGGCCGCGCGCGACCTGCCCGAACGGCATACCGGGCATTCCAATTTCTGGCTGCTGTACGGCCTGCTGCAACTCGGCGAGAAAGAGCAGGCACGCGCCCTGCTGGAAGCCGGGTGGGCCGACAGTCAGGCTTCAGACGAGCCGCCGCCGGAACCGCTGGAACTGGACCCGGACACCTCGCTCACCGGATCGCTGGTGCAGATGTGGGCGCGCCAGATCATCGAAACCCGCGACTGGAACGGCGGGCTGTTGAAGTGGTCGTTCGAATTCGGCGACAGCCTGGACCCACCGATCACCCACGCCTATCTGCGTTCGCTGGCTGGTTTCCTGGGTGGCGACGCGGAGGCCGGGACGCGTTGGCGTGGCGTGTTCGAAGAGCTGCGCGTGCGGGTCGGCGAAATGATCGCCGGGCAAGCGGAGATCCCGCCCAGCCAGCCGGTCTATCTCCAGCGTCTGGCGGTGATGGCATTGCAGCTCGATGCCCTGCTAAGTCTCGCCCACGGCGATAGCGATGCGGCGCTGGCGCGGGCTGCCCAGGCCAGCCGGCGCGAAGGCGAGATGCCGCTGGCCTTCGGGCCGCCTTACGTCGACTATCCAGCCGCCGAATTCCACGGCGACATGCTGACGGCTGCTGGCCGGGACACGGAGGCGATCGCCGCTTACCGGACCCAACTCGCGCGAAGCCAGTGTAAGACGCTGTCGGTACGCGGTCTGGCTGCCGCGGCCGAGCGCGCAGGCGTACGCGAAACGGCCGCCGAAGGCTGCCAGACAGAGACCGCGCCGCCGGCAGCCGACTGACCCGTCCGCTCAGCCGAACGGCGCCACGCCGATCAGCCGGACATGCAGATGCAAGGCGAACACCACCCAGGCGACCAGACCGAGCACGACGGCAAGCAAGGTCATCGACGCGCGCGGCGTGAGGGCCGGCATAGCGGGGCGACGGCGAGCACTCCGGAAGTCCAGTGCCGCCCAGACCAGAAAGGCGCCGAACAACAGCACCGCATGCAGCCAGCCATTGGCCAGCAGGTGCGCAAATGCCCAAAGCTTGACCGCGAGAAGCATCGGGTGGCCCAGCCGCGCCTTGAGGTGATTGGCAGGCACGTAAGCGGCCACCAACAGCACAAACGCCGGCAGCGTCAGCAACGCCGTTGCGTGCCGCAAGCCCATTGGCGGCAACCACAGCAGAATCGGGTGCGCCTTGGCCTGACCGTAGCCCCAGACCAGCAACACGAACGCCAGAATCGACAGCACGCTGAAGATCAGCTTGTAGCCGCCCTCGCCCCAGGACGCGATCCGCGCTGCACGCCAGCCTGGCGCCAGCATGCGGATCGAATGCAGACCAAGAAACGCCAGCAAACCCAGGATCAACATCATCATCGTAAATTACTCCCCTCCGGCCCGGCGCCAAGGAGCCTGTCGGGCCTTGGTGATCGGGGCGATTGTCGGCTGCGCGAGGACGGATTCTCGGCGATTTGCAGGCCCAAAGCAGGGCTATGGGTCAAGAACTGACGGAAATAGGGACCGCGCAGGCGGATTTGCAGCCCGGCCGACCAAAGTCCGACAGACGCTCAGCCTAACGCGTCTGGTGTGACGGAATGCGCATCCGCACCCGGCCCGCCCCGGCGCGTGCCATCGCGTCGGCAGTTGCGCCCGGTCAGGTCGCGATAGCCCGCCCGAGCCTACTCTAGCGAGGAGTCACTGTGCGGAGTCGTAACGATGGATGCGGAACTGCCAGACCGAAGCCGACCGACCAAGCCTGCCCCTGGCGATGCCACCGACCGGTTTGCGCAGGAAATGGCCTCGCTCTGGCGCCTTCCTCAGGCCGGATCGGCGACCGGAAACCTGGTCGCCAACCTGGTCCACTGCGCCCGGTTGGCGGCCAACAGCCATAACAGCCAACCGTGGCGGTTTCGCGAGTCGGACCGGGGCATCGACCTGATGCCAGACTTCAGTCGGCGCTTGCCGGCGGTCGACCCCGACGACCACCATCTATACGCCAGCCTCGGCTGCGCGGCGGAGAATCTGTGTCTGGCCGCCTACGCGCTGGGCCGGGCGCCCGAGTCGAGCTTCGACGCCGAGCGAATCACCATTGCGCTGGCGCCCATCGTCCCACAGTCCACGGCGCGTTTTGCCGCCATCGCGCAGCGACGCACCTCGCGCAGTGCTTACGATGGTTCGCAGCTCAGCGCGGCTGCACTGACCCGGCTGGAGCGGGCAGTCCATTCCTCGGGTGTCGATTGCCTGATGATTGCCGACCGACAGCGCATCGACACCGTGATGGAATTCGCGCTGGCCGCCAACACCGCACAACTGCGCGACCGCGCCTTCGTTGCCGAGCTGCGCTCCTGGATCCGATTCAACTCCGCCGCCGCACTGGACAGCGGAGACGGTCTGGCATCGGCCTGTTTCGGAAATCCCGACCTGCCCACCTGGCTTGGCCGGATGGCGTTTCCATTACTGCTCAGATCCGCCGCCGAGAATCGGCGGCTGGCTTCGCACATTCGCAGTGCCTCGGCGATTGTCGTGATCAGTGCCCATCGCGACAATCCCGCCGGCTGGTTCGAGGCTGGCCGCGCCGCTCAGCGGTTTCAGCTGGAAGCCACCGTGCTGGGGCTGCAAACCGCGTGGATCAACCAGCCAGTGGAATCGCAGGCCTCGCGCGCGTCGTTTGCCAGAGCGATCGGTCTGGGTGGCCAGCGGCCCGATCTGGTGCTACGCGTCGGCCGCGGGCCACAGCTCCTGCACTCGGCCCGTCGGCCGATAACCTCGATCCTTTCCTACCGGGCGCAGCGAGCGCACCACTGAATGACTCGGGTGGCAGAACGTCCCAGCTTCGTCACTGATTGAAACCTTCGGGCAGTGTAGTCATGGAGCCCCGTGGGGGATTGCGTCGTTTACGCATATCCAGCGGCGCGCGTTCGTGGGCGCGACTCGGGCCTGCAGCGGTTGTAGCCGCAGCTACCGAAAGAGAAAAATCCCGGATCATTCAGCGTCTGCGGACCTGCCCACCCGGCCGGAAGGAGGTCGACATGAGATCAAGGATGATTCTGGTGCTGATGATGATGGTTCCGCCAACCCCGGCATCGGCGGCGAAACTGCACAGGTGCGTGGCTCCCGATGACGCGTTAAGCATTCAGTCCGCGCCCTGCCCGGCCGGCCATCGCACCGACTGGGTTCGCGAGGTGACGCCAGCGCCCGAGCCACCGCCAACAAGATCGAACCGCCTGCGCAGTGCAGATGCGGCGCGCCACACCACGCGCCATGCGCAGCCGGTATATCGCGTCGAAGCTCACGACCCGAAACAGGCGGCCTGTATCGCCGCGCGGGAATCGGCACAGCACACCCGCGACAAATACTGGAACAAACTCGATTTCGAGGATCGCCGCCGGCTCGACGAGCAGGTTCGCCTGGCCTGTCGTTGATCGCATCCAGCGCCGTTGCGCCTGCCGGTTTCCGATCGAATACGCTCCGTCGTCCGATCCCGCGCAAGGACTCACCACGGCAAACACAGGCCCAGCCCGAGACACGCCTCAACTCGCCAGCTTCCGGGCACGAAGACGCAGCCAGGTCACGGCGATGGCGCCACCAAGCACGGCCAGAGCGGTGTCCTTCTGAGCGTCCCAGACGTCGCCCTGGGTGCCGAGGTAGGCCACACCCAGATCGCCGCCGAACCACTCGGCGGCCAGCCATTCGATCGTCTCGTAAATTGCGGCGTGCGATGCCATGAAGCTGAACGGCACCAGCCAGCGCCAGGCACCGCGCATGGAGATGCCGCGATCCATCAGCTCGACCACGGCTGGGGTGATCAACAGTCCGTACAGAAAATGCACCAGACGGTCGAAGTGGTTGCGCTCGAATCCCAGCAGGTCGCTGACGGTATGCCCGCTGAGCGCGCGCGCCCAGGCGTCATAGGGCACTTCGGCGTAGGTGTAGTGGGCGCCGAGCGCGTGCAGCAGCAGAAAAACGAACACCGCCGTCAGCGCGCGGTCCGACAGCGACCGGTGGGCGGCGATGACCAGCGGCAGGGCAACGAACACCAACACGTTCTCCAGCAGCCAGTCCTGGCGATAGCTCGGCGCGATCGCCAGTGCCAGCCACCACGCCAGATACAGCACCAACAGCAGCAGCGGATAGCGGCGGGTCATGCGCTGATCGTGTCGACAAACGACCGACTGCGCAAGTCGGCGACGAAATCGATCACGGTCAGCCGTGTTCGGCGCGAAAAGCAGCGGCCACCCGCGCGAGCTCCACCGCCAGGCCGTCGCCGCCGGGTCCGAACCACCCGCCCGGAAACCGGAGACGCAGCCACTCGGGCCGCAACCGTTCCTCCGGCGGGCCCTCGCCACGCCAGGCAAACACCACGCGGTTACTCATGCCGGGCTGGCCAACAACCAACATCCGCTCGCCGAAACTGTGGCGGAGCCGGGCAATGTGGCGCTCCAGTCCGGGACCGAACAGGTTGGTGGCCAGCACCCCCTCTGCGCTGAGCGCATCGCGGCACTGATCCTGGAAGCGCTGGGTAGACAACGCCTTGGGAATGCCGGTGGCATCGTAGCCATCGACCAACAGCAAATCGTAGGCGCCCACCCGTCGGCTCAGCAGCTGCGCGGCGTCGGCTTCGATCACCTGCAGCCGGTCGTCGTCGTCCGGCAGGCCAAAGCGACCACGCAGCGCGATCACCCGGGGATCGATCTCGATCACTTCCAGCCGCGCGTCGGGCAAATGCCGCCGAATGAACTTGACCTGCGAACCGCCGCCCAGGCCGACCATGCCGATCGACGCCGGCGCGGGTTGCCACAGCAGCGCCGCCATCATGGTTCGGGTGTAGCCGACCAGCAGATGATTCGGTCGCCACCAGACCATCCGGCTCTGGGCCACGCCATCGGCAAAATGCAGGGTCAGGTAACGCCAGCCGCGCTTGACGAAAGGTTGCGCGGCATCGCTCGGCTCGCCGACCTCCCCGCGCCAGCGCCGGAGTTGAGCTGCCCACCACGTCCGCCAGGATTTCACTCTGTGCTGCGTCACCGTCACCGCCGCGCGCCGAGGCCGCACCGCGCGACCGGAGACGGCAATTATCGGCGATGGGCCACGACATGGGGAGCGGCGCCGACGATGGCTCGCGGGAGGCCAGAATGTCCGCTCCATTCTGCCCGACCGGCCATTCGCCGGTGTCCGCAACCCGCAGCGAATGACGTTATCAGCAGAACGAGCGGAGCCGGTTCAGGGGGCTGAATCCAAACCGCTTCCCATCGCCCTGGGTGCAGCCGATTCTCGCCGAAGCGGCGAAGCGCCTGCGGCGTCCGTGGCCGCACCGGAAGCTGCATACCCGCCAATCGATACTTCAGGAGACCCTGAAATGAACGCCTCTATCGCACCGGCTTTGATCGCTCTTTTCCTCATGACCTTTCCCGGCACCAGCGCTGCGCAGCGCAACAAGAATGAGCCGCCCGAGCTGCGCCGCTGCCACGCACCGGTCGGCACGGTCGCCATCAACGAGCCCGAATACCGCTGGTGGGAAGGCTTGGGCCTGGGCAATCCGGAGGCCCTGATCAAGATGATGGCCGGACGGTCGAACTGCCTGCGCGTGGTCGACCGAGGTCGCGGGCTGGCGATGCGCAGCGGCGAGCGTGAACTGGCCGACTCCGGAGAGCTGCGGCGCGGTTCGAATGTTGGCATGGGTCAGGTCACTGCGGCCGACTACGCGATCGTGCCGGACATCGTCGGCTCCGACCGCAATGCCGGTGGTGCCGGTGTGGGCGGCCTGGTCGGCGGTCTGGTCGGCGGGCGCGTCGGCGGTTTGCTGGGTGGTATCAAGACCAAACGACTCGAAGCGCAAACCTTGATCACATTGATCGACCTGCGCTCGACAGAGCAGATGTACGTGGCCGAAGGCAACGCCAAGAAGACCGACATCAGCTTCGGCGCCGGCGGCTTCGCCGGATTCGCCGGCGCGGTCGGTGGCGGCTATGCCGATACCGAGATTGGAAAGGTGATCTCGGTGGCCTACATGCATGCCTTCAACGATCTGGTCGGCTACATGCAGACGATGAACCGCGACGCCTCCGCCGAGGCGGGGATTCAGGCCTACACCGTGACCGCTGCCACCGCGCTGAAACGCACGCCGGTCGAAAGCAGCGGGACGGTGCGCGATTTCCAGATTGGCGACCTGGTCTACCCGACCGGCGTAAAGGAAGGCATGTGGTGGGAAGTCGAGGACGAAAATGGCAATCCAGGCTGGGTGACATCGACGACGATTTCCCCGCGCGGCCTGTGATCGGGCGGCTGTCTCGCTGCACGTGGGCACACCGGCGGATTCGCGAAGCGCGCCCACCCCGGCATCCCGGGTCTCGGCTACACTGATCCTGCGGCGCGCCGGCAGCTTCACCCGGCACGCCGGGCTACCGGTGAGGCACAACATGTGGAGGCAGTCATGAGCAAGGGCATGGATCAGAAAAAGTCGGACAAGAAAAAGCCGACCAAGACGCTGAAAGAAAAGCGCGCGGCAAAGCAGGAAAAGAAAAAGTAAGCCTGTTCACCCGGCCCGGACAAGCGCGCCACGCACTTGTTCGGGCTGCCGGCTCAACCACACCGCGCTCAGCTCAAGGCCGACAGAAGCGCTCGAATCGACGGAGCTGACATGCATTCCCTCCACCGACGCACGATACTCAAGCTGGCTGCGGCCGGCGGCACCCTGGCCATGCTATCGCCGCTGAGCCTGCTGGCTCAGACCGCAAAAACCCCCCAACCCCTCGAAATCCTTTTTCTCGGCGGCACCGGCTTCATCGGTCCGCACATGGTGCAGCACGCCCTGGATCGCGGCCACAAAGTCACCCTGTTCAATCGCGGCAATAACCCGTCGCCTCCCGGCGTGGAGCAGCTGATAGGAGATCGCGACAACGATCTGACTTCACTGGAAGGCCGGCGCTTCGACGCGGTGATCGACACATCGGGATATGTGCCGCGCCATGTCGACAGCTCCGCCGCACTGCTGGCCAAGGGTGGCACGCCGCACTATCTGTTCATTTCCACGGTGGCGGTCTACGACAACTTCAGGCAGCCGGGCATGGACGAATTCGGCCAGCTCAAGCACCTGACCGACCCGAGCATCGAAACGGTAGATGGCGAGACTTACGGCCCGCTGAAGGTGCTCTGCGAGCAGGCCGTCAACGCGCATTACGCGGGCACCGCCACGATTCTCAGGCCGACTTTCATCATCGGGCCGGGCGACCATACCGACCGATTCATCTATTACATCGACCGCCCTCGCCACGGTGGCCGCATGCCGGTACCCGGGTCTCAAAGCCTGGGCATCAACTACGTCGATGTGCGCGACCTGGCTGCATTCTCGATCAGCAGCCTGGAGGAGAAAATCTTCGGTATCTACAATATGGTCAGCCCGCCGTCCTCGACCACTTTTGGTGAAGTGATGAAGTTGTCGCTGGAAGCCAGTGGCGCGGATGTTGAACTGGTCTGGATCACCCCCGAACAGATGCGCACGGCGGATCTGGAGTGGAGCTTTCCGATGTGCCCGGACCCGCTGGAAAACCCGGCGTTCGCCTCGCTCAGCCAGGCCGCCGCGCTGGCCAAAGGGTTCAGCAACCGGCCGTTCAGCGACACCGTTCGGGACACGTACGACTGGTGGATGGCTGAACCTGAAGCGCGCCGACTGGGCAAACGCGACCCGCTGCCGCTGGAAACCCAGCAGAAGTGGCTGCAAGCCCTGGACGCGGCCGCCAGCTGACCGAGTTGCGGTCACTCACTGCTTCGACGTTGTCCGGAAATCCGCTTCCGAACGGCGCCGCGCACACGCCTGTCTGGGGACGCCAGAAGCGCGTCGGGCCGGGGCGGCCCTGGCGGCTAGTGCAGTGTTGCGTTCTTCACTGAACGTATCCAGATGGTCGGCTGGTCAATGTGGCGGCCAAAGCCAAAGCCAAGGCCAAGGCATTTACTGCCCTGCGGGCAGCGAGTCCCTTTCTCTTGCTTGTCCAAGAGAAAGGGACCAAAGAGAAGGACACCCCGCCTCGCACCGCGCGGATGAAGCTCGCGCGGTGCCCTGCGCTGCTCGCCGGACTCGGGCCGGCACCACCGAGCGAAGCGAAGGCGCAGCGGGCACAGCCCGCGTTGCCGCGCAGCGGCCGACCGAGCGAAGCGAAGGCGCAGCGGGCACAGCCCGCGTTGCCGCGTAACGCTAGACTTTCGGCCGCGCGAGACCGGATTTGTCACAGCCGCCTCGGCGCGACGTGAATTTCGATATGCTGGTCGTTCAGGGCGAAATATCGAATGACAGATACACCCGACAGCTCAGCGCCATCCGCACCCGGCACCGATGCAAGGACGCGCGATCACCAGCTGTTGCCGCGGCGCACCTACGCATTGCGCGCACTGGGCATGGGCTTGGCGGGCTTACCGCTGGCAGCGGCCGGGGTCGAGCTCGGATTGTCCTGGCTGGCATGGAGCTGGATTGCGCTGACCAGCCTGGTATGGCCGCACGTCGCCCATGCCATCGCCATCCGAAGCCGCGATCCATTCAAGGCGGAACTGCGCAACTTCGTCATCGACTCGTTTCTGGTCGGCAGTTGGGTACCGATCATCCACTTCAACCTGCTGCCCAGCGTGGTGCTGCTGACCACGGCGACGGCCGACAAGATCAATGCCGGCGTGCGCGGCCTGCTGCGCCGATCGCTGCCGGGCATGTTTGGTGCCATCGTGCTGTTCGGGCTGCCGACCGGCTTTGCCTTTCAGCCAGAAACCAGCATGACCGTCATTCTGGCGTGCCTGCCGATCATGGTCATCCACGCCTTGGCCGTCAGTCTGAGCAGCTATCGACTGGTGCGTCGGGTTCGGATCCAGAATTACCGGCTTGAAGAGCTGACCCGGCTCGACTCATTGACCGATCTCGACACCCGGGGCCACTGGCAGGATCAGGCCGAGCGTCTCCTCAAACGACACATCCGGGTCGGCCAACCGGCAACCCTGATGCTGCTGGACATCGACCAATTCAAGGAAATCAACGACAGCTTCGGACACACCGCAGGCGACGACGTGCTGCGCCGCATCGCCGATCTGCTGCGCAAAATGCTGCGCGCCGACTGCCACTCCGGCCGACTGGGCGGAGATGAGTTCGTGGTCGCACTACCCGCCACGCTGGCGGAGAGTGAGCTCGCCGCCGAACGGCTGCGCGATGCGGTCGCCTGCCTGGAATTCCCCGAATACCCGGGTCTGCGCTGCTCGATCAGCATGGGGCTGGCGGAGCCGCCCGCACGAGCGCGAACCTTGCGCGCCTGGATCCAGTCGGCCGATGAGGCGCTTTATCGCGCCAAGCACGCTGGCCGCAACTGCGTGAAGATCGCCCCGGTATCGGCCACGTCGGTCGGCTGACCGACGTTGGATTGATCGACCGAAAACCCGATCCGACCTTGGCTGTCGGCGCCGATTGCGCGCCTGGCACAAGCCGCGACCGAAGGCGCTCACACCGCCTGTGCGTCGATACGCTCCAGCAGCGCCTTGAACCGCTCCTGGCCGGCCAAGGGATCCAGATCGCTGTCGGTTTCCATCCAGGCCCGGTCGCCCCAACCCAGTTCAACGGCCTTCTCCAGCAGTGTGATGGCCTGATCCAGATCGCCCTGCAACGCATAGAAGCAGGCGACGTTGTAGAGCACCACCGGCTCGTTCTGATCCTGCTTGAGCGCCCGTTCGGCCAGCTCGCGCGCCCGTTTGTGGTCGCCGATGCGGCACAGGTTGTTGGCGCCCAGATAAAGCGCGCGCGTGTCGTGAGGATTGAGCTGAAGATGCTTTTCGATGGTGTTCAGCGCCGATAGCCGGATCTTCATTTCCTCCTGCTTCTTGCCCATCGATGCGTAGCCCTGGGCGAGAAACATCGGTGCCTGATAGTCGGCCGGGTTGACCTCGCTGGCTTTTTCGTAGAGTGCGATCGCCTGGTCGAAGTGACCCTGCGACGAACACGCCAGCGCGTGATAGAACCACGCCTCGAACAGGTTCGGGTTCAACGCCGTCGCGGTTTCGAACTCCTTCTCGGCCTCGTCGTAGCGTTCGCAGATGCATAGCGCCAGCCCGCGCGAGGCGCGTGCTTCAGCCGAATCCGGGTCGAGCGCGATCGCCTGTTCGCTGGCCCGATTGGCCTGCTCGAGATTCTGTCTCGAAGCCTCGATATAGCGGTACATCTGCGAGTAGGCGTCGGCCTTCCCTGAATACGCCAGGGCGTATTTGGAATCCAGCGCAATAGCCTGTTCGAACATCCTGATGGCGTGCTCGTAATCCCGTCGCGCCATCGAGTACATGTAGTTGCGGCCGCGCAGATAGAAATCGTAGGCCTCCGGGTTCGAGGTCGCCACGAACTGCATGGCGCGGCGTTCCTTCGGCGTCAGCGTCACCTGGAGCGCCCGGACGATGCTTTGCGCAATATCGTCCTGGATCGCGAAGACGTCCTTCATTTCCCGGTCGTAGGTTTCAGACCACAGGTGCGAATCGGACTCGGCATCGATCAACTGGCCGGTGATGCGCACCTGATTGCCGGACCGGCGCACGCTGCCCTCGAGTACGGTCGTGACGCCAAGCTCGTGCGCTACGGTGGGGATGCTGGCCTGCTTGCCCTTGAAATTGAAAGAAGAAGTGCGCGAAGCGACTTTGAGCTGAGGCAGCTTGGCGAGCAGATTGAGAATTTCCTCTGAAATGCCATCGCTGAAGTACTCGTTGTCCGGGTCACCACTCATGTTGACGAACGGCAATACGGCAATCGTACGGCGGTCTTCCGAACCGCGCGGCGGCGACTGAACCGGAAGGGTCGGCAGCACGGCGGACTGAGCGGGCGCATCGGCCGCCGGGGAGGTGCCGCCACCGACCGCATTTGTCGCCACTGCATCCGTGCGATGCACACCATCGGGGCCGATATCGAAAATCCACGCCATGGCCACCGCAATCGGGAACCCGAGCACGACCAGCGCAATCACCAGCGTGACGGTCCAGGCTTCGAGGTTCAGGGCAGGCAACAGGGTCGCAGCCACTTCGATGACGACCCAGCCGGAGATGCCGTACACGGCAGCGACACGTATCACACGACGCCGCCGCAGTTCCGCGAGCAGATTTCGAAGCACGGATCCCCCACCGCTTTCAGCCATGGCTCACCTCTGAGCGCGAATGCCGACGACCGCATTGCAACTCGCCTACGCGAAGCAGCTCGCCCACGCGAGGTGGCAGGGCTGGCCGGGCTGTCGCTCTGCGCACTCCTCTAGTTTGCACGCAATTCGCGCCGGGCGTCGGCCATGTTCCCGGGTTTCACCAGCCGCCGCGCTGTTCGCGCAAGTCGCGCGACCACCCTTGCCGGCTTCCTTTTATGTCTCCACGCCTGGCTTTGGCCAATCGACCGCAATCCGCGCTGGCCGTTGCCGAGCACTGGTTACGTTGAACCTGTATCAAGAAACCCCGGCTGCGGCCGCCCGATTCCCGCTCAAGACCCGTTCTGCAGATGTGATCGCAGGGCGGCGCAGCTCGACCCGCCCGCCGATCGGGAACGATGCGGGCAACCGATCTCAACCTCATCATCCCTGACCAGCGGAGCGCACCATGAAACGACGCCGATTCATCCAGACCGGATTGGGCGCAGCCGCGCTGAGCGCACTGCCTGGCTCCCTCGCCTGGAGCCAGGCCGTCCAAGCCCTGAGCCAGGCTCAGGGCAGCGTCGATGCGGTAACGGGCAGCGGTCGCTCGGTGACGCTTGAACACGCCGCACTGGAAGAGTTGCGCGCGAGCCTGCGCGGCCGATTGCTTCTGGCCGGCCAGGACGGGTACGAAGCCGCCCGGCGTGTGCTGAATGCCGGCATCGACCGGCACCCGGCGCTGGTGGTGCAGCCGACCGGCGCCGCCGATGTCATGCAGGCCGTGGATTTCGCACGCGAACGCGAGCTGCTGCTGGCGGTCAAGTGCGGTGGCCACAGCTACGGCGGCAAGTCGACCTGCGACGGCGGCCTTCAGATCGACCTTTCCCGGCTACGCCATGCCCGGATCGATCCGTCCCGGCGAAAGGCGTATATCGCCGGCGGCAGTCTGCTCGGCGAACTGGACCACGAGGCCATGTCCCACGGCCTGGTGACCACGGCCGGCACGGTATCGCATACCGGCGTCGGCGGCCTGACCCTGGGCGGCGGCTTCGGTCGACTGGCAAGACGTTTCGGTCTGGCCCTGGACAATGTCACTGCCGTCGACATCGTCACCGCCGATGGCCGTCTGCGACACGCCAGCGCCGATGAAAACGCCGATCTCTACTGGGCGGTGCGCGGCGGCGGCGGAAACTTCGGAGTGGTGACCCAGTTCGAGTTCGCGCTGCATCCGATGGAGCGCAACATCATTGGCGGCGATCTGGTTTTCCCGTTGGCCAGACTGCGCGACGTGCTGAATTTTTACGCTGATTTCGCCCGTCAGGCGCCCGATGATCTGTACGTCGATTTCATCGCGCACTCGGCGCTGGGCACCACCGATGGCGTGGTGCTGCTGCACGTCTGCTATTCCGGGCCAGCGCAGCGGGCGGACACCGTGCTGGCGCCGTTGCGCGCCCTGGGCACGCCGATTCATGACACCCTGCGGACGCAGGACTATGTCGCCATTCAGCGCTCCATGGACGACACCGATCCACGCAACAACAACCAGTACATGAAGTCCGGATTCGTCAACCAATTCCCGCGCGGCCTGGTCGATGCCATCGTCGACGGCTTCACCGGCTTCGAGGAGCGCAGCACCGCGTTGGTCTTCCAGCACGCCGGTGGTGCGATCGCACGGGTACCGGGCGACGCGACCGCCTTCGCTCAGCGCGGAGCGCTGGCCAACATGCTGTACTTCATCGAATGGCCGCTGGCGGAATCGCCCGAAGCCCACGTCGCCTACATTCGCGAACAATGGCAGGCGCTGGAGCCGTTCACCGATGGTTGGTACAGCAACGAGGTCGCCAACGAGAATCCAGCGGCGATAAACCGCAACTACCAGGGCAACTATCCGCGACTGGTGGAGCTGAAGACCCGGTACGATCCCGGCAATCTGTTCCGTCTGAACGCCAACATCACTCCCGCCGCCTGAAGCCACACGATGACGGAAACCTCGATGGCAGTGTCTTCACCCGGCACGCATGGTTCGCGCGTAGCCCGGGCGTGACCGCCATGCGGGCATGCAGTCCTGCGGAGCCCAATTCTGCTTTGCGTCGTGTCCTGCCCTGGCTTCCGCTTTGGCGTGGCCACGATCCCGACCGAATCACGACCCCTCACTGGAGAACTGTCATGAAAGAGCGCTTCCTTCCAATCTTCCTGCTGGCCTGCTTGGCACTAGCGACAGCGGTCCAGCCGGTCAACGCCGAACCGTCCCCGAACAGCAAACAGAAGGCCGTGCTGGTCACCGGCGCAAGCAGCGGCATCGGCCTGCGCATAACCGAGCATCTGACCGCCCAGGGACATTTCGTCTACGCCGGAGCCCGCAAGGACGCTGATATCGAACGTCTGAATGCCATGAAAAATGTCCAGGCGATACGCCTCGACGTCAACGACCACGAGCAGATCACCGCCGCGGTCAAGACCATCAGCGAGGCCGGCCGCGGACTGCATGGTCTGGTCAACAATGCCGGCGTCGGCGTCCTCTGGCCACTGATCGAAATCCCGGAGTCGGAGTTCGACTTCCAGATGCAGGTCAACCTGTACGGCCCCTACCGGGTGACCCGGGCCTTCGCGCCACTGATCATAGAGAACAAGGGCCGGATCACCACGATCGGCTCGATCTCGGGGATCCTCTCGGGAACGCTGTTCGGCCCCTACAGCATGAGCAAGCATGCGATGGAAGCCTTCGCCGACTCGCTGGCCCGCGAGATGGACAAATTCGCGGTGAAAGTCAGCATCGTTGAACCCGGCAATTTTCAGTCCGATATCGGTCAAAACCTCTACCAGCGCCTGCAACAGGTCGACCCGGACCTCGAGCAATCCCGCTACCGGGAGGAAATGCAGCGACTGATCGAATCACTCAAGGACTCCGGGGAAAACCCCCAGGCCGATCCCATCGCCGTCGCCCGCGCCGTGGAGCATGCGCTGTTCGCCGAGCAGCCGAAGATGCGCTATATGGTGGTGCCCAATGCGCAGCAGGCCGAAATAACCATCCGCAAGGCAATGGAGGAGATGCTCCAGCTCAACCACGACCAGGCCTATAGCTACGACCGCGCCAGACTGATCAAAATGCTCGACGAGGAATTGGTGAAGCTGAGTCCGGCCCAGGCCGAGTAAGTACCATCACGCCTGCGAATGGCGTCACTACACGACGAGTGTGCTCGGCCCATCGATGGCCGGGCACTGCTTTGGGTCAGCGCTTGAGCAGCGATTTGAGATCCGCGAACGGGCTGCTTCTCGCGCCTGCCACTTTGTCTTCAGCGCCCTGAGCGCTGGCGCCGGTGTGGTCGATGTAGCGCGAGTGCTCGTTGTCGTGGCAATACACGCACAGCAACTCCCAGTTGCTGCCGTCGGGCGGGTTGTAGTCGTGGTCGTGGTTGCGGTGATGAACCGTCAGCTCCTGAACATTGGCGCGAGTGAACTCGCGCGCGCAGCGTCCGCAGATCCACGGATACATTTTCAGCGCCCGCTCGCGGTAGCCCTTGGCGCGCTGGTCGGCGTTGCGCCGGGCCTCGGCCACCACGCGGTCGAGCACGGCATTGGAACTTTGCGTCTTGTCGGTGGACATCGGGTATTCCGGCGTAGGGTCTGATAACGCAACTCTACCAGCCTGTCGGGCTTGGGCGGTCGAAGCGGAGCTTCGTCCGGGCGAGGACGGATTTTCGACTGAATGAAACCGGATCGGTGCTGGCCGCTTGCTTGCCGTTACCGCGTTCTGATCGAATACAGGGGAAAATGACGAGGGGGAGCTCGACCATGAATGCACTGATACGTTTGACCGCATTGACGCTGCTGGCGCTGGCTGCTGCTTTGCTGGCGATGCCTGATATCGCAACGGCGCAGGCGACCCGCGATGCCAAACCGGCGCGCAAGGCGCTGTCGTCCGCCGCTACCGATGGACGGCTGAGTCCCGAGCTTCAGCGCGCGCTGGAGACCCGACCCGATACCGCTGCCGCCCTGCTTCTGCCGGCGGTCCAGAAGGTCCGCGCACAGGCGGCATCGCCGGTGGCCGGCAATTTGAAGGTGGCAGCGCCGGGCGGCGGACTGGGCTATATCTGCAACAACGGGAACTGCGCCTGTGCCGGAGCGGATGATTGCGTCAAGATGATTTCGGCCGATGGTATGTGCACCGATGGCACCGTGGGCTGCAACGCCTATGGCTGCACCTGCGAGGGAGAATAGGCGAATGACGCGCCGCGATCCGAAGCCGAGGGTCGCGGCAACTCGTTAGCCAGGCGTGGCGAGTCGCACCGAGCGATGATGGTGCCGCTCCTCCAGCCGACCGGGTGAGCGAATCCATCGACTACGACGGCCCGTGTGCTTCGCGCGGCCGAAATTCTCGATCCGGGCCAACCCATGCCGCTAATCCAGGCCCAGGCTAGTCCAGGCCCAGATGATCGGCGGACAGGGGCTCAAGACCCTGCCCGGATACTGCGCGCGGCCGACCGGTGATGATTCGGCTGGGTGGCAGCGGCGCGCCGGTTTCAAGGTGCTCCCACATCGCATCCAGTGCCCGGTAGGCGTAGGGCATCAGCGGCAGGTAGCGGCCACCGAACTGCGGAAATGCCAGAAAAGCGTCGAAATGCTGCGCCGGAGCGACCTTCCAGTAGTGCGGTGCACGACCGTTTTCGCGCAGCCAGGCGACATAGGCGCCCGTGCTGTGCGGTTCGGGGATGAGACCGTCATCAGCACCGTGGATCAGCAACATGGGCAGGCTGCGCGGCGGCAAGCCGGCCTGGGTGGCCGCTACGGACTTGCGCAACGCCACCGACTCGCTGCCCTCGCCTTCCCACAGGTCGCGAACGCACAGCAAGCCGGAGAGATGCGGGTCGGGGCCAGTCGCAAAGGCATCGATCAGGGTTACCGTGCCGGCGGGCGGGATACCGGAATTCTCGCTCCACCAGGCGGCGCGCTCGGTCGCGCTGGCTGCGCGCGGCACGCCGTTCTCGTCCAGCAGCGCATAGCCGTAGCCGCACGGCATGGCACCGGCGTGGCTGCGCAGGTAGGCACTTGCATAACCGGCACCAACCGCACGCCACAGGTCGAACGACTGGCTGACGCCAGCCGACGCCAGTGCGGACAGCGACCAGCCCGAGGCAGTCAGGCGCTCCAGCGACTCGGCAATCCGCTCGGCTTCGCTACCGCTGTGCAGACGGCCCGCAGCGGCGAGGCTGGCGCACCGCTGACGCCATGGTTCCGGCTTGATGCCGCCGGGACGAGCATTCGGCTCGCTGTCGAATCTCCCGTCCAGCAGCGCGCAGGGCAGGTACAGCGCTGCCTCGGTGGCATAGTCGAACAACGGCCGGCCACCCTGTCCGGGATGGATGTTGGCGGCCACCGCGACCACGCCATCGAGCCAGCCGTCGGCGATTTCCGCCGCCCGCAACACAGCCCCACCGCCGTTGGACAGTCCGACCGCGATGATTCGGGTGTTTTCTGGCGTGTAAGCCGGCTGTCCGGGATACGCCTCGCTGAGCATCTCCAGCCCAAACCGCGCGGCCTGCTCGACGTGGCGTCCCCAGTCGGCCTCCGGATTGTCGCCCGAGTGCAGGTGCTTGATCGCCACCAGCGGACGGCCATCGACCTCGGCGCCCGGCTCAAACTCCAGCACATCGTCCCGGGTACCGGGTGTGCCGTCGAGTTGGACGCCGGTGGCCGATGCATGATCGAACCAGCCACTGCCGGCACCCTTGTCGGTGTGCACCACCGCGCAGCCGCGCGGCAGGCCCCAGGCGCTGGCCAGCGAAATCGCACCATAGATCCCGCGCGAGCCTGAGGCTGCGGCAACGATCAGACACGGGAGCTGCGCGTCGAAGGCATCCGGAAGTTGCAGCAGGGCGCGAAACGGATGCCGGGCGCCGTCCAGACGCAACAGGGTACTGAATTCACGGCCGGGCACCGGCCCGGTCTCACCGTAGAACTCGCCGTAGCCACCTCCGGGCATCAGGTCGGCGATGCCGCGCCAATTGCTCCAGATCGCTCGCCGCCGGGATTCGGCCGCCGTGGGCTGTTCGGGATTGGCGAACGCGGGCGGCAGCATCGCGCGCAGCCCGGCCAGCCCCAGCCCGGCGGTCAGCAGGTCGTCGTCATTGCGATGTTCGGTGACGCGGACCGATGCGAGTGGGTCGATAGGCAACTGGGCAGTCATCGGTGACGGATCGTTTGTGGCGGCGCATCCGGCGAGCGGCACGACCAGAAAGGCAGCAAGACGGGAAAAGATTTTCATGAACGGACTGTACGACGAATCGGCGCCCAGCAGGCATCGTACCTTGGTACACGCCCCTGAGGTGCCGAGGTGACTACAATCTTCGCCAGCGGACACCGAGCCAGCCAATCGCATGCCCAGCGTACTCATCGCCGACGACCACCCGCTGTTTCGACAAGCTCTGCGCCAGGCGGCGACCGAAGCAGTGCCCGGCCTGCTGACTTTTCAGGCCGAATCGCTGGAGGAAGCATTGCATCAACTCGACGGGAATCCCGACATCGATCTGGTCCTGCTCGATCTGCACATGCCGGGTAATCACGGGCTTGCCGGCCTGGCGGCGATACGCAGCCAGTTTCCGGCGGTCGGCGTGATGGTGGTGTCGGCCAATGACGATACTGCGGTCATCCGCCGGGCGCTCGATCACGGCGCCATGGGCTATCTGCCCAAACGCAGCGATATCGCCCTGCTCGGCGAGGCGATCCTGACCGTGATCAACGGCCAGCAGTGGCTTCCGCCGGGGCTGCGCGAATCGGTTGCCCGCACCGCGTCCCGCGAGCAGGACATCAGCCTGGCCAGCGGGCTTTCCCGGCTGACCGCGCAGCAGTTCCGGGTGCTCACCCTGGTCGCCGACGGACTGCTCAACAAACAGATCGCCGACCGGTTGGGCATACAGGAACGCACGGTCAAGGCGCATCTCACGGCGATCTTCGAGCGCCTAGATGTCCGCAACCGAACCCAGGCTGGCGTGGTGCTGCGCGAACTGGCGATCAATGATCCGTCCCGACGACTGGAAGATTGATCAGTCCACCGAGCGGACCGCCGAAAGCCGGCTGAGCAGCGAGCGCAGCGCCAGTGGCTTGAGCGGCTTGTGCAGCATGGCCAGTCCGGCGGCGGCGACCGCGGCGCGAACCGGCTCCGATCTATCGGCGCTGAGCACGATACCCTGCATGCCGGCATCGAAATCGCGAAGTTTCGACCATGCCGCCAGACCGGTACGGTCGTCGTCCAGCCGGTAATCGAGAATCGCCAGATCGGGCGAAAACTCCCGTGCCAGCGCCATCGCCTGGTCGATACTGGTCGCGCAGGCGACCGGGTGGCCCCAGGATTCCAGCAGTGCGCGGGTGGCCTGGAGCACGTGCGGATCGTTATCGAGCGCCAGAATCCTTAGCCGGTCGCCGACCGGGCAGGTGTCGGTTTCCGAAGTCGTGGCCACGCTGACCGGATTGCCCAGCGGCACCCGCACCGAAAACACACTGCCCCGCCCCGGCCAGCTGCGCAGCCCGACCGGATGCTCCAGCAGATTGGCGGTTCTCCGGGCGATTGCCAGGCCCAACCCCAGGCCCTGACCACGGACCGACTGCCCGCGCCGGAACTCATCGAAAATCGCGCTCTGCTCCGACTCGGCAATGCCGGGACCGCTGTCCCAGACCTCGATCGACAGACCATCGGGGCGCCGCCGGCAACCGAAGATCACCCGACCACTGCCGGTATGACCGATGGCGTTGGACAGGAAGTTCTGCAACACCCGGCGCAGCAGATTGGGATCGCTGCGCACCCAGGCCCGACTGGGTATCGCGACCAGCCGCAGACCACGCTCGGCGGCCAGCACGCCGAATTCGCTGGCCAGCTTTTCCAGCAGCGGCTCGATGCGGAAATCGCGCGGATCCGGGCGCAACCCGCCAGCCTCCAGGCGCGACAGGTCGAGCAGATCGTTCAACAGCGTCTCGCTGGATGCCAGCGCGCTCAACACATTGTCCAGCGCCACGCCACGCGAGCCATCCAGTTGCGGCCTGAGCGCGTGGGCGAACAGCTTGGCGGCGTGCAGCGGCTGTGCCAGATCGTGGCTGACCGCGGCCAGCAGCCGGCTCTTGGCGCGATTGGCGCGCTCGGCCTCCGAGCTGGCACGGGCCAGCTCGGCGGTGCGTTCCGCCACGCGCTGTTCCAGCGATTCGGCGATCCGCTTCAACTCCGCTTCGGCGCGCCGGAACGCGGTCACGTCCGTGAATGTAGCCACGAAACCGCCGCCCGGCATCGGATTGCCGCGAATCTCGACCACGGTGCCGTCCGGGAAACGCCGTTCGCTCAGATGCCCCGTGCCGGCGCGCATATGCTGCAGTCGTCGGCTGAGCGCGGCACCCGGATCGGTCGCGAGACCAACGAAGCCGTTGTCGATCGCCCAGCCGGCCAGATCGGCGATCGGCCGACCGACTCGTAGCAGATTGGCGGGAAACCCGAACAGCTGGGCGTATCGGCCATTCCAGGCCACCAGCCGCAAATCGGCATCGACCACACTGATGCCTTGCGACATGTTCTCCAGCGCCGCCCCCAAAACTTGCTGGTTGAAGTGCAGCGCCTGCGATGTTTCGCCGACCAGATCGACCACGGTTTCCAGGTCGTCGCCGTCGCGCCGACGGGCGGTCTCCAGCAGCAATCGTGCCGAAGCCGCGCCCAGCACGCTGGCCAGATCGCGTTCGATGCGCTGCTGCCGAAGTTCGGGGTCGGGGTTGGCCAGCGCAACATCGACCCGGTCGAGCGGCAGAAAGCGCAGCGCAAGCGCGCGCAGCGAGGCATCGCCGAGTACGGCGGCCACCGGAGTGGGCCTCGCGTCCGGACGCCGCGACAGCAGCCAGGTCACCGCCGCGCCCAGCACCAAGCTGGGCACCAGCGCCCGCGCCAGGCGACTCCAGTCGGTCAGCCCAAACAAAGCGTCCGGTGCGAGCATGGCGATGCCGAACGGGCCGACGGAGCGCCAGTCCAGGCCGATCAGTTCGGCGTCGGCGAGGCTCGGCAACAGCAATGTCCAGACCCAGACCGCCACCGACACCGACAGACCGGCGAGCACCGCCAACGGCGGGGTATGCGGTCGCCAGATGGCAAAGGCGAGCGCCGGAGCCAGTGTGCCCAGCGCCGAGAACGACACCGCGCCGATATCGGCCAAGGCGTTGTTGCCGACCAGCGAGCGACTGTAGAGCCAGGCCAGCAGAAGCAGCACCAGAATCGCGGCCCGCCGCTGCCACAGCACGGTGGCCTGCAAATCGCCCCCGCTGCGGTGCGCCCAGCGCCCACGCACCAGCAACGGCGCCAGCCAGTGATTGCCGATCATCACGCTCAGCGACAGCGTGGCGAGTATGACCATGCCCACCGCCGCGCTCAGCCCGCCCAGAAAAGCCAGCAGCGCGATCCCCTCCTGACCCTGCGACAGCGGCAGGGCCAGCACGTACAGGTCGGACGGGATGCCCTGCGGCGCGAGCAGCGCCTGTCCTGCCTTGGCCAGCGGCAGCAATGGCAGGGCGATGAGCAGCATGTACAACGGAAACAGCCAGCGCGCGGTATTCAAGTGACGTGGATTGCGGCATTCGACCACGCCGACGTGAAACTGATGCGGCAGCGTGAACATCGCCAACGCACCCAACAGCACCAGCGGCGCGAATCCGCTGCTGTCGGTCGCCGGCAGCGCCACGTCCGGAAATACCGGCAGCCCGAAGGCGACAAACAGCCCGACCGCCAGCATCGCGCCCAGCTTGAGCAGCGACTCGAAGGCCATGGCCAGCACCAGACCGCGATTGTGTTCCGTGGCACTGGCCCGGCGGGTCCCGAACAGCATCGCGAACAAGGCCAGTACCAGGGCGACGTAGAGCGCGCTGTCCTGCCAGGCGGGCGGCGCAAGCCGGCTGGCGCGGGTCATCAGGCCATAACTCATCGCCACCGCTTTCAGCTGCAGCGCGATGTAAGGCAGCATTCCGAGGACCGCCACCGCGGTGACTGCGGCGGCCAGCACGGCATTCTTCCCCAGCCGGGTAGCGATCAGATCGGCCAGCGAACTGGCATTATGCTCGGCGGACAGCCGCACCAGCTTGACCAGCAGACCGAAGCCGAACAGGTACAGCAGGATGGTGCCGATAAACGTCGGCGGAATCGGCCAGCCCGAACGCGCCGCCTGCGTGACCGTGCCGTAGAAGGTCCAACTGGTGCAGTAGACCGCCAGCGACAGGGCGTAGACCCAGTGCCAGCGTCCGGTCAGCCAAGCACCACGCCGCTCGCCCCAAACTGCAACGCCGAACAGCAAGCCGAGCCACAGCAGGCCAGCGACAATGATGGACAGATCCGAGAGCACCTAACAGTCAGCCCGTGGCAAATAGCGACAGCATACCCTCAGCGGAAAGCCCGCTAGCCTGCGCCTCCAGCACAGCCCAGCCGGCTCCACGGAGCAGGACGTTGCACTGCTCCGCGTGACCTGGCTTTGCGTGGCCTGGCTCTGCGTGGCCTGGCTTGCAGCGAAGCGGAAAGCCGGGACCGACGCAAGCCGTCAGGCATGGCACCGCTCTGGCTTCCGGCCCAGCGGCCCAGGCCAGACTGACCGCAGTCGGTTTGCCGACCCGACTGCGGTTCGTCCAATCGCCCGGCCTCAGAAGTTGACCGTGACCGTCCCGGTGACCGTGCGCGGATTGCCAAAGAACGCGGTCAGAGTGCGCTCCAGGCCAAGGGTGGGCGCGAGCGTGTCATCGTTGACGAAGTCCCATCCGGAGGTGATGTAGCGCTTGTCCCCCAGATTGCGGCCATGGATTCCGATCTGCCAACGTCCGTCATCCGAGCCCCAGACCAGACTGGCGTCGAACAGGGTATAGCCGCCCTGATCGAGCAAGGTGCTCTCGACCTCGAACTGATTGGTCTCGCTGCGATAGCTGGCGCGCGGCAGGAACGACAGGGTGCCGGGAATGCCGTTGACCGCCAGCGGCAGGGCGTATTCGAAACCGAGGTTGAGCGTCCACTCCGGGGTGTTCTGGAAGGTCGCGGTATCGGAAATGTCCACGCCGAAGGCGTTGATGAACTGCTGGAACTCGGCGTCGATGTAGCCGAGCGACCAGTTGGTCCGCAGCGCGTCGCCGGCACCGAACAGGTCGTCGGAAAGACTGGCCTGACCCTCGAACTCGACGCCGCGAATGCGCGCCTCGGCGGCATTGGTGGTGACGCCGACAAAGCTGTCGTTGATGCCGTCATCGTTGGTGTCGACGCCGATCGAGCCGGGGATCTGGATATCGTCATAGGTATTCCAGAACAGCGACAGGCTCGTGTTCACCCGGCCGTCGAGCCAGGATGCCTTGTGGCCGACTTCGTAGGCGGTGACTTCTTCGGGATCGAACTGCATGAAATTCTTGATGTCGTCGGCGTCGATATCACCATCGCCATCAAGATCGGGCGCAGCTGTGGTCGAGCCGCGCGGGTCGAAGCCGCCGCCCTTGAAGCCCTGCGAGAAGCTGAAATACAGATTGTGATTCTCCACCGGTTTCCAGGCGATGCCGGCGCGCGGGGTGAAGTCGGTGAAGGTTTCGCTGCCGTCAAAGTTTGCTGCCGTTGCGATCGGTGCACGGTCGGGGCCGCCGAACGGCGGCGAGAAGCCGCCGAGGAAGGTTCGACGCAGAATCCTGGCGCTGCGCTTGTCTTCGGTGTAACGCCCGCCAACCGACAGCTCGATGGTGTCGGTCAGGTCGAAGGTCACGTCGCTGAACAGTGACCAGGTCTCGGTGTCGACATCGCCTTCGGTGTTGGCGTTCAGTCCGGGTAGGCCGATCAGGTCGCCGGTAGCGCCGAGAATGACGTCGAACACGTTGAACGCAGAGGCGTCGAGATAGTAGAAGCCAGCCACGCCGGACAGACGCTCGGTCTCGAACAGCAGCTGAAGCTCCTGGCTGAACTGATCGTCGGTGTAGATCACCGGCACGTCTACGTCGACAGTCTGCAAGCCGTCGAAATCGTTGGCCCACTGCGCGTCGTTTTCGCGGTAGGCGGTGATGCTCTTGACGGTGAAACGGTCGTCGATGTACCACTCCACGGTACCGGAAACGCCGCGACTGAGCTGTTCGGACTCGGGATTATCCAGGCCGGCGCGGGTGTCGAAGACATCGTCCAGCACCGGAGCGCCGGTCAACAGGCTGGGCAGCAGCCGATGGCCCTGGCGGGAATTGGAATCGTCTTCGGTACGGTCGGCAGCCAGACGGACGAACACGTCGTCGCTCGGCGTCCATTCCAGGCTGACCCGGGCGGCGAACACGTCCTTGTCATAGTTGTCCGCGCCGGTAACGATGTTCTCGCCGAAGCCGTCGCGGTTGAAGCTGGCGACCGTGCCACCGAGCCGCAGACTGTCGCTGACCGGCAGCACGAAGGTGCCGGAGACATCGCGCTGGTCGTAGGATCCACCGGAAACGCTGACCCGGGCGCTGGGCTCATTACCCAAGCGCTTGGTGACGTACTTGATTGCGCCGCCGATGGTGTTTCGGCCATACAGCGTGCCCTGCGGGCCACGCAGCACTTCCACGCGCTCCACGTCGTAGATGTCCAGAACTGCGCCATGCGGGCGATTGAGGTAGACGTCATCGACATAGACGCCCACGCCCTGCTCGAACCCGGCGACCGGGTCCTGTTGGCCGACGCCGCGAATGAATGCCGACAGCGTGGTATTGGTGCCGCGGGTCGGCTCGAGCGTGACGTTTGGGACCAGCTGGTTGAGATCGGTGATATCGACCGTGCCCAGCAATTCCAACTGCTCGCCAGTGAAGGTGGTGACCGCCACCGGAACATCGAGTACGGACTCCTCGCGACGACGCGCAGTGACGGTGATCTCATCGAGCGTGCGCGCCGTCTGCCGGCTGACTTCGGCCTCTTCCGGGGCATCCTGCGCGGCGAGCGGCACCGACATCAACAGCAGAGAGCCGACCAGTCCGGACAGGGCAGCCTGGCGGCGGATAGTCGGATGCAGCACGGTGCGGCGCGGTTGAACGCCCTGAACGCTGCGCAGCGAGTAAGCAATGGCGCGACTGAGTGGCTTGACGAACATGTGGGAACCCTCCCGATTGATAGCCTCGGCCCGACGCCGACGGGAGCAAGAGTAGACACCCACCGCCCTTTCGACACTTGTACCTTCGTACAGTGACGGCAGATCGTCAGGACGAGGATACTCAGCGCCGACTCTCGGACCGACGGATTCCCCATGTTCAGCCTGATCGGGCTCATTTGCGCGCTGGCGCTGCTGATCGTCCTGACGATTCGCGGCATGAATCTGTTCGTCGCCACGCCGCTGTGTGCCTTGCTGATCGCCATGACCAGCGGCCTGGCCCTGCTGCCACCCCTGGCCATCGAGGGCGAAGGCAATCTGGTCGGCGTATACATGTCCGGCTTCACCAGCTTCATCGCCAGCTGGTTTTTCATGTTCCTGCTCGGCTCGATCTTCGGCAAGCTGATGGAAGATACCGGCGCAGCGGAGAGCGTGGCCCGTTGGGTGATCGAGGGCATCGGCGGTCAGCGCGCGGCGCTGGCGGTGGTGCTGGCCTGCGCCGTGCTGACCTACGGCGGTGTGAGCCTGTTCGTGGTCGCGTTCTCGGTCTACCCGACCGCGCTGGCGCTGTTCCGCAGCGCCGACCTGCCGCGCCGGTTCATTCCGGCCACGCTGGCGTTTGGCTCGGTCACCTTCACCATGACTTCGGCCGGCTCGCCGGAGATCCAGAACTGGATCCCGATTCAGTATCTGGGCACGTCCCCATGGGCCGCCTGGCAGGCCAGCCTGATCACCGCGGTGTTCATGGCCGCCCTCGGCTACGCCTGGCTGACCTGGATGCTCAAGCGTGCCAAGGCGCGCGGCGAGGGATTCATCGGCCGAGCCGACGACGCGATCATCGAGCGCGAGGCGCTGCCGGCCCCGTGGCGGGCGCTGCTGGGCCCGATCGCCGTGCTGGCGGTGTCGTTCGCACTGCATGACCGATTCCAGACCTCGGCGCTCATTCTGGCGCTGCTGGCTGGCTGTCTGGTGACCGTTCTGGCCTGCTGGCGCCACCGCCAGACCCTGGGGCACGCCGTCGCCGAAGGCAGCACCGGCGCGCTGATCGCGATCGGAAATACGGCTGCTGTGGTCGGCTTCGGTGCAGTCGCCAAGGCTTCGCCTGCGTTCATGCTGGCGGTCGACTGGGTCACCCACCTGCCCGGCTCCGGCGTTGCCACGGCCGCATTGGCGGTCAGCGCCATCGCCGCGATGACCGGTTCGGCGTCGGGTGGTCAGGCGATAGCGCTGCCGCTTTTGGCGCCGCACTACCTCGACCAGGGCGTCGACGCCAGCCAGCTGCATCGCTCTGTGGCCATTTCGTCCGGCGTGCTCGACTCACTGCCGCACAACGGCTATGTGGTCACCACCATTCGGGCAATCTGCAAAGAGACCCATGCCGCCGCCTATGGATCGGTCGGCGCGCTCACGGTGATTGTACCGGGGCTGGGGCTGCTGCTGTGTCTGGGTCTGTTCGCGCTGGGACTGTGAGTTTCACGATCATTGCGGGCGCGCTGCCCGCACGGTCGAACCGCGCCTGCGAATCGGACCAGGCGCATGGGCGCAGCTACTGACGTCGCAGCCGATAACCGGAATACTCCAACTCGGCCGTTCCATCGTCGATGCGAAACTGGAATCGCTCGCCAAGCCCCGGACCGAAACCCGCCACGCGATACAGATCGCCCTGCTCGCGCTCCAGCGGAATCTCGAGTGTTGGTGTCAACAGGCCCGGTAGGGGAACGCGAATCTGCGGCACACCGTCGGCCAGCACGACTTCGACCCGGGAAATATCCGCCTGCTCGGCCAGTGGATCGGGGTTGACCAGACGGTACTCGCCCTGCCAGCGTGTGATTTCTCGGGCATCGGCCGGAGTATCCCAGGCGGATCCCAGGATCACGGTCGTGCCGGGCGTGCTCATCAGCAACAGCCGACGCTCGCCCAAGCGCACCGGGCGTACCGCCACGCGGTTCAGAAAGGACAGGCCGATCGGGATCCGCAGCACCCGTAGCCGGAGCCGGTACCAGCCATCGTCACGGGGACTGGCGGTGAAGTTCCAGCCGGCCGAAGTGACCTTGTACTGGCCGCCGTCGGTAGCCGTCTCGAACAGACCGAACACAGTGGCATAGCGAGCAGCAAATTCATCCGACTCAAGTTCGCCTGGCAGCGGGATCGTCTCTGGCAGTGGAGCATCGTCATCGCCGGGCGGCGTGCTGTCCACGCCTGCCTCCGACAACGCAGCATGCAGCGCCGCCGCCATCACCTTGCCCAGGCTGGCGTCTTCCGGGTCGAAATTACTCGCCGCAAGCACCGCGATGCCGTGCTCGGCGACGATATGCATTCGCACGTCGCTGTAGGGGTAGAACGAGGCAATGCGCGCCACCTCGGGGCCAGCCTCCGGCAGGTCGGAGACCCGGAACAGGAAGGCCGCACGCGCCCAGGGCATCGCCGAATCGCCCAGCGGCTGGGCGCTGAACATTCGAAACCGGGACGCACGCGGAAGCCAGCCATCATCAGCCGCCAGCAGCGCCTGGCTCAGCCGCCGAAGTTGATCGAGCGTGGTCACCGCACCCAGCGTATGCCGCTCGCGAGTCAGCAGGTCGGCGATGCGCCTGCCCTTTCGGTGCAGTGGCGACGACGCGCCGAACTCCGGTGTCTCCAGGCCAAGCGGTTCGGCGACTTCGCGGGCAATCAGTGTCTCGATGTCCAGCCCGGAAGCCGTTTCGAGCACGCGCACCAGCACGTCCATCGCGGCCGCCGATTGCAGACCGCCCAGCACCATGGGCTCGGACAATGCATACAGATCCTCATCGCGTTCGGCCAGTGGGCGACACTCGCCGATCCGACAATAGCGGCCCTCCAGGCGACCCATGCTCAGGCCAGACCGCCCGAGCAGAATCTCCCTGACCGTCGGTGCGCGGTGCACCGACGGCACGCGTCCGATGCGAAGCGTGGGCAGCCGGTCGGTGACCCGAGCGTCGAGATCCAGCAGACCGTGGTGTTCCAGCCGCAGGGCCACCGCAGCGAGATAGAGCGCGCTGATCTGCCCCAGCAGGATCGGCGAATTGGTGTCGAAGGTGTTCTGCCCACCGACCTGCTGCGGACCATGGCTGTGCTGCCAGACCAGCCGTCCCTGCACAACGACCGCGACCGTGAATCCGACGACATGGCGCTGCGCGGCCAACTCGCGAACCTCGCGATTGAGTCCCTGCCAGGGCTCCGACAGCGTGCGCCATTCCGGGCCGACCTGTTGGGCCGCCGCCGGTCCGGCAAGACTCAGTGCCAGCAGCAAGATTCCCAGTCGGGCCATGCCCGCCGATGAGAATGCGATCGGCATCCGGCTGTTCTCCCTATTTCAGATATGAAACCGAACTGGAGCACAGGGTTTCATGCCGCAGCTGAGCAATGCGTGAGGATGTCTGCCGGCCGGCTTTCCCGCCACAAAAAAAGCGGGCTTTCGCCCGCTTTTTTTGTGGCCGAATCGGCCATTCAGCGATTTCAGCCTTCGGCGGCAGCGTCGTCGAACACGGCCTTCATCGACAGGCGGATGCGGCCCTGCTTGTCGACTTCCAGCACCTTGACCTTGACCATATCGCCTTCCTTGAGCTTGTCGGACACTTTCTCGACGCGCTCGTGGGAAATCTGCGAGACGTGAACCAGTCCGTCCTTGCCCGGAGCGATAGTCACAAAAGCGCCAAAATCCATCAGCTTGGCGACCTTGCCTTCGTAGATCCGGCCCGGCTCGACATCGGAGGTGATCTGTTCGATCCGCTCCTTCGCCGCGTTGGCCGCAGCCGCATTGACCGAGGCGATGACGATGGTGCCGTCATCCTGGATGTCGATCTGGGTGCCGGTTTCCTTGGTGATCGCCTGGATGGTCGAGCCGCCCTTGCCGATCACTTCGCGAATCTTGTCCGGATGCACCTTCATGGTCAGCAGGCGCGGCGCGTATTCGGACATTTCCGGACGCGCTTCGCTCAGCACTTTCTCCATCTCGCCGAGAATATGCAGCCGGCCTTCGCGGGCCTGAGCCAGCGCCAGCTTCATGATCTCTTCGGTAATGCCGTCGATCTTGATGTCCATCTGCAGCGCGGAAATGCCGTTGGCACTGCCGGCCACCTTGAAGTCCATGTCGCCCAGATGATCTTCATCGCCAAGGATGTCCGACAGCACCGCAAAGCGCTCGCCTTCCTTGACCAGGCCCATGGCGATGCCGGCAACCGGCGCCTTGATCGGCACACCGGCATCCATCAGCGCAAGCGATGAACCGCACACCGACGCCATCGACGAGGAGCCGTTGGACTCGGTGATCTCCGAGACGATACGGATGGTGTAGGGGAAATCCTCCATCGACGGCATCACCGCCAGCACACCGCGCTTGGCGAGGCGCCCATGGCCGATTTCACGACGCTTCGGCCCCAGCATCGGGCGCGTTTCGCCGGTGCAGTACGGAGGGAAGTTGTAGTGAAACAGGAAGTGCTCTTTGTACTCGCCGCCGACCGCGTCGATCACCTGACCGTCGCGCGCGGTGCCCAAAGTGGTGGTGACGATGGCCTGCGTCTCGCCACGGGTGAACAGCGACGAACCGTGGGTACGCGGCAGCACGCCGGTGCGGATCGAGATCGGGCGGACGGTGGTCAGATCGCGGCCGTCGACCCGAACCTTGGTGTCGAGCACCATGGCGCGCATGGTGTCGTATTCCAGGTCGGCAAACTCGGCGGAAATCTTCTTCGCGTCCCAGCCGTTGGCTTCGGACTGCTCGGCCAGCGCTTCGACGACGCTCTTCTTCAGAGCCGAGATGGCTTCCTTGCGCTCGGACTTGATGGTGATTCGGAACGCATCGGCGAGACGGCTGCCGACTGTCGCCTTGATCGCGTCGATCAAGCTGGTGTTTGCCGGTGCCGGCTGCCAGGTGAAGTCCTGGGCGCCGGCTTCGGCGACCAGTTCGTTGATGGCCGTGATGGCCGCCTGCAGCTGCTGGTGACCGAACATCACCGCGCCCAGCATGACGTCCTCGGACAGCAGATTGGCTTCCGATTCGACCATCAGCACCGCACTGGAGGTGCCGGCGACGACCAGTTCGAGGTCGGATTCCTTGAGCTCGGTGGCGGTCGGGTTGAGCAGATACTGACCGTCCTTGTAGCCTACCTTGGCCGCGCCGATCGGGCCGGCGAACGGGGCGCCGGACAGCGCCAGCGCAGCGGACGCACCGATCAGAGCCGGAATGTCGCCGTCCACTTCCGGGTTGAGCGACATCACCGTGGCGACAATCTGCGTTTCGTGACGGAAGCCTTCAGGAAACAGCGGCCGAATCGGTCGATCGATCAGGCGAGAGATGAGGGTTTCCTTTTCGGTCAACCGTCCTTCCCGCTTGAAGAAGCCGCCCGGAATGCGTCCGCCTGCGTAGAACTTCTCCTGATAATCGACGGTGAGCGGGAAAAAATCCAAACCTTCCCGCAGATTCTTGTTGACCACTGCCGTTACCAGCAACACGGTGTCGGCCATCTTTACCAGGACGGCGCCGCTGGCCTGGCGGGCGATTTCGCCCGTCTCCAACGTGACCGTGTGATTTCCGTACTGGAAGCTCTTGCTTACTTTCGCCACAAATATTCGCCTTCTGATTTGACCGCTTAACGACGCAGACCCAACCGCTCGATCAGGGACTTGTAGCGCTCGTTATCCTTGCGCTTGAGGTAGGACAGCAGGCTGCGGCGCTGGTTGACCAGGGTCAGCAGGCCTCGCCGGGAGTGATGATCGTGCTTGTGTACCTTGAAGTGCTCGGTGAGCATGACGATGCGCGCCGTCAGCAGCGCCACCTGGACTTCCGGGGAGCCGGTATCGCCGGGGGAGCGCTGATAATCCTGAATGATCTGTTGGGTATCGATGGACATGGAGTGATTCTCGATTGACGCGTAACCCGCAGGAACGCCGCAGATGGCGCACCGCTTGGTTCGCCGCGATGACGGTGGGATGCCACAGTTGGGAGGCCGAAACGGCCGTGCCGACAAAAGGCGGACAAATTGTAGCTGGCTTGGCTTTTATTAACAAGGCCTTACGGCCCCGTTTCGGAGTGATTGAACAGCCTGCGGGGGTGCAAAACACCTGTCTCGTCGATTTCCACCAGACCTATCGAACGCCCGCCGGCCGCAAATGCCACTGCCTGGCCGCCGACTGGCCAGCCGGCGGGAGAATCCAGCCTCTGCCCGAGTCGCAGCCGACGGGACTGACCGGCGTCCAGAGTCAGTTGCGGCAAACTGGACAGACCCGCCTCGATCGGCAATAGACAGGCCTCGCGCTGGGCCATGGTCATCGCTTCGAATGCCTCGAGTTCGATCATTTCGGGTGCGACGAAAGGCTCGACCCCAAGCCTGCGCAGCGCACCGACATGGGCGCCACAGCCCAACTGTTCGCCGATGTCGCGCACCAGACTGCGGATATAGGTGCCGGATCCGCAGACCACCTCCAGATCCAGCCAAGCGTCGCCAATGGCGACCAGCCTGATCGACTCGATGGTTATCGCGCGTTCAGCCACCTCGACCTGCTCGCCCCGACGCGCTTTCGCGTAGAGCGGCTCGCCGCCCTGCTTGAGTGCCGAATAGACCGGGGGGCGCTGCATGATGCGCCCGACGAACGATTGCAGAATGGTCTGGACGCGATCAGGCTCGGGCATGGCGACCGGCCGCAGCTCCAGCACCACGCCGTCGGCATCGCAGGTGTCGGTGGTGGCGCCGAGCACGGCACGGGTGCGATAGGCCTTGCGGTTGCCGAGCAGCAGGCCGGCAATCTTGGTGGCTTCGCCGAAACACAGCGGCAGCAGGCCGGTGGCCAGCGGATCGAGACTGCCGGTATGCCCGCCCTTGGCCGCCAGCAGGCAGCGACGGGCCCGCTGCAGGGCCTGGCTGGAGCTCAGTTCGGCCGGCTTGTCCAGCAAAAGGATGCCGTCGATCGGGCGGAATACCGATGATGTTCTCGACCGCATCGCCCTCACCTCTGCCCTCGACCTGCCGTCCCGGCCAACGCTGTCGCCTGGCCGGGGGCAATCTCGGTCAATCCGTGTCCAGATCGCGCAACAGGCGATCGATCTGCTCGCCACGATCGAGCGACTCGTCGTAGTGGAAATGGAGTTCTGGCACGGTTCGCATGCGCAGCATCTTGCCCAGGCGGGAGCGAAACTCCGGTGCCAGGGCCTTGAATGCCTTCAACGCCTCGACCGCGCGCTCGGATTGCAGGACGGTGACGAATACCTTGGCGTGCGCCATGTCGCGCGTCACTTCGACATCGGAAACGCTGGCCATCGGCAGGGCGTGCTCGCGCACGGCATCGTTGAGCAGAACGCCGATCTCGCGACGCAGCTGAGCCGAAACACGATCGGTTCGCTTGAAGGATTTTGTCATGGCAGCCGGGTTGGGGTTGGACCGTTCTAAATGAGCGCGCGGGCACGAACCGACCGGATCGCGCGCGCGCCGACCGGCGATGCTCGACGCCCACGCCTCACGGTCTGTCAAAGCGTGCGCTGGATCTCGATGCGCTCGAAGCACTCGATCTGGTCGCCGGCCTTGACGTCGTTGTACTGCTTCACGCCGATGCCGCACTCGGTACCAATCCGAACTTCTTCGACATTTTCCTTGTAGCGGCGCAGCGATTCGAGCTCGCCTTCATAAATGACGGTGTTGTCGCGAAGAACGCGAATCGGCTTGCTGCGCTTGACCGAGCCTTCGATCACCATGCAGCCGGCAACGGCACCGAACTTGGAGCTGCGGAACACGTCGCGAACCTCTGCGATGCCGCTGATCTCTTCGCGTATTTCGACGCCCAGCAGGCCCGATGCGACCTGCTTGACCTGATCGATCACGTCGTAAATGATCGAGAAATACCGCAGATCCAGGCCGTTGGTCTCGATGATTCTGCGCGCGGCGGCATCGGCGCGGACATTGAATCCGATGATCACCGCCTTCGATGCCGATGCCAGCGTGGCGTCGGACTCGGTGATGCCGCCCACGCCAGAAGCGATCACGTTGATCCGGATCAGCTCGTTCGACAGGCCCTCCAGCGATTCCCGCAGCGCTTCCACAGAACCCTGCACATCAGCCTTGACCAGCAGGTTGAGCACGGCCTGACCTTCGCCCTGACCCATCTGCGCCATGATGTCTTCCATCCGGCTGCCGGCCTGTTTGACCAACCGTTGTTCGCGTCGCTTGGTTTCGCGCTCCTGCGCCACTTCCTTGGCCAGGCGCTCGTTCTTGACCACGACGAAGTCGTCGCCGGCCTCGGGCACGCCCGACAGACCAAGCAACTGAACCGGAATGGAGGGTCCGGCCTCGGCCACTGCCTCGCCGGCCTCGTTGAACAACATGCGCACCCGGCCATATTGGGTTCCGCAGACCAGGAAATCGCCCTTGGCCAAACTTCCCTGCTGGACCAGAACCGTGGCTACCGGGCCGCGGCCCTTGTCGAGGCTGGCCTCGATGACCACGCCGCTGGCATTGCCTTCGTGAACCGCCGTCAGTTCCATCACTTCGGACTGGATCAGGATGGCATCCAGCAGCGCGTCCACACCGTCGCCGGTGAGTGCAGATACCGGCACGAACTGGACATCGCCGCCCCAGTCTTCCGGAACGACTTCGTGCTGCACCAGACCCTGCTTGAGGTTGTCGATATTGGCCTCGGGCTTGTCGATCTTGTTCATCGCGACGATCAACGGCACATGCGCCGCCCGCGCGTGCTTGATGGCCTCGACGGTTTGCGGCTTGACGCCATCGTCGGCCGCGACCACCAGCACCACGATGTCGGTCAGCTTGGCGCCGCGTGCACGCATGGTGGTGAATGCCGCGTGGCCCGGGGTATCGAGGAAGCTCACGACGCCCTTGCCGGTGTCGACGTGATAGGCGCCGATATGCTGGGTGATGCCGCCGGCCTCGCCGAAGGCCACCTTGGTGCGTCGAATGTAGTCGAGCAGAGAGGTCTTGCCATGGTCGACATGACCCATAATGGTGACTACCGGCGGCCTGGTCCGGGCGTCGCCCTGGGCTCCGGCTACCGCAATGAGCTGCTGCTCGGCGTCATTGGCCTCGAGCGCGACTGCCTTGTGTCCCAGCTCCTCGACCACCAGAACCGCCGTGTCGTGATCGAGCGACTGATTGATGGTCGCCATGACGCCCATCTTGAACAGCGCGCGGACCACCTCGGCTCCCTTGATCGCCAGCTTCTGCGCCAGATCGGAGACGGTAATCGCTTCGCCGATGGCGACCTCGCGCACGACCGGTGCGGTCGGACGGGAAAAACCATGCGGCCCGGACGGCTGACGCCCGGTATCGGCTGCGCGCGAACGCTGCTTCTTCCGGCCCGTGCCCCGACGCGCCCGGTCGGACTCGCTCAGGTGCAACTGACCGGCGAAGACCCGCTTGCCCGGCTCCGGTCGCGCAGGCTCGCGCGCACGCTCGGGGCGCGCGCGGTGCCGGCTCTCGTCTGCCCGCTTGGGCGCCGCCGGTGGCACCAGGGCCGCATCGGGCACGGCAGGCACTGGTTCATCAGGCTGCGCCTCAATGACTTCGGCGATCAACGCCGCCTCTGCTTCCTCGCGAGCCTTCGCTTCCGCCGCCAAAGCAGCCGCTTCGGCCTCCTTGCGCAGTCGCTCGGCCTCGGCACGCTTGGCCTCGGCTTCACGGCGCGCGGCTTCTTCCGCCTCCTGCTGCTGGCGCGACTGCTCAAGTTTGCGCAAGGCATCGCTGCGCTCGTCGGTCTGCTCGTCGCCGACATCGGCGCGCTTGACGTAGGTGCGCTTTGCGCGCACCTCGACAGCTACCGTGGTCTTGGACTTGCCGGCCGCGATAGTCAGCTCCTCGACCTTTCGGCGCTTGAGGGTAATCTTTTTCGGAGAAGAATCGGCGCTGGGCGCCTCTGACTTTCCGTGCTGCCGGCGCAGGAAGCCCAGAAGCTTGACCTTTTCGGTGCTGGTGACAACCTGGTCCGGCCCGCTGAAGGTCATGCCGGCCTCGGCGAGTTGCTCCAACAGCTTCTCGACCGGGGTACCAACCAGATTTGCGAGCGAACGAACGGTTGTTTCGGACATTAGTGCTTCCAGGCCTCGGTGTATCGGGTCCGCGAGCCATTCGGCCACGGACTGGGATTTGTGATTCTATCAAGCTGCGACCGACACTCTCCCCAATGCGGAGCGGGCGCGGACGCAGCGCGCTACTCGAACCAATGCTGGCGGGCAGCCATGATCAGAGCGCCCGCGCGTTCTTCATCCATGCCTTCGACGTCCATGATCTCGTCGACCGCCATCTCGGCCAGGTCCTCACGGCTGACCACACCCACAGCCGCAAGGGCGTATGCGGTCGTCTCGTCCATGCCATCGACATCGAGCAAGTCCTGCTCGGGCTTGTGTTCTTCGATCTCCTCTTCGGCCATCAGCGCTTCAGTCAGGAGCGCATCGCGTGCCCTGGCGCGCAATTCCTCGACGATGTCCTCATCGAAGCCCTCGACTGCGAGCAATTCAGCGGCCGGGACATAGGCAATTTCTTCCAGCGTACTGAAGCCCTCTGCAACCAGGATATCCGCGATCTCCTCGTCGACCTCGAGCTTCTCGACGAACAGCTGACGCGCTGCACTCTGTTCGGCTTCGGATTTCTCGGTCACCTGATCCTGGGTCATGACGTTCAGCTGCCAACCGCTGAGCCGACTTGCCAGACGAACGTTCTGCCCGCCCTTGCCGATCGCTTGAGCCAGCTTGTCCTCGGCCACCGCGATGTCCATCGAATGCTTTTCTTCATCGACGATGATCGACTGGACCTCGGCCGGCGCCATCGCGTTGATGACGAACTGGGCCGGATTCTCGCTCCACTGAATGATGTCGATGCGCTCGCCATTGAGCTCGTTCGACACTGCCTGCACGCGCGAGCCGCGCATGCCGATGCAGGCGCCGATGGGGTCAGTGCGGTGATCATGGGCGATCACGGCAATCTTCGCCCGGTCGCCCGGATCGCGCGCGGCACCCTTGATCTCGACCAGGCCCTGCCCCACTTCCGGCACTTCGATCTTGAACAGCTCGATCATGAACTCGGGCGCGGTGCGGGAAACGAACAGCTGCGGGCCACGTTGCTCGGGGCGCACATCGAACAGATACCCGCGAATGCGATCGCCGGGGCGAACCGAATCGCGCGGGATCGCCTTGTCCTTGGGGATGTAGGCTTCCGCGTTGCCACCGAGATCAACATAGACGCTGCCGCGCTCGACGCGTTTGACGATACCGGTCACCAACTCGCCGACCCGGCTCTGCCAGGCCTCGACGACCTGCGCGCGTTCGGCATCGCGAACCCGCTGGACGATGACCTGCTTGGCCGCTTGAGCGGCAATCCGCCCGAACTCGGCGTTCTCGACCACTTCTTCGATGAATTCGCCCACCTGGGAGTCAGGCTTGATGTCGATGGCGTCCATCAATCGCAACTGGCGCTCAGGCGACTCCATCACCACATCGTCGGCAACCACTTCCCAGCGACGGAAGGTCTGATAGCTGCCATCCTTCGGGTCGATCTCGACGCGCACATCGACGTCTTCATCGTGGTAGCGCTTCTTGGCGGCCGACGCCAGGGCGGCTTCCATAGCGCCCAGGATCACCTCGTAGGGCACGCCCTTCTCGTTGGCGACCGCGTCGACGACCATCAGTAGTTCCTTGCTCATCACTCCTGCTCCAGTGCGAAGACCGCGCACTTGTTCGGGTTATGAAAAATCAGCGATTGGTTTTCTTGCTGCCACCCGACTTGCGCCGGGCTTTGCCAGGTTCCGGCTCGGGCTTGCCCGGAACCAGTCCCAGCGCCGCCAGATCGGGCACCAGGCGGGCACGATCCACGTCCGCGAATGGCACATGCCACACGACACCCTCGACATCCAGCGCGACCACGCCATCCTCGACAGCGCGCACGACGCCCTGCAATCGTCGCCTGCCCTCGATCGGCAAGCCGAGACTCAACTTGGCCTGCTCGCCGATGTGCCGGGAAACCTGCTCGGCGGTGAACAATGGCCGATCGATGCCGGGCGACGACACTTCCAGGGTGTACTGACTGGCTATCGGGTCATTGACATCCAGGATGGCCGAGACTTCCCGACTGACTCGCTCACAATCCTCGATAGCGACCAACCGGCCCGGGGCATCGATGTACAAGCGCAACAAAGCAGAGTGTCCGGAGGGCTGGTATTCGACCCCCAGCAGCTCCAGGTCCAGCGCCGCCACGACCGGCGACAGCATCTCGACAATTTTTTCGGCTTTCGCCACGGACAATTCGCCTTGATCGCGTCCACGAACTACCGCCATGCGGCAGCAAAAGAAAAGGGCCACTCAGGCCCTTTCCGGTACATCCATCCCGGCGCACCGCTCAATTGGTGCGGAGCCGAAAAGCAAAAAAGCCCCGACTAGGAGGCTTTTTGGCTTCCAAAACTGGTAGCGGGGGCAGGATTTGAACCTGCGACCTTCGGGTTATGAGCCCGACGAGCTGCCAGACTGCTCCACCCCGCACCGGTAGAACGCCCATTATAGAGTGACACTTGCCACTTGGCAATCACAATGGCGAGGAACGTGGCACTCAGACCCCGAATGCCCGCTGGCACCAGCTCATCAGCGGACTCCACGCCAGACCCAGTACCAGCAGCAGCGAGGCGTTGACCGAAAACAGCCAGCGGAACTGGACATCGGCTGCGGCGGTCGGGCCTTCACCGGAAGCCGGCTCCGAATCGGGCGCATCGAAATACATGACCTTGACGATGCGCAGGTAGTAGAACGCGCCGACGACGGCGGCAACCACGCCGACGATCGCCAGCCAGACCATGCCCGCATCGACGGCTGCCCGCAGCACCGCCAGCTTGGCCCAAAAGCCCAGGAAAAACGGAATTCCCGCCATTGACGCCATGACGAACAGAATCAACAGCGCAAACCAGGGGTGACGGGTGCTCAGGCCGCGGTAGTCATCGATCTCCTCGGCCTCGAATCCGGTCCGCGACAGCAGCATGACGGCGGCGAACCCGGCCGCCGACATCAGTGCATAGCTGATCGCGTAGAACAGGCCCGACGCATATCCGCCGGGTTCGCCGTTGGCCAGGGCGAGAAACAGGAAGCCGACGTGCGAGATGGTCGAATAGGCAAGCATGCGCTTTATGTTGCTCTGCATCAGTGCCAGCAAATTTCCGGTAATCAGGGACAGCACGGCAAGCCAGGCCAACATGATCTGCCAGTGCTCGCTGACCGGCCCCAGACCCGAATCCAGCAACCGGTAGGCCATGCCAAAGGCTGCCAGCTTCGGCGCGCTTCCGATGAACAGGGTTATTGCTGTCGGCGAGCCCTGATAGACATCCGGCAACCACATGTGGAAGGGCGCCGCGCCAAACTTGAAGGCAATGCCGGCAATCACGAAAACCGCGCCGGTCAGCAGCAGCGAACGATCCGCGCCGGCTGCAGCGGCATGGATGGCAGCCAGGTCCAGCGACCCGGTGGACCCGTAAATCATCGACATGCCATACAGCAACATGCCCGAGGCCAGCGCGCCCAGGACAAAGTACTTCATGGCGGCCTCGGAGGCCTGCACATTGTCGCGATGCAGCGCGACCAATCCGTAGGAGCTCAGGGCCAGAAGCTCCAGACCGAGATACACGGTGAGTAGACTACCAGCGGAAACCAGCACCGCCATGCCCAGCACGGCAAACAGGCAGAGCACGTAGAACTCGCTCTTGAGCAAGCCGCGCGCCTGCAGGTATGGACGGGCGTAAATGAAAACGCCGGCGGTGACCAGATAGATCGCCAGCTTCAGGATCTCACCGACCGTGTCCTGCAGCAGAAGGCCACCGAACAACGACACCGACTCCAGCGCCACACCGCCATCGCGAACGGTGAGCACCGCCGTCGCCAGCAGGATGGCGACGGCGAGAAAGTGCACCATCGGCTTGCGCTGAGGCGCGATGAACAGATCGAGCAGCAGCAGGGCACAGGTCATGCCCAGCAGGAAAAGCTCGGGCAGGATGAGCATCAGTTCGGCTTGGGTCGGCATGACTCGGAATCCTTAAAGCTTGCTGCCGGCCAATTGCGCGGCCAATTGCGCAATCGGGGCGTCCATCAGTTCGATGAGCGGATAGGGCCATACGCCGAGCAGCAGCACGCCAGCCGCAAACGACACCAGCACGGTGGTCTCCTTGCCGTTGATGTCCTTCAGCACGGCTACCTGTGAATTGGCGACCGCGCCAAACACCACGCGCTTGACCAGCCACAGGGTGTAGGCGGCGCCCAGAATGAGCGTCAGGCCGGCGGCGAAAGCGACCCATGGGCTGTACTGGAAGCTGGCAAGAATCACCATGAATTCGCCCACGAAGCCGGACGTTCCCGGCAGGCCGGAGTTGGCCATGGCGAACAGTACGAAAAGGCTGGCGAACCAGGGCATGACGTTCACCACGCCGCCGTAGTCGCCAATCATCCGGCTGTGCATGCGGTCGTAAAGCACGCCGACACAGGAGAACATGGCTGCGGAAATGAAGCCATGGCTGACCATTTGCACCATCGCGCCCTGCAGGCCGAGTCGGGCCGCATCGAGGTTTCCGGAATCGCGAACCAGCGCGAACGCGATGAAGGTGCCCAGGGTGACAAAACCCATATGCGAGATCGAAGAATAGGCAATCAGCTTCTTCATGTCCTGCTGCGCCAAAGCGACCAGACCGATGTACACCACGGCGATCAGCGACAGCGCGATAACCAGCCAAGCCCATTCCTGACCGGCGTCGGGCGTGATCGGCAGCGAAAAGCGCAGAAAACCGTAACCACCGATCTTGAGCATGATCGCGGCAAGGATCACCGAGCCGCCGGTCGGCGCCTCGACATGCGCGTCGGGAAGCCAGGTGTGAACCGGAAACATGGGAATCTTGACCGAGAACGCCGCCAGGAAGCCGAAGAAAAGCCACATCTGCTCGGTCGACGACAGCGGCAAAGCGTACAGATCGGCCAGCTGGAAGCTGCCTCCCTTGAGGTACAGGTAGATCAGGCCGATCAGCATGAACACCGAACCGAGGAAGGTGTACAGGAAGAACTTGATGCTGGCGTATACCCGGCGCGGCCCGCCCCAGACGCCGATGATGATGAACATCGGAATCAGCATGCTCTCGAAGAAGGCGTAGAACAGAATGGCGTCGGTGGCGCAGAACACGCCGACCATCAGTCCCTCGAGAATCAGGAACGCGGCGTAATACTGCGCCGGCCGGGACTTGATCGAGTCCCAGGCCGCAATGAGGACCAGCAGGCTGGTCAGCGTGGTCAGGATGATCAACGCCACCGAGATACCGTCGGCGCCGAGGGCATAGCGGATATCGTAGGCGGCTATCCAGGCATGTGACTCGACGAACTGCATCGCCGGATTGGCGATATCAATACCGGCGTAAAGCCCGAGGCTCACCACCAGGGTGACGGCGGCAACCGCGGTCGCGAATAGCTTGGCGCGCTGCGGTTGGTGGTCGCCGATCAACAAGGTCAAGGCGCCACCAATGATCGGCAGCCAGATCAGCAGACTCAGTAGAGGCCAAGCGGACATCTATCTTCCCTTGTTATATGTGCTTAGACAGCCAGCGCTCGGATCAGCACGGCGAGCATGACGATCAGGCCAAGAATCATGGCGAAGGCGTAGTGATACAGAAAACCAGACTGGACGCGGCGAGCGATTCCCGCGACCCGATCGACCACCGCCGCCGAACCGTTGACCAGCACACCGTCGATCAGACCCGCATCGCCGGTCTTGAACGCGAACCGCCCCAAGGCAACGCCACCGCCACCGAAAACGGTCATCCAGAGGCGATCAAAGCCGTACTTGTCCTGCAGAATGCGGTAGGGCAGATCGAGCATCGACCGAATGCGATCGGCTACCGCCGGATTCAGCAGATAGATGTAGGTGGCCACCGCGAATCCTGCGAACGCCAGCCAGAAGGCCGGCGAGGCGTAGAAGTGCAGCCCGAAAGCCAGGGCACCGTGGAACAGCTCGCGACCCACAGCCGCCAGGGTGTCGTGCTGCGGCGCGACAGTGATCGATTCGGCGAAGAAATCCCCGAACAGCATCGGCCCGACTGTGAAAAAGCCGATCAGCACCGACGGTATGGCCAGAAGAATCAGCGGCACGGTCACCACCCAAGGCGACTCATGCGGCTCGACTGCACCGTGATGGCCGTGATCGTCCTGGTCATGCGAAGCGTGATGGCCGGCACTCTCCTCTTCGGCGGCCGAATGGCGGAAGCGCTCTTCGCCATGGAACGTCATGTAAAGCAGCCGGAAACTGTACAGGCTGGTGACGAACACGCCGAGCAACACCGCCCAGTAACCGTAAACCTGCACCAAACCACCCTGCCCGGCCGCCACGTGCGCGGCCTCGATGATGCTGTCCTTGGAGTAGTAGCCGGAGAAGAACGGCGTACCCACGAGCGCAAGGGTTCCGATCAGGCTGGTGACGTAGGTGATCGGCATGTACTTGCGCAAGCCGCCCATCCGCCGCATGTCCTGCTGGTGGTGCATGCCGATGATCACGCTGCCGGCAGCCAGGAACAGCAGCGCCTTGAAGAAGGCGTGGGTCATCAGGTGATAGACCGCACCGGCGTAGGCTGAAACGCCCAGGGCCACAGTCATGTAACCCAGTTGCGAAAGGGTCGAATAGGCCACCACCCGCTTGATGTCGTTCTGCACGATGCCGATCAGGCCGGTGAAAAGGGCCGTGGTCGCACCGATGAACAGCACGAAAGACAGTGCGGTTTCCGAAAGCTCGAAAAGCGGCGACATGCGCGCGACCATGAAGATGCCGGCGGTAACCATGGTGGCGGCATGGATCAGCGCCGAGATCGGTGTCGGGCCTTCCATGGAATCGGGCAGCCAGACGTGCAGCGGAACCTGGGCGGACTTACCCATCGCGCCGATGAACAGACAGATACAGATCACCGTGGCGACCGACCAGCCAGCGCCCGGCCAGATCTCTACCGTCTGACCGACCAGCGACGGCGCGGCGGCAAACACACTGGCGTAATCCAAACTACCGAGCCAAAACAGTACGCCGGCAATTCCGAGCAAAAAGCCGAAGTCGCCGACCCGGTTGACCAGAAACGCCTTGAGATTGGCGATGATGGCGGTCGGGCGCTTGAACCAGAAACCGATCAGCAGATAAGAGACCAGACCTACCGCTTCCCAGCCGAAGAACAGCTGCAGGAAATTGTTGCTCATCACCAGCATCAGCATGGAGAAGGTGAACAGCGAGATGTAGCTGAAGAAGCGCTGGTAGCCGGGATCTTCGGCCATGTAGCCGATGGTGTAGACATGCACCAGAAGCGATACGAAGGTGACCACCACCATCATCATCGCGCTGAGGGGGTCGACCAGAAATCCGATGTGCGCGGAATAGGCGCCGACCTCGAACCAGGTGTAGACGTTCGCATTGAACGAGGACGCCCCACCCCAGACCAGCTGATACAGAACCCAGATCGAGAGCCCGCAACTCAACGCCACGCCCAGGATGGTGACGGTATGCGCGCCGGCACGGCCGACTTGACGGCCGAACAGGCCAGCGATGATCGCCCCGATCAGCGGAGCCAGTGCGATAACGAGGAGCAGGTTCTGCGAAATCGACACGAGTTACCCCTTCAGCGATCCGAAATCGGCCACATTGATACTGCGCCGGTTGCGGAACAGCACCACGAGAATGGCCAGGCCAATGGCCGACTCGGCGGCAGCGACGGTCAGGATGAAAAATACGAAGACCTGGCCATCGACATCGCCCAGAAAGCGCGAGAACCCGATGAAATTCATGTTGACAGCGAGCAGCATCAGCTCGATCGCCATCAGCAACACGATGACGTTCTTGCGGTTGATGAAGATGCCCGCCACGCTGATCGAAAACAGCACGGCGCCAAGGGCGAGATAGTGACCCAGAGAAATCATTCGGATGCCTCCTTGGACGATTCGGCCTTCATCTTGACCAGACGAATGCGGTCTTCCCGCCGCACGCGCACCTGGGCCGAAGGATCCTGGTGCTTGGTTCCGACGCGCCGACGCAGGGTAAGCGCAATGGCGATGATGATGGCGACTGTCAGAATCACCGCCGCCAGTTCGAAAGCGATGATGTAGTCGGTGAACAGCGACTGCCCCAACCACGCGGTATTGCCGGCGGCGGCGGCTGGATCGGCGCTTTCGATCAGCTGGCCGAAGCGCTGGGTGCCGATCAACAGGACCATTTCCACCGCCATCACCACGGCGACGGCAACCGCCACCGGAAAGTAACGGGCAAAGCCTTCGCGGAGCGGGACGGTATTGATGTCGAGCATCATCACTACGAACAGGAACAACACCATCACCGCGCCGATATAAACCAACACCAGAACAATCGCCAGAAACTCCGCCTCGGCCAGCAGCCACAGGCAGGCACTGGAGAAGAAGGTCAGCACCAGAAACAGCACGGCGTGGACCGGATTCTTCACCGTAACCACGGCAAGCGCGGAGGCGACCGTGATCAGGGCGAGGATATAGAAAGCCAGCAGAGGAAAATCCATGGTCGGCCTTGTCAGCGGTAGGCGGCGTCGGCGGCGCGGCGATCGGCGATCTCGGACTCGAGACGGTCGCCAATGGCCAGCAACTGCGCCTTGGTGACGATGTTTTCGCCACGGTTTTCGAAATGGTATTCGTACACGTGAGTCTCGACGATCGAGTCGACCGGACAGGACTCCTCGCAGAACCCGCAGTAGATGCACTTGAACAGATCGATGTCGTAACGCGTCGTACGCCGCGTTCCATCCGCGCGCTGCTCGGAATCTATGGTGATGGCCAGCGCCGGGCATACCGCTTCGCACAGTTTGCAGGCGATGCACCGCTCCTCACCGTTGGGATAGCGGCGCAACGCGTGCAAACCGCGGAAACGGAACGACTGCGGATACTTCTCGAACGGGTACTGGACGGTGTATTTCGGCATGAAGAAATACTTCAGCGTCAGCCACAGACCCTGGAAGAGTTCGATGAGCAGAAGACTTTTGAAGTAGGCAAGGGTGTTTTTCATGCGATCGACTCAGGCGCGCGCCACGAACCAGCCCCAATGCACGGCCAGAGCCGCGACCAGAATCCAGACGATGGTGATGGGAATGAACACCTTCCAGCCCAGCCGCATGATCTGGTCGTAGCGGTAGCGCGGAAAGGTGGCGCGAAGCCACAGGAAGGTAAAGGCGAAGATGAAGGCCTTGGCGAACAGCCACCAGATGCCCGGCTGACCCAGCCAGCCGTTCGTCCAGCCCTGGAACGGCGACAGCCAGCCGCCAAGAAAGAACAAGGCGGCCAGAAAACTGACCAGGATCATGTTGGCGTATTCGGCCAGGAAGAACACCGCAAACGCGGCGCCCGAATACTCGACGTGGAACCCCGCGACGATCTCCGACTCGCCCTCGGCAACATCGAACGGCGCGCGGTTGGTCTCGGCAACGCCAGAAATGAAGTAGATTGCGAACAGTGGCAGCAGCGGCAGCCAGAACCATTCGAAGAACCCGGCATTACCGGACTGCGCACGCACGATCTCGCTCAGATTCAAGCTGCCTGCAGCAACCAGAACGCCCACCAGTGCGAAGCCCATGGCGATTTCGTAGCTGACCACCTGGGCGGCCGAGCGCATGGCGCCCAGGAAGGCGTACTTGGAGTTCGACGCCCAGCCGGCCAGGATGATGCCGTACACGCCCATCGAAGTCATCGCCAGCAGGTACAGCAGGCCGGCGTTGATGTCGGCCAGCACCATTGCGTCGTCGAACGGGACCACGGCCCAGGCTGCAAAGGCCGGAGCGATCGCCAGCACCGGCGCCAGCCGGTAAAGAAAACCGCTGGCATTGGTCGGAACGACCAACTCCTTGAACAACATTTTGAACACGTCGGCGAACGGCTGGATGATGCCGATCCCGAAAATGCCGCCGACATACGCCGGACCATGGCGAACGTGCATCCAGCCGATGACCTTGCGCTCGAGCAGCGTGTAGAACGCCACGCCCAGAGTGATCGGCAGGACGACGACGACGATCTTGAGCAGCGTCCAAGCCAGCAGCCCGAAGGTGCCGAAACCGAGGAAGAATTCGCGCAGCAGTTCGATCACGCCTCGATCCTCGTGACGGTGAGATGTCCCGCCGGCGCCATTGGGGCGACTGCGGCATAGCCGGACTCGATCCAGACTGCACCCTTGGCGACCGATGCATCGACGACGACCGGCAGAGTTGCCGTGCCCCTGCCATCATCGACGCGCGCCATGGCGCCGTCGGAGAGGCCGAGGGCGAGCGCCTGTTCCGGGTGCAATAGCGCCGCCGCGCCGCGGGTCAACGGATGCGCGTTCAGTGCCGGCGAGCGACGCAAAACGGCATCGGAGCGGTAAATGGCGGCACTGGATATACGCTCCAGACCGGACGCGGAGTCCGCCGGCGCGGCCACTCCGGTTCCGCAGCTCACCGACCGGGGCGCGAGCTGGGCTCGCAGGCCGCCGATATCCGTGAAATCAAAGCCCGGTGCCTGCAAGCGCTCGGCGAGTGCGCGCAGCACTTTCCAGCCGGGGCGGGACTCGCCGGGACTCTTGCCACCGGCGCGCACCCGCTGGTCGATGCCATCCAGATTGCTCAGGGTGGCTTCGATCTCGGGCAACAGCGCAATTGGCAGAATCACATCGGCCAGACGTCGCGTGGAAGCGCAGGCGAACGCGCTGAAGGCGACCACTTTTGCGTCGGAGAGCGCGGTCGCTGCGAGATGGTTGTCGGCGAAATCCATCCCCGGCTCGATGCCGAACAGGACGTAGGCCTCGCGCGGCTGCTCCAGCATGGCCCGGGCGTCGAGGCCAGCAGGCAGCACGCCATGGCGGGCCAAGCCGACCGCGTTGGCGCCCTGCGGCACCCGATCGATGGCGGCGCCGGTGGCCTGCGCCAGGGCAGCGGCGGCAGCGCGGATGCGGCTTGCCTTCGGGTGCGCCTCGGCGATGTTTCCGATCACGATGACCGCGCGATTCGCGCCTTCCAGCGCGCCACGAATCGTCCGGGCCCCTTCATCGGCGGAGTCGACGATGTCGGTCAATGCCTGTTCGATCCGCGCTGGCGCGACGATCCGACTGCCGGCGACCGCGAATGCGAACTCGAAATCCACCGGATTGATGGCGAAAATCCGGGCGCCGCGCCGGCTCGCCTTCAGCAGCCGCTGGTGAAGCAGCGGCACTTCGTGGCGGATGTTGCAGCCGACCAACAGGACCACATCGGCCTGCTCGAGTTCGGCCGCCGACACCGCGAACGGCTCGGCGACCGGTGCATCGGCAAAATCCAGGGTCTGGATACGGTGGTCGAGATGGCCGCTGCCCAGCGCATCGGCCAGCGACCTGAGCAGGGCGCCCTCTTCGTTACTGCTCGCCGGGTGTACCAGCAGTCCCAGTCCGTCGCCGGCATGATCGCGCAGGATTCCCGCCGCAGCGGTCAGCGCCTCATCCCAGCTCGCCTCGCGCCAGGCGTCGCCGTCCTTGACCATGGGCACCGTGGCCCGGTCGCCGGCGGTCAGGCCCTGATGAGAGTAACGGTCGCGGTCCGACAGCCAGCACTCGTTGACCGCCTCGTTATCGCGCGGAACCACGCGCAACACATCGCTGCGCCGGACATGCAGGTACAGGTTCGAGCCCAGCGCATCGTGGTAGCCGATGCTCTCGCGGGCCAGCATATCCCAAGGCCGTGCGCGGAAACGGAATACCTTGTTGGTCAGCGCGCCGACCGGGCAGACATCAATCACGTTGCCCGACAGTTCGCTGGTCAGAGGCTTGCCGTCGTAGGTGCCGATAACCAGATTCTCGCCGCGCTGCATGCCGCCCAATTCGTAGGTACCGCAGATTTCGGCCGACACCCGGACGCAACGGGTGCAATGAATGCACCGGGTCATCTCGGTCGAAACCAGAGGCCCGATATCTTCGTCGGGGACAACTCGCTTGCGTTCGTTGAACCGGCTGACCGAACGGCCATAACCAAGACTGACGTCCTGCAGCTCGCATTCGCCACCCTGATCGCAAATCGGACAGTCCAGCGGGTGATTGATCAGCAGAAACTCCATCACGTTGCGCTGCGAATCCAGCGCCCGCTTGGACTGGGTAAAGACCTTCATGCCTTCCATCACCGGCGTGGCACAGGCCGGTGCCGGTTTGGGCATTTTTTCCACGTCGACCAGGCACATCCGGCAGTTGGCCGCTATCGGCAGTTTCTCGTGGTAACAGAAACGCGGGATCGGTATGCCGGCCTTGTCGGCGGCCTGGATGACCATCGAGCCCTTGGGAGCCTGCAGGGCAACACCATCGATCTCGATGTTGATCAGGTCGGGGGCTTTGTTTTCGGTGGGCACGGCGCTCATGGGCTGACAGCCGGGAATAGGGAATAGGGAATCGAGAATAGGAAACCGGCAAAAGAACACCGGGCTTTCACGTCTCCTGAATCTCGAATCTCGATCTTCATGCTCATGCCGCCTGCTCCACGGGGCCGTCGACGATCGACCGGCCGTGCTCGACGTAGTACTCGAATTCGTGCCAGAAATTGCGCAGGAAACCCTGCACGGGCCAGGCCGCCGCTTCGCCGAAGGCGCAAATGGTGTGGCCCTCAATCTGGCCGGCGGTCGCCTTGAGCGTGTGCAAATCTTCCAGCGTCGCCTTGCCCTCGACGACACGGGTCAGCATGCGATACATCCAGCCGGTGCCCTCGCGGCACGGCGTGCACTGACCGCACGATTCCTTGAAATAGAACCGGGCGATGCGCTGACAGGCGCGCACCATGCAGGTGGTTTCGTCCATCACCACGACCGCGCCGGAACCCAGCCCGGAACCGGCCTTTTGCAGGCTGTCGTAGTCCATGGTCAGCCCCATCATGGTCTCGCCCGGCAACACCGGCATCGAGGAGCCTCCGGGGATCACCGCCTTGAGCTTGTGCCCGTCGCGCACACCGCCGGCCATTTCCAGCAGGTCTGCGAACGGGGTACCGAGGCGAATCTCGAAGTTACCCGGCCGATTGACGTGTCCGGACACCGAAAACACCTTCGGGCCGCCGTTGTTGGGCTTGCCCAGATTCAGAAACCATTCGCCGCCATTGCGGATGATCGCCGGCACCGATGCGTAAGTCTCGGTGTTGTTGATCGTGGTCGGACGGCCGAACAGGCCGAAGTTGGCCGGGAACGGGGGCTTGTAGCGTGGCTGACCCTTCTTGCCTTCAAGCGACTCCATCAGCGCGGTTTCTTCGCCGCAAATGTAGGCGCCGGCGCCCAGCGCATTGTGAATGTCGATATCGATGCCGCTGTCGAGAATGTTGCGGCCCAGCCATCCGTGCCGGTACGCCTCTGCCAGCGCCTGCTCCATGCGCTCGAACGGCTCGTGATGAAACTCGCCACGCATGTAGTTGTAGGCGACGCTGCTGCCGGTGGCATAGCAAGCGATCGCCATGCCTTCCAGTACCGCATGCGGATTGAAGCGCAGGATGTCTCGGTCCTTGCAGGTGCCCGGCTCGGACTCGTCGGAGTTGCAAAGGATGTATTTCTGGCCCGGCGCACTGCGCGGCATGAAGCTCCACTTCAGGCCGGTCGGAAATCCCGCGCCGCCGCGCCCGCGCAGGCCCGACTGCTTGACCATTTCGATCACATCGGCCTGCGGCATGCGCTCGGTCAGAATCTTGCGCAGCGCCTGATAGCCGCCGGTCTTGAGATAGTTTTCGTAGCTCCAGGGCTGGTCGAAATGCAGCGTGGTGTACACCACGTTGTGTTCGGCGGGTGCCGGGCCGACCGGGCCTGGGCTGTTGTGCTCGCTCATCGCTGCTTACTCCAGACCATCGAGGATCGCATCGATCTTCTCGGGCGTCAGCTTTTCGTGGTAATGGCCGTTCACCACCATCATCGGCGCGCCGCAGCACGCGGCCAGGCACTCTTCCTCGACCTTCAGATAAATGCGGCCGTCGGCGGTGCTCTCGCCGTTGCGGATCCCCAGCTTCTTTTCGCAGTGGCGCACCACATCTTCTGCCCCGTTGAGCCAGCAACTGATGTTGGTGCAGATCGCCACGTTGTTGCGCCCGACCTTGCGGGTTTCGAACATCGAATAGAAAGTCGCGACCTCATAGGCCCAGACCGGCGGGATGCCCAGATACTTGGCCACCGCAGCCATCAGCTCATCGGTCAACCAGCCGCCGTTCTGGGTCTGCGCGGCGATCAAGCCCTGAATCACCGCCGCCCGTCCGCGATCGGGCGGAAACTTGGCGACCCACTGGTCGATGGTCGCACGCGTCTGCTCGCTGAGCGCCGTCGCGGGATCCACGTTCTGACAGGCTTGGAAATTTCCGGTGGCTTTCATGCGTTTGAAACCGGGAATCGGAAATCGGGAATCGGGAATCGAGGGAGCTGGGAACGGGCAATCGAGGGTCCGGACTGGCTAGCGACTAAGCGCGCAGCAAACCGAAGCCTGCGTGAAGCTGGAAGTTGAGCGATTCTTCGAGTTCGACACGCCAAATCCCGCGCAGTCCGCTCTTCCAATTCCCCACTCCCCATTCCCCATTCCCGGCCACTCATCGATCAATCTCCCCGAAAACGATGTCGTAGGTGCCGATCATGGCAACCACGTCGGACAGCATGTGACCGCGCACCACTGCGTCCATGGACGACAGGTGGACGAAACCGGGTGGGCGTAGCTTCAGGCGGAACGGTTTGTTGGCGCCGTCGGAGATGATGTAGGCGCCGAACTCGCCCTTGGGCGCTTCGACCGCCGCGTAGACCTCGCCTTCGGGCACGCAGTAGCCCTCGGTAAACAGTTTGAAGTGATGAATCAGGGCCTCCATGTCGTCCTTCATCTCGGCGCGCGTCGGGGGAGCGACCTTGAAATTGCGCACCATCACCGGACCCGGATTGGCGCGCAGCCAGGCCACGCACTGCTTGATGATGCGCGCCGACTGGCGCATCTCCTCGACGCGAACCAGGTAACGGTCGTAGCAGTCACCCTGCACGCCGACCGGGATGTCGAAATCCACTTCGGCGTACTTGGCGTAGGGTTGTTTCTTGCGCACATCCCAGGCGATGCCGGAGCCGCGCAGCATCGGGCCGGTCATGCCCCAGGCCAGGGCCATCTCCGGGCTGATGACGCCGATGCCGACGGTGCGCTGCTTCCAGATACGGTTGTCGGTCAGCAAGGTCTCGTATTCGTCGATCTTGCCGAAGAAGTCGTCGCTGAAGGCATCGAGGAAATCCAGCATCGAGCCTTCGCGCCAGGCGTTGCTGCGCTTGAGGTCCTTGCCCTTTCGCCAGGGCGACTCGGCGTACTTGGGCATCGTGTCGGGCAGATCCCGATACACGCCGCCGGGACGGTAGTAGGTGGCATGCATTCGCGCGCCGGATACCGCCTCGTAGCAGTCCATCAACTCTTCGCGCTCACGGAAGGCGTACAGGAACAGCGCCATGGCGCCGAGATCGAGCCCGTTCGAGCCGATCCAGAGCAGGTGATTGAGGATGCGGGTGATTTCGTCGAACAGGGTGCGAATCCATTCGGCGCGATCCGGCGCCTGTATGCCCATCAGGCGTTCGATGGCGCGCACGTAGGCGTGTTCGTTGCACATCATCGACATGTAGTCGAGACGGTCCATGTAGCCGATCGACTGGTTGTAGGGCTTGGACTCGGCCAGCTTTTCGGTGGCCCGGTGCAACAGACCGACATGCGGATCGGCGCGCTGGACGACTTCGCCGTCCATCTCCAGCACCAGACGCAGCACGCCGTGCGCGGCCGGATGCTGAGGGCCGAAGTTCATCGTGTAATTGCGGATTTCCTGTTTCAGGTTGGCGCTCATCGCATTTCAGTCCTTCTGCGCCCGCTCGCTGCTGGCCTGCTGGAGACGGGAGTCGTGCCGGATCGTGCGCGGTACGCCCACGCGTGGCTCGATCGACACCGGCTCGTAAACCACGCGCTGCTTGTCCGGGTCGTAACGCACCTCGACGTTTCCGATAAGCGGAAAATCCTTGCGGAACGGGTGGCCGATGAAGCCGTAGTCGGTGAGGATGCGGCGCAAGTCCGGATGCCCTTCGAAGACGATGCCGAACAGATCGAATGCCTCACGCTCGAACCAGTTGACCGACGGCCAGATGTCGACCAGCGACGGAATCAGCGGCAGGCCGTCGTCGGGCGCGAAACAGCGCAGCCGCAGCCGACGGTTGTGGCGAACCGAAGTCAGGTGCGCGACCGCCGCAAACCGACGATGGGAATCGCCGCCGGTCGGACGATTGGCCCAGGCGAATCGCCCTGCCCCTTCGCCTTCCACGCCGCGGCTGAATCCTTCCGATGAGGCGTCGGTGGTGTCCCATTCGACCTGGCCATAGCTCAGGTAGTCGACGCCACACAGATCGATGAGTTGTTCGTAATGGAAGTCGGCCTCGTCGCGGAGGGCGCGAGCGACTTCCAGCCAGTCCTCAACCTTGACGACCAGCGTGATCTCGCCCAGGCGCTCGATCGGATCGCAATCGAGCTGTGCGCCAAATCGGGCCTTGAGATTGTCTGCGTAACGTACCGGGGATTCGCTCATGGCTCAGCGGGCAATCGTGTTGGTGCGGCGGATCTTCTTCTGCAGCTGCAATATGCCGTACACCAGCGCCTCGGCAGTCGGCGGGCAGCCCGGGACATAGACGTCGACCGGGACGATCCGGTCGCAGCCCCGCACCACCGAATAGGAATAGTGATAGTAGCCACCCCCGTTGGCGCAGCTGCCCATGGAAATGACCCACTTCGGGTCGGGCATCTGGTCGTAGACCTTCCTCAGGGCGGGCGCCATCTTGTTGACCAGGGTGCCGGCGACGATCATCACGTCGGACTGTCGCGGCGAAGGGCGAAAGATCACGCCGTAGCGGTCCAAATCGAGTCTGGAAGCGCCGGCGTGCATCATCTCCACCGCGCAACAGGCCAACCCGAAGGTCATCGGCCACATCGAACCGGTGCGTGCCCAGTTGATCAGGGTATCCACGCTGGTGGTGACAAAACCGCGCTCGACCAGCGGGTTATCGCCGTCCGGGCGCAGGATGTCGTCCACCCGGCCGACCGGCACCGGGTTATGGAAGAACTCGCTCACTCCCATTCCAGGGCTCCTTTCTTCCACTCATAAACGAAGCCCACCACCAGAATGCCCAGAAACAGGGCCATCGCGATGATTGCGGGCATGCCGATATCCTGAAAAACCACTGCCCATGGAAACAGGAAGGCGATTTCCAGATCGAAGATGATGAACAGAATTGCCACGAGGTAGTAGCGCACGTCGAACTGCATGTGCGAGCCTTCGAACGCCTCAAATCCGCATTCGTAGGGCGACAGCTTTTCGCTATTGGGGTGCTTGGGGCCAAGAAGCCATCCGATCACCAGAAGGGCCACACCCATCACGCTGGAAACGAACAGGAACAGCAGGATCGGCAGATATTCGCCAAGCACGTATTTTGTCCTCTTATCCGCATGCCGCCGCCGCGGATTTTCGTTTTGAGTGGCCTGCGCCATCACTCAGCGCAGGCCCATCACGACATTGGTGCCCAGGGGGGGACTCGAACCCCCACGGCTTGCGCCGCTACCCCCTCAAGATAGTGTGTCTACCAATTCCACCACCTGGGCAAGGAGAACCGCATGAGATCATGCGGGCAACGCAATTGTAACCGTTCAGCCGCCGGTTGGCTCGGCTTCGGGCGAAGATTCCGAAGCTTCGGCATCTGCCGCCGGAACATCGTCCGCCGTCGGTGCATCTTCCACAGCCGGAACGTCCTCAGGCCGGATGTCCTGGACCGCGTCCTGTAGCGGGTCAGCGGACGGGATTTCGCCCTGCGGCTGGGCATCGACGGGGACCGAACCCATGATGCCGAGATCCGCTTCGCTGGGGCCCTGGTTGCTGCGGCTGGCATACATCGCCATGCCGAGACTGATGACGAAGAACAGGATCGCCAGCCACTTGGTGCTCTTGGAAAGGAAATTGGACGCGCCGCTGGCACCGAAAACCGTTGCCGACGCGCCGGCACCGAATCCCGAGCCGGCCGCAGCGCCGGCACCGCGCTGCATCAGGATGAGAGCGACCATGGCCACGGCCACGATCAGGTAGAGCGCATTGACCAACTGGATGAGCATGTATGTACCGTTACCGCTTTTGCGCCGCCCGGGCAATATCCAGAAACTGGACCGCGTCGAGCGAAGCGCCTCCGATCAGGCCGCCATCGATATCGGGCTGGGAAAACAGCTCGACCGCAGTGGCGGGTTTGACGCTGCCCCCATAAAGGATGCGCAGCGAGCTGGCTATTCTAGCATCGCGCATTGCCACTTCGCCACGGATCGCGGCATGTACCGCCTGAGCCTGTTCCGGCGAGGCCGACTGACCGGTGCCGATCGCCCACACCGGCTCATAGGCGATGATCGCCTCTGCGAACACGCCCGGCCCCTGGCCATCCAACAGGACGGCCAACTGCGACCGGATCACGTCGGCGGTTTCCCCGACCTCACGCTGGGCCAGGGTTTCGCCGACGCACAGCACCGGCACCAGGCCGGCGGCCTGGGCAGCGATGAACTTGCGGGCCACCAGCGCGTCGTCCTCATGATGATACTGACGCCGCTCGGAGTGCCCGACCAGTACGTACTGGCAACCCACCTCAGCCAGCATCGACCCGGCCACCTCACCGGTGTAGGCACCGGTGGCATGCTCGCTGATATCCTGCGCACCGAAGCGTAGCCCGCTCTGGCCGTAGCGGGCATGCAGTTCGGACAGATACGGAAACGGCGGAATCACCACCACGTCGACATCGGCCACCGGGGCATCGCTCACCACGCCATCCAGCAGCGTGCGCGCAAACGCGCGGCTGCCGTTCAACTTCCAGTTTGCCGCCACCATCTGCCTGCGCATTCCGGCCTCCCGAAGGCTTCTCCTCAACGCCAAAGTATCCCATGCGGCGTAGCCGGAATCCGGTCAGTGTTCGACTATATCCGTTTGCATCGGTGCTAGGCGAACCAGAAGGCGGTTCTGAACCGTCACCGGCAGTCCATGAGCTTCCATCACGTCGATAAGGTCCTCGACAAGGGCATTGAAGTCAGCTTCTGAAATACCTCGGCCAGCGTGCGATTCAGCCATGCTGAGGCCGGAATAGCGACATGGCCCGCCGGCTTCGTCGCACACCTGCTCGACCAGCATATCGCGCAATCGCAGGATGTCAGCATCGACAAAGTGCGAGCTGATCCGCGGATCGTCGACGATCCGGAACAGAAGGTCGTCGACCAGCGCCTCAACGCCCTCCTGCCCGCCCAATTGTGCATAAAGACTCGTCGGCTGCCCAACCGCGCAGCCGACGAGTAATCCGAACGCAATCCACAGGCCACCGCCTTTGATCAATCCCATTTCAGTAACCCAACTGAAGCGACAGATACAGGCCCTGCTGGTTGTTCCGGTTGGCGATCGAACCCAGGTCCACCCAGGACGCGACGAGCGAGGCGTTCTTGTTCGGAAACCAGGCGACGAACGCATTCTTCCAGTCGTCTTCGCCGGCAAAACTCAAATTGTCGGGCTTCTGCCGATACTCCACCCCAAGCGCCCAGCGCGGATTGAACAGCACCGCCAGCGAACCCTCGAAAAGCAGCGAGCGGGAGCCCTCGAGATCGCCGCCAAAGCCAAGCAACCCGCCTTGGTTGGCGCGGCTGTAGCGCAGAGTGGTATTGACAAGCAGATTTCGGCGCGCGGCAACAGCCAAAAACAAACGCGCGGCGCTCAGGTAAAAATCGACATCGGACCGCCGCTCGGCCGCCACCGCCGAAGGCAGCGTAAAATCATCGACGCGCTTGTACTGCGCGCCTATCGCTATTTGCGGCGCCCGGCCGTAGACCAGGTCGCCGAAGGCGCGCACCTTGATGCCGACGATGTCCTGACGCAGGGCATCGAAAGGAAGCCCCAGTTTTCCTATATCCAAGCGTTGGCGCGCGGCCGACAGCTCGACCCGATTGCTCAGGCCCGCTGCTGCCCCCCAGGCTTTGAGCGCGTAGTCGTTTGTATCTATCCGGGTGAAGAACGCCGTTGCGCCGAACTGCCCGCGACTGCCGTAGCCGGCTAACACCGCCCACGGAACCGTGCCGCCACCGGCGCTGCCTTCGACCTGACTGGCGCCGCCAGTCGCAAGCAGGCGACCCTGTCCAGCGTATCCGGGCGTACAGAGAACAAGCATGGCAAGTGTGGCGAATACACGGGTCATGCGTTTCGCTCTCCTGCCGCCCGGCCGTGCAAGTACTGATCGCCAATGCCGCTATCCAGATCCGCTTGGCTTACCGGATAAGGCATCGGCACGTAGTCCCGGCACCATTGGGCGAACCCGTCGGCCGGCAGCGGCGGGCTGAAAAAGAAGCCTTGCAGCATGTCGCAGCCGTAGCGACGAAGCAGGTTCAGGCCCTCCTCTGTCTCGACGCCTTCGGCAATCACTCGCAAACCCATGTTGTGGCCAATTTCGATCGTCGACCGGACGATGACATCGTCGTCGCTGCCCTGTGCCAGCCGCATGACGAAGCTCTTGTCTATTTTCAGTTCGTGGACTGGCAATGATTTGAGTTGTGACAACGAGGAGTGACCGGTGCCGAAATCGTCGATGGCAATGAGGATACCGGCATCACCCAGGCTTTCCAGAACTCGAACAGCGTATTTGATGTCGCGCATGAGCGCGCTCTCGGTCACTTCAACGATCAACGACCCAGGTATAAGGCGATGTCGCTCCAGGCACACCAGAACATCCGTCACCAAGCTTTCTCCCATCAGATCCATCGCGGACAGATTTACCGCAACCGACAGGTCCAGGCCGCTGTCGATCCAGTTACGACACTGTGCCATCGCGCCGTCCAGGACCCACCGACTGAGTGCATGGATACTGCCCGAGCGCTCGGCCAACGGTATGAATTCGTCCGGTCCGATCATACCCAGTTCCGGATGACGCCAGCGGACCAGTGCCTCAGCGTGTCGAACCTGGCCGGATCGAACATCGATCTTTGGCTGGAAGTACAGCGTGAGCTCATCTTCTGCTATCGCCCGACGCAGGTCGGCCATCAAGCGCAGCTGGCGCAGGTGCGATTCATCGTGACCGCTTTGGTATGCGCTGACCCGGCTCTGGTTCTGTTTGGCCTCGTACATGGCAATATCGGCGCGGCGCAACAACTGTTCGGGCTCCAATCCATGCTCGGGGAACATCGCCAGACCGATGCTGGCTCCGAGCGCAACCGTCGTCTGTTTGAGCTCAAGCGGCTCCCTGATCAACTCGCAAATGCCGTGCGCTCGCTGCAGGGCGCTGTCTCGGTCAATGTTCTCGAACAACGCCATGAATTCATCCCCCCCGAGCCGCGCGATCAGATCATCGCCACGAATGACGGTGCGTAGCCGCTTCGACACCTCGATCAAAACCGAGTCGCCAAACTCGTGGCCCAGCGTGTCGTTGATTTCCTTGAAGCGATCAAGATCCAGCATCAACACCGCGCACGATTGATCCTCCGTCAAAGACCGTTGCAAGGCTTCACTCAGTCGCTCGATGGCCATGAAACGGTTGGGCAGTCCGGTAAGGACATCGTGACTGGCCTGATACAGGATGCGTTGCTCGCGCTGAGCCAGGCCAGCCTGCATCCGATTGAATACGCCGGCCAGCGCGGAGAACTCATCGTTACCCTTGACCTCGGCGAGCCGGGAATAATCGCCCGATTCGACCCGGGCGGCAGCACCGGACAGAACCGCCACCGGACGGCTTACGCTGCGCCCCACCAGTGCTGCGACTGCCAGCGCGATCAATGCCGCCAGCCCGGACACCGCCAGCACCTGCCACTTCAAACGAACATAGGGTGCCAGCAATTGTTCGGCCGAGGCCAGCAGCAGCAACTCGATCCCCTGATTTCCGATGGCCGGGAAGGCCACGAATCGCGCGATGAACGCTTGATCGGATATCTCGACCGGGAACTGCGCCGACTCGCCCGCCTCCTGGTCGAGTACACGCGCGATCTCGGCTGCTCCGATGTTGCTGGCCAGCGCGACGCGACGGCTGCCATCGAACCGCACCAGCGCGGAGTCCACTCCGGTCAAGTCGCGAAAATCGGCCATCTGGTCGGCGTCGATCTGCAGACCGACCGTGGCCCAACCAACCAGATGTGGCGCCATCACAGGCACGGTCGCCGCTTGAAAGGCACGATCGCCGAGCGCCATAACGCCGGTCGCGATGCCTTCGCTGCGGGCGCGATCAAGAAAAATCTGCAGCTCGGCGGCGCCAACTCCATCGCCATTGGATGCAAGACTGGCAATCTGTTGGCCGTTGGGTTTCTGCACCCAGGCAGCACTGGCGCCAATGCGCGCGGCGTGATTGATCAATGCGGACTCGATGGTAGCCGGATCACCGCTGGCGACCGCTCCGCGAAAACCGAAGTCTTCGGACAATACCGTCACCGACTCGGCAATCTGGACACTTCGGGCAAGAAACAATTGCTGCCAGACCCGCTCACCAACCGTCAACTCTTGTCCAAGTTGCGCCGTGACGCTTCGGCCCACGGCGACTTCAACAACCAGAAAAGTGAGCAACTGTACCGCGAGGATGACGCCGATCAACAAGCCCAGAATCTTGTTCTGAAAACGCGCGGCTGGCCGAACCGGCGAACCATCCACAACATTGGACTCGGACTCGACGGCCATGTCAGTCGCCACCCAATGCTCTGAATCGACGTTGCAGCTCGAGCAGTCTCTGGTTGCCGGCCCGCGGCGGCGGCGGGTCGAGGGTCAGGACAAACTCCTGCGTCGCCATCGCCTCGGTCACCACCAGCGGTTGGCTGAATACCGGCGCGTCCACTGGCAGCTGTCGATGCCACAGCTGGATACGGTACTCACCCGGCGGCACCGTCATCGCCACCGCTCCGGACACATCGGTAACTCCTCGATACGGTGTATCCAGGACCAACACATGGGCCATCATCGCGTCGTGAATATTGCATCCCAAAACCACAACCCCCGGTGTGTCGAACAGCACCGGGCTCGCCGGCAGTCCCGCATAAAGAGGCAGCTCGAAGCGCTTTGCCTGCGAAAACGAGTACACGTGATGGCGCACATTATCGCTGTTGGGAAAGCTGATCGAAGTGCCCACGGTGACCGCAAGCAGCGCGGGGACGAACTGGTTGCCGATCTGGTCAATGACGGCAACGGGTTGACCCGAATCCGCCTGGAGGCGCGACACAGCGCTGTGCAGGCTCGCCACCACGTCTGCCAACGGGCGCTGGCCGTCATCAAAAACCTGAATGGACAGCTCGGCCAGCTTGCCCTGACCCAGGCTGACGGTCGGCCAGAACAAAATGCCAGTGGTCGCACTTAACAGGACCGCGCCCATGGCTGTCCTGATTGTGCGTCGCGACGCCGCACCTTCGCAGAGAAACGAAGCAGCCAGGCTCATAAGGTGCCGTGCCCGGTTGGTTTGCACAATTGGATGCATTTCTTGACTGGCTCCAGAAACGGGCATTGGTGCACCGGGCTGACTCGACCGATGAGGAACGTCGAACAGGCGTACGTACCGGTGTAGCCTGATCGGCGTCTTTTCGGCGTGAACGCCGCAAGTTGCCCTCGGCTAGACTTGGGACTTCGCCACAGAGCCCAGCCCAATGCCTGTCGAACCCAATGGTTATGCCCTGGTCACCGGCGCATCGAGCGGCATCGGTGCCGCGATCGCCCGGGAATATGCCGCGCGCGGCCGGGCGCTGATTCTGACTGCCCGGCGCGAAGGCCGGCTGACAGAGCTGGCGGGGGAACTGCGCAGCCAGGTGCCGGTCGTCGTGATCGCCGCCGATCTGGCCGATCCGGCCGCGCCCGAGCGGTTGTTCGAGGTATGTCGGGAGCAGGGTCTGTTCGTGGAGATCCTGGTCAACAACGCCGGCTACGGGGTGCCCGGCCGATACACCAGCGCCAGCTGGCAAACCCACGGCGACTTTCTGCAGGTGATGGTGACCGCCGTTGCCGAGCTGACACACCGGTTTCTGCCGGCCATGCAGACCGCCGGACGGGGCCAGATCCTGAACGTCGCCTCGGTCGCCGGACTGGTGCCCGGCTCGATCGGCCACACCCTGTACGGCCCGGTCAAATCCTGGTTGATCAAGTTCAGCGAGTCCCTTGCGCTGGAGGGCGACGCGCACGGAGTGAAGGCTTGCGCGCTCTGTCCGGGTTTCACCTACTCGGAATTTCACGATGTCACCGGCACCCGCGGACAGGTCTCGCAGATGCCGGCCTACATGTGGCTGAAGGCGCCCGATGTGGCCAGAGCCGGCATCGACGCCGTCGAACGGGGTGAGCCGATTTGCGTGCCGGGCGCGGTCTACCGGATCATCCACTTGCTCGTGAAACTGTTGCCCGGCGGCCTGGCCCGGCGGCTGGTCGCGCGCCGGTCCAAGAATTTTCGCGACGACAGCTGAGCGATCGAGCAGCGGTCCTCAGCCGTTGCGCAATGCCGAAATGCGCTCTGCCAACGGCGGATGGCTCATCAGCAACCGCTTAAGTCCGCCGCCGACCGCGCCCGAAATGCCGAACGCGCGCACCTGGGTCGGCAGTGTGCTTTGACCGTAGGTCTGGGCCAGTCGCTCCAGGGCGCGAACCATCTTGTCGCGCCCGGCCAGCCGGGCGCCGCCGGCATCGGCGCGGAACTCGCGCCAGCGGCTGAACCACATGGCGATCATCGACGCAATCAGACCGAAGATCATGTCGAGCGCGAACACGATGATGTAGTAGGCAAAACTCGGCCCGCCATCGCGGTTGCCGGAGATCGCGCCATCGATGATTCGACCCACGATACGCGCCAGGAAAATCACGAAAGTGTTCAGCACGCCCTGGATCAGGGCCATGGTGATCATGTCGCCATTGGCGACGTGGCTCACCTCATGGGCCAGTACTGCTTCGGCCTCGTCGCGGCTCATCGCACGAAGCAGACCGGTGGACACCGCCACCAGCGCGTTGTTCCGGCTGGCGCCAGTGGCGAAGGCATTGATTTCCGGCGCATCGTAGATGGCCACTTCGGGCATGCCGATGCCGGCGGCCTCGGCCTGCCGGCGCACGGTGTTGACCAGCCAGGCCTCGGCCTCGTTGCGCGGCTGCTCGATGACATGTGCCCCGGTGGCGCGCTTGGCCATCCACTTGGAAATGGCCAGCGAAATGAAGGAACCGCCGAAACCGAACATCGCGGCAAATACCAGCAGCGTACCGGTGTCGCCCAGGCGCACGCCAAACACACCCTGGAGCACGGACAGGACGATGCCGAGAAGCGCGAGAACCGCCAGATTGGTGGCCAGGAAAAGAACGATCCGCATCATTGCAGGTACTCCGGTGACGGTCTGAGATCAGGCTCGGAATGGGAGTATAGATTGGGTACACTGCCGACAACTTCAAGGCCACGTGAATGGCCCCGACCGCATGCCTGATCCCTCCGCGTCATCGCCCGCGCCGTCTCTGCCGTACCGGGGCCGATTCGCACCCTCGCCCACCGGTCCGCTGCATCTGGGCTCGCTTGCGGCGGCGCTGGCCAGCTGGCTGTTCGCCCGTCGAGCGGGCGGCGCATGGCTACTGAGAATCGAGGACATCGACCCGCCGAGAGAGCAGCCGGGTGCGGCCAAGCTTCAGATCCGCACCCTGGCAGCCTTTGGAATGTCCCCGGACGAGCCGGTGCTCCGGCAGAGCCGTCGTATCGACGCCTATCGTGCCGCCCTGGATCGGCTCGTCGAACAGGGCCAGGCGTTCGAGTGCCACTGCAGCCGGCGCACGCGGGTCACGCTGCCCGGTGCGCACCGTTCCTGCCTGCCGGGCGCCCAGCGTGCCGACCCAGCCATTCGTTTCCGCGTGCCGGACCAGACCTCCTCGACCTTGATCGATGTCGTCCAGGGCAGGTTCGAGCAGCGCGTCGACCAGGAAGTCGGCGACTTCGTGATCAGGCGCGTCGATGGCCTGATCTCCTACCAGCTGGCTGTCGTGGTCGACGACCAGTACCAGGGCATCACCGAGGTGATTCGCGGTGCCGACCTGCTCGACTCCACGCCTCGCCAGATTCTGCTGCAGCGCGCGCTGGGCTATCGCACGCCCCGCTACGGCCATATTCCGCTGGTGGTCGACGCCAGTGGTCGGAAGTTGAGCAAATCGCTGGCCGCTGTTCCGATCGACCCCGACGACCCGATCCCTGCCCTGTCGGCTGCCTGGACGGCACTCGGACAGGACATCGCCAGGCTGCCCCGATCCGGTCCGGTCGAGCGCGTTCTGCAACATGCGCTGGCCGCATTCGAGCCAACGGACATTGGAAAACGGGCGTTCGGGGTGCCCAGTCTCGCCTCGGGAGACGACCTGCAGGAAAAAGTCGACGAGACTGCTGACCGCTGAACCGGCCCGGCGTACACTCGGGCCGACACCAACAAAAGCTCACGGAGGGTTTCGGTATGACTGCTCGCATCGCTCTGGTCACCGGCGGCACCGGCGGCATTGGTTCGTCGATCTGCAAGCGCCTGGTCCAAATGGGCCACAAGGTTGCCACCAACTACCGCAATGAGGCGCGCGCCCACGAGTGGCAGGCGGCCATGAAAGCCGAGGGCTTCGATATCGCGCTGGCGCAGGGCGATGTGGCCGACCCATCGACCGCGGCCGGCATGGTGGCCGAAGTCGAGCGCCAGCTCGGTCCGGTGGAAATCCTGATCAACAATGCCGGCATCACTCGCGATTCCACCTTTCACCGGATGTCTCCCGAGCAGTGGCATGATGTCATCAATACCAACCTCAACTCGGTCTTCAACGTCACCCGCCCGGTGATCGAGGGAATGCGGGAAAGGAAATGGGGTAGGGTCATCCAGATCAGTTCGATCAACGGCCTCAAGGGCCAGTACGGCCAGGCCAACTACGCAGCCGCCAAAGCCGGCATGCACGGCTTCACCATCTCGCTGGCGCGCGAAAATGCCAGGCTCGGCATCACCGTCAATACCGTTTCGCCCGGCTATGTGGCGACCGACATGGTCATGGCCGTCCCCGAAGAGGTGCGCGCCAAGATCGTCGCCGACATTCCCACCGGCCGGCTCGGCAAACCGGAAGAAATCGCCTACGCCGTGTCGTTCCTGGTGTCTGAGGAGGCATCCTGGATCACCGGCTCCAATCTCGACATCAATGGTGGTCACCACATGGGTTGGTGATCGTTTCCGGGTGCGAACGTAGCCGCCCGGCAACTCGCCCGTCGTCGGCCACTGACCGGACCGGATCGCTTTCGTCCAGTTGCGCCGGATTTGCCAGTGCCGCCTCGGCAATTCCGGGAGCGCCGGTATTGGCGTTTTCGCGCCTCCAAGTTGACCGTCGTCAACGCCCGCCCGGCCACGGGGTGTAAGTTCGATCCTCCGGGGTTCGCGTTGCAAACCCGATCCGGAGATCTCCCGTGGCCTTCGATCGCATTCTGGTTCCGCTCGATGGTTCGACCCAGGGCGAGCAGGCGCTCGTCCATGCGGTTCGGATCGCCAAGGCGTTCGAGTCCCAGCTCCTGCTGGTGCGAGTCCTCGATGCTCCTCCGGCATCGGCCCAGCGAATTCCCGAGACCATCGACTGGCACTTACGCGGGCTGCAAGCCCAGCGCTATCTGGATGCGTTGACCGAGCGGCTGGCCGAATCCGGTCTGGATGCCGAGGCCCTGGTGACAGAAGGCCGGGCGGCCGAGGGAATTCTCGAGTGCATTTACAGCAGGAAAATCGATTTGGTGGTGCTCAGCGCCTACGGCTGGGGTGGGGAGAGCCATTTCCCGCTTGGCGGCACCGTCCAGAAAGTGATCGCCGCAGCGAGCACTTCCATTGCCGTGATCCGACCCGACCGCTTTGCCCAGGCGAGCGAGCTGCAAACAGGCTATCGCAGGGTTTTGGTGCCACTTGACGGCTCCCCACGGGCCGAATGGGCATTGACTACGGCGGCATCGCTGGTGACTCCGGGACACGGCGAGCTAGTGCTTCTTCAGGTCGTTGCCGCGCCCGAAATGCCGCGCCGGCAGCCGCTCACCCAAGAGGAATCCGACCTGCGCAACAAACTCATCGAGTGCAATCGGCGGGCCGCAGAGCAGTATCTGACCGACGCGGTTGCACGCTTCCGGAGCCGTGTCGAAATCCAGAGTCGGATTGTCGTGTCTTCGAACGTTATCGAGACCATCCGGACCGTCGCCGCGAGCGAGAATGTCGAACTGATCGCGCTGGCTGCTCGTGGCATCGCCACCGGCACCTCCCGGCAGGGGTCGACAAGCCACGCCCTGTTGGCCGAGTGCGGTCGGCCGACCCTGGTTCTTCAGGAAAGCCAACGCTCGGCATTCAGGTTCCGTGACCAGGTTTCAGTGCTCACGAAGGCAGGACGAGCCTTCGCCAGCCACTGATCCGGGCCGCACCGGATGAGGCGGAAACGGCGCAGTCGCGGTGACGGCAAGGGAGCAAAGGCGAACAAGGCCGGACAATCGGCAACGGCCGACCCGCCAGCCACCGGCGGCGCAACGCAGACCCGACCGGGTGCGCTGGCCGTGCACCATCAGTCGATGCTCCACCCCGGCGGTGCGTTGTTTGTCGCGCCGCTCGGTCTGCGCGCAATCAAACGATGCCTGTATCGGGTCTATGAGCAGATCGAAACAAACATTGCTGCCGGCCGTTCCGGCATTCGGGCCGAAGAGTGGCTGTTGGACAACCGACACCTGGTACAGGAGTCGCTTGCCCAGGTCAGCGAACATCTGCCGCGCGGCTACCGAAGGCGGCTGCCGCGGATTCGGCTGACCGCCGGGACACTGCGGACTCGGATTCAGGAGGTTGCCGAGTCTCTGGTTCGCGAGGGGTTACGTCCAGTCGAAATCGGCTGGATCGAAGAGGCGCTGGTGGAGTATCAGACCAGCGCCGGTCTCAGCATCGGCGAGCTCTGGGCGCTGCCCAGCTATTTGCGACTGGCAGTGCTGTCAACGCTGGCCGAGGCTGCCTCGCGCTGTCTGCTGCAAGGCAGCCGATCGATCGACGCCGACAGCGTCCAGGAAGGGCGCTCCGAAGACGTTGCAGAAGCCATTCTTTCATTGCGCCAACTGGCCGACCACGACTGGCGGAAATCCTTTGCGCGGATCAGTCGGGTCGAACGCATCCTGGCTGGTGACCCGGCCGATGCCTACCGCGCGATGGACTTCGCCTCTCGCAACCGCTACCGGGGCGCGGTCGAGGAACTGGCACAACGTAGCCAGCTCACCGAGGAGGCGGTGGCCGAACGGGTCGTCGCGTTGTGCGAGGAAAGCGCGGCAATCGATGCGCGCGCCCGACATGTCGGCTACTACCTGATCGGCCCGGGCCGGCGCACACTGGAGCGCACCCTGCGTTGCTCGAACGCCGTCCACTGGCGGCCCTCCAGATGGCTGACACGCCGACCGGGGCTGGTCTACTTCGGCCTGCTGGGCGCACTGGCGCTGCCGCCGCTGGCCGCGCTGGCACGGTACCTGATGTCCGCGTCATTCGGCTTCGTGCCCTGCCTGCTGACCACCGCGCTGGCCGGCGTGCCGGTGCTCGGGCTGGCGGTTATCTTTCTCAATGGCTTGACCGCCTGGCTGCTGCCGGCCCGGCCGCTGCCCCGGATGGACTTCTCCAAAGGCGTACCGGATGCCTTTCGCACCGCCGTGGTCATGCCGGTGCTGCTGACCCGGATTGGGGACATCACCCGGATACTGGACCGGATTGAGATCAACTACCTCAACAATATCGACGACAACCTCGTCTTCGCGATCCTCAGCGACTTCGGCGATGCCGACAGCGCCTCCACGCCGGAGGACGCCTTTATGCTGGACGCCCTGGCGCAGGGTATCGATGCGCTGAACCAGCGACACGCCGGTGCCGGCGGCAGGATGCCGTTTCTGGCGCTGCACCGCCGTCGTCGCTGGAACCCGGCCGAGCGGATCTGGATGGGCTGGGAACGCAAGCGCGGCAAGCTGGCCGGATTCAACGATCTGCTGGCAGGCGATGATCGAACCGATTACCGAATCCGGTTCGGCGATGCCGCAGCCCTGGACGGCATTCGTTTCGTGATCACGCTCGATGCCGACAGCCATCTGCCGCCCGGCGCCGCCCGCCGGCTGATTGCCAGCCTGGCCCACCCTCTGAACCAGCCGGTGTATACGCCCGGCCAGCCAGGCATTCGCGCGGGGTTCTCCATCCTCCAGCCCCGGCTGGAAATCGATCCGGGCGGCGCCACAGTCAATCGGTTCACCGCAGCATTCGCCGGCGACACCCGACTCGATCTTTACACTCATGCGGTGTCTGATGTGTATCAGGATCTGTTCGGCGAAGCGATCTACACCGGCAAGGGAATCTACGACTGGCGGGCATTCAGACACGCGCTGGAGGGCCGCATTCCCGAAAACGCCGTGCTCAGCCATGATCTCCTGGAAGGCGTCATCGCTCGCGTCGGTCTGGTTTCCGACACCGTCGTGCTCGAGCAATTCCCGGCCACCGCGCCTGCCTTCATGCGCCGGTTGCACCGCTGGGTTCGCGGCGACTGGCAACTCCTGCCGTGGCTGCTGCCGTTCTGGCCGGTCCGCCGGGGGGCTATCGCTCGCCCGCCGATGGCGGGCATTCATCGATGGAAGATGTTCGACAACCTGCGCCGCAGCCTTCAGCCAGCGGCCATCCTGACGCTCCTGCTGCTGGCATGGACCGGCGTGCTGCCCGGCGCAGCCTGGGCGTGGACGGTTGCGCTGCTCGGTATCCAGGCGGCACCCGTACTGGCCGACATCCTTTCGCTTGCCACCCGCGCCCTGACCAGTCCGCACACCCTGGCCAGCCGGCTGCGGCAAGCGCCATCCGCCCTCGCACAGCCTTTCTGGCATTGGCTTCTGGGTCTGGTGCTGTTGCCGTATCAGAGCCAGACCACGCTGGATGCGATCGGCAAAAGCCTCTACCGGATGCTGGTCTCGCACCGACGGCTGCTGGACTGGACGCCGGCCGCGCACGGTCAGCGTCCGCCGGGCGGCGATGCCTCGGGCCGGCATCTGATGCGCGAAATGTGGGCCGCTCCAACCTTGGCTATGGTAGTCGGGCTGGCAGTTGCCGGCATCAACCCCGGAGCGTTGCCCGTGGCGCTGCCGTTGCTCGTGGCATGGCTGCTGGCGCCGTGGATTGCCGCCTGGACCGCGCAGCCCAGTCACCAAGCGCAGGTGCAGGTCGGGGCGCGGAAGCAGCAGTCGCTGCGACTGATCGCCCGTCGCACCTGGCTGTTTTTCGAGCGCTTCGTCGGCCCGGACGACCACTGGCTTGCGCCCGACAACTTTCAGGAGCAGCCCCGAGCGGCGCTGGCTCGTCGCACTTCGCCGACCAACATCGGCATGGCGCTGTCGGCCACCCTGGCGGCCCACGATTTCGGCTACATCGACCCCGCAATCCTGTTGGACCGGCTGCGCAACACCTGCGACACGCTACGTCGCATGGAGCGCTATCGCGGACACTGGCTGAACTGGTACCAGACCCGCGATCTCCGCCCGCTCCAGCCGCGCTACGTCTCGACCGTCGACAGCGGAAACCTCGCCGCCTGCTTTCTCGCGGTCGCCGAGGGTATCCGCGAGCGGATGACAGCGCCGCTGACCTGGCAGCCGGCCATGGCCGGCGCGCTGGACACGCTGGACGTGTTCGAACAGACCCTGCGTATCAGCCTGGCCGGCCATGAGTCGGATGCCAGCCAGCGCTGCCTGGACATCATCGCCAAGACCCGGTTGCGGGTCGAAACCGCCAGCAGCCGTCCGGACGGCTGGCAACTGCTGGCGCAACTGGTCGACACGGACCTGCCCGCTCTCAGCCAGACGTTGGTCGAGCTGGTCGAAGCGGAACCGACCACATTCGGCGACGAGGATCTCGGCCAATTGCGCATATGGCTGGATGAATTGCGCCGGCATGCGCTCGCCTGGCAACGCCATGTTTCCCGGTTCATGCCCTGGCTCGATGCGCTGGCCAACCTGCCGGTCGACGCGGTTGCCGGCGCAAGCTGCGCCGCTGTGTCTGAATGGAAGGCGCGCATGCGCGCACTTTTCGAACCTCCACCCGCACCGGATCGGTATCAGTCCGGGTGTCGCGAGGCGCTGTCGCGACTGGCCGAGCTGGATGCACTGCGCCATGCCGGCATCTTTGATGACGCGACCGAAATCGCGCTCGGGACCTGGGCGCAACGATTCGCCGCCCAGCTCGAGGCCGCCGAGCGCGAAGCAGCGGTGTTGCTGAACGAATCGGCCGACCTGGCGGCACGTTTGAAGCGATGGGTCGTCGAAATGGACTTCCGATTTCTCTACGACGACGCCCGGCATCTTTTCCGCATCGGGCACAACGTCAGCAACGACCGCAGCGACCCGAATTTCTACGACCTGCTGGCCTCGGAGGCGCGGCTGGCTGGATTCATCGCCATCGCCAAGGGCGATGTGCCGCTTCGTCACTGGCTGCACCTCGGGCGACCTTTGCGTCGTCGTCGCGGCCGGATCATCCTGATGTCGTGGAGCGCGACGCTGTTCGAATACCTGATGCCGCATCTGTTCATGGACAGCCCGCGCGACACGCTGATCGAGCGGGCCTGCCAGACCGCGATCGCCCTGCATCGCGAATTCTGCGATCAGATGGGGCTGCCCTGGGGCATTTCCGAATCCGGCTATTACCATCTCGACGAAAACCAGCACTATCAATACCAAGCGTTCGGCGTGCCCGATCTGGGCTTCCGCAGCAATCTGGGCGAACGGGTCGTGGTGGCGCCTTACGGATCGGTGATGGCGCTCGACTTTGCGCCGGCAGCTGCGCTGGTCAATATCGAGCGGTTCGGGCAACTCAACGCTTGCGGGCTGTACGGGCTCTTCGAGGCGATCGACTACGGCCGGACCGAAAAGGCCAATGCGCGACGGGCCCGGGTGGTCCGCTCGTACATGAGTCACCACCAGGGCATGATTCTGCTGGCGATCGACAATTTCCTTCATGACGGGGCCATGAAGCGTCGATTTCACCAGGATCGCCGCGTGATGGGCATCTCCAGCCTGCTTCACGAACGGCCTGCAGCGCCGGGCAACGCGCTGCGCAGCTGGCCACAGCCACAGGGACGCACGTTCCACGGCCAGGCCGGGCCACAGAGCTGGCCGCAACTCCGAACCGACGGCCTCGAACACCACACCCTGCTGTCCAACGGTCATTACTCGGTGCTGCTCGATGCCAACGGCGGTGGCGGCAGCGAATGGGATGGCATCGCGCTGGTGGCAAGGCAGTCGCGTGCATCAGGGCGAGCGACCGGGCACTGGTTCCATCTGAAAGACCTGGAAACCGGCGACGTTTTTGCCGTGACGCCGGGGCCTTCGGAAGACCCAACGGTCACCTGCGCGGTCGAGTTCGGACCGCATCGCGCGGAGTTTCAGCGCCGCACCCACGGTGTGTTCTGCCGCATGGTGGTCGCTGTGGCCTCGCAGCAGGATGTCGAAGTGCGGCTGCTGACACTGCACAACGAGACCAATCGTCGCCGACGCCTGCTCCTGGTCGGCATCGCCGAAGTCGCGCTTGCGCCTGCCGCCGAGTTCTGGCGCCATCCGGCGTTCGCCCGGCTGTTCGTCGAAAGTGAGTGCTTCGAAGCGGACCAGCTGCTGCTGTTCCGTCGGCGGCCCAGGGCCTCGAACGACAAGCCGGTGTTCATGGCCCACATGATCGTCCCGCCCGCCGGCCAGGACTGCCGGTTCGGCTGGGATACCGATCGCAGGCGAATCCTGGGTCGGGGCGGCTCGACAAGTCGGCCGGAGCTGCTGAACGGCGGGATCGACAGCTTTGGCCGGACCAGCGGCGCGATACTGGACGGGGCCATCGCCACCGGCCTGGAGCTGACGCTGGAGCCCTATGCACAGGCCGAACTGGGCGCGGTCACCGCTGTGGGCCACTCTCGTCGTGATCTGCTGGCGACCATTCGCTCGTGCCGCTCGATCCCCCGCCTGACATGGCTCCTGGAACAGGCCAGGATGCAGACCGGTCAGGAACTGCAAAACCTGGAAATCGCGCCCAGCGAGGGCCGGGACATGCTCAATCTGCTGTCGGCCGTAGTATCGCCGTGGCGGCACCTCCGATCGCCCGTCCCGCAGGTCTCCAGCGCCACGCGCATTCAGGGAGTGCTCTGGTCGCGCGGCATTTCGGGCGACTGGCCGATCGTTCTGGTTCGTCTCGATGCCCCCGAGGATACCTCCGCCATCGAACCACTGCTCAAGGCACACACGTTCTGGGTCGGTCGCCAGGCTCGCTTTGATCTGGTCATCGTCGATGAAACCGCCGGCGGATACCTGCAGCCCGGCCGTGACCGGCTGATGCAGCTGATCGCCGCTATCCGGAGCAGGACAAACCGGAAGCTGACCGGCTCGGTATTCGTCCTGCCCGGCGCCGAACTGCGCACCGATGAGCGGCTGGCGCTGCACGCGGCGGCGGACATCGTCCTGGACAGTCGGAACGGCGGATTCGGACAGCAGCTCGACAGGCCCGCCGAAACCGAGCCCCGGCTGCCCTTGCTGTCGCCGGTGAGATGCGCTCAGCGGCGACCGATGCCGCCGACCGACCTTGCCCGGCCCGACAGGCTTCGCTTCGACAACGGTTCCGGCGGTTTTGCCGACAACAGCGCGGACTATCTCATCCATCTGGCCGATGGCGAGATGCTGCCCGCGCCCTGGTCCAACGTCCTCGCCAACCCCAACTTCGGCACGCTGGTGACGGAGACCGGGCTCGGCTACTCGTGGGCCGGAAACAGCAGCGAAGCGCGACTCACGCCCTGGCCGAACGACCCGGTCGGCGACCGGGCCGGTGAAGTCTGCTACCTGCGGGATGAAGAAACCGGCGCCGTGTGGTCGCCCACCCGACTGCCGCTGCCGGCGCCGGGCAGCCATCGCATCCGTCACGGCGCAGGCTTTACCGAGTTCGAGCATCTCAGCCACGGCCTGTGCCAGCGCTTGCGGGTGACCGTCGACGAGGCCGAGCCGGTCAAGCTGATCCGGCTGAGCCTTCGCAACGACTGGCCCTGGCCGCGTCGCCTGACCGCCACCTATTACCTGGAGTGGGTGCTCGGCACGACTCGCGAGGAAACGGCGAAGTACATCGTTCCCGACTATGCTGCCGACGACTGCGCCCTGCTGGCACACAATGCGTTCTCGCGCCTGGATCCGACGCCATTCGTCTTCCTGACCGCCAGCGCGCCGCCGCATGGCCTGTGCACCGACCGGGACGAGTTCCTGGGCAGCGCGGGCGACAGCGCACGGCCGCTGGCCCTTGAGCGCATCGGCCTCAGCGGACGCATCCGAAGCACCGATGATCCGTGTGCGGCCTATCAGGTCCATCTCGACATACCGGCTGACGGCACGGTCACGATTTACTTCGTACTGGGCCAGGGGCCGGATCGGGACGCCGCGATCACCCTGGCCCGACGATTCCGCAACGCCGACTTTGCAGCCGAGCGCATGCGTCAAGGCGAACAGCACTGGCACCAGCGGCTCCAGGTCGCCCAGTTCCAGACTCCCGAACCCGCCATGGACCTGCTGCTGAACCGCTGGCTGCCCTATCAGACCCTGGCCTGTCGCATGTGGGGCCGTTCGGGCTACTACCAATCGAGCGGTGCATTCGGCTTCCGCGATCAGTTGCAGGATGCCCTGGCGCTGATCTGGAGTGCGCCGGAACTGACTCGCGCGCATATCCTTCTGGCCGCATCGCGACAGTTCCAGGAGGGCGATGTGCTGCATTGGTGGCACGAGGCCCCGCTGCGCGGGGTACGTACCCGATGCTCCGACGATTTGCTGTGGCTACCGTACTCGGTGGCCCACTACGTCGCAGCCACGGGCGACACGTCGATTCTCGGCGAGACGGTCGCCTACCTGACCGCGCCGGCCCTGGCCGACGACGAGGCCGAACACTACACCGAAGTGGGCCCGGGCCCGGAGCGTGGCTCGCTCTACGAGCATTGCTGCCGGGCCATCGACCGGGCCAGCGTGGTCGGTCCACATGGCCTGCCAACGATCGGCAGCGGCGACTGGAACGACGGCTTCAATCGGGTCAGCACTTCCGGGCGCGGCGAGAGCGTCTGGCTGGCCTGGTTCATGGCCCGGGTGTGCGACGACTTCGCCGGTTGCTGTCTGAGCCGGGGCGATCCGGCGCTGGCCGAACGCTACCGATGCCTGGCTGGCGAGCTGCGAGAACGTGCCGAAAGTCAGGCATGGGACGGGCTCTGGTATCGGCGCGCCTATACCGATGACGGCACGCCGTTGGGGTCGGCGGAAAACGACGAATGCCGGATCGACCTGATCGCCCAGGCATGGTCGGTACTGGCCAGCGATCAGCCCACCAAGCGGGCAAGACAGGCCATGGATTCGGCCTGGAAGCATCTGGTCCGCGAACAGGACCGGCTCGTCTTGTTGCTGACACCGCCGTTCGACAAGACCCGTATCGACCCGGGCTATATCAAGGGCTACCCCCCGGGCGTGCGAGAGAATGGTGGCCAGTACACCCACGCCGCCACATGGTCGGTATGGGCGTTTGCCGCGCTGGGCGACGGTGAACGAGCTGCTGCATTGTTCCGTCTGCTGAATCCGATTCTCAGAACCGGCAATCCCGAGGCAGTAGCCCATTACCGGGTCGAGCCCTATGTCCTGGCTGGCGATGTCTACGGCGCGCAGCCGCACATCGGCCGCGGCGGTTGGAGCTGGTACACCGGCGCTTCGGGCTGGCTGTATCGGGCCGGCGTGGAGGCGATCCTCGGCCTCAGACAGCGCGGCGAACGGCTGGAAATCAAGCCCTGCCTGCCGCGCGACTGGCCGGGATATCGGGCGCAGCTGAGCCGCGGACGGGCATGCTACGAAATCACCGTCGAACAGTCGCAGATTCACAGCGGATGCGTAATCGAGTTCGACGGACAGCGCCAGTCGGGCAACTGTGTCCCATTCGTCGACGACGGCCAGCGTCATCGCGTTTGGGTGCGCCTGGCGATCCCGCCGGCCGATGGCCCGGGGCTGCCGGCGGCCAACCCGGGCTGACAGCGAACAGGTTGCATGCCGGGCCGTGCTGCGCCATGCTGCGCCGCACTAGCCTCGGGCAGGAATGACGCATGGCACAAGATACGCTTCGGATCATCAAGAAATACCCCAATCGGCGCCTGTACGACACCGAGATTTCCAGCTACATCACTCTGGAAGACGTCCGCCAGCTGATTCTGGAAAACGCGCGGTTCGAGATTCGCGACGCCAAGACTGGTGATGATCTCACCCGGCAGGTGCTGCTGCAGATCATTTCCGAGCATGAGCAGGATGGCCAGCCGATGCTGTCCACCGAGCTGCTCAGCCAGCTGATCCGCTTCTACGGCGATTCGCTGCAGGGCTTCATGGGCAGCTACCTGGAGCGCAGCATGCAGTTGTTTCTCGATCAACAACAGCAGTTTCGCAGCCAGCTGAACAACTTGCTGGGGCAGACCCCGTGGACCATGCTCAACCAGATCACCGAGCGCAACATGGATCTATGGAAGAACTTCCAGACCGGGCTGCTCGGCCAGATTCAAGGCGGGACATCGGCCGGACCGGGCAAGGGCCAGCAAAAAGACAAGTGAAACCGGCCTGATCGCCGGATGCGCGGGCGGTCAAAGCCTCCTCGTTGTGCACCGCGACCCTGTTTGCCTCGCAACAATTCCCCTCATTCGGAGATTACCGACATGCAACGACGCGTTGCCGTGGTCAGCGGCGGCCTGGGCGGTCTTGGCACCGCCATCTGCAAGACTCTGGCCGCCCGCGGCTGTCATGTGATCGCCGCCGATTCGCACCCGACAGCGGAACGCGAAAAGGCATTCGTCGACGCACTGTCGCCGCATTCGGGCTCCGTGGTCGCGCTCGACGTGACCGACGCCGCAGCCTGTCAGTCGGTAGTCGACGACGCCATCGCGCAACACGGCTCGCTGGATATCCTGGTCAATGCCGCCGGAATCACCCGCGATGCCACGCTGCGCAAGATGACCGCCGAGCAATGGGGCTCGGTGCTGCGGGTCAATCTGGATGGGGTGTTCAACCTGTGCCGGTCGGTGGTCGAAACGATGACCGCGCAGGGCTTCGGTCGAATCGTCAACATCAGCTCGGTCAATGGCCAGAGCGGGCAGTTCGGCCAGACCAACTACTCGGCCGCCAAGGCCGGCCTGCACGGTTTCACCATGGCCATGGCCAAGGAAACCGCGCGAAAGGGCGTGACCGTCAACAGCGTCGCGCCCGGATACATCGACACCGAGATGACCCGAGCAATACGGCCCGACATCCGCGAACAGATCGTCTCCGGCATACCGGTTGGCCGAATGGGCGTCCCCGAAGACATCGCCCGCGTGGTGGCGTTCCTGTGCGACGACGACGCCGGCTACATCACGGGCGCGCTGATCCCGGTCAACGGCGGCATGTTCACCAGCTTCTAGGCGCCTGTCGGCCCTGGCGGGCGGCACCCGGTGGTGGTGACCGCCCGGCGCCGCTCAAATAACCATGGGCTACAGCTCGCGCACCACCCTGAATCCCAGGCGCGGATTGACCGCAGCGGCTGGCGCAGAAAGCCGGAAGGCCGAGCGCACTTGATCCGGCGCACTGGCCCAGGAAGCACCGCGCAGCACACGCAGTTCGCAACCCGGATTGACCCAGGCGCTGCCGTCAGTCGGCGCGCGCTGGTAGCTGTCGTGCCAGCAGTCTTCCACCCATTCCGAGACATTGCCCTCCATGTCGTGCAGGCCGAACGGATTGGCCGGGAAGCTGCCGACCGGGGCTGGGCCCCAGTGCCCGTCGGTATAGCGCGAAAAGGCATTGGACCAGTTGCGCCGGGTTTGCGAGCGATCGCCGTCACCGGTGAAATTGCCGACCATCTCGGTTGGATTGCCATCGCCCCAAGGAAAAGCCGTCTCGGTCCCCGCCCGCAGCGCGTACTCGAACTCGGCCTCGCTTGGCAGCCGGTAGCGCTGGCCGGTCTCGCGCGACAGCCACTCGGTGTATGCCCTGGCGTCCTGCCAGGAGACGTTGATCACCGGCAGATCCGGGCTGGCCGGCTCGCCCAGATGGTCGTGGCGCCAGTTCACTCCACTCTTCTCGGTCAAAGTGCCGCTTGCCTCGTCGTAGACGGTCGCCTTGCCGACCTGCTGGGCTCGGGCAACATAGCCGGTGGCATTGACGAACTGCTGAAACTGGGCAACCGTGGTTTCCGCCCGCGCCATCGCAAACCCGCGCGCAATGGTGACCTTAAAGCGCGGTCCTTCATTGGCGGCACGATCTTTTTCGCGGTTGGGCGAACCCATTTCAAAGCTGCCCAATGGGATCACCACCAGTTCGGGACCCTGGCCACCCGATGCGATCGGATCGACCAGACGATCGCCCGGGCTGAACGAGGCATAGTTGCGCGCGTTGTCGATGCGCCGACGCAAATCGTCCAGCACGGCACCATCGACCGCCACCGGCTCGAGACTGGCGAACAGCGCATCGGCGCGATCGAAATCGCCCCCATCGAGTGCCGTCAGAATGCTGTCGCTCAGGCTGTCGGCCCGTCGTTGCCGCTTCTCGATCAGCAGTACGCTGGCGTTCTGCGCCAGATTGGTCCCGGTTTCCAGGGCGGCGGCCTCCGAGAGCAGTCGGTCGGCTTCGACAAAATCATCGCGCTCGGCCGCTGCTTCGGCCTGCGCGATCAACGCCTGTTCGATCGTCGAAAGGCCGGCCCTCGCGGCCGCATTGTCCGGGTCGCTGGCCAGCACCTCCCGATACAGATCCAGCGCGCTGACACCTTGTGGGCTGATCAGGTTGCCGGCTTCGACCTGCCTGGCTGCTTCGGCCAATCGCTGCGCCTGCTCGCGGCCAGCGCCGACTGCCGCCGTCAAGGCGGCGACTGCCGAATCGTTGGGCCGGTGCTGGCGGGCCAGGCCGGCCAACCGCGCACCCTGGTCGAATCGCCCGTCGGCCAATGCCGCCTCAGCCTGTCGCACCACTGCCGCAACCGCACGGGACAGGCCGGCTTCGGCCTCAGAAGCGCCACCCGGAAGCCGCGAGGCCCGAGCGAAGATCGCAACGGCACCGGTATCGCCTTCCAAACGGCCCTGAGAAAGCGCTTGCTCAGCGCGCTGCATCAGTTCGCGCCGCTCCTCCTCGGGCGTGATATCGAACGAAGGCGTCCACTCCTCTTCCTGGCTGGTGGCATCGACCAGCCGCCTGCGCACGGATTGAGTCTCTTCGGTTTGACCGGATGTGGCCGTTCCTGTCTCGGTTTCCTGAGCTTGCGCCGTGGCAATGAAAGATCCGGTCGCAATCACCGCGATCAACAACGATATCCCGCACACGGATCTGGGCAATCCCGGCCGATCCGAACATCCTTGGACATGGTGCATTCTTAACCCCCCGGCAAAATGATCATGCATACTCGGCGGCGTCGCCAAAGCGCGCCTAACGTTAGGTCATGCTGCACATGCAAGCAACTCAAATCGACGACAGCCCGGGAATCTGGCTGAACGATGCAGGGCAACTGGCCCACTATTCCAGCCAGTGGATCGACGCGGAGCCGATCGCCCTGGACACCGAATTCATCCGCGAACGCACTTTCTGGCCAAAGCTCGCCCTGGCCCAGATCGGCGTGCCGGGCACCATTCTGCTGGCCGACACCCTGGCACCGGGCATGCCTGAGTCCCTGGCTGCCCTGCTGTCGAATCGGTCGCAACTGAAAGTGATGCATAGCGCCAGCGAAGACCTGGTGGCCCTGCACCATGCCTGCGGCGTATTGCCGGCGCCGCTGTTCGACACGCAGATTGCCGCCGCGCTGGTCGGCCTTGGACCGGGGCTCAGCTACCAGGCATTGATTCGCGAACTGATCGGCGTGGAAGTGGACAAGGGCGAAACCCGGTCCGACTGGATGCGCAGGCCGCTCTCACCGGCACAGCTGTCCTATGCCAGCGACGACGTGCGCTATCTGCATGAGGCGCATCGACTGCTGTCCGACCGGTTGGCCCGACTCGGCCGCGAGCAGTGGGTCGAGCAGGACTGTCAGCGCATGCTTTCCACCCCACCGGGCGAACTGGAGCCGTGGCCGCATCTGGCGCTGCGCAGCAGCCAGTCGCTCGACCGCGGCGGTCAGGCCAGATTGTGCGCGCTGCTGCGCTGGCGGGACGCCCATGCAATTCATGCGGACAAGCCCCGAAGCTGGATCCTGGCCAACGACCTGGCCGTCGAGTTGGCCAGACGACCGCCGGACAATGCTGAGGCACTGGGTCACCTGCTGAATGCACGCCCCAATGCGCCACGCAAGCTGCGCGACCCGATCTGGACGGCGCTGAACGACCTTCTGCCGGACGCCGCCGACCTGCCCCTGGCGGAACCGCAGACCAATGCCTTCAAGCAGCAACTGAAGCGGATGCAGGAAGCCGTGTCAACGGTGGCCGAAAAGCTGGCCATCGCCCCGACCGTGCTCGCCTCCCGCCGGCATCTGGAAAGCCTGCTGACCCTCGGCCAATGGCCGGACGCGCTTGCAGGCTGGCGTCGGGATCTGCTGGAAAGCGAGCTGATGCCACTTTTGCGTGCCGGGGGCTAGCCGTCGGACTTCGCTATCGGTATCATTTGCCGCTTGGGATTTTTCGTGGGGCGGTAGCTCAGCTGGGAGAGCGTCGCGTTCGCAATGCGAAGGTCGAGGGTTCGATCCCCTTCCGCTCCACCACCAAGTTCCAGGGGAATTCACCGCCGGCGATCGCCGGCGGTGTCGTTAAGGCTACTGCAATGGCGGCCAAGGGGAGATCGATCATGCAATGTGTCCGTCACTGCGCCGTCCTGGCGCTGCTTCTGACCCTGAGTGTTACTGCGGCAGTCGCTGAGGAGGCTCCTCCCGAGGCCGCCGCCCTGCCGGATGCGCGCACGATTATTGACCGCCACATCGCCGCACTCGGCGGGCCGGAGGCCATCCAGGCACAGAATGTCGGTACAGCCCGAGGCCACATCGAGTTCGTCGGCACCGATGCGCAGGCGCCGGTGCTGTCTCTTGGCCTGTCGGCGACGAAGCGGACCACGATCATCACCCTGCCAGGCATGGGCGAGATCCGCTCCGGCATCGATGGCGATGTGGTCTGGTCGCTCGATCCGCAATCCGGCGCCCGCATTCTGTCTGCGCAGGACGCGGCGATGCAGCTGGAGACGTCGCTCCCCGAGGCCGCGCTGCGCGACGAGCGTTTCATCGAGCACGCCGAAACCGTCAGTCTCGGCCAGGTCGAGGGCCAACCCTGCTATCGGGTCAGGCTGACCTGGAAAACCGGGCGCGAATCGGTCGACTGCTACAGCACGGAATCCGGGCTGTTGCTGGGCACCAGCAACTTTCAGGACTCGCCGATGGGCAAGGTGACGATATTCACCGCCTACCTCGAATATGCCGAGCTCGGCGGCGTGAAGCTGGCGACCCGCATCATGCAGACCGTGATGGAGCGCTCCCAGCTGATGGTGATCGAGTCCCTCGACCTGTCGCCGCCCGACCCGGCTCTGCTGGAGCTGCCCGAACCGGTCAAGGCGGCGCTCGCCGCTCGAACCGGAACGAGCGAAGGCTGATACCCCGCCTGGCCTCCCATTCGGGGCCGGAACCGCCTGCAATTGCTACAATGCGCGCACCGGGCCGTCGTCAGCCGCTGCCTTTGCGCCGCCTCAGATGGCTGCCCGAGTCCATTTCCCAACGGCTCCGTAGCTCAGCTGGATAGAGCGTCCCCCTCCTAAGGGGAAGGTCACAGGTTCGACTCCTGTCGGGGCCGCCAGTTTTCCGGTGCATTCGCTGGCCGGTTCGATCCAGGAGCAAACATGTCCCACGCAATTCTCGCCGCGCTCGGCCTGGGCGCGAGCGAATCAGGAACCTATCTCGGTCAGGGTGAGTGGTCAGCGACCACCGACGCCGGCACCATCGACACCTTCAATCCGGCCAGCGGCGAGCGGCTGGCCCAGGTGCATTCGGCCAGCCAGGCCGACTACGACATCATTCTCGAGCGCGCGCAGGCCGCCTTCGAGATCTGGCGCACCACGCCCGCGCCGCGGCGCGGCGAGGCGATCCGGCTGTGCGCCGACGCACTGCGTCGCAACAAGGACGCGCTGGGCTCGCTGGTCGCCCTGGAGATGGGCAAGATCAAGCCCGAAGGTGACGGCGAGGTTCAGGAGATGATCGATATCGGCGAGTTCGCCGTCGGTCTGTCGCGCCAGCTCTACGGCTTGACCATGCATTCGGAGCGTCCCGGCCACCGGATGTACGAGCAATGGCACCCGATCGGCCCGATCGGCATCATCAGTGCATTCAATTTCCCGGTTGCGGTGTGGGCCTGGAATGCCTTCGTGGCGGCGGTCTGCGGCGACATCTCGATCTGGAAGCCCTCGCCCAAGGCGCCGCTGTGCGCCATCGCCAGCATGAAGATCTGCAACGCGGCGCTGCGCGAGGGCGGCTTCCCGGATCTGTTCTTCCTGTTCAACGACGCCGGCACGGCGCTGGCCGAGCGCATGGTCGATGACCATCGCCTGCCGCTGATCAGCTTCACCGGCTCGTGCGGGGTCGGCCGACAGGTCGGCCATCGGGTTGCTCAGCGCTTCGGCCGACCGCTGCTCGAACTGGGCGGCAACAACGCCATCATCCTCGACGAAAGTGCCGACCTCAAGCTGGCCATTCCGGCCATCGTGTTCGGTGCGGTGGGCACCGCCGGGCAGCGCTGCACCAGCACTCGGCGCCTGATCGTGCATCGTTCGCTGCACGACAGCGTGGTCGAGACGCTGGTCAAGGCCTATGGCCAGATCGAGTCGCGGATCGGCGACCCGACCGACCCGGCCACCCTGATGGGCCCGCTGACCGATCAGTCGGCAGTGGAACGATTCCTGGCCGCCATCGCCAAGGCCAGGGCATCCGGGGGCAGCGTGGCGACCGGTGGTACGGCGATCGATCGCCCGGGCCACTTCGTCACGCCGGCCATCGTCACCGGGCTGGAAAACGCCGACGAAGTGGTGCAGACCGAAACCTTTGCGCCGATTCTCTACGTGATGCCGTTCGACACGCTCGATGAAGCGATCGCCATGCAGAACGGAGTACCGCAGGGCCTGTCGTCGGCGATCTTTACCCAGAATCTCAAATCGGCCGAGCGCTTTCTGTCGGCAGCCGGTTCGGACTGCGGCATCGCCAATGTCAACATCGGCACCAGCGGTGCCGAGATCGGCGGTGCGTTCGGCGGCGAAAAGGAAACCGGTGGCGGTCGCGAATCCGGCTCCGATGCCTGGAAGGTTTACATGCGCAGGCAAACCAACACCATCAACTATTCCGATGCACTGCCGCTGGCACAGGGCATACGCTTCGAGTTCTGAGCAACAACCACGACTCGCGCAGCGGCCAAACGCCCCGACAGCCTGCACAACCGCGGTTGTCGGGGCAACCACCGCGCGATCAACCCCGAGCCGGGCAAGCGCTCCCCCCTGCGCCTGGAGTACCGATCGACCATGTATGCGCTGGCAAAGCCGTTTCTGTTCCGTCTCGACGCCGAACGCGCCCACGACGTCGGATTACGTGCCATTGAGCTGGCCTATCGCAGTGGCCTGAATCCACTGCTGGCCCGCCCTCCTGCGCCCTTGCCGACCCGCGCATTCGGGCTGGAATTTCCCAATCCGGTCGGCCTCGCCGCCGGTCTGGACAAGAACGGCGAGCACATCGATGCGTTGCTGGCGCTGGGCTTCGGCTTCATCGAAATCGGAACCGTCACGCCGCGCCCGCAGCTCGGCAATCCCAAGCCTCGCATGTTCCGGCTCCCGCGCCAGCGCGCCGTGATCAATCGACTCGGGTTCAACAATCGCGGCCTGAATGCGCTGTTGGACAATCTGGGCCGCGCCCGCCGACGCGGCATCGTCGGCCTCAATATCGGCAAGAACAAGGACACCCCAAACGAGCGTGCGGTTTACGACTATCTGTTCTGCATGGAGCGCGCGTACGCTGCCGTCGACTATCTCACCATCAATATATCCTCGCCCAACACCGAAGGCCTGCGCGAGCTGCAACAGGCCACTGCGCTGCGCAAACTGCTGCACACGCTGCGCAACACCCAGGAGTTCCTCGCCGGCCGGCACGGTAGACGCACACCGATGTTGATCAAGATCGCCCCGGACCTGTCCGAAGCGGAGATCGACCTGATGGCCAGCGTGCTGGTCGAAGCGAAGGTCGACGGGGTGATCGCGACCAACACCACGATCGACCGGGTGATGATCAAGGACGACCCACTGGCGGCGCAGGCCGGCGGACTGTCCGGCGCCCCGCTGTATGCCCGCTCGACGGCGGTCCTGCGCCGGCTGCGCAGCCGACTTCCGGAGGCCATCCCGATCATCGGCGTGGGCGGCATTCTGTCCGGTGCCGATGCGGCCGGAAAGCTGGCGGCGGGCGCGGGGCTGGTGCAGTTCTACACCGGTTTGATCTATCAAGGCCCGGCGCTGATCGGCGAGGCGGTCGAAGCCATCCGGCGCAGGCGAGAGGCGCCCAGCCGATGACCGGGTACACATTGGTCGAAAACGCCAGTCTGGCCGGTCGCAACACGTTCCGGGTGCCGGCCCGGGCGGCACTGCTCGCCGATGTCAGGAATCCCGATTCGCTGGCCGAGCTGATGTCGTTTCCGCTGATCCGGCAAAGCGAAGTGCTGGTGCTCGGCCAAGGCAGCAACCTGCTGCTGGCCGGGGATTTTCCCGGTCTGGTGGTCTGCCTGGCCAGCCACGGGATTCGGATCCTGGAGGACGACGGCGAATCGGCTCTGGTGCGGGCCGAGGCCGGCGCTACCTGGAACGACCTGGTCGACTGGAGTCTGGCGCACGGCTTCATCGGCCTGGAAAACATGGCGCTGATCCCCGGCAGCGTCGGCGCGGCACCGATCCAGAACATCGGCGCCTACGGAGCGGAGGCCGGTGAGTTCATCGTCTCGGTCGAGGCCTTCGACCGCAGCACCCTCGGGCTGCGCCACCTCACGGCAGCCGAATGCGCATTCGGATACCGCGACAGCCTGTTCAAGCGCGAGCCCGAGCGCTGGATCATCACCGGCGTCGAACTGCGGCTGTCGCGTCAGGGCGAGCTGCGCCTGGATTACAGCGGTATCCGAGAGGAACTGACCGCCATGGGCGTCGAGAAACCACGCGCGGTCCATGTCGCCGAGGCGGTCAGCCGGGTGCGGACCCGCAAGCTGCCCAATCCGGCGCTGCTCGGAAATGCTGGAAGCTTTTTCAAGAACCCGCTGGTCGGCCGCGAACGCGCCGACGCACTCAGTCGCGAGCACCCCGGCCTGCCGGTGTTTCCCGGCGCCGACCAGAGCAGCCGCAAGCTGTCGGCCGCCTGGCTGATCGAAACCAGCGGCTGGAAGGGTCACCGGGACGGCGATGCCGGCGTGTCCGAGCAGCACGCCCTGGTGCTGGTCAACCACGGCGCGGCGACCGGCGAGCAGATTCTGGGTCTGGCGGCGCGCATCTGTGAATCGGTGACGGCCCGGTTCGGCATCGAACTGGAGCCAGAGCCGCGCATCATCGGGGCGTCCTTCCCCGGCTCAGTCATCAGTGCAGCGTGAGTGCCACCCCACACCAGACCGACGCCGAACCCCCGACCGGCGACCTGCGCGGCCAGAGTAGCGGTGATTCCGATAGCGCCGAGCGCGATCTGTGGCGGGCGATCACGCTGATGCTGGCCAGTGCGGTGCTATTCGGCGCCATGGCGGTGGTCATTCGGCTCGCGTCGAAACAACTGCATCCGTTCGAGATCGCCTTCTTCCGTAATGTATTCGGGTTCATGTTCGCCCTGCCGCTGCTCTGGCGTCACGGAATCGGCGTATTGCGCACGCAAAAGCTGCCGCTCTACCTGATGCGCTGTTCGATCGGCATCGTGTCGATGATGGCCGGCTTCTGGGCGATCGTGAATCTGCCGCTGGCGCAGGCCATCTCGCTGTCCTATTCGACGCCGCTGTTCGTCACCATCGGCGCGGTCCTGGTGCTGGGCGAGGTGGTGCGGGCGCGGCGCTGGACGGCGGTGATCATCGGTTTCATCGGCGTGCTGGTGATCATCCGGCCGGGTGGCGACAGCTTCACCGCCGCCAGCCTGGTTGCCCTGCTGGCGGCGGCGATGAGCGCGATTGTAGCGATCAGCATCAAGTTTCTCTCGCGCACCGAGCACCCCGATGCCATCGTGCTATACACCAGCATGCTGTGGATTCCGATGTCGCTGATTCCAGCCTGGTTTGTCTGGCAGATGCCGGTCGGCATCACCTGGCTGTGGATCGTGCTGGCCGGTTTCTTCGGCACCGCCGGTCACATGTGCTGGACCCGCAGCCTGAAGCTGGGCGATGCTTCGATGCTGGCGCCGATCAGCTTCATGCAGTTGCCGGTGGTCGCGGTCGCCGGATACCTATTGTTCGACGAGAGCATCGGCCGCTGGACCTTGCTGGGTGCCGCGATCATCTTCGCGGCCAACTTCTACATTGCCAGGCGCGAGGCGCAACTGACTCGACGCGCAGTGACCGATCCCGACATCCACGCCGAGACCGGTCACCCGCGCTGAGCCAACAGAGAATTCGACCAAGCCCTTGGTCGCCTGCTACACCTCGGCCGGCCGGGCATCCTCCGACGCCGGCCCGGCGGCGCACAGCAACTGGTATTCACCGGCATTCGACCAGGCCTTCAGACCGGTAAAACTGTCCGCGCGATCAATCGCGTCCGGATCGGACTCCCGCGTCGGGTCACGGATCACTTCGACCCGAACTTGCGTCATTTCGGTGTCGTTGGCGGCAACAAAGCAGCGCCCGCCGCTACCATCGAGGCGGTCCAGTTCGATGGCCCGGACCAGCGGTCGCAGATGTCCGTCGGTGACGGTCGCGCGCAGCCCGACCGCCCTGGCTCGCCGCGCCAGCAGTTCCACGCCAGCCACCACCTGCACGTCATCGTTGGTACGCAGCCAGCGGATCACGCCCACCATCCAGCTGCGTGCAGCGTCGCTCTCGCCCGGGAAGCTCACGCCGATCAGTTCACCGACCCTGGCCCGCACCGGCAGACTGGAGGGCCAGCTGAGCCGATAGCCGCCAAGACTCTGGTCCAGCACCCTGGCAGGCAGCACCGGGACACGGGCCAGCTCGCCAGCCCCGTGAGTCCAGACGGCACGATCGGAAAATTGCGGCGCCGACGCCTCGCAGCGGCGCACGAAAGTCTCAAAATCCAGGCCACCGGCAAGAAAATAATGCAGGCTGCTCATGCCGATCACGGCTTCGACCTGATGCCCGGCCGTCATGCGTCGATGATCCCGGGCCGCCGCCTGCCCCAGCGAACGTTCCAGACGAACCAGCGCTCCTCGACCGATTCGCGCGCTGAGCCCTTTGTGCGGCGCGATATCCACCGTTGCAGCATCGGACGCCGCCAGCACGACTTCGATCGCGGTAACCAGGGGAGCGATCGAAAGCCATCGACCCGGGACGCCCTCGGCATCGGAGCCCGGCGGAAGATCGGCGTCATCGGGAACCAGGGCACAGGCCTCGTCGGGCTGGCTGGAGACCAGCTCGCACAGCGGAGCGTAGGCGGTTGCCACCTGGATGACCTCGACCTGCTCGGATTGCGCGAACGAATAGGGGTTGGCCAGCGCTGCAACCAGAGTCCGCACGTAGATGGTCCGCGGATCGATCCGGCTCCCTTGCTGCGCATCGTCGACCGGCCTGCGATCCAGCCCGACGTGTTCAGCGAAACCATACGCGCGGTGCAGTCCCTGCCAGATACTGTGGGCAGGCTGGCGATAGACCCGCCAGGCCTCCTCGAGTGCACGGGCGTAGTGCGCAAGCGATCGCTGCAGCGCGCGCGCCACCGAGCCGCCACCGAGCCATGGCACCCGCCCCTGCTTGCTGCACAGCTCGGCAGCGGCGCGCCGATAGCCGTGGCCCAACAGCAGGTGAAATGTTTCGGCCAGTTCGGCCGCCTTGGCGCGCGAGCCGGACAGGGGCAGCGAACCACCGACAAACTCTCGCTCCAGATGGGCCACCGTCTCAAGCACCGGCCCACGCAACACTTCGAGAATCTTGAGCCGACTCGCCGGCGCCAGCGGCACTCGCAGCAAGGCGTTGAGCATGTCCTGCAGACGAACCTGGGTGAGCTGAGCATTGGCGCGCGGCAAGGCAAGCACCCACGAGCGCGCCGCGCGCTCATCGGCGAGCGGATTCACCAGCCCGTCGACGGCTTCCAGTCGGGGCAACTCAGCAACATTCGCGAACCGATCGGGCGACATGGCTACACTCTACGCAAGGAATCCCTTGGCCGGACAAGACGCTGTTTTGCCTGGTTCAGGTTGCCATGACCGGACGCCTGCCGCATTCTGTACCGCATGCACGGTGCCCCCGCTTGAGTCAGCCCCCGCCGACCCGGAATGTGCTCACTCCGAGCCAGGTCAACAGCCTTGCCCGCAGTCTGCTGGAGGACAGCTTTCCGCAGATCTGGATTGAGGGCGAGTTGGGCAACCTGTCGCGACCGGCATCCGGACACATCTACTTTACGTTGAAGGACGCCAACGCGCAGATTCGCTGCGCCCTGTTCAAGAGTCACGGAATGCGGCTGCCGTTCCGGCCAGAACCCGGCCAGATGGTGCTGGTGCGCGGCCGCATCAGCCTCTACGAAGCGCGCGGCGACTATCAGCTGATTGCCGATCAAATGGAGCCGGCCGGCGATGGCGCGCTGCGTCGGGCGATGGAACTGCTCAAGCAAAAGCTGGCCGCCGAGGGGCTGTTCGAGTCGGCGACCAAACGCCCGCTTCCGCGCTTCCCGCGCCGACTGGCGCTGCTGACCTCGCCATCGGGTGCGGCCGTGCGCGACGTCCTGCAGGTGCTGGCACGCCGGTTCCCGCTGACCGGTGTCGAGGTGATCGCTGTTCCGGTGCAGGGCGAGGGCGCCGCCGCGCGCATCATCGCGGCGCTGGAAAGAGTTTACGCCGCGGGCCGGCACGACCTGATCGTGCTGACCCGGGGCGGCGGGTCGCTGGAGGATCTGTGGGCGTTCAACGATGAAGCCCTGGTCCGCGCGCTCGCCCGCTCGCCGGTGCCCACGGTGTCGGCCATCGGCCACGAAATCGACACCAGCCTGACCGATCTGGTCGCCGATGTTCGCGCCGCCACGCCGTCGGTCGCGGCCGAGTTGATCGTGCCCGACCAGCGCGCACTGTTGCGCGAGTTGTCGCACCGTCGCCAGACCCTCGCGCGCTACTGGCAGCGCCGGCAGCGGGAGCAGATTCAGCGTCTGGACCAGGTCTGGCTGCGGCTCACCGCCCAGCAGCCGCAACGCCAGCTTCAGCGCGCCCGCACCCGTGCCGAACAGGCCAGGGAGCGACTGGCATCCGCCACAGCAGCCTCGCTTGGCCTGCGCCGCCAGAAGATGGCCAACCTGCGGCGCCTGCTGCACGGTCTTCAGCCAGCCCGACAACTGGAGCGGCTGGCACGCGCACTGCCGCCGCTCGCAGTGCGCCAGCGCAATGCACTCAGATCGCGCCTGGGTCACGAGCGCCAGCGCTGCAACGGCCTGGGCCGAGCACTGGCGACGGTCAGCCCGCTGGCGACGCTGGATCGCGGCTACGCCATCGTCCAGCGTGCCGGAGACGGCGCCGTCGTGCGCCGGGCCGATCAGGTGCAGACCGGCGAGATCGTCCACGCCCGACTGGCCGATGGCCGGCTCAAGCTGGGGGTTCTGGATCCAGACTGAACGACGCAGCCTGCGGTCGACCCCGCCCGCTGCGATCGCGCGTACACGGATTGGACGAAGCCGGAGATTCCGGCAGCCGGGGCCGATCAGGACACACATGGATCGAATCGAAATCAGCGCATCTCGTCCGATTGCCGCCGCCGCGCTAAAGTGGCCGGCGATGGATGACGAAATCAGCGACGAGTCGCTCATGCAGGCCTTCGCCGGCGGCCAGGCTGACGCCTTCGAGACCCTGTACGCCCGCCACCGGGGCGGCCTGTTTCGTTTCCTGCAGCGCCAGCTCAAGCAGACCGCACTGACCGAGGAACTGTTTCAGGACGTGTGGCAACGGGTGATCGCGGCGCGTGCCCGCTACCGTCCTGAGGCCCGGTTCAGCACGTGGCTCTATGCCATTGCCCACAACCGGCTGAACGACCACTGGCGCGCCCAGCGCCACCGCCCCGAGCCGCCGGCCGACGCCGATCTTCGGCTGGCCAATGCCCGGTCCCCCGACGATCCTGAGCGCAACCTGTCCAGCTTCGAACAGCGGCGCAGGTTGCAGCTCGCCATCGAGGCGCTGCCGCCGGAACAGCGCGAAGTGCTGGTCCTGCGGCTGGAACAATGCCTGTCGATGGAGGAAATCGCCGCCATCACCGGCGCCGGTCGGGAAACCGTCAAATCCCGCCTGCGCTATGCGATGGACAAACTGCGCGAGAGATTGCAGCCATGAGCCAGACGCCTTCCGACCGGCAAGACAGCCGCCAAAGCCCGCTCGACGACGAAGAGGCCCGGCTGGCGCGGCTGATTGCGCAGCTACCTGGCGCGGTCCCCGACCCGCAAACCGATGCGCGCCTCATGGCCGCTGCGCGAAAGGCCTGCGAGAGCCCGCCGCGTCGCCGGCCGCTGCCCTGGGGTTTGGGTGGCGCGCTGGCCGCGAGCCTGGCCCTGCTGGTGTACTGGCAGTCGCCGCAGTTGCCCGAACCGAGCCCTGTGGCGGACGCACCCTCGGCCCGGATGCCCGCCGTCTCCACGCCCGCGCGGCCAGCGTCTCCTTCGGCAGAGTCTTCGGTGACTGAGGCCAGTGTTCCTCCAGCCGGTGCCGAGATTGCCCCGATGAGCGGCACCAGCGTCGACGCATCGGACGCCGAGCGCACTGCCGCCCGAAGCGAGCCACGGGTGTCGATCGCGCAAGACAGCCCGGCGCGCGTCGCAACGGACGAATCCGCCAGCCGCGCCGCGCCGCCGATCGCCGATGCGGTCGAGTACGACCCAAGCCGTCTTGGCTCGCAGGACGCTCCAGGCGCGCGCGCCAGAGAGGCCACGCAACCTGCCGCTTCGAAGCACGGCGTGTCGGAGCCGCCGGAAACCGGCGAATTCGGTGATTTCGAATCGCAGACCGCCGAACCTGAATCTGCCGGACGCGAATCGGCGCAGTCCGGCAAACCGTCCTATCGCCTCGTGCAGCCGGAGCCGATCGCGGCGCCGACACCCGAACCCGTTCCGTTCCTGCCGCCGGTCGAATCCGATGTCGAATTGGCTGCTGAAGACTGGCTGGCGCGCATCCGCGAGCGCGTCGCACACGGCCCCCAGGACGAAGCGGTACGCAGCCTCATCCTGTTCAGGGCGCGCCATCCCGACTATCCGCTCCCCGAAGATCTGAGCGCGCTGCTGCGTTGACCATTCGCACCGGCGGCAATCCCGGCAGGCTCGTTGTTGACGATGGTCTGGAGCGAGACACCCCCCCCCCACGGCAGACGCGGCAAAGCCTGTCCACGATCGGACGGCTGACCGTCGCGGATATGTTCACCGTCGGACAGCGAAAACCGACGAACCGCTCCAAGCGATTGATCGAAAGGAGAGATGCTGACTGGCACGGCCCTTGCTTGAACTCACGGAAGAAGCCGGTCGCGCTGCGCGACCCGAATGCGAGGAATTGCGCCATGACCACCATCGACTGGACCTCCGATCTGCGCCTGGCTGCGCGCTCGCTTCGGCGATCGCCGGGTTTCACGGTCATCGCCGTGGCCATGCTCAGCCTCGCGATCGGTGTGACCGCCGGCCTATTCAACGTGGTCAATACCGTGCTCGTGAAACCCCTGCCGTTCGCCGAGCCGGAGCGTTTGATCGACATCGCCGCGTCGGCACCTGGTTCGCAGTTTCCGTCGGAATTCGACCCTGCCCCCGAGTTCTACCTTCACTACCGCGAGCACTCGCAGCTGATCGAGAACATTTCGACCTACAACTCGTTCACCAACACCCTGCGCGTGGGCGATCGGGTGGAGCGGATTCGCATGTCGACCCCTACACCATCGCTGTTCGCCACTCTGGGGGTCACGCCTGCGATCGGACGCCTGCCGAGCGCCGCAAACGAACCGGGCATCGTATTGATCAGCGATGCCCTTTGGCAGGATTGGTTCAACCGCGACCCAGACATCATCGGCAAAACCCTCCACGTGCTCGGCGAACCGCGCGAGATCATCGCCGTAATGGCTCCGTCGTTCCGATTCCCGCTTCCCGACACGCTGCTGTGGGTTCCATTCGAAATCGGCGCCACCGATATCGAAGCGGTCGGCGATTTCGACATTCCGCTCGTTGCGCGCATGAAGCCCGGAGTCACCGAGCAGGCCCTGGCCAGCGAGCTCGACCAGTTGGCCAGACAATTGCCGGCCCGGTTCGGCGGTTCGCCGGCCTATGCCCGGCTGATCGAACAGCATCGGTCGGTGCTGCGACCACTGACGGAACGTCTGCTGGGACCGTTCGCACGGCCGCTCTGGATCCTGCTCGGTGCCGCCGGGCTGGTGCTGCTGATCGCCTGTGCCAATGTCGCCAGCCTCATGATGGTGCGAACCGAGTTGCGCCAGCGGGAAATGGCGCTGCGACGCGCACTCGGCGCCGGCCGCGGCCGTTTGTTTCGACTGCATCAGGCCGAGGCGATCCTGATCGCACTGCTCGCCGGGGTCGCCGCCGTCGTGCTGGCGGGCCTGGCCACGCCCGCGCTGGTCGGCCTGGCGCCGGTCGGAATTCCGCGCATCGACCAGGTCGGCCTGGACGTCACCACCCTGATCTTCAGCTTCATTGCCGCCGGTGCCTCGGCCGCCATCTGTGGACTGCTGCCGGCACTGCGGGCAGCGACGCCGGATCTGTCCCGTCTGCGCGACGGGGGGCGCAGCATGACCGGACGCCAGCATTGGCCCAGACAGGCGCTGGTCGCTGGGCAAACCGCATTGGCCGTGGTCCTGCTGATCGGCTCCGGCCTGTTGTTGCGCACCGTGCATGAGTTGGCTCAGGTCGATCCGGGCTACGACAGCCGCGATGTATTCACCTTTCAGATCGCCCCGGACCAACCCGCGCTCGATGACGCGCCGTCGTTTGCGCGCTTCCATCTCGAGTTCCTGCAACGGCTGGCCAGCCTGCCCGGCGTCGAGTCGGTGGGTCTGATCGAAAACATGCCACTCAATGAAAGTACGGCGACGGTCGCGGTGCGCACCGAAGGAATCGGAGCCACATCGGAGGACGGCGTGCTGGTCAACTACAACTTCACCGCCGGCGACTATTTCCCGGCCATGGGCATCGCTTTGCACGCCGGACGCAATTTCGTGGCCAGCGACCATGGCGACACGCGCGGCAAAGTCGTGATCAGCCAATCGGTGGCTACCCGACTCTGGCCGGGCCGTGATCCGATCGGCCAGCGTCTGCTGCGCACCGGTCAGGAGGAATGGGAAACCGTGATCGGCGTGGTTGAGGATGTCATGCAGGACGACCTGGTCAGTGCGCCACAGGCAACCATCTACCTGCCACTGGTCGGACCGACAGTCGAACGCAGTCGCCCGCTTGGCTCGCCCGCCTATGTCATCAAATCGCATCGCGCGGAAACGATCGCCGCCGATGTCCGCACCCTGGTGCGCGAGGTGGCACCGGAAGCGCCGATCTACCGGCAGTTCACTCTGGCCGGGCTGGTCCGCGACTCGACTACTCAGGTGAGCTTCACTCTGCTCACCCTCGGTCTGGCTGCCGGCCTCGCCCTGCTGCTGGGTGCCATCGGATTGTATGGTGTGCTGTCGTATCTGGTGGCCGAACGCAGCCGCGAGATTGGCCTGCGCATGGCCCTGGGCGCCAGGGCACGGCAGATTCGCGCGATGGTGGTCGCCCAGGGCACCCAGCTCGTCGCCATAGGTGCGGTGCTCGGCGTGATCGTCGCCGGCCTGTTTTCCAACACCTTGAGCAGTCTGCTGTTTCGCGTCCAGCCGATCGATCCAGCCACCTTCGTCGCGATGCCTCTGCTGATGCTGGCGATCGGCGTACTGGCGAGCTACCTGCCGGCACGCAAGGCATCGATCGTCGATCCGAACAGCTCGCTGCGTCGGGAGTGAGCTGCCCAAACTCCTGACTGACCCCGGTCGGACTCGAATCCGGTGCAGAGTCGTCCGCAGGCTGTTTCAGGAGCACGATGCCGTCTGCCCGCTTTCCGAGAAGGCCTGTGTGCTGACGCGCTGATGGCGGCACGGCAAGCCCATTGGCGAGTCCAGCCGAAGCCAAGCGCAGCGGCGCGCAGATCCAGTGCCGCCCGCCCGGCGCCAACATCCTCTTCAGGTTCAAAATGACACAATGCGCGGTGTCGAGGCTCGGCCCGAGCCTCCCGGACCGGAGAACGCCTTGAAAGCATCGGACCTGTTCATCTCAGCACTGGAAGCCGAGAACGTCGAATACATCTTCGGCATTCCCGGCGAGGAAAACCTCGACCTGCTCGAATCGCTGCGTCACTCCGACATCAAACTGATCCTCACCCGGCACGAGCAGGCGGCGGGATTCATGGCGGCCACCTACGGCCGGCTGACCGGCAAAGCCGGCGTCTGCCTGGCCACGCTCGGTCCCGGCGCCACCAATCTGGTCACGCCTGCCGCCTATGCGCAGCTGGGCGCCATGCCGATGCTCATGCTGACCGGCCAGAAGCCGATCAAGACCAGCAAACAGGGCCACTTTCAGATCGTCGATGTGGTCGACATGATGCGTCCGCTGACCAAATACACCCGGCAGATCGTCTCCGCCGACCGGATCCCGGCCCGCATCCGCGAGGCGTTCCGGCGCGCCCAGGAAGAACGACCCGGCGCCTGTCATCTGGAACTGCCCGAAGACATCGCCCGCGACGACACTGACGCGATGCTGATTCCGGCCTCGGCCTCCCGTCGGCCGTTGCCCGACGACAAAGCCATCGCCCGCGCCGTCGACGCCATTGCCCAAAGTCGTCGACCGTTGTTGATGGTCGGCGCCGGCGCCAACCGCAACACCACCTGCAAGATGCTGCGCGAGTTCGTGGCCAAACTGGGCATCCCGTTTTTCACCACCCAGATGGGCAAGGGCGTGCTGGACGAAACCGACCCGCTGTGGCTCGGCAATGCGGCGCTGTCCGACGGCGATTTCGTCCACCGCGCCATCGATCATTCGGACTGCATCATCAACGTCGGCCACGATGTCATCGAGAAGCCGCCGTTCTTCATGCGCGAAGGCAAGCGCACGGTGATTCACGTCAATTATTTTTCGGCCGAAGTCGACACCGTCTACTTCCCGCAGATCGAAGTTGTCGGTGATGTCGCCCACGCGGTCTGGCGCCTGAAAGAGGCGCTGTCGGCCAATCCGGGCTGGGATTTCGCCTATTTCGACCGAATCCGCACGCATCTGCTGGAGCATCTGTCGCGCCACACCGACGATGCGCGCTTTCCAATCCACCCGGTGCGTCTGGTCGCGGAAGTCGCGCGGGCGGTGGACCAGCACGACATCCTCGCGCTCGACAATGGCATGTACAAGCTGTGGTTTGCCCGCTATTTCCGCGCCCGCTATCCCAACACCTTGCTGCTGGACAACGCGCTGGCGACCATGGGCGCCGGCTTCCCGTCGGCCATGGCCGCCAAACTGGTCGCGCCCGAGCGCCGGGTGATCGCCATCGCCGGCGATGGCGGCTTCATGATGAACTCCCAGGAAATGGAAACCGCCGTGCGTCTGGGCCTGGACCTGACCGTGATCGTGCTGCGCGACAACGCCTACGGCATGATCAAGTGGAAGCAGGCCGACATGGGCTTCGGCAATTTCGGCATGGACATGGGCAACCCGGATTTCGTCCGCTACGCCGAGGCCTACGGTGCCCACGGCCACCGGCCCGCGTCGGTCGACGGCTTCATCGAGACGCTGGCGCTAACCGGGCGCACGCCGGGCGTGCACCTGATCGACCTGGCCATCGACTATTCCGACAACGACCGCATACTCAACCGCGAAATCAAGCAACTCAGCGCCGAGCTGTGACCCGCGCTACCGACAGGAGTCCGATCATGTTGAAAGACCGCTACCCCTACTATCTGGCCAACGTGGCGGTGTACGCCAACAGCGCCCTCGAAGTCACCAACAAATTCACCGGCGAGGTCGCGACCCGGGTCGCGCAGGCCGACGCCGACGCCATTGCGGCCGGCATTGCCGCCGCCGATGGCGCACGCGATGCGATGGCCGCCCTGCCCGCCCACGCCCGGCAGGATGTGCTGAACCACTGCGTCGCACGCTTTCGCGAGCGCCACGAGGAGTTGTCCCAGGCCCTGCGCATCGAGGCCGGCAAGCCGATCAAGGACGCCCGTGGCGAAGTGACCCGGTTGATCGACACCTTCCGGGTGGCCGCCGAGGAAGCCGTGCGAATCACCGGCGAAACGCTGGAACTCGGCATCTCGGCGCGCGCCAACGGCTATCGGGGCATGACCCGGCGCGTGCCGATCGGCCCGTGCTCGTTCATCAGCCCGTTCAATTTCCCGCTCAATCTGGCCGCCCACAAGGTCGCCCCGGCGATCGCCGCCGGCTGCCCGTTCGTGCTCAAGCCGGCCAGTCGTACACCGATCGGCGCGCTGATCATCGGCGAGGTGCTGGCCGAAACCGACCTGCCCAAGGGCGCGTTCTCCATCCTGCCGGCCAGCCGCGACGGCGCCGACCTGTTCACCACCGACGAGCGCCTCAAACTGCTGTCGTTCACTGGCTCGCCGGGCGTCGGCTGGGAGCTGAAGGCCAAGGCCGGCAAGAAGAAAGTGGTGCTCGAACTCGGCGGCAACGCGGCCTGCATCGTCGATGCCGACCAGGCCGACCGGCTGGATGCAGTTGTCGAGCGGCTGGTGTTCGGCGCCTATTACCAGTCCGGCCAGAGCTGCATCAGCGTGCAGCGGATCATCGCCCACGCCGACATCTACGATGCCCTGCGCGACAAGCTCAGCGCGGCAGTCGCGGCGCTGAAGATGGGCGACCCGGCCGACGAGGACACCTTCATCGGCCCGATCATTTCCCAGGGCGAAGCCGAGCGCATCGAGCGCTGGGTCGCCAACGCGGTGAGCGGCGGTGCCCAGCTGCTGTGCGGCGGCAATCGCGACGGCGTGATGATGCAGGCCACGCTGCTGGAGGACGTGCCGCTGGATTCGGAAATGAACTGCGAGGAAGTGTTCGGCCCGGTCGCCGCGCTGTATCGGTTCGACGATTTCGACCGCGCGCTCGATCAGGTCAACGCCAGCGCCTTCGGCCTTCAGGCCGGCATTTTCACCCGCGACATCGGCAAGGCCATGCGCGCCTGGGACCGGCTCGACGTGGGTGGCGTGATCATCAACGACGTGCCGTCCTGGCGGGTCGACAACATGCCCTACGGCGGCGTCAAGGATTCCGGCCTCGGCCGCGAGGGCGTGCGCTACGCCATCGAGGACATGACCGAGATAAGGCTGCTGGTGATTCGCGACTGAACGTGCCGGCCGATTATCGGCCGGCTCACCGTTCGACCGGGCCGCCGGACCGGGCGTAGGCCTCGCTGGCAACCACCACCTGCGCGATCCGCTGGCCGTCCCAACGGTAGATGAAGTGCTCGGTCTGCCGACACGGCGAGATGCGGTCGGGATAGAACACCGCCACGCACTCGCCGCCCGCGCGCCGAACGCTGTCGTAGACGATACCGTCGCTGCCGGCCGCCCGCAGCCGCACTGCCAGCGCCTGCCCGGCCGCGTAGCTGTCGGGCTGGTGCACCTCGGGCCAGCCGATCCGCACGTCGTGCAGCGTGGCCACCACGTCGGCCAGATAGCAGCGCATCTGCAACTCGGTCGGCGGGTGAGCGGCATCGCGCAGAAAACGCTCGCGGTGGAACACCGTTTCATCGATCGCCGTGGCCCGGTCGCCGGCCGCGTAGTACACCCCGAATTCGCCGGTCCCGAACCGCGAACCATCCGGCCGCAAATGGGTGAACGCACTCATGATCGGCGTAGTGCCCGGCCCGCTAACCCGCCGCTGCACCGGCACCCGACGCAGATACCCCAGCTGCTCGCGCAGACGGTCGTTGGTCAGGCCTTCGAGCGCCATGACCGCTTCCAGATCGGCTGGATCGGCGACCGCGTCGAACAACCCCACCGGCGGAAACCGCGACGGCACGATGCGAAACGAAGGCCGCCACGCGATATCGGCCAGCGGCACAGCCGCCGCGCTCACCAGCCGCGCTCGCCGTCGAGGTATTGGCGCACCACGTACAGATCGGCCACCTGACCGGCCAGCAGCCGCTCCAGCGGTGTAGCCCCGCCAAACGCCGGCGCCTGATTGGCCCGCCGCACCCAGGCATCGGCGTGCTCGGGGTTGGGCAACAACACATGCAACGCCTTGTAGATGCCCAGCAGATAGCTCAGCCGCTCGACCAGATCCTTGGCCACCACACCTACCTCGCCTGCCTTCCACCGGAAATACGTACTGCGCGCCGGCGAGCCCAGCAGTGTCCGGCACGCTTCGTTGTCCAGCCCCCATTTGTCGGCGATGCGGAAGAACGTGCGCAAGCCGGGTTCCACCAGATCGCGGTAATCGCGAGCCGGCTTGGCCGGGTGAGGGCGAGGCGCGACGAGAGCGGGCATGGCATTCATCCGTATCTGGACTTATTGATAGTTATAGTCCCATTACGGACTCAACGCAAGCAGCGCAGACGAACCAACCCTCAGCCCCGAACCGGCGAGCCGAAGTGGCAGCCGGGATGGATGCGGCGGTCCTACGCGTTGCGGGCCGGGAATGGGGAATGGGGAATGGGGAATGGGGAATGGGGGATGGGGATTCGGGAATCGGGACTTGGGATTCGGGATTCGGGATTCGGGCGTGCGGGAGCGCGGCGATCGCGTAGCCCGGCTTAGGCCGCAAGGCCGTAAGCCGGGACGGCGTGGTGCTTCGTGGCATCCGGCGGTCCCGGCATTCGCTGCGCTCGTGCCGGGCTACGCGGGCGGGCCGGGAACCGGGATTCGGGATTCGAGCGTGCGGGAGCGCGGCGAGCGCGGCGAGCGCGTAGCCTGGCTTAGGCCGCAAGGCCGTAAGCCGGGACGGCGAGGTGCTTCGTGGCATCCGGCGGTCCCGGCATTCGCTGCGCTCGTGCCGGGCTACGCGGGCGGGCCGGGAACCGGGATTCGGGATTCGAGCGTGCGGGAGCGCGGCGAGCGCGGCGAGCGCGTAGCCTGGCTTAGGCCGCAAGGCCGTAAGCCGGGACGGCGAGGTGCCTGGAAACATCCGGTGGTCCCGGCATTCGCTGCGCTCGTGCCGGGCTACGCGGACTACTACCCGGAAGAAGATCGGCCGGTTCCAAAGATGCACCGGCGCCGCGAGCCCTGTGTCTCCGGGCAAAAGCCGCGAACTGCGAAACGCGTTACGCGCGCTTTCTTGAAGGCGTCTTGCGACGGGCGGTTGCCGGTTCGGCCGCGCTTGCGGATTCGGCTACGCGAGGTTTTGACTTGACCGCAAGCGTTTCATTGGTCGCCGACGCGGGCGCAGTCGAATAGCTCGCTGGGCGCTCGGCGATTTCCAGCGTCAGGCCGAGACCGAGCGCGCCAAGCGCACGACTCAGGCTGTCGAGGGTCATGGCGCTATCGCTGGCATCCAGGATGCGGTCGAGTTGGGACCGGCTGGTGCGCATGCGCTCGGCCATGGCCGACTTGCTCACTCCCTGCTGCTTCATCGCATCGGCGATCCGCCAGGCGATCACCCGCTTCATGGCCGTTGCCGAAACCTCCGGCAGCAGACCCTCGTCCTCCAGAAACTCATCGAGGCGGGAGCCGATTCGTGGATTGTCAGCCATGGGACGTCTCCTTCATGCGCTGCCGGGCAAGGTCAAGGTCGGACTTGGGCAGCCTCTGCGATTTCTTCACCAGTGCATGCAGCAGGACCATCGTCGAAGCGACGCAGGTGAACAGCACGCGGGCGATTCCATTGCTCAATCGCACTCGCACCTCCCACAAGCCGGGTTCCAGCTTGCGCACCAGCGGCATGCCCAACGGCCAGCCCAACTGCACGGTTTTGATGTCCTCGCCGACCGCCCTGCGGTCGGACTTGCTCAGCCCCGCCAACCACTCCCGCACCGGCTCGCTGCCGGCAGGATTGCGGTAGAACCGGACTTCCAATCGATAATCCAGCCGCTCCGACATAGAGTGTACCTTTATTGGTACGCGCGCAAGGGGTTTGCCGCGCCACGTTCAGTCTCGCAACGTCGGGTGCAGCGTTGGGTTTCGCGCCGGCGAAACAAAGGCGCCGCCTCAGCGGGCCGAGCCGGCAAGCTACTGCCGATCCGTTGACTGCGGGTAGCGCTTCATGATGGCGTTGGCGATGCGTCGACGTTTGGGCTGGTCCAATGCGGGGCCGAAGCCCTCCCAGAGCATCATCAGGGGCTTGCGCAAGTTGCGCACCCAGACATCGGACGATTTCATCCCCGCTGCCTTTTGCACGAACCAACCCGGCAAGGACAGCACCGCGACCACCGGCACCGGCTCTCCGAGTTCGCTGGCCAGATAGCCTCGCAGCCAGCGCGCCTGCGCCCTCGCCTGATCGATCGGCCGGGTTTCGCTGTGCTCGGGAAATTTCAGCCGGGTGCCGTCGTAGATCACCCGCGCCGCATACTTTCCGCCGTGCGGCGGCTTGCGGCGCGACTTGGTTTCCACCGCGAACACCGCATGCGGCCCGATCACCACATGATCGATGTTGAAATCCTGTCCGTTCTCGCGGGCCGGCACGTCGTGGAACACCATGCAGCCGCGCGGGATGAGACGCTGCAACTGCTGGGCGGTGGCGAGCTCGGCGTACAGCCCTTCACGATAACGACGACGACGGATCGCCGCCCGAACCAACGGCACAGCAAAGTACGCCAGCATGACCACGGCGGCCAACACGAAAAGCGCATCGACCAGCCCGAGCTGCACCGTCGTCCAGTCGAGGCCGCGCAGCCGAGTCAGCAACCAGCCAAGCGCGAACAGCAGCGGTATGACGACGAGCATGACAATGCCGCCCATCATGTCGCGCGCCTCGGCATCGAGCCGCTGTCGCAATTGCTGTCCGGGCAAGTGGACCAGCCGCATTTCAATCGGATGCCGGCGCTTGCGATCCAGCACGTCGCGGCCAAGCCACACCGCCAGCGCCACCAGCGCAAGCGGCACCAACATCAGCAGCGTGGGGATGAGCCACATCATGCCGACACCCGCCCGCGCGCCTTGCGCTTCGGTCGCCCGGTTTCGGCCAGCAGCAGCGAGGTGAGCGCCTGATAGCGCTGAAACAGGAAGGCGACCCGCTCGGCGTCGGTCTTGCCCTTGAAGCCGTAGGCGGCATCGACGGCGCGGTCGAGCTGCTGATGCGCCTTGACCAGGGCCGGCGGCATGCTCAGTGGATCGTACAGATCGGCCAGCGAACTGTCGGGGAAGGCGGCGCGGGCGTCGAGTACGGCCTGGGCGGCGGCTTCGACGGCGGCGTGGTGTTTGTCGCTGAGCGACTCGGGCCAAGGGTAGTTGTTGTAGACGATGTCCTTGGAATAGCGGAAATCGCTCTTCAGTCGGCCGCAGGTGGAGCGCACCCAGGCCATGTGCATGGTGGAGTGCAGAATGCCGAAGTGGTAATGCGTGACCCTGCGTGACAGATGCACTGAATCTGACGCCAGCGTTTCAGCGTCCACATAGCCGAAGGGAATAAAGGATCTACGCTCCGAAGAGACTCGAGGTATCAAGAGATACTCGGAAGTTGGAATGTTCTCGACATGGAAGCGCGTCGGAGTTGCCGCCAAGGCACGGGTCGGAGCGCTCTTGCTGGCCAGCCGCAGTCGGCGCACCGCGTCCACTCGCTTCATGCACTCGGGCATCCGTCGCAGCTGTTCCGGCGGGCATTCGCCCAACCACAGACACCAACGCTGATAGCCGTTGAGAAACTCGTCGGCACCGATCCAGCGCCGAAACCAGGGCGCGGCCTGTGGCTCGATGGCCAGGAAGGCGGCCCTTTCTTGATCGCTGAACAGGTAATTGCCGCCGTCGATGGGCTTGTTTCCGATGCCGATCTCCGGCGCATCGGGGCATAACGGGCTGCCGCGACTTGGCAGCACCACATCCGGCGCATCGACCAGATACGGATTGATATTGCCGGCCGGCAGCGCGTGCGGTTCGCCCTTGACGTGTTCGTAGTCGTAAATGACCGGCCTGGCGGCCGCGCCGGCGCCGAAGCCGATGATGACGCAGTGCACCGCCGCGTTGCCGCGCGCCTCGTTGTTCCACTGAAACGTACGATGGGCAAAGCGGATGCGCATGCCGTGGCGCCAAAGCAGCGGCCACAGGATGCCCGGTTGCTCGCCCTGGGTGATCGAGTTGGTGGACACGAAAGCCGCGCGGATGTGGCTGCCATCATCCTTCGGGAATGCACCGGACGCCGAGGGTGAGCGCTGATTCGAGTCGTCGCCCGGCATCTCCCCCTCACCCCTGCCCCTCTCCCCGTGGGAGAGGGGTTCTGAGAGTCGGCGTTGCTGCGGGTTGATCAGCTCGGCGGCCTTGAAATACCAGCCGGTGACGTAATCGAGCACACCGGCGCCCTTGGTGCCGGGCGGCACCAGGGCCAACAATTCATCACGCTGCGCCGGGGTCATCATCTTCGAGCCGATAAACGGCGGATTGCCCAGAATGTAGCTCAGCCGTTCGGGGTCGATCAAATCGCGCCAGTCCATGGACAGCGCATTGCCGTGAACGATGCTGGGCGCGGTGATCAGCGGCAGGCGGGCGTAGTACTGGCCGAACTCCTCGCCGACCTGCTGGTTCATCTGGTGGTCGGTCAGCCACAGCGCCACTTGGGCGATCTGGGCGGGAAACTCCTCGATCTCGATGCCGTAGCACTGATCCACGTTCACCTGCACCAGGCCGAAGATGTCGAGAAATCGCGTGTGGGTGTCGCGCACGATGCGCAGGATGTCCAGCTCCAGCTGGCGCAGCTCGCGGTAAGCGACCACCAGAAAGTTGCCGCAGCCACAGGCCGGGTCCAGGAAGGTCAGCGTGCGCAGTTTCTTTTGCAGTTCGAACAGCTTGTTGTGATTGCCCTTGCAGCCCTCGAACTCGGCGCGCAGCGCATCCAGAAACAGCGGTTCGATCAGTTTGAGGATGTTCTGCTCGCTGGTGTAGTGGGCGCCCAGATTGCGCCGTGCCTTCGGGTCCATGATCGACTGGAACAGTCCACCGAAGATCGCCGGGCTGATCCGGCCCCAGTCCAGCGCGCAGGCGTCGAGCAGGTCTTCGCGCATGGCTGCGTCGAAGGCCGGAATCGGCAACCGTTCGGCAAACAGCCGGCCGTTGACGTAGGGAAACGCCAGCAACACCTCATCGCGCGATTTCAGCCGTTGCTCGGGCGGCGTGTCGAGCACCTGGAACAATTCGATCAGCCGCGCGCCGAGGTCGCTGCCGTCGTCGCGGGTGGCGCTTTCGATCCACTCGCGAAAGCTCTGCGGCGGAAAAATCGCGGTGTCGTCGGCAAACAGGCAAAACAGCAGCCGCACCAGCAGCAATTCCAGCGGGTGGCCCTCATAGCCGGCCGCCTTGAGCCGGTCATGCAGCCGGCCCATGCGCTCGGCGGCCTTCAGATTGACCGGGTCTTGCGGGCGCAGGGCGCGGCTTTCATAACCCGCGATGAAGCCGAACAGGCGCACCTGTCGGTGCAGGTCCTTCAGCACGAACTCCCAGTGCTGATCGAGTTCGAGATCGTACAGACGGAAGCGGGCGAAGTCGGACACCAGCACGTAACGCGGCAGGTCGCGCTCTGGGATGCCGGGAAAGTAATCGATGGCCTGGGTGTAGGCGCGGTCGAGGTCCTTGCCGCGCGATTTGTGCTCGACCAGCAGTTGCCCCTTCCAGAACAGGTCGATGAAGCCGGTCGCGGTCTGGCCGCCGTCGCGGCGCTGCTTGACCGGCGCCTCGAACGCCGCCACCCGACGCCGGCTGATGCCGAACACGTCGAAGAATTCGTTCCAGAATGTCTGCGCCCCGGCCCGCTCGGCTGCCTCCTGGCTCCATTCGCGCGAAAAATGCACCGCGCGGTCGCGGATTTCGTTCCATGACAAGGGCATTGCGAAGCTCCTCCAAGGATCGCCCAAGGATACGACAGCCTGCGGACCAGGAACCGGCGTTTCGGCGGGGTGTGGTGCGTGGGCATTGTATGTGTCGGCGGCCCCGGCATTCGCTGCGCTCGTGCCGGGCTACGCGGGCGGGCCGGGAATCGGGATTCGGGATTCGGGATTCGGGATTCGGGAGCGCGGCGAGCGCGTCGCCCGGCTTGGGCCGCAAGGCCGTAAGCCGGGACGGCGAGGTGCCTGAAGAAATCCGGCGGTCCCGGCATTCGCTGGGCTCTTGCCGGGCTACGCGGGGGTTGGGGTGGGCCTTGGCGCTGGGCCTACAATGACGGGATGAACTCAGCGCATGTTGTGGAAGTGGACGCATCCGGTCATCCGCCGCTGGGCATGACGCCGGCGCGGTTTCTGGCCGAGTACTGGCAGAAGCGGCCGCTGCTTGTCCGCAATGCCTTTGCCGGTTTTGTCTCGCCGGTGTCGCCGGACGAGCTGGCCGGGCTGGCCTGCGAAGAGGCGGCGCTGTCGCGCCTGGTGCGCCATCAGCGCAAGACCGATCGATACCTGTTGGAAACCGGGCCGTTTTCCGAAGCCACGCTCACCGGGCTGCCGCGCCGCGATTGGACGCTGCTGGTGCAGGACGTGGACAAGTGGGACGCCGAGGTCCGCGCGCTGCTGGCGCATTTCGATTTTCTTCCGCGCTGGCGGGTCGATGACGTGATGATCAGCTTCGCGGCGCCGGGTGGCTCGGTCGGGGCGCACGTCGACCAATACGATGTCTTCCTGCTGCAAGCGATGGGCCGGCGGCGCTGGTGGATCGACGACCGGCCCGGCGCGGCGAGCGACTACCGCACCGACAGCGAGTTGCGGCTGCTGAAAACCTTCACCCCCAACCGGGAATGGCTGCTCGAACCGGGCGACATGCTGTATCTGCCGCCCGGTGTGGCACATCACGGCGTGGCCGAGCCGCCCGCTCCGGGCACCGGCGAAACCGCACACGGCGCCGCGCAGGCCGAAGGCTGCATGACCTACTCGTTCGGCATGCGCGCGCCGTCGCACGCCGAGCTGCTGCTGGACCTGGCCGAAACGCTGGCCGCCGGGCTGCCGGAAACCCAACGGTATGCCGATCCGGACCTTGTGCCGGCGGTCGATCCGGGTGAGATCGATGCCGCCGCGCTGGGCCGGGTGCGGGCGGCCTTGCCGATGTTCGCCGGTTTGGATGACGATACCCTGCGCGACTGGTTTGGCCGCTTCATCACCACCTGGCGCAGTGCCGGCGATCCGGTGCCGCCCGGAAAACCGCCCGGAGAGGCGGCGCTGGCCGCGGCATTGGCCGAGGGCGGTACGCTGTCGATTCACCCGTTTGCCCGCATGGCCTGGGCCCGTGCCGGTCGCGGCGCGCGGCTATACGCCCACGGCTTGGCCTATCCGATGGCGATCGGTTCGGCGCGCCGGCTGGCGTCGGGCCAGACGCTGGACGCTCCAGCCGTGGCGAGCCTGGATGCGCGCGCTAGCGCGGCATTGCTCGAACTGATGGCGCGCGGGATTTATAGTCTGATCAGGGCACGCAAGCCGCGCGCCCGGGGAGCCCGAAGATGACCGCCACCGAACTGCCGTCCACCGCATTTTTCGTCGAACCGGCCGACTACCGAGCCGACCTCGACGCCCTGCGCGCGGTGCGCGAGACGGTGTTCGTGATCGAGCAGAAGGTGCCGCTGGAAGAGGAGTGGGACGAGTACGACCCGGTCTGCCTGCACGTGCTGGCGCGCGACACCTCAGGCGTGCCGATCGGCACCGCGCGGATGACCCGCGACGGCAAGATCGGCCGTATCGCCGTAATGGCCGAATGGCGCGGCAAGGGTGTGGGCAAGGCAATGGTTCAGTCGCTGCTGGATCAGGCAGTCGCGCTGGGCCTTGGCGAAGTGCGGCTGAACGCTCAGACCGGCGCGCTCGACTTCTACCGCCGATTCGGCTTCACCGATGTCGGCGAGCGGTTCATGGAGGCTGGCATCGCGCACCAGGCGATGCGCATGACGCTGGCGCCGGCCGATCCGCCGCCGCGCGCGCCGTCCGATCTACCGGACAGCCAGCCGGCGCAGGCCTTCGAAGGATTGAACCAAGCTGCTGAAGCGCTGAGCGCGCTGATCCCCGGCGCCCGCCAGTTGGTGCGGATCCACAGTTTCGACCTGGAGCCGGGCCTGCTCGGCCAGACCGAGGTACTGTCGGCGCTGCGCGCATTCGCCACCGGCCAGCGCGGCGCCAGGGTGCTGATCCTGGTACAGAACGCCGAGCGGGCGCGCTCGCTCAACAACGGCCTGTTCGACCTGGCCCAGCGGATGACCAGCTGTTTCCAGTTCCGCAGCCCGGTCGAGGCCCAGGATCTGGACTACCCGGCCGCCTTCGTGGTCAGCGACCGCGGCGGCTTCCTGTACCGCCCACTGCACGAGCGCGTGGAAGGCGAGTCCAGCATCTGCCTGCCGGCCCGTGCCCGCCAGTTGATCCAGCGCTTCGACGCCGCTTGGGAGCGCAGCCGGCCGTGCACCGAGTTCCGCGCGCTGGGCATTTGAGCCCGGCGTCGAAGCCACTGGCGAGGCAACGACGAACGCCAGTCGTCCGCCGGACACGCTGATCACCCCCGTTCAGCCGCTGGCCGCAGCAGGTGCGGCGGGTTGCGGCGGCGAGGGCGGATTCGCCCGCCGCCGCATGGGCTGCCTCTGGCCATAGGTGAGAGAACGCCACAACCACTCGAGCGGCCCGAAACGGAATTCCCGCAACCAGACCGGGCTGGCAATGAGCTGGAAAGCCCAGATGGCGAACACGACGAAATAAAGTTGATAACGCTCGAGTTGACCGAACAGTCCAAAGCCGACGCCGAAAAACACGATCACGCAAATGATCGTGTGCATGACGTAGTTGCTGAGCGCCATCCGCCCCACCGCGGCAAGGCGCCGCTGAAGCCCCGGCAGCAGCCGCGAATTGCAGAACAGCATCAGCAGCCCGAGATGTCCGGTGATCATTCCAAGGCGCCCAAGGTCGTAGCTCACGCCGGCCTGGATTCGCGCCAACACGCTGAATTCGTTGGTCAGCAACCAGCGGGCCTCCAGAAGGTTCACGCTCAGGCCGACGGCGTAGCCGATCGCCGCCATCTTCCAGTAGATGCCGGGCGCGTGTCCGAGGCTGAGCAGGCCCAGCTTGTAAAGGGCCATGCCGATCAGCATCATCGAAAAGATGTCGAAGAAGTAGCGGTACAGGTACCAGGACTGGGCATAACTCACTTCCGGCGCTTGGTGCGCGAGCTGCCCGAAGTAGCTGCCTTGGCGCGCGGCGATGTCCTTCTCGATCTTTTCGGTGGGCGGTTTGTAGCCCTCCAATTTCTCCTCCCAGGCCTCGATCGCTCCGCTTTGCTCGGCCGACAGCTCCGCTCCGCTCCGTACGACGGCACTCGCCGCCTGCCACTCGGCGAAGGCGCGCAGGCCGTTACGGCTGTCGAGCAGGTTCCACGCCGCGTTGAACGCCAGGCCGGCCAGGGCGATCACCAGCAGGGTCCGCGGCCGCGCCTTGCGAAAGCCATAGACGAACAAGGCGGTGACACCGTAGAAGTACAGGATCTCGCCGGTCCACAGCAACAGGTACCCGTGGACGAGGCCAAACAGGACCAACCACAGGTTGCGACGGAAGTACACATCCGTGGCATTGGGCCGACCTGATGCTTCCAGACGCGACGTCAATACGATCACGCCCGCCCCGAACAAGAGCGAAAACAGGCCGCGCTGGGTGCCCTCGAACAACACCGTGGTCGTCAGCCAGGCCACCAGGTTGAGCCCCTCGGACCCGCCATAGACCGTTGGATCGCTGTACGCGTAGGGCAGCCCGAAACCGGTGATGTTCATCAACAGGATGCCGAACAAGGCCACCCCTCGAATAATATCGAGCGAAACCTCCCGACCACCCTCGGTCGTCGGGGCGACACCAGCCAATTCCGCCATTTGTGCTTCTCCCCAAGCCCAACGGCCCCTGACCTCCCCCCCTTGGCGATTCAACGCGCAAAACGGGCCTTTGCGGCCACCCGCTGCGGGTCAGGCGGTGCACGGGCACTGAACTTTGGTCGAATCGACCCTGTCCTGCATACAGAAGTGTCTGGCAACACCGCTATAATTGCAGACTGCCGACGCGCGAGCGCGCAAGCGTGCCCCTCCCTTCCCTTTCCGGACGCCCCGTCAACGCTGTGGACAGCCTGATCAAGAAGTTTTCCAGCAACTCGCACATTTCCGGCGGTAACGCCGATTTCGTCGAAGACCTCTACGAGCTCTACCTGAGCGACCCGGAAAGCGTCGACCCAGATTGGAAGCGCTACTTCGACGGCCTCGGCGGCAGTGCCGATGGCGAAGTGGCGCATTCCGATGTCCGCCGCTCGATCCAGATTGCCGCGCTGGCCGCCAGCCGCGGCCTGGGCGGCGGGCAGGATCAGCAACCCGGCGGCGTGGCCAAACTGATCACCGCCTATCGCTCGCGCGGCCACCTGCAGGCCGAGCTCGACCCGCTGGCACTGACCGCCAAGCCGACCGCGCCGGATCTGGATATCGACTTTCACGGGCTTGCCAAATCCGATCTCGACCGCGAATTCGAAACCGGCGCGTTTCACTTCGGCGGTCCTGAGCGACTCAAGCTGAAGGACCTGCTGGTTCATTTGAAGGCCACCTATTGCGGCTCGATCGGCGCCGAGTTCATGCACATCACCGACGCCGACCAGCGCCGGTGGCTGTATTCGCGGCTGGAGAAGGCCGCCGGAAATCCCGGCTTCGATGCCCCCCGGCGCACACGCATCCTGGAGCGGCTGACCGCCGCCGAGGGCCTGGAACGCTACCTGCACACCCGCTACGTGGGCCAGAAGCGCTTTTCGCTCGAAGGCGGCGACAGCCTCATTCCGCTGATGGACACCCTGGTGCAGCGGGCCGGGGCCAGCGGCATGAAGGACGTGGTGATCGGCATGGCCCATCGCGGCCGGCTCAACGTGCTGGTCAACACCTTGGGCAAACCGCCGCAGAAGTTGTTCGCCGAGTTCGAGGGCAAGTTCGATCACCCGCACGACCCGAGCCATTCGGGCGACGTGAAATATCACATGGGCTTTTCTGCCGACGTGGCCACGCCCGGCGGCTCGCTGCACCTGGCGTTGGCGTTCAACCCATCGCATCTGGAAATCGTCGACCCGGTAGTGGTCGGCTCGGTGCGCGCCCGGCAGACCCGACGCGGCGATACCGAGCGCAAGCTGGAAATGCCGGTGCTGGTCCACGGCGATGCGGCGTTCGCCGGCCAGGGCGTGGTGATGGAGCTGTTCCAGATGTCGCAGGCGCGCGGCTTCGCGATCGGCGGCACGGTGCATGTGGTGATCAACAACCAGGTCGGCTTCACTACCCATCGCGCCGACGACGCCCGCTCCACCCTGTACTGCACCGATGTCGCCAAGATGGTCGGCGCGCCGGTACTGCACGTCAACGGCGACGATCCGGACGCGGTCGCCTTCTGCGCCGATCTGGCCTTCGATTTCCGCCAGACCTTCGGCAAGGACGTGGTCATCGATCTGGTCTGCTACCGCAAGCACGGCCACAACGAGGCCGACGAGCCGGCAGCCACCCAGCCGCTGATGTATCAGGTGATCCGCAAGCACAAGTCGGCGCGCGAGCTCTATGCCGACCGGCTGATCGCCGATGGCACCCTCAGCGCCGAGCAGGTGAAAACGATCACCGATGACTACCGCGCCAAACTGGAGGCCGGCGAGGTCACCGTCGAACTGGCGGCGCCGGCCGTCGATGCCTTCTCGGTCGACTGGACGCCGTACCTGGGCGCCAAGCTCGACGATCCGGTCGAGACCACGGTGGATCCGGCGCACCTCCATGCCCTGGCCCTGAAAATCAACACGCTGCCCGATGGCATTCAACTGCATTCCCGGGTAGCCAAGGTCTACGCCGACCGTCTGAAGATGACCGAAGGCGAGCTGGAGATGGACTGGGGCTTTGCCGAGAATCTGGCCTATGCCACGCTGCTCGATGAGGGCTTCAAGCTGCGACTGGTGGGCCAGGATTCCGGCCGGGGCACGTTCTTCCACCGCCACGCCGTGCTGCACCAGCAGGACGACGGCGAAACCTGGTGGCCGTTGCGTCAGTTGGTCGACACCCCGGAAGATGTCACCATCATCGACTCGCTGCTCAGCGAGGAGGCAGTGATGGGCTTCGAATACGGCTATTCGACCACCGATCCCGGCACGCTGACCATCTGGGAAGGCCAGTTCGGCGATTTCGCCAACGGCGCCCAGGTGGTGATCGATCAGTTCATCAGCTCCGGTGAGGCCAAGTGGGGCCGCCTGAGCGGGCTGGTTCTGTTCCTGCCGCATGGCTACGAGGGCCAAGGTCCTGAACACAGCTCGGCGCGGCTGGAGCGCTATCTCCAACTGTGCGCGCTCGACAACATGCAGGTCTGCGTGCCGACCACGCCGGCGCAGATGTTTCACATGCTGCGCCGGCAGATGAAGCGCCCGGCGCGCAAGCCGCTGATCGTGATGACGCCGAAGTCGATGCTGCGCAACAAGCAATCGGTTTCCAGCCTGAAAGACCTGTCCGACGGCCGGTTCCAGCGGCTGATTCCCGACAGCCACGTCAGCAACGCCAAAAAGGCCAGTCGGGTGGTGCTGTGCTCTGGCAAGGTCTACTACGACCTGCTCGAAGCGCATCACACCCAGGAACTCACCGACGTCGCCCTGGTGCGGATCGAGCAGCTCTACCCGTTTCCGAGGGAAGAACTGCGCGCCGAACTGAAGCGTTTTTCGGCAGCCAAGCAGGTCGTCTGGTGCCAGGAAGAACCCCAGAATCAGGGCGCCTGGTACCAGATTCAGCACCATCTGCGCGCCTGTCTGCACGGCAAGCAGGTGCTCGACTATGCCGGTCGCAGCCGCTCGCCGTCGCCGGCGGCGGGCCATTTCAACACCCACGTCGAAGAGCAGAACGCGCTGGTCGAAAAGGCGCTCGGCGGCCAGTTCGACAGCGCCCATGTCGCCGAGTAGGGGCAACTGCACGTCGCACCGGGCTGGCCTCATTCGGGCTGGCACCGGCTGAACTTTCGCAACCCACGTTCAATCCAGATACGCCATCACTGCACAGGTCCCCGTCATGTCCACCGAAGTCAAAGTTCCGGTACTGCCCGAGTCGGTTTCCGATGCCACCATCGCCACCTGGCACAAGAAGGTGGGCGACGCCGTCGCCCGCGATGAAAACCTGGTTGACCTGGAAACCGACAAGGTCGTTCTGGAAGTGCCCTCGCCGGCCGATGGCGTCATCAAGGAGCTGAAATTCGCCGAAGGCGATACGGTGACCGGCCAGCAGGTGATCGCGCTCATCGAGGCCGGCGCCGCGCCAGCGGACAAGGCGGACAAGGCCGACAAGGCCGACAAGGCCGACAAGGCCGAAGATAAAGCCGAACCGGAAAAATCAGCCGGGAAAGCCAAATCCGCCGAAGCGGCGAAGCCTGCGACGCCAGCCAAGGCTGCGCCATCCGGCGGCGATTCGGCCAAGGCCGACCTGTCGCCTGCCGGCCGCCGCGTTGCCGAGCAGCACGACATCGACACCGCTGAAGTATCGGGCAGCGGTCGCGGCGGGCGAATCACCAAGGAGGATCTGCTCGGCCACATGAGCCGCGGCGCCAGCGCGCGTCCAGAGGAGCGCGTGGCGATGACCCGCATCCGCAAGCGCATCGCCGAGCGGCTGATGGAATCGAAGAATTCGATCGCCATGCTCACCTCGTTCAACGAAGTCAACCTGGCCGAAGTGGTCAAGCTGCGCAAGTCGATGGGCGAGGCATTCGAGAAGGCCAACGGCATCAAGCTCGGTTTCATGAGCTTCTTCGTCAAGGCTGCCGCCAATGCGCTCCAGCGCTATCCAGTGGTCAACGCCTCGGTCGATGGCGACGACGTGATCTACCACGGCTATGCCGATATTTCGATCGCCGTGGCCACCGAGAAGGGGCTGGTCACCCCGGTACTACGAAACGCAGAACGCATGGGCTTTGCCGACGTCGAGCAAGCCATCGCCGAGTACGCCAAAAAAGCCCGCGACGGCAAGCTCAGTCTCGAAGACCTGCAGGGCGGTACCTTCACCATCACCAACGGCGGCACCTTTGGATCGCTGTTCTCCACCCCGATCGTCAACCCGCCCCAGTCGGCGATTCTGGGTATGCACGCCATCAAGGAGCGCGCCGTGGTCGAAAACGGCCAGGTCGTCGCCGCCCCGATGATGTACATCGCCATCAGCTACGACCACCGCATTATCGACGGCAAGGACGCGGTGTTGTTCCTGGTCGACATCAAGAATCAACTGGAGAATCCGCATCGGATGCTTCTCGGCCTTTGAGGCCGAGAAGCCGGGATTCGGGATTGGGGAATTGGGATTCGTAGACGCGGCGTCCTCGTTCCTCAGCCGCAACTTCCTTCACGGCCCGACCCCGCTCTTACGAATCCCGAATCCCAATTCCCGAATCCCGTGAGTAAATGAAATGACCGAACAATTCGACCTGATCGTCATCGGTGGCGGCCCCGGCGGCTATGTCGGCGCGATTCGCGCGGCGCAGTTGGGCATGAAGGTAGCCTGTGTGGATGCCTTCACCGCCAAGGGCGGCGACAAGCCGGCACTCGGGGGCACCTGCCTCAATGTGGGCTGCATACCGTCCAAGGCGCTGCTCGACTCGTCGCGACAGTTCCACAATCTCAACCACCTGTTCGCCGAGCACGGCATCACCACCAAAGATCCGGAGATCGACATCGGCACGATGATCGCTCGCAAGGACAAGATCGTCGCCCAGTTCAACGGCGGCGTGGCGCAGCTGTTCAAGGCCAACAAGGTGACCTCCTATCACGGCTTCGCCACGTTGCACGCCGACCGGGTCGTCAAGGTCAAGCTGCACGATGGCAGCGAAACCGAGCTGAAAGCGGTCAACGTGATCCTGGCCGCCGGCTCGATTCCGGTCGAACTTCCGTTCGCCAAGTTCGATGGCGATTACGTGCTGGACAACGCTGGCGTTCTCGACCTGGACGCGGTGCCCAAGCGCTTGGGCATCATCGGCGCCGGCGTGATCGGCCTGGAGATGGGCAGCGTCTGGAAGCGCCTGGGCAGCGAGGTGACCATTCTCGAAGCCCTGCCCGACTTCTTGGCCGCTGCCGATGCCGACGTCGCCAAGGTCGCCGCTCGCGAGTTCAAGAAGCAGGGCCTGGACATCCGGCTGGGCTGCAAGGTGTCCGCGGTGGAGGTCAAGCGCAAGGCCGTGCGCGTCACCTACAACGACGGCAAGGACGACCAGACCGTCGTGTTCGACAAGCTGCTGGTCAGCGTAGGCCGTCGGGCCGCCGTCAAAGGGCTGCTGGCCGACGACACCGGAGTCAAGCTCACCGAACGCGGTTTCATCGAAGTCGACGAGCACTGCCACACCGGCGTCGAAGGCGTGTGGGCGATCGGCGACTGCGTGCGCGGCCCGATGCTGGCGCACAAGGCCAGCGAAGAAGGCATCGCGGTCGCCGAGCGGATCGCCGGCCTGCCCGGCCACGTCGATTTCAACACCGTCCCGTGGGTGATCTACACCGAACCGGAAATCGCCTGGGTCGGCCAGACCGAACGCGAGGTCAAGGACGCTGGCATTCCCTACAACGTCGGCACCTTCCCGTTCGCAGCCATTGGCCGCGCCGTGGCAATGGGCGAAACCGCCGGCATGGTCAAGGTGATCGCCCACGCCGAAACCGACCGCATCCTGGGCATGCACCTGGTCGGCGTCAATGTCTCCGAGCTGGTCCATGAAGGCGTGGTGGCGATGGAGTTCAAGGGCTCGGCCGAAGACCTGGCGCGCATCTGCCACGCCCACCCGACCCTGTCCGAGGCAGTCCACGAAGCCGCTCTGGCGGTCGACAAGCGGGCCATCCACAAGGCCAATTGAGGAATGGGTGGTCGCCGGAGCGATTGAGCGAATCGGCGATTCGCTGCTTTCGCTCGGGCTTCTGTGGCCGCGATGGCCGCGCTTTCAGCCCCTTCGCACGCGGTGAGGCACCAACGGCGCCCATGGAGGGGCCCCTACACGACACGCGCGTGTTTGACGGTGGGCGATGTCGGGTAGTTCCGGCTTCGCGAGGCCAGAACGACCGCAGAGTCCGTTGAGTGTTCAAGAGCTAAGAGCTTTCGCAGTCCCTTCGGGCCTACGAGTTACCTTTCTTTGCATGCCCAAAGAAAGGTAACCCAAAGAAAAGGCACCCCGATGCAGCGCCCTACGGGCATCCTGCCCTTCGGGTTCGCGTCGGTCGGGTGGGGTTTGCCGACGGTCCGTCCATGGACCGACGGCAAACGGGCGCGCGTCGTGCGCGCCCCCCTGCGGGCTGATCCCCCCAACCGCCGCCGCTCCATAGGGGCCCCGGTCAGCGGCCTTCCTGGCCGCCAGAGCCAAGGCCAAAGCCTCGCCGTAGGCTGCTTTTGCCTCTGCGGCCACGATGGCCGCCCCCTGGGGCCCCTCGCACGCGGCGAGACGACGACGGATCGCCCGAAGGGACGCGCGCACGACGCGCGCGTGTTTTTCGCCAGCACATGGGCGAGGCGGAAAAGGCGAAGCACTGCTTCGCCCCGCCGAGCGCCGGAGCCATGGATGGCGCAGGCCGGGCTTTGCTGTGTAGCAGGATGCGAAACAGCAAAGTGCTGTCGAAAAACCCCGGCGGCGGCTCGCGCACCTGGAGGGCAGGATGCCCGCAAGGCGTGTGCGCGGGGTGCCTTTCTCTTTGGTTACTTTCTCTTGGGCAAGCAAGAGAAAGTGACTCGCGGGCCCGTAGGGCCGGCGAAAGCTCTGCTTCTGAACTTCGAACCAAATCCGCGGAAACTCAACGACGCGAATCGGACGGATCGGCAGACTCCGTCGCAGGCGGACGCGCGTGGCTACCGAAGCGAGGGCGGCCGTAGACAGAGGGCGATGCCTTTGCTCCGGGGAATCGACCTGCTAGGGGCACTTCAATTATTCAAAGGCAAGGGCTTTCGCAGTCCCTTAGGGCCCGCGAAAACTCTGCTCGTGCTCTGGCTCCGAATCTGTATCCGCAAATCCCCGAGAGATCGCAAAACCACCAAAACAAACGCGACTCCCACCCATATGTTGTAAATTGCTGCTCAACCAGCAAAGCACAGCCCCGACATGACTTCCCCCGAACACTTCCGCGCCTTCCGCATCCACAACGACGCCAGCGGCTACCGCGCCAAACTCGAATCGATCACGCTCGCCGACCTCAATCCGGGCGAAGTGACGATCAAGACCGCCTACTCCAGCATCAACTACAAGGACGCCCTCGCTGGCACCGGAAAAGGCAAGATTCTGCGTCAGTTCCCCTTGGTCGGCGGCATCGACGTGGCTGGCCATGTGGTCGAATCCACCGATCCGCGCTTCAAGGAGGGCGACCCGGTACTGTGCACCGGCTCGGGCCTGTCGGAAACACGGGATGGCGGCTATTCGGAGTTCGCGCGGCTTCAGGCCGACTGGACCATCCCTCTGCCTGACGGTCTCAGCCTCGAAGAAAGTATGATTCTCGGCACCGCCGGCTTCACCGCTGCGCTGGCGCTGTACCGGATGGAATGTAACGGTCAGAAACCGGACATGGGGCCTGTCGTGGTGACCGGCGCGACCGGTGGCGTGGGCATGCTGGCGATCGATATCCTCACCCAGGCGGGCTACGAGGCCCATGCAATCACCGGGAAATTCGATCAGCTCGATTTTCTGTCCAGCATCGGTGCCAAACAGGTCATTGCGCGCAACGAACTGCACTGGGGACAACGACCGCTGGAAAATGCGCTCTGGGCCGGCGCCATCGATAATGTCGGCGATGAAATGCTGGCCGGCCTGACCCGGGTCATTCATCCCTACGGCAATATCGCCAGTTGCGGCCTGGCCGGTGGCCACGCGCTGGCAACAACGGTCATGCCGTTCATCATTCGCGGTGTTTCATTGCTCGGCGTCGCCTCATCGGGCACTGCTCGCGATATCCGCGATCAGGTCTGGGCGCGACTCTCCGGGCCATGGAAGCCCGCACACCTCGAGCAGATCTGCACCCGCGAAGCGGGGCTGGACGATCTGGAGGAGGTTTTCCCGCTCATGCTGGTCGGCAAGTCTTTCGGACGGACGCTGGTGCGCTTTTGAGCGCATCCCGATGAATGCTCGCTGGACTTCGTGTGCGATGGCACTACAATCCCAATAGCATCCCTCAGGTCTAACCCATGGCACGAATTCTGATCGTCGACGACTCGCCCTCGCAATTGATGGGCATGAAGCGCATCATCGAAAAGATCGGTCACGAGGCGCTGGTGGCCGAAGACGGCGCCGCCGGCGTCGAGATGGCCAAGGCCGAACTTCCGGATCTGATTCTGATGGATGTGGTGATGCCCAATCTCAACGGATTCCAGGCCACGCGGCAGATAAGCAAGCAGGAGGAAACCAGCCATATTCCGATCGTGCTGGTAACCACCAAGGATCAGGAAACCGACAAGATCTGGGGTATGCGCCAGGGCGCCAAGGCCTATCTGACCAAGCCATTCAACGAGGCTTCCCTGCTGGAAGTCATCGGCGAGTTCCTGCCAGAGGCCAAGGCTGGCTGAACCCGACAGTCAGCGCGGTTTGACCTCTGGAAACCTGCCCAGCGCTGCGTCTTGTGGCCGCGCGTTAAATCGAAAAGTCGAGTCGCCCCGGCGAATCTATTCGGCGGGGCGCAGAGTCATGCTCAACAGAGCGATTTGATCCGGCCCTCTGTCAGAGCTCGATTCCTTCGCGCTTGGCGATGGTGAAGATGTCCTTGTCGCCGCGACCCGACAGATTGCACAGCACCAGCGCGTCCTTCGGCAGCTCGCGGGCCAGATTCATCGCCTGTGCGACGGCGTGGCTGGATTCCAGCGCGGCCAGAATGCCTTCCTTGCGGGCCAGCAGATGGAACGCCTCCATCGCCTCGTCGTCGGTGATGCCGACGTAGCGCGCGCGTCCGCAATCCTTGAGAAAGGCGTGCTCCGGACCGACGCCGGGGTAGTCGAGACCAGCCGAAATCGAGTGCGTCTCGGTGATCTGTCCGTCATCGTCGCAGATCACATAGGTGCGGTTGCCATGCAAAACACCGGGCCGGCCAGCGACCAGCGATGCCGCATGATGGCCGGTTTCGATGCCCTCGCCCGCCGCCTCGGCGCCGCACAGCGCAACCTGCGGGTCGTTGAGGAAGGCGTGGAAGATGCCGATCGCGTTGGAGCCACCGCCGACACAGGCGGTCACGGCATCGGGCAGACGGCCATAGGTCTCCAGCATCTGCGCCCGCGCCTCGCGACCGACCACGGCGTTGAAGTCGCGCACCAGCATCGGATACGGATGCGGGCCGGCCACAGTGCCGATGATGTAGAACGTGTCGTCGACATGACTGACCCAGTCGCGCATCGCCTCGTTGAGCGCGTCCTTGAGGGTCTTGGAGCCCGACTCGACCGGCACCACGGTGGCGCCCAGCAGCTTCATCCGGAACACGTTCGGCGCCTGACGCTCGACATCGACCGAACCCATGTAGACCACGCACTCCAGGCCCAATCGGGCCGCCACGGTGGCGCTCGCCACGCCGTGCTGGCCGGCGCCGGTTTCGGCGATGATCCGGGTCTTGCCCATGCGCTTGGCCAGCATGCCCTGACCGATGGTGTTGTTTATCTTGTGCGCGCCAGTGTGATTGAGGTCCTCGCGTTTGAGCAGGATGCGCGCCCCACCGACATGCTCGGACAGCCGTCGCGCCTCGTAGATCGGGCTGGGCCGACCGACGTAATCGCGGTAGTCGCGCTGCAACTCGGCTAGAAACTCTGGATCGGCACGATAGCGCTGATAGGCCGCTTCCAGTTCGGCCAGCGGCTCGATCAGCGTCTCGGATACGAATACGCCACCGTAACGGCCAAAGTGGCCGCGCGCATCGGGAAAGACGTGAAAGTCTTCAGTCGTCTGTGTTGCTGTCTGCACGTCTCACCTCACTAACGAATTTTTCCATAGCAGCCCCGTCCTTTATGCCCGGAGCGCTCTCGATTCCGCTGGATACATCCACGCCCCAGGGCCGCAGCTTGGCGATGGCGCCGCCGACATTGCCCGGGTGCAGACCACCAGCCAACAGCCAAGGCTTGGCGATCGCCGGGACTTGGGACCAGTCGAAGCGGTGCCCGCTGCCACCGGACTCGCCAGGGGCGTGGGAGTCCAGGATGAATCCCGACGCACGAGGATACGCCCTGATCCAGGATCGCGCAGCCTGCTCCGCATCGGGAACCGCCATTGCCACGGACTTGATCCACGGCAAACCCCACCGACTGCAAAACCTTTCATCCTCGCGACCATGAAACTGCAACAGATGTGGACGCAGTGTGCTCACCACCCGTTCGACGTCGGCGGCGCTATTGTCCATGAACAGGGCAACCACACTGACCATCGGCGGTGCTGCCGCTCGCAGCGCCTGGCCGAGCAGCAAGTCCACGCGCCGCTTGCTGCCGGTTGCGAACACCAGCCCGATCGCGTCGACACCCAGCTCGCCGGCGAGCCGGACATCGCCGGGGCGGGTCAGGCCGCAGAATTTTATCCGTGTCCGCATGACCATGCCGGGATTCCGTTGAGCGCGCACCAGTTCACCTGCAGCGAGTACAGGTCAGTCGTCGTCTGGATCATAAATCACCTTCGCAGAAGCGTCACCAGGACCCGGAAACCACGCCCGAGCTGTCGCTTCGGCCTCGGAGTCCATCGTCGCCTCGGCGGGCAGCCCCCAGAAAGCCGGGTAACGCGGCCCGATGAAAGTCAGCCCGGCAGCCGGCGCGGTGGGGCCGGCGACAGTACGATCGCGACCGCGCAACACTTCACCAAGCCATGCCGCATCGCGTTGGCGGCGCCCGACCATCAACAGGCTGCCAACGATGTTGCGCACCATGTGGTGCAGGAAGGCATTGGCCTGCACTTCGATCACCAAGTGTTCGCCGTCGCGACGAACCGAAATATGGTGCAAATCCCGGATCGGGTGTTTGGCCTGGCAGGCCGCCGTGCGGAACGCGCTGAAGTCGTGTTCGCCGCACAGAACCTGGGCCGCGTCGTGCATGGCAGCTGCGTCCAGCGGCTGTGGCAACCAAGCGCAATAACGGCGACCGAGGGCCGGGCGCGAAACGCGATTGATGATGGCATAACGGTAGCGTCTGGCACGAGCCGCGTAACGGGCGTGAAACTGTTCCGCCACGCAGGAAACCCAACGCACGGCGATGCTGGCGGGCAATGCGGAGTTGACTCCCATGATCCAGGCGCGATCAGGGCGCTCGGCTTCGGTATCGAAGTGCACGACTTGGCAGAGTGCGTGCACTCCCGAGTCGGTGCGCCCGGCGCAGACCACGGCCGTGGGCGTGTCGGCGACACGCGAAATCGCCGCCTCAACCGTCTCCTGAACGGTGACCCCGTGCGACAGCCTCTGCCAGCCCAGAAAATCCGTGCCGTCGTACTCGATGCCCAATGCAATCCGCATCGGGATCAACCGCACCTGCGCCAGCGAATGCCAGACTCAGCCCAGTTCATCGAGTTTTTCGCGCGCCAAACGCGCCAATTCCGGCTCGCGCCCGTTTGCCACTTCTTCCAATAATGTCCGCGCGCCGACCTTGTCGCCCATGTAGATCAGCGCCTGAGCCAGATCGAGTCGCGAGTCGACCGATTCGCCCTGTTCGGCCGCGTCGCCGACGGCCTCGCTGCCGTCCGATTCGATATCGCCAGGGCGACCCTGCAGAACCTGGTCCGTTTCGCTTTCCGGGTATTCGGCGTCGGCTCGGACAACCGGGCGCGCCAGGTCAGGCCGCGCATCCGGCGAAGCGAATCCACTCGGTTTCGCATCGCCGGGCGACACGAGGCCCTGCACGTCGAAAACCGCACGGCGAGAGACCCCGGACACTGCAACCGACTGCTGCGTTCCTTTCACCGGAGCGCGGGAGGCGAATCGCGGAGTCGAATCAGGGGCATCGCCCGTCGATGGCTCCGGCGAGTCCCTGGCGACAACCGAGCCGCCGACCCCCGACGCTGCTCCGCCGGGCTGCGGCTCCAGCGTATAGCGGAAACCCGCACGATCGCGTCGGAGAATCAGAATCAACGCAATCAACCCTGAAACCAGCACGATCGCTCCGGCGAACGTCCATGGCCGGTTGTACCAGGGTTGCTCGACAACCATCTGTTCCAGTTCTGTCACTCGCGACTGGAGTGCCGCCAATTCCTGGTCGCGCAGTGCCAGGAGGCGTTCGCTGTCGGCGCGGATCTTCTCCAGCCGAGCGAGCCGCTGCTGCATCGCCTCCAGGCCGACCTCTTCGGAGATGATCCCGGTCTCGGAGTCGTCGGCGATACGCGACAGCGCCTGACCGCCACCGGTTGCATCCAGCCCCGACTGCGCGGCGATCGCTTCCGCCTCGGCATCGGCGGCGACGATTTCCAGGCGTGGCGAATCCGGCTGCGTCGGACCAGCGGAATCGACCGTGCCAGGCGCCTGCCGACTCGAAGCGGAGGTGTCCGGCAGTGCGACGGTCGACTGATCGGGGCTCATAAGCGGCTCCGCGCGCACCACCGGCGCGGAACCTGCCCGGCCCTGTCGCCATACTTCATTCTGCACGGCGACCAGCGCGGTCGCATCGGTCGAGGGCAATGCGAGGATCTCTGCGCGCTCGGGCACGCGCAGAATCGCACCACGCTTGAGCAAATTGATGTTGTCGTTGATGAACGCCTGCCGGTTGGCATTGAGCAGGGCGATCATCATCTGATTGACCGACACGTCGGCGTCGCGTGTGCGCAGGGCGATCTCGCGAAGTGTCTGACCTGCGGCGACCGGATCGAGCACGCGGCCTTCGGAGGGGCTGCCCCGAAAGCTCGGCGCCTGCTGCTGCGGCTGTGGTGCCGGCTGCGGCGGTGTCGGTGGCAGCGGTGGTGGTTGTTGTGGCGCGGCCGCCACCGACTCGGCGGACTCCGGCGTTGGTTCGGCCGGGACCACAGCCGGTGGCTCCGACACCGGCTCGGGCGAGGGATCAAGCGGCTCGACAGCGGCCGGCGCAGGCTCCTCGAGCGCGAGGACGAGGTTCTCGGTCTGGGTCTGTGGCACCGCAATCGGTGCCTCGGACCCGACCGACGGCGTCACGGCCGGCGCAGCGGGCGGAGCCTGCCGGGCGACCGTGGGCGCCACCGTGGTCATGATTGCCGGCGCCATGTGCGGCGGGTCGATCAGTACCGAATACTCGCGCACCAATCGGCCGCCGGCCCACTGGGCGTCGATCAGAAAGATCAGGTACGGGTCGCGCACCGGGCTCGAGGTGGTGACCCGTATGATCGGGTCGCCTTCCGCCGTGCGGGCCACGGCGAATCGCAGATTGGCAGTCACGCCGGACGGCCGGTCCAGACCGACGCGCGCGAAGTCTGCCGATGAGGCGAGCGAAACCGCCAGGCTTTCGACTTCACCCTGCTGCTCGGCGATGATCGGAATCTCGGCCAGCAACGGCTGATTGAAACCCGACTTGATCTCGATGGCGCCCAGACCGAGCGCTTGCGCCACGGCACACCAGCCGAGCAGCGCCAGCGCCGCCAATCCACTCCCTGTTTTTCTTGTCACGAAAACCGCGCCTCCGTGTGAAAGTCACCGCACAGACTATACGTTCAGCCCGCTTCGGCGACCAGCAGTTCGGCCAGCTGCACGGCATTCAGCGCCGCGCCCTTGCGGATATTGTCCGACACAATCCACAGATCCAGCCCGCGCGGGTGCGAGATATCCTCGCGAATGCGCCCGACATAGACCGGATCGGTACCCGCCGCATGGGTTACCGGCGTGGGGTAGCCGCCCGGCACGCGATCATCGACCACTTCCACGCCCGGCGCGGCTGCCAACAGGGCGGTGGCCTGGGCGGCGCTGATTTTCTCGCGGGTCTCGATATGCACCGCCTCGGAGTGCCCATAGAACACCGGCACCCGCACGGCGGTGGGATTCACCTGGATCGTCTCGTCGCCGAGAATCTTTCGGGTCTCCCAGACCATCTTCATTTCTTCCTTGGTGTATCCGTTGTCGAGGAAGACATCGATGTGCGGGATCAGGTTGAAGGCGATCTGCACCGGAAACTTGCTGGTGGTCGGCGACTGGAAATTCAGCATCTCGGCGGTCTGCTTCCCGAGTTCTTCCATCGCGGTGCGCCCGGCGCCCGACACCGACTGATAGGTGGCGACATTGATCCGCTCGATGCCCACCGCCCGGTGAATCGGCGCCAGCGCCACCAGCATCTGCATGGTCGAACAGTTGGGATTGGCCACGATGCCGAGCGGACGCTCGCGCAGCGCTTCGGGATTGACTTCGGCTACCACCAGCGGCACCCGATCGTGGGTGCGGAACGCGGAGGAGTTGTCGATCACCACTGCACCAGCGGCAGCGAACTTCGGCGCGTATTCCTCGGAAGTGCCGCCGCCGGCCGAAAACAGGGCAATATCGACGCCGGTCGGGTCGAAACCGGCCAGATCCTGGACGGTGTATTTTCGGCCGGCGAAATCGATGGTGGCACCGGCCGAGCGGGCGCTGGCCAGGACGATCAACTTGCTGATCGGGAACTTGCGCTCGGCCAGGATCGACAGCATGGTTTCACCAACTGCGCCGGTGGCGCCGACGACGGCTACGGTAAAGGTTCTGCTCATGAGGAATGGATTCCGGAGTATGTGCCGCAAACAAGGCGGCAAAGTAAACAACAGGGTCTTATGTTTTGAATCGCTGACTGCGGGTACGGGCCGGAGCTCCCGCACCGGAGCGGATCACGCGGGGCGGGATCGCGCCGGTCGGAATCGCCAGCCGGTCTGTTTTCGCCCGCCCCACGGCGCAGCCGAACCAACCGGCAACCACGGCGACCGGGAACAAGAGAGCCTCATTCCAGCTCACCAGGAATCCTCGGCGTCACCACGCCGACATCGCCGCACTGCGCACGATGTCGCAGCGCCTGGTCCATCAGCACCAGCGCTACCATCGCTTCGCAGATCGGCGTGGCGCGAATCCCGACGCAGGGGTCGTGCCGACCGGTGGTGATGACCTCGACCGGTTCGCCGTGGACATCCAGGCCCCTGCCCGCCAGCCGGAGGCTGGAGGTGGGCTTGAAGGCAGCCGAGCAGACCACTGGCTGACCCGTAGAAATTCCGCCGAGCACGCCGCCGGCATGGTTGCTGAGAAAGCCGGCCGTGGTCATCTCATCGCGGTGCTCGGTGCCCTTCTGGGCCACCGACGCAAATCCGTCGCCGATCTCAACGCCCTTGACCGCATTGATCGACATCAGCGCGGCAGCCAGGTCGCCGTCCAGCTTGCCGTAGATCGGCTCGCCCCAGCCCGGAGGACAGCCCTCGGCCACCACGGTGACCTTGGCGCCAACCGAATCGCCCGACTTGCGCAGAGCGTCCATGTAAGATTCCAGCGCCGGCAACTGCTCCGCGCACGGCCAGAAAAACGGGTTGTCCTCGACCACACTGAAGTCGAAGCCGGCCGGCACGATGTCGCCGAGTTGGGACAGATAGCCGCGCACCGAGACGCCGAAGCGCTCGGCCAGCCACTTCTTGGCAATCACCGCCGCCGCCACCCGCACCGTGGTCTCGCGCGCCGAACTGCGACCACCGCCGCGTGGGTCGCGTATGCCGTACTTTTGCCAGTAACTGTAATCGGCATGACCAGGGCGGAACCGCTCGGCGATTTTGGTGTAGTCCTTGCTGCGAGCGTCGGTGTTGCGGATCAGCAAGGCGATCGGCGTGCCGGTGGTGCGTCCCTCGTAGACCCCGGAGAGAATCTCGACTTCGTCCGCTTCGTGGCGCTGCGAGGTGTGCCGGGTGCGGCCAGTGGCGCGACGATCGAGATCGGTGCGAAATTCGTCCGGGGCGATTTCCAGTCCCGGCGGACAGCCGTCGATCACGCAGCCGATCGCCGGCCCATGGCTTTCGCCAAAGGTGGTGACCCGCAGCAATCGGCCGAAACTGTTGTCGCTCATGCGCTGGCTCTCTTTTGCCTGGAGTGGATCGGGCGGTGTTTGGCGGAGTATGGGTTTGGTACGCAATTTTCGATGCTGAGGCGATTCGCTTTCGTTGGCGGTTCCTGAATTTGTAAGCAAGAGCTTTCGCAGGCTCTTCGCGCCCGAATCCGCGAAGGCTCGACGACTCGAACCGGGCTTATCGGCGGGTCCTGGCGCCTGCTGGCACCCTTGGCTACCGAAACAGGGGCGACTGCGGGCGCTTCGCGCTGCATTTGCTTCGCGGGATCGGGTTGTCGCAGGTGTTCTTGGAATTCCAGAGCAAAGGCTTTCGCAGGCCCTTCGGGCCTACGAGTTACTTCTCTTTGCGTGTCCAAAGAGAAGTAACCAAGAGAAAGGACACCCCGATGGAGCGCCCTGCGGGCATCCTGCCCTTCGGGTCCGCGTCGGTCGGGTGGGGTTTGCCGACGGTCCGTCCTTGGACCGACGGCAAACGGGCGCGCGTCGTGCGCGCCCCCCTGCGGGCTGATCCACCCAACCGCCGCCGCTCCATAGGGGCCCCGGTCAGCGGCCCTCCTGGCCGCCAGAGCCAAGGCCTCGCAAGTTCCAGCTTTTGCTTCTGCGGCCACGATGGCCGCCCCATGGGGCCCCTCGCACGCGGCGAGACGACGACGGATCGCCCGAAGGGACGCGCGCACGACGCGCGCGTGTTTTTCGCCAGTACATGGGCGAGGCGGATAAGGCGAAGCACTGCTTCGCCCCGCCGAGCGCCACAGCCATGGATGGCGCAGGCCGGGCTTTGCTGTGTAGCAGGATGCGAAACAGCAAAGTGCTGTCGAAAAACCCCGGCGGCGGCTCGCGCACCTGGAGGGCAGGATGCCCGCAAGGCGTGTGCGCGGGGTGCCTTTCTCTTTGGTTACTTTCTCTTGGGCAAGCAAGAGAAAGTGACTCGCGGGCCCGTAGGGCCGGCGAAAGCTCTGGCTTTGAAAGCTCTCGCTTTTGAAGCAACTACCCCGAAAACCTCGAATAACCCACAAAACCTCAATCGCACCCCACCCCGCCAACCCCAGCCCACGCGTCCCGCGCACACCAAGAAAACCCAAGCTAACCCCGCGCATCCGCCAACTCCCGAATCCGCGCCTGGTGCGCGATCAAGTCCGCGCGCTCGACCACGAACACACCCATCATCCCAACCTTGAACTCGATCCAGACCAGCTCCAGCTCGGGCAACAGCGCGCACAGCGCGTGTTCGGACTCGCCCACTTCGCAGATCAACAGGCCGCTTTCGGTGAGGTGTTCCGGGGCATCACGGAGAATTTTCAGCGCCAGATCCAGGCCGTCATCGCCCGCGCGAAGGCCGAGCGCCGGCTCGTGTGCGTATTCGGCTGGCAGTGCGTCGGTTTCTGCGTGGGTGACGTAGGGCGGATTGGTCACGATCAGGTCGTAGCGCTCGCCTTCCAGCGCCGAAAACAGGTCGGACTCGATCAACCGGACATGGCCTGCGTGCAGCCGCTCGCGGTTCTCTTCGGCCAGCGCCAGCGCCTCGGGGCTGATGTCGACCGCGTCCACTTCCCACGTCGGGTTGTAGTGCGCCATGGCAATGGCGATGCAGCCCGAACCGGTGCAGACATCGAGCGCCCGGAACACCTCGCGATCGCCAAGCCAAGGCTGGAATCCAACCTCGATCAGTTCGGCAATCGGCGAGCGCGGCACCAGGGCGCGCGGGTCGGACTTGAAGCTGAGCCCGGCAAACCAGGCCTCTCCGGTCAGATAGGCAGCGGGAATCCGCTCATCGATGCGCCGGTCGAACAGCGCCAGCACGGTCTTTTTTTCCTCCGCAGTCAACCGGGCCTGACCATAAGCCGGGCCGAGATCATGCGGCAGATGCAGGGCATGCAGCACCAACTGGGTGGCTTCATCGAGTGCGTTGTCGTAGCTGTGCCCGAAGCACAGCCCCGCGGCGCCGAAGCGGCTGGCGCCATAGCGGATGAAGTCGATGATGCTGTGCAGCGTTTCGGTCATGAGCGTGGTTGGCGGTACCCGGCGAAATCGGCCTGCCAGTATACCCGCCAGCCAAACCTGCCGACGGGTCCGGGACGCCCGAAAAACCGACTGAAAATCAGCGCTGAATCGGTGCAGTGGCGCCGCGTCGCGGAGTCTGCGCCATGCGGTGGCTATAATTATCGGCCCTTCCTTCGCTAGCCGACCATGTTCAACCGCACCATCGCTGTCATTCTGGTCGCTGCGATTGCGGCGGGACTCGGGCTGTGGGCCGCCCAGCGTCAGTTCGGTGGTCCGGCCGGCCCGATACTCGAAGTCGCGCGCCTGCTGCCCGAACCGCGCGACATCGCGCCGTTCTCGCTGGCCCAGTCCGACGGCACCGAGCTGACGCCGGATGAACTGACTGGACGCTGGACCCTGGCGTTCTTCGGCTTCACCCACTGCCCGGACATCTGCCCGACCACGCTGGCCGAGCTGGCCCAGGCCGAGAAGCGCTGGATCGACGCGCTGCCGGAAAGCCAGCGCCCCCGCATTCTTCTGGTTTCGGTCGACCCCGAGCGCGACAGCCCCGAACGCACCGGCGAATACGCCCGTTTTTTCACGCCGCATGCGCTGGCCGCGACCGGCCCGGTGGAAGCGCTCGAAGCCTTCGGCAAGAGCCTTCTGCTGGTATTCGCCAAGGCGCCCCTGCCCGGTTCCGACCCAGATGCCTACACCATGGACCATTCTTCGCAGGTGGTACTGATCGACCCCGATGGCCGCTTCGCCGGCTTCATCCGGCCACAGCCCGGCGCCGACGGCCGTCCCGCCGGCATGCCGCCGGCTGCCGTGGCCACCGACATGATCGCACTAGCGCGCTGGCAGCCATGACGCCGGTCGTCGCGCTCCAGTACATCCTCCCGCACCGGTTGCTGTCGCGCCTGGCACGGGCTGCCACACGTTGGCGATGGGCGCCATGGAAGAATTTGCTGATCGGCCTGGCGATACGTCACTTCAAGGTCAACATGGCCGAGGCCGCCGAACCCGACCCATCGACCTACCCCCACTTCAATGCGTTTTTCACCCGCGCGCTCAAGCCCGGCGCCCGCCAGCCGTCCAGCGACCCCGACGCGCTGCTGATGCCCGCCGATGGCCGGATCAGCCAGTTGGGAGCCATCGAGCAGGGCCGCATCTTTCAGGCCAAGGGCCACCACTTCACCGCCGCCCAGCTGTTGGGCAGCGCGGCGGCCGCCGAGCCGTACCTGGATGGTTCGTTCGCCACCATCTACCTGTCGCCACGCGACTATCACCGCATGCACATGCCCTGGGGCGGCACGCTGCGCGACACGCTGCACGTCCCGGGACGGCTGTTCACCGTTGCGCCGTCCGGCGTGGCCGGCATTCCGGGCCTGTTCGCCCGCAATGAGCGGCTGGTCTGTCATTTCGAGACCGACTTCGAGCCGATGTGTCTGGTGCTGGTCGGGGCGATGCTGGTCTCTGGGGTGGAAACCGTGTGGGGCGGCGAGGAGATTCCGCCCTACCGCAACACGCCGCGCCACCGCGACTGGCACGGCCGCAACGTCAATCTGGCCCGGTTCGAGGAACTGGGCCGGTTCAATTACGGATCGACGGTGATCGTGCTGCTGCCCAAGGGCGCAGCCCAATTGGACGAAAGCCTGCGGCCCGAGCAGGAAGTCCGTCTCGGCCAGCGTCTGGCCACTGTCTTCCGCCACGGGACGCATCGATCCGCATAGCGCACGACTGCACCCTGGTGGCTGCATTCATGGCACGCCCGGCCAGCCGGTCGCCTCTGCCGATCACCCCCGACAACCGCTCAGCTGGAGCTTCTGTCCGGGCTTGATCAGAAACCTGGGTGCCTGAATTCCATTGGCGCGCGCCAGCGCCTGCGCGCCGGCACAACCATGCCGCCGCGAAATGGCCGCCAGCGTGTCGCCCCGCCGCACGGTATAACTGCCGGCGCTGGCTGCCACCGCGGTTTCCGATGGCTTGCGCGCAGCCGCCAGATCGGCCGCCAAAGCAGATCTTCCGCCGCCCCGGCAATTCAGCTGGTAATCCGGCAACAGTTGCGCCGGCAGGCCCAGCTCGGTACCCGCCGAGATAACGGTATGGGCTTCCCAGCGCGGATTCAGATTGCGCAGCACGCGAAACCAGCCGTCGCGACTGCCGGCATTGCCCAAGCAGATGGACAGCTCGTTGATCGACATCGGCCTCTCCAGCGCGATCGTCGCCGGCGCGGTGTTCACCGACGGAAATTCCAGTCCGTAGTCCTCAGGGTGCAGAAACAGCCAGGCCGCCGCCAGCACCATGGGTACGTAATCCCGGGTTTCCGGCGGCAGGCGCGAAAAAACGTCACGGCTCCAGAACGGCTTGCCGCCGGTCGCGGCATACAACCGCGCCACACGGCCCTCGCCGCCGTTATAGGCCGCCAGCGCCAGTTCCAGATTGTGATTGAGTTCGGCAAAGCGGTCGTTGAGATACAGCACGTTGGCGCGTGCTGCCCGCTGCGGATCGAAGCGGGTGTCGAAGCCATCGACCCGGCCCAGCCCGTAGCGCAACCCGGTTGCCGGCATGAACTGCAGCGGCCCGGCGGCGCCGGCGCGGGAAACCGCATGCACCCGACCCCCCGACTCCTTGGCGAGAATGCCGAACAGCAGCGCCTCCGGTAGCCCGGCCGATTCGTACTCCGGCCACATCAGGTGCCGCATGTACTGGTACTGCTCCCACGCGGTCACCAGATTGGGCCGCATCCAGGTCAGCCACTCGACCAGGGCCGCCTTGACCGGACCGTTGAGCGCGATGATGTCGGCCATGTCCTGGCCGTTGAGCAAGTTGATGCTGCGCCCGGCATCGGGCAGATCGGCCAGCACCGGCGAGCCATCGCCCTCGCCCTCGGCTCCGGTCTGGGCGGGCAGTTCGGCGGAATAGCCCTCGCCATACACCCCGGCCGGTTGCGACAGCAGCGCATCGTAGCTGGCCAGAACCCTGTCCAAATCGCACCCGGCGATGCGCCGGCAATGGCCGGCCACTTCCAGCAAATCGGCGGAAGCCTGGCGCACCGCCTCGCGTCCGGCATCGACCTCACCAGCGGCCAGCTGCGCCTGCGCCGCCTGATAGTGCCTGGCGGCGCGGTCGAGGTCTTGATACAGCGCGTCCAGCTGTGCTGCGTCGGCCGACCCCTTGCCGGGCCCGGTACTGCTGCATGCGGTCAGCGCGCCGACCGCGAGAAAACACATCACCCTGAAAACCTTGGACATCCGACTCGGCGCATGAGGAAACTGCCGGAAGCCTAGCCCCATGCGGCCGGATAGGCAAACGGCGAACGGTGAACGCCGGGTCGATGCGGACGCACTGCGCCGGCTGGTTCGACCGAGCTGCTCCGGCCGGCGCGGCATCACCCACGGCCGCCGACACGCTACCATTCCCGCCATCGCCACCGGGAACCCCGTCATGTCCGAACCGCTGTTTCTTGGAATGGGCCAGCATCCCGTGACTCTGCTGCCGCGCTACGGCAATCGGCACGGGCTGGTGGCCGGCGCCACCGGCACCGGCAAATCGGTTTCGCTGATGGTCATGGCCGAAGCGTTTTCGCGCATCGGAACGCCCGTGTTCGTCGCCGATGTCAAAGGCGATATCGCCGGCCTGGCCGTGCCCGGCACGGACAGCGAGCGGCTGCGCGCGCGGCTGACCACACTGGACATTACCGATTGGCGGCCGGAGGCCAATCCGGTGATCTTCTGGGATCTGTTCGGCCAGTCGGGCCACCCGCTGCGCACCACGGTCTCGGAGATGGGCCCCACCCTGCTGGCCCGGGTGCTGGAGCTCAACGATACCCAGACCGGCGTTCTCGAAGTCGTCTTCAAGCTGGCCGACGACGAAGGCCTGCTGCTGCTCGACCTCGACGACCTGCGTGCGCTGCTGAGCCTTGCCCAGGAAAATGCCAAAACCATTTCAAGGCAATACGGATTGATCAGCAGTCAATCGGTGTCGGCCATCCAGCGCTCGCTGCTTCGCCTGGAGCAGGCCGGCGGCGGACATTTCTTCGGCGAGCCGGCACTTCAGCTCGAGGATTTCATGCGCCAGGACATGTCCGGGCGCGGCGTGATCAATATCCTCGCCGCCGAAAAGCTGATTCTCAGCCCGCGGCTGTATTCCAGTTTTCTGCTCTGGCTGCTGTCGGAGCTGTTCGAAAACCTGCCTGAGCTTGGCGATGTGGCGCAGCCTAAGCTGGTGTTCATTTTCGACGAGGCGCATCTGCTGTTCGACGACTGCCCGCCGGCCCTGCGCCAGCGCGTGGAGCAAGTGGTGCGGCTGATCCGTTCCAAAGGCGTGGGCGTGTACTTCTGCTCGCAGCAGCCCGACGACGTGCCTTCGGAAGTGCTGAGCCAACTGGGCAATCGCATCCAGCACGCGCTGCGTGCCTTCACGCCGCGCGATCAGAAGGCCGTGCGGGTGGCGGCAGAAACATTCGTGACCAACCCGGCATTCAAGACTGCGGACGCGATCACCCAGCTCGCGGTCGGCGAGGCACTGGTGTCCACCCTGCAGGACAAGGGTGTACCGATGCCGGTCGAGCGCACCCTGATGGCTGCGCCGCGCTGCCGGATGGGCGCGATCAGCGACGAGGAGCGCGCCACGGTGCGCAACCGCAGCCCGGTCGGCGCGAAATACGATGCCGGCGTCAACCGTGAATCGGCCTACGAAATTCTTTCCCGACGCGCCGAACAGGCGGCCAGCACTGGCCCGGCCGCCGACGCGGAAAGCGCCGGCAGGCCCACGGCCAGAAGCACGCCGGCCCAGCCCGCAGCCGGCGAGAAGCAAAGCAGTTGGCTCAAGGACACGCTGTTCGGCACCGGCCGCCGGCAAGGCATGATCGAGGCGACCGCCAAGTCGGCCATGCGCACAGTCGGCAACCAGCTCGGTCGACAACTGCTTCGCGGCATTCTCGGCAGCCTCAGCGGGTCGGGCTCGCGTCGCTGAATCGCCTCGCCTGCCGGCTCAGTCGCCAGCCGGGGGCGGTTGCAGGCCAGGATCGGTTCGCAACCGCTCGACCAGAAAATCGGAGAACACCCGGAACCGGGCGACATGACGCAAGTCCGGGTGGGTGAGCAGCCACAGATCGCTCGATGGCTGCGGTTCGACCGGAAACAGCGGCACCAGCGTCGGCGCCTGCTGATCGATCGGCAGCAGAGCCAGTCCCAGGCCCGCCTCGGCCAATGCCGCCATCGAACCCAGATCGCTGGCCCGCGCCACGAACGCCGACTCGGGGTAGGCCGCTTCCAGCGCGGCGAACGCCGGCAGCCGCAGAAAGCTGGCCTCCGCACCGATCAGGGGGTGGTCGGCCAGCTCATCCATCGCCTTGGGCCTGGCGCGCCGGGCCAGATAGCGCTGACCAGCGAACACCCACCATGACAGCGCCATGACCTTGCGGCCAACCAGGTATTCGGGTGGCTGGGAGGTCGCCCGGAGGGCCAGATCGGCTTCGCGCCTGATCAGGTCGAAGTCGCGATCGCCGACCACGATCTCGACGCGGATATCCGGATACAGGTCGAGGAAGTCCGGCAGGTAGCGCGCCACGAAGCGTACCGCGAGATTGGCCGGCGTGGTCAGCCGGATGCGACCGGCCAGCCGGAAATCCTTGCCGGCGACCGTGCGCTCCAGCGCCAGCACCGCTGCCTCTGCCGCTTCGGCATGACGCAGGATCTCCTCGCCCTCGGCACTGGGCACGTAGCCTTCGGGAAGCCGCTCGAAGACGCGCACCCCAAGCGACTCCTCGAAGGCGTTGAGCCGGCGAAAGATGGTCGAATGGTTAACCCCAAGCGTCCGGGCGGCGCCAGCCAGGCTGCCCGCGCGGGCAACCGCGAGGCAAAAACGGAGGTCGTTCCAGTCCATGATCTTGCATTTTTGCAATGTATATATGCATATATTGCTGATTTACTTTTATTTGCGCAATAAGCATGCTTTCCCACACCGGCGATTCGCGCCGTCGCTACCCACAAAGGAGAAAGGAACATGTTCGACACCCGGCAATCCACCCGTTATGGAAATCTGTTGTTGCGCGTCACCCTGGCGCTGGTCTTTCTGGCCCACGGCCCGTACCTGAAGATCTTCGTGTTCACCGTCCCCGGCACTGTTGGCTTTTTCGAGTCGATCGGGCTGCCGGGCTTTCTCGCCTATCTGGTCATTGCCGGCGAAACCCTGGGTGGGCTGGCGCTGTTGACCGGCGTTCTGGTGCGCCCGGCGGCCCTTGGTCTGGCCGCGATCAGTATCGGCGCCATCTTTCCGCATCTGTCCAACGGCTGGCTGTTCTCCAATGCCGGTGGCGGCTGGGAATACCCGGTCGTGCTGGCTGCGGCAAGCCTGGCGGTGGCGCTGACCGGCACTGGCTTGCCGGGTCGGGAACCGGCACCTAACAGCTGACACCCGGGACGGCCGCTCGCTGCGGCCTTACCCCCGTCCCGCCCGCAACCCCTGCCCTTGGAGCTACGATCATGGCACCGCTTCCCAGCCTGTTTCTGTCGCACGGCGCCCCGACGCTGGCGCTCGAAGACTCGCCCGCCGGTCGGTTTCTTGACGGACTGGGCGGCCGGTTCGCCCGGCCAGGCGCCATCGTGGTGATCTCGGCGCACTACCCATCGGCCGTGCCTTCGGCCGGCGGCGCCACACAACCGCACACCGTGCACGATTTTCGCGGCTTTCCACCCGAACTGAGCCGACTGCACTACCCCGCGCCCGGCGCGCCAGAACTGGCTGCGCGGATTACCGGCCTGTGGCATCAGGCCGGTCTGGACGGCCGGATCGACCCATTGCGCGGCCTCGATCACGGGGTCTGGGTGGTGCTGCGCCGCATGTACCCCGAGGCCGACATCCCGGTCGTGCCGCTCTCGGTCGATCCGCGCGGCGATGCCCGGCGTCACTATGCACTGGGTCGAGCCCTGTCCGGACTCCGAGCTGAAAATGTCCTGCTGATCGGCTCGGGCGGTTTCGTTCACAATCTCGGCGAGCTCGACTGGCACACTCAGACGGCGCCGCTGGCTCCCTGGGCCGACAGCTTCGCCCGCTGGATGGACGAGGCTCTGATCGCCGGCGACCATGCGCGATTGCTCGACTGGGAAAGCCACGCGCCCTGTGCCCGCCGCGCCCACCCAACGGTCGAACATCTCATGCCGCTGTTCGTCGCGCTGGGCGCGGCAGGGCCGGATGCCACGGCGACACGTCTGCATCGGTCGCACCAGTTGGGCAGCCTGGCGCTCGACGCCTACGCCTTCGGCTGAGCCGGCTCAGCGTCCGCCGCCGCCACCGCCACCGCCGCCACCCCCGGAAAATCCGCCTCCGCCACCGCCCGAGCTGCTGCCCGGCGGCGTGGCCGCCGAGGCGATCTGTTGGCTGAGACTTGAACCAAGCGCGCTGCTGATCTGGCCAAGGCTGTCCAGCGAGCCACCACCGCGATACCAGGTGATGCTGGCCGCCGTCGCAGTCGCAGCGGCGGCGCCAACCGCCGCGGTGAACACGCCGGTCCAGGCATCCTCGACATCCAGAGCCAGCGCATAGGGCAGCAACGCCTGATAGCGATCGGCATCGAGCGGTGGTTCAGCGCCAGAACCGTCACGATCCTCTGCGCTGGGCGGCGGCAGTCGGGCAAGCTCATCGCGCTCGGCCACGCTCAGGTACAGCCGCAGCCCCTCGATCTCATCCAGGAGTCTTCGACCTTCCGCCGTGGGCGCCTTCATCAGCCAGCCGAACACGATGTGCGCCACGAAACCCGCGCCGAGCACCGCGATCATCGCCACCAGCCCGTCGCCCTGGGCAACCGCAAGCGCCACGCCGCCGGACACCAGCCACAGCAGCACGCCGACCGCGATGGTGCCGCCGTTGGCCAGAAAATACCGTGGGTGATAGCGCTTCGACAGCGCCTTCATGTGTCTGGCCCGGCTCATTCTGACGCGCGTGGCCTGCTGGTCGGTCAACGTGATCGTCTGAGCGCCGTCGAACAGACGACCGGCCAGCATCTGCTGCGCCGCAGTGAGTCGCGCCGGATCACCGTCCGGACGTCGGCGCAACAGCCAACGCTCTGAGCCATCCTGATCCAGCCGCTCGATGACCAGAAGGCCACGCACCGCCATGTCGACCACATCGGCGGCGAAGCAGCGCTCGTCGTAGGCCATCTTGCGCACAAAGCGGATACCGGCCGGCGAGTGTCCCTCGGGCGGCTGATAGCGCGCGAAGATCGCGCCAGGCTGTGGATCGACGCCATAGCGGCGCCAGCGCAGCACGTAGAACGCCAGCAGCAGCGCCAAGCCGATCAAGGCGATCAGCACCCCGCGATTGTCGTGCAGAAACGAGGCCGCCCGGTCGCCCGATGTCGGTGCGGCAACCAGTCCCTTGGGAAAACCCACCACCAGCGTCAAACCTTCGCGCGCCGCCAGCGGGCGCGTGGTCTGAAACTGCACCCGGGCGCCGGCATCTTTCACTTGTACTCGGTAGTCGCTTCCGCTGGCCCCCTGCACACCGGTATAGCCATCCAGCCTCAGCTGATCCGGCGGCACCGCTTGGGGGAGCGTGACCGTGGCGCCGACCGAATCGATCGGCAGCGCCCACCCGGTCCCGGTGACGTTCCAATACAGTTCGTCGAAACCGTCGAAGAAACCGAGCTGGCGGGTGGTCCGGTAGCGAAGGGTATAGGTGAACTCACCAGGCGTCGGCAACAGGTCGTCATTGCCGGTATTGATGCGTACCCCGTTGCCCCGGCGCTCGGTGAAATGCGGTTCCGGCTGGCCATTGCGCTCCACGCCCAGCAGCTCGAACCCGACTACGACGCGATTGCCGAGACGATCCCGATAGCGGGTCGGAAAATCGCGGTAGATGCCGCGCCGGATCAAACGCCCCTCAGCCCGCACGGTGATCGTTTCCACCACGTCCAGCGCACCATCGGGCCTGATCGCGATATCGGATCGATAGTCGAGGATGCGCTCTTCGGCCAGCGCCAGGCCAGCCCACAGCACCGCCGGGATCGCAAGCCATCCGACCAGCCGCCTCACCGCAAACCCTCCACTGAAGGCGCGGCACGCGCGTCGGAATCGGCTGCGAAGAACTCGGCTTCGACAAAACCCAGCGGCCGCGCCAGCAGCAGATCCGGAAACCGCTGGATCGCGTCATTGAGGCCGCGCACGGCGCCGTTGTAAAAGCGCCGCGCGTACTGAAGGTGATCCTCGACATCGACGAGATCGCGCTGAAGCCGCACGAAGTTTTCGCTGGCCTTCAGATCCGGATACGCCTCGCGCAACGCGATCAACCGCGAAAGCGCCTGCTCCAGCGCCTGCTCGACGCCCGCCAGCCCTGCCGGACTACGCTGGGCCAGCGCTTCGCCGCGCAGCGCGGCAACACTTTCCAGCAGCGCGCGCTCGTGCCCGACATAGCCGCGTACCGCCTCGACCAGTTGCGGCACTAGGTCATGACGGCGGGTGAGCTGCACGTCGATATCGCTCCACGCCGTGCGCACCAGATTGCGCAGCCGCACCAGACGATTGAACACCCATGCCGCCCAGAGCAGGAAAAGGATGGCCGGAATGAAGAAATAGCTCATGGCGCGCTTCCTGTGTCGATCATGGATTCTAGCGGGCGATGCAGGTGTTGGGCGGCGGGTGGCGTTTTTTGTTTGCTTCTGCGTGTGGGTTGATGGGCGAGTTGCCGACTTTGAAGGTCGGGGCTTTTGCAAGCTCTGCGGTTGTGAGGCAGAGCCTTCGCGGACCCTTCGGGCCTATTAGCTACCCGCGCTGATTGTGTCGAGGATTTGAAAGCAGAGCTTTCGCAGTCCCTTCGGGCCTACGAGTTACCTTTCTTTGCATGCCCAAAGAAAGGTAACCCAAAGAAAGGGCACCCCGATGGATCGCCCTACGGGCATCCTGCCCTTCGGGTCCGCGTCGGTCGGGTGGGGTTTGCTGACGGCACATCCATGTGCCGGCAGCAAACGGGCGCGCGTCGTGCGCGCCCCCCTGCGGGCTGATCCCCCCAACCGCCGCCGCTCCATAGGGGCCCCGGTCAGCGGCCATCGTGGCCGCCAAAGCCAAAGCCTCGCAAGTCCCAGCTTTTGCTTCTGCGGCCACGATGGCCGCCCCATGGGGCCCCTCGCACGCGGCGAGACGACGACGGATCGCCCGAAGGGACGCGCGCACGACGCGCGCGTGTTTTTCGCCAGTACATGGGCGAG